>OLGB01000073.1_pt1 | contig 142263 bp, 138 predicted proteins | sample 1605691 | NCBI WGS metagenome assembly OLGB01 (sample SAMEA3888925, study PRJEB22519) | human gut metagenome | biome: human gut; feature: human-associated habitat; material: faeces | place: Denmark | collected 2010 | reverse complement strand
GCTGCTGCTCCGTCAGGAAAAGCAGATGCGCCGGGAGTACGCAAAACAGCAGACCATCGGGCCGGTTCTGAGCCTTGACGCCATCTGCAACAGAGGGGATATGAACGAGTCCGTGTGGCTGATGGATACACGGCAGAGCATCGACTCGGATCTTCTCACTGCAGAGCTCGTGGATGCATTCTGCAAAACGCTGACTGACAACCAGCGTTCAATCTTTTGGGATTGCCTCGTTGAGGGGAAGAGCCAGTCTGCATATGCCGCTGAGCACGCTATCAGCGTCCCTACAGTCAACAAACAAATTCGCGCTATCCGGAAAAAAGCAAAAATATATTTTTTCTAATGGCTAATATCTCTCAAAAAAATGTCCATTGAAAAGTGAGAGGACAAATATCACAACAAGTGATATGGAGACTTAGTCTTATCAGAGCCGCAAGGTTAAGTGTACCTTGACAACCGAATACCCATTCATCAAGCACATTCCTATTGCCATTGCGAAAGCATGAGCCACATTAGCGACTGCGCCACGATACGCACTGCGGGGAGCGATATACAGTCGGCTATCACGGGCAGGTGGCTCCCGCCCCGGCGACAACCGGCAATAGGGCTAATGATACTCCCGTCCAGCCACAGTCCGAGCGTGATAAGCGGTAAAAAGGGTTCCCAGAAAGCCAATTTGGCTTTCTGGGAGGAGGAGAAGCTACGGAATGATCGAGCTTTGCCGCTTGCGGCGAAGCGAGAGATATGAAGTCAGCTTCGACGACGTGAAGCCGTCGCAGGCAATGGGGGCGGTCATGAGAGAACCTCGTGAGGGTGCCATGCCACCCCACAAAGTCTGATGACTTTGCGGGGACCCCGACACCCGTGGAGCCGACAGCCATCGGCCGCTTGATGACTTCCCAATAGAAAATCGGGGTGTCGAGGACAAATAGATTTTCTTCAAAATACCACGGTCAAGCGACGGGACGGGTCAGACGAAACAGAGAATGTTTTATCTCTCACCGACCTTAATTCTGTTCTGCCGCTTGACCTCTACATAGGCGGGAACGCCTAAATACACAAAGGAGGTTATCACAGAATGAACCACACATATTTGCGCGGCGATATGTATTACGCCGATCTGGGTAGGGGTATCGGCTCTGAGCAGGAGGGCTATCGCCCCGTCGTAATCATCCAAAACAATGTTGGAAACAGGCACAGCCCCACGGTCATTATCGCTTCCATCACAAGTCAAACCGGCATGAAATCCAAGCTCCCCACCCACTACTACATCGATGCCGAGGACGGCTTGGAACTGCCCTCCATCGTCCTGCTGGAACAACTGCGTACCGTAGATAAGCGTCGCTTGGGCAACTTCATCGGGCATCTGTCTGAAAAGCATATTTGCGGCATCAACCATGCGCTGGCGGTCAGCATCGGTCTGATCGAGAGCGTTCCGAAAAAACTGATCCTCTGCCTTTGCAGCACCTGCGCCGATAATTTCTACGGCACGGGTGCTTATTATTTGCGCAGGATCGACCCGCACCAAACGGCAAAAGACACCTGCACCTACTGCAACAGCCGAAAAGGCTTCGACTATGAACTGATTCAAAAAAGCAAGTAGGAGGAAAACGATGGCGCAAAAAATCAGAATTGAAAAGGATAAAACCCATGTCGCCGTACTTCTGATAGAAATCCTCTTTGAAAAAGGGCTTGTGAACCGTCAAACCTATATCAATGCGAAAAAGCACACGGATTCGCACATTTCACATTCAGCCCTTCCGGCAATAAAATAAAGATACCAAACCAAGGAGGTATGTTTATGTATCAGACAAATACGGTGTTCAAGATTCCAAACACTTTCGTTTTGGATCGGAACAGAGAGCGCAAGGCCGTTTTCTATGGGCGTGTATCCACGGAGCACGAGGCGCAGTTGGCGGCTTTGGAAAACCAAATGCAATGGTACGAAGATCAAGCAAAATACCACCCGAACTGGACGGTGCTTGATAAATATATTGACGAGGGCATCACGGGCACGCAGGCAAAAAAGCGTCCCGCATTTATGCAAATGATCGAGGACGCAAAACAAGGTGATTTTGATCTGATCGTCACCCGTGAAGTTTGCCGCTTTGCCCGCAATACGGTCGATACGCTCGTTATGACACGAGAATTAAAGAACTACGGCGTAGAGGTCTATTTCGTCGAGGATAATATCTGGACGATGGACGGCGATGGTGAACTGCGGCTGACGATCATGGCGACCCTTGCGCAAGAGGAAAGCCGTAAAATTTCCGAGCGTGTCCGTGCCGGGCAAAAAATCAGCCGTGATAATGGCGTGCTGTACGGCAGCGGCAATATCATCGGCTATGACCGTGTAAACGGGACTTATGTTATCAACGAAGATCAGGCAGAAACCGTCCGAATGATTTTCGACCTCTATTTGGAAGGGCTGGGCGAAACAAAAATCTGCAAAGAGCTTTGCCGCCGACAGCGGAAAGACGGTCACGGCAATGTAAGCTGGAGTGTTTCAAAAATCAGCCGCATTTTGAAAAATGCAACCTACATGGGGTATAAATGCTATCTGAAATCATTCAGCAACAACTACTTGGAGCAGAAACGCATCAAAAATCTTGATGAAAGCACCTATCTCTATGTAAAGGGTGATTTTGAGCCGATTATCCCTGAAGAAGTCTTTAAGCGATGTGAGGAAATCCGAAAAACCCGCACGACAAAAATGATCGTCAACAAAGGCGAGCGCACCTACGGTAAGCGGGCATCCCAAGATGTTTGGCTGCGAAAACTCCGCTGCTCCTGCGGCTCAACTTTCCGCAAAAACAAGTGGCGCACCAATCAGCGCGGCGATACGGTTTACGGCTATCAATGCTACAACCAAGTCAATAACGGCAGCAAAGGCTTTCGGGAGAAAAACGGTTTAGATACGGATGGCTACTGCGATATTCGCATGATTGGCGACTGGAAGCTCGACCTTATGGCAAAGAAAATATTTGAGGTCATTTGGACGGGCAGAAAAGAGGATGCAAAACTGGCATATAAACTGCTCCGTAAGTGCTATCAAGCGGATGCAAGCAGAAATAAGGCCACGATTGCCGCCATACAAGGAAAAATCAGCCGGGCAACGGGACGAATGGAAAATCTGATCGCCATGCGTGCAGACGGCGAGATTTCAAAAGAGCAATTTCAAACCTTGCGGCAAAAAGTCGAAACTGAGCTTGCCGCCTTGAATGAGGAGCTTGGCAGATTAAATTCCGCATTTGATGATGAAACGGAAGCTCTTGATATGACGGCAATCGAAGCTGCCCTCGATTCCATGCTCGACTTTTCCGGTCCATCCATCGACAGCAATGTAATTGAGAAATTCGTGTGCCGCATTACTCCTGTTGATAACGGTCATTACCGTTGGGATCTGAACTTCGCACCGAATAAAAAACAAGCCATTATCGGCGCTATTGAGGGGAGAAAAGGAAAAGCCAGCGTGGAGATAAAAGAATACGGTGAGGATGACGAGCATCCTCACCGTACATACGATAGGTCTATTCAGTTTTCCGCTGACGGGACGATAGCCTACTTTTCTTTAATAGCGGCCTGTGCGGCGGCAAGGCGGGCGATGGGAACGCGGAAGGGGCTGCAGGAGACATAGTCGAGGCCGGTTCTGTGGAAGAACTCGACGGACGAGGGATCGCCGCCGTGCTCGCCGCAGACGCCCAGATGCAGTTCCGGACGGGTGGCGCGGCCGAGCTGGCATGCCATCTTGACGAGCTTGCCCACGCCGATCTGGTCGATCTTCGCAAACGGGTCGTTCTCGTAGATCTTCTTATCGTAATAAGCGCCGAGGAACTTGCCTGCGTCGTCACGGCTGAAGCCGAAGGTCATCTGAGTAAGGTCGTTGGTGCCAAAGGAGAAGAACTCTGCCTCCTTGGCTATCTCATCGGCGGTCAGAGCCGCTCTCGGGATCTCGATCATGGTGCCGACAAGGTACTTCATCTCGATGCCGCTTGCGGCGATTAGCTCGTCTGCGTTCTTGACAACGACGTCCTTAACGTACTTGAGCTCCTTGACCTCGCCGACCAGCGGGATCATGATCTCGGGAACCATCTTCCACTCGGGATGACGCTTCTGAACGTTTATAGCGGCGTTGATGACTGCACGGGTCTGCATTGCGGCGATCTCGGGATAGGTGACGGCCAGGCGGCAGCCGCGGTGACCCATCATGGGGTTGAACTCATGAAGGGATGCGATAATCGCCTTTATTGCCTCTACGGACTTATGCTGTGCCTTTGCAAGTGCCTCGATATCGGCTTCCTCGGTGGGAACAAACTCGTGGAGAGGAGGATCGAGGAAGCGGATGGTTACCGGGCAGCCCTCCATGGCCTCGTAGATGCCCTCGAAGTCGGCCTGCTGCATGGGCTCGAGCTTTGCAAGAGCCGCGACGCGCTCTTCAAGCGTGTCGGCGCAGATCATCTCGCGGAATGCGGCGATACGGTCGCCGTCGAAGAACATGTGCTCGGTACGGGTAAGGCCGATGCCCTGTGCTCCGAGCTCACGCGCCTTGCGTGCGTCGTACGGAGTGTCGGCGTTGGTGCGGACCTGCAGACGGCGATACTTGTCGGCCCATGCCATGATGCGGCCGAACTCGCCTGCGATGGATGCGTCAACGGTCGGAATAATGCCGTCGTAGATCTTGCCGGTCGAGCCGTCGAGCGAGATGAAGTCGCCCTCGTGGAAGGTCTTGCCGGAAAGAGTGAACTGCTTATTGGCCTCGTCCATCTTAATGTCGCCGCAGCCGGAAACACAGCACTTGCCCATGCCGCGGGCAACAACTGCCGCGTGGCTGGTCATGCCGCCGCGAACGGTCAGAATGCCCTGTGCGGCCTTCATGCCCTCGATATCCTCGGGAGAGGTCTCGAGACGGACGAGAACGACCTTTTCACCGCGCTCGTTCCATGCCTTTGCTTCCTCAGCAGTGAACACTGCCTTGCCGCATGCCGCGCCGGGAGATGCGCCCAGGCCCTTGCCCATCGGAGTTGCGGCCTTGAGAGCGGCAGCGTCGAACTGGGGGTGCAGCAGAGTGTCGAGGTTTCTCGGATCTATCATCGCAACAGCTTCTTTTTCGCTGATCATGCCCTCGTCAACGAGGTCGCATGCAATCTTGAGCGCCGCCTGCGCGGTGCGCTTGCCGTTACGGGTCTGAAGCATGTAGAGCTTGCCGTTTTCGACGGTAAACTCCATGTCCTGCATATCGCGGTAGTGGTTTTCGAGGGTCTGGCATACGTTCTCGAACTGAGCGAATGCTTCGGGGAACTTCTCCGCCATCTGTGCGATGGGCATCGGGGTACGGACGCCTGCGACGACATCCTCGCCCTGTGCATTGGTCAGGAACTCGCCCATAAGCTTCTTCTCGCCGGTAGCGGGGTCGCGGGTGAACGCAACGCCGGTGCCGCAGTCGTCGCCCATGTTGCCGAAGGCCATCATCTGAACGTTGACGGCGGTGCCCCAGCTGTAGGGGATGTCGTTATCGCGGCGGTAAACGTTTGCACGGGGGTTGTCCCAACTGCGGAAAACCGCCTTGATGGCGCCCATGAGCTGCTCCTTCGGGTCGGTCGGGAAGTCCTCGCCGATCTTTTCCTTGTATTCCGCCTTGAACTTGCCTGCAAGCTCCTTGAGGTCGTCCGCGGTCAGCTCAACGTCCTGAGTTACGCCGCGAGCCTCTTTCATTTCATCAATAAGCTGCTCGAAGTATTTTTTGCCGACCTCCATGACAACGTCGGAGTACATCTGGATGAAGCGGCGGTAGCAGTCCCATGCCCAGCGGGGGTTGTTGGACTTCTTGGCCATGACTTCAACGACCTGCTCGTTAAGACCGAGGTTGAGGATCGTGTCCATCATGCCGGGCATGGATGCGCGTGCGCCGGAGCGAACGGAGACGAGGAGAGGATTTTCAAGATCGCCGAACTTTTTGCCGGTGATGCCTTCCATCTTCACTACATACTCCATAATCTCGGCCATGATCTCGTCGTTGATCTTCTGACCGTCTTCATAGTACTGTGTGCAGGCCTCGGTGGTAATGGTGAAGCCCTGAGGTACAGGCAGACCGATGTTAGTCATTTCTGCCAGATTTGCACCCTTGCCGCCGAGAAGCTCGCGCATTTTCGCGTTGCCTTCGGAGAACAGGTAAACATACTTCTTGCTCATTGGTGTAATCATCCTTTCTATGCATACATACACTGATCGTGCACGTTTTTTTAACTTGATTCCTTGCAAAATCTATAAAATTATTGCCAATATCACCTTTATTAAGACTACATCCTTGACAGCTTTTAATCAATGCACTTTGCATACAAAAATTAATCCAAAACGGTGAAAAAAGCATCGGCGATTTTTGCAAATTCACCAATGGAAAGAACTTCTCCGCGCACTTTTGGGTCAAATCCGCTGTCAAGCAGGCATTTTTCGACCTCATCCTTCGATAATTCGCCGAAACCCGTACTCAGCGCGTTGAGAAGCGTTTTGCGCCGCTGAGCGAAAGCCGCCCTGACCACGCGCATGAACATCGCCTCGCTTTTGACCTCGACGGGCGGAGAGACGCGGCAGTCAAGGCGTATGACGCTCGAGGTCACCTTCGGCTGCGGGATGAAGCAGTCCGGCGGCACGTCAAAGAGCATTTCGGGCCTCGCATACCAGTTTACGAACACCGTAAACTCGCCGTATTCGCCTGTTCCGGGCCTTGCGCATATCCTGCGTGCGACCTCGCGCTGGATCATGACCGTGACCGAGTCGAAGCAGCGGCATTTTAAAAGCTTCGATATCACAGGCCCCGTCACATTGTACGGCAGGTTCGCACACACGACGTGCCGCATTCCCGGCATTTTTTCATCCAGGAGCTTGGGAATATTAAGCTTCAGCGCATCTCCGTAAACTATCTCAACATTATTTCGTCCTGCGAGAGTTTCCGCCAGCATGGGTCTGAGCGCCGTGTCGAGCTCGACGGATACGACCTTGCCGGCACGCTCGGACAGCTGCTCGGTAAGGCAGCCGATGCCGGGGCCTATCTCCAACACGCCGGTCTGCCCGTCAAGCCCCGCGGCATCGGCTATATCCTCCGGTACCCATGCGGCGGTCAGAAAGTTCTGCCCCTTGCTTTTTGAAAAGCGGAAGCCGTGCCGCGAAAGGAGCGTTTTTATCTCGTTTATGTTCGTAAGATCCATATAAACCTCGTCAAAGCATTTTTTCAAAGCACTGCCGCGCAGGGTCATGTCCCGGCTCTGCCGAGCAGAGCATATTGCCGCGGTAGGTAAAGCCGCTGCGCCGCAGAAGCTGTTGCATGGCCTTGTTTTTTCTGTGCGTATCCGTGCGTATGGCCGAAGCTCCGAGCGCCTCTGCCTTTTCCTCAAGAGCCGCCATAAGCTTATCGCTCAGCCCCGTGCCGCGAAGCTCGGCGGCGACGGCGGCGCGGTGCAGCGTGCAGTACTTTCCGTCGCCGTGCCAGCGGCCGTCGGTTATGCCGTCATAGTCGCGCTCAGGCTCCTCGCTCAGGCAGAAAAAGCCCGCGACAGCTCCGCCGTAGGTCATGACATAGCATCTACCGGAGCTTATGTCCGGCATGAAGTGCTCCTGCGCCGGGTATTCGCCCTGCCACTGATCCACGCGGTGCTTTTTGAGATAATTACGCGCCTGACGCACTATGAGCATTATGGCGTCGATATCCTCCGGCGCCGCCGCACGGCACTCGACGGGCTTTGTAAGACGCATTCTGCCGCGCTCTTTCCTTATCTCATCGATAAGCCTGAGGTCTGTCTTGTCCGTAAGCTCAAGCTTTTGGAACATATCCGGGCGCTTGTCCATCGTGCGCTCAAGGCTCTTTTTCCGCCGCCAGCGCGCAACGGCGGCATGGTCACCGCCGAGAAGCACCTTAGGCACCTGTCTGCCCTCCCAGATCTCGGGGCGCGTATACTGCGGATATTCGAGCACGCCGTCCCAGTGGCTCTCGCCGGTGAAGCATTCCTCATCGGACAAGACTCCCGGCACAAGGCGGCACACGGAGTCGGCCACAGCCATCGCGGCAAGCTCACCGCCCGTGAGCACAAAGTCGCCCAGCGATATCTCCTCATCGACGCACTGCTCGATAAAGCGCTCGTCGATGCCCTCGTAGTGGCCGCAAACGAGCACGAGATGGTCGTAGTCGTTTTTGAGTCTGCGCGCCGTGGCCTGATCGTAGGGCCTGCCCTGCGGCGACATATATATGACGCGGCTTCGCTTGCCCTGCACAGTTGACATAATATCGTCAAGGCAGGATTTGAGCGGCTGCGCCATCATAACGCAGCCCCAGCCTCCGCCGTATGGATAGTCGTCGACCTGACGCTGCTTATTCTCCGTATAATCGCGTATCTGAACGCAGTTTATCTCGATTATGCCCTTGTCTGCGGCTCTGCCCAGGATGCTCTCATGCATAATCGCATTCATTGTGTCCGGGAAAAGCGTCATTATATCTATTCTCATTTGGGGATAATTTTCATTGACATCAATTAACATAATGTATTACATGCCCTCAATCAGCTTTACTGTTATGACGCCGTTTTCGGCATCGGTATTCAGAACAAATTCGGGCACGGCGGGGATCATGTGCTCTGTCTCGCCGCGCACGATATACACCGATGAGGCCGGAGTTTCCAAAATGTCCTCGAGCGTTCCGACGCTCTCGCCGTCCTCGGTCACAACTGAGGCGCCGATGATGTCGCACAGGAAGTACTCGCCCTTTCTCAGCGGCGCATCGGCACGGTCTATGTAGACCGTTTTGTTTTTCAGGCTCATTGCGGCGTTTATGTCCTCCACTCCGTCGAGCAGGGCAATCACAAAGCCCTTATGCGCACGCGAGGAGATGAGCTTTACAGGCTTTGAATCAATATATAATGTCTTAAAACGGCGCATGAACTCCGGACTGTCAAGCCACACCTGTATCTTCACCTCGCCGTGCACGCCGTGGGTATTAACGATCTTGCCAGCTTCGATGTACTGCTGCTTTTCCATGTGAAAACCTCCATACTTATTCATCGTATAATTTACCACAAAGGGCACGGTTTAACAAGAAAAAGAGCGTAAAAAAACCGGGGCTCTTACGCCTCGGTTTCTTAATCAGTCCATAATATCGACTGAAACCTTTTTGCCCTGTCTCTGGGCTACAGCCCGCATGAGTATACGGATCTCTTTTACGATCCTGCCCTGCCGGCCAATGACCTTGCCCATGTCTCCGTCAGCTACGCGTACTTCATATACGGTCTCGCCGCCGTGAACGCGCTCGGTCACAGAGACCTCTTCGGGTTTTTCAACGAGGCTCTGTACGATATAGGTCAAAAGTTCTTTCATGCCGGTAGCTTCTCCTTATTAGGCCTCGACTTTAGTAAGCAGGCCGCGTACGGTTTCTGTAGGCTGAGCACCGTTGGATATCCAGTACTTTGCGCGTTCGAGATCGACCTTGATGTTATCGCCCTCTGCCATGGGATCATAAGTTCCGATCTCCTCGATGAAACGGCCGTCACGGGGGCAGCGGGAGTCAGCGACGACTATGCGGTAGTAAGGGGCTTTCTTTGCGCCCATTCTGCGAAGTCTGATCTTTACCATTTATTCTTCACCTCCATATTATTTCTTCATATATTACAAACGCATTTGCGTATGCAATCAGAATTTGAAGCCGCCGAGACCGGGGAAGCCGCCGCCTCCGCCCATGCCGCCGAAGCGCTTTTGCAGCTTCTTCATGTTCTTGCCGGAAAGCTGACGCATCATGCCCTGCATTGCGTCAAACTGCTTGAGCAGACGGTTTACATCGACGACCGATGTGCCGCTGCCGGCAGCTATGCGCTTTTTGCGCGAGGCGTTGAGCACAGACGGATCGTCGCGCTCCGCCGGGGTCATCGAAAGGATTATCGCCTCGATGCGCGCCATGCCCTTTTCATCGACCTTAGCGCCCCTGAGCGCCTTTGCATCGAGCCCCGGAATCATGCCGGCAAGGTCGTTTATATCCCCCATGCCCTTAAGCGAGCGCATCTGGTCGAGATAATCCGACAGAGAGAAGCGGTTTGCCTTCATCTTCTCGGCCATTTCGAGAGCCTTTTTCTCGTCAAAGCTCTGCTCGGCCTTTTCGATAAGCGTGAGCACGTCGCCCATGCCGAGGATGCGCGAGGCCATACGGTCGGGGTAGAACGGCTCTATCTGATCGAGCTTTTCGCCCACGCCGATGAACTTTACGGGCTTGCCGGTGCTTGCCTTGATCGACAGCGCCGCGCCGCCGCGAGCGTCGCCGTCAAGCTTTGTGAGCATGACGCCGGTCACGCCGAGAGCGTCGTTAAAGGCATTTGCGGCATTTACCGCGTCCTGGCCGGTCATTGCATCGACCACGAGCAGTATCTCGCTCGGCTCGACCTCATCACGGATGTTTTTAAGCTCCTGCATGAGCTCCTCGTCAATGTGCAGTCGGCCTGCCGTATCGAGGAACACAAGGTCGTTGCCGTGCTTTTTGGCATGCTCTATCGCCGCTTTTGCAATATCGACGGGGTTCGTCGTTCCCATCTGGAACACGGGGATATCCAGCTGCTTGCCGACGGTTTCGAGCTGCTTTATGGCCGCAGGGCGGTAGATATCGCAGGCGACCAGCAGCGGCCGCTTGCCCTGCTTGCGCATATAGGCCGCGAGCTTTGCGCCGTTTGTCGTCTTACCTGCACCCTGAAGGCCGACGAGCATGACGACGCTCGGCGACTTTGAGCCGATGGTGAGTCGCTGATTTTCGCTGCCCATGAGCTTCACAAGCTCTTCGTTGACGATCTTGATGACCTGCTGAGCGGGTGAAAGTGCCTCAAGCACATCCGTACCCGACGCACGCTCGGTCACACTTTTGGTAAATTCCTTTACTACCTTGTAGCTTACGTCGGCCTCCAGAAGCGCCATGCGCACTTCCTTCATGGCTTCCTTGACGTCAGCCGCTGTAAGTCTGCCCTTGCCGCGCAGCTTTTTAAAGGCAGCGGACAGCTTGTCGGACAATGATTCAAATGCCATGTCTCTGCCTCCTGCTAAATCTTTAATTCTTCAAGCTCGGAAATTATGCGCTCGTCTGCGCCCTTGTCCCTGAGCTCGCGGATTATTTCATCGATTTGGGCATTGCGCTCCATAAAGCGCTTTATGAGCCCCGTTTTTTCCTCGATCTCTGTCATCGCGGCCTCGGCGCGGCGGATGATATCCCAAACGCCCTGACGCGATATGCCGCTCTGCTCGGCAATCTCTCCAAGCGAAAGATCCTCGTTATAGCGGAGGTCGAAATACTCACGCTGCTTATCCGTGAGCAGCTCGCCGTAAAAATCAAACAGCATCGAACGCATGACCGCACTGTTTTCCACGGCGCTCCCTCCTCTGTAAATGTTTTTTGCTTTACAGAGTATAGCATCAACGCCGCACGCTGTCAAGCATTTTTACTTGTCATTTATGCCGAATATATTTCGGCATTTGCGGCAAAACTGACATTTATAATAAAAAAGGGAGAAAAACTATGGACGCCCAAAAGAAAAACACCGTTTTTGAACACGCGGCAAGCTGTGCAAGGCTCAACAAATGCATTTCCACCGCTTCGTCAGGCAAGCTCAGGACTCTGCTGCGGCAAAGCTGCCGGGAGATCAACGCGGTCTACCGTCTTGTGGAAAGCCGCTTTGCCAGCGCCGCCTCGATGCCGGACAGCTGCCGCTGGCTTTTGGACAACCGCTACCTCGTAATACGCCAGGCGCGTGCCGTTATGCCGGAGCTCAGGCGGCAGCGGCGTCTGCGCTCCGGCAGCGAGGGTCCGCTTCTTGCCGCCGCGTGCCGCGACATGATAAGCGTTTGTGAGGATAGTATCGGCGAAGGCAATATACTTGAATACCTCAGCGGCTTTCAAAGCGTCTCCCCCCTGCCGCAGGATGAGCTGTACCTCCTGCCCGCTGTTTTAATCACTCAGCTCATCTCCGCCATTGCGGAGCTATGTGCGGAGCTGGAGAGCTCCGCCGAGCCTGACACGTTATCGGCGCGTTTTGCCGCTCTTTTCGGCTCAGTGCGGCTCGTGTCCGAGCTTGACATGCACTCCCTTCTCGAGCGTGCGGACGCCGTTGAAAAGGTTCTGAGGGCGGACCCCTCGGGCGTGTATCCCCGCATGGACGAGCAAAGCCGCGCCGAATACCGCTTAAGGCTTTCGCGCCTTGCAAAGCGCATGGGACTTGAGGAGCATGTGTTTGCAAAGCAGTTGGTCGAGCGCTGCCGCCACAGGTCCGGTACGGAGCGTCACGTGGGCTACTGGCTATACAAAAGGCCGAATGAGGAGCGCCGTGCGGCGCTGTACATCGGCATAAACATCCTTTTTACGCTGTTTTTATCGCTGCTTTGCGGATTTTTATCGCACAGCTTCATGGCAGCGCTGCTGCTTCTGCTTCCTCTGTCGGAGCTGACGAAGAGCCTTCTCGACTACATCATTTTGCTTTGTGTTCCGCCGCGCAGGCTGCCGAGGCTCGAGCTTGCCTCCGGTGTGCCCGACGAGGGGCGCACGGTGTGCGTAATATCGGCTCTGCTGACAGACGGGGACAGCGGTCCGCGCCTTGCGGAGCTTTTGGAGCAATACCGTCTCGCAAACCGCGACTGCGGCAAAAATCTCCTGATGGGCATACTTGCCGATCTGCGCGAGGCGGATATCGAAGAAATGCCCGGGGACGAGGCGATCATATCAGCGGCCGCAAGGGCAGTTGACAAGCTAAACGAAAAATACGGCGGCGGCTTTTATCTTTTCACACGAAGGCGCACGCTCGACCCCGGACGCGGAAAATTCTCCGGCTTTGAGCGCAAGCGCGGTGCACTTTTGGCGCTTGCAGGGCTGATATGCGGCAGGAAAAGTGAGCTGAAAACTGTCTCCGGCGATACGGAGCTTTTGCGCTCTGCGCAATATATACTCACTCTCGACGGCGATACCGTCCCCTCGCCGGGCTCTGTGTGCGAGCTGATCGGCGCGATGCTGCATCCTATGAATACGCCGATGCTCGACCGTGAGCGCGGACTTGTCACCTCCGGTCACGGCATAATACACCCGCGCATGTGCACATCGCTCGCTTCGGCCGGTGCAACTGATTTTGCCCGCATTTTTTCGGGCGGCGGCGGACTTGAGCCCTACGGTGCGCTGTGCGGCGAGGTGAGCATGGATCTGTTCGACCGAGGCGGCTTCTCCGGCAAGGGCATTATCGACGCCGAGGCTCTGCTTATCTGCTCTCAAAAGCACATTCCCGACGGAAAGGTGCTGTCGCACGACGCCATAGAGGGCGCATATCTGCGCGGCGGATACATGAGCGACGTTGAATTCTCAGACTCCTTCCCCGTCTCGCCTGTCGCGTATTTCAGACGCAGCCACCGCTGGATACGCGGCGACTGGCAAAACGCCGGCTGGATCTTCCGAAAAGAAGCCGAGCTTCCCGATGCAGAGCGCTGGAGGCTGTTTGATTCCCTGCGGCGCAGTCTTGTCGCTCCGGCGACGTTCGCGGCAATATTCGCGGGACTTCTGCTTGCACACAGAGGAGTCATCCTCGCCGCGTGGGCGGCGCTCATTGCGCTCACGGCGGGACTCCTTATCTCGTTCACGGAGCTTGCCTCGGATAAGCCCGAGGCGCTTAAAGCAAAGTATCACAGCCGCACGCTCGGCGGCATCGGCGCGAGCATCGTGCAGACGGCATTCAGGCTTTGGCTTCTGCCCTATGAGGCGTGGATATCGCTCTCGGCCATCGTAACTGCGCTGTGGCGCATGCTGATAAGCCGAAAAAGCCTCCTCGAATGGGAGACTTCCGCGCAGAGCGGCAGCAAAAGGCTCAGTGCGGCAGCTTATTTTAAAAGCATGTGGCCCGCACCGGTGTCGGGACTGTGTCTCATGATATTTTCAATTGGTATTTTTGCCAAAGCTGCAGGGCTTATGTGGCTCTTTGCGCCCATCGCCGCCTTTGCGCTCGCTCTGCCCGCGAAAAAGGAAAAGGAGCCGACTGCGCAGGAGCGCAGCTACCTTCTCGGCTGTGCAAAGGATATCTGGAGCTATTTTGACACGTTCTGCACCGAGCAGGATAATTATCTGCCGCCGGATAATTTTCAGGAGCAGCCGCCTGTCGGCATCGCGCACCGCACCTCGCCGACGAACATCGGTCTTGCGCTGTGCTCGGCCATGTGCGCGCAGGAGCTTGGGATAACAGACCTTACCCGCGTTGTAAGCTTTATTGCAAGCATGCTGGGCACCATGGAAAAGCTGCGGAGATACAGCGGGCATTTCTGCAACTGGTACGATACGCGCACGCTTCGCGCACTCGAGCCGAGGTATCTCTCTGCAGTCGACTGCGGAAATTTATGCGCCTGCCTGATAACACTGCAAAACTGGCTGCTCGGCAAGGGCTTCGATGCGCTCGCAGACCGTGTGCAGACACTTGTTTCCGATATGGATTTTTCGATATTCTACAGCTATCGGCGCGGACTTATGCATATCGGCATAGACCTTGAAAAGGGCAAGGCCTCTCCCGGTCTTTACGATCTCATGGCAAGCGAGGCGCGTCTGACCAGCTATACCGCCGTTTCAAAGGGCGACGTGCCGCGCCGGCACTGGCGCAGGCTGTCGCGTGCGATGCGTTCCTCCGGCGGCTATCGCGGCATGGTGAGCTGGACGGGCACGATGTTTGAATACCTCATGCCGGAGCTTTTCCTGCCGCTGACTCGGGACAGCCTGCTGTTTGAAACTGCGAAATTCTGCGTCCATGTTCAAAAAAGGCGTCGCAGCCGCGGCGGCCTGTGGGGCATATCCGAAAGCGCGTTCTACTCGCTTGACCCGGCGCTCAACTATCGCTATAAGGCGCACGGCTGTGCGCAGCTTGCCCTCAAGCGCGGACAGAACGCAGAGTTGGTCATAGCACCTTACGCAAGCTTTCTCGTCCTATGCGTCGATCCTGATGCGGCGGCGGAAAATCTGCACAGGCTCGAAAAGGCCGGATTGCGGGCACACTATGGCTTTATAGAGGCAATAGACTTCACATCCTCGCGCTGCCGCTCTGCCGAGGGCGAAAAGGTAAGGTGCTTCATGGCACACCATCTCGGCATGAGCATGCTTGCCATCGCAAATTATCTGATTGGCGGCCTTGTGCAGCGTGAGTTTATGCGCTCTCCGGATATGGCGGCGTACCGCCAGCTTTTGCAGGAGCGCGTACCGCTCGGCGCACCTGTGCTACGCATTAGCGAAGCGATCGAAAAATCGCCCGCGCCGGTCAGTCTCCGGTGGGAAAAGCGCGGCGGCGGCATAAACTATGCTCAGCCGGAGTGCGCGCTGCTGTCAAACGGTGCGTATAACATTATGTTAACTGAAAGCGGCATATCCTCGGCAAGCTGCAGCGATATGCTCATCTACCGCACGCCCTTTAAGCAGCTCGGCGAGGGGCACGGTCCCGGGCTCAAGCTCGTAATCGGCGGCAGGGAGCGCTCGCTCCTGCCGGAGGCGGGCGAAAACGCAGCCTTCATGTGGGAGTTTTCCGAGATAAGTGCAAGCTTTTCGGCTGTTTTTGATGATTTTACCTCGCAGTGCGGCATAGCCGCGGCAGGCGCGGAAAACGGCGAGATAAGAACGGTCTCGATATGTGCAAAGTCGGATATAGAGAGCGCCGAGCTGATATTCTCATTTGAAGCAGTCATGGCGGATGTTTTAGATTATGTTAACCATCCCGCATACTGGCGGCTCGGCATTGAGGCAAGGCGCGATCAAAGCTGCCTTATGCTGCACCGTCTGCCGCGGGGAAGGCAAAAGGAAATGTGGCTGTGCCTTGCCTGCAATGAGCCGATGACGGTAAAAACCGGCGGCGCGGCAGACGACGGATTTTTATCCTATCCCACGGTAGAGGCCGCGGTGAGCGTTTCGCTCAAATCGGGCGAACAGTTTAAAGCACGCTTTGCGCTGTGCGTAGCCGGTTCCCCCGAGGAGGCGTACAGCGGCGCTCAGCACATGCTCGTCATCGGCCCGTCGGAATACGGCGCGATGGTGCCGGCCTGCGCAAGCGTAATGCATATGTCCGCCCGCGAGGTTGAAGCTGCCATGGCGACGCTCCGAGCTCTGCGCTTTATAAGCGCCAAAACTCCGTTTCCGGCTAAAAGCAGCCTGTGGCGTTTCGGTCTTTCGGGCGATCTTCCAATCATCTGCTGTGACGGCGGACAGGATACGGAGTCTGTAACAAAGCAGTTCTGCCTTTTGCGAAGCTGCGGCGTGTACGCAGATCTTGTGTTTCTGACCGACGAGGGCGGCGAATATCGCAGACCCGTGTACTCCAAGGTGCGCGACACTCTGGCAGCGCACGGTCTTGAGGCGCTGATCGGCACGTACGCCGGCGTCCGCATGCTGCCGGTGCAGGAGACCTCACTTATCGAAAATGCGGCGGCCTTCATCGTCGGAGCAGAGAGCAAAAAGCGCCCCTTTAACTCTTCCCCGCGCCCCTCAAAGCCTCTGCGCACGGGCGGCGCGGCGCCGAGGCACGAGTACGGTAACGATGGCAGTTTCGTGTTTTATGTTAACCGGACTCTACCCTCGCGTGTCTGGAGCAGCATGCTCACAAACGGCAGCTTCGGCTATATCGCCGCCGACAGCGGCATGGGAAACATGTGGCTGAAAAACGCGCGCGAGCTGCGCCTTACGCCGTGGGTGAACGACCCTCTGGCCACAGAAGGTGCGGAGAGTCTTGAATATGTCACCGGCGACAGGCGGTACAGTCTCTTCGCCGGCGAGGACGGCGCCGCCTGCCGCGTGACCTTCGGCCTCGGCTTTGCGGTCTGGGAAAAAAGCCTCGGCAGCTGTGCGTCACGCTGCACGGCCTTCGTTCCGCCGGACCTGGACGCAAGAGTTTTCATTATCGAGCTTTTCGGCGAGATAAGCGGCAGACTGGACTGGAAATGCGAGCTGCTGCTGTCGGATAACGACAATGACCGTACCGCCGTTGGCTGTGAATATTCAGACACAATGTTCACGGCCTCAAGCTCTCGCTCGGCTATCCGAAATCTGCACTTTCGCGCAGCCTGCTCAAATCCGGCGCTCGGCCGGACCTGCGACTATTTATCTTGGCTGCACGGTGATTTCGACAATCGAATAAGCGAGCTGAGCTTCCCCGTTTTTGCCGCGCAGTATGAAGCGAGGGCCGTTACGGTGCTCGTATGCGGCTGTGAAGACGCCGACACTATCCTTAGATTGTGTGAGCCCGATGCGGCGTTTGCCGCACTGGAAAAAACGAAGGCTCACTGGGCAGGGCTGTGCCGCCGCTTCACGCTCTCCGGCTGCGGGAGTGCCGACAAATATATGAGCGGCTGGGCGGTATATCAGACACTTGCCTGCCGCATCATGGGCAGATGCTCTGTGTATCAAAGCGGCGGAGCGTTCGGCTTCCGTGATCAGCTTCAGGACGCCGTCAACCTCATTCTGCTCGACCCGGAGATCGCAAAGCAGCAGCTGCTCGCCTGCTGCCGGCATCAGTATCTTGAGGGCGATGTGATGCATTGGTGGCACAGCGCCGGCGGCGCGGATAAGGGCGTGCGCACACGCTGCTCCGATGATCTGCTGTGGCTCGTGTGGGCGCTGTGTGAATACGTCGAAAAGACCGGCGACACGGATATCTGCGGCAGCCTCGAATGTTATGTAAACTCCAAGCCGCTGGAGGCCGACGAAGATGATCGCTATGAAACTCCCCTGCGCTCTGACTGCACGGAAAGCGTGCTCATGCACGCGCAGCGCGCCGTTGACTGCTGTATTTCCCGCGGCACGGGCGCTCACGGGCTTTTATGCTTCGGCAGCGGCGACTGGAACGACGGTATGAACAATATTTTCGGAGAGAGCGTATGGCTCAGCTGGTTCTTCGCCTGCTGTGTAAAGCGCTTTGCAGATCTTCTTGCCGGGCTGTGCCGCCCCGACGCGGACAAATACCGAGCTTTTGCCGCCGATATCGGCAGGGCGGCAGACAGGGCGTGGAACGGGCAATGGTATCTGCGCGGCTACTGGCCCGACGGCGAGGAGCTCGGCGCAAGTCAAAATGAGTGCTGCCGCATAGATTCCATCGCGCAGAGCTGGGCCTGCTTTTGTTCCGAAGCGTCGAACGCAAAGGCCGGCACAGCGCTTGATGCCGCGCTCAGGCTGCTGTTCGACCGCGAAAACGGCATAGTCAAGCTCTTTGACCCTCCGTTTTTCGGCGGAGTACGCGATCCCGGCTATATCCGCAGCTACGGACCCGGCTTCAGAGAAAACGGCGGGCAGTACACCCACGCGGCGCTGTGGCTCGCGCAGGCCTGCTTTAAGCGCGGCAGGGCAAATGACGGCATGGCGATACTCGAAAGCCTTCTGCCGGAAAACCATGATCTGAACCGCTATATGGCCGAGCCGTTTGTCATCCCGGCAGATGTTTACACCTGCCCCGGTCATGCCGGTGAGGCCGGCTGGACATGGTATACCGGCTCTTCGGGCTGGTATTTCAGAGTCTTTACCGAGGAGCTTCTCGGCCTCAAGCCGCGGCACGGCAAGGTCTATATCCGCCCCTGCCTGCCGGATGATTTCCCCGACTGCCGCGTTACGCTTAAGACGAAGGCCGGCAAAGCGCACGATATCGTCATCGGTCACGGCGGCATATGGCTCGACGGCGCAATTTATGACGGAAAAGGTATACCATATATCTGAAAAGTGTGCTATACTGATTTATTATAAAGTTGAAGGAGGTCGTGCCATGGAGAATATCAGGAGAGAGATACTCCCGGGCGTATGGCTTACAGCGCTCCGGAGCGATAAATTCAAGACCGGCTGCCTAAGCATCAGTCTGCTGACTCAGTTAGACCGCGAAACGGCGGCACAGAACGCGCTCATTCCTTATGTCCTGCGCCGCGGCAGCAGGTATCACACGGATATGCAGTCTCTTGCCGCCGAGCTTGACGGACTGTACGGCAGCTATATGGAGCCCGTCGTGCGCAAGATCGGCGAAATACAGTGTATTGGCTTTCTTGCCAGCTTTGCCGACGATAAATACCTGCCCGACGGCAGCGGCATTTTTGAAAGCATCTCCAGCCTCTGCGGTGAGATACTGCTCACGCCCTGCACAAAGGGCGGTCTTCTGCTTCCCGACTATGTCGAGAGCGAGAAGGCAAAGCTTCTTGACAGCATAAGGAGCAGGCTCAACGATAAGCGCTCGTGGGCGATGCAAAGGCTGATCGAGCAGATGTGCTGCTACGAGCCCTTCGCCGTTTCGCGCCTCGGCACGGAGGATACGGCCGAGAGCATCTACTATCAGAAGCTCACAAAGCACTACCGCAATCTCATAATGACCTGCCCTGTTGAGATATTCTACTGCGGAAGCCTCGGCGCGGACTTCGTCGCCGATAAGCTCTCCGACGCGCTCAGCGGTATGCCGAGGGGCGAGATTGATTACGATATCGGAACGGATATACGCATGAACTCCGTTGATGAGAACGTGCGCGAATTTTCCGATGAGCTGAGTGTCACTCAGGGCAAGCTCGTCATGGGCTATCGCCTCGGTGAGTGCATGGACGATCCAGATATCGCGGCAATATATGTTTTTAACGCCGTATTCGGCGGCTGCGTGACCTCAAAGCTATTCATGAACGTTCGAGAGAAGCTCTCGCTTTGCTACTACGCAAGCTCGCTCGTCGATCTGCACAAGGGACTCATGATCGTCTCCTCCGGAGTTGATTTTGATAAATTCGACGCTGCAAAGGCGGAGATAGAGGCTCAGCTTGAGGCCGTCAGACGCGGCGATGTGGGCGCTGATGAGTTCACAGCCGCGAAGAAAAGCGTCGCGTCCGATCTGCGTGCTATTTCTGATTCGCAATATAATCTTGAGGGCTTTTACCTTGCAAACGCCATCGACGGGCTCGAGCTCAGCCCCGAGGAGTTAGCGGCGGCGGTCGAGTGCGTCGAGCTTGACGCTGTCGTTGAGATCGCACGCAGCGTGGTGCCCGACGCTGTGTATTATCTGCGCGGAAACGGAGAGGAGGACGGCGATGAAGCATAAGAGGTATGAACGGATCGGTGAGGATCTGTACGTGGGTCAGCTCAAAAACGGACTTACGATAAACGTCGTGACAAAACCCGGCTTCCGGCTTTCCTACGCCGTTTTTGCGACAAATTACGGCGGTGCGCACAGGCGCTTTTCTCTCGGCGGCGTTATGCACGATACCCCGGCAGGAGTCGCGCATTTTCTTGAGCACAAGATGTTCGATATGCCCGACGGCGACAACGCGCTGAGCGTGCTTTCGTCAAACGGCGCTCAGCCGAACGCATTCACATCGAGCGGTATGACCGCGTACTTTTTCGACTGCACCTCTGGCTTTGAGGAGAACCTGCGCATGCTTTTGAAATTTGTCTCCACTCCGTACTTCACGCAGGAGACCGTAGACAAGGAGCAGGGCATCATAGGCCAGGAGATATGCATGGTTGAGGATAACCCCGGCTATGTCGTGTACAACAGGCTCATGCGTATGCTGTATGAGCACAATCCCATCCGCGATCAGGTCGCGGGCAGCATTGAGAGCATAGCCGAGATTACCGCTGAGACGCTTTACGATTGTCATAAGGTCTTTTACGCTCCGTCGAACATGACGCTGTGCGTCGCGGGCGACTGCGATCCGGAAAAAATATTCGGCATTGCCGACGAGCTTCTTCCGCACGAAAAGGCGGAGATCCCTAAGGCGGACATGGGAGAACCCGAATCGGAAAAGCCGGTAAAAAGCTATAATGAGGAGCAGATGGAGGTCTCCGCGCCGCAGTTTCTCATCGGTGCAAAGGTCACCCCTGCACCGGACGGCGACGCTCTGCTGCGCCAGAGGATAGTTGCTCAGCTCGCGCTGCGCACGGTGTTCGGAACCTCGGCAGCGTTTTACAACCGGCTGTACGCCGACGGCACGCTCAACCGCGACTATGATTATGAGATAGACTACACCGCCGGAACGGCGACGATCATGCTCGGCGGCGAGAGCGCATCCCCTCAGAAGGTGCTTGGAGAGCTAAGCTCAGAGCTTGAGCACGTGTTTACCGACGGCATTGACGCGGCTGCTTTCGAGGCGGCAAGGCGTGCGTCCTTCGGTTCGCGTCTGCGCGGTCTTGAGGACTTTGACAATCTGTGTCTTTCGCTTGCCGACGGCGTTTTCGGCGGCTACTGCGCGCTGGACGCATATGAAGTGCTCGAGAGCATAGAAAAGCGCGAGTGCGAGGACTTCCTCAAGTCCTTCATGACTCCCGACAGGCTCGCTATGAGCGTCATTAACCCCGTAAAGGCGTGATAAACCTATGAATTTTCTGACTTCGACCATGCTGCGCGACGCGGCGATAAGCTTTCCCATGCTGGGGGATTGGAGCATCGATCCCCCCTACGGCTTCACGGTCTTCGGCCTCGAGATATACTTTTACGGCGTGATAATCGCCCTGGGCTTTATTCTCGCAGCGCTGTTCTGCGCAAGGCAGGCGTCGAAATTCGGCCTTACGTCCGACGATCTTTTCGACTTCGTCATATGGCTGATCCCGACCTGCATAATCGGCGCAAGGCTGTACTACGTTCTGTTCAAGCTCGACTATTTCATCGCAAATCCCTCTGAGATATTCTCCGTGCGCGACGGCGGACTTGCCATCTACGGCGGCATAATCGCGGGCGTTATAACCGGCGTTCTGGTCTGCAAAAAGAAAAAGATCCCCGTGCTCGCGCTGGGCGATCTCGCAGCGTTCGGCCTGCTGATCGGCCAGGCTGTAGGCCGCTGGGGCAATTTCATAAACCGCGAGGCCTTCGGCGTGGAAACCGATATATTCTGCCGCATGGGACTCACAACTCCCGACGGCGTTACGGTCTATGTCCACCCGACGTTTTTATATGAGAGTTTATGGAACTTCGCAGGGCTTATCATACTGTACATACTCCTGCGCCGCGGTGCGAGGAAATATGACGGACAGTTTACCTGGCTGTACGTCCTGTGGTACGGTCTGGGCAGAGCCTGGGTAGAGGGTCTGCGAACCGACAGCCTGTATATAGGCTCAAGCGATATCCGCATATCGCAGCTTCTGGCGATAGTAAGCGCACTGGCGGCAGCGGTCATTCTCATAATAAACGCAAGAAAAAAGCATTCGCCCGACGAGCTTTTCGTGAACCGCAGCAAGCGGACGAAAAATCCCGACGGGCAGGAAAGGAGCTAACATCATGGCAGATTACAAAAGCATTCTCAAGGGAACACTCAACAGCGTTACAAAAAAGGCAAAGGACTATGTTGAAAGCGGCGGTCTGAAGGAGGCCTACGACAAGGGCAGCACAACGGCGCGCTGCTATGCAAACATAGCAAAGCTCACCCTTCAGATAAACGGAGAGCTCGAGGAGCAGAACAAGGTGTTCATCGAGATCGGCAGACTCTGCTACGACGAAAACCGCGATAACCCCGGCGAGCGCTACGCTCCCCTTTTCGATGAGCTCAGGGCAATGGACGAGCGCATTGAAAAAATGCGCGAGGAGCTCGAGGCGGCAAAGGCGGCGGTCGAGGCCGGAAAAAACGGCGGCGAGTACGCCGAATTCTACGATGTTGAGGATGGCAATCATGAATAAGGCTCTGGATAACCTGCTTGAACGCAGAAGCATAAGATCATACAAGCCCGGGCAGATATCGGACGACGAGCTCAAGAGCGTTCTGAAGGCCGGCCTTGCCGCGCCGTCTGCTATGAACCGTCAGCCGACTGTGCTGCTCGTTGTACAGGATAAGGCGACGATACAGCTGTTGTCGAAGCTCAACGCGCTCGTCATGGGCAAGGAGGGCATTGATCCGTTTTACGGCGCACCGACGGTCATCGTCGTGCTGTCCGACCGCAATATCCCCACTCATGTCGAGGACGGCAGTCTCGTTCTCGGAAATCTCATGAACGCGGCAAATGCTCTCGGTCTCGGCTCATGCTGGATAAACAGGGCAAAGGAAGTGTTTGAAATGCCCGAGGCGCGCAGGATACTGCGCAACGCCGGCATCGGAGACGAGTATATCGGCGTCGGCCACTGCATTCTCGGCTATCCCGACGGCGAAAAGCCGGAGGCAAAGCCCGTGCGCGAAGACCGTGTATTCAAAATTTGATTTTAAGCATAAAAAAGCTCCCCGGTGGGGAGCTTTTTTGCTGTCAGATCAGCCGTTGCTGCTGCATTTTTCCGCATCGATAGCGAGAACGAGCATGAGAACGCAAAGGGCGTTGTCGGGATCGATCACATCTACGGAATAGGTGTCCGTCCAGTTAAACAGTTCCTTTGTTATCGTCGCTATCGCCTCGCCGTGCGGACCTTTGACAGTGTAATCCCAGGCCCAAAAATCGCCGTCGACCTGCCAGCCGTTAAAATCGATGTCGAATTGCTGCTTGAATAAGGCAAGGCGCTTTGTTATACAGCCGATGTATTCATCCTCGCCGCGGTATATCTCGAACTTCGGCTCAAAAAACGTGAGAACGCGCTCGCGCACCGTGCCGATGTGTCTTCCGTCGCGGTCGAGAATGTGCAGGACGTGTCCCCAGCCGAGCTTTCCCTCGACGGTAAAGACGGTGTTTCCCGCCTCATCGTAGATATCATAGCTGTCAAGCCATGAGAAAAATCGCTGCTTGAAGAGTAATTTCATAAGCTTACCTTCGATTGACAAGAGCACATACGGTTTTGGCAGGCTGATTTTTACTCATGCTGCGTTAAAACCCTTGTCAATACGTCAGTATTCCCTGCGGGCTTTGCCTTGCCTGAGCAAAAATCAGCTCTGTCAAAACTGCAAAGCACCTGTCAGCAGACAATTTTTGAGTGATTTTCGGCTTTCTTCGATGCAGATGGGCTGACGCCCATCAAAGAGAAAAAGGCGGAAAGCGCCGAAAAGGGACGCTGTCAGGCGTGTGTGCCCTTGTTAATCGAAGGTATCCTTTCAAAAAAGCCTACTCAAAAAGAGCAGGCTTATATTGTTTATTGCTTATCTTGCGCGGGTGGAGACCTCTTCCCTGAGCTTTGCGATGAAGTCCTTGACCTGCATGCTGCCCTCGTCGCCGCCGGCGCGGGTGCGCACTGAGATGGTGCCGTTTTCGGCCTCCTTATCGCCGACGATGATCATGTAGGGTATCTTCTGAGTCTGAGCCTCGCGGATCTTATAGCCGATCTTCTCATTGCGCAGATCGGTCTCGACGCGGAAGCCCTGCTCATCAAGGAGCCTTGCCACGGATTTCGCATAGTCGTCAACACGGTCGGTTATCGGCATGACCTTTACCTGAACGGGAGCCAGCCAGGTCGGGAACGCGCCGGCAAAATGCTCTGTGATAACGCCGATAAAGCGCTCGATAGATCCAAACACGACGCGGTGGATCATGACGGGGCGATGCTTCTCGCCGTCCGCGCCGACATACTCGAGCTCGAATCTCTCGGGCAGCTGCATATCCAGCTGTATCGTGCCGCACTGCCAGGTACGTCCGAGGCTGTCCTCAAGATGGAAGTCGAGCTTCGGGCCGTAAAACGCGCCGTCGCCCTCGTTTATGACGAAGCTCTTGCCCATTTCGGTGATGGCCTCCTTGAGTGTGTTCTGCGCAAACTCCCAGTCCTTCTCGTCGCCCATATGATCGTCGGGCATAGTGCTCAGCTCGATCTCGTAGGGCAGACCGAAGAGCGAGTAGACCTCGTCAAAGAGCTTGACGACGTTCTTGATCTCGTCCTTCATCTGGTCCCAGGTCATGAAGATGTGCGCATCGTCCTGAGTGAAGCATCTCACACGGAACAGGCCGTGCAGAGCGCCGGAGAGCTCATGGCGGTGAACAAGGCCGAGCTCGCCCACACGCAGGGGCAGATCGCGGTAGGAGTGCGGCTCGGATTTGTAAACGAGCATGCCTCCCGGGCAGTTCATGGGCTTTATCGCATAGTCCTCGCCGTCGATGACGGTAGTGTACATATTCTCTTTATAGTGGAACCAGTGTCCGGAGGTCTCCCACAGCTGACGGTTGAGGATCATCGGGGTCGAGACCTCAACATAGCCGTACTTTTTGTGTATCTCGCGCCAGTAGTCTATAAGCGTGTTTTTCAAAACCATGCCCTTGGGAAGGAAGAAGGGAAAGCCGGGGCCCTCCTCGGCGAGCATGAACAGGCCCAGCTCTCTGCCGAGCTTGCGGTGATCGCGCTTTTTGGCCTCCTCGATGCGGGCAAGGTACGCGTCGAGCTCATCCTTTTTCATAAAGCAGGTACCGTAAATGCGCTGGAGCATCTTGCGGTTGGAGTCGCCGCGCCAGTATGCGCCGGTGCAGGAGGTGAGCTTTATGGCATTGCCCTTGACTCTGCCGGTGGAATCAAGGTGCGGACCCGCGCACAGGTCGGTGAAGTCGCCCTGCCTGTAGAAGGAAATGACAGCGTCCTCGGGCAGATCGTTTATAAGCTCGACCTTGTAAGGCTCCTCGCGTTCTTCCATGAATTTTATTGCTTCCTCACGCGGAAGCTCGAATCTTTCAAGCTTTATCTTCTCCTTGCAGATCTTGCGCATCTCGGCCTCAATCTTCTCGAGAATCTCGGGCGTTATGGCAAACGGAGCGTCAAAGTCATAGTAAAAGCCGTTCTCTATAGCAGGACCTATGGCCAGCTTGACCTCGGGGTACAGACGCTTTACGGCCTGAGCGAGGATATGGCTCGTGGTATGACGATAAGTGTCTTTAAATTCGGGATTTTCAAAAGTGTACCTGTTTTCTTCCATGATATATACTCCTTTATCAAAAAACGCCCCTGACGCAATGCGTCAAGGGCGTAATATTTACGCGGTCCCACCTTGATGAAACTCATCCTGCGCTTAACGGGCGCGGTGCGGAAGCACATTTCCCTGCTTCGGCTCGGGAGCGGTCTCCGACGTTTTCTCCGAAAAGGCTTGCAGCCCACGGCCCTTCTCTCTGTGCGGATTTTACGTCATTGTTCTCCGTCATCGCTGATTTTTAAATATTATCACCCAAAAGTGCTCATGTCAACCGTAAATCACAATATTTCACCGCGGCGGCGCATGGCTTTACGCTGGAACACCTTTACGAGCTCTACGATGACCATACCGACCATGCCGATGCCCATTGCGATGACATACTCGACGAACGATACCGGCGTGAAGCCGAAGGCGTTTGCCAAAAACGGCACCTCGCACACGAGCGTCGTAGCTGCGATGCTTCCGGCCGCTGCCCAGATGAGAGCCTTGTTCTTCGTGCCCATGGTGAAGATGCAGCCGCGCAGGGATCTCATGTTGAAGCTGTGGCAGATCTCGGCCATGGACATTGTCAGAAACGCCATTGTCGTTCCGTCGGCTGAATCGGTTATCGTCCAGACGCCTGTTTCGATATAGTGACCTACAAAGTATGCCGCCAAAACGAGTGCGGAGATGAGCAGCCCCTGGTAGGCTATATCAAAGCCCATGCCGCCGGCGAATATGCCGTCCTTGGCCGGGCGCGGCCTGCGGTGCATTATATTGCCCTCGGCCTTTTCCATGCCCAGCGCCAGCGCCGGGAAGCAGTCGGTAACGAGATTTATCCACAGAAGGTGTACGGGCTTTAATATCGTAAAGCCCATGAGCGTTGCGGCAAAGATGCTTATTACCTCGCTCATGTTTGAGCCCAGGAGGAACTGGATTGCCTTGCGGATATTATCATATATCCTGCGGCCCTCCTCGACGGCGCCGACAATGGTGGCAAAGTTATCGTCGGCAAGCACCATATCGGCGACGTTTTTGGTAACATCGGTGCCCGTTATGCCCATGCCGACGCCGATATCGGCACTTTTTATGCTCGGCGCGTCATTTACGCCGTCGCCGGTCATGGCGGTGACGTAGCCCGCCTTGCGCCAGGCTGAAACTATGCGCGTTTTGTGCTCGGGCTGAACGCGAGCATAGACGCTGATGTTCTGGAATTCACGTTCAAATTCCTCGTCGCTCATTTCCGAGAGCTGTGCGCCGGTAACAGCTCTGTCACCCTCACGCAGGATGCCCAGCTCCTTTGCTATGGCCACCGCCGTGTCGACATGGTCGCCCGTTATCATTATGGCGCGTATTCCGGCCTCGCGGCACTCGTCGATAGCGGCCTTAACCTCCGGACGCACGGGGTCTATCATGCCAGTAAGTCCGACGAAGCAGAGCTCACACTCCAGCGCCTCGGGCTCGGTGCTGTCCGGCATCTCGTCCCACACGCGCATCGCGCAGGCCAGAACGCGCAGTGCCCTGTCGGCCATGAACTTGTTGTTTTCAAGTATCTCGGCGCGGTAGGCCTCCGTCATGGGAACGGCCTGCCCGTTTTCAAGATAGTGCGTGCATTTTCCGATGATGACGTCCGGTGCGCCCTTGGTGTACTGAATGACTCCGTTCGGAGTAAGATGCAGGGTGCTCATCATCTTTCTGCCCGAGTCGAAGGGCGCTTCGCCACAGCGCGGATAGGATGTCTTAAGCTGCGTTTTATTGAGCTCCAGTGAGTTTGCCCAGGCTACGAGCGCGGCCTCGGTCGGCTCGCCCGTGACGACCCCGTCATCGTCTATCTCAGCATCGCAGCACAGTGCCATTGCCTTCGCAAGCTCGCGCTCATTTTCGCCGAAATGATCAACTACGGTCATTTTATTCTGCGTCAGAGTGCCGGTCTTATCCGAGCATATGACCTGTGCACAGCCGAGAGTCTCAACTGCCGTCAGGCGGCGGATGATGGCGTTGCGCTTTGACATGTTGGTAACGCCGATGGACAAAACCACCGTAACGACGGCTGCAAGTCCCTCGGGTATAGCCGCTACCGCGAGGGAGACGGCTATCATGAAGGAGTTCAGAATGACCTCAAAATTCAGTCCGCCCGCACGCAGAAGCTGCACGGCGAAGATAACGACGCAGATTCCGAGCACGAGCCATGTGAGTATCTTGCTAAGCTGCGTGAGCTTTATCTGCAATGGTGTCTGCCCGTCGGAGGCCTGCGAAAGAGCGTCGGCGATCTTGCCCATTTCGGTGTCCATGCCGGTCGCGCAGACGATCATGGCGCCGCGGCCGTAGACAACGGTCGAGCCCATATAGGCCATGTTGTGCCGGTCGCCGAGAGGAACGTCGCGCTCGCTGTCGGTGAGATTTATGATATCTATAAACTTGCTGACCGGAACAGACTCGCCGGTGAGGGCGGCCTCCTCGATCTTCAGGCTCGCGTTGTCGATTATCCTGCCGTCTGCGGGAACAGCGTCGCCGGCCTCGAGCAGTACAACGTCGCCAACGACGAGCTCCTCGCTGTGAACGGTGACTATTTTCCCGCCGCGCAGAACCTTAGACGTCGCCGCCGACATCTCCTGCAGAGCCTCTATCGCCTTTTCAGCCTTGTTCTCCTGATAAACGCCCAGCACGGCATTTACAATGACGACAAAGAGGATGATGATAACATCCGCAAAGCTCTCGCCCTGCGTTACCGCAAGCACTCCGCTTATAGCCGCCGCGACGAGCAGAATGATTATCATGGGGTCTGCAAGCTGCTTCAAAAACTGCTTTATTATCGAATCCTTCTTTGCCGCTTTGAGCTTATTCGGCCCATTTTCGGCAAGGCGGCGCTCGGCCTCAGCCTCGCTCAGGCCGTTTTCGCTGCTTTCGAGCTCTGCTATAACGCGGTCTTTTTCTTCGCAATAATACTTCACTTATGCGTCCTCCTTCATATTCACATTGACCTCAAGCACGCGTCTTGCATCGGTCGATGTGACCGTAATATACATATCTCCGTAAACAAAGCCTTCACCGTTTGACGGGATGGCTCCGAGCTGCTCTATCACCCAGCCGCCGACTGTGTCGGCCTGGCTGTCGATGCTGCATTTGAGCTCCTCGCACATCGCCTGAAGCGGTGTGCTGCCGAGTATGCTGCAGCTTCCGTCCGGATGCTTTTTTATGTTCTCGGTTACCTCATCGTTCTCGTCCCAAATCTCGCCTACAAGCTCCTCGAGTATATCCTCAAGCGTGATTATGCCGGTAACGCCGCCGTAATCATCGACCACGACCGCCATGTGCATATGCTCACGCTGCATGTCGAGAAGTATCTTGTCTATGCGCGTGCTTGCGTGCACAAAGCGTGCAGGGAGCAGAAAATCCCGCATGGCTCTGTCCTCGCCCCGGCTGAGCGCTGTCAGATACGTCTTTGCATAGAGTATACCGACAACATCGTCAACACTCTCTCCGCAGACGGGAAAACGCGAATACCCGCTTTCGGCAATTTCGCCGAGCAGCCTTTCACGGGGAGCATCCGACTGCAGGAAGCAGACCTGCGAGCGGTGCACCATGACATCCTCCGCGGAGGTGTCGTTGAGAGCGAAAACGTTTTTAATAAGCTCCTTTTCGCCGCGTTCAATAGAGCCGGCTTCCTCTCCCTCATCGAGCATCATTATTATTTCCTCTTCGGACACTTCCTCGGTATTGTCATTCGGATCTATCCCGCACAGCCGCAGCACCGCGTTTGTGGAAACGGTCAGCAGCCATATGACGGGCTTCAGGACCGCCGACATTCCCATCATCAGTCCGCTCATTGCCCGGGCGATGCCGTCGGAGCGTTTCATTGCTATGCGCTTTGGCACAAGCTCTCCGAGAACGAGCGTGAAGTAGGACAGGATGAGCGTTATTATTATGACCGACACCGTATCGAGCGCGGACGGAGATATACCGGTGACTCCGCATTCGTTTATGAGCCAGTCAACGAGCTTGTCGGAAAAGTTATCCGCTGCAAATGCCGAGCCGAGAAATCCGGCAAGCGTTATGCATATCTGGATAGTCGATAAAAAGCCCGTAGGCTCCGTGACCATGCGAAGCATTCCGGCCGCCTTTTTGTCCCCATCCTCGGCCATGCGGCGTACCTTTGTCTCATTTAGCGATATCACGGCGATCTCCGTCGCCGCAAACAGGGCGTTTACCGCTATAAGCGCAAGCTGAAGCAGTAATTGAGGCAATATTGAGTCTGTGTCCATTTGTTGTTTTCTCAAGTCCTTTCTAAATAAATTAAATAAAAAAGACTTCTACAGCAATTATTCTTGCCGTAAAAGTCTTGCAAATACAGTAATCGTACTCGGCACACCGAACCAAACGGTCGAGATGACGGCATACCGAACGCCTTATGGCGCACGCTACTCCCTTTTAGCACGATTCAAAATACCATATATACTCCGCCGCGTCAAGAGCAGGACGCAAATTTTACAATTTCTTAAATATACGGGCAGCTTGACTCCCGCCAGCTTAATCAAGCTTTACCGACGGGAGATTCCACTTATAGATCGTTGCAAATAAGCGCAGTGCAAAAATAAGCAGCATTCCGCAGCCGATGGACGCCAGCTGGTTTGCGCCAAGCGCGTACATTGCGTAGTACAGCCCGCCGCCGAGCAGCGACGCAACCGCGTACACACGCTTTCTGAGCACCTTGGGCATGGTGTTGGTCATAACGTCGCGCAGCATACCGCCGCCGACGCCCGTGCACATGCCGACGAACAAAACGAGGATGATGTTGTCGCTCACGGGCATCGCCGCATTCATGCCGGAAACCGTGAACACCGCGAGGCCTATCGCGTCGAAGATGTTATTGACCGCATCCAGCTTGTCCAAATGCAGCTTATACTTTTCGCTTCTGAGATATGCATCTATAAACACCGCAAGTGCCGCAGCGACCGATATAAGCAGATACCAGTAGCTTACGAACATAACGGGCGGTATCCTTCCTATGAGCACATCACGTATAACACCGCCGCCGAGCGCCGTCGTCACCGCGAGGAAAAGAACGCCGAAGATATCGGCTCTTTTCTCAATGGCGGCCATCGCTCCCGACACGGCAAATGCCGCCGCGCCGATGAGCTCAAGGACAAACAGCACCTCGTCCATCAGACATTAAATCGAAACAGCGTGACATCGCCGTCGTGCATGACATAATCCTTGCCCTCTGAGCGCACAAGGCCTTTTTCCTTGGCCGCCGCCATACTGCCGCAGGCTTTGAGATCGTCAAAGGCGACGATCTCTGCGCGGATAAAGCCGCGTTCGAAGTCTGTGTGTATCTTGCCGGCGGCCTGGGGAGCCTTCGTTCCGCGGCGGATAGTCCACGCTCTGCACTCGTCGCTTCCGCAGGTGAGGAAGGAGATAAGACCGAGCAGCGAGTATGAGGTCTTTATCATGCGGTCGAGACCCGACTGGCTCATGCCGAGCTCCTCGAGGAACATCTCGCGCTCATCCGGTTCAAGGGCTGCTATCTCTGCCTCAAGCTTTGCGCAGATGGGCAGAACCTCCGCGCCCTCCCTGGCGGCGATATCGCAAAGCTGCCTGTAGTAGGCGTTGTTTTCATAGTCGGCGATACCGTCTTCATCCATGTTCGCGGCATAGATAACGGGCTTTATCGTCAACAGGTCGCTTGTCGCTATAAGCTCCATATCGTCCGCCTCGCACTCATAGCTGCGCACGCTCCTGCCCTCGTTGAGGTGCTCAAGAAGGCCTTGGAAAACCTCGGCCTCGTGCAGATATTTCTTGTCGCCCTTTGCGTTTTTGTTTGCCCTTTCTATCCTGCGCTCGACCATCTCCATGTCGGCCATGATGAGCTCAAGATCAATGATGTCGACATCGCGCGCGGGGTCTGTGCCGCCCTCGACGTGGATGACGTTTTCATCGTCAAAGCACCTGACGACGTGGACGATAGCATCGGTGTTGCGGATGTTCGACAGGAACTTGTTGCCCAGGCCCTCGCCCTTGGACGCGCCCTTGACGAGACCGGCTATGTCGACAAACTCGATGACCGCCGGGGTGTATTTCTTCGGCTCGTATATTGATGCGAGAAAGTCAAGGCGCTCGTCCGGCACGGTGACCATGCCGACGTTCGGCTCTATCGTGCAGAACGGATAGTTCGCGCTCTCTGCGCCCGCGTTCGTTATCGCGTTGAACAGTGTGGACTTGCCGACGTTCGGCAGCCCGACGATACCTAATTTCATAAAGGAAATCCTCCTTTTCATTTTCAGCACATTTTCAACAAGATATTGTAACATCCGCAGGCTCAAAGTGCAAGCGCGATTATGCGAAGCAAAATAGAGTGCAGACCGAAAATCTGCACTCTATTTCTTCATATCCATTCTATAAATGGCTTTTTTGGAATAACATAAGTAAATGCTACATGCTCCTTGCCTTGAGTATAACACGTCTCGTTTATCTCCGAAAACTCTATATTGGGATACATGTTCTGCATTCGTTCTCTAATCGTCGTAGCCAACAGAAACAGCATCTTTCCGAGCGATAATTCTTCACGCCCTTTCTCATTCAGTCGCACTGTCAACGGTCGAAATCCCAACGATGAAAATCTAAGATACAGATCATCAGCAATATACGTTTTTGATACCTCGGCAAAATCTCCGGTTTCGGTGTTGAAATTCACATTGAATTCCTTGCCGAAACGGTAAATATAAAACACATTCGGAGCTACGATCACCTTGCGATTTCCATTGTCATCGTAGTTGACTATGCTGTGTATCCATTCTTCTTCCTTTTCCTCAAATAAGCAAAGCGTGTTGATAAGAGCGGACTTTCTCATTTTCTCTGTTATCTCTTCAGCAAGCTGCTCTTTTTTCGCGCCACCGTCAAATAAACCCATATTTACAACCTCCTTATAAAAACCTGTACCATTCTCCCCCCTATCCCATGCGGCGCATCGTTGCGCCGCACTGCGGACATCTGCATGTGTCGCCGAGTACGCGGACGCGCATTGCGTAACCGCAGGTGCTGCATTTGAACATATCACTCACATAGAGTACTGCTTTTGATGCTATTCTTCTTAACATTGTCTTTCTCTCCTTTTACGCAACAAAAATGGTCTTGCATCTTTCGCAGCAATACCGCCAATGTATCCCGTCATCCGAGCAGAGCGGCCGCGCGGTAAAGCCGCATACGGGACAAGTCTTTTTCTCCACGCCAACATCCTCCTTAATTAAAAATTATTTTGTATGATATCTGTAAACTTCGCAGTCTTTGTACCGGTCTCCGCTGTCTGAATTGCAGGTGTACCTGACCTGTGCGCTGTCCGCTGCAAATTCCTGCTTACATAATCTGCATATATATTTGTCATTTGCGGAAGACAGCAGACCGTACGATCTGTAATCAAGGTAATAGCATCTTGACACCGTCGGCACCTCCCTCCACACCGAAGAATTGTAATTTCAAGGTGATTATACTCAATCTTTGAGTAATTGTCAATACTCAAAGATTGAGTGTGATATTTTTTCCTAAATATCATTCAGGAGATCGACATGAATTATCGGGATATAATACGCGCTGTCCGCGAGGACAGAGATTATACGCAGGCTAAAATCGGACAGGTGCTGAACAAATCGCAGCAGGGCTACAGCCATATCGAGTCGGGACGAGCAGAGCTCAAGATCGACGATCTTATAAAGCTGTGCAGGTTTTACGATCTTTCGGCCGATTATCTGATAGGACTGACAAACGATCCGAAAAGCTATAAATAAGACTTTCAAGGAGATAAATCATAAAACAGTAAGTGGGATTCTTTGTAGCATAGCCGAACAGAGAGCAATTCAGCAGATATTCTGCCTGCGTTTTTAATTTTTTCTTGACATCACCTCGGCACTGTGCTAAATTAAGGCCACAAACCGATGACGAAGGGTAAGTACTTCCTGTATCAGAGCTTCAGAGAGCCGCCGGTGGTGGAAAGGCGGTGCCGAGAGCAGGAACGAATGGCCTTCCGAGGGCAATCCGAATGCCGCCGGCAGTAGGTGCGCCGGAGAGTCTGCGTCTCCGTTAACAAAACGCGGTATGTGATAGCATACACAGAGTGGACGCAAGAACATTTGCGTCAAGCCGGGTGGCACCGCAGAAGCTGATCAGACCGCTTCTGTCCCAGCATTAAGCAGGGACAGAAGCGTTTTCTTTTGTCCCAATTCAATTCAGTAGAAAAGGAGACAAAAAACATGAGCAACAAAAACACGATCCCTTACAAGATCTATCTGGATGAGAGCGAGATGCCCAAAGCATGGTACAACGTCCGTGCAGACATGAAGAACAAGCCCGCCCCGCTGCTCAATCCCGGCACACTCAAGCCTATGACAGCCGAAGAGCTCGCCCCCGTATTCTGTGAGGAGCTTGTGCGGCAGGAGCTGGACGATACCACCGCATACATCCCCATTCCCGAAGAAATTCAGGACTTCTACAAAATGTACCGTCCATCGCCGCTTGTGCGGGCGTACTGCCTTGAAAAAGCGCTGGACACGCCGGCTAAGATCTATTACAAATTTGAGGGCAACAATACCTCCGGATCACACAAGCTCAATTCCGCCATTGCGCAAGCCTATTATGCCAAAAAGCAGGGCTTGACCGGCGTTACGACCGAGACGGGCGCCGGGCAGTGGGGTACTGCCTTGTCGATGGCCTGCTCTTATTTCGACCTTGACTGCAAGGTCTACATGGTAAAGGTGTCCTATGAGCAGAAGCCCTTCCGCCGCGAGGTCATGCGCACCTACGGCGCTTCGGTCACGCCGTCCCCCTCCTCGGAAACGCAGGTCGGGCGAGAAATTTTGGCCGAGCATCCGGGCACGACCGGTTCGCTGGGCTGTGCCATCAGTGAGGCGGTGGAGGTCGCCACGTCTACGCCCGGCTATCGCTATGTGCTTGGCAGCGTGTTGAATCAGGTCCTGCTGCATCAGAGCGTGATCGGACTGGAAAGCAAAGCAGCTCTGGACAAGTACGGTGTCAAGCCCGATATTATCATCGGCTGTGCCGGCGGCGGCTCCAATCTGGGCGGACTGATCTCTCCCTTCATGGGCGAAAAGCTGCGCGGCGAACAGGATTATCGCATCATAGCCGTAGAGCCGGCCTCCTGCCCCTCCTTTACCCGCGGAAAATTTGCCTACGACTTCTGCGACACCGGCATGGTCTGTCCTTTGGCCAAAATGTATACGCTGGGCTCCGGATTCATCCCCTCGCCCAACCATGCCGGCGGTCTTCGCTATCACGGAATGAGCTCCACTCTGTCCCAGCTCTACCATGACGGGCTTATGGAAGCCGTCAGCGTAGAGCAGACCAAGGTTTTTGAGGCCGCAGAGCAATTTGCCCGTGTAGAGGGCATCCTGCCCGCCCCCGAATCCAGCCACGCCATTCGTGTGGCAATAGACGAAGCGCTTCGCTGCCGTGAGACCGGAGAGGAAAAAACCATACTGTTTGGCCTTACCGGCACCGGCTATTTTGACATGGTCGCCTATGAAAAATTCCATAACGGCGAGATGATCGACTACATTCCCACGGATGCCGATCTTCAGGTTGGCTTCGATGGCATTCCCAAATTTCCCGGCAACGAATTAGATTGACGCAAAACGATACCTGCGCATTCGGCGGCATTGAAATTAAATAACAACACCGCAACAGCGGGTTGCTTTACCTCTCTCCCAAACAGTGCTAAGATGGTTCCGGGTGGTGATAATAATGGAAACCAAAGATATAATTTTAAAACTCAGATCGGATAAGGGCATGTCGCAGGATGAGCTTGCCGAAAAGCTGTTCGTCACGCGTCAGGCGGTTTCGCGCTGGGAAAACGGCGACACCGTTCCAAATACGGAAACGCTGAAGCTGTTATCCACGCTGTTTGATGTTTCGATAAATACGCTGCTCGGCTCGCCGCGTAAGCTCATATGCCAGTGCTGTGGTATGCCGCTGGACGATGACGCCGTCATAAGCCGCGAGCCCGACGGCGAGCTCAACGAGGACTACTGTAAATGGTGCTACACTGACGGAAATTTTGTCTACACGAGTATAGATCAGCTCACCGATTTTCTTGTCGGCAGCATGTCAAACGAGCATTGGCCGCCCGAGCAGGCAAGAGCGTATTTCGAATCAAGCCTTCCGAAGCTTAAGCATTGGATAAGCGAATAGAACAAAAAAGCTTCCGCCGATGGCGGAAGCTTTTTTATGGCAAATGACTCTAATTTTGATAGAAACCCGTTAAGGGGGTGCAATTACGGTTTGGAGGGGGGTGCAACCACGGCTTTAGGGGGTGCATTACTCTACCCGTGGGGACAGCAATAAACCGCAGGCGTTGAAACCTGCGGTCTTTTCATTTTTGTTGGGACTCACGCCTCGATCTCTGTGCTGCCCTGGAATTTGAAAGTCATCCGTCCGTCTGCGTTGTTTTCTCGATTCATGACAAAAATTCCGGAGATCCTGTGCGTTCATACCGCCCATCCGCCGCGCCATGATCATGCCCATGGGTCCTCCGCCGCGGGAATGCGGATGCCGCTGAGAATGCTGGAGTATTCCCAAAGGAACCATTCACCGGTCGAGGTTTTCTGCCGCAGCTTCATGGGCCGCGGCGAATCCGCGCCAGCCGTTTTAAGGAATACACGCAGATAGCCCGGCTCCGTGTCCTGCGGCCTGGGGTCTGCCATCACGTTCAGCGTGTACGGCACGTGCGGCTGATACCCGTTTTCCGGTGTGGCGCCTTCGAAATACGCAAGCGGCAGATAGGCTTTACCGCGCAGCCGATCGCGCAGGAACTGGCCGTCATACGGCGTCATGGGCTTCGGACCGCGCAGAAGGTTCATCGCGGCAGTGCCTACATTCTTATCCCGGTCAAACAGAGCCAGCGCGCACAGAAGCAGGGCACAGATACGCTCCGGCTGCCGTCCCTCGGCGGTGAGCATCTCAAATTCCGAGAGATTCTCAGGGATTTTCTGAATTACGACCTGCAATATAACCACTCCTTATACTGTAAAGTAGTATGATTTTACATTGTGCTTTCGTGTCATGCGCGGCGGTTACCCGCCGCGCTCTTTCACGGTCAGAGATGCATTGCGCGGTAGATAAAGGTGACGATCTGCGCACGGGTGCACCTATCGTTCGGACTGAAGGTCGTGGGGGTGGTGCCGTTTGTAATGCCTTCCTTGACTGCCCAGAAAACGGCATCCATGTAGTAGTCTGATGCGATGTCCGTGAACGGGTTATTGCTATCGCTGGCATATGGCTCGCCCTCACTGCGCCAAAGGAAGGTGACGATCTGCGCGCGGGTGCAGTTTTCGTCCGGGCTGAAGGTGGTGGTACTGGTACCATTGGTGATCTTGTTTTCCACGGCCCAGAGCACGGCCTTTTCGTAGTAGCTGCCTGCCTTCACGTCCTTAAACGGCATTTGCGTCGTTTTCGGCTCCGGCTGTCCCGCAGCTCTCCACAGGAAGGTCACGGCATGTGCACGCGTACAGGTACCGTTCGGGTCAAAATGCGTCGCATCCACGCCGGAGGTAATGCCGTTTGCCACCGCCCAAAGCACCGGGTCATAGTAGTATGTTCCCTCGGCAACGTCGACGAAGGGATTGGTCGGCTTTGCTTCCACCTTCGCAAAAACCGCCTCGATGGTATGGTTGGCCGTGACGTTCTTGAAGGTGTACGACGTCACCGCGCCGACGTCCGTTCCGTCTACCAGCACCTTGGACACGGTATAGCCGCTGTTCGGTTGGATGGCAAAGGCTTGATCCGCGCCGGCCTTGACGGTGACGTTGCCGGAGGGCGTGATCGTGCCGTTGGCGCCTACCTTGGCCGTGATAACGGGATCCTCCTGCACGGGGGTGCCCTCGGCGGTCATGGTTTCAGTCCAGAAGAACTTTTTCTCCCAGTCCAGCTTGCACGGCGTGTCGTTGAGGTAGAACTTGGCACCCTTCGCGACCCCGACGCCGCTAAGGTCATAGGAGACATAGATAAAGCACTGGTATTCGCAGCTCTCACCGTCCGACGTTTTTCCTGCCTGGAAGGTAAAGGGCTTATCGGAATAATAGGTCCAGTCGTCATAGCACTTCAGCCAATCGACGCGCTCGAGCGTCATATACGGCGGCAGGCCGTCGATCTTGCAGTAGTCACTGCCCGGTGCGGGGCTTTCGCCTGCGACAGGCGCCTTCACGGACAGATTCAGGCTGGTCAGCTCGAGCCGGTTCAGCCAAAGGCCGCCCATATTGGTGTCTGACTCGTCGTGCAGCTTATAGCACGCGCCGGCGCTGATGTTGTCCATGTCGGTCCAATCGTCGTTCCAAATGGCCTCCGCCCATTTTCCGGGCTTCCACTCCTCATTGGCATATTTCAGCGTTCCGGTGCCGCTGCGGAACACATAGCCGGGCTTTGCCTCGACTGTGCAGTAGAGATAATAGGGGGCGCCGGTCTCGTCGAGCAGCTCATCCGGCCACAGGAAGCTGTCATAGATGGTAGAGCCGGAGGAGCGGATGTATTCGCTGACCTTCTTGACGGTGATGGTGTATTTGCTCGGCTCATACGACTCCACATAGATGTCGTTGACGCGATTATAATAGACCAGACCGCGCACGATGCCCTTCGCCTCGGTGATCAGCTCGCACTCCTTCGCCTCCACGCCGACGACGCAGGTCTGACCGCCGTCTGTGCTGTAGAGCCACTTTGCCGTGATGCTGCTCGCCCCGGCGACGTTGAATTTCGTGTCCTTCGTCAGATAGAAGCCTTGCTTCGCCTTCAGAACCACGCTCTTGTTGCGCACATCTCCGTTGTCCGCCCAGTTCACCTGACTTTTAACGGTGCAGTCTTCGCCCTCGGAGACGGTAATCGGGCTGTCGGTCGCGGCGGAGGTGGTGGTCAGGTCGCCGTCCTTCACCGTCAGCGTGACCTCGGGAATGGCGACATCGGTCTCCGACATCATCCGGTAGCGCATCAGGAACGCATTGGAAGCGCCGCTCAGAGTCAGCGGCTCGCCGTCCTTATAAAGCTCAACGGTGATCGCCAGCTTCTGCACCTCCGTCTGGTAGCTATAGCTATTCACAGGGATAATCTGAAACAAGAGATTGTTATTGTAGCTGCTGGCGGTGACGGGATAATCCGTACCGTTGAGCGTGTACTTGATCTTCTGTCTGTAGCCTGCGTCCCTCATCGCCTGCGGCAGGGGGTTCCAGTAGAACCGGAGCCGCTTGTTCGGATTGATCATGTACAGCGGAGCGCCGCTGTAGCCGCCCGTCACGTCCATCTGGTGCGGAACATAGGCCGGCTCACCGTTGACCTCCACCTTGACCAGACCGAAGGCATTGGTGCAGACGTCGGTATAGGCCGTGCCGCTGTAGGACGAGAAGGCGACGCGCTTATAGTCGTCGAGATTCTTGGTCGACAGGGCGATGATGTACTCCTTCGAGACGGAGTTGACCATGTATTCGGTCTTGACGTCCTTCTGACGGTAGATCAGGCGGGTCCGCTCGTCGGGGCGAAGCAGAGCGGTCCTCTCCGGGAACATTGCGGCAAAGGCAAAGTTTTCCAGGGTCTGCTCGCTGCTGCTGAGCGTGAAATTCTCCGTGAAGAGGCCGCGGCCGAAGCTGCCGCCGCGGATGCTGATGGGGAAAGACCGCCCCTCCGTGATGGTCTCGCTGCCCTTTTTAACGACGATACCGCCCTTGAACTTGCCGCCGTTGATCACGGCTTTCGGCTTGCTTATCCCGTCCGTTCGGGTGGCGTAGGTGAAGCCGACCAGCCCCTCGAACTCGCCGCCGTTGAATTCGGCCTTGCAGTTGGACGACAGCAGGGCGGAATAGACATAGGGGATGCCGACCTTCGGGGAGATGGCGTCGACCTTGCCGCCGTTAAAGACGACCTTCGCGTCGCCCTTGCCCTCGACGACCACAATGCTGTTTTTGGCAAGACCGTTATCGACGCCGATCCGCCCGCTGTTGAGCGTGAAGCTTCCGGTCTCGGCGTGGATCAGCACCTGCTTGCTGCTGCCCGTATTGGGATTGGCGTCGATGTAGAGCTTGCCGCCGCCGCGGCTGTCCTTGACCGACAGGTCGCCCTTCACGCGGATGGCAGCCGGGAGCGGAGAGGTTCTGCTGAAAAAGGTCACGGAATAGCCGTCAAGATCCAGTTGAACCGTTCCGGTCTGTTGGATGGACTTGGTATATCCCGCGCCGTCGTTGAGTCCCTTGGTGTTAATGTTGGCGCCGAGCTTGACATAGGCTGTGCCGGAGCTCAGGGCGGAGCTGAGCTCTGCATAGGTGGTAACGATTTTCGGATCGCTTTCGGTGGTGCCGCTGCCGGCGGCAGAGGCGGTGCTCCCCAAGGCGGGGAGGAGGCTGAACAGCATTACCAATGCAAGCAGTAAGCTGAACATCCTGCGTTGTGTGGTTGATTTCATCTTGCTTTCTCCTTTTACATTGTATTAATTGAGTCCGTCAGATACTTGGTATCAAAGAAACGTTTTCGGCGATCGCCTTGCAAGCAAATACGCTTTCGGCTCATCGGCCGACACGCCTCCGGTTGTACCCAATGCCGGTTTCATTTATCCAGCTTTTATGTACTTCTTTCCCCGCCTTCGGTATGCCCAAAGTTTTTTCATTTTTCACCCATCCTTTCAAAGCGTGTCGATTACCCCCGCGAGGTAGGTTGGGGATACCGACGCATAGATAAAACCATCGGCCAGCTGATCCTTCACCGTCTGCCGCACCTCTGAGGCAAGCAGTTCGTCCGTGGTCTCATCTACCAGAAGCAGAACCTTGCAGACCCAACCGAGCTGCCTTACAGCACTGCAGAGCCTGAGTCGCTCGCTCAGCTTCCAGATACCCTGTCGGATGACCTCCATCACCAACACGTTGGCACGGCAGGTACGGCACAGAGCAAGCGTTTCCTCCGGCTTTGAAGAACGGTAGACAAGAAAATCCATGTCGCATCCCGAAAGCGATTGCACGACTGCCTCCGCCAAAAGGCCGCCTTTCATATCCAGTACAATCCTTCGCATCTGTGTTTTCCACCGCCTTTCGCTTCCTTTGCATATTCCCTCTCTATTCTAATCGGTATCGCCCCGTTTTGCCCCCGCCGATTGGATAGGGTTTGCAATTATTTTTTTCAAAGCTCCCGCCCCATCTCGATTATCTTCAGGAAATGGGCAAAACCGTGTTGCCTTTTTCCGTCCGTATGGTACACTATTCATGTGAATGTGCAGAGTACGGAGGGAATCGATATGGGTAACGCGACAAAAAAGAGCCTTTTATATGCCTTTGGTGTGCTGGTGCTCATTGCGTTTGCCATGTGGCTCCGATATGCAAGCCGACATGTTTTTCATTCTTCGGCTATCAACCACCTGCGCAGCGGGATCTATGTGTTTTTGTTCAGCGCGTGGTGCTACTCCATCCGGATGCGCATCGTGCAGACGCAGGTGCGCCGCTATCTGTTGGCAATCTCGGTGTTGATGGTGCTGTGGATCCTGCTGCGCTCAATCAAATTTTCCATTGATAACATGGATGCCGAGCGCTGGCTGTGGTACTTCTACTATTTCCCGATGCTGCTCATCCCCATGCTATCGGTCTTTGTTTCCCTGTCACTGGGCAAGGGAGAGGATTTTCAGCTGCCGCGATGGACCAAGCTTCTGTATCTTCCGACGATGCTGCTGCTTTTGCTCGTTCTGACCAATGATCTGCACCAGCAGGTGTTTTCCTTCCCGTCCGGCGTTTTATCGGATCAGGAGTATCGGTATGAGGGCAGCTATTTCTTCGTGCTGGGTTGGGTGGCTCTATGCGCGGGGTTCGCGCTGCTTTCGATGGTGAAAAACTGCCGCATCCCGCGCAGCAGGAGAATTCGCTGGCTGCCGCTGGTTCCGCTCGCGCTTTCGTTCGTCTATGCTTGCATGTATGTTAAAAAGGTCTATTGGGTCTGGGTTCTCGCGGGCGATATGACGGTGTCGCAGTGCCTGATCTTTGCAAGCATCTTTGAAAGCTGCATTCAATGCGGGCTGATTCAGTCTAACCTCGGATACGACGAGCTTTTTGAGGCAACGAGTTTGCCTGTCCAGATTACGGATCATGCATTTTGCACCCAATATGTGTCTGTTGCCATGCAGGGGGCTTTGCCGCAAAGCGAGCTGCGGCAGATGCAGCAGGATACCCTCCGTTTGGGAGACGATACGCTTTTAAAGCGACACAAGCTGCGCCGCAGCTGGGTGTTCTGGAAGGAGGACATCTCCGCGCTGAATCAGGTCCGAAAGGAGCTGGAGCTGACAAGGGATGAGCTGCGTGATACCGGCAACGTTCTGGCAGTAGAGAATGCACAGCGTGCAAGATGGCTGAAGCTGACGGAGGAAAACCGCTTGTATGACATGATGGAGGCGCAGACCGCCCGGCAGATCGCGATGCTGCGGGATCTGCTGGCTGAATTGCAGAAGACGGAAGCTTCAGACAGAGCCAGACACCTACTCGGGCAGGTCATCATCATCGGGACCTACATCAAGCGTAGAAGCAATCTGATTTTTGTCGGCGTGCAGCGCGGTGCAATCAGCGTGCAGGAGCTTCGGCTGTGTCTCAATGAATCTTCCGAGAATATCAGTGTCTATGGCGCCGACTGCAAGGCGATTGTCCGAGGAGACGGTCAACTTACCGTTGAACAGGCAACACAGATCTACGATCTGTTTGAGGCGGTTGTGGAGGCGGAACTGGAATCGCTGCGTGCGCTGCTGATCTCCATAGAGATTGGTAAGCAGGTGGAGATTGCTCTCTGTGTTTCAGCGGCGGAGCCGCTCTGCGGGCTGCGCGCACGGTTTCCGAGTCTGGAATGGGAGCAGGATGAGGACGGACTGCAATATGTGACGCGGAAGCTGGAAAGATCGAGGGGGTAAAGGCGTATGGACAGGATTAAGGAAAGCTTCGACAGTCTGCCCATCGCGGCCTGCTTCTTCGATAAAAACGGCGTGGTGCGACTTGTCAACCGCCGGATGCTCGTCATTGTGAACTGGCTGCGAAAAGGGGACATACAGTCTCTCGCGGAGATGCAGAGCGCCCTGCAGTCGCCGCCTTCAAATGTGATCTGTTTGGACCCTCGCCTTCGGATCTACCGCTTTCCGGACGGGAAGGCGCTGCGCTTTGCACAGGAGCAAATCACAACAAAAGCGGGTGTCCGATATACGCAAGTCACCGCCGCAGACGTTACGGAGATGATCCGAAAGCAGGATCAGATGAACGCGGAAAATGCAAAGCTGGCAGAGGCAAATGCTCGGATGCGGCGGCTGCTGGCGCAGATGCCAGAGATTATCCGTCAGGAAGAGACGCTGGCGATGAAGCTGCGCGTGCACATGACATTGGACATTGTATTCTCGCGGCACGCCGGTTGTTGCTCCGGCACACGGATCAGAAGGAAATTCATACAAACGCGGCGCTGTGGGAGCAGTCAATTTCAGTGCTTTATCGCTCCGGCCAAATAACGGCGCAATCCGAACCGCTGAAGGCGGCGAAAAAACGAGCGGGAGAGCTGGGCGTTAGAGTTCTGCTGACAGGGGATGAGCCGCAAACGCAGCGGATGTGCGCACTCAGCGCGCTGGCGATCTGCGAATGTGCGGCGAACTGTGTCCGTCACGCAGACGTAACAGAGTTGTATGTGTTCTTTTGGCGGAGACCGGGCTGTATGGAGATATCTCTGACCAATAACGGCGCAGCGCCGAAGGAAAAAATCACAGAGGGCGGAGGTCTTTCCATGCTGCGTCAACGCATAGAAGAAGCAGGCGGCAAAATGGAGGTTCAGAGTATCCCTCGGTTTAAGCTGATGCTCAGTCTGCCGGAACAGGAGGAAGCAGTACATGAGAGTAATGATCGTTGAAGACCAGACCATGATCCGCAGTTTGCTGGAAAGCTATTTCCGTGCCGAGGAGGGATGCCGGATCATAGCGTCCATTCCCGGCGCAAAGCAGGCGGTTGAGATGTGCCGAATATATTCTGTCGATCTGATTTTGATGGATGTGCAAACGGAGAACCGTGAGAACGGGCTGACTGCCGTTCGCCAGATCAAAGCCATACAGCCGAAGAGCAAAATCATTGTTGTGACCTCGCTGATCGACGGTGCCGTTCTGGACGAGGCAAAGAAGTCAGGAGCCGACAGCCTGTGGTACAAGGACTCTGCGCAGAAGCGTTTGATGGATGTCGTCCGTCAGACGATGGCGGGTGAGCACATCTTTCCGGACGCGCCTCCGACGGTCGAAATCGGCATGGCAAAAAGCACGGAATTTACAAAGACGGAATTGAAAGTTCTGCGGCATCTGCTGCGGGGACTGACCTACGCACGCATCGCGGCGGAGATGGGCTGCGAGGTGTCAACGGTCAAATTCCATGTGGCAAATATGCTGCAAAAAACCGGATTTGAAAACAAGCTTCAGCTTGCTCTGGCGGTCAGCGACATCAAGCTGGTTGCCGATCTGGCGGAAGAATGATGGAATTTGATTTTCTGCTTATACAGCCACAGGCATTTATTGAAAAGAAGAAGCCGCGTCTGAGACGTTATACTTGGCAAGCAATGCCTGCGTTTATACAAACTTGACGAACAGGAAGATTTCCGATTTAAGCTATTCGAATTAAGAGTGTTACCCTTGATTGCCGATTTTGTATTGCCGCTTTGCGAGTGAAGCGGCAACGTAGCGAACAGGAACATTGTGGTTATTTTATCGGGGTCAACAAACGGGTATATTGAAACGATGGCTTCGTTATGAAATGCAACGATTCCCAATATCGATACCTTTCCGACCGTCAACTTGAAACTCATCAACAAGGTACCAGCCTTGCTGATTTTTCCTCTAAATGTGTTTTCGGTCGCAAAGCTATTGACACATTCTTTGGTTACGTTACAGTCCCATCTGCCACCAAATCCGCAATAGAAACCCAAGGAAGCGTACCGTTGCTCCAATATTCCGTCTCTTTCCGCGGAGGCGTTTTTCCCATCGAATAGTCGACTAAATCTTTAAATCGAATTCACTTTCACTCCCAGCTTTCGGGAATATCAAAGGGGAGTATCCAAAGGATGCACTTCATCGCCGATTTTCTCATAAAGAGTATTATCAGAACTCGGCGGTTTAACGAATACCCACAGTAGTTCAACGATTACCCGGCTGTTTAACGATTACCCGGCTGTTTAACGATTACGACGGAACAGAACGCCACAATCCTCGCAAAAAACACGAAACCCCGCCGCAGAATTGCTCCGCAGCGGGGTTCGCTTATGTGCTGAATAGCCCAAAAGCCTTATTTCAAGCGGTTTTCGGGCATAGAAAAAGTCCACCGTAATTCTGATAGAATTACGGTGGACTTATGGCGGAGAAGGAGGGATTTGAACCCTCGAACACCTTATGGGTGTTACACGATTTCCAATCGTGCGCGCTCGGCCGGACTACGCGACTTCTCCGAGTACAAAACAATATTGAAATGTTCAGCTTGTGTATTATAATTCACTTTTCCGTCAAAGTCAAGAGCTTTCTTAGAATATGTCGGCTCTGCGCGGCAACAATAAGCTGTGGGAGGGAGATATTTATGAAAGCTATAATCATGGCCGGCGGCGAGGGCAGGCGCTTAAAGCCCGTGACGGGCGATATGCCGAAGCCGCTGGTTCCGCTTTGCGGCAGACCGGTAATGGAGCATATAATCCTGCTTTTGAAAAAGCACGGGATAACGGACATCTGCGCGGCCTTAAAATACCGCCCGGACGATATCAAAGGCTATTTCGGCAGCGGCGAGAGGCTCGGCGTCAGCTTAAGCTATCGCGTTGAAGCTGAGGCTCTCGGCACGGCCGGCGGTGTCAAAAACTGTGAGGACTTTTACGGGAATGAGGATTTTCTCGTCATATCCGGCGACGCGGCCTGCGATATTGATCTTGGTGAACTCATATCAGAGCACAAAAAGCGCCGCCCGGCGGCAACTATCGCTCTGTGTCCGGAATCCGAGCCTCTGCGCTACGGCCTTGCTCTGTGCGACCGCGAGGGATTCGTACGCTCGTTTGTCGAAAAGCCCGACTGGCGGCACGTTGTTACAAATCTCGTCAATACCGGCATATATATTATCTCGCCGCACGCGATGGAGCTCGTGCCGAAAAGCGCCGAATTTGACTTTGCAAAGGATCTGTTCCCCATGCTTCTGGATAAGGGCGAAAAGCTTCTCGGCGTGCCCTGCGGCGGCTACTGGTGCGACATCGGAACTCCGAAGAGCTACTACGAATGCTGCGCCGATGCATTATCGGGAAAGCTCAGGCTGGAGCTTTGCGGCGGCTTTGAGCTTTGTGATCAGGATGAGTGCTCCGATCCCGAGTGCGATTGCATGGAGCACTCCGACTACCGCTGTTCAGACCGGGCGCGGCTCATGGACAGCATAAGCGCCGCGTTTCTCGATCTCGGCGCGGACTATTCGGACGGCTTTGCCCTGCGCGGCGAGGATTACGAGCTGCGCATCTCTCCCCTGTCGGCCTCCGCCGCCGTGCGCATTGCCGCAAACGCGCAAGACTCCGAAACGGCAAGGGAGCTTGCCGAGTCTGCCTGTGCATTGGTAACGGAGCTTGAAAAGCGGCTTGATTAATAAACGCTCCTAATATATAATATCCGTCAGAAGGTTAATTCTGACGGAGGCGATACATATGGACATTGAAAGGACAATAAAAAATCTCGAGGCCCGTCACTTTTCGGTGCGGCATTTCAAAAGCGGCGGCGAGGCCTGCGAATATCTGCTCGGCGAGATAAAGGACACGAGCGTAGGTATCGGCGGCTCGAAAACCGTCGATCAGCTCGGCCTGTACGACAAGCTTGTCGAGAACGGCAACGAGGTGTTCTGGCACTGGCGCGAGCCGGGGCTTGAAACGCTGGATAAGGAAAACGCAGCAAGGGTGTTTATCTCAAGCGCGAACGCTATCTCCGAAACGGGCGAGATCATAAACATCGACGGCCGCGGCAACCGTCTTGCCGGTCAGGTCTACGGACGCAAGACCGTTTATATCGTTGCCGGTACAAATAAGATCTGCCCCGACTTCGAGTCGGCGGTATTCCGTGCGCGCAACACCGCCGCGGTGCAAAACTGCAAGCGTTTTCCGGCAAATACGCCCTGCAAGATCGATGACAAGTGCCACGACTGCCGCTCAAATGAGCGCATCTGCAATGCAATGCTCGTCCTTTGGGGGCCGATGATGGACATGGACAAGGTCGAGATCGTACTTATCGACGAAGAACTGGGGATGTAAAGCATGTACATTGACTGGACGTATATAGTCCTTGTGCTGCCCGCGATGCTGTTTGCGATGTGGGCAAGCTCAAGGGTGAATTCAACATTTAAAAAATACAGAAATACGCGCAACTCACGCGGTCTTACAGGCGCTCAGGCGGCGCGCTGGGTGCTCGACCGGAACGGGCTTTCAAACGTGCCCATCGAGCACATATCCGGCTCTCTTACCGACCATTACGATCCCTCGGCAAATGTCGTGCGCCTGTCGGACGATGTGTACGGCAGCACCTCGACCGTTGCAATAGGCGTTGCCTGCCATGAGGTAGGACACGCGATACAGCACGCGACAAACTACGCGCCAGTTAAGATACGCACGGCGATAGTTCCGATAACAAACATCGGCGCGAAGCTTTCCGTTCCGCTCATAATCCTCGGCCTTATACTCTCATCCTTTGGCGAGGTGTTCGTGACGATAGCGTACATCGGCTGCGCGCTTTACGGGCTTGTAACCATATTCCAGCTTGTAACGCTTCCGACGGAGTTCAACGCCTCATCAAGAGCGCTCAAGACCATTGAAGAGACGAATCTTTTGCAGGGCGAGGAATTCAAGCAGGCAAAGCAGGTGCTCTCGGCGGCGGCAATGACCTATGTCGCAGCGCTGGCCGTATCGCTTGCGCAGCTCATGAGATTTTTGATTATTATCGGCGGAAGGAGAAGCGACTGATGATCATAAGGAATGACGAACACAAGCGCGAAACAAGCGAAAACGTATTCGGCGGCACGGGAAGCGTGCACTTTAAGCGCATAATTGAAACTCCGGAGGAGCTTTACGGCAAGGGCAGAGTATTCTCTGTAGTAACTCTCGATCCGGGCAGTGAGCTCGGCTGGCATATACATAAGGGCGACGGCGAATACTACTGCGTGCTGTCCGGTGAGGGCGAATACAGCGACAACGGCAGCATCGTTACCCTGCACGCGGGCGACACGGCCTTCTGCCCCGACGGCGAGGGTCATTCGATGGTAAACCGCAGCGCCGAGCCTCTGGTGTTCATGGCTCTGGTGATCTACAAATAAAAAACCGGAAGTCTGAACGACTTCCGGGTTTTTATGTTTATCGGCAATCACGCCTCCTGCACGTTCTGTACGCCGCGCCATGTGCGGTATCGGTCAAGCTCCTTGTCGATACAAAGCTGAATGACGAGGTTTATTATAAGCGCATCGTCTATAAAGCCCAGGAGCGGAACATTGTCCGGGATAAGGTCAAACGGGCTTACGAGATACGCGACAATGGCCGCCGTTCCGAGCATCACGACGGCCGGAACCTTTTTATAGCTGCCGTGGTAATAATCATGCAGCATGGATATGAGGTCCTGAACGTCACCTATGGTATCGCCGATAAACGGTATATTCGCAAGCGGCCGGAGCTTTGCATTCGTATTATTGAGAAAATCAAGCAGCACTCCCGTGTATTTTGCGACGGCTTTCGCTCCGGTTTTTATTGATATTGTCATGGCTCTGCCTCCCTGATGCTATAGCTGACGGGAGTCGAACACCTACCGGTTTTGGCAGGCTGATTTTCACTCATGCTGTGTTAAAGCCCTTGGAAATACGACAGTATTCCCTGCGGGCTTTGCCTTGCCTGAGCAAAAATCAGCTCTGTCAAAACTGCAAAGCACCTGTCGGCGTCAATTTTCGGTGATTTTCGTCTTTCTTCGATGCAGATGGGCTGACGCCCATTAAAGAGAAAAAGGCGGAAAGCGCCGAAAAGGGGCATTGACAGGCGGCAGGGGTTCAACTCTCGTCAGCTATAGCTGATGGGAGTCGAACCCCTGTCGGCTTTGGCAGGCTGACGCCCGTCAAAAAGAGCCTGAAAGCGGCGATCAGGCGACTGGCGTTCGACTCTCGTCAGCTACAATAATAACACACTGCCCCGAATTTGCAAGCATATAGCACAAAATTCGCTCATGCTCGATTTGCGCTATTTGGATAATTGACGCAAATCGTAAAAATGACTGGATTTTAGACCGCTTATAAGGTATAGTTATATTGCGATAATATCGATTACAGGAGAGCATGGTTTTGGGGATTTCAAATGTGCTTGAGCTTTTAGGCGGTGTTGCACTGTTCCTTTTCGGCATGGCCCTTATGGGCGACAGTCTGAAAAAGGTCGCAGGCAACAAGCTCGAGCTTATTCTGTTCCGCCTTTCGAGCACGCCCCTTAAGGGCATTCTGCTCGGCACCGGCGTCACAGCCGTTATCCAGTCGTCCTCGGCAACGTCCGTCATGGTCGTCGGCTTTGTAAACTCCGGCATGATGAAGGTGCGTCAGGCCATCGGCGTCGTCATGGGTGCGATAATCGGCACGAGCGTCACCGGCTGGATAATCTGCTTATCGGACATCGGAGGCGGCTCCTCCGGCTGGCTTGAGCTTTTTTCAACCGACACGCTGACCGCAGTCATCGCCGTTACCGGTATCATCCTGCGCATGTTCTGCTCCGGTCAGGCAAAAAAGCATATCGGCGAGATAATGCTCGGCTTTGCGGTTTTGATGTTCGGCATGAAGGCAATGAGCGGCTCGGTATACGAGCTGCGCTCGAGCGAGACCTTCGTAAACATGCTCACCACCTTCTCGAACCCGCTTCTGGGTATCGCGCTCGGCATCGTGTTTACGAGCGTTATCCAAAGCGCCTCGGCCGCCGTCGGTATCCTTCAGGCGCTGGCCGTAACGGGAGCCATACGCTTTGATATCGCGCTGCCTATCATCATGGGTATTGCTATCGGTGCCGCCGTTCCCGTCCTGCTGTCTGCTCTCGGAGCAAGCGCCGACGGTAAGCGTACCGCGCTGTCGTATCTGATGGTAGATACACTCGGCGTCATCCTGTTCAGCATAGTTTTCTATACTCTCAACGCGATATGCGATTTTTCGTTCATGTCAGCGACAATGACGACGGTGAGCCTTGCTCTTATGAACACTGTCTTCCGCTTTGTCATTGTCCTGATGCTCGCTCCGTTTATCTCGCTTCTTGAAAGGATATGCAAATTCATCATAAAGGATAAGCCCGAGGACGCCGCCGTCCTTGAAGACTTTGAAAGGCTTGAGGAGCGCTTTCTCGACCATCCGGCGCTTGCCGTCGAGCAGAGCCGCCTTACCGTAAACTCCATGGCAAAAAAGGCGCGTGAGAATCTGTTTGATGCCTTTGCACTCATAGGAAGCTACTCCGATGAGGGTTTCCGGCATATCACCGAGACCGAGGATATCGTCGACAAATATGAAGATAAGCTCGGAACATATCTTATCCACATCACGAGCCATGAATTAAACTCCGAGCAGAACGAGGCCGTAGGCAAATATCTGCACACGATAAACGACTTCGAGCGTATCTCCGACCATGCGCTCAACGTCGCAGAGTGCGCACAGGAGCTGCATGAAAAGGGCATCGTTTTCTCCGAGGATGCCGCACGCGAGGTTAATGTCCTCATCTCCGCTGTCACCGAGGTCATGAACACCGCGATTGATGCGTTCTGCAATAACGATCTTGAAAATGCCTACCGTGTCGAGCCGCTTGAGGAGCTTATAGATAATCTATGTGACGAGATGAAGCTGCATCATATCGACCGTCTGCAAAAGGGCATATGCACGCTCAACCACGGCTTCGTATTTAACGACCTTATCACCAATCTCGAGCGTATCTCCGATCACTGCTCGAACATCGCCGTTGCGATCATAGAGCTTGAGTCCGACAGCTTTGATACGCACGAATATATAAACAGCCTCATCGAGGTGCGCTCGCACTGCTTTGATGAGTATTACGCGGAATACAGCAAAAAATTCGTGCTGTAAAGAAAAATATTTATGCCGGCCCGAGGCCGGCATTTTTTATTTACAAGTACTCTTTCGGATGATATACTGAAAAATCATTTATTTAGGGGAAATTCCTATGGATCGCTCGAAAAATCTCATATTGTTCATCGCCGCGATGATAATATTCGGCACGAACGGTCTGCTGGTGGCAAAGATATCGCTCTCAAGCGCCGAGATAGTTCTCATGCGCACCTTCCTCGGTTTTATTTTTCTGCTTGCCGTCGTCGCGGCGCGGCGCAGCTTTTCATTTTCCGATCTTAAACGCGACATCGTTCCCGCAACGGTCGGCGGCGCGGCACTGGGCTTTAACTGGGTGCTGCTGTTCGGCGCGTACAGATACGCCGGAGTGAGCATCGCAACGCTCGTGTACTACTGCGGCCCGATGCTCGCGCTCATACTCAGCCCGATAATTTTCAAAGAAAAGCTGAAGGCCAACAAGATCGTCGCAGTAATGGCGGTAGCGGCCGGCATGCTGTTCATATCCGGGAACGTAACGGAGGGCTCGGACGTGCAGACGGGTCTGCTGCTCGGCGCGGGAGCCGCGGCGCTTTATGCGCTCATTATAATCGTTACAAAGCGCGTGACGCACATGTCGGGGCTAAGCTGCTCAACATACGAGCTGTTCATATCCTTTATCGTGATGATATTTTACCTGCTCATAAACGGCATTAAGCTGCCGGTTATACCGAGCGCGGATGATATCGTCTATGTTCTCATCATAGGCTTTGTGAACACCGGACTTGCGTATTACATGTACTTTTCCGCGCTGCAAAAGCTACCCGCTCAGACCTCGTCGCTTATAAGCTACATCGAGCCCCTGACGGCGCTTATGGTTTCCGCCCTGTTTCTCGGCGAAAGGCTCGGCGCTGTGCAGCTTCTGGGCGCGGCGCTTATCCTCGGCGGCGCGTGCCTCGGTGAGCTGAAGCTCAAAAAATGAAATACCGCCATCCAAACGGATGGCGGCTGTTTTATCTCTCGAGCGATGTATACGGCAGCGTCATCATTATACGGCTGTACAGCTCCCCTGCTTTATCTCTGCCGGCACTTGAAAGCTCATCGGCAAGCTTGATTATTTCTTCGTTTTGACCGGCGTTTTCATAGATATCGAAAAATGCCGCAAGCGTATCTGCCTGCTCTGCGGCTTCTATGTCCTTCAAAGCCAGCGCATCGCGGTAGCGCTCCCAGTTTCGGTCGCTGAGCTCACCGAGCAAAAATGAGCCCTTATTCAGCTGCAAAAGCGCATCCGAACACTTTGCCTTCACGTTCTCCAGCGCTTTTTCGGGATCGTCGAAGGTCGCATAAAGGTCATACTCCTTGCCGTCAATCAGAAGACAGGTCTTGACAGACCAGGACCCGACATCGGAAAGCAGCCGGTTTGTCTGCTCCTCGCCGTGCTTATCCTTTACGGCGACGGACTTGGGGACAGCCGCATCGTCATACTCTGCCGGCTGATCGCTGCGTGTCAGATATGCCGCGAGCACAGCCGATATGGCAACCGCCGCTATAACGATCCATAGCGTGTACTTTTTCATATGAGCTCCTTTCCCGAATGCTTTTCTGTATATACATTTTACCATATATGAGAAGTCAAAACAATTAATAATTTGTAAAAAACGCCATCCGCATGGATGGCGTTTTTTATTCCTTTATGACCTCAAGGCCCTGGAGATAGCGGCGCATCATGTCGAAAGCATAGTTTCCGGAGACGCGGCGGATATAGCTGCGGGTGCGGCGGTCGCCGACGTGCAGCTCGCGCACGAAAGTCCCGTCCTTGGTTGCGAGGGACACGAAAACCGTTCCGACCTCGTGAATGCCGTCGCCGTCGGGACCTGCAAGCCCCGTCACGCCGATGCCAATATCGGCATTGAGAAGCGCCCTCACGCGCTCTGCCATTTCCTTAGCCACCTCGTAGCTTACGGCGGTCTTTTCCTCGATGAGCGCGGGGTCTATGCCGAGAAGCTTTGCCTTTGCCTCATTCGTATAGGTCGTCACGCCGCCGAGGAAGAACTCGCTCGCGCCGGGCATATCGGTAAAGCGCTTTGCAAGCTCGCCTCCGGTGCAGCTCTCGGCCGCGGCGAAGGTCATCCTCTTTTCCTTTAAAAGCTGCATGACGCTCTCTTCAACGGTGTTGACGTCGATTCCGAAGATGATGTCACCGAGCACATCCTTAACGTGCTCAATGACGGGCTTCATCATCTCCTCGGCCTTCTCGACGCTCTCGGCCTTGGCCGTGACCTGCAAAAGGCAGTCGCCCTCCTTGGCGTATGGCGCCATGGTCGGGTTTGTCATGGCGTTCATCTCGTCGCGGAATATCTGATCCATCGCGCTTTCGGACATGCCGAAAACATGGATTGCGTGCGAGACTATCTGCTCGTCTGAAAGTGAGCGCAGATACGGCATGGCGCAGGCGCGGAACATCGCGTTGCACTCCTTCGGAGGCCCCGGCAGCATGAGGACTATCGTGCCGTCGGATGCCTTGAATGCGCAGCCGGGAGCCGTGCCCCAATCGTTGTGGAAAACCGTGCAGCCGACAGGCAGCATGGCCTGCTTTAGATTGTTTTCGGTCATCTCCCTGCTGTAGCCTCGGTTTGTCAGATAATCGTAAAGGCGGAGCTTTTCGTCCTCGTGCATCTCAAGCTCAAGCCCGAAGGAACTGGCGAGAATCTGCTTTGTAAGATCGTCGCAGGTCGGACCGAGGCCGCCGGTGGATATTATAATATCCGCCCTTTTGCGTGCGATCTCGATGCAGTCGGCAAGGCGCTGCGGGTTATCGCCGACAACGGTGTGGTACTTAACGTTTATACCGAGCTCCGAGAGCATGAGGGATATATCTCTTGCGTCGGTATTAGTCGTGTGGCCGAGCAGTATCTCCGTTCCGACGGAGAGTATCTCGACATTATATGCCTTTTTCAATTTCAGTCGCCTACCTTTATTCTTTCAATGCCGGCATACGCCTCTTCAACAAGCGCGTCGATATCCAGCGCGGACTCTATCTGCTCGACGTCGCGCAGCCTGGGCTTGGTTTTGGGGTGCTTGGGCGTAAAGACCGTACAGCAGTCCTCATATGGAAGTATTGACGTTTCAAACGTTCCTATTTTACGAGCAAGGCGTACTATCTCCTCCTTATCCATGCCGATAAGCGGCTGCAGGACGGGCAGATTTGTGACCGCCTGCGTAGAGGCCATAGCCTCCATTGTCTGACTTGCGACCTGACCGAGATTTTCGCCCGTTACAATGGCCTTTGCGCCGTTTGCTTCGGCGATCCTTTGCGCAATGCGCATCATAAAGCGGCGCATAATGAGCGTGAAGTAATCCTCATCGCACTTTGCACGTATCTCCTCCTGAATGTGCGTAAACGGAACAACCTCAATTGTCATTCTGCCGCAGTAATCAGTCAGAAGCCGGGCAAGCTCGATGACCTTCTGCTTTGCCTGCTCCGAGGTATAGGGAAAAGAGAAAAAATGCACCGGAATCAAATGCACGCCGCGCTTTGCTATCATATAGCTCGACACAGGGCTGTCGATACCGCCGGACAGGAGCGTCACCGCAGTGCCGTTTGCACCGACCGGCATACCGCCCGCGCCGGGCGTGGGAGCCGCGTGGACATAGGCGGCCAGATCGCGCACCTCGATGTACACCGTAAGCTCCGGGTCATGCACGTCTACCTCGCAGTCGGGGTATGCCTCGGCAAGCTCGCCGCCGACAAACTGCGCAAGCTCGATGCTCGTCATGGGAAAGCTCTTGTCGCCGCGCTTTGCCTCGGCCTTGAAGCTTTTTGCAGCGAGCATATCGTCCCTGAGATACTCGATGGCAAGCTCGGCAATCCTTTTCGCATCCTTTTCGCAGCCTGCCGCACGGTTCACCGACGCAAGTCCGAATACCTTCGTCATCGCCTCAAAGGCCGCGTCCATATCGCTTGTTTCGTCCACGGGCTCAATGTACACCGTAGACTGCATGCAGTAGACCTTGAATTTGCCGATAGCGGCGAGGCGGCGCTTTATATTGCTCATGAGCTTCTGCTCGAACGAGCGGCGGTTCAAGCCCTTGAGGACTATCTCGCCCTGCTTGAGAAGAATAATGTCGTTTATCATATGCTATGCTCCTAATTGTTTTTAACAAGTTATTATATCATCATTTGAGTAAAGACGCAATAAGCGTGCCGAAGGCAGAGCCTTGGCACGCACACAACGTATTAATTATATGGCCATTTGTGATATATGTCAACAGTGTCGAATAATTGTTCATATTTTCTGTGCATTTGCACAATAAGTCGTGCCGTAATTCATACACTATTGCTCTTGAATTGCTCACACAAATTTGATATCTTTAAATCACAGAAAGGGTGATACCAATGTACATCTGATCCGCCCCTCTGAGATCGGAAAATCCGATAGCGAGGGGAACGATGCCGAAGTCAAAATATGAAGAGAACGAGAACACAAGGCCCTATCCCGCTTGGGGAGATTGATCTTAGCAATATATTCAGTGTGTCTGGATTTACGTTCCGTTGACAGGCGGCATCCATTCTGCAGAAAGAGAGGTAACCAATGATGTTAGATATCAAGAATGCTCAGAAATGACCCTTGACTGCTCTCAGCAAAACGGTGTAAAGAAACCGCGCAGTCAAGGGTCATTTCGCGTTTACGGACACTTTTATATGTTATATATCAGGGGCTCTGCGGAGATAACGCAGAGCCCCTGTTCATTTTGCTTTTTACTTTATCTTTTCCTGAAGCTTTTTGTACAGCGCGTCATAGCGCCCGGTGCAGTCCGAAATGGCGAGCTCCGGCTCGCGGCGCATGGCCATGGAGTTGACGTCGCCCGTTATGAGCGTCGAATAGTGATATCTCTGAAGCCTGACACACTCCATCGCGCTGCGGCCTATTGTAACCGCTGCCGCGGCATCGGCACATGCCTCCGGCTTGAGCTTGGGCTCGACTGTCTCAAGCATGTCGATGAGCTTTATCATGCCATAGAGTATCTCGTCTATCTCCGAGCATGCGGCGAACACGCCGCCCTCAATATACGCTTGAGTTTTGCCAAGCGCGACCTCCTTGTCCCACTCAGCGCGCGACTGGAGCTCCTGGTCGATGGTCTTGAGGAAAAACTTGCGCAGAACCTCAATAAAATGCTCGGCGTTTTTAAGCTCTGCGTCCTCAAGGCCGGACTTGCGCAGCGACTTTACGGCCAGCGCCGCGGACTCTGCCGCGACCTCAGCGGCTACGTTGCTCAGCCACATGCGGCTGTCCGCACCTGCGGCCTCGGCGTTGAATTCCCTGACCGATTTGTCGGAATAAAGGTCAATCTTCATGCTGCTGACGTCAATGTCTCTGTTCATATTCTTGTTCTCCTTTTCAGCACGTTGCCCGCGGCCAGCGCCGCTGCAATCTCAAAAACAGTCTTTTTATAGGCTTATCACGCAAGCCGCGGCTGTGCATATCGAAAGCAAAGCCTCGAGCTTTTCAAATCATATGTTATCTCGGAAGTCGTAGGTTCGGTATTGTATCGCCTCGGCTATGTGCATCGCGCCGATGGTCTCCTCACCATCCAGGTCGGCAATAGTGCGCGCAACGCGCAGAATGCGGTCATAGCTGCGGGCGGTGAGCCCCATGCGGTCAAAGGCCTCGTGCATGAGCTGCTCGCACTCGGACGTAAGAACGCAGTATGTATTGAGTGCCTTCGTGTTCATTCCGGAGTTGCTGAGTATGTCCGTGCCCTCAAAGCGCTTGCGCTGGATAAGCCGGGCCGCATCGACGCGGCGCTTTATATCCGCCGAGCTCTCGGCCGGTGCGCGGTTTTTAAGCTCCTCATACTCGAGCGCCGGAGCCTCGACGATGATGTCGATGCGATCCAAAAGCGGTCCGGATATGCGGCTGTGGTATGCGCGCACCTCGTTTGCCGAGCATCGGCAGCGCCCGGAGGGATGGCCGTACCAGCCGCACTTGCAGGGATTCATCGCGCACACGAGCATGAAGTTTGCAGGGAACGTCTCGGTTCCCGCGACGCGCGAGACGGTGACCTCACCGTCCTCAAGCGGCTGCCGCAGAACCTCAAGCACGTCCTTGCGGAATTCGGGAAGCTCGTCTAAAAACAAAACCCCGTTGTGCGCAAGGCTTATCTCGCCCGGCCGCGGTATCGTGCCGCCGCCGGAGATCGCGGTGCTCGAAACGGTGTGATGCGGCGCTCGGAAGGGGCGGGCAGCTATTATCGGGTTGTTCTTTCCCGTGAGCCCGGCGACGGAATATATCTCCGTGGATTTGAGCATTTCCTCTCGCGTCATGTCCGGCAGTATTCCCGGCAGGCGCTTGCTCATCATGCTCTTGCCCGCTCCCGGGGGGCCGACCATGAGCATATTGTGTCCGCCGGCTGCTGCGATCTCCATGGCGCGCTTAACGTTCTCCTGACCCTTGACATCGGAAAAATCGAGATATTTCACAGCCGTCGGGTCAAGCTCCGGCGCTTCTATCGGCTTTATGCGAAACTCGCCGCGCAGATGCGCGATGAGCTCGGACACATTCTCGACCGGATACACCGTAACGCCCTCGGCATAGGACGCCTCCTGCGCATTATCGGCCGGAACGAACAGCTCGCGTATGCCCTCGCGTGCGGCGGCGACCGCCATGGGCAGAGCGCCGTTTACGTGCCTGAGCGTACCGTTTAAGGAAAGCTCGCCGAAAAAGGCGCAGTCGGGCTTCGGCTGGCGTATGACGCCCGTCGCCGCAAGGATACCGAGCATGATCGGCAAATCGTAGACCGTGCCCGCCTTTTTTGTGTCCGCCGGAGCAAGGTTGACTGTCACGCGGCTTACGGGGAACTTGAAGCCGTTTGATTTTATTGCGGCGCGCACTCTCTCACGCGCCTCCTTCACCGCGGCGTCCGGCAGACCGACGATGTCGAAGTTGACAAGGCCGTTTGACACGAAGACCTCGACCGAGACGCCGTAGCCTCCGATGCCCTTAACGCCGAGCGATCTTATAGTTGCAAGCATATTTTACCACCATATTTTTCAAAAACAAGGACTGCTTCCGCAGTCCTTGTTTAATTTTTTATTCTTCTGCGGGGCAGGTTATCGCAATGTTTAGCTCGTCAAGCTGCTTCTGCTCGACAGCGGAGGGAGCGCCCATCATGATATCCTGCGCGTTCTTGTTCATCGGGAAGGGGATGATCTCGCGGATGGAATCCTCGCCTGCAAGCAGCATGACCATACGGTCAACGCCCGGGGCGATGCCGGCATGGGGAGGCGCACCGTAGCAGAACGCGTTGTACATTGCCGGGAACTTGGCCTTGACATCGTCCTCGCCGAGGCGGACCATCTCGAAGGCCTTTATCATGATCTCGGGATCGTGGTTACGAACAGCGCCCGAGGACAGCTCGACGCCGTTGCATACGAGATCGTACTGGAATGCGGTGATCGACAGCGGGTCGACCTCGCCGCGCTCTGCCTTTTCAAGGATCTCAAGGCCGCCGTTTGGCATTGAAAACGGGTTGTGGCAGAACTCAAGCTCGCCGGACTCCTCGCCGATCTCGTACATCGGGAAATCGACGATCCAGCAGAATTCGTAGCGCTCCTTATCCATGTGGCCGGGCACTGCCGCTCCGAGCATCTTGCGCATGACGCCGGCCGTTTTCTGCGCCTCGCCCTTCCTGCCCGCCGTCACGCCGACAAGGCAGCCGGGCTTGAGGCCGAGGGCCTCGGTGAGCTCAGCCTTCTTGTCCTGAAGGAATTTCGCAACACCGCCGGCAAGCTCACCGTTTTCGTCGGCCTTGAACCAGTAGGGCTTCATGCCGGCCTGCACCTCAACGTCAGCACAGAGCTTGTCGATCTGCTTGCGGGTAAGCTCACAGTCCGTGACAACGATGGCCTTTACGGTGTTTCCCTCGGCAAAGGGTGCAAAATCGGTGCCGGAGACGAGCGCAGTTATATCTTCAACCACGAGATCTATGCGCAGATCGGGCTTATCCGAGCCGTATTTCTCCATCGATTCGTTATATCCTATGCGGCGGAAGGGCGCCTTGTTGGCTATGTTATAGGTTCCGAACTTTTCGAATATCGGGGGCAGAACGTCCTCTATGACGGCGAAAACATCCTCCTGGCCGGCAAAGGACATCTCCATATCGAGCTGATAGAACTCGCCGGGGGAGCGGTCGCCGCGTGCGTCCTCGTCGCGGAAGCAGGGCGCTATCTGGAAATAGCGGTCAAAGCCTGAGGTCATCAGCAGCTGCTTAAACTGCTGCGGTGCCTGCGGCAGAGCGTAGAACTTGCCGGGGTGCTTTCTTGCGGGAACAAGATAGTCACGCGCGCCCTCGGGGGAGGAGGCGGTGAGGATAGGCGTTGTTATCTCAAGGAAATCATGCTCCATCATCGCCTTGCGCAGAGCGGCAACGACGTTGCAGCGCAGTATAATATTCTGCTTTACAGCGGGGTTTCTCAGGTCGAGATAGCGGTACTTCAGGCGCATGGTCTCGTCTGCCTCGCGGCTGCGGTTTATTTCAAACGGGAGCTCGTTATAGCGGCAGCGGCCGAGTATCTCGATCTTTTCGGGGACGACCTCGATATCGCCGGTGGGGAGCTTGGGGTTCTTGCTGGCGCGCTCGCGCACGGTTCCCTCGACTGATATGGTGCTCTCCTTATTTATGCCCTTTATGATCTTCATCATGTCCTCGGTCTCGACGACGACCTGAGTCGTGCCGTAAAAATCGCGGACGATGACGAATGCGAAATTCTGGCCTACCTCGCGGACGTTCTCCATCCATCCGACGATCTTGACCTTTTCTCCGACGTTTTCAAGGCGGAGCTGATTGCAGGTATGGGTTCTTGACTGTGTCATATTTTAACCTCCCTTATTCTTTGATGACCGCGGCTTTTGCGCGCTCATCCATGTCTTTCTTTATAAGCGCAGCTGCATCGGAAAAGCTGAGCTTTTCCTGATTGCCGCTTTGCATATTCTTAACGGCGACGATGTTTTCGGCTATCTCATCCTCGCCGATGAGGATCACATATGGAATTCCGAGCTTATCGGCATAGCTCATTTTTGCCTTGAATTTCTTCTGCTCACAGTAAAGCTGAGTTCTTATGCCTGCGTCGCGCAGAGCCGTGGCTGCGGCGATAGCATAGCCGAGCTCCTCGGCCATGGGGATAACGAGTGCATCGGCAGGCGCGGAAACCGTCTCATCCGAGAGCATACCCTGCTCGTTGAGGACATAGAACAGTCTCGTAAGGCCTATTGAAATGCCGACGCCGGGCAGCTTTTTATCCGTATAATATCCGGCAAGATTGTCGTATCTGCCGCCGGAGCATACAGAGCCTATCTCCGGGTGGGCGGTCATCTCCGTCTCGTAGACCGTGCCGGTGTAATAATCAAGGCCGCGTGCGATGGAGAGGTCAATTGCGAAATTCTCCTCCGGTACGCCGAAATCAGCAAGATACCTCGTCACGGTCTTGAGTTCCTCAAGGCCCTCGTCAAACAGCGCATCCATGCCCCTATAGCGCTCAAGCCCCGCAATGACCTCGGCGTTTGTTCCGCTGATGGCCATGAAGTCCATGACATCGTCGGCCTTGTGCGAGAACATGTGCAGCTCATCCATCAGAAGCTGGCGAACCTTGTTCGCTCCGATCTTATCGAGCTTATCGACCGTGCGCATGATGTCTCCGGCCTTTTCGCTCATTCCGGCAAGACTGTAAAAGCCGTTTAAGAGCTTGCGGTTATTGACCTTTATCTTAAAGCCGCGAAGTCCGAGTGCCGTGAACGTGCGATAGATTATCGCGGGTATCTCCGCCTCGTTTATGATATCGAGCTTACCGTCGCCGATTATGTCGATATCGGCCTGGTAGAATTCGCGGAAGCGGCCGCGCTGGGCTCTCTCTCCGCGGTAGACCTTGCCGATCTGATAGCGGCGGAAGGGAAACGTCAGGCTGCCGTAGTTTGCCGCGACGAATTTCGCCAGCGGAACGGTCAGGTCAAAGCGCAGCGCAAGGTCGCTGTCGCCCTTATTGAATCTGTATATCTGCTTTTCGGTCTCGCCGCCGCCCTTTGCAAGCAGCACCTCAGCCGACTCGATGATCGGCGTATCCAGCGGAGCAAAGCCGTAAACGGAATAGCTCCTTCTGAGCGTTTCCATCATCTTTTCCATCTTAATCTGGTCTGCCGGAAGCAGCTCCATAAAGCCCGACAGGGTCCTCGGCGCAACTTTTGCCATATATCCTTTATCCTTTCAACAATCACTAAATGCTGCTATCACAAAAGCGATAACAGCATTTGAGTTCCATTTTTTGCTGCACAAATCATCTGCGCTTGGGGTTAACGATATTTCGCCAGTCAAGATCGCCGCGTCGCAGGCCCTGAACGAGCACCTCCGCCGTCGCGGCGTTAGTCGCAAAGGGGATCTGATACTGGTCACACAGGCGTTCTATCTTATTTATATCATCAAAGCCGCCGGGATTGGCCGGATCGCAGAAAAACAGCACAAGGTCTATCTCGTTATAGGCTATCCTCGCGCCGATCTGCTGTGCTCCGCCCTGATCGGCGTGCAGATAAAGCGTCACGGGAAGGCCGGTCGCCTCGGACACGAGCTTGCCCGTCGTATTTGTCGCGCAAACGGAATGCTCAGCAAGAATACCGCAATAAGCTATGCAGAACTGAACCATCAGCTCTTTCTTTCTGTCATGTGCCATAAGTGCAATATTCATAAGCTACCTCATTTCTGTTGCATCTGTTTTCAAAATCACCTGTTATATTATATACAATGTAGTGGCCTCTTTCAACGCTTTTTTGACAAAAAGCGCATTTTTTATTACTGCAGCAGCTCGCCCTCGACATCGGTTATATCCGTCGCGGACTTCATGCTGAAGTACGCTTCGAGTATCTCACTTGCTATGACCGAGCAGTTTGAGCCTGCGCTGCCCTTCTGGACAACGATGGCCATTGCTATCTCAGGATCGTCAAAAGGTGCATAGCAGATGAAGATCGCGTCGTTTGCAACGCTCTCGCCCTTCTGCGCGGTACCGGTCTTGGCGGCGACCGAGGTCATGGTATATCCCGTCAGCGTTGACTTGCCGACAAGCCTCATGCCCTCCTTGACGGCGTCCCAGTTATACTGGGGGCTCTCGACCTTGCTGAGGATCTCATCCTCGCGCTCGTACACGTTATCGCCGTAGCTGAAGCTGCGCACTGACTTTAATATCGACGCGCTGTGGCGCTCGCCGTTATTGGCGACCGTCGCGCAGTACTCGGCAAGCTGAAGCGGAGTGAAAAGGCTGTCTGACTGGCCGATAGCGGCTTGCATGGTTTGGCCTATCGACCAGGACTCGCCCGTGAGCTCCTCGTGGTTTTTGGCGTTTGCCATGTTGCCCTTGGACTCCGGCAGCTCTATTCCGGTGCTCTCGCCCAGGCCGAACAAAGCCGCGTATTTATCCATCTTATCGATGCCCAGATCGTGGCCTGCCGAGTAGAAGAATATGTTGCAGGAGTTCTGGATAGCTCCGGTGACATTCAGATAACCGTGCGTGAGCTTCTGGTTATTCTGCGTGTATATCCAGCAGTAGGGCGCATAGCCGTACTGCTCATAGCGCGTGTACCGGCCGCGGCACTCTATCGTTGTTCCCGTGTTTATAATGCCCTCTGTAAGCGAGGCGATGGCCGTGCAGGGCTTGAAGGTCGAGCCCGGGGCGTAGGCGCCGAGCAGGGCGCGGTTGTACAGAGGAGTGTTCGGCGCTTCAAGTATCTCGTTATAATTTTCAAGCAGCTGCGCCGGATCGTAGGTCGGCCAGTTGGCTATGGCAAGCGGCTCGCCGGTTTTGACGTTTACGACGACGACCGCCGCACCGTCTATCTGATCCTGCTTTTCCTTGTAGCTTCCGCTTGCTATCTGCTGTTCTTTTTTAGCGTCTATCTTAGCCTGTATCGAGGCGACGCCGTTTTCGAGCGCAAGCTCGGCCGCCTCCTGAAGCGCGATATCTATTGTTAGGTACACATTGCTGCCCGGCTCAGGCTCTTTTGTGTATTCCTTGCTGATGACCGTACCGTCGGAGGACGAGGTCGTGCGCACGGTGCCGTTGGTGCCGTGCAGATATTTTTCAAAGGCGTACTCCGCGCCGTCCTTACCGACTGACGCGTCGGCGGAATAGCCCTGATCGGCGTATTTTGCGTAGTCGCTGTCGCTCATTGCGCCGGTGTAGCCCAAAATATGCGCGGCAGCGGAGGTTGAGTATTCGCGGACATAGGATTCCTTGATATTTATGCCCTCGATGTTGTTCTCGCGCAGCGTGGCTATGAGCTTCATATCCGCATCCTTGACGAAAACATAGTCGGAGGTGTTTATCAGATAGCGCACGTTTATCGCGTATCGCACGCCGGCAATGATCCTTGCCTCCTCAGCAGTGTAGTTGCTGTCAATCTTATACCGCTCACGCATGCTGGAGAGTATCTCGACGGCGCTGGCGTTTTCCTTTACCTCGTTTTGCTTCATGTATGCGTCGAGCCTGGCCTGATCCTGCTCGGAGACATTTTCAAACTCGAACGGCGGGCTTTTCGTTATCGGCAGATCATCAATATAATCGTCGCCGTAATCGCGGATCATGTTTACGAGCTTTAAGATAACGGCGTTTGAGTCAACGCTGTTATCGCTGGGGAAAAGCTCGTCTGTGTTTATGGTCAGGTCATAGCACGATTTATTCGTGACGAGCGTTCTGCCGTTGCGGTCAAGGATATTTCCTCTCGCGGCGGTAACGGTGCTTGTCGTCACCATATTATTGCGGCTTTCCTCATAGTACTTCTCGCCCTCTATGATCTGGAGCTTGTACAGTGCAACGATATACACCGTAAGAAGCACGACAAAAACAGCCGCAAGTGCTATAAGTCTTTCTTTCTTGATAATGTTCATTGGGTATCCTCGATCAGTAGGAGTGATTCATCGCGCCGCCCTCTTTAAACGGCAGGTACAGCAGCATGACCGGCGGTATTGACAGCACCGTCTGCAAAAGCGCCGTTAAAAGGCCGGGCAGCAGCTCCGTTCCTCCGCCCAGAAGTGCGTGCACGAGCTGCACAATGCTGCAAAGAAGTATCGCCGCCATGCTGAATATCATAAATGCGAAAAAGCTCTTGTTTATATAAAACTCCGAGGCAAAGCCCGCCCCAAAGCCGATGAGCGGGAACAGTATCGTAAACAGCACCGTTGTTTCGGAAAAGGCCATGTCCGTAAACAGGCCGAGGAAGATGCCGAACACCGCTCCGCGCACGCCGCCGAGATATATTCCGGCCGCCACCGCCGCAGCGGGGATTACAAAGCCCTTCGCGCCGAAAATGCTGAGCCTTGAAAACAGTACGCTCTGCAGCAGCATGACCAGTATCATATAGACCGCATACCTGAGCACCATACGGACTTTTTTCCATTCAAGAGCCTGAATAAGTCTGTTGAGCAATTATTCCACCACTTCAAAATCCTTTACGACAAAAACCTGAACGAGCGCCGAAAGATCGCAGCCGGGCTTGACCTCGCCGTATTCTATCTGACCGCCGGCCTCCGTTTTTACCGAGCTTATCGTTCCGACAACGAGCCCCTGCGGAAAAGCGCCGCCTGAGCCCGAGGTCATGACCGTGTCGCCCGAGAACACCTGCGCCCCGTCGGCAAGGTAGCTGAGCTTCACACAGCCCTCCTGCATCATGGCAAAATCGCCGACAAGGAGGCCCGACGCGCCGTTTTCGGATACGAGAGCGCCGATATTGGTGTTAAGGTCAATGACCGTTGCGACCGTCGCCCACGTTGAGCCGACCTCGGTGATCTGGCCGACCATGACGCCGTACTCGGTTATAACGCAGTCGCCGACGGCGAGACCGGCGTTTGTACCCTTGCTTATGGTAAACGAATGTGCCCAGTTCGAGGTCGTCCACGCGACGACCTTAGCCGACTCGAGCGTCATATCGCTGTGCTTTTCCTTAAAGTTCAGCAGCTGACGGAAGCGCTCGTTTTCCTCGATGGCGGCCGCGCCGTTTCGCGCCTCCTCCTGCGCCTCGGTCAGCTCCGCACGCAGACGCTCGTTTTCCGCGATGAGCTGATCGTATTCGTAAAGATAGCCGTATATGCCCTCAAGCCACTCGGCGACGGAGCTTACCATACGCTGCACGGGAGCCTTGACCGTACCGGTCACGTTTTGTATCACTCCGGCGTTGCCCTTGAGAAGATACGAGGCCGCTCCTGCGACGAGCGCTATGACCAACACTATGACGCCGAGCTTTATTCCGTTTTTCTTAAGATAATTTTTTACGTTCAAAAAAGATGCACCCCGATCTCTTCGAGCATTTGGCCGAGCCTGCACAGCGGCAGACCCATAACATTGAAGTAATCGCCCTCAAGCCGCCTCACCATAAGCGCAGCTCTGCCCTGAATACCGTAGGCTCCGGCCTTGTCCATGGGTTCTCCGGTGGAGACATATCTGTCTATCTCCTCATCGGTCAGCCTGCGGAAAAACACCTTCGTGCACTCCGCTCCGGCCATCGTTTTGCCGCCGAGGACGACAGTAACGCCCGTGTATACCTCGTGTGTATTATCCGAGAGCATATGCAGCATCGCCCTTGCCTCGGCCTCGTCTTTGGGCTTTCCGAGTATCCTGCCCTCGGCCCATACGACGGTATCGGCAGCTATAACCAGCGACTCGGGACGGCTTTTCGCAACCTCCCATGCCTTGGCTTTTGACAGAGCCATGACCGTTTCTGCGGGGCCTGCACCCTCTGGCGCTATCTCCTCGCCCTTTGCCGGAACAACGGAAAACTCAAGTCCCAGCGTCTCCAGCAGCTCCCTTCGTCTCGGTGAGCCGGAGGCCAGCACGATATCCATATCAGTCAACTCCTCTGTAGTAAAGGCCGCGGGTCAGATCGTTAGGCTGATAGTCGCCCTCGCCCTTATATCTTCTTGCCACCTGAACGCACTCGCGTGCGCCCTCGGTGGTGAACATCAGTCTTATGCCCCAAAGCCCCGCGCCGCACAGCTCGTCGTTTTTATCGGCCATGAACAGCTTTCGGGAATTGTATATCACATTGCGATGGTCAAACTCGCGCACGACGGGGAAGGTTGAGCCCATACGATCGGAAAGCTGCGCCGGGCTCTGACAGCTGCATGTGCCCAGACTGTGGCTTATTACGCACTGGTCGGACACCATAAGCGGCAGCCGGCCGTAGGCTATGAGCTCCGTCGGCACGCATTTCTCCATGTCGCGCACCTGCGCAAGGCGAAGCTCGAACGAGGCTGTTGCGGACAGAAAGCCCATCCTCTGTATCATATCCATAGAATACGAGTTAAACACATTCATGCCGAAGTCAGCACGCGTTTTCATGCCGGCCCTGCGGGCAAGCTTTATATGTCCGAGATTTCCGACGAGCGCTTCATTTATGCCGCGGTCGAACAGGCCCCTGAGCATTGTGAACACCTGCTTTGTCTCGCTGTCGGTCACAACTCGCGGCAGAACCGCCACGGGCACCGTGCCCCGCTCCCTGAACATTTGGATAAGGTCAAAGCTGTCGTGCATGACCTTGACGGGAATATAGATATAATCGGGCCTGGTATCGGCAAGCTCCTCGGTCAGCTGCTCTGCCGTGCGCACCTGATAGATCATGACGGGATCTGTCACCGCTCCCTGCCCCGACGGCATCGGCGGCATAGGCAGGCTTCGGCGCTGCGGCGCTGCGGCCCGGCGGTCGTTTAGCGCCGTGATGAGCTTTCGCCTGAGCTCATTTATCTCGGAGGCGGACAGGTAAAGGCCGCTCTGCACCCTGCTTTGCGCATCAATGCAATAGTACGGCGTGCCGCCCGTTTTGCCGAGCCTGTCGCTCAAAACCTCGGAGCTTATTGCCTGACGTATGGCCTTTTGCGGCTCCGCTCCGAAAGCGACAGCCTTGTTGCCGAGGTTATCGACGGCCGCCGCCTTGACCGCCTCTCCGGCATTTACGACGGCGTAGAACTTAACGGGAACGCGGCGCTCCTCGCGGCCGATATATTCTCTGCGCACGTCGGCAAACATCTTCTCGCCCGTCTTGTCCGTTTCGGCTCTTACGCCGAACATATCGGTCTTATCACCGTTAAAATAGCCCTGCGTAAAGCCCTGGCGCGAGAATGCGTCGGCGAGTGCCTGCAGCTCGTCCGCAGTCGGCTCGCGGCGCTCTTTTATGATCTTTGAATATATGCCGGTGACTATACCCGTATATTCCGGGCGCTTCATTCTGCCCTCGATTTTCACGCAGGCAACGCCGGCATCCTCGATCTCGCGCAGGCGGTCGACAAGGCAGTTATCCTTCAGTGACAGCGGATGACTGTCCTCAAGTCTGCCGCCCATGGTGTATTCCATGCGGCAGGGCTGGGCGCACATGCCGCGGTTTCCGCTGCGGCGGCCTATGAGTGAGGACATGTAGCACTGCCCCGAATGGCAGAAGCACAAAGCACCGTGGACGAAGATTTCCGTCTCTATAGGCGAGTGCTTTGTGATAAATTTTATCTGCTCAAAGCTGAGCTCGCGCGCCAGAACGGCGCGGGTCAGCCCCATCTCGGCCGCGGCCTCAACGCCGGCAAGGTCGTGTATGCTCATCTGCGTGCTCGCGTGCAGCGGGATATCCGGAACGATCCTTTTCAGAACACTCAGAAGTCCGATATCCTGAACCAGTATTGCGTCCGCTCCAAGGTCCGATACGCGCCGGGCAAGCTCGGCGGCCTGCTCCATCTCACGGTCGCCAACAAGCGTGTTCATCGTGACATAGACCTTGCAGCCGCGTATGCGGCAGTACCGCACCGCCTTTTCAAATTCCTCGTCGCTGAAATTCTTCGCTCCGCGGCGAGCATTGAATATTCCCAATCCCATATAGACCGCATCCGCGCCGTTCTGTACGGCGGCAACGACCGCCTCCGGCGAGCCTGCGGGTGAAAGCAGCTCCAGCATATACCCCTACCTCTTGCATTTATCTGCAAATTCTGTTTGTAAGTAATCAATGAATTATACCACAAACAAGGCTATTGCTACAAGCTTATTTTAATGATATAATTCCTCTTGTTAAAGCGCTTTGTGTAAACTTTGAATGAACAGGTGAAACGATATGCCCACAGCGGAGCGTAATTTAATACCGGACAGCATCGCGGACAAGCTTATCGCCGCGCATGACGGCGACGTCGCACTGCTGTATATCTGGCTGTGCAGGCACGATGCATTTGACGCCGACGCCGCGGCGCGTGAGCTTTGCCGCACGGGTGCGGAGATAAAAAACGCCTACGAAAAGCTCTGCCGCATGTCCGCGGCGCAGACTCCGGCGGCGCGCAGGCTCCCCCCTGCCGAGGAGCTTCCGGAGTACACCTCGGAGGATATCGTGCGCCGCTCAAAGGCCGACAGCGGCTTTCAGGCCGTCATCGCCCAGGCGCAGCGCAAGCTCGGACGGGCGCTCTCGACGGCCGATCTCAAGACGCTGTTCGGCATCTACGATTATCTCGCTCTCCCGGCCGACGTCATATTCATGCTTATCGGCTACTGCATCGACGTGTTTGCGGAAAAATACGGTCCGGGCAGGCTGCCGTCGATGCGCAGCATAGAAAAGGAGGCCTACTCATGGGCAAACAGGGAGATCATCACCATCGAGCAGGCCGATGAATACATACGAAAGCAGGCTGAAAGGCGCTCACGTGCGGGTGAAATAAAAGCCTCCATGGGGCTCGGCGCGCGCGTGCTCACGCCGACCGAGCGCAGGTACATGCTCTCTTGGTTTGAGATGGGCTTTGACAACGAGTCTATACTCATTGCATACGACCGCACGGTCATAAACACCGGCGCTTTAAAATGGGGATACATGAACAAGATCATGCTCTCTTGGCATGAAAAAGGCATACACACGGCCGCCGAGGTCGCCGAGCGCGACAGCCGTGCGCCGGCTTCGGCCGTAAAAGCGGAAAATCAGCATTGCAGCAAGGTCTCGGGCGATGAGCTCGACCGTCTGCGTTCAATATACGAAAAGGTTAAAAACGGTTAAATAATGGCACTGGACGGAAAGATTCTGGCTCGAGCCAGGGAGCGGATAGCGCACAGGCACGCCGATAACGTCGCCGAGCACTATCTCAGACAGGAAAAAATATATGCCCTTATACCCGAGATAAGGCGCATCGACGCCCGCCTTCGCACACAGATGTCCGAGCTCGTCGGCCTGACGATAAAGCGCAGCGCTGATCTTGCCGACGCGCTTAGCGCGCTGGAGGAGGAAAGCCTTGCACTTCAGGTAAAGAAGGCGGAGCTTCTAAACGAGCGCGGCTACCCTGCGGACTATCTTGAGGATATCTATTCCTGTCCGAAATGCAAGGACACGGGCTTTATCGGCAGCGCGATGTGCTCCTGTCTTACGCAGGAGTATAACAGGCAGCTCACCTCGGAGCTGAGCACACTTTTGAAAAATAACAACGAGCGCTTTGAAAGCTTTGATCTCAGCCTTTACGGCGAAGCTAGAGAGGCAATGAGCATTGTTTTCGATACCTGCCGGGAGTACGCCGCAAGCTTCTCCGAGCGTTCGATGAATCTCCTGTTTCAGGGCGGCACGGGTCTCGGCAAGACCTTTCTGTCGGCCTGCATAGCGCGCGTCGTCGCGCAAAACGGCCATTCGGTGTGCTATGACACGGCGGCGAGTGCGCTTGAGGCCTTTGAGCTCAAAAAATTCGCACGCGACACGGAGACGGCCGAAAAAGCGGCTACACGCGTTGAGCGTATGCTCGAATGTGAGCTGATGATCCTTGACGATCTCGGCACGGAGATGCTCACGCAGATAAGCATCTCGGCGCTGTACACGCTTATAAACACGCGCCTTGTAGAGGGTAAAAAGACCATCATCAGCACGAACCTCACCGACGCGGAGCTTGCGCGCCGCTACACTCCGCAGATTTGCTCGAGGATCGACGGCGAGTTTCTCAAGCTCCCGTTTGCCGGAACGGATATACGAATGATGAAAAAGGAGATGTAGGAATGGATCAGCACGAGATAACACGCGAGATACCCCTGCTCAATGCCCGGGGCGAGCTCACAGAGCCCGGCTATGCCAAAAAGCTGCTGCCGGTCTACCGCCGTGCAGACATCAAGGCAAGCCCCCTGCGCATAAAGGAATGGGACTACTACCTCATCAACAACGGCCGCTTCGCCCTTGCGCTCACCATCGACGATAACGGCTACATGGGCCTTGACTCGATAAGCCTGCTCAACTTTGAGGAGGGCTGGGAGATAACAAAGAGCCCCATGTGCTTCATGCCGCTGGGCAAGCGCAAGCTTCCCGAAACGAGCAAAGCAGGCGACACTACCGCCATCGGCAAAAGCTACAGCATCTATTTCAAAAACGACGGCTCGGGCGTGCGCACGCTTATCGCGCAGATGAAGCGCTTCGGCCCGGCAGGCTCGCTGTACGCCAGGGTAGAGCTGTTTGACGAGCCCGAGGAGAGCATGGTCATCGCAACGCCGTTTGACAAGCCCGGGCATTTTTACTACAACCAGAAAATAAACTGCCTTCGCGCCCGCGGCGAGGTGACCTACGACGGACACACATATGTATTTGACCCTGCCGACAGCTTTGCGGTGCTCGACTGGGGACGCGGCGTGTGGACGTACAAAAACACATGGTACTGGGGCTCGGCCTCCGGCGCGGTCGACGGCGTGCCCTTCGGCTGGAACATCGGCTACGGCTTCGGCAACACCTCCGCCGCCAGCGAGAACATGCTTTTTTACAACGGCAAAGCCCACAAGCTCAGCCAAGTCAAATTCAACATTCCCGGCAATGAGAAGGCCTTCATGGAGCCCTGGACCTTCACCTCAGACGACGGCAGGTTCGAGATGGACTTCCGCCCCGTGCTAGACCGCGCGTCCTGCACGGACGTCGGCCTTATAAAAAGCGATCAGCATCAGGTGTTCGGCCTGTTTACCGGCAAAGCGATCCTCGACGACGGCAGGGTCATCGAAATAAAAGACTTCCCCGGCTTTGCCGAGAAAGTCTCAAACAAATGGTGAGTTTTCAGAGGCGCATTGACGCACCTACCGATACGGTAATTGCGTCAGCCCGGTATCGAAATTGCTGACAAAACCGTGAAACTGTCGCTTCCCGTGAGTGCGGCACGGATTTTGTGTCTCTATCACGGGGTGCGAAACCTTATGGTTTCCACCAATATTTCGATACCGGGCAGCCTCAACAAATGTATTGGTACAGCCTAAATGCGCCACTAAAAACGCAGAGGCCGAGGCATAGCCTCGGTCTTTGCATTTTTTACTCATTTACAGCTTATATCCGTCCAAATCCTCCGCCGTCTCTTCCGCCGCGTCAAATTGGGCCTTTATCTGTTCGTTTATCCTTGCATCCATTCCGTCCGGCAATAAGACCATATCCTCTTCCCTTACGCTCAGCGTTGCAATGTCATCCTTTTCGCCATATTGCGGGAAGTTCACGAGCCAGGTTCCGTCGCAGAACACATCATAGCATATCCAGCCCTGCATTCCCTTGTGTACGCCTTCCTCCGCGTACTCTTCCTTCTCAACTATGACCTCAACGCAGTCCATTTCCTTCATTCTATTTACCTCCATACGGTGTAGTCAGTCTTATTCTGCCTCTCGGCTCGACCATCCATCCTGTTTGAAAAGACACTTCTCCTACCTTATCTTTTCGTGGGATCTCGACTCTGATCGTAATTCTTTGCCCTTGACCGTTTAGTTTGCCCAACGTATAATCGCCATCCAAATATTTCTCTAAAGCCTGTTTTCGAATTCGGCTTTAAGCCAGCGAGAATCTTGAATGGAGTAGCCCCAACTTTCAAACGCCCGGTTTTTACCATGCTTATAGTCGTTTTTAGGATCAAATAGATACGGCTCGAACTTGCTGTAGTCACTCTGTGCACATGCCGCAGCCCGGACAAGCGAATAGTCAAGCGGACGCAGCTCACAATGACAGTGCGGACGATGTGGGTTTTCCGGTACATTTCCGTATTCAAACCAGCATTTGTCCAGCTTCAGACATGTCGCGCAATGCCGTATTCCCTCGGAATGATGGATCCACTCTACCCATACGGGATCACCGATGGATTTCTGCACAAGCACTCTGCCAAAGCACTTTTTATAATACATGTATTTCTCCTTTCTTACGAGCACGAAGGAAATACTCCTTCTACCCATAGGGAGAAACACCGCAAAACTTGTACGTTTTCGTACAACTAAAATTTTTTCACTTAAAAAAATCTTCAGTTATAATTTAATCAACTCTTTCAGCAGCATCCAACGTATATATAGCAAAAGCCGAGACTAAGCCACTGCTTTTTCGCCCTTCACTCATCGTCGAACTTGGCTTTTATCTGTTCGTTTAAAATAGCGTTCATTACCGGAACAAGCTTCATATCTTCTTCCCTTACGCTAAGCGTTGCGATATCGTCCTTTTCGCCGCATTGCGGGAAGTTCACGAGCCAGGTTCCGTCGCAGAACACATCATAGCATATCCAGCCCTGCATTCCCTTGTGTACGCCTTCCTCCGCGTACTCTTCCTTCTCAACTATGACCTCAACGCAGTCCATTTCCTTCATCCTATATTACCTCCGCGGCGGACATTTTTTGGTCAGCCTATTGCAGCCAAAGCGAAACCTTGCTATAATCTACTTGAAAAGCAAAAATGCGGCAGCATCCGGGCGCGGCAACGCCCGAATGCCTACGTAGGTGCTAAGACCACCTACGCAACGGCCCTACGGCCGCACCGCACACGTATTATACGACATCCCCGCGCTTCTTGCAAGCACGGCTTTGCTGTCATGCGTCTGCGCCGTGTTGCATAAGACTCAGTTTCTTACGCTGTGTAGGCTCTGTCCTGCACGGCGTTTTTGTTTTTCACCCGGCCGCCGGGGGGGTGAAAGCTCCCGATGTGCTGTGGTGAAAACATATGTGGATGGCGGGAAAATGGCTGAATACGAAAAGATGTACGCCGTTTTTGTGCGGCGCGGTCGACACGGCTCTGGAGCTTATCGAGCAAAACGCCGACACTCGGCAGGTGACCGAAACACTTCAGGCCGCGCCGGACAAAGCCGAAAACATGTACATCGCAGACTAATGAAAAAATCCGCTGCCCAACAGGAGAACGGCAGCGGATTTTTTGTGGTTTTTTGTTGCAGTATACTGCGGATTGAGGAGCTCCGCAATATCGGTAACAAGCAAAGAAAAGAGAGATGGAAAGAAGAATCAAATGAATAATTTTTGTTATTTATCTGACGATGTGATAATAGCACATCACGTGAGGTTTGTAAAGAGGTATTTGCGATTTTTTTATCAAATAATTTTAAATTTTTTATGAAGTTATGAGCCGAGCTCCTTTTTGATCCTCCCTATCGCGTTTTTCTCAAGGCGCGAGACCTGCGCCTGACTTATTCCGATCTCGCGTGCGACCTCGGTTTGGGTCTTGCCCATGTAAAAGCGCAGCGAAAGTATGCGTTTCTCGCGCTCGGAAAGACGCGAGACCGCCTCGTCAAGGGCTATCTGCTCGAGCCAGTGCTCATCTGTGTTTTTCGTGTCGCCGATCTGATCCATAACGCAGACGCTCTCTCCGCTGTCGCTGTACACAGGCTCGTACAGCGACAGCGGCTCACATATCGAGTCGAGCGCAAACACGACCTCCGAGCGCTTTATTTCGAGCGCATTTGCTATGGCGTCAACATCCGGCTCACGTCCGAGCTCCGCGGTGAGCCGCTCCTTGACCTGAAGGACACGGTAGGCCGTATCGCGCATCGAGCGCGACACACGAACAGCACCGTGATCACGCAGAAATCGCCGCAGCTCTCCCGATATCATCGGCACGCCGTAGGTTGAAAACTGCACATTCTGGCTGAGGTCGAAGCAGTCTATCGCTTTTATAAGACCGATACAGCCGACCTGAAACAGGTCGTCCATGCTCTCGCCGCGCCCGGAAAATTTCTGTATTACTGACAAAACAAGGCGCAGATTGCCGTTTATGAGCTTGTCGCGTGCGGCACTGTCTCCTGATTGCGCGGCCGCGATGAGCTCGCGCATTTCCGCGTTTTTAAGAAGCGGCAGCTTGGATGTGTTCACGCCGCACAGCTCGACTTTACCCTGCATAGCATCACCCTCCTAAGTGATGCTATTATTTCCCGCCCTTTCCCGTATTATCCCCAAAGCATACGGCAGCTCCACGCAGACAGCATAAACACCGCAAGATCGGCCAGCAGCGCCGCCGGTATCGCGTGGCGCGTATTTTTGATCCTTGCCGCGCCGAAATAAACGGCAATGACGTAAAACGTTGTCTCGCTCGAGCCGATCATGACGGCTGCCGTGCGCCCCGCAAGCGAGTCCGCGCCGCAGCTTTTTATAATGTCGGCTGCGACGGCGGTCGCAGCGCCGCCGCTTACCGGACGCAGGAGCGCGAGCGGCACGGTCTCCGGAGGAACGCCGATATATGCCATAACAGGCTCTAAGAGCGCCGACAGCGCGTCTAATGCACCCGATGCACGCAGCATGTACACCGCCGGGAACAGCACGATTAACGTCGGCAGCATATCCTTGAGCGTTGTAAGTCCCTGCGCCGCGCCACGGCAGAGCGCCGGAAAAACGTCCGCACCGGATACGAGCGCGTGTATGCCGACAGCGGCGAGGATAAGCGGCACGGCAAGCTCAAGGAGGATACTCAAGCCCGCTTCTCCATCGCCCTCGCCGTCAAAAGCCCCACAGCGACGGACGCGACGGAGCTTATCCACACTGCCGGCAGAATGTCAAGCGGAGCGGCAGCTCCCTCGGCGGCGCGTATTGCGGCAACAGTCGTAGGCAGAAGCTGAATGGAGGCCGTGTTTAATACAACGAGCCTGCACAGCTCGTTTGACGCCACGCCCGGAGAGCCGAGGCGTGCCATCTCCTGTGCCGCAAGTATGCCCATGGGAGTTGCCGCGTTGCCGAGGCCGAGAAGATTGGCGCTGACGTTAGCCGACAGCGGCTGCATCACGCTCTCATGCTTCGAGCTTTCGGGAAACAGACGCCTGAGGGCGGGCCTTAATGCCCGCGACAGCGCATCGGCGAGACCTGATGTGCGCATGAGCTCCATCACGGCGCACCACAGGCAGACAGCGCCGCCTATCCCTAAGCACAGCTCAATCGCAGCCGCCGCGCCGTCCAGCGCCGCCTGCTGCACCTGCGCGGCCGAACCGTTAAGGCAGCCGAAAAGTATGGAGACGACGATCATCGCCGTCCATATTAGTCCCATAAGCATATTTGAAGCCTCTCGTTTCTGAACACTTGTTGCTACATTTTATTTGATGGAGTGCAAATATATGTTCAAATTAGCGTAGATTTTGTGAAATTGTTTATTTTTTGTGAATAACGAAAATTTCTGAAAATTTCTATTGACAGGATGTCCAATTTTGTTATAATTAATGGTGTATTTTGTGGGATATAGTATTTCTGAAACGGAGGGAACTACATGAAATCTACAGGTATAGTAAGGAAAGTCGATGAACTCGGCCGCATAGTTCTTCCCATTGAGCTGCGCCGTACTCTTGACATCGCTGAAAAGGATGCTCTTGAGATCTTTGTTGAGGGTGATAACATCATCCTGCACAAATATCATCCTTCCTGCATCTTCTGCGAAAGCACCAAGAACATCATCAGCTACAAGGGCAAGAATGTATGCCCCGCATGCATCAAGACGCTCAAGGAGAAGCTTTGATCAGCAGGAGCGCAAACAGAAAACCGCCGGCTTTATAATAAGTCGGCGGTTTTACTTTAAGCTTATGGCAGATCTATTTCCGCTCAGGCGGCGTTAAAGCTTTGTTCGGAAAAGCTTCAAGGCCGCGCAAACAGAATACGTCTGTCCGCATATGACAGAGGATATTTTCGCTCAGGCAAGGCAAAGCCCGAAGCGCATACTTTGTGTATTCGCAAGGGCTTCAACGCCGCATGAGCGGAAATAGACCTGTCATCTTGTCATAGCAGGTACATTGCGCCCATTATTATAAGCAGCTGCCTGTCTCCGCTTTCACGGTACATCAGGTACAGTATCAGGATAAGCAGCATATCCTCGGTCTCCAGCTCGCCGAGCTTTTTCGGCAGATCGCCCAGGATGGGCAGCTTGCCGAGAGGCGGCATCGGCGCGGGCGGCGGGCGATGCTGCGGCTTTTGCGGCTTTTGCGGCTGCGGCTTTTGCGGCTGCCCTCCGCGGTGACGATCGTCGATGCGCTCGGCGCGGCTGCCGTTGCCGCGATAGAGATTATACGCCGCCATCGTCGTCGCCTCCGAGCTGCCCGGCGGCAAGCTCCGCTATATCCGCAAGGCGCGCGATCTTCATGGCTTTATCCATTTTTCCGCGCCGCCTTTCGGACAGAAACGGCCGCATCGCCTCAAGAAGCTTAGCGTCGCGGCTGTCACTGCCCTTGCCCGACAGGATGCCGCTTAAATTTTTCAGTATCGACGGGTCGATATCCGGCACGGCGCTTTGCTCCCGCTTGGGGCTCTCCGCGCCGGACATGAGCGATTTTGCAAAGCCTGCAAACCGCTCCATCTCCTTCGGGTCATTCAGCAGCTTATTCAGCTTATCCTCAAAATCGCTCACCTGGCTCACCTCACTGCATTCAGTTTGTCAAAAAGTCCCTCACGGGATTTTTTGACTGCACTTTTCCGCCGGGCATTTTGAAAGCCTTCAAAATGCTTTTACCGAAATCCTTGCTGTCTCATGAATTTCGACGGCGGTTTATCTGACTCGAGGCGGGCCTTGCCCCCTCGAGCTCCCCGCTGCGCGGATATCTCAACGCAGCAGCATAGTTTTTTACAGTCTCACTGCATTGCTTTGCGCAGATCCTCGGCAAGACGCTTTCCCTCGTCGGTCGAGAGAACGCCGCGCAGTATGTCCTGCAGAGCCGCCATATCTCCGTCCTTTGCGGCTTTCTGCACGGTCTCCGGATCGACAAGGCGGCCGACCGCTTTGCCGTCGGGCGATTCGGCCAGCTTTATGAGAGCCTCGCTCCTGCCGCTTTTTTTCAGCTCGCTGCCGAGCTTCTCAAGATCCTTCATCACTATCACCCGCTCACATTATATTCATGAGCCGGTCAAAGCTTTACAATTTTATTCTCACAGGAGGCAGATTATGAAGATCGCCGTTTTTTCGGACACTCACGGCTTTTCCCGCGGCATGGAAAACGCCGTCGCGGAATATAAGCCCGACCAGATCATCCATCTCGGTGACGGTATGCGCGACGCGGAGGCTCTGCGCGAAAAATTCCCATTGCTCCCCGTGTGCTGCGTTCCCGGCAACTGCGACGGATACTATGACGGCGAGGAGGCTTACAAGCTCATAGCTCTGGGGCCGTACAAGGCATTTCTGACCCACGGCCACCGCTACGCCGTGCGCGGCGGAAGGCTCGATGTTCTGCTGTATGCAGCCGAGTGCTGCGGCGCACAGATAGCCATGTTCGGGCATACGCACAGGGCGCTGTTCGAGCAGCTCGGCGGCATTTTTGTCATAAATCCCGGAACGGCTGGTAAGCTTCCGAACCGAACCTGGGCAAGGCTTGAGATCACGCCCGGGGGCGATATAAGCTGCCAGATATGCGATATTGCTCTTTAGTTTACAAAAAAGCGTAGATTATTTAGTGCTTTTCGGTTATAATCGTATAGCTGACGGGAGTCAAACACCTGCCAGCTATGGTATTTCACACAACAGGAGTTACGTTATGAAAAAAATTATCGCACTGATACTTGCTCTCGTTATGCTCTGCTGCTGTGCGGCGGGCTGCTCGAACAACGCCAAGGAGGACACCGTGATGACCGTCAACGGCACGGCAGTCGGCTTTGACGAATATATGGCAGGACTCAGCCAGGCAGTCAGTGAGCTGGAGGATCTGTATAAGAGCTATTCCGGAACGACCGTCGACTGGGACGGCAAGTTCATGTTCGACGACACGACAACGAATCTCGACTGGTGTCTCAAGCGCGCCGGTCAGCAGGTTGCAAGATACCGCGTGGTCGAGCAGAAGGCCAAGGAGCTCGGCGTTACGCTCACCGACGAGCAGGAGTCCGGCATCGACAAGCAGATCGAAAGCATAAAGGAGCAGTATGTTACCTCCGACGACAAGGCCGACACTCAGCTCAAGGCCTTCTTCGCCACCTACGGCTACACCGAGGACAGCTATAGAGAGCGCTGCCGCCTTAATTATCTGTACACTGACCTTTTCACCGAGCTCTACGGCGAGAAGGGCAGCAAGCTCAGCGAAGAAAAGGTACAGGCCTATGCCAAGGAAAACAACTATATCACCTCCGCGCACATCCTGTTCCTGACCAGCGAGACCGTGACCGGAGAAGACGGAAAATCCACATCTAAGGAGCTTTCCGACGAGCAGAAGGCCGAAAAGAAGGCAAAGGCCGAGGAGCTGTGCGCCGAGCTCAAGGCCATAACTGACGATAGTGCGCGCTGGACGCGCTTTAAGGAGCTCATGAATGAATACAGCGAGGACACCGGCCTTGCGCAGTTCCCCGAGGGCTACTGCTTCACAAAGGGCAGCATGGTCACGGAGTATGACGACGCGAGCCGCGCACTTAAAGAATACGAGGTCTCAGACGTTGTCGAATCGCAGTTCGGCTACCATGTCATTATGCGTCTGCCGACGAAGGGCACCGATCTTGTATCCTACTCCAACGGCTATCAGCAGTCGGTCGTTCCCCTGACCTATCTCGCAGCTCCCGTTGAGTTCGACTCGGACATTGCCGACTGGGCGAGCAGTGCAAAGATAGAATACACCAAGCTTTACGACAGCATCGACTTCAGTCAGTTCATCACCGACGAGGGCTTCGTTTTCCAGTCCTACGCAGACTACACCGCCGCGCAGAGCAAGAGCAAGGAAGATTGATACTGATAATAAAAAATGCAGAGCCAATGGCTCTGCATTTTTTATGCTTATTCCGCGTCCTCTGTCTCGGCGGGCTTCGTCGGAAGGGTTATTTCATACTCCGTGCCCGTATCGCCGTAGGTATAGGTGACATTGAGCTCACCCGTTTCCTCATTCTGCTCACAGGCTGTGACGGTTATAGACAGCGCCTGAACATCGAGCTTCTGCTCGTAATAATAGCCGTTTGCATTGAACATGTCGCGCACCATCATGCGGTGGCCGTTATCATAATCGTGATAGGCGACGAGCTTTCCGTTATCCCAAAAGGCGTTAAAGAACGATTCGGAAACGCGGCTGTTTTTCAGATCGTAATAGCGGCAGAAGGTCTTATCGTTGACGTAAAACCGCACGCCGAGAAGATCGTCGTTTATGGCGGCAACGAGAGGCTGCTTTGCGCAGATGGCGCTCTCAAGCTCCTTGCCCGCCTTGTCCTTTATCGTGTAGCTGTACTTTGTGACGCCGCCGCTGTGTTCCTCCATTACGACAAAGCTCTCGCCCTGAGCGAGGATAGTTCCCGTGGGCGCCGGCGTCTCTGCCGGCGTATCCTCTCCGCAGCCGGAAAGCAGCATCAGCACGAGCAGCATAACCGCAGCAGTTCTTTTTTTCATCTCTCTATCCTTTCGTAGCAAATGAAGCTGTATTCAATATCTCCCTCGCGCAGCGCCTCGCTTTGGTCTGTGATGCACCAGTCGGAGGACTCGTCGAGGTTTTCGAAAAAACTGTCCGAGCGTGGACGGCAATTTATTTTTGTGACGAAAATACGGTCGATATACGGCATCATGTCGCGGAAAACGCTCTGTCCGCCGAGCACCATCGCGTCCGAGCCGGACATTTCGTAAGCTTCGGCTGCGCTGTGCGCGAGCTCGGCGCCGTCGATGGCCGTGCCGCCGCGTGTCAAAACTATATTTCTGCGCCCCCTGAGCGGCCTGCCGCCGGGGAAATCGGCAAGGGTTCGCCTGCCGACAATGACGGTTCTGCCGCGCGTGAGCTCGACAAAATGCTGCCTGTCGGCCTTCAAAACGACCGGCTGCGTACCGCCGGCGCCTATGCCCCAGTCGGAATAAACTGCAACTATTGCGTCCATGGCTTTTCCTTTCAGACAGCGACGGGGATCTTGGTCTTGAACTCGGAATACTCGTAGTTTTCGACCTTGAAGCTGTCTCGCGTAAACTTATAAAAATCGTCCACCGTGGGGTCTATAACAAACCTCGGCGCGGCCTTGGGCGGATTTGCGATGATCTCCTCTATGGCCGGAACATGGCGGTCATAGATATGCGCATCGGCAATTACATGCACGAGCTCGCCTGCCTTGAGCCCCGCGATCTGCGCAAACATATGCGTGAGCACGGCATACTGCACTACGTTCCAGTTGTTTGCAGCGAGCATGTCCTGCGAGCGCTGATTGAGTATGGCGTTGAGAGTATCGCCGCTGACGTTAAAGGTCATAGAGTACGCGCAGGGATACAGTGCCATTTCGCTGAGCTCGGCGTGGTTATAGATATTTGTCATTATGCGGCGCGAGGCCGGGTTGTGCTTTAAATCCCATATGACCTTATCGACCTGATCCATATCGCCCTCGGGATAGTGGTTTTTAACGCCGAGCTGATAGCCGTAGGCCTTGCCGATGGAGCCGGTCTCGTCCGCCCACGCATCCCAAACGCGTGTGCGCAGCTCATTTACGTTGTTGCTCTTTGCCTGCCATATCCACAAAAGCTCATCAATGGCCGATTTCCAGAACGTTCTGCGTATCGTCAATATCGGAAATTCCTCGGAGAGGTCATACCGGTTTACGATACCGAACTTCTTGACCGTGTGCGCCGGAGCGCCGTCGGCCCAGCGGGGGCGCACCTCAAGCTCCGTGTCCCACACGCCGTTTGTCAGTATATCCTTGCAATTGGCTATAAATATCTCGTCAGCTCTGCTCATATCGCACCTCTTATTCGAAACTTTTCTCATTCTATCATCTCACCGAATTTAATGCAACGCATATTATAAATTACCGGAGGTGATGAGATGAATATTTTAGTTTGCGGCGGCGATGAGCGCAGCGTTATTCTGGCGCGGCTTCTGCAAAGGGGCGGGCACGAGGTGCTGTGCTTTTGCCTTGACAAGGCCGAGTTGCCCGACGGCTGCCGCGGCGTAAGCTCCCCTGTTGAGGCCGAGGTTGTAATACTGCCCGTGCCGGCCGAGGATGCGCACGGGCTTTTGACCGCACCGCTTGGCACTCAATCCTGCCGCATTGAGCACATACTCGACTGCGCAGGAAACGGCGCAATGCTCATCGGCGGTGGGATAAGCGCCCGGATAAAAACCGCGGCCGAGCAGCGCGGCATAAAAGCGTACGACTGCATGCGCTGCCCGGAGTTCACGGTGAAAAACGCCGCCGTGACCGCCGAGGGTGCCGTGAGTGAGCTGATGGGGAAAACAAAGACCGCACTGTGCGATATGCGTGTGCTCATCGTAGGCTGGGGACGTATCGGAAAGCTTCTTATAAATAAGCTCTCGGCGCTGTGCCCCGCCGTATGCCTTATGTCGGCAAACTCCGAGGCAAGAGCGCTTGCCTCGGAGCTTGGCTGCAAAGCCATTACACCCGACTGCCCGCCCGAGCTGCTCTGCGGCTTTGACGCGGTGATAAACACCGCTCCAGCGCAGGTGATACCCGATCTGCGTGCGTTTAAGGACAGCTGCATCCTGCTTGAGCTTGCGTCCGCACCCGGCGGCATCGACAAAAAAGCCGCCGGAGAGCTCGGTCTGGAGCTTGCCGTTCTGCGCGGTCTGCCGGGACGCTACGCTCCCGAGAGCGCCGCGCAAGCTATGCTCGCCGCCGTTTCTGACATATTAAAAGGAGTAGTATCATGAACAAACCACGCGTAGGCATTGCCCTTTGCGGCTCCTACTGCACATACGATAAGCTGTTTTCACAGCTTGCTGTTCTTGCCGATAAATACGAGCTCGTACCCATCATGAGCGAGACCGCCGCCGCGACCGACACCCGCTTCGGCACACACGCGGACTTCATCTCGCGCCTTACATCACTTTGCGGCGCAGAGCCCGTGCACTCCATCGCCGAGGCAGAGCCATTAGGCCCTGCAAAGCCCATGGAAGCGCTCATAATAGCTCCATGTACGGGAAATACCATGGCGAAAATTAATCACGGGATAACCGATACCGCCGTCACCATGGCGGCAAAGGCACATCTGAGGAACTCAAAGCCGCTTGTCATCGCATTTTCGACAAACGATGCGCTCTCCGGCTCTGCTCCGAACATCGCGGGGCTGTTAAACCGAAAAAATGTCTACTTCGTACCGTTCCGGCAGGATGACCCCGTCAAAAAGCCCTTCTCAATGGCATCGGATTTTTCGCTGATCGCTCCGACTGTTGAATCGGCCCTCGCCGGCAAGCAGCTCCAGCCTCTTTTAGCGGCGCATTAAGGCACCTACGGATACGTTTAGTACCGGTGCCCGGTATCGGGACTGCTGAGAAAACAGTAAAGCTGCCGCTTTTCAAAGCACCTGCCGCAGCCTTGTAGGGAACGGTCTTGGTCGGAACTTCCGTCAACTCGTAAGGGCGATCATCGATCGCCCGTTTTTTATGGTTTCGTCGGCAGTTTCGAACCGGGCAGCCGCAATAACCGTATTCGTAAATGCGTGCTTGCGCATCTAAAAAAGTTGACAAGGTTCGACACGGCGGTATATAATTTTTATTTGTGAAAATTACGGAACGGATGGACTGATAACTATGAATGTGACAGGCTTCGACAATGAAAAATACATGCGCGAGCAGTCGCGCAACATAAGAGAGAGAATTGCAAAATTCGGCGGAAAGCTCTACCTCGAGTTCGGCGGAAAGCTGTTTGACGACTTCCATGCCTCACGTGTCCTGCCGGGCTTTGAGCCGGACAGCAAGGTGAAGATGCTGCTTAAAATGAAGGACGAGGCGGAGATCGTTATTGCCATTTCCGCAGATGATATCGAGCGCAACAAGCGCCGCGGCGACCTTGGCATAACCTATGACGAGGACACGCTCAGGCTCATCGACGCGTTCCGCGGCATCGGTCTTTTTGTCGGCAGCGTGGTCATAACCCACTATCGCAGCCAGCCGGCGGCGGAGCTGTTCCAGAAGCGGCTCGAACGTCTCGGCGTCAAGGTCTACCGCCACTATATAATTCCCGACTACCCCTCGAATGTCGAGCTTATCGTCTCCGAGGAAGGCTTCGGAAAAAACGACTACATTGAAACCGAGCGCAGTCTAGTCGTCGTCACCGCCCCCGGCCCCGGCAGCGGCAAAATGGCAACGTGCCTGAGCCAGCTTTATCATGAGCATCGCCGCGGCATAAACGCCGGCTATGCCAAGTTTGAGACCTTCCCGATCTGGAACATTCCCCTCAAGCACCCTATAAACCTTGCCTACGAGGCGGCCACTGCCGATCTCGACGATGTGAATATGATTGATCCATTCCATCTCGAGGCTTACGGCGAGACGACGGTAAACTACAACCGCGACGTTGAGATCTTCCCCGTGCTCAATGCCATCCTCACGCGCATCTACGGCGAGAGCGCATATAAAAGCCCCACTGATATGGGCGTCAACATGGCCGGCTACTGCATCATAAACGATGAAGCCTGCCGCAATGCCTCCAAGCAGGAGATCATCCGCCGCTACTACGCCGCGGCGTGCTCACTGCGGCAGGGTCTCGGCTCCGTCGAGGAGGTCCGCAAGATCGAGCTCATTATGAACTCCATCGGTCTTTCCTCGGCCGACCGTCCGGTCGTTGCGGCGGCAACCGCCCGTGCGGAGGAGACCGGTGCTCCGGCAGTCAGCATCGAGCTGCCCGACGGAACGATAGTCACCGGCAAAACAAGCTCGCTGCTCGGCGCATCCTCGGCATGCCTTATGAACGCTCTCAAGAAGCTTGCGGGCATAAACAAGGAGCTGCTGCTTATCGCGCCCAGCGTCATTGAGCCTATCCAGCATCTCAAGGTCGAGCACCTCGGAAACCACAACCCGCGTCTGCACACCGATGAGCTTCTCATAGCGCTTTCCATCTGTGCCGTGACAAATCCGCTCGCGGAGCTCGCCATCGATCAGCTCGGCAGGCTGCGAGGCTGCGAGGCGCATTCCTCGGTCATTCTCTCTCGCGTTGACGAAAATCTTTTTTCCAAGATCGGCGTCAATATCACCTACGAGCCGAAATATCAGGCGAAGAAATTATATCACAAAAAGTAAAATATTTTTAAAGGCAAGGCTCAGGGCCTTGCCTTTTTCATAATTATATTTTAAAATCGGCTCAAAGGAGTGATAAGCATGACAGTTTTAGTTACCGGCGGCATGGGCTATATCGGCAGCCACACCTGCGTGGAGCTGCTTGAGGAGGGCTTTGACGTTGTCGTCATAGATAATCTCGTAAACAGCAGTGAAAAGGCAAAGGAGCGCATTGAGGAGATAACGGGCAGAGCCTTCACCTTCTACAGAGCCGATGTGCGCGACCGCAAAAAGCTCGATGAGATATTCTCCGCGCACGACATAGACTGCGTCATCCACTTTGCCGGGCTCAAGGCCGTCGGCGAATCGGTCGAAAAGCCGCTTGAGTATTACGACAACAACCTCGGCTCAACGATTACCCTGTGCGAGGCCATGCGTGCACACGGTGTAAGGAAGATCATCTTCTCGTCCTCGGCGACGGTGTATTCTGCGGATAACGATATGCCTCTGTATGAGACGTCATCCATCGGCAATTGTACAAATCCCTACGGCTGGACAAAGTATATGTGTGAGCAGATTCTGCGCGACTATGTCAAGGCTGACCCGACGTGGAGCGTTGCGCTTCTGCGCTATTTTAACCCCGTCGGCGCACATCCGAGCGGCCTTATAGGCGAGGATCCCAAGGGCATTCCGAACAATCTCATGCCGTATATATCGCAGACGGCAATCGGCAGATTTGAGTATCTGCGCGTTTTCGGCGACGACTACAACACCCCCGACGGCACGGGCGTGCGCGACTATATCCACGTCGTCGACCTTGCGCGCGGTCACGTCACGGCGATATCGTTCATGGCCGAGCACACGGGCGAGCTTGTCTTCAACCTCGGCACAGGGCGCGGATGCAGCGTGCTTGAGCTCGTGCACGCATTTGAAAAGGCAAACGGTCTGACAGTTCCGTATAAAATCGTCGGCCGCCGTGCGGGTGATATCGACGAGTGCTACTGCTCCCCTGAGAAAAGCCGCCGTGAGCTTGGCTGGTCGGCGGAGTTTGACGTTGAGGACATGTGCCGCGACTCATGGCGCTGGCAGACGAAAAACCCCAACGGCTACAGAGATGAATAAGCCTTCATAATAAATCTCCCGTTTTTTCAAACGGGAGATTTTTTCATTATTTGAAGTCGTGCGCGTTCTGAAGAACCATTTCCTTTACCTTGAGAAGACGTACCTTTGTGGAGTTTTCATTCTCCTCAAGCTTCATGGAGATGTATTTTATGTTGCTCTCAAGCTCCGGGATCATGACGTATTCCAGGGCGTTAACGCGTCGGCGCGTCTTTTCGATCTCCTCTGCCAGCAGCTGCATGGTCTTTTCGACCTGTGCAAGCCGGAGCATATCCTCAAACACCGTCGCCATGCGCTCGAGCGCATCGTCCAGCTCGCCCGAGGTCTGCGCAAAGCCGTAGGGATATATCTCCGAGGGGTCGTTATTGCGCGTGTGGAAGGAATACTGCGGAACGTTGACGCTCATGATGTTCTTAAACTCCATATCGAGCTCAACGCTCTGGCGCGGATACAGCAGAGCCTGCTCGAGCATTTCGGGGCTCATGATCGCACTTGCGACCTGAAGGGCGGCGAAAGCCTCCGTCAGCCCCTGCTCGACGCGCTCGCGCAGCTGCTTGTTAAGGCGCACGATGTCCATGAACTGGCGCATCAGCTCATCGCGCTTATCCTTCATAAGCTTGTGGCCGCGTCGGGCGGTTTTAAGTCTGCCCTTGAGCTGCTTGAGCATCATTCTTGTAGGGGTTATCGTGGTGCCTGCCATAAAGACTCCCCCTTACTTCATATATTTTTCGATCATCTCGGGCTTTACGCGCTTGAGCTCTGCTCTGGGCAGGATGCTCAGCAGCTTCCAGCCGAGGTCGAGGGTCTCTTCAATGCTGCGGTTTGTGCTGTTGCCCTGATTGACGTAGGTCTTCTCAAACTCATCGGCAAACTCGGCAAACAGCTTATCATCGTCGGAAAGTGCGGCCTCGCCGAGGATGGTCATGAGCTCCTTTGCGTCCTTTCCGCGGGAGTACGCGGCAAACAGCTGGTTCATGGTACCGGCATGATCCTCGCGGGTCTTGCCCTCGCCGATGCCCTTATCCTTCAGTCGGCTCAGCGACGGAAGAACGTCAACGGGAGGCACGATGCCCTTGCGGTGCAGATCGCGGCTGAGGATGATCTGGCCCTCGGTGATGTAGCCCGTAAGGTCGGGGATCGGGTGGGTCTTGTCGTCCTCGGGCATGGTCAGTATGGGGATCATGGTGATCGAGCCCTTGCAGCCTATGCGGCGTCCGGCGCGCTCGTACATCGTAGCAAGGTCGGTGTACAGATAGCCGGGGTAGCCGCGGCGTCCGGGAACCTCCTTCTTTGCCGCCGATACCTCGCGCAGAGCTTCCGCGTAGTTTGTGATATCGGTTATGATGACAAGAACGTGCATGTCTTTTTCAAACGCAAGGTACTCCGCCGCCGTCAGCGCCATACGCGGAGTTGCAATACGCTCGACCGCGGGGTCGTTTGCGAGGTTTGAAAATACAACTGTTCTGTCGATGGCGCCGGTGCGCTTGAAGTCCTCAATGAAGTACTCAGACTCCTCAAACGTGATACCGACCGCGGCGAACACGACAGCGAAGTTCTCTCCGTCGCCGAGAACTCGCGCCTGACGCGCTATCTGCGCCGCCAGTGCCGCGTGCGGAAGGCCGGAGGCGGAGAATATGGGCAGCTTCTGACCGCGGACGAGGGTGTTCAGGCCGTCGATGGTAGAAACGCCGGTCTGGATAAATTCAGCCGGGTATGCACGTGCCGCCGGGTTCATGGGCATGCCGTTAATATCGCGGTGGGCGTCGGCCAGAAGCTCGGGGCCGCCGTCGATGGGCTGACCCATACCGTTAAATACTCGGCCGAGCATATCCTCGGAAACCGCAAGCTCCAGCGGATGGCCGAGGAATCTGACCTTAGTCTGTGCAAGGTTTATGCCCTGCGCGGAGTCGAACAGCTGAACGACGGCCTTATCGCCCTCGACCTCGAGGACCTTACCGCGGCGAGTCTCGCCGTTAGGCAGCTCGATCTCGCACAGCTCGTCATAGGTAACGCCCTCGACCTGCTCGACGATCATAAGAGGATTTGCTATCTGTCGTATGGTCTTATAATCTTTAATCATGCGTCCTCACCTCCTGCGATGACCGCATCGATCTCTGTCTTCATCTGCTCAAGGATGGAAGCGTACTCCTGCTTGTAGCTGTCGGGAGAGGCCATCTTCGCACGGCCTATGCGCTCCTTTGCGCCGATCGAGAACAGTGTCTTCATATCCGCGCCCTTGCCGAGAGCATCGCGCCCGAGAGCGTCAAAGGTGAGTATCATGCGCATCAGCTCAAACTGCTTGTCGTAGGACGAATACGCGTCCTCATCGACGAAGGCGTTCTGCTGCAAAAAGTCCTCGCGCAGCATTTTTGCCGTTTCCATGGTCAGACGGTCGGCAGGGCTCAAGGCGTCCTGACCGACGAGACGGACAATCTCCTGAAGCTCGTTTTCCTCCTGGAGTATATGCATGGCCTTGTCTCGGTTGAGCATATACTCGGGGCCGAACTGCTCGTTATACCATTTTGCCAGCGTGTCGACGTACAGCGAGTACGAGGTCAGCCAGTTTATCGCCGGGAAGTGGCGCGCATAAGCAAGCGATGAGTCGAGTGCCCAGAAGACCTTGACTATGCGCATCGTCGCCTGCGACACGGGCTCGGAGATATCACCGCCCGGAGGTGAAACGGCGCCGATGGCGGTAACGGAGCCGCGGCGCTCATCCGAGCCGAGGCATTCGACGACGCCTGCGCGCTCGTAAAACTGTGCGATACGCGAGGCAAGGTAGGCCGGGTAGCCCTCTTCACCGGGCATCTCCTCAAGTCGGCCGGACATCTCACGCAGAGCCTCCGCCCAGCGCGAGGTGGAGTCGGCGAGAACTGCGACGTCGTAGCCCATGTCACGGAAGTATTCCGCGATGGTAATACCGGTGTAGATAGACGCCTCACGCGCCGCAACGGGCATATCCGAGGTATTTGCTATAAGCACCGTTCTCTTCATAAGAGGCTCGCCGTTTCGGGGGTCTGTGAGCTCGGGGAACTCCATGAGAACGTCGGTCATCTCGTTACCGCGCTCGCCGCAGCCGATGTAGATGACTATATCGACGTCAGACCACTTTGCAAGCTGGTGCTGAACGACGGTCTTGCCCGAGCCGAAGGGGCCGGGGACTGCCGCCGTGCCGCCCTTTGCGATGGGAAACAGCGTGTCGATTATTCTCTGGCCTGAGTTCATCGGGCGCGTGGGCATGCTCTTTGACGCGTAGGGACGGCTTATGCGGACCGGCCACTTCTGCATCATCGTAAGCTCGTGCTTTTCGCCTCTTTTATCCTCCAGCACGGCAACGGTCTCCGTTACGGTGAAGTCGCCGTCTTTTATGCTGACGAGTCTGCCGCTCAGGCTCGGCGGCACCATGATCTTGTGCAGTATCGCACTCGTCTCCTGAACGGTGCCGATAACGTCGCCGCCGGTGAGCTCGTCGCCCTCGTGCGCGACGGGTACAAACGTCCACTTCCTTGTGCGATTGAGCGCCGGAACGTCGGTGCCGCGGCTTATCGTGGCGCCGGTGAGCTCGCGAATCTCCGGCAGAGGACGCTGGATACCGTCATAGATATTCTCCAGCATGCCCGGTCCGAGCTCGACGGACATCGGCATGCCCGAGCTTTCGACCTCGGCACCCGGTCCGAGACCTGATGTCTCCTCATAGACCTGTATCGAGGCGCTGTCGCCGGTCATGTTAAGTATCTCGCCTATAAGTCGGTCGGGGCCGACACGCACAACGTCGGAAACGTTCGCGTCGCCGAGGCCCTCCGCGACTACAAGCGGTCCTGAGACCTTTATTATAGTTCCGCTCATACAGATACCTTTCTTTCTTAATTATTCTCGAGGATGTTCGTGCCTATGGCACGCTCTACCGCGGCATTGAGAGCCGAAAGCCCCATGCCGAGACTGCCCTCTCTGCCGGGGATAAGGATTATCGCCGGCTTCGGACTGTCCTTGAATTTATCTATCTGACTCTGAAGCTCGACGGCGATATCCTCCTCGACGTAGATTATCGCGACGTCCTCCCTGTCGTGGGTGAGCGTGCGAAGTATCGCCTTTGCCTCAGAGCCGTCGGTGACCGGATATGCCTCCAGCCCCAGCGCGGTGAAGCCCATAACGGTCTCGCGCCGTCCTATAACAGCAATTTTAAGCATACAGATCACGCAGCCTTTCCCGTATGGTCTCGGCCGGAAGTCCGGCCAGGAGCCCGGTGAGTATCATTCTCAGCGCGGTCACTTCGCCCTCAACAGCGGCAAGATATGCTATAACGGGCGCCTCGCCGTAGGCCACTAACCTTGCTCTCGTGAGATACGCCGTCACAGCGTTATCGCAGGCAAGCTCAAACTCGGTAAGTGTGCCTCCTTTTACGGCCGCCGCACCGAGCACCGCCGCGTTTGCAAGCAGCGTGTTTGCGTATATTGCCGCGAGCGTGTCACCCGAGCCGAAGGCCGCAAGGATGCGTCCCGTGTCTATGCCGCCGCCCGAAACGAGCGCCGTCTTGAGAAACTCCGCGTCCTTGTTCATGCGCATGGTGCGCACAGCGCTTCTGAGGTTTGCCGCGTCTATCATCGTCTGCGCATAGCCGCGCAAAAACGCGCTGCCGAGCTTCTGCGACGCCGCGAGGAGCTCCGAAAAATACGCCCTGTCGAGTATGAAATCGGCAAGCTGGGGATTCTGCGATCTTGCAAGAGCGCTTTTTGCCTCGACCATTGCATCGGCCAGCACCGGCGGCAGGCTCAGATATTTTTCCTCCGTGAAGCTGCGCTTAAGCTCCTCGGGGTTCACTCTGCCCGACTTGCTCATGAGATCGGAGCGGTCGCTTCCGCCTGATTCGGTCTTTATGACGATCTTGGCGTTGTGGTAATCATACCGCATGCGGAAGATTTCGATGGGCTCCGCGTCCGGGGATATACGTGCAAGCTCCGCGAATATCTCCGCTCTGTGCTCTGCAAGAGCCTGCTCGACCTGCTTTGCCGAAAAGCCCGACATGTCCTTATAGCCGCAGTCGGTGAGCATTTTAGCCGCCTCGTCAAAGCTTGGCGCATCTATCATGCGCTCTGCCCTGTCGCGGGTGAGCATTCTGGACTCCCTGGCTCTGAGCATCGCGGAAAGATACAGATATTTTTCTCTGACGCACTTTTTATTTGACAATTCATTCCCTCCCTTTTCGGGATTTACAGCGCCGGAGCATCACTCAAACAGCACTGCCGCGACTTCGGTCGAAAGACCGCTGCGGCACTGGCGAATGAGCGCGTCAATGCTGCAATTTGTCTCTATGCCGCCGCAGCGGATGATAACTCCACCGCAGATATCGGCAGTGTCCTCGCTCAAGGTGAGCCTGCCGGGCACTCCCTTTGCCGAAAGCAGCTCGTTTGCAGCCTTGCAGACAGCCTTGCCGAGCTCCTTTCTGTCGGACTCGTTGAGGAGTATCTCCTCCTCGCCGGTGGAGGCTGCATCGGCCGCCATGCGCGCAAGAAACTGCGTATACTTATCGCGAGGCATATTGACTATCTCGCTGCGTGCGGCGTCAAACGCCGAGGCGACCATCTCCTGCTTTACGGAAAGGACGCTCTTTTTTGCCTCCATCTCCGCAATACGGCGGCTGCCGCTGAGTATGTCCTCGCATTCGGCATTGCCGGCCTGCATGAGCTTTTCATACTCGGCAAGCGCGGCCTTGAAGCTCTCCGCACGGAGCTCTTCGGCCTGCGTTGACGCTTCGTCAATTATCTTTTTCGCCTGCGCGTCGCCGTCGGCCCGGATATGTGCTATTATTTTTTCAGTGCCTTTCATGGTAAAGCCCTGCCTTTACGTTATATTTCACCGTCGGATCAGATGTACAGCAGCATCATCATCGATGCAAGCAGGGACAAAATTGCGTAGAACTCAACGGTGATGCACAGGATCATGCCCTTCGCCCAGTGATCGGGGTTCTTGGCAAGCAGATTGACCGACGCCGCCGCGACCTTGCCCTGTCCGATAGCGGAAACGAGGCCGCCGATGGCGATGGGCATGCATGCCGCGAAGTAACGGCAGCCGTCGACAAAGGAAAGGTTAAGAGCCGTGCCGTCAAGCAGACCCATGTTCATGATCGCGACGAAGAAAACGACCAGACCGTACAGGCCCTGGGTGCCGGGGATGACCTGAAGGATCATCGCCTTACCGAACTTAGCGGGGTCTTCGGTGACAAGTCCCGCGCCGGCCTCACCGGCGATACCGGTACCGACTGCCGAGCCTGCGCCGGCCATGCATGCTGCGAGACCCGCGCCGAGAAGACCTATTGCAAGGCCTGAGTGTGCAAACAGAAATTCCATTATTGATATCCTCCTATTATTCTTCAGCTATATCGTAATATTTTGTGCTTACTTCAAGGGGCTTGAACGCCCTGCCGCCGTCCTTGTAGAACTTGCCGAAGTACTCGAGACACTGAAGTCTCAGATCGTGTACATAGCAGCCAAGGAGGTTAAGAGCAAAGTTCAGGCTGTGTCCGATAATGAACACGGGGATAAACAGCCAAAGGGTATTGGCTATGCCGCCTATGGTGTTGAAGACCGTTGCGATAACGCTGCCGGCGAGCATCAGCGCCATGATTCGCGAGTATGAAAGTATGTCGCCGAACCAGCCGGTCACGGTGTTGTAAAGCGTCGAAAACAGGCTCGTCAGCTTGCCGAAGCCCTTTGCTCCGCGGCTTCCGCCGTAGAAGAGCATAACGAAGCCGATAACAAGAACCACCGGCACGCCGCCGATGCTGCCTACCTTGAGCGCCGTCATGACAGCCCCGATGAGAATGACCCACAGAGAGCCCTCCTCCCAGAATGCTCCGGCCGCGTCGCCTTTTTTGACCTTCTCGACAACGCTTATGACCATGCCGACGTTCAGATGGATAAGCCCAAGCACCATCGCGCCGATGAGCACCGTCATAACGTCGGTCATCGGGCTGAACAGGCACCACAGCTCGCCCCAGCCGTCGGGCATTCCTGTTATCTTTCCGATCTGCGCGAGCGCATCGCCGAAGAAGCCGCCTGTGAGTATGCCCATTATGAAGGTCGATACACCGCAGTACAAAAGCAGCTGGCAGAAGCTCAGAGCGCCCTTGCGGGGCCTTATCTTCTTCATCGCCACGACCGCCGCAAGGATCATTATAAGGCCGTAGCCCATGTCCGCCATCATAAGTCCGTAGAACAAAATGAAAAACGGTGCCATAAGCGGATTCGGGTCAACGCCGTCATATGACGGCAGACTGTACATATTCGTGACCATGTTCAGCGCGTTTGTTATTTTGTTATTGCGAAGAGCCACGGGAACCTCGGGGTACTCCTCGGGCTCGGGATCCGTAAGCTCCCACGCGCAGTCGAATTTCTCAAGAGTCTGCTCAAGCTCGGGGACCTTTCTCGCGAGCACCCAGCCCTGGAGCGCGACGGCGCTTTCCATGCCGTAAAGCTGCCCCTCGGCCTCGGCGTAGGCGAGCTTGGTCTCCATCCTGTCGGCACAGAGCTTAAGCTCCTGCCGGTGCTCGCCCATGGCAGATATCTCGTCTGTGAGCTCGGCCTTCTGCTTTTTGAGCTCGCTGAGCTCGGCATTGAGCTTTTCGGTGCTCTCGGCTGCCGTGCCCTCTGAGCTTCCGAAGGCCGCAGCGGAGAAGTTATGTACCCTCAGCGCATCCAGCGCCGCGGGAAGCTCCTCCTTAAAGCAGATAAGCGCCAGATAATGCTGAGCACTGTCGTCGGATACGCTGATGAGCTCAGCCTCCTCCATTGCCTCGGCAAGGCTCTGCCGGGCATCTGAAAGGCTCACCGACATGGGCATAAAGCCCAGCGTCACGGCGCAGCGCTGTGTTCCCTGCCCGTCGAGCGGATAGTCGAGCTCAAGCCAGGGCTTCAATGCGTCTATGCTTCCCGCAAGGCGTGCACCCTCTGCGTTTATCCTGCGCACGGTCTCGTCTATGGTAACTATCCTGCGGGCAGTTTCAAGCGTAGGCGAGAGCGTTGAGTCGTCCAGCAGCGTTTTGACCTCGGCCTCGGGCTTTGCGGAAAGGAGCTTGCTCTTTACGGGCGCGTACTTATCCAGAAGCTCTACAGCCTGAATAAGCATCGCATAATCGGCTCTGACCTTGGTCACGTCGCTTCCCTCTTTTGAGAGATGCTGCCTCAGCTCCGGCGTAAGCTCGGAAAGCTCGGGCTCTGACATTTCAACGCAGCCGAGAAGCTGGAGCTTTCGCAGCAGAGCTTTTTTCTGGTTGCGAACGGCAATCAGCCTGAGCTTTTTCATTTTTTCAATGGCCATTACCCGTTCACAATCCTTTCCGCAATAAGTTTTGCCGCTTTTTCACGGCGGCTTTCTGCTTTGGCGCGGAGCACCGCTTTTTTATTCTCCGCCTTCAGATATATCTCATGTGCTTCTTTTTCCGCCGCGGTGCTTGCCTCGGCTCTGCGCACGGCAAGCTCTCCGGCCGCTTTTTCCCTCGCCTCGGCAATGTCAGTCTTTCCGGCAAGCTCTGCCTGCGCGACTATTCTTTTGGCCTCCGCCTGCGCCTCGGCAATATTAAGGCGCATGCTCTCCTCTGCCGCGCTTATTCCGGCAATTTCATCAAATGCCATCAGCTCTCCTCCCTTCGTAATTTTTCTTTATACTATATTCAATTTTATGACGTTGAAAAACTTTAATATGTTAAGAATAACAAAACATCTCCATAATTTCAACGAATTTTGTACATTTTATATTGATAAAGTTCAAGCAATTTAAATTGTTAAATTATTGTTCAGCATCCTTTCAATATTAAGCACGCCTTAAACCCTTGATACAGCAGAGCCAAAAAATTGACATATGCCGCAAAAAGTTCGTTTGTTAATTAACATATTAAGCGTAAATCGTTGAATTTGCAAGATATTTTTGCAAATTTTCCATTCCTTTTTTTCATGCCGGTATCAGCAATTGCCGTCATTCCTTTCCCGAATGTCAAAAACGCTGCAAAAATCAGGAGTAATCCTTCGTGCGCTTCTTCCCGTATACGCAATATCCTTTCCAGTGTCCGAAGGTCTGCCGGTCGTTGATTTCCTGCGGGCGTTCCGGCAAGCTCTCACGGCTGATCCCGTAGAATATGGTTGACGGAAAAGCTGTTTCGGCACACTTAAGGCTTGGAGACAAGATCCCGAAGCATAGCATTGTGAGAATCGAAATGGCATTTTTAAGGCTCTCACACATTTCAGCGTATTTCCGGGCACTTTTTTGTTGTGCAGCACTTTTGTTCATGCTACAATATTTTCATAAAACCGCAAAGGAGAGCACAGATCATGAGGGATATCGCAAAATGCTGCAGGGTCGCGCTTGTTCAGGCAGAGCCCTGTATGTTTGATAAAAAGGCCTCGCTTGAAAAAACACTTAAATATATTGAACAAGCGGCTCAGAAAAAGCCCGACCTCATCGTTTTTCCGGAGCTTTTCATCCCCGGCTATCCCATCGGAATGAGCTTCGGCTTCAGCATGGGCAAGCGCACCGAGCTCGGAAGAGAGGACTGGAAGCGCTATTACGATGCGTCGATCGTCGTGGATGATGCTGACTTTAACGCCCTTGCCGAGGCCGCAGTGCGCGCCGGAGCGTATGTAAGCATCGGCTTTTCAGAGCGCGACGCCGTTCTCGGAACGCTCTATAACAGCAATGTCATCTTCGAGCCCGACGGCTCGTATAAGGTGCACCGCAAGCTCAAGCCCACGGGAGCAGAGCGCGTCGTCTGGGGCGACGCAAACAAGGACTATTTCCCCGTGACCGAAACGCCGTGGGGGCCTATCGGAAGCCTCATCTGCTGGGAAAGCTACATGCCGCTTGCGCGTGTTGCCCTGTATCAGAAGGGAATAACGATATATATTTCTCCGAACACCAACGACAATCCCGAGTGGCAGGCGACGATACAGCATATCGCCATCGAGGGCAAGTGCTATTTTATAAATTCCGATATGATAGTGCGCAAGTCTTCATACCCCACAGACCTCAACGAAAAGGACGCCGTCGAGCGTCAGCCGGACATGGTCTGCCGCGGCGGCAGCTGCATCATAGACCCCTACGGCCACTATCTGACGCAGCCGGTCTGGGATGAGGAGACGATAATCTATGCCGAGCTCGACATGGAGCTTCCGGCAGCCTGCAAAATGGAGCACGACGCAGTCGGGCACTATGCACGCCCCGACGTGCTGGAGCTGACAGTTCACGAGAAATAAGTCACCCTACGCACCGTAAAGGAGGTAAAACGGATGAAAAAATTTGCAGCGCTTATCCTCGCCGCAGTATGTATTCTCTCCCTCGCCGCATGCTCGGCAAAGCCCGAAAAGGAAATTTGCATTTGGATGCATGATCTCAAAGCAGAGGATATCACCAGCGCCTTGGCGTGGAGCTGGGATGGTGAAAACGATGTTCAAAACTATCTGACTCAAGAGGAAACGGCCAGGCTCGTATCGCTGCTCAACAAGCTGACGGACGATGACTTTGCCGAGAACAGCGAGCACGCCGGGATCACCGAGGCATTCGGAATTTTGATTGAGATCGACGGAGAGCGCTATAAGCTCAATCAGGCCGACGCGCCTTTAGGCTCTTTGGAATTCGGCATCAGCGGCGGTACGGCTTGGTGGATAGATAACGATGAGCTGACGAGCTTCGTAAAAAGCGTATGCGAGGTCACAGATTAATAAAAAACGCAAAAAACGCCCCGCGGGGCGTTTTTTTATTTTTTCTCCCCGGGCTTAAAAAGCAGGGCGACGATAATTCCGAAGAACACGGCGGCGCATATGCCCGCTGCCGCGGCGGTGAAGCCGCCCGTGAACGCGCCGAGAACGCCTCTTTCGGAAACTGCCTTCTCCACGCCCCTTGCAAGCGTCGAGCCGAAGCCGGTCAGCGGAACGGTCGCTCCCGCACCCGCCCATTTTACGAGCGGAGAGTACAGCCCCGCAGCTTCAAGGATAAGGCCCGAAACAACGTAGACCGTCAGTATACGCGCCGGGGTGAGCTTCGTCTTGTCAATGAGCAGCTGACCGATAGCGCACAGCGCGCCGCCCACGGCGAAAACCTTGAGATATTCAATAAGCATGTCATTCACCTCGGTCAGGCAGCGTCTTTTCGATGGCGAGCGCATGGCATATGCCGGGGATGCTGTTTCCCTGCTGGGTGCTCGTCGGCGACATGAGCGCTCCAGTCGGCGCAAACAGGACTTTTTCCCACTTACCCTCGGAAAAGCCGCGCATTATAAGCGAGCAGAACACCGAGGCCGAGCAGCCGCAGCCCGAGCCGCCGGCGTGAACGTCCTGCCGCTCGCGGTCGAATATGAGCACGCCGCAGTCGGTGTAAAACTTCCCGAGCTTCACTCCGTCGCGGCGGAATAGCTCCTCGAGCGTGTCATGCCCGATAGCGCCGAGGTCGCCGGTGACTATCATGTCGTAATAGTCCGGCTCTCTGCCCGTGTCGGCAAAGTGCGCCTTGAGCGTTTCATATGCCGCCGGAGCCATGGCGCTTCCCATGTTGCTTGCGTCCGTTATCCCGGCATCGACTATCCTTCCGGGCGTCATATACGTCACATACGGTCCCTTGCCCTCGCGCTGCAATATAACAGCGCCAGCGCCCGTCACCGTCCACTGTGCGGTCGGCGTGCGCTGTCCGCCGTACTCGAGCGGAAAGCGGTACTGCCGCTCGGACGAGCAGAAGTGCGAGCCTGTGACGGCGCACACGCGCCCGGCAAAGCCGCCGTCGATGGCCATTGCTCCGAGGGCCATCGCCTCGCCCATGGTCGAGCACGCGCCGTACAGCCCGAAGTGCCGCACGCCGGTGTTTTTAAGCGCAAGCGCGGAGCCCACGCACTGGTTTAAAAGATCGCCGGAGAATATCATGTCAAGCTCCCTCGGCGGAATGCCCAGCTTGTCGCAGCACAGCTCAAAGCACTCCTTGAGCATCGAGCTTTCGGCCTTCTCCCACGAGCTTTCGCCGAAGTACGCATCGAGACATATCTTATCAAAGCAGTGCCCTATCGGCCCCTCGCCCTCCTTCTGCCCGACGACGGAGGCAAAGGATACGACAGACGGCGGTACTTCGGGGCGCACGGTCTGCCGACCGATCATTTTGTTCATGTTGATCACCGCAGATATTTTGCCCGAAATGAGCAGAAAAATACGGCTGAACCGTTTCTGATTCAGCCGTATTATTAATTAATGTTCAGAAAATATCCTCGTTTACCTTCGCCGGGGGGACCTCAAGCACCGATGGATCCTGGATGATGCGGTTTATGATCTTGAACACGCTTGCATAGTAGTGGCCGTCGACCGTGCGCTCGTCGAGAACGAATTTGCCGTCGACATACTTGCGGTCGACAACATTGCCGTGGCGGTCAAGCTCGTGCACATGGCGCTTTGCACCGAAGGATACGAACACCGGCAGCGTGCCGAAGTTGTATATATGATGATAAATCGGGCCGATGCCGAGCGAGCCGAGGTCGGTGATTATCATCGAGCCGTGGAAGGGGCTCACGTCCAGGAGCTTCTTCGGCAGCAGGCCGAAATAGTCGGCGACGCGCAGAAGCCATATCGCAAAGCTTATGATAAAGCGCGGCAGGGCGGCAAACTTGTTTGCAAATTCCTCCGTGCCGTTTTCCTCGTCGGAGTTCTTGATCTCGTCGATAGCCGCATTCATGCGGTTATAAACGTCGTAAATCGTGTCGGTCGGCTTGAAAACAACCTTGATGGTAGTCTCGGACGAATCGATGGTCAAGCTGCGCTTTACGGCCATGACGATCTCGATATCGTTACGTGCGTAAATGCGCTTGCCGACGCAGAAGCGGTTGAGGCCGGGCAGATATGCGCAGGCGCGAACGTAGGCAGCGATGAGCAGATGCAGCATGCCCATGCCCTTATAGCCCGCTACGCGCTGCTTTCTGAACCAGCGGTCGGCGTTGGTTATTTCAAATGATTCCTCATAGTAGTTGAGCGCGTCGTTTCGCGCGGGCATTATGAACGGAATAAAATTGTAAAAGCCGTTGAGTGAACGCAGCCGTCTGCCCTCAACACGGTCTCCGGCGCGTCTTTTATAATTATTGGCCATAGGAAGCCTCCTTAATCCTATACAAATTCAGTATAGACGTACTAAGTAATTATACATTGTTGTTCGCCGTTTGGCAAGGGAAAAACCGCGTTTTTGACATTCGTTGTTGAGAGTAACATTATATACGGAGAAAACCGTTACGGTTTTTCCTGCATTAATTTTTATCCGGAGGACGGCGGAAGTAGGTTAAAGCATTGAACGGATACCGTTATTTGACGCTGGAACAGCGGCGCGAGATTGAAATAATGTACACAAGCCTCGAAAATTCTATTTCAAATTTTACAACTTCTAAGGCGAAAAATGAGCGAAAAATGCACAAAATGCAGCAAAACCGCCTCTTTTGAAACGGTTTTGTGTTGGTGCTCCAGCGGGGATTCGAACCCCGGCTTTTTGCCGCGCTTTGCGCGGAAAAGCTTTTATTTTAATATCTATCGCCTCGCCGCTAAAGCGGCAACCGTCGATCTCGCATTCGTGTCCGGGGTTCTCGACCGGCAAAACAGCAGCAAAAGAGACGGCCTGATGACCGTCTCTTTTTTTGGTGCTCCAGCGGGGATTCGAACCCCGGACACCCTGCTTAAAAGGCAGGTGCTCTGCCTACTGAGCTACTGGGGCAGGCTTGGCTGGGATGGCGGGACTCGAACCCACTATATCAGAGTCAAAGTCTGAGGTGTTACCATTACACTACATCCCACCATCTAAATCTATTCTATTGTACACAGAGACCGGGCTTTTGTCCGGCCTCTGTGACTTGTGGGGTGGGTAAAGGGATTCGAACCCTCGACACCCGGAACCACAATCCGGTGCTCTAACCAGCTGAGCTATACCCACCATATTTTAATTTTGGCACGCCAAGAGGGATTCGAACCCCCGACCTACTGCTTAGAAGGCAGTTGCTCTATCCTGCTGAGCTATTGGCGCATATTTCCGCTTTGATGGAGCGGGCGATGGGAATCGAACCCACGTATCCAGCTTGGAAGGCTGGTGTTCTACCATTGAACTACGCCCGCATGGCCGCTCCCCTTGAATGTTCAGCTTAAAGATAATAACAACATTTTTGCCGATTGTCAATATTTTTGCCTCAAAAACTTTTGAAAGTCAAAAAAATATTTATAGTTGCCATTTCTCTTTCTTTTTTGTATAATGCATCTGTTATATATCTGTTATATATAAGTTAACTATCGGAGGTTTGCAATGATTGAATTAACAATGCAGGTCAGCGAATTTGACTATACTGAAACGCTCGACACTTTCCTGCCCGATTTGATAAAGATCCTGTCCGAAAGCGAAGGCGTCAACCCCCTCATCCGCAAGTGTGTCGGCGCGTCCCCCGAGTTTTCAAAGAAGATCGTCAAGGGCATCCTCGCCGCCATGAGCCCCAGGCAGAAGGAGGCTCTCACGGTCAAATTCCTGAACGTCTATGCGTCCAAGCTCGTTGCTCAGGTCAACGAGGTCGCCGCCAAAAACGGCATCGTCATCACCCTCGACAACGCAAGGGCGACGATAAAGTAAACAGAGGAAAATCAGAAAAGGTGCAGACAGTGTCTGCACCTTTTTCATTTTCACATGATATCGCGCATCTCCGTAGGGCGATGCAAAAAAACGGTTTCGTCGGCAATTCCGATACCGGGCAACCGCAGTCACCGTATCCGCAGCAGCGTCAATGCGCCTCTAAAAAACTACATGAGCTTTCTGAACAGCTCGGTGAGCTCTGCGGGGCTGGTGTCGCGGGGGTTGCCGGGACGGCAGGCATCGGCATAGGCGCTTTCGGCCAGGAAGGGCAGATCCTCTTCCTTGAGCGCATCAAGCTTTTCGGGGATGCCGACATCCTTTGAGAGCTGCTTTACGGCGTCGATCGCCGCACGGCGGTACTCTGCCTGCGACATTTCGTCAACGCCCTTGACGCCCATGGCGCGTGCGATCTCGCGGAACTTTTCGCCCGTAAAGTCTGCGTTATACTCCATGACGATAGGCAGCATCATAGCGCAGGCGACTCCGTGCGGAGTGTCGTAGACCGCGCCGAGCGTGTGCGCCATGGAGTGGGCGATGCCGAGGCCGACGTTGGAAAAGCCCATGCCTGCAATGTACTGGCCGAGCGCCATGCCCTCGCGTCCCTCCTTCTCGCCGGCGACCGACGAGCGCAGATACTTCGAGATAAGCTTTATCGCCTCGAGATGGAACATGTCCGTCATCTCCCACGCGGCCTTGGTGGTGTAGCCCTCGATGGCGTGAGTCAGTGCGTCCATACCGGTTGACGCCGTCAGTCCCTTCGGCATCGAGCTCATCATCTCGGGGTCAACGACGGCGACAATGGGCATATCGTGCGGGTCGACGCAGACGAATTTGCGCTTGCGCTCGACATCGGTGATAACATAGTTTATCGTGACCTCGGCAGCCGTGCCGGCGGTCGTCGGGATCGCAATAATGGGAACGCAGGGCTTTTTCGTGTCCGCAACGCCCTCAAGTGAGCGCACGTCGGCAAATTCGGGGTTGTTTATGATGATGCCGATGGCTTTGGACGTATCCATGGGCGAGCCGCCGCCGATGGCGATGAGGTAGTCGGCTCCGGCTGCCTTGAACGCCGCAACGCCCTCTACAACGTTTTCTATCGTCGGGTTGGGCTTTATATCGGAATAGATCGCGTACTCAAGCCCCGCCTCGTCGAGAATATCGGTCACATGGGCGATAACTCCGTGCTTTATGAGCGTCGGGCCGCAACATATAAGAGCCTTTTTGAAGCCGCGCGACTTAACCTCGCCCGGTATCTCGCGGATAGCTCCCGCTCCGTGATATGAGGTCTGATTGAGCATTATTCTGTTAGCCATAATAACATTCCCCTTTCAGATATTATATTCATTATCAGTATGTCCTTTCCGGAACGTTAATATTTTAACTCCACAGAATATGGCTTGTCAAGGATACTTTGTTAAATTTTTATTAAATGTATCAGTTCCAGTTTCCGGTTTTCGCCGCGGTCTCAATTCGCCTCTAAAAAGTAGTCTTTTTCGATTATGGCCTGAAGTGCCTGCTGAACGGCACTCTCGAAGCCGAGCTCCTTGAGCTTGCACACTCCCTCGACGGTCGTACCGCCGGGTGAGCAGACGCGGTTCATTAGTGCTATGGGGTGCTCACCGCTGTCCATGGCAAGGGCGCTGCTGCCCATGACCGTAGCCGTGGCAAGCTCCTCGGCCATAGGGCGGGCAAAGCCGGCGCGCACTCCGGCCTCGGCCAGTGCGTCGATATATAAGAGTACGAACGCACCCGACGCACCTCCCAGCGCACCGAAGGCCGGAAACATTTTCTCCTCTATGTGATATATCTTGCCGACCGATGAGAATATGCCGTCGGCAATGCGGATATCGTCCTTTGTCGCACCCTTGCCGCCGCATATGGCGGTGACGGAGGCCTTGACCTTTGCATTTATGTTCGGCATAACGCGCACGACGGGCACGCCCTTTGCAAGGCGCTCCTCATACCAGCCTGTGCTCTTTCCTGCGGCGATGGTGATTAGCGTCTTGTCCTTGGTGACGCTTTTTGCTATCTCCGGCAGCACCTCGGGCAGCACCTGCGGCTTTACCGCAAGGATGATGACGTCGGCCTTATCCGCGACCTCAGCCGCCGTCGCGCAGGGTATAAGCCCGTGCTTTTCCTTCAGCGCAAGTGTCTTGCCCTGACTGCGGTTGCAGCCGTAAAGATAGTCGTTTTTGAACTTGCCGCAGGATGCCATTCCCGCGATGATGGCTCCGGCCATGTTGCCGAGCCCTATAAAGCCGTATTTCATGATTCCACTCTCCTTGAAGGTTTATATATCTGTATTCTACCATCACTCCGGTCTTTTAGCTATACAATATTATTGTTAATTTTCTATTGCAAAAGATTATGTAACCTGATATAATAGTTGACACCGAATTGTAACCAAGGTCCTCCGGAGGTTTGACATATGAAAAATTTTCGCAGAGTGCTGGCGCTTGTGCTCGTTGTAGGCAGCCTGCTTGCCATAACGTCTACCGGCGCACTGGCAGACACGATCCCCGGCGAGAGGCTCGCCGTTTTTGACGATGTCGGCCGTATGAATAACAGCACCTTCACCGATGTAAGCTCACTCAACTGGTACTATTCCGGCGTCAAGACTACATACAACAAGGGTATTATGGTCGGATGCGGAAACAAAACCTTCTGCCCGAACAACAACGTAAGCTGGGCCGAGGCGATAACCATCGCCGCACGCATCCACGCTGCGTATAACGACAACCTCATAGGCGATCCCAACCCCAATGAGGCATGGTATGCTACTTATTATAGATACTGTCAGGCACGTAAGCTCCTTCCGTCGACGACGCCCGCCTTCAGTGATCTGGGCAGGAGCATAAACCGGTACGACCTTGCGTACATGTTCTCGAAAACCATAAGCGAGCAGGACATGCCCAGGATCAGCGACTACACCATCGGCGATCTGAGCAGCATCCCTGCCTACTACAAAAGCTCTGTCGAGCTGCTGTACTCTGCCGGCATAATGATCGGCGTGGACGCAGCCAAGCGCTTTTACGGCACAAGCACGGCCAGCCGCGCTCAGATAGCCACCGTTGTGGCACGCATCGTCGAGCCTGCCCAGCGTCAGGGTCATGACTCGCGCATAAACGCCGACATGGCTGATTACGAGGCAAACCTTGAAAACGACAGCGTCTGCGCCCAGATCGGCAAAACGAGCTACTGCCTGTATAAAAGCTACCTGACCGTGGACACCGTGACCTACAGCCTGTATTCGGTGACGGCAGGCGGCGTCAGTACCGAGCTGTACACCGCCGGCGTCGGTCAGTATCTCGACAACATCAGTGTCTATGACGGCAAGGTCTACTTCTGCCGCAGCGCAACCGGAAGCGCAAAGGGCTCTCTCCTGTGCTATGATCCCGCCACCGGCATCACCGTCACCGTATACGACGGCTACATCATCGAGTCGTACTGCTTCTATGACGGAAAGCTCTACGCTCTGGCATTCACGAAATACGCCGATAAGCCCGACGGCTACACCTATGTCTTCGGGCAGATAATAAACGGCGCGTTCAGCGCGATAAGCTCCGAGCTCAAATATTCGCAGGTACCGAACTTCGTGCCCTACGGCTGGAACGGCAGGATATATTTCAAAATGTCCGAGCCCGTAATCGTCAAGGATGCGCAGGGCAAAGACACCTCGGTCGATATTGACAAGCTCTATTCGTATGATATCGCAGGCGGCGGCATCGAAAAGGTCTGCGACTATAAAATAAACACAAGCTTTTTCGACGGTCACGTCATGTACTTCCTTGCATATGACACCGACGGAAACTATGACCTTAACCTTTACGCCATCTCGCTTCAGGCCCCCGGCGCGGTCACGACCGTCGGCGAGTTCCCGAAAACCACGAACGTACGCAACCGCTCGATATACAAGTATGACGACAAGTTCTACTGCCTGTCCTCGTTCAACCGCCATGTCTACAGCATGGACAACACCGGCAGCACTCGTCATGCGCTTATATGCGGCGGCGTTTACGACAGCATGAATTTCACCGACGACAAGCTCGTGCTCATCCCCAACACGCTGACCACCAGCAACGCAAACGAGCTGAAGGTCTATAACGCCAAGAGCATGGCAGCACGCTCTCTGTACGGCGACTGGCTCGGCCAGAGCGTTTACTACACCGGTGCGCGCTTCGTGCCCGAAAACGGCAAGGGCTATTACTCAACGACCGAAAGCGTCAGCACGGTGACCAATATTCCCATCACCGTCACCAAGGCGTTCTCACGCGGCAGCGACTTTATCGTGCAGGCCAAGTATACCAACCTGCTCGACACGGGCATCAAGCTGCGCTCATACATCGTCAAGGTCTATCTTGACGGACAGCTCGTAGCGCACGACCTCAACCGAATGGTCGGCATCGAGATGAAGACCAACGATATCGAGACCTTCACCTTCGTCATCGCTGGCGCCGATGTTCTGCAAAGCTTCGACGTGGCCGACGGCCGCATAAGCGTTGAGGTCATCCCGACCTACGATATCATTCCGGAGAAGACCGATCCCAGCCCCAGCCCCAGCCCCAGCCCCTCTCCTACGCTTCCCGATATTCCGGGGCTCACCGCTTGATGATAAGCGGCAAAAACCGTGCAGTCAAATGACTGCACGGTTTTTCAGTCGGAAGCTTAGCTTATCTGCTCTCGGCGGCTTTGGAAGCTTTAAAATAGTGCGCGGCCATGAGTACGATGAACACGCTGCTGCAATAGCCGAATATGGGGTACACGACTCCGATGAGGTCGCCGAAGCCGAACAGACTGCCGAGGAACATGCACACGGCACACAGCGCGGTGAAAGGCTTTCTGCGCCGAGATATGCGCCCGGACTTGGCCGAGAGCATGCTCACGAACGCGACAAGGCTCGACAGCGCCGTGCCGAACATCGCAAGCAGGAGCAGCACGCCGTAGACATAGCCCCAGGCAGTGCCGCGGCTCTGCGCCAGAGCGAGCATCGGAAGCTCAGCCGAGGCCGCCTCGGGTGCAGCCGATACGGAAACGAGCACGCTTCCGGCTATGAGCAGCAGCACGCACGCGCCGACCGCGATGCCGCCTACGGCGGCTTTTTTGCTTTTTACATACGGTCCGAGCGGCGCAATCATAGCGATGCTGCCGAAGACGTTATAGCAGGCAAAGCTCACCGCCGCCACGGCCCACGAGCTCATGAGCGGATTGCTGCCGCCGGCGGCTTCCGGCAGAACTGCGCCGTTTTCGCACACGCTCATTATGCCGAACACGAGTGTTACGACCGACAGGATCGGAACCGTCGCCGAGAACGCCGAGACCATACCCGAAAAGCCCGCCAGCGACACGAGCGCCACAAGTGCGATGAACACCGCCGAGCCGATAAACGGCGCAAGGCCGAACAGCTGATTTAAAAGCGCGCCGATGCCTGCGGACATGATAGTGCCCACGCCGAACAGGAACAGCAGCTCAAGGAGCATCACCGCGCCGCGCAAAACCGGCACGTTACGGCGCACGACGAGCTTGTCGATCTCTTTAAGGCCCGTAATGCGGCCGAGCAGGATCATAACGACGCCCGCGAAAAGCAGCAGTGCGATCGCCAGCAGCAGTCCCGCCGCTCCCTTTATGCCGAACGAACCGAAAAACTGCCACAGCTCCTGACCGGAGACGTAGCCTGCGCCCAGAAAGCAGCCGGCAAACGCCAGCCCCAAATTCAAACATCCTATTTTTTTAATAGCGCATCAACGCCTTTCTCATACATTGGATAACGGTGTTTGCCTGCGGCAAACTGTTAAATTGCAGCTCATATGATAATCTGTCATATGCGAAACGTTATGGTTTCCGCCGAATAATCGATACCGGGTTCACGCAATATGCGTATAAATACAACGTCCGTGCGCCTCTGAAAAGGCGCCACTAAAAATATTGAAAAGGCGGCGAACTTAGGCTATAATTATTTTAGTCTCTCTGCTCGGCGAATTGGCAGACGCGGCGCAATGTGCAGCTTTCACAGTCGGGTCTGCGTGCCGTGCAGACGGCGCGGCCGTGCAGCACGATGCGATGGCAGAAGTCGGAGCTCTTATCCGGCGGAAGCTGCCTGCGCAGCTCCTGCTCGATCTTCACGGGGTCTTTCAGGTCATCAACGAGCCCCAGTCGGTTTGATATGCGGATGCAGTGTGTGTCCACGACCGTCGAGCCCGGCACCTTGAAAATATCGCCGAGGATCAGATTTGCGGTCTTGCGCCCTACGCCGGGCAGCTTGAGAAGATCGTCCATATTCCCCGGCACTCTGCCGCCGAAATCGCGCATTATCATCTGCGCAGCGCCCACTATGTCGTGCGCCTTGGCTCTGTAAAAGCCGCAGGAGCGGACATAGCTCTCGACCTCTCCGGCATCGGCCTCGGCAAAGCTCTCAAGCGTCGGAAAGCGCGCAAACAGCGCGGGCGTTATCTCATTAACGCGTGCGTCCGTGCACTGCGCGGCAAGGCGCACAGAGAACAAAAGCTCATAATCCTTCTTATAATCAAGCGTACATTCGGCCAGAGGATAAGCCTCCTCCAGCAGTCGGACTATCTCCGAAACCTGCTGCTTTGTGCGCATAATCATCACCTCTTACGGTATTTTAACACAGCCTCGGCCGCATTGCCACAGCAAATGCGACCGATCTCAACATTTTCCGGAGGAACGCAAATGTACAAGCCTCTCGCAGACGAAATAAGGCCGCACAGTCTCGATGATGTTGTCGGCCAAAGACATATACTCGGGCAGCGCGGCCTGCTGCGGCGCATAGTCGAAAGCGGCAGCATACCCAACATGATATTCTACGGTCCGTCGGGCACGGGAAAGACCACCGTCGCACGCATTATCGCCGAAAAAACGAACCGCACCCTGCGCAAGCTGAACGCGACGACCGCCGGGCTTGCCGATATAAAGGAGATCATCGCTGAGCTCGACACGCTGCTGACCCCCGGCGGCGTGCTGCTGTACCTCGACGAGATACAGTATTTCAACAAAAAGCAGCAGCAATCGCTGCTGGAGTTTATAGAGGACGGACGCATCACTCTCATCGCGTCAACGACGGAGAATCCGTATTTCTGCGTGTTCGGCGCTATTTTGAGCCGCTCGACGGTGTTCGAGTTCAAGCCCGTGACCCCGAAGGAGGCCGAGCCTGCCATTTTGCGTGCATTCAATATCCTCGCCGAGCGCGAGGGCAAAGCGCCGGAGCTTGAGCCCGGCGTCGTGCAGCGGATAAGTCAGGCCTGCGGCGGCGACGTGCGCAAGGCATTAAACGCCGTGGAGCTGCTGTTCACGGCCGGCGAAACCGACGGCGGCACGGTGCGCATAAGCCTCGACGATACGAAGACCGTTACCCAGAAAAGCTCGATGCGTTATGACCGCGACGGTGACGAGCACTACGACGCGCTGTCGGCGCTTATGAAGTCGCTGCGCGGCTCGGATCCGGATGCTGCGCTGCACTATCTTGCGCGGCTTCTGGAGGCCGGAGATCTTATCGGCGCGTGCCGCAGGATACTGTGCTCGGCCAGCGAGGATATCGGCCTTGCCTATCCCCAGGCCGTGCCCATCGTCAAGGCCTGCGTCGATTCCGCCCTGCAGCTCGGTCTGCCGGAGGCGCGGCTGCCGCTGGCCGAGGCCGCAATATTTCTTGCAACCGCGCCGAAATCCAACAGCGGTCTCATGGCAATTGACGCCGCCATAGCCGATGTTCGCGCCGGGAAAAGCGGTCCGCCGCCGCGCGAGCTGCAAAACGTTCACGCCGACGGTACGGGCTTTGAGCGTGAGCAGGGCTACAAATATCCGCACAGCTTCCCCAATCACTGGGTTCGCCAGCAGTATCTGCCCGACGCGCTCAAGGGCGCACACTACTACGAATACGGCGACAACAAGCTCGAGCAGACCGCGAAAAAATACTGGGACGAGATAAAAAAGTGAGGTGCCGGACATGCCAATGGATATACGCGTCGGTGACGTGCTGACGATGAAAAAAGCGCACCCTTGCGGCGAGAAGCGCTGGCAGGTGCTGCGCATCGGCGCGGACTTCAAGCTCAGGTGCCTCGGCTGCGGCCGCGAGGTAATGGGCCCGCGCAGCAAGTTTGAAAAGAACATACGGGAGATAAGGCACGAGGAATAAGATGAAAATCAAAACCTCCGGCTAAGCCGGAGGTTTTGATTTATTCACTTATCTTTCTTTTCTTTGCCGTCTTTGCCGTCGTCGGAGCTCATGTCGAACTCAAGCTCCGCGTCGCACTTGGGGCAGCGGATCGAGCCGAAGTCGAGATCCTCCTCGAAAACGGTGATGGTCTCGCCGCACTTGGGGCAGGTGACCTCATACTCCTGCTCGTCGCCGCCGCAGCTGCCGCAGCAGCCGGTGCAGGACACGTCGGCGTCGTCCGAGTCATCGTCGAGCTCCTCGTCATCGTCGTCCATATCGCCGATGCAGAGATCCTCGAGGTACTCCATGTCTTCGTTTATGTCGCTGATGCTGTCGGAAAGGTCCTTTGCGTGAGCATCGACGGCTTCGATATCGTAGGCCATGGCCTCGAGCACGTCGATGACGGCGAGCATGAGCTTGCCCTCATTGGTGCTGTCCTTTACGCCGAGTCCGTCGGCAAGGCCCTTGAGATATGCTACTTTTTCACTAACTGTCATTAAATAACTCCTTTGGCTGCGCAAATCCGTACCTGCGGGTGCGAAAGAGCGACCCCTCAGGCGACTTTGTCGCCAGCTCCCCTTACGCAGGGGAGCCAATGTAGATGCGTCGCAAAACTTTCGGTGCTCTGTAGGTAAGCGGCAGTTTTCCGGTTTTGCCGGCAGTTACGATACCGGGCGACCGCAATCACTGTATCCGCAGATGCGTCAATGCGTCTCTGAAAATTACTTGGAGCGGCTGAGGTACTCGCCGGTGCGGGTGTCGATCTGGATCTTCTCGCCGGGCTCGATAAAGAGAGGAACCTTGACCTCTGCGCCGGTCTCGAGAGTTGCGGGCTTGGTCGCGTTGGTGGCGGTGTTGCCTGCAAAGCCGGGGTCGGTGTCGGTAACGACGAGGTCGACGAAGAAAGGCGGCTCGACGTTAAAGACCTTGCCCTTGTAGGAGTAGATGGTGCACTCCATATTTTCCTTTACGAACTTGAAGCTGTCGCCGAGATTGGACTCGTCAACAGGCTCGAGCTCATAGGTCTCGGGATCCATGAAGTAATAGAGGCTGCCGTCGTTATAGCTGTATTCCATGGTCTTGCGCTCGACGGTAGCGGTCTCGAACTTTGCGGTGGGGTTAAAGGAAGTTTCGGTGACTGCGCCGGTTATGACGTTCTTCATCTTGGTGCGTACGAAGGCCGCGCCCTTGCCGGGCTTAACGTGCTGGAAGGAGACGACCTGCATGACCTGGCCGTCCATCTCAAAGGTAACGCCGTTTCTGAAATCACCTGCTGTAATAGGCATACTGTATTATCCTCCTATGTGAAAGTATAAAATCGTCTATAGCCTTAATAGTTTACATTAAATTACGCCATATTGCAAGATTATTTTCTGTTTTTGCTCTTGCTTTCCTTTTCCGGAGCATCATTTTCACGTTTTCCGGTACGTTTTTCAAACGCTATCTGTAACATATACACAACCATCGCCAGAACGCCGACTATGTACAGGATGTTGCGCAGTCCCTCCGGGAAGTTCGGAATGAAGCTTTGCAGCAGCGCCGTTACGCATACGATAACAAAACCGATGTACAAAAACGGCGTGAGCGAGAAGTTCAGTTTCTTTTCTTTTTTCTTTCCCTTTGCCATGATATCTCTCCCTTATAAAATAACAAGCTCTTTGTCTGCCTTCGTTATGACCTCGCAGCCGCCCTCGCGCAGGATGAGGACGTCCTCTATTCTTACGCCGAATCTGCCCGGCAGATATATTCCGGGCTCTGCCGATATGACGGCGCCGACAGGCATCGGAATTTTCACAGAGGGCGCCGCGGCCGGGCTTTCGTGGATGTAAAGCCCCAGCGAATGGCCGAAGCTGTGTCCGAAATACTCGCCGTAGCCCGCGTCGGCAATCACCTTTCGCGCCGCGCCGTCTATCTCCGCGCCGGTGACTCCGGCGGCGGCCCTGGCTATGCCAGCAAGCTGCGCATGCAGCACAATATCATAAATGTTTTTCATCTCGTCTGTCGCATAGCCGACGGCGACGGTACGCGTCATGTCGGAGCAATAGCCGTCCTTGAGGCAGCCGAAGTCCATCGTGACAAAATCGCCCTCTCGCACGACCGCGTCCGACGGTACGCCGTGCGGCATGCTGGTGTTTGCGCCCGTAACGGCTATGGGAGCAAAGCTGTTTCCCTCGCCGCCGTGCTTTAAAAGCCTGTATGTGATCTCGGCGGCGATATCGCGCTCGGTCACGCCCGGTCGGATGATGCGCAGAACATCGTCCAGCGCCTTTTCGGCTATCGCCTGCGCATGGCGCATACTGCGCTGCTCCGCCTCATCCTTGGACGCTCGCAGAGAGTAAAACAGGCTCTGGCACGGGTGAAGCTCCGTTCCCAGCGCCTTCTGCCAGTTCAGGAATGCCCCGTGCGAGAGCGAAAACTCCTCCGCGCCGAGCATTTTTACTCCGCACTCGGCTATCGCCTCGCGCACAAGCTCTGTCAGCCGTCTGCCAGCTCCGAACATACGCAGCGTGATATCGCGTGAAACGCTCCTTTCTGCCGCCTCGATGTAGCGCGAATCTGTTATCAGAAACGCTCTGTCGAGCGTTATGAGAACCGCGCCGTCGGTAAAGGCAAAGCCCGTCGCGTAGCGCTGGTTCAATTCATCGGTTATCAGCACCGCGTCGAGCCCGAGATCGATGAGCCCGCCGCGAATCTTCGCAAGTCTCTCCACTTTGCGCCTCCGTATCAGAAGTTTCTGACCTCATCGCCGGCTATCGTGCTCAGTGAATTGAACGAGTCGCCGCTTACGAGATCAACAAGGATTATCGAGCCGTCGCTGCCGCTCTGGAATATGCCGCGGATGACCTCCGTGCCGTCGGCGAGCTGATATCTGACTGCGATATTCGCCTGCGTATCGGGGATGTAGCTTTTTACCTCGACGCCCTCGCCGGTCGTGAGGTAGTTGCGCTGCCACAGCGTACGGCTTTCGGTGTATATTCTTACGTTGTACACTGTCTCCTCGGCCGAGAGCACGATGCTCTGTCCCTCGGCGTCGACCGTCACGGTGTCGAGAATATTTATGCTGTCGCGGTCGAGCTTATCGCCGTCGTCGGCAAGCACCAGGCCGTTTTCACCCTCGTATTCTACGGGCATGAAGCCCGCGTCAATAAACTCCTCAAGCGCGGAGTAGGGTATCTCGAACATCAGCACTCCGCAGCTGTACGGCGCTATATCGTATGGGTTTGCGTACACGACGAGTCCTTCATCATTTAAATACCAGTTGCTGCCCGCATCGATGAGCCCGCCGATGGCGTCTTCAAAATCCTCAAAGAAGATGCTCTGGCCGTTTTCCTTATACTGATCGCCGGCGGCAAGGCCGATTACATAATTTTTCATAAAGGTCTTGAGCTGATCCTCGTTTCGCGCAAGATCTGCAAGCGTGAGCTGCTCGCCGGTGTCGGCATTGAAGCTGCGGCTGACCCGCGTGAAATCGGCGTGCAGTCCGCCGACATCCTGCGAAATATCGAAAACAACGCTCAGCGCGTTGGTATCGCAGCGAGTTATGCTCGGCGTACAGCGGTAGCTCAGCTCTATCGTCTCGCCCTCGTGCTGATCCTCGGCAACGCGGCGTGTATACTCGGCGTCGGCTCTGAATTTGACGTAGAGCTCGGCCAGGGACGCGTTTATGCGCTGCGCCGTGCGCTCGTCCTTCGAGCTTATCTCCGCCGAGCCGAGGCTCTGCCTGTAATAAGAAACGCCGTCGTCGTTTTTGAGCTCCGCGTCGTCGAAGCTGTAGCTTGCCATTATGTCAAACTGCGGCACCGGCGTGCGCTTTTCAAGATCGCCGCCGTGCTGACACGCGCAAAGAGTGCCCAGCATAGCGCAGCAAAGCAGCATTGAAATTATCTTCTTCATTTATCTTTAACCTCTCATCGGCAACAAATTATTAACAACTCAAAAACAAATTGCTTGAAACACTAAGGTTTTGCACACTTCCAACAGAGTTATCAACACATTATGTAAATCAAAACTTCTCCTTATTGTCCAAAAAGCCCTTTATGCCGCTGAAGCAGTAGGTGTCGAGAACATAGGCAACACGCTCTGGCGCGGCCTTCATGCCTGTGTCGAGCCAGTACTTGACCACGGTGGATATCGACGATACCAGAAGTCCCTTCAGGCACTCGGCCAGCTGATCGCTCACCTCACCCGGGACGAGTATTTCCTGCTCAATATAATCGTCGGCATGCCGTGCGATGACCTTGAGCATCGCGTCATGATCGCCGTAGGGACCTGCAAAAACACGGCAGAGCTCTTTGTTTTCCTGCAAAAGCTGCAAGGTTTGCAGCGAGTTGAGACGCTTGAGGCCGCTCTCGCGCAGCCGCTGCTCCATAGCCTCGGACAGCTGATCCTCAAGGCTGTGCTTGAGCTCATATGGATCGGAGTAATGCGCGTAAAACGTACCGCGGTTTATGTCCGCCTCGCGGCAGATCTCCGTCACGCTTATCTTTTCTATCGGCTTTTCGGCGAGCAGCCGCAGAAAGCCGTCTCGGATGGCCTGCTTTGTGTATCTTACGCGTCTGTCTTCCTTTTTGGGTCTGACTGTTTCCATGCTCACCGCGCTCCTTACATTTATTTTTATCTATAATACATTTTACTATACAAACGTCCGAAAATCAACATTCGTTTTTTGTTTTTAGAGGCGTACGGACGCCACTGAAAAAAAGAAAAAACGCGGCATGGTTTTTCCACACCGCGTTTTTTCGGTTTTCTCAGGCTTACTGAGCCTCGATAGCCTCTGCAGGGCACTGTGCTGCGCAAGCACCGCACTCAAGGCACTTGTCGGCATCGATCTCATAGTGAAGATCGCCCATAGAGATAGCTTCAGCAGGGCACTGTGCTGCGCATGCGCCGCAGGACAGGCACTCGTCGGTAATAACAAAAGCCATGATGTAACCTCCATATGTAAGTTTGCTCAATAGGGATTCTGGTCTTGCCTATGTCTTGCAAGTGCATTGTAACACAAATTTTCAAAAATGCAAACGTAAATTGAAGTTAATAACTATAAATTTTGCAAACTGTCAATAATCCCGTATACGACAGTATCGGCGCGGCCGATGTATTAAGATATATCAATATGTGCACAAGGGGGAAAAGACCTTGAAGAACAATGAAAAATTCACGGAAAAGGCCGAGGGGGCCATCGAGCAGGCGCGGCTTGCCGCGTTCGGCCTGGGTCACAGCTATGTCGGCACCGAGCATCTGCTTTTGGGCATTGTGCGCGAAAAGGCCGGACTCGGCGCACGAATACTGCGCGACCGCGGCATAAGCGAGCATAGCCTAAAGGCTGCCGTAAGCCGTCAAAGCGGAACAGGCGAGCCCGGCGCCCCGACGCAGGGGCTTACAAAGCACGCATGGCAGGCTATAGAAAAGGCGGCCTCTGACGCTGCTCGCCTGGGTCACAGCTATATCGGCACAGAGCACCTGCTTCTGGGCATACTCCGCCAGCCGGACTGCGGCGGTGCAAGGGCGCTGACCGCTGCGGGGCTCAGTCTTAACGATATCTACACCGACATTCTCGCCGTTTTCGGCGCGGGCTCGTTTAAGCCATGTCCTCAGCAGCAGCCTCCGCAGCAGCCGAAGGCCGCGGTCAGGCACAGCGAAACGCGCATCCTCGACCTGTACAGCCGCGATCTTACGCAGATAGCCGCCGCAGGGGGCTTCGATCCCGTCATCGGCCGCGAGGAGGAGATACGCCGCAGCGTGCAGATACTGTCGCGCCGCAGCAAAAACAATCCCGTGCTCATCGGTGAGCCGGGCGTGGGCAAGACCGCCGTCGCCGAGGGCATCGCGTCATATATCGCAAGCTCCGACGCGCCCGAGAGCATGGCCGGAAAGAGGCTTGTAGCGCTCGATCTTCCGGCGCTGCTGGCGGGAACAAAGTACCGCGGCGATTTTGAGGAGCGTGTCAAGGCGGTGCTCAAGGATGTAAAAAAAGCCGGCGACGTCATACTTTTCGTCGACGAGCTGCACACCGTTATAGGCGCCGGCAGTGCCGAGGGTGCGATAGACGCGGCAAACATCCTGAAGCCCGCGCTCGGCCGCGGCGAGGTGCAGATGATCGGTGCGACGACACCGGAGGAGTATCGCCGCCACATAGAAAAGGACGCAGCGTTAGAGCGCAGGTTCCAGCCGGTGAAGGTCTCAGAGCCGTCGAGGGAAAACAGCCTTCTTATGCTCGGCGGCGTACGCCCGAGCCTTGAAAAGCACCACCGCGTGAAGATATCGGACGCGGCGCTCACGGCGGCGGTCGACCTCTCGGCGCGGTATATAAACGACCGCTTCCTGCCGGATAAGGCCATTGACCTCATTGATGAGGCGGCGGCGCACATCCGCGTCTGCGGCGGGGGGCTTGTAACGGCAGAGGATATCGCGGAGGTGGTCTCCGTGTGGACAGGCATCCCCGTGGCAAATCTCAGCGCCGACGAGACAAAGCGCCTGAAAAACATGGAGAGCATACTGCACAGACGCGTAATCGGGCAAAACGAGGCCGTAACCGCCGTGGCGCGCGCTATCCGCCGCGGCAGAGTAGGTCTTTCCGACCCCGACCGTCCGATAGGAAGCTTTCTCTTTCTCGGCCCCACCGGTGTTGGCAAGACAGAGCTGTGCCGTGCCCTCGCTGAGGCCGTTTTCGGTGAAAGCGACGCGATGATACGCCTGGACATGTCCGAGTACATGGAAAAGCACGCCGTCAGCAAGCTCATCGGCTCGCCTCCGGGCTATGTCGGCTATGAGGACGGCGGGCAGCTGACCGAGCGTGTGCGGCGCAGGCCATGGTCGGTCGTGCTGTTTGACGAGATTGAAAAGGCGCATGAGGACGTGTGGAGCATCCTGCTTCAGATCATGGATGACGGCAGGCTGACAGACTCTGCGGGCAGAGTCGTGAGCTTTCGCAGCACAATCATCGTCATGACCTCGAACGTCGGTGCGAAGGCCATAAGCGACGGGCGCCCGAGCCTCGGCTTTGCCTCCGGCGGCGGCGATGAGAGTGCCGTCATGCGCATTCGGATAAACGATGAGCTGCGGAGGACCTTTAAGCCGGAATTTTTAAACCGCATCGACGATACGATAGTGTTCCGCCGCCTGAGCCGGACGGATATGCGCAGCATAGCCGAGCGTATGCTGCTTTCCGTCGCCGAGCGCTTCGAGGCGCTGGGAATGACGCTCGCGGTGCCCGACGCGGTGGTCGATTACCTTGCCGAGCGGGGCTACGACGAACGCTACGGCGCGCGGCCGCTGCGCCGGGCTATACGCAGCATGATAGAGGATAAGGCCGCCGAGCTTATGCTATCCGGCAGTCTCGGCCGCGGCGACGCAGTTCAGGCGCGGCTCGACGGGAATTCACTGGTTTTGACAAAGACAGAGCTTTAATATATAATGCTTTCCATATTTTTATGGAGGCAAAGCTATGGATAAGCAGGAATATCTGAATCTGGTAAACACCCGATGCGAGTATAATAAATATAATCATATCTACACGACCGATATCGGCCCCGACTTCTCCGTCGTGGAGGTCGAGCTGCGTCCGGAATCGCTCAATCCCCTGGGCATGGCGCACGGCGGCTTAGTGTATTCTCTGTGCGATGTTGCGGCCGGAGTCGCGGTCGGTCAGCGGGCCATGACTTTTGTCACGCTCAGCGGCAGCCTCAATTTTCTCCGTCCGGGCAAGGGCAAGAAGCTTCGCTGTGAGGGCAGAATAATCAAGTCCGGCCGCACCGTCAATGTTGTCGAGACCTCCGTTTACGATTGCAGCGGTACTCTCACCGCCAGGGGCACCTTTGAAATTTATACTTTAGTAAGCGCTGAATAAATGGCTGTCAGCGTCTGAACGGATACAGTGATTGCGGCCGCCCGACCGGTGAGCACCGACGAAACCGGCGCGACGGGCGACCAATGGTCGCCCCTACGGGCATAGTCGGAACAAAAAACTATAATGTAGGGGCGGGCATTGCCCGCCCGTTTTTTACGGTTTCCTCCGTACTCATCGGTCGTACCGACGCAAAATGCGTATCGGTAGCTGCGTCAATGCGCCTGCAAAAATTCGCGGAGGGCGGCGAGATACGCCTCGCGGTCGAGCATGTAGCTCAGACCGTGACCGGCGCGGGGAACGATGAGCAGGCGCTTATGCGCAGCGCATAAGACACCGCGGGCGCCAGAGCGCCCGCGGTGTCTGCATATAATAAGCTTCATGCGATGAGCCCCAGAGCGTGCTGCATCGCAATGGCCACGCCCGTTATGCCCAGCCAGCAGCAGAAGCCCAGAAGCAGAGGCTTGCCGCCGGTTTTTATAAGCTTTATCGGGTTTGTGTTCAGGCCGATGGCCGCCATGGCCAGTACGATCATAAACTTGCTCAGCTCCTTGAGCGGCGTGAAAACGCTCGCGTCGACGCCGAGCGACTGCGCCATGGTTGTTACGATCGAGGCGAGGATGAAGTAGAGGATAAACATCGGGAAAACGCTCTTTACGCTGACCTTTTTGCCCGTTTCTCCTCCGGCCGATTTTTTCGACTGTATGAGCGCGAGCACGAGGGTGATGGGGATGATGGCGAGCGTTCGCGTGAGCTTGACGGTGACGGCCTTGTCGAGCGTCTGCGAGCCGAGACCCCACATGCTGTCCCAGGTCGAGGCGGCAGCGGTGACGGAGGAAGTATCGTTCACAGCCGTTCCGGCAAAGATGCCGAAGGTCTCGCCGGAGGATGTGGAAAAGCCGATGAGCGTACCTACAAGGGGGAAAATGAGCGCCGCGATGACGTTATAGAAAAATATGACCGATATCGCCTGCGCGACCTCCTCGTCGCTTGCGTCGATTACCGGCGCCGTTGCCGCGATAGCCGAGCCTCCGCAGATAGACGAGCCCACACCGATGAGCGTTGAGATCTTCGTGGGTATCTTCAGCGCCCTGCACATGATGAATGCTATCAGCAGTGAGGCCGTTATCGTGCTCAGGATTATCGGCAGCGACTGCACGCCCGTGCGGCCTATGACCGCAAGATTCATGCCGAAGCCGAGCAGGATAACCGCCCACTGGAGTATTTTTTTGGACGTAAATCTGATGCCTGCCTCAAACGGCGCACGGTTTTTCAGAAACAGCCCGACTGTCATACCGAGCAGGATAGAGATAACGGGACCGCCCACGATGGCAAATTTCCGTCCGAGCAGCCATGCCGGGATCGCTATAACGAGACATAAAAGCAATCCCCTGAGTTTTTCTTTCATGGGGTGATTCTTCTTTCTACTTGATAACTAAATATGCGACTGCGGCAATCTGCACTATAGTCAGCAGCGGAAAGCCGATAGCGAAGGATTTGTGCAGCGTTTTGTGGTGAAACGAGTACATACCGACCGTGCCGCCGAGCGCTCCGCCGAGAACGGCGAGGGCAAAAAGAGTTTTTTCGGGTATGCGGCGCTTTTGCAGCTTTGCCAGCAGCTTGTCCGTGCCCATGAGGGCGCACAGCAGTATATTGACCGCCGCAAGATAACAGGCAAGGTACTCCATCAGAGCTTAAACAGGTTAAGACCCACGTCGTCATCGCGGTATCTGTCCACCTCGCCGTCTATGACGGTGACTGTCATCTCGCAGGTGGCCGAGACAACCGCACGATTTAAGTGACCGCCGAAGACCTCGCCCTTGTCGTTGCCGGCGGACATGTGAATGTGCGTATAAAACTGCCCGTCCATGGTGTTAATCGTGCCCGTGAGAGAGACAATCTCGAAAGCGCCCTTGAATTCGTTTGCGTAGTATTTTTTCTCGGCGGTGTTGAAAACACCGACGGTGAAGTCGTTCGTCGCGCCAAGAGCGGTGACGGAGGCAAGCTTAATGTTCTCGGCTATCGCCAGTTCGCGTATTTTGTCAAGTATCTCCTCGCCGCGATCGATGCGAACGACGATGGTCTTGTCAAATCTTTTGTACTTCATATTTATCTTCCTTTCTTTTTGCCGGGCTTTGCGTTTTTCCTGGGCTTGGGCTTTGCCCAGCCCTTGGCATAGCCGGCTTTTTTCGTTATCTGCGGTTTTTCGGGCTCCTTTGGCTTCGCGGGCGTTTTTTGCCTCGGCGGACGGTCGGGGCGAACGAGGCACTCCGGCCCGTAGCCGATGAGATCCTCACGTCCTGCCTCCTTTAGCGCCTCGATGACGAGCTTGCGCTTATCCGGGCGCTTCCACTGCAAAAGTGCGCGCTGCATCGCCTTTTCATGAAAGGTCTTTGCGACGTACACGGACTTCATCGTCAAGGGGTCTATTCCCGTGTAATACATGCAGGTCGATATAGTGCCGGGCGTGGGGTAAAAGTCCTGCACCTGCTCGGGCTGGCGGCCTCTTTTGTTGAGGTATTCCGCCAGTGCGACGGCGTCGGAAAGCGTGCTGCCCGGATGCGAGGACATGAGGTACGGCACGACGTACTGCTCCTTGGAAAAGCGCGTGTTCATTTTTTTGTACTTTTCCATGAAGCGCTCATACACGTCGATGTGCGGCTTGCCCATATAGTCGAGAACGCTGTCGATGCAGTGCTCGGGCGCGACCTTGAGCTGGCCGGAGATGTGATATTTGACAAGCTCGGCGAAGAAATCGTCGTTTTTATCCTCAAGCATGTAGTCGTAGCGTATACCGCTGCGCACGAAAACCTTTTTTATGCCCGGTATCTGCCGCAGCCTGCGCAGCAGGGCGAGATAGTCCGAGTGATCCGCGTCGAGATTCGGGCAGGGCGTCGGCGCAAGACATCTCCTGTCGGCGCACATGCCGCATTTGGCCTGCTTTTTGCACGAATGGTGGCGGAAGTTTGCCGACGGACCGCCGACGTCGTTTATATAGCCCTTGAAGTCGGGGAATTTTGTCAGTGCCGTGACCTCGCGTATGACGCTCTCGTGGCTGCGGCTCGTGACCATTCTGCCCTGATGGAAGGCCAGAGCACAGAAGCTGCAGCCGCCGAAGCAGCCGCGGTTATGGATGACCGAGAACTTGACCTCCTCGATTGCGGGAACGCCGCCGAGGGGCTCGTACATGGGGTGATACTGCTTTGTGTACGGAAGCTCGGCGACGCGGTCGAGCTCCTTTGTCTCAAGCGGCATCGCCGGGGGATTTACGATAAGATACCGCCCGTCGTGCTCCTGGATGAGCGCACGTCCGCGCACGGGGTCGTGCTCGGCGTACTCAAGGCGCGTCGCGTCAGCGTAAAAGCGGCGGCTGTCGCAGACGTCGGCAAACGAGGGCAGCGTGACGCTATCAAACGCGCAATCGTCCGGCGAATGCGTCAGAATCGCAGTTCCGCGTATATCGCGCATCTCGGACACGGGTATCTTCTTTTTGAGCCTGCGCGCTATCTCGCGTGAGGCAGTCTCTCCCATGCCGTAAACGAGTATGTCCGCGCCCGAATCGACGAGAACGGATCTGCGCACCTTATCGTCCCAGTAATCATAATGCGCAAAGCGCCGCAGCGAGGCCTCAAGGCCGCCGATGACGATGGGTATCTCCGAGCCGAAGGCCTCTCGTGCACGGTTTGCGTAGACTATCGTCGCTCTGTCCGGACGCAGTCCCGTTCTCTTGCCGGGCGAGTAAAAATCCTCGCTGCGGCGCTTCTTAGCGGCCGTGTAGTGCGCGACCATGGAGTCGAGGTTTCCCGCTCCTATCATGACGCCCAGGCGCGGCCGGCCGAAGGCGGTGATCGCCTCGGCAGAGTGCCAGTCCGGCTGCGCGCATATCGCCACGCGGAAGCCGTCGGCCTCCAGAACTCGGGCAATCACCGTCGTGCCGAAGCTCGGATGATCGACATATGCGTCGCCCGTTATGAGCAGGAAGTCGTACCACCACCAGCCGCGCTCATGCATCTCGTCCCGCGAGACCGGCAAAAATTCAAGATCGTCTGTCATATAAGCTCTCCCCAATACCAGCCCGACGTGCCCTTGTATTTGACAAGATAGCCACGCGAGGTCTCCTCCACGACGCTGACCTCGTCGCCGGGCTTAAGCTCAAGCACAAGATCCGTCGAATCGTTGCATTTGCAAAACTCCTTATCGGAGTAAAGGTATTTTGTGAGTATCTCCATCTCGTAGCCCGTGCGGATATGGCGTACGAGGGAGAACTCCTTTCCGCGGCGCAGAACCTGCACGTCATTGTCTCCCCATCGGATGTAATAGCTCCTTTTGCTCCCATGCTGGGTCGTCTTCACCCTGCGCACGGGGAATGAGTCATAGGCCTCGAAGCTGAAGTCCTCGCTGCCCTCAAAGGGGATAATCAATGCATTTAACTGCCCGTCGTCCTTCAGCGAGCAGCCGCCGTCGATGGATATAACGTGTTTTTCGCGGTCGATTATCGGGTTTGCGCAGACGTGATCGGTAAGATACAGCATAACCGGCCAGTGCCCGACGATGACCCACCTGTCGAAGGAAAAGCCGCAGTCCATGAAATCGTCAAACTTCATGCAGTCGCCGCCGCGCTGCCGCTCGATTGGGATATCCGGCCTTATGCCGCCGTGCACGAAGATATAATGCGGCGTTTCGATTACATGGGGCAGAGCCGTCAGAAAGTCCCACTCGGGCTTGAAGTGAGCGGAAAGCTCCGGGATAAGAGACTCAAAGTCGAGCTCGGGCGTTATCTCAACACCCAGCTCCGTGAGCATATCCCACACAAGGCCGCCATGCTTTGACAGCATGTACTGCACGATGCGTTTGTCCCAGTAGCGGCGCTCGGCACCGATAACGTCTCCCCATGTGTCGCAGTTGCCGCAGACGGCGTGGCAGTTGCCGCGCTCGGAGAGCTTCATTATAAATCTCAGCATTTCGAGACTGTTCTGCCCTTTTTCGAGAAAGTCGCCGTCTATGATGAGCTCGTCGCGCTCGGAGAAATTAACTTTTTCGAGAAGCCCCCTGAAATAGCGCATATTAGCGTGTATATCGGAAACTGCTATGATGCGCCGGTCACGCGTATCGAGCCTTTGGATGCGCGCATTAACGTTCCACATTGACATTGCTATTCAAATCTCTTTTCCATAAGGTAAAGCGGCGCGCCCGCTCCGGGCTCGCTGCCGAGGACGGTAAAGCCGAGATTCTCGTAAAACCTTACGGCGTTCACGTTTTTCGAAGAGACGTGCAGCCGAATCTTTTCGCGGCCGAGCATCTCGTAATTTGTTATCGCACGGCCGATCAGCTGCGTTCCGAGCCCCATATTGCGCAGCTGCTGCTTTATATATACAAGGCTCACCCAGCCGATGCCGGCTCCCTTCGAGCGCTCGGGATCTGTCTCTACAAGCCCCGCAAGCTCGCCGTCGGAGCGGTAGGCCTTGAGTATGGCGCGCTTATCCGCGGCATAATGCAGCCTGGCTGAGGCGAGATAGGTCTCGGCGTTAAAGCCCTTAAGATCGCCGTGCGCGGCTCTCCACGAGGCGGCGTAAAACTCCTTATAAAGCTCGCCCTCGCTGTTCGGGTCGAGCGGCTCGTAGTAGAGGTTGTTCGGGTCTTCCCCGCGCGTCTCTTTTTTCCACCAGCTCTGCCGTGCGAAGGTCGAAAGCTTCGGCGGCAGGTGGGAGTTATCGTTATAATACTCGACCGTGAACAAGCCCTTATCGTATATGAGCTTGCTGACGGCAGTGTTGTCCCCGTGCGGAAGCGAGGGGATATCGCGGCTTTTGACGTTCAGAATATACGCCAGAAGCGAGCGTATGGCCATACCGTGAGAGACAACGGCGACGGTCTTCCCCTCGTTTTTTACCGCTATCTCGGTAACGGCGGAGACTATGCGCACAGTGCACTCGGCAAAGCTCTCCGCTCCCGGCGCGCACCACTGCGCAGGATCGTTGTTGAAATTGTCCATCTGCACAGGGTCAAATCTGTACATATCACCGAAGCTCATGCCCTCGCATACGCCGAGATTAATTTCCCTGAGCCGCGGCGTGAGCCGAAGCTCAAGCTCGTGATACTTTGTTATCGCGCCCGCGGTCGTCACCGTGCGGCGCAGATCGCTTGAATACAGCGCGTCGAGGTGAACATTCTTAAATCTCTCCGCGAGACAGGCTATCTGCCTGTGCCCTCGCGGCGTTATAAAGCTGTTGTGCTGCCCCTGCACGATGCGGTACAGGTTCCCCTCCGCCTCGGCGTGGCGGATCACATAGATAGTTGTCATTTGGCTTGACCTCAAATACTAATTAATATATAATATCATATTATATTATATCTTTCCCTAAGAAATCAAGTGGGGGCTAATACGATAGTTTTATGAGAGTTTTACATCTTATCTCCGGAGGAGACTCAGGCGGTGCGAAAACGCATGTGCTTTCGCTCCTGCACGGCCTTAACGAGCACATAGACGCCGATCTTGTCTGCTATATGGAGGCTGAATTTTCGGAATCAGCGCGCGAAATGGGAATACCGACGCAAGTTTTTGAAGGCGGCTTTAATGTCGGATTGAAAAAAACCCGTGAGCTTATAGAAAACGGCGATTATGACATCGTTCACTGCCACGGCAGCCGCGCGAACCTGACGGGTGCGCTGCTGAAAAAGCACTTTGATATTCCCTTTATAAGCACCGTGCACAGCGATTATAAGCTCGATTACCTCGGCCGTCCGCTTGCGGCTGCGACCTACGGACAGCTCAACAAAATGGCGCTGCGCCGTATGGACTACCGCGTATGCGTTTCCGATCAGATGTGCATGACGCTTATAGACCGCGGCTTTGAGCCGAATGAGCTTTTTCCGATCTATAACGGCGTCGATTTCTCCCGTCCGAAGCCGGGCATCACCCGGCGCGAGTGGTTCTGCGATATCGGCTGCGATTTTCCTGAGGACAGCATCGTCGTCGGCATTGCGGCACGCTTTGACGCTGTAAAGGATGTTGCAACGACAGTGCGCGGCTTTGCCGCGGCGGCAAAGGAAAACGACAGACTGCGCCTTCTCATCGCCGGCGACGGCAGAGAGCGCGAGATGCTCGAGGCGCTGTGCGCAGAGCTCAATGTGCGCAGCAAGGTCTTTTTTGCCGGATGGATAAACGGCATGGACGGCTACTACGCAAGCGTGGACATAAACGCGATAAGCTCCCTGTCGGAGACCTTCCCCTACGCCGTGACTGAGGCCGCAAGAGCAGGTATACCGACGGTTGCCTCCCGCGTAGGCGGTATTCCGAGGCTCATAATAAACGGAGAAACCGGTATGCTGTTTGAGCCGCACGATCACGAGGCGATGACGCAATGCATCCTTGCCCTTGCAAACGATGAAGTGCTCCGAAAGAAGCTCGGCCGGGCCGTGTATGATAAGGCGAGGCGCGAGTTTTCAACCGAAAGCACCTGCCGAAGGCAGCTGAAGATATATAAAACCGTTATTGAAAGATACAATGAGCCCCGCTGCGGCGTTGTCATATGCGGCGCCTACGGCCATGGCAACGCGGGCGATGAGGCGCTTTTAACCGCTATCGCCGGTCAGCTGAGATCGATAGATGAGGATATGCGCATCGTGGTCGTGTCGAAAAACGCGCGGCATACCAGACGCACGCACGGGCTGAGCGCGATACGCCGCTGGCAGGTACTGCGCCTGCGGCGCGAGCTTAAGCGCTCGAAGCTGTTCATAAGCGGAGGCGGCAGCCTTATTCAGGACGTCACCAGCCGCAGAAGCCTGTGGTTTTATCTGCACACGATATCTCTTGCGAAAAAGTACGGATGCAGGGTGCAGATGTACGGCTGCGGCATGGGGCCGCTCAATTACGACTACGACCGCCGCCGCGCCGCGGAGACAATAAACCGCTGCGTCGACGCGATAACCCTGCGCGATCCCCTGAGCCTTGAGCTCACACGCCAGATCGGCGTGACGGTGCAGGAGGTGCTCGTCACGGGCGACCCTGTGCTCAATCTGCGCGGCAGGAGCGACGCGGACGCTAAGGCCTTCCTGCGCAGTCACGGCATCGAGCCTGATGAGAAATACGTCTGCCTCGGTCTGCGCAATTGGCCGGGCTTTGCCGAAAAAAGCGGCGAGATAAGCGCCGCACTGCAATACCTTTACGATAAGCACGGGCTCATCCCTCTGTTCATGCCGATGAATTACGACCGGGACGCTGCAATAACCGAGCCCATAACTCGCGGCATGAGCGCTCCGTTCAGGGTCATGCCGAAGACCGAGGACGCGGAGCTTGAGATAGCCATCGTGCGGCAGATGAAGCTGTGCGTCGCCATGCGCCTGCACAGTCTGCTGTATGCCGCCTGCGGCGAGGTGCCGTCGGTCGGCCTGAGCTACGATCCGAAGGTCACGGGCTGTGCACGGTATCTCGGCATTTCATGCATAGAGTTTGACGACGTCACGGCGCAGAGACTTATCGACACCGCCGAGGCCGCGCTGTCCGAATCCGGCATGGATGAGCTCGGCCGGCGCTTTGAATACATCAAGAACGCCGAAAGGATGAATATCGAGACCGCACGGCGGCTTCTCGGCGAATAAGGGGGAGATCAAATGATAAGAGCGGCGGCACTCGTCTCCGGTGACGGAGCACTGCTACAGACGGTCCTTGATTCCATGTACTTCGGTGAGATCCCGAATTTCGAGCTCTGCGCCGTCATATGCACGGAGTCGGACGCTTACGCGCTGCGCCGTGCGCGCAATTCCGGCGTGGAGGCCTTCGTGGTCGAGCCCTCGCTTTTTCCCACGAAGCTCAGCTACAGCATGGCCGTTTCAAACAAGCTGCGCGATATGGACATAGACCTCGTCATCCTCGCCGGCTATAACATGCCGCTGGGCGTCATATCCACGCAGTTTCGCAAGCGCATCATCGGCGTATACCCCTCGCTTATCCCCGCTTTCGTCAACTGCGACGACGCTCCCGAGCGCGCCGCGCTCGAGCGCGGCTGCCGCGTCACCGGCGCAACGGCGTTTTTTGCGGATATCGACGGCAACATCGGCCCGATCATCGCCCAGCAGGCCGTGGATATCCTCCCGAACGACACGCCCGAGAGCCTGTCGCGCCGCATCATGGAGGATGCGGAATGGAAGCTGCTGCCCAAGGCCATAATACTCTATTGCCAGAACAGGCTTGAGATCCACGGCGACAGAGTTATTATAAAAAACGAATAAAACGGAGGCTTTTACTATGGAAATAACACTGAAAATAGAAGGTATGCAGTGCGGTCACTGCTCCTCACGCGTCAAGGCAGCACTTGAAAAGGTCGAGGGCGTCTCCTCCGCCGAGGTCAGCCACGAGACCGGCATCGCCGTCATAAAGGGCGAAAAGCTCGACGCCGCCGCGCTGAAAGCTGCCGTCGAAAACCAGGGCTTTTCGGTAGTGGATTGAGAAATCTGCGGATACGCTTATTGCCGGTGCCCGACCGGAGGAGCGCCTCGCCACCCGCGGCAAGCGGAATGGGCAGGATAAGCTCCCTGCAAGGTGCAGGCAAAGCTTTTGCACCAGATCAGCGCATTTTTACGCTGCACGAAGCACTATGCGCAGGCACGCCCGTGCGCCTCTGGAAAAGAAAAAATCGGCACCGAATCATCGGTGCCGATTTTTTATTATCGGGTTTTAAGCTATTGCCTGAGCCTTACTTGGCCCTGTAAAGCAGGGTGACTGCCTGAGCGCGGGTGCAGTTATCTTCGGGAGCGAAGGTGGTGGTGTTATAGCCGGTGGTGATGCCCTTCTTAGCTGCCCATGCGACTGCGTCTGCATAGAAAGCGTCGGCGGGAACGTCGGCGAAGCGGGTGGCTATCGGTGTCAGCTCGGAGCCGTTTGCGCGCCACAGGAAGGTGACGATCTGCGCACGGTTGCAGACAGCGTTGGGCTCAAAGGTGGTCGCGCTCGTACCGACGGTGATGTTGTTCTTAACCGCCCACAGAACGGCGTCGTAATAGAAGCTGCCCTTTTCAACGTCGCTGAACGGATTTGCAGCGTCCTCGGCAACGGCGGGCGAGCCTGCCGCACGGTACAGGAAGGTGACGATCTCGGCGCGGGTGCAGCTGTTGTCGGGTCCGAACATGTCGTTTCCGATACCCTTGGTCACGTTGTTCTCAAAGGCCCACATGACGGCGTCATAGTAGTAGGCGCCCTTTACAACGTCCTTGAAGGGCTTGTAAACGTGAGTGATGTTGCCCTTGGGAGCTGCGTATTCCTGACCGATGGTGCCCTTGAGCTCGGTGGTGATGTAGTCCATCAGTGCCTCGTCGAGGGGGATACCGGTGTCAAACTTACTGGTCGCGGAGGCAAATGCGTAGTAGGTGTCGCCGCCGCCGGCGCAGAAGTTGTTGGTGATGACGGCATAGGTCGCCTTTGCGTCGAACGGCTCGCCGTTTATGCTGTTGATGGTGACGCGGTTGATGGTCTTGGGACCGTAGTAGGTCGAGCCGGGGTAGGTCTCGGGATTTGCGTCATAGGCCTTTGCGGAGTTAATGGTGTAGCTTATGCCCGCGACCTGGGGGAAGCCGCCGATGGTGCTTGCCGGGACGCAGTAGGTCGATGCCTCAAGCGCCTCGAGAAGCTCGGCGCCGGTGATGTACACGACTGCGATGGTATTGCCGAAGGGCAGAACGGTGTTGATATCCTTCTTTGTGATATCGCCCGGATTTATTGCCGCACGGATGCCGCCGCCGTTTGTTACTGCAACGATGTGCTTCTCGTCAACGGTCACGCCGCCGGACTTCTTTACTGTCCATACCATGGAGTCGGTGATGAGGTTGCCGAGGTTTGTCTCGCCGTCACGGTTTCCGTAAAGGCCGGTGTCCTTATTGTACGCCTTGTCGCCGTTGAGCTTGACCTCGTTCTTTGCGAATACGGTGCCGTATTCCTTGTCGATCGCGTCGGTGATGGCCTGAGCGGCTGCTGCTACGGTCTCGTCCTTTGCCGAGTCTGCGGTGATCTCAACGAGCTTGTTGCTCTCGATCTTCTTGGTAGCGTTGTCGATGACGATAACGCCGATGTTCTGGAATGCAGTGCCGGTGGACTGGATAGGCTCGCCGCCCTCGCCGGCTGTCATGACGGTGTGGGAGTGGCCGTCGATTATAAAGTCAACGCCCTTGAGGCCTGCCCACAGATCGGTCGAGCGGTTGGGCTTGGACTCCGCATCAACGCCGAGGTGAGCCAGAACGACGATAACGTCGGCCTCTGCCTTGAGCTTGTCGGCCTCTGCCTGAACTGCCTTGACCATGTCGTCGCCAGCAAGCCAGGTCAGACCCTTGATGAGCGCCGGGTTTGCCTTGGTCTGGCTCTCGGGAGTGTTCACGCCGATGAAGCCGATCTTCACATCACCGACGGTGATGACCTTGCTGCCGTCGAGCACGGGCTTGCCGTCCTCACCGAGGACATTGCAGCAGACGGTGCCGAATTTTGCTTCCTTGAGGTTTTCGACGAGCTGTGCGTAGCCGTAGTCAAACTCGTGGTTGCCGAGCGTGGCGATGTCGTAGCCTGCCGCGTTCATCATCCTGACCGCGTTCAGGCCCTTGTTCGAGCTGACCTCGACCTTGCCCTGGCTGAAGTCGCCTGCGTCGGCAACTATTACCTGAGCGCCCTGTTTTTCATAGTCGGCTGCAAGCGCCGCCATGTTCGCGTAGCCCGCTATCGCACCGTGAACGTCGTTCGAGTGCAGGATAACGGTCTTGCCCGCCATAGCGGGGGTCTCCTCGTCTGCGAATACGGGAACTGCCAGGGCAAACACCATGGCAACGACCAGCAGCAGAGCAAGAAGCTTCTTGGTATTTTTCATATTGCTCCTCCTGATGAATTTTTTCGGTTGTTCCGATGATTTAAGTATAGCACAAGTATCGGTGTGACTTGAAGCATGAATTTTCCCACACCTTAACATTTGACGTTTTTACAGAAAAAGCGGTGAGATTTTAGTGCATAATCGACAATCGGCCCATTAACAAAATTTTAATTTTTCGGGTAAGCGTCCGTTATTGACTTTTCACTATTAAATGTTATGATATTTTCGATAGAAATGCAAAACATTCAAAGGAGCATTTTATATGCTGTTTTTTAAAAGTATACCTAAAAAAACTTTTAAGCTCGTGATAATCTCGCTTGTCGCGCTGGCTCTTATACTCACGCTTGCGTTTTCGTGGTTCGGAACGATAGAGCTTACACAGCTTAACACGCGCTCGCTTACCGACTGGCGTCTCGGCGGCTCGATAAGCTTCATCCGCAGCGCTGACGACGCGAAGCATTACGATGAGGACGGCTACGAGTGGTTTACCGACGAGCGCGGCGAGGGCATAATGCAGGCCGAAACAGACACGCGCTATTATCTCGGCAAGCATCCTGATTCCGGTCTCGGCGGATACGGCGTTATCGGCTTCTCCTCGTCAGAGAAGTATTATTCCATACTCGGCATCCGTGTCGGCGATGATGAGCTCGACGCAAAGACCGAGCTGCTCGACTCCAAGTACAAGATGGTGAGCGGCGGCTTCAACTCCTGCCGCGTAGAAAAGGGGCGCGTTGCCATTGAGCTCAGCTTCGAGCACGGCAAGGTGACGAACATCGCGGCCTATCTGCTGACCACACATATTTTTTAGAGGCGCTTTTTCAGAGGCGCATTAAGGCTGTGCCCGTACATATGCTGCAGGCGCCCGGTTCGGAGCTGCGGAGAAAACCGGTTTTGCATCGCACTACAGTGCAGTGCCGCGCCACGCTGGGAACGGGCAAGCCCGTTCCGCTTCCTTACTATAAAAAACCTTCGGCCTCAAATCAGTGTTTATGTCTGAAGGTGAAGGTGAATATGCAATGAAGCATATCTTCAGCTACATGCGGATAATCATATACATTGCGCTTCTGCCGGCGTATGTGATACCGAGAATTCTGTAAATGTAAAACAGCCAAGGGGCCGCCTCGAATGAGGCAGCCCCGTTTTTCGTCTTAAAAATGCAGGATATTTACGCAGGATACGACACTATAAGCGCGTCAACATCGGCAAGGCTCGTGCCGGAAAAGGCGTAGCTGCCTCCGGAGTTTTTATCAAGCGTCACAGTAACGGTCTGCGCGTCGAGGTAGGATGGGGATACGAGATGGGCATTTACCATATCGTGTATCGATTTTGCCCACCAGTCGATAAAGCTCTGCGATCCCTTGTCAAGCTCGCCCGAGGCGATGCGCTCGGCAGCAGATCTGGCAAAGTCGGGGTAATCCTCCTTGGCAACCTGTGCGACTGCCGCAATGGGGCTTACCTTGACCTCAACGGTGTAGCTCTCGCCGTTCTGCTTTGACGCGCCGAGCTCGTATTTTGCACACTTGTACATTTTGTGCATGAGCTCCATGAGCTCGGTTCGCACGCTTTCGCTGCACTGCTCGTACTCAATGCCGAAGTAGGTGCAGAACACATTGAGGCTCACCTGCATGCCGCGCTCATAGCGCTCGGCGCAGCTTTCCTTAGTTTCGCCGCCGAGCATCGTGAGATATTCATCGGAGTATTCGCCGAGATACACTGCGTCCAGACCTCCCTTGACATAGGCGACGGGGTCGAAGGAAGGCTCGGTAGGCTTTACGGTGGGCTCGGGCTTTTCATCCCTGCCGCAGCCGGCAAGCAGCGAGGTGCACAGCGCAAGCGCAAGAATGAGGCTCATGGCGCGCAGAAATCTATTGTTCATATGTACATTCCTTTCGAATTTATATAATTTCATATAAATACTATTTGAAAATCACCCGTCTGTCAATCACAAATTTCCTTTCGCGGCATAGAATGCATCGACCGCAATTGGGGGAATTTTATGACTTATGTACTTATTACGGCGGCGGGCATTGCGCTGTGCAGCCTCGTCGGTGCCGTTATAGGCTTTCTGTTTGAGAATATACCGCCGTATGTCGAGGATGCGCTCTCAGGCGCGGCGGCCGGTATAATGCTGTGCGCCGCGATACTCGGCCTCGTCGTGCCGTCAATGGAGTTTTCGGGCGGGCATGCGCTGTGGCTGACGCCACTGGGCATATTCTGCGGTGCGTTTTTCTTAAGCGGGATAAATCGTATCGCTCCGCGCCTGTCGGATAGCATCGGAATGAAAAACGGCGGCGACGCGGCGACGCGGCACGCGCTTTTATTTGTCGCCGCAATCGCCATCCACCACTTTCCCGAGGGCATCGCCGCAGGGGTCAGCTTCGGCACGGGGAATCTGTCCGATGCTCTGACAGTAACAAGCGGTATCGCATTTCAGAACATTCCTGAGGCCATGATAATCATACCGCCGCTTTTGAAGACCGGAGCAGGGAAAAAACGTGCGGCGATCGTCGCGTTCATAAGCGGGGCGGTCGAGGTCGCAGGCGTGTTCTTCGGTTATTCTGCCATAACGCTGTCACGCGGCATACTGCCCTTCGCGCTGGCCTTCGCCGCCGGAACGATGCTGTATGTCATCGTGGACGATTTGGTCCCGCAGACGCATATCCGCGGCTTCGGGCGCCTGTCGACCTACGCCATGCTCCTCGGCTTCTGCCTCATGTTGTTTTTAGTGGCAAATTGAGACTGTACCTATACATTTTTTGTGGCAGCACGACCGGAAGCTGCGGAGAAAACCGCAAAACTCATACCGCACTATTGGGAAGCGACGGCTTTACGGTTTCGTCGGCGCTCTCGATACCGGGCACCTGCACTAAACGTATCCGTAGATGCCTCAATTCGCCTCTAAAAAAACATCGAATTGGCGGCCGGATTGGGCGTCTACGAGGATGAGGAGCTTCTCGCCGTCCGAGCCCGTGCAGTCAAAGCCGTAGCACAGAACGGAGTTTTCGTCGTCGGCAGGTGCGTAGCACAGCTGCGCGTCGATAACTTTCAGCGCCGAGGGCAGCGCCGCGCGAGCCGTGCTCTCGCTCACCGAGGCGGAGACTGCCGGATAAGTGCCGTGAACTCTGACGTGCTCGGTCGCGTCATAGGCGTAAATGCCGCCGTCGTCACCCGCGACGGAGATGCGCACGCTGTCGCTGATACACCGAACATTGTTTTCGACACATTCAAACTTCATTGTCTGAACGCTGCCTATGCGCTCGCTCGAGGCGAGGTACATTTCGCCGAAGCCGTGGCTTGCGAGAAAATCGCGGGCTATTTGTTCAAGCTCCGATGAGTCCATGTCGCCGCAGACGCTGCGCTCGGAGCTGAGCGACAGCACGTTGCCCTCAGCATCGAGGCAGACGCTGCCGCCGTCAAAGCTGAAGCAGGCCGTACCGTTTTCGGCGGTGTATTCGGCCTCGAGCTCGTCCGCTTCAAGCCCGAAAAAGTCAGCGGCGATGGCCTTGGCTTCACCTTCGGGGACGGGTGCTTTGTTCTGATTTGGTGCATTTTTCGCGTATTTTCCGCCGTAGGAGCCGAGCTCGGTCTTACCCATGCCGTCCTCTATGTCGAGCATGGACGAGCTCAGGCGGTCGCCGCCGCTTGCAAATACGTTCTCCGGCTCGTCGAGCAGCACATCTCCGTCGTTAACGGCATTTTGCAGCTTGTGAAGCTTCTCGGTCAAAGCTGCCGCCGTCTTGTACAGCGAGGCAAAGTCGGCTCGTGCGGCATCGTCAAAGCCCAACTGCGCCGAGGCCCGGAGCCTGCTTCGCGCATAGTCGCCTGCAACGCCGATAAATGCCGCAGTCTGTTCGAGCTCCTGCGTGGAAAACGGCAGAGCGGCCATAGTCATCTCGGCGGCAAGGCAGCTGCCGTATATATCTGCACACAGCCGACCGGACAGCTCCGCCCCAGTCGCGTAGGACGCACGGTGCAGCGAATCCGACAGGCTCGACGCGGCATATACGACCTCCTCGAAGGCGTGCGCGTAGCCGTATTCGGCCGTGCGGCGATAGCTGCCCTCCATGCCGAAGTGCACCGCCGTGTATGCGCCCAGCGCAACGACCGCCGCTGTGAGATATGTGATGATGAGTATAAACGTCTTTTTTCTTATATACATGGAAACACCTCATGTGAAGTGTTTCCGAAACAGAGGCGATTATACAGACGGCTTGCCATGGATAATACCGCATCCGATAAAAGAAATGAAATAACGAAAAGACCTCCGGTCAAGTGACCGAAGGTCTTTGCATACTGTTTTTCTATTCCTCGTCGTGCTCTTCTTCGGGCTTTTTCTCGACAAGAACCTTTTCCACCCTCAGTCCGTCCATTTCGAGGACGGTGACATGCAGGTTTTCGTAATCAAAGCTGTCGCCGACAGAGGGGAACGAGCCGAACATCTCGATCGTCCAGCCGCCGACGGTCTCACTCTCGGCGTCGAAATCGCGCTCGCGGATGCCCACGAGGTCGAGGAAATCGGAAATGCTCATGTCGCCGTCAAGCTCAAGCTCGCCGTCGGAGCGCTCAAGGATCTCCTCCTTTATCTCGTCGGTATCGTCCCATATCTCGCCAACGAGCTGCTCGAGAACATCCTCCATCGAGAGAATGCCGAGCGTTCCGCCGTATTCGTCGGTGACGACGGCGAGGTGTTGTTTTGCTTTTCTCAGCTCTGTGAGCACAGCAGGGAGCTTCATAGTCTTGTAGATGTAGCACGGCGGCATAAGAAGGCTGCGTATATCGGGCTTTTCGTCGCCCGCCAGCGCCTTGAGAAAATGGTTGAGATACAAAACGCCTATCACGTTATCGATGCTGTCCTCATAAACGGGGATGCGCGAAAACGGCGCGTTTTCAACTATCTCAACCGTTTTGGCCATATCCTCGTCAATGTCCAGAGCGACGACGTCGACGCGTGCGGTCATGACCTCGGAGGCCATGATATCCGAAAAATCTATCGCGGCCTGCACGAGCTCGGAGCGATCCTCATCAAGTACATCCTCGTCCTCGGCGGTCTCGATTATGGAGGAAAGCTCCTCAACGGCGGCCTCCTCGTCTGTGTCGTCCTGCTCGCCCTTGAGCCCCAGCGTCAGCAGCTTTATCAGTCCGACGACGAGGCGTATAAGCGGCATGAATATGATCGTCAGTCCGCGTACAAAGTAGGCATAGGTAAGAGCCAGACGGTTTGCGCTGCCCTTGGCGACGATCTTCGGGATGGTTTCGCCGAAGATGATGACAAGCACGGTTATCGTAAGGGTCGACACCCACGCGTAGCTGTCGTCGCCGCTGCACAGCTCCAGCACCAGCAGCGAGCCGAGTGCGGAGTTTGCGATATTGGCAAGGTTGTTGCCGATGAGTATCGCCGAGAGCGAATCGTCAAAGTGGTCGACGATCTTGACGGCGACGCCCGCACGCTTCGAGCCGCCGTCACGTGCGTTTTCAAGCCTCATGCGGTTGCAGGAGGAGTATGCCATCTCGGCCGAGGAGAAGATGTGCGAAAAGATGATGCAGATGATGATTCCGCAGACATAAGTCCAGGTCATTTCTCCTCACCTCCCTTGTCGGTTAGGCACACCCTCAGCCGCAGTATTCTGTTATTGCGCATCTCCGACACGGTCACGCCGACGTTTTCGTATTCAAAGCTGTCACCGACCGAGGGAATAGCGTCGAACTGCTCATAGGCCCACTCGCCCAGGAGCTTATTTGTAAACTCGTCATCGTCGTCCCCGTCGAGCTCCAGAAGCTCAAACACATCGCTGACGGTCATTTCGGCTGTGCAGTCCCAGCCGCCGTCGGGTAAGGCTATGTACGGTTCCTCGACAACGTCGTCCTCGTCCCATATCTCTCCGACGAGCTCCTCAAGGATATCCTCGACCGTCACTATGCCGAGCGTGCCGCCATAGTTATCCGTGACCACGGCCATATTGAGCCGCTTTTTGCTCATCACCGGAAGCAGCCCGTCAATGTTCGTGCTGCCGTGGATGAAGTACGGCTCATCCAAAAGCGCACGGACGTCCATATTCTCGCCCTCGCGCAGATAGGTCTTTATAAATTTTCTTATAGACAGTATGCCGATTATATTGTCGATGCTGTCCTCATATACCGGCAGGCGGCTGTGTGTCTCAGCCTTGATGGTCGTGAGCATCTCGTCGAGCGAGTCCTCAATATCAAGCGCAACTATGTCCACGCGTGAGGTCAGTATGCTCTCTACCGTCGTCTCGGCAAACTGCAGCGCCGAGCTTATAAGCTCGCCGCGCTCCTCATCAAGACTGCCCTCCTCGGTCATGTCCTCTATGATATCGTATATCTCGTCCTCCGTGACGGATATCTGCGCCTCGGCCTTGGCAAGGCGCGCGGCAGCGTTTCCTATCGCCGTCAGCAGCTGCGCCAGCGGCTTGAGGATCGTCATGAAAAACCACAGTGACCCGGCAACGGAAAGCGACAGCCGCTCACTGTATTTTTTTGCAATGCTCTTAGGCAGCATTTCGCCCGCGAAGAACACGATCAGCGTCATCACAAAGGTGCTGATCGTAACTGCGCCGCTCACGCCCGGAAACATGCGCGTAACGGCAAGCGTGGCTATGCTCGCCGCGGAAAGATGCACGATATTCGTGCATATGAGTATGCTCGTTATCGCAAGGTCAAAGTTGTCGAGCACCTTCAGTGCCCGGATTGCTTTTGCCTCGCCGCGCTCGGCACGGACCTTGATCCTGACGCGAGAGACCGAGGCAAAGGAGGTCTCCGCGACCGCAAAGTACGCGGCGCACAGGATGAGTAAAATTACGACTATCAGCGATAATCGACTGGCATCGTCCATTTCGGATCTAACACTCTCCATTCAAGGCGTATAGCCCGGTAAATTAAGAGTCAGTATATCATAGCAGAAACTTGCAGTCAATATTTTTATATGTGTTTGCCTGACGGCAAACAGATTGAAATTCACCTCATCCGTCGGCTTGCGCCGACACATTCCCCTCAAAGTGGAAGGCAAGGAGCGCAGTTACGCGGCGCGATGCAAAAACGGTTTTCTCCGCACTCCCGACACCGGGCTGACGCAATAAACGTATCCGCAGGCGCGTCAATGCGCCTCTGAAATACTGCCGTGCTTGGTTTCGTAAGCCTCGATGCAATCGCGGATGAGAATCAGTATCTGACTGTTCGCCGAGCGCCCCTCGTAGTCGGCAACGACGTGCAGCTTGTTGAGCATTTCCTCATCTATTCTTATTGATAAGCTCTTTATAGCCATAAAATCACCCCGTTTTATATTTATCTTGGGTTTATTTTAGGGCGATTATGTGTTAATATGTTTTGTATAGGCACATAACATATCTAAAATATATTCAACAGGGGTGCTGGAAATGGCTGATTACAAGGCGATGTATTTGAAGATGATGAATGCGGCGGAGGAAGCGATTGAGATACTGATAAAGGCGCAGCGTGAGTGCGAGGAGCTGTATATGAGCGCAGACGAGCCGGCTCTGCTGCGTATTGATCGGGACAAGTAATAGTAAAGAGAGAGTGCAGACGAAAAATCTGCACTCTCTTTATTATTTACACCTCATCCGTCGCGCAAGCGCGACACCTTCCCCTCAAAGTGGAAGGCATTTTTTCAGAGGCGCATTTACATTGTGCCGATACAGTTATTGCAGTAGCCCGACCGGAAACTGCCGACAAAACCGTGACAGCCAGAAGCCTGCGGGAAGCGCAGTTTTACGGTTTCCACAGCACCCTCGACACCGGGCTGACGCAATAAACGTATCCGCAGGCGCGTCAATGCGCCGCTAAAAAATCACAGCTTTACATTGCGCTTTTGCGAATCATATACCTTGTTGAGGATCGGGCGGACGCTGTAGTACAGCAGCTTGTTGTCGAGATTGAACCAGTAAATGAGCATACTCAGGGGGATGATGCTCAGCGTGCCGATAAGAAGCTTCTTTTTCATGTTAATTACCATCCTTCGTAATCGTCAAAGTCCACGAGGCTCGCGTCGAGGGGCTCCTCCTGCATGACGGCGGTCATGTACTCGGAAAACTGCCTGCGCATCTCGTTGCGGCTTATGGTACGGTGGTCGAACATATCGTTCTGCACCCAGACGAGGTGCTTGTTCTTGTCCTTGGCCTGATCGTTCAAAACGCCGGCAAGACCCATCGCGCCCTTGCAGGTTATATCGTCGTACACGAGGACGATATCACAGTTGAACTTCTCGGCCTCGTCCCAGACCTCAAGCAGATGCTGATATCCGCCGGTGAGGTGGCGGCGCATTACGCCGCGCTCGTAGTTGTGAGCAATGTCAATGAGCGCCTGATCGAGGTTATCCTCGCTTATGATAACATTTCCGGAGAACATATCCATCTGCGCGGCGACGAGAACGCCCCAGCAATTGTATGCCCATGTGTTAAAGTCAATGTAGTAGCAGCCGGGGCCGCCCCAGGTTATCATACGGTGGCGCGCCTTATCAAAGCTGACGATCTTGTTTTTATAAGCCTTCTGTGCGATCCTGAGCGCCTTCTTCGCAGTCTTGTCGATATATGGCATGCTGCCGCCGGAGAAGGTGAAGTAGAATGCGTGGAACAGCGGCGAAATGACATGGCCGAAGGCCGTGTACTTTGTCTTTGCGTACTCCCAGACCTCAAACTCGTTGCGCACCTCTTTATTGTGCTGCTTCATGACCTTGAAGAACGCGTCCTTATCGAACTTTTCGCCGGTCGTCTCCTCGATGAACTTTATTACCTCCTTCATCTGCGCGAGGGCATACTTGTCTGTGTCGGGATCCTCCCAGCGCATGGGGATGCCCGCAACGGTCGTGGGAATGGTGATGCGGCGCTCGATGAGCTGGCTGTTCATGGTGGATGAGTCGCAGGGCATGTTGTTTGTTACAAGGCATGCGCCGGTCTGCGGGTAGTCGTCGTTTATTGCAACGCCGGCGGCGTTTGCGCTCAGGCGGCAGGAGTCCGCCGGCAGGCCGACGCTTTCCATAATGTCCATGTAAAACGGGGCGAGGTTCTGATCCATGTAGGTGCCCAGAAGTCCCTGCAGGACCTCGAGCGGCAGAGCCTTGAGGTTCGGGAAGCCCGCGACTATCTCGGGGCACATGGTCTGCTCGAGCATGACGAACCTGTTTGCGTATTCGGTATCGCCGAAGCGTCGGTCGCCCTTCATGCTGTTTCCTATCATGCCGGTCGTACCCTTCATGATGGCGTGCATCTGCGTATGTGATACGCGCAGCGCCGGGCCGCGCATGCCGGCTGTGCACTTATCTATCATGTGCAGCGCGCCGATGTAACCGCCGAACCAGCGGTACTCAAACAATCCCTTGACAATGCGCACGGGAGAAATGGTGATGAACTTTGCCAGTATGCCGAGATTTATCGCCCACTGTACGTAATCATAGAAGGTGTCCTTCAGTCCGCGCCACTCGCGGTGCTTTGCGATGCCGCTTCCCTTGTAAAAGCGTTTTGCTTCGTTTGCCATCACATTTTACCTCCCTGGAGCTTCTTTATCTCGATGCTTTCGACAAAGGCCTGGAATCTGGTGCGCAGCTGACCTGCCGAGGCCATCGTATATTCCTTCTCGACGCCGATACAGGGGATGCCCTCGACCTCGTTCATATCGTGCACGCCCATGACGCGCTCGTAGCTCCAGAACTCGCAGAACTTCATCTGGAGATACAGAACGCCGTCGGCGTCGTAGTCGTTTACAAGCTGCTTCAGGTAGCTGCGGCGCTGGAGCTGCTTTTCCTTGTTCATGAAGCGCGGGCACTCGCTTGTTGAAAGATAGTGCCTCGCAACGGCGGTCAATGCGCTCTCGCCCTCGCGCAGCTCGATCTCCTCCCTGCCGGGCAGCGAGCCGTAGCAGTAGCGGTCGGCCACGACATATGCGCCGCAGTCCTCCAAAAGCTTTGTGAACGCCGGATCGTCGACCTCCGAGCCCGTCACGACTATGCGTGCGCGGTAGCCGGGCTTGGGATCTACCTTGCGCTTTCTGACTTCCTTGAGCGTCTCCTCGAGCCTGTCAAGGACGAGATACTGCGGGCAGCACTCGGAAACGAGCTGGATGACATGAAACTCGTAGCTTGTGATCGGCGGATTGGGGAGCCTGCGATATTCTCCGAGCTCGGTGATTATGCGGCAGAGCTCATTGTGCTCGCTTATTGCTTTTCGTATAGCCTCGTCTGAAACATCCACTCCGTAGACCTCTGACAAGGGCTTGAGTATGTACTTGCGAAGCTGATTTTCATAGTGCTCATATGCCGCCCTTGTGGTGACAAAGGGTACGTCCATCATACTCATGAAAAACTTCGGATTCTGCTCCCTGACGAGCCCCATGATGTCAAAGTACTCATGCGCACGGTGCATCATCTGGCAGGTCTCGGATGAGAACATGGCCGACAGGAAGTTGTACCCTCCCTCCATGCTGCGCTCGAGAATGCTGCGCGTAAACGGGCAGGTTTTGTTGGTCATGTAATATGTGCCGATGTCGGTGTTGCTTGTTCCCGGCGCACGCAGGCGTACCGAGAAGCAGCCGCCGAGATTCAGCAGTACCTCGGGGACAAAATAGCAGGTGTAGCCCAGCGCAAGCTTCCCCTCCCCGGAGGCCTGCTTGACAAGCTCGTTATTCGCCTCGGACAGCAGGTCTTCAAAGTAAATGAGGTGCTTCAGATCTTTCATGGTATCCTCCTCTATATCCTCTTAATTCTATATAGGTAAATTTTTTCTCACACTCCGAAATCGTGAATAATCACGATTGAATATTATCACATGGGCATTTTTGTGTCAATGAAAAACAGGCGCTCAGGCAGCGTGAAATCTTGACAACAGCGAAAAAATACTGCATAATATTCCCGTGATGGTGATTAATCAATCACAGTCTTTTTTCAAGGCGGTAACAATTATGCCATTTAAAAAAATTAGCATCCCCTCGGCGAAGGAATGCTTCTTTAATAACATAAAATCAAAAATACTCACGGGCGAGCTCACGCCGGGGCAGAAGCTTCCGTCCGAGCGCGAGCTTTCCGAGCGCACGGGATTAAATCAATCGGCAATCCATCTTGCGATAAAGGATCTTGAGCGCACGGGCTTTCTCCATATCGTCCCGCGCCACGGGACATATGTTGCCGACTATATAGCGAGCGGCAACTACGACACTCTGCACGAGATATTGCGCTCGGGCGAGCAGCACATGACGCGAGAGCGCATTGTTGCACTGGTCGAGACGCGAAACGCCATCGAGGGCGGCGCTCTCATCCGGCTCGCGGCCTCACACACCGGTGAGGATATCCGTGTTCTCGAGGATTACATCGAGCGCTTCAGGGCCGTGCGCGACCGGGGTCTCAGCGCCGACGAGCTCGGAACGATGACCAAGGACTTTCACTATCTTATCTGCCGGCTCAGTGGCAACGAGGTGTTCATCCTGCTTATGAACTCCTTTGCCGAAATATCGCAGGGGCTTTGGAGGCACTGTGCCGGGCACTGGGGGCTTGAGGGACTCATCGAGCAGAGCGAGCACATCGTTTCTCTCATAAAAGCCGGACGCGGACTTGACGCGCAGGTCTATATCACCGAAAAGTTTAACGAATTCGTCCGCGAACGCGGCATCATTTTATAAGCGCATTGATTATAGCCGGCATGAGTTGATCTCCGGTCAGCTATGAAAAAGCTCGCACTCCGGCAAAGTGAGCACGAGCTTTAAATTCAGCAATCACGCCTCATCGGGAAGCGCGTCGCGGCGAAAGATCAGCGAGATGCACCAAAGCGCCGCGAGCCCCACGAGCGTGTATATTACTCGACTTACGGGCGCCGTCTGTCCACCGCAGATCCAAGCTACGATATCGAAGCCGAACAGTCCGATACTGCCCCAGTTGATGCCGCCGATTATGGTCAGAATAAGTGCGATACGGTCGATTATCACTTGCAAACACTCCTTTCCCACTCAGTATTCCCAAACAGCAGAGGATTATTTGCGAAAAAATTTCCGTTCGACAAAAGTAGTTTTTCTTCGCTCTTTACAAGGGCCGGGGCGCGTTGTATTATCTAAGCACAGCTTATCCAATAGGTCTTGCAAAGCAAGGCCGCGGCTCATATCTTTATCCCACAACCCTGTTTTGCAGGCCGGTTTTCATCGGCCTGCTCTTTTTTTAGCGGCGCATTCAGGCTGTACTGATACGGTGATTGCGGCAGCCCGGTATCGAGGGTACTGACTGAACCGGAAAACCGCCGCTTTGCGGCATTGCGCCGCACCATGCAGGGAATGGCCTGCCCATTCCGTTTGACACAGAACTGTCTGCACTAAAATCTATTCGCAGGGGCGGCGCCGACGGCGCTGCCGAGGCTGTTCAGCCTGTCCGACACGGCGGCGGCGAGGCGGTCTATTCGGCAAAGCTTAAACAGCCTTTGACGCAGGTATTCTGTAAGCGTACACACGGCGTATATCGCCAGGGCGCAGCCGAGCTCACAAGGGAGCACGAGCAATGAGTTCATGCTGCCGATGAAGGCAAAGCCTCCGGCAAGGTATGTGCTCAGGATAAAGGGGCTTATATGAATCAGGTAGACGCCGAAGGAGGTCGTGCTCAAAAGCTTTGCCGCGCCCGTTAGCTTATCGGGAACGCGCAGTCGGCAGAACGCGCACAGCAGTGCAGCTGCACACAGCAGCACCGTGGGCGACAGATAGCTGATAAGGAGCACATTATCCGCTCCGAATACCGCCTGCCAGAGCAGCATAAGCGCAACAGAGGCGAAATATGCAAGCACGAAAAATTTCCCGCTTGCTTTCTCATAAAGCCCGTCCAGCTTCACGCAGCCGCCGATAAGATACAGCGCCGCAAGCCAGAAAAAGCAGTAGCCGCCCGAAAGCGGAATAACACTCAGAGGTCTGAACGTAGGCAGCAGCGAAAGGAAAACGAATATCGCCGCAAGCAGCATTTTTCTGCCGTGAGTATCAAGCGCCCTCAGCATGGCATTGAGAAACGGAGTGAAGAAAAACAGGACAAAGTACGCGGTGAAGTACCAGTATTTTGACGTAAGCACGGGAAAAAAGGACGAGACTATGTATTTCAGGTCTATCTTCCCCGGCACGGTGAAGTACCACGCAATCGCCGTGACGACAGAGTAGAATGCTACCTGGAGCCACAGCGAAACTATCCGTCCGGGCCGAAATCTCCGCCCGGCCATGAGAAAGCCCGTCGCCAGCGCAAAGCAGTCAACGCAGCAGTAAGCTGCTATCTGCACAAAGTCAGCTATCCACCACTGCACGGAGCCTGCCGCGCTGCCATCAAGGGCGCCGCCGACGGTGTTTATATGCAGCGCGACCACGAGGAGCATGGACAGCGCCTTGAACAGGTCGACTCCGTAAAGTCTTTTTCCGTCATCCATTTTTCGTCTCCCTGCTCTTCGCCGCGGCGAGGATGTTTTTCATAAGCTGTGCACGGGTCATCGGCCCGACGCCGCCGGGCACGGGCGTTATGAAGCCCGCCTTCTTCTCGACCTCGTCAAAGCAAACGTCGCCGAAAAATCTCCCCGTCTCGGGATCTCGGTTCATGGCCACATCGATGACGACGGCGCCGTCCTTTACCATGTCACCGGTGATAAGGCGCGGCGAGCCTGCGGCGACTATGAGTATATCTGCCTGCCTTGTCATCGACGCGAGATCCCTCGTATGCCGGTGGCAGTAGGTCACTGTCGCGTCGGCGTTTAAAAGCATCATCCCCATCGGGCGGCCGACGATATTGCTGCGGCCGACGATGACGCAGTGCTTTCCGTCGGGCGAGATGCCGTATTCGCGCAGCATGGCCATGATGCCCGCCGGTGTGCACGGCATAAGGATACCCTCGCCGGTCACCATTCGGCCGACGTTTATCGGGTGGAACGCGTCAACGTCCTTTTCCGGCGCGACGGCGTTTATGACCTTGCGCTCGGATATATGCTCCGGCAGCGGAAGCTGCACCAGAATGCCGTCTACCGCGTTGTCACGGTTAAGATCAGCTATCAGTGCTAAAAGCTCTGCCTCCGAAACGGTGTCCGGCAGGTCGTATCTTCGGCTGTCGATGCCACATTTTACGCAGTCGCTCTCCTTATTGCGCACATATATCCGCGATGCCGGGTCCTCGCCGACGAGCACCGCCGCAAGGCACGGTCTGCGTTGCATTATTTCCGTCTCGGCTCTGACCTGTGCACAGATCTTCTCTGAAAGCTTTTTCCCATCTATAATCATTTTTTCGATTGCGCTTCAGCGCACTCCTTATACGTTTTTTGAGTGAATCCAGAGGTGTGCGCAAAGCGCACGGATTTGAATATCACCTCATCCGTCGGCCTGTGGCCGACACCTTCCCCTTGAGGGGAAGGCAAGGGTGCAGACGAGATTTTGCACTGAATCAGCACAATAGCTGCGTCCTAACGACCCCTCAGTCAGCTTTGCTGACAGCTCCCCTTACGCAGAGGAGCCAATGGGGTGCGCTGCCTCCCCTGTGTAAGGGGAGGTGGGTCGGCCTTGGCCGAGCCGGTGGGGTTGCCTATTTAAATCGTGCGCTCTGCGCACACCTCAATTATTCATTAGTCACTATTCACTATTCATTCGCGGGCGCAGCCTGCCTCGCCTTCCCCTTGAGGGAAAGGTGGATAGATTATCATCTGAAGTGCAACACCTAAAAATAGAAAGACAACATGGCCAAACTTGTGTAAAATGTAATCACCACAAAAACAGTTACAAGGAGTGAGCCATGTTGTC
>OLGB01000072.1_pt1 | contig 143755 bp, 120 predicted proteins | sample 1605691 | NCBI WGS metagenome assembly OLGB01 (sample SAMEA3888925, study PRJEB22519) | human gut metagenome | biome: human gut; feature: human-associated habitat; material: faeces | place: Denmark | collected 2010 | reverse complement strand
TTCCGTCACTATGACGTAACCGACATGTTCTCCGTCAACATCGACGCTGTTGAAGCTGTCGTTGGCGGCGATACCCCCGTTGAGACTCCCGAGCCCGTTGAAACCGACGAACCTGTAACCGACGAACCTGTAACCGACGAGCCTGTTACCGATGAGCCTGTTACCGAAGTACCCGTAACCGAGGTTCCCGGTCCTGGAGAAGACGACATCATCTTCACCATGGATCAGGTATACGGTATGCCCGGCGAAGAAGTAACCGTCAGCCTGACCGTTGATGGCGAATTCGAAGTACACAACGTACAGATCCGTCTCTACTTCGACACCAGCGTACTTACCCTCGTTAACATCGAGCGCGGCGAAGTTCTCACCGCAGCAATGAATGATGGTGATCTCGTAATCCTCGACACCACCACCACCGAAGGCTATATCGCACTCGGTATTGCATGCCCGATGACCGCACTGAGCACTGACGGCGTCATCTACACCATCACCTTCCGCATTGCAGAAGATGCAGAAGTTGGTACCGTAGTACCTCTTGAGCCCGAAGTAGCAGAATTCGGCTATATGCCCGTAGGCGAGACCTTCTCCGAAGAGCTGCCCAGGTTCGTATATAACGGCTTCGTAGCAGTAGGCGAAGAGCCCGTTGTAACCGACGAGCCTGTAACCGATGCACCTGTAACCGATGCACCTGTTACCGACGAGCCCAATCCTCCCACTCCTCCCACCGGCACCATCGCCCTCGTTGGCCTTGGCGTAGCAGCAGTTCTTGCCGGCGCAGGCATCGTCCTGTTCAGGAAGAAAGAGGACTAATTGAACTAAAAGGCTGAAGCACACTTCGGCCTGACTCCGGCAGAGCCGCCCATTTGGGCGGCTCTGCTGCGTTTTGGAAAAAATAAACCGGGTCGATTATAAAAGCATAGGCAAACAGAAAACAATGCTCAGAAAACCATATTCGCATGAGCAAAATGCCAAGGCAAAAGTGGAAGAAAGTATTTGAATGAAAATAACCGCAAGAAAGGGAACGCCAAAAAGAATTGAGAATAGAAACGCATAATATATTAAAATTAAAAGAATAACAAACATAAATATATCTAAACGTAGTGTTGACACACGGCAGGAGATATGATATTGTGCAAAAAGAGCTAAAGGCTGCAACTCTAAAGGAAACAGAAAGGAAGAGTAAACATGAAAAAGAGGAATGTGTTGATTGCGTGCATGTGTATACTGGCAGCAGCATTAATTACACTGGCAGTGGCGCTGCCTAAGAGCCATGCTGCTATCGGGCGTGACGCGCGTAAGCGTTATGAAGAATATGAGGAACGCCTTTCGAAGGAGCAGGGCGATTTGGATGAGAATGATAAAACGAGTGGCGATTCACTTGTTTTCTGGTTCCCGGTACCGGAGGGTTATCTTGATAAAGAATCTGACGATAGAAAATATGTCTCAAAAACAAATGCTTACGATACCCCGGAGGAATGGGCAGCACTTGAGGATGTAATCGCTATGCGCGAGGCATCACAGGTTCCATCGGATGTAATCGATACCGTTTCGACGGATGAACTGGTACTATACTGCATGAATTATAATCTCTTCGTAGATTTATTCCTGTTTAAAACGATGCAGGAAGGAATTGACAGTATACGCATAAACTACAACGGTCTGAGTGAGCTGATAAACAGAGAGGATGCCGCCGAATGTCTTATAAGGCTGTATAAGCTCTATGACCTCGAAGCACAGGCGGCGCGGGATGAACGCAGCACTATAAGGCTCCACTATCTTGAATCCATGCTTTGTATGCCCGAAATTCTTGACAGCCTGACTGCGGATCAGTCCAAAGAGCTTGCAGCTGCGTGCGCCGATAAAATCAATCGGATAGTTAATGACGAGAACTGCATTTACAGCGCTGGAACCGCAATGTATCTTGCTGCGATAAGCCAATATGAGACGAGCGAAGAATTCGCAAGTATTATAGATGCTTCCTCGGGGGCAAAGCGGTATGTTGAGGAGGGAATTCTGGTTCCCGATGAGATCAGCGACAGCACCATAGGCGAAATAGTATCATACTTTGCTGAGATACTGAAACAGCGAGCTAAGTAATTATAGTAAATAATTGCAAAGCATCCTTCGGGGTGCTCTTTTGTTTTAGGGAAACGCTCATTGAAGCCTGTTGAAATTCATCGCGGTATGGTGTAAAATATGCCCATAAAGCAAGTGACTGACACTGAAAGGAGATTCTATGAGAAGAAGCATGCTGTTCCTGCCGGGCAATACACCGAACATGATAATCAACGGCGACGCCCTGGGCGCGGACTGCATCATACTCGACCTTGAGGATGCGGTTTCGCCCGATGAAAAGGATTCAGCCCGTCTGCTCGTCAGATCGGCTATGAAAAGGATGGGCTTCAGCGGAGTGGAAATAACGGTCAGGATCAATTCCATCGATACCGATTATTGGAAGGACGACCTTGAAGCCATCGTTCCGCTTAAGCCCGATTTTATCATGCCCCCAAAGTCCGGCTGCGCCGAAGACATCAGGACCATCGACAGCTATATCAGCGGCATTGAGACACGCTGCGGAATGCCGAGCGGTACGGTCAGAATGATACCGCTTATCGAAACGGCGTTGGGCGTAGAGAATGCTTTTAATATCGCAACAGCCAGTCCCCGAGTTGCGGCGCTGTTCCTCGGCGGCGAGGATTTGACGGCAGACCTGCGCTGCAAGCGAACAAAGCAGGGGAATGAGATCAACTATGCGCGAACCAGGCTTGTATGCGCCGCGCGCGCGGCAGGCATAGATGTGTACGATACTCCGTTCACCGATGTTAACGACGATGAAGGCATCGTTGCCGACGCGGAGTATGCCAAGAGTCTCGGCTTCAGCGGCAAGGCCGCAATAGCCCCCAGGCATGTAAGGGCAATAAACGAGGTGTTCAGTCCTTCGCTCAAGGATATTCAGTACGCAAAGGATGTGTTCGAAGCCATCCGAATCGGCAAAGAGCAGGGCAAGGGCGCCGTTTCCCTGCGCGGAAAGATGATAGACAAGCCCATAGTGGAGCGCGCACGACAGACGCTTGAAATGGCAAGGCAGCTCGGTTTGGAGGTTGAATGATATGAATAAGCTTCTGCCCACAATAAAGGACGCAATAATCGCTTCCGGACTTCGGGACGGCATGACCGTTTCGTTCCACCACCATCTGAGGAACGGCGACTATGTGCTGAACATGGTGATGCAGGCGATTGCGGAGCTTGGGATAAGGGATCTGACGGTCAACGCAAGCTCTCTGTTCGATACGCACAGGCCGCTTATCGGGCATATTGAAAACGGAGTCGTCACCACGCTGATGACGGACTATATGTCCGGGGAGCTCGGAAGGTTCATTTCTGCCGGCGGCATGAAGAATCCGGTACAGTTCCGCACCCACGGCGGAAGGCCATGCGATATCGCGAACGGCAAGACCCCGATCGATGTTGCGTTCATAGCCGCACCGGCAAGCGATATGATGGGAAACTGCACGGGCAAGCAGGGAAAATCTGCCTGCGGCTCGCTTGGCTATGCCATGCCGGACGCACGCTATGCAAAATACACCGTTGTGATAACCGATGAGCTTGTAAACTATCCGCTCATCGATTGGTCGATACCCGAAACGGATGTTGACGCCGTTGTGGTCGTCGATTCCATAGGAAACCCCAAGGGGATAGTCTCCGGTACGACAAAGATAACCCGTGATCCGGTCGGCCTGTCAATGGCAATGACTGCGGTCGATGTGATAAAGGCTTCCGGCCTGCTCAAGGACGGCTTCTCGTTCCAGACGGGTGCAGGAGGCGCATCGCTTGCAGCAGCCAAGTATCTGAAGGACGTGATGCTTGCCGAGGGTATTCGCGGCAGCTTCGGCCTTGGAGGAATAACAGGATACATGGTCGATATGCTCAACGAGGGCTGCTTCGAATCGCTGATGGACGTTCAGTGCTTCGATCTGAAGGCGGTAGAATCCATCCGCAGTAATCCGCGTCATCAGGAGATCTCAGCGATTCACTACGCTTCGCCCGAGGCGAAAAGCGCAACGGTGGACAGCCTTGACGTGGTCATCCTTGGCGCAACGGAGATAGATACCGACTTCAATATCAATGTTCATACCGATTCAAACGGCCGTATCATGGGCGGCAGCGGCGGACACAGCGACACGGCGGCAGGCGCAAAGCTGGCGATGATAATAGCTCCGCTGTCCAGGGCAAGGCTTCCGATCGTTACCGACCGCGTGACCTGCATCTCCACTCCGGGCTCAAGCATTGATGTGCTCGTAACCCAGAAGGGCGTTGCGGTCAATCCCAAGAATGCCGAGCTGCGTGACAGGCTTATAGCAGCGGGAATAAAGGTCATGGATATCCGTGAGCTTAAGGCGCTTGCCGAAAGCGTTTCCGGCGTGCCTGAAAAGCCCGTGTTCGGCGAAAGGATCGTTGCCGACGTTATCTACCGCGACGGCACGGTGATCGACCATATCTATCAGGTTTTGGAGGACTAATATGAGAACGATAAAAGCGGAACTGCTGACGGACACCATCGCTTCGCTCTGCGTGGAGGCCAATTGCAGGCTTCCCGAGGATATGCGCAGGCGTATTGAAACTGCACGCAGCGAGGAGAAATGGGACACCGCAAAGGGTATCCTTGATAAGATAATTGAAAACTACAACATTGCCGACGAAAAGTTCGTCCCAATCTGCCAGGATACGGGCGTATGCTGCGTGTTCATGAAGATCGGACAGGACGTTCATATCGAAGGCGATATTACCGATGCGGTGAACGAAGGCGTGCGCCGCGGCTACCGTGACGGCTATCTTCGTAAATCCGTGGTTGCGGATCCTCTGAGAAGGGTCAACACAGGCGACAACACCCCGGCGATGATCTATACGGAGCTTGTTCCCGGAGAACAGATCGAGCTGACCGTTGCGCCCAAGGGCTTTGGAAGCGAAAACATGAGCAGGCTTGCAATGCTCAAGCCTTCGGACGGCATCGAGGGCGTTAAGAGCTTTATCCTCAAGACGGTCGAGGAAGCAGGCCCCAATCCCTGCCCCCCGATAGTGGTCGGCGTTGGCATCGGCGGAACGTTTGATAAAGCCGCGCTTTTAGCCAAGAAGGCGCTTATGCGCAGCACGGACGAAAGGAACCACGATGAGTTTTATGCGGGCCTTGAGCAGGAGATGCTTGATAAGATCAATGCCCTTGGTATCGGGCCGCAGGGCTTCGGAGGCAGAACGACTGCGCTTGCTGTCAATATCGAGACCATGCCGACGCATATCGCAGGACTTCCGGTCGCCGTCAACATAAACTGCCATGTAACAAGGCATAAGACGGTCATTCTGTAAGGGAGGAAAACAAATGGAAAGAAGAATCGAACTCCCCATCACAAGGGAAAGCGTCAGGAACATAAAGAGCGGTGAATCGCTGCTGCTGTCGGGCGTTATCTACACCGCAAGGGATGCGGCGCACAAGAGGCTGGTCGAGCTGGTGGAAAAGGGCGAGGAGCTGCCCTTCGATATAAAGAATTCCACCATCTACTATGTCGGCCCGACCCCTGCCAAGCCGGGACAGGCCATTGGCTCAGCAGGTCCGACCACGAGCTACCGCATGGATGCGTATTCGCCGACGCTCATTCGCGAGGGCGAAACGGGAATGATCGGCAAGGGCAAGCGCAGCCCGGAGGTCATTGTCGCCATGAAGGAATACGGCGCAGTCTATTTCGCTGCGATAGGCGGCGCGGGTGCACTCCTCTCCAACTGCATCAAGTCCGCAGAGATAGTTGCTTATGAGGATCTTGGCGCAGAGGCAGTCAGGAGACTGGTCGTCGAGGACCTCCCGGTTGTCTGCGTCATCGACTGCGAGGGGAATAATCTCTACGAAAACGGCAGAAAGGCATACCTTGATGCAACAGAATGAATCCTGCGGCTTATGCCGCTGATGCGGACACTACGGATATTGAATACATTAAAGACCAAAAAAGTCCCCTGCGGGACTTTTTTGACGCTCCGATGACCGCTGCGGGCCATGCCGCGCACGGTCATTTTTTACGGGATCAACATGGTCAGTCAATCGCCCATTGCAGGGATGATGATGGTTCCGTCGGCATAGACGTAGCAGGTCTTTGCCAGCTCGCCTTCGCCCTGAAGCGTTACCTTATATGCCTGCCTGCCCTGGAAGCGGTCATAGGTGACGGACTGGATCTTCATTTCGCCAAAGACGTCGCGGACTGCGGTCAGTATGTCTTCGGGAACGTCCTTCTCATCGATCACCTTGCCCTCAGAGAAGCCCTCTATATCGTCAACACCGGGAGAACCGGATACTTCGGGCGATGTGCTTGCCTCAGGCGAACCGGATACATTGGGCGAAACGCTGGGTTCCACGGAAGTACCTGCGGTCGTGTTGGGTGAAGCGCTCGGAAGAACGCCGGTACCGGGAGAGTTTGTAGGCTGGGCGGAAATGCCCGGAGTATGGGTCGGGTTATTTCCCTTCGCGCAGGCCGTGACCGCAAATGCCATCAGGACGATGAGCGAGGCAGCCACGATGATTCTGATGCTTTTTTTCATATTGCCTCCGTATGCTTTTTGACCAAATCAAATCGGTTTGGCCTTTGTTGAACAACGGCATTCGAGGAGAATCCCATCGAATTACGCTGCTGTAATGCTATTGTTTGCAGGCTGTATGCGTTTTATTAGGATTTTTTTGTTTTTTTCAAAAAAAGTTCATCCGAATGCATTAATTTTCATTTTGGCAATAAAAATCAGACAGGCAGCGCAGTTTGTATTCGGTGAAAAAATCAATTAGCTGCGGCGAACTAAGGCGTTGACATAAGAAAGTTAGCCGTGTATAATCATACCGCTATTGTTTGAAGGGAGTATAGCGATGGAGAGAAAACACCTTGATATGCTAAAGTTGGGTGAGAGCGGAAGGGTACGCCGAGTGGACGATTCGGACGAAAGACTCCTTCGCAAGCTCACCGATATGGGACTTACCCCCGGCACGGAGGTAAAGCTGATTAAGTTTGCTCCGATGGGCGACCCGATGGAGGTTCATCTAAGGGGCTATTCGCTGTCCCTAAGAAGAAGCGATGCTGCCGTGATAGAACTGATGGATGAGGATGAAGCGGCGGAGGCACAGCGGATAGAGCAAAGAGCAAGGGAAGGCTACGAGGCGGAGGGCAAAAGGATCCTCGCCGAAACCGACCATACCGACAGGGAGGACGAACATGCGCACAAGCGTGCGGAGAGGCTTACCGGTGATATCCTTAACATATCCTGCTCCCCCGGCGGCTGCGCATACTGCCATAAGGATTGCGCCAAGGCCATGTTCAAAACAAAGTCCAAGTCCGTTCCCGACGAGATAGACGCTTCCAAGCGTCCGATAAGGCTTGCGCTGGTGGGCAATCCAAACTGCGGCAAGACGACACTGTTCAATGCCATGACAGGGGAAAGGGAGTATGTCGGAAACTGGGCAGGCGTGACGGTCGAAAAGAAGGAGGGCAGGGTCAAATCCCTGGATTCCGGCAAGGACGGCCTCAATACCGACGGGCACGAGATGATACTCGTCGACCTTCCGGGCATATATTCGCTGTCGCCCTTCGGCATGGAGGAGCGTGTGGCAAGGCAGTACATCCTCACCGAAAAGCCGGACGCAATAATAAACATCGTTGACGCCACCAATCTTGAAAGAAATCTGTATCTGACGATCCAGCTGCTGGAGCTTGAGCGGCCGATGGTCATCGCACTCAATATGATGGACGAGGTGGAGAAAAACGGCGACAGCATCGACTGCGAGGCGCTGTCGAAGGAGCTTGGCATTCCCGTCGTTCCAATAAGTGCAAGAACCGGCAAGGGTCTTGACAGCCTTGTATCCGAAACCAGGAGCGTTTCCGCACAGCTGCTGCTGCATACGGCTCATGCACAGCTGCATGAGGGCTTCCATCTTGAGCCGGACCACCTGTATGACGACTATACCCACGGTATGCACCACCGCATAGGCGATCTTGTTGAGAGCTATGCCGATGAAGCAGCTCTGCCGGTCCACTGGGTCAGCATAAAGCTTTTGGAGGGGGACGAGCCCGTTGCCAACGCACTGAAGCTTCCGGAGAATGTGCGCGCGGAGATTAAGAAGCTTTCGGACGAATACGCGAAGGCCTCCGGCAACAGCTTTGCCGACAGCGCTTCCATGGTTGCGGACAACCGCTATCGCTATATCGAATCCGTGACCAAAAAGGTGCTCAAGCGCGGCAGACCCCTCGGTTCTCCAACGCTTTCTGATAAGATAGACCGTATCCTGACCAATAAGTATCTCGCTCTGCCCCTGTTTTTTGTGATAATGGGCGTGGTGTTCACGCTGACCTTCGGAACGCTGGGCGCGTGGCTCAAGGGGCTGATGGAGAAGCTGCTGTTCGAAATCACCATTCCTGCGGCAAGCTCCGCGCTTGCCTCCGCCTCCGTGCCTGCATGGCTGGTAAGCCTTGTATGTGACGGCGTGCTTTCGGGCGTGGGCGGCGTTATAACCTTCCTGCCGGAGATAGCGATACTCTTCTTCCTGTTGTCCATCTTGGAGGACAGCGGCTATATGAGCCGTATCGCATTCATCATGGATAGACCCATGCGGAAGATAGGCTTGAGCGGCAAGAGCTTCATTCCTTTGCTGATGGGCTTCGGCTGTACCGTCCCTGCTGCGATGGCGGCAAGGACCATGGAGAATATGCAGGATAAGCGCAATACCATTCTGCTCGTTCCGTTCATGAGCTGCTCCGCCAAGCTTCCGGTGTATGCGCTCATCGCAGGCGCGTTCTTCGCTAAAGGGCATACGCTGGTGGTGCTCAGCCTGTACCTTGGCGGCATCGTGCTGGCGGCGCTGTTCGGACTGCTGTTCAAAAAGACCATCTTCAAGGACAACAATGCCGCATTCATGATGGAGCTTCCCCCGTACCGAATGCCCAAATTCAAGGATACCATGCTCCATGTCTGGGAGAGGGTAAAGCATTTCCTCGTCAAGGCAGGCACGCTGATATTCGTTATGAGCGTCGTCGTATGGCTGCTTATGCACTTCAGCTTCAGCTTCAGGTTCGTCGGCGAACAGGTCGAAGACAGCATATTGAGCGCAATAGGCGGAGTGATCGCTCCCATATTCAAGCCTCTTGGCTTCGGCAGCTGGATGGCTGTCGTGGCGCTGCTGACCGGATTTATAGCAAAGGAGAGCGTCGTTTCCACCCTCAGCGTGCTGGTGGGCTCGACCCTGACCGCAGGCAATGCGCTTTCTGCGCTCGGAACGCTGTTCACACCGCTCAGCGCATACTCCTTCCTCGTGTTCGTGTCGCTGTATACCCCGTGCATCGCTGCCGTATCGACCATGAGCCGTGAGCTTCAGTCGAAAAAGTACACCGCCTTTGTCGTGGTGTTCCAGATACTGGTGGCATATCTGGCGGCCTTCCTCGTGTACAGCATAGGGCTGCTGTTCGTATAAAAAGTAAATATTGTCTTGACGCCCGTTTGATGCTATAATTGATTCGATAGTCAAACGGGCTTTTTGTCCGCAAATGAGGTGCTTATGAAGTGGAAAGAGATAACAGTTGATACCAGCGAGGAGGGCATTGAGATAGTGCTTGCCCGCTTTGATTTGCTCGGAATAGCGCAGGTCAACATCGTGCAGGGGCATGATGAGATAGACGCGCTTCTGCATTCTGCGGAAAAGTATTGGGACTATGCCGAGGAAGCCGCTTTGAATAAGCAGCCTGCCGTTCAGGCGTACATATCCGTCGTGCCGGAGAATGAGGGTATAGAGGACAGGGTGACGGCCTCCATGAAGGAGCTTAAATCCATGGAGGCAGAGCTTGGCATGGAGCTTGGCAGCCTTGAAACAAGGGTCAGGATAGTCGATGAGGAGGATTGGGCCAACAACTGGAAGGCGTATTTTAAGCCCATCGCCGTCGGCGAAAAGCTGCTCGTATGCCCCTCATGGGAGAGCGTACCCGAGGGCAGCTCCCGAGCGGTGCTGAAAATAGACCCCGGCATGGCGTTCGGCACAGGTACGCATCAGACCACAAGGATGTGTCTGGAGCTGCTTGAAGCCAATATCAAGCCCGGCTCTGTCGTGGCGGATCTGGGATGCGGCAGCGGCATACTCTCCATCGCCGCTTCGCTGATGGGCGCTGCGGAGACATATGCAATAGATATCGACCCGGTCGCCGCCAAGGCTGCCGGAGAAAATGCCGCACTCAACGGCATAGACCCGGATAAGTACTTCATCCGCACCGGGGATATCCTCTGCGATGAGGGGTTCAGACGGGAGATAGCGGTCAAGGGTTACGATATAGTAATGGCGAACATCGTGGCGAACGTTATCATAGCCTTTGCGCCCGTCGTGCCGCTGCTCATGAAGGACGACGGAATATTCATCGCTTCAGGCATCATCGACGACAGGCTTGACGAGGTGATCGCCGCGCTGAACGCCAACGGTCTCAGGGTCAAAGAGATTAAGCAGGGCGAGGACTGGCGCGCGCTGCTGGCGGTTAAGCAATAATGAAGATAATGATATGAGACGCTTTTTTATCGAAACTACTCCGAGCATAGGCGAAGAGCTTACGCTTGGCGGCGATGAAGCCCGGCATATGCTGACCGTGCTCAGAATGAAGCAGGGGGATGAGCTCATGCTCGTATCCGGCGAGGGCAGCGAGTACCTTGCCAGGATAGAGAGCTGCGGAAGGAATGAGGTCCGCCTTCTGACGCTGTCCGAACAGGCCTGTGCGGCGGAATCGGATATCAGGGTGACCCTCTTCCAATGCCTGCCCAAGAACGGCAAGCTTGAGACCATAGTTCAGAAGTGCGTGGAGCTGGGTGTATACGCCGTTCAGCTCGTGTGTTCGAAGCGCTGCGTGGTGAAACCGGACGGCAAGGATAACAAGCTCGAACGCTATAACCGTGTTTCGCAGGAGGCTGCCAAGCAGTGCGGCAGGGGCATAGCTCCGCAGGTCAGGGCGGCGGCAAGCCTTGCGGACTGTGATTTTTCCGGCTATGACCTCGTTATTGTCGCATATGAAAACGAACAGGAGCTGAAGCTGAGTACCCTGCTCCGGGAAAAGCTTGAAGGGAGACCTTCCAATATCGCCATACTCATCGGTCCGGAGGGAGGCTTGGAACAGGGCGAGGTGGACTTTGTCCTCAATTCCAGTAACAATGCGTACTCCGTGACACTGGGGCGGCGGATACTCAGGACGGAGACCGCCGGAATGGCAATGCTTGCGATGCTCATGTATGAGCTGGAGGACTGATGCGCTGTTGCTTTATAACCCTCGGATGCAGGGTAAATCAATATGAGAGCGATGCGATGGCGGAGCTGATGCAAAGCGCAGGGTATGAGATAACCGACGACCCAGGCGCTGCCGACGTCTGCATAGTAAATACCTGCACCGTCACGAATATTGCCGACCGCAAATCGAGGCAGATGCTTTCCAAGGCGCACAGGCTCAACGAAAACGCCAAGATAATCGCCTGCGGCTGCTTCACTCAGCGCAGTCCGGAGCAGGCGAGGGAGCTTCCCAGCGTCGATGCGGTCATTGGTACCGCCGATAAAAGCCGTATAGTTGAGATAGTTGATTCCCTCTTTGCCGGGGAAGACGAAGGACCCTCGGTTCTCGTACGCGATGTGATGCACGAGCATGAGTTTGAGGAGATGTCCGCTGCGCATGAGGGCAGGACGCGCGCCTATCTCAAGATACAGGACGGCTGCAATATGTTCTGCACCTATTGCGCAATACCCTTTGCGCGCGGAGCTATCCGCTCGAGAAGCCTTGCTTCCGTAAGAGCGGAGGCGGAAAAGCTTAATGCCGACGGCTATGCGGAGGTCGTTCTGACTGGGATACATCTGATGAGCTACGGAAGGGATATCGGAGACGGAACCGATATTCTGGATGCTGTTGCGTGCTTTGACGGGCTTCCGAATATTAGGCGCATACGCTTTGGCTCGCTGGAGCCTCATCTGATGACAGACGGGATAATCAGGGGCCTTGCCGCTAATGAGCGCATATGCAAGCAGTTCCATCTTGCGCTCCAGAGCGGAAGCACCACGGTGCTTGAGCGTATGCGGAGGGGCTATACTGCGGATGAATACCTTGCACTTACGGATAAGCTCAGGCAAGCATTCGGGGAGGATTTGGCGTTGACCACCGATATCATCGCAGGCTTCCCGGGGGAGACGGCATCAGAGCATAACGAGACGCTGGCGTTTATCGAAAGGGTGGGCTTCAGCAAGGTGCATGTGTTCCCATATTCACGCCGAAGCGGCACGCCTGCGGACAGAATGCCATGTCAGCTTACAAACAAGGAGAAGAGCGACAGGGCAAGGGAGCTTATCGCAAAGGGCAGGCTGCTTGAAAGGCAGTTCCTTTCAAGGTTCATCGGCAGGACCATGACGGTTCTGGTCGAGGAAGTTTCGGACGGCTCATCGTTCGGCTGCACCGATAACTATATTAGGGTCAGGATACCATATGCCGTAATGCCCGATACATTGACAGAAGTTCGGCTTGACGGCATCGAGGAAGCGGACGGCGAGATAAGGCTGACCGCACGGAATGAAAACAATCAGTTACGGAGGTAATTAAGGATAATATGGATAATTGTCTTTTCTGTAAGATAGTTCGGGGCGAGATACCCTCGAACAAGGTCTATGAGGACGAGCGAGTGCTTGCCTTCAGGGACATAGATCCCCAGGCACCCGTGCATGTGCTGCTGATACCCAAACAGCATTTTGCGAGCATACTTGATGTGGATGCGGACACCTTTGGATATATGCAGACCATCGTCAAAAAGCTTGCCGATGAGCTTGGCATTGCCGAAAAGGGCTTCAGGGTCGTCGTCAATACCGGCGAGGACGGACAGCAGAGCGTTAAGCACCTGCATTTTCACATCCTTGGCGGCAGGAGCATGCAGTGGCCTCCGGGCTGATGCATCCGAAAAGGTATTCATACTGAAGGGACTGTTTGCGCAGTCCCTTTTCTGTTATCGGGGTGCTTTGGCACGGCGGCACAAAAGGACATTGCGGCAGCTATCCTGCACAATGCCCGGGCTTCGTTTTGCAAGAATATTGTCAAGTATTGTCATGGCATTTGACCTTGACAGCGTGATATGGTATAATTGGACAATATCATGGGGAGGTGTACGCTTTTCATGGATAATAAGGAAAAGAACATGCAAATTCATATCGATTACAACAACATGCTCACCCCTTCCGTGGGTGAATACGGCATCGAGCCGGAGGAGCTCTCCGCAATGGCGGAGGAAATGCGTTCGGCGCTTGAGAGCGTCAATGCCAAGCGTGACCGTCTGCGCTGGCGAGAGCTGTACCGCACGGAGCGCGAGAACCTGGCGGCAATAAACGAGACGGCGCAGTGGGTCAGGGACAACTGCGAAAGCTTTGTCGTCCTTGGCATCGGCGGTTCTGCCCTCGGGCCTATCGCCGTGCATCAGGCGCTGAGGCATCAGCATTTCAACGAGCTTTCGAGGGAACAGCGCAATGCACCCAAGTTCTATGTTGAGGACAATGTTGACCCGGAGAGGATGAACGCCCTGCTGGACGTCATAGACCTTGACACCACGATATTCAACGTTATCACCAAATCCGGCAGCACAAGCGAAACGATGAGTCAGCTTTTGATAGTGACAAGGCTGCTGCTCGACCGCTATGGCGAGGAGGGACTCAGGGAGCACCTTATCGCCACGACGGACAAGGAAAAGGGCAATTTAATCGGCATTGCAAAGCGCTTTGGACTCCGCACCTTCATCGTGCCGGACGGCGTCGGCGGCAGGTTCTCGGAGCTTTGTCCGGTCGGGCTTCTGTCCGCCGCTGTATGCGGAGCGGATATCGGAAGGCTGCTTGACGGAGCGATGCTGATGGATGAGCTTTGCTCCAATGAGGACGTTATGAAGAATCCGGCGCTCGTATCCGCAGCTCTTGAGACGCTTGCGATGAAAAAGGGAGCGAATATCTCCGTGCTTATGCCGTATGCGGATTCGCTCAGGTACATGGCGGACTGGTATGCCCAGCTTTGGGCGGAATCGCTCGGCAAGAAAAAGACCGTCGGCGGCAGGCTCGTCCGCGTTGGGCAGACCCCCGTCAAGGCTCTCGGCGTGACGGATCAGCATTCGCAGGTGCAGCTCTATACCGACGGCCCGTTTGACAAGACCATTACCTTCATCAGGGTCGAAAACTATCGAAGCGAGTATGTGATACCCCATGCCTTTGACGACATTCCGAACGTTGCGTTTCTTTCGGGGCATACCCTGAACGAGCTTATTTCCGCCGAATGCAGGGCGACGGAGCATGCCGTTACCGTCAGCGGACACATGAACAAGACTATAATCATGCCGGAGGTCAACGAATTCACCCTCGGGCAGCTTATACAGCTGCTTGAGATGCAGACGGCGTTTGCGGGCGAGCTTCTCGGCATAGACGCCTTCGATCAGCCGGGCGTTGAGGAGGGCAAGAATGCAACATACGCGCTTCTCGGCAAGGAGGGCTATTCCGAAAAGCTTGCGGAGCTGAACAGCGCCGCAGGTAAGGACCCGAAATACATAGTTTAACTGCTTACAGCGGCGAAAGATGAGCTTATTCGACAAAAAATACTTCAAACATATAGACTGGATGACGGTTGCGATAGTGCTGGGGCTTGTGGCGTTCGGCACGATCGCACTCGCCTCCGTCATGGCTGTGCCCTTTGACGGCACGGAAGCAAGCCTGTCGGATTATATGAGCAGGTTCAACATGGAATACCTGACCAAGCATATAACCAATTTCCTGATAGGCTTTGCCGCCATGCTGGTCGTGATAGTGTTCGATTATTCGATATTCAAATCGCTGTCCGTCTATATCTATGCCGGCATAATCGGCTTGCTTGCGCTGCTGTTTGTTTTCGGCAAGGTTCGCGGCGGAGCGCAGGGCTGGTTCGTATTTGATACTATCGAACGCGCAATTCAGCCGGGCGAGCTGTGCAAGATAGCGCTCATCATTTCGCTTGCCAAGGTCGTATCCGCTGCGATGGACAGGGACGGCAGGCTGCTCAAGCTTAAGGATATTGCGGCGGCGGTTGCGATAACCGCGCTGCCGTTCATGCTGATAGTTTTGCAGCCGGACTACGGCACGGCGTTCGTGCTGCTCGTTATCCTGTTTGTCATCATCTTTATCGCAAGGATAAAATGGATCTACATAATCGCTGCTGCCGTGATGGGCGGCGGCGGCATCGTGCTTGCGTACAACTTCATACTGACCGATAAGCAGAGGGCGAGGATAGATGTGTTCCTCCGCCCGGAGACGATGAGCGACAACGACAAATACCATATAACCAAATCCAAAATGGCTATCGGCTCGGGCCAGCTTCTCGGCAAGGGCTTTTTCGGAGAGGAGACCCTTGCGCAGATGCGCTATATCCCTGCAAGGCATACCGATTTTATCTTCAGCGGCATTACGGAGGCCGTTGGCTTTGTGGGAAGCTGTCTGCTGATAGTCGCACTGTTTGCTCTTATATTCCGCTGGGTCTATATCTCCTATAAGGCAAGGGATAATTTCGGCACGCTGCTCGTTGCGGGCGTTACGGCAATGCTTGCGGCGCATGTCTTTGAAAACATCGGAATGACCATGGGGCTGATGCCCATAACGGGCATACCGCTTCCGTTCATCAGCTACGGAGGCTCGAATATGCTCACGAATATGATCGGCGTCGGAATTGTGTTAAATGTCTACATGCGGCGGCCGCTCAAGCAAAGGCATGTGGACATGACGGCGGCATGACCGCGCTGAACAAGGGACTATGGCAAACAACTACACGGCTGACGCCATGCTTGCGCTGGAGAATGCAAGGGCGGCGGCAGCGGAACTCAATCATGGGTTTATAGGCTCCGAGCATATACTGCTGGGGCTTATCCGTACACGCTCTAAGGCGGCGCTTGCGCTAAGAAGCTTCGGCATGACGGAGGATATTGCCATGCCGTATATAGATACGCTCGTCGGCGGCGGCAGGCACCGCTTTACTGACAGCAGCGGCTATACGCCCAATGCCAAAAGGATATTGGAGCTGTCGCTGTACGAGGCAAAGTCCTGTCTCGAAAACGAAATAGACACAAGGCATATCCTTCTTGCGCTCCTGCGCGAAAGGGAATGCTTCGGCGCAAGGATACTGGGCTATGCCGGAGCGGATATCGAAGGCATAAAGAGGCTTGCATCCTCAAAGGAACCGCTTTCCGAAACGGAATTCGATCAAACGGAGAATGCGGACGATATTGACGGAAATACAAGCTTTGCGAACAATTGCTTCACTTCCGAGGAAGCGGGGACGGCGGAGCGGTCAAAATACACTGCAATACATGGCGTGGGCAGCGCGACCCCTGTGCTTGACGGTTTTTCCGTAGACCTGACGGCGCAGGCAAGAAAGGGCAGGCTGGATCCTATGATCGGCTGCGAAGCGGAGCTTAACAGGCTTATCCAGACACTGCTCAGAAGGAACAAGAATAATCCGGTGCTCGTGGGTGAGCCGGGCGTCGGCAAATCCGCAATAGTCGAAGGGCTTGCTTCAAGGATAGCCGAGGGAAACGTGCCGGAGGAGCTTAAAAACGTGCGGCTCATGCGGCTGGAGCTCGGTTCCGTGATCGCCGGAACCAAATACAGGGGCGAATTCGAGGAAAGGCTGAAAGCCATACTCGATGAGCTTGACGACAGCGTAATTCTCTTTATCGACGAGATACACACCATCGTCGGTGCAGGCTCGGCAGAGGGCAGCGTTGACGCCGCAAACATCATGAAGCCTGCCCTTGCAAGATGCGGTATCAGGCTTATCGGCGCAACGACGCTGGACGAATACAAAAAATACATCGAAAAGGACGCCGCGCTCGAAAGAAGGTTCTCAAAGATTCTGGTTGAAGAGCCGAAGGAGGACGAGGCGCTTGAGATACTCAGGGGGCTTTGTCCCAAATACGAGCTGCACCACGGCGTAAATTTTACGGAGGAAGCTTTGGCGGCCTGCGTGAGCCTTTCGGTGCGATGCTTACCCGAACGCTTCCTGCCCGACAAGGCGATAGACCTCATGGATGAAGCCGCTTCCCGGGCAAGGCTCAACAGGCTGACCGGCGGGAGGCCGCTGACGGTGGACAGAGAAGCCGTGGCGGAGGTGGTGAGCGAGATGACGGGCATTCCCGCATCGAATCTAACGGGAAGCAGCGCCAAGCGGCTCATGGAGCTTGAAGCAGGGCTCAAAAGCAGGATCTTCGGACAGGACGCCGCCGTTTCGGAATGTGCGCGCGCACTCAGGGCGAGCGGCGCCGGGCTTGCGGAGGAGGGAAAGCCCTTCTGTTCGCTGCTCATATCCGGAGCCTCCGGTACCGGCAAGACCGCACTTTGCGAGGAGCTGGCGGCGGAGCTGTATCCGGGTGAGGATGCGCTGATTAGGTTCGATATGAGCGACTATTCCGACCCGGGCAAGCTTTCAACGCTCATCGGCAGCCCGAGCGGCTTCCGTGACAGCGATGAGGGCGGAAGGCTTACCGAAGAGGTGAGGAGAAAACCGTATGCAGTGGTCCTGCTGGAAAACGTGGACAGGGCGTGCGACGAGGCGCAGAGCCTGCTTGCAGGAATGCTTGCAAGCGGCATCATGACCGACGGCAGGGGCAAGCGTGTGAGCTTTCGCAATGCGCTGCCGGTGTTTACCGTAAATACCGGAGGCCTTGCGAAGAGCCGCTTTGCAGGCTTCGGAAGCCACGGCGGCGAGGATGTTTCGCTGTCCGGCGTGGTCAATTCCGAGCTGCTTTCAAGAACCAATGCTGTCGTGCATTTTGCGCCCTTTGATGCCCAAACCGCCGAAAGGGTGGCGAAAAAGCTGCTTGGAGAGCTTGCTGCCAGGCTGACAAGGCGCGGAATATGTGTGGAGTTTGACGACAGTGCGGCTTCGTTCATCACGGGGGCAATACCCAAGGCGGAGCTTGCAAGGAATAATGCGCACGCAATTGAAAAACTAATCTCCCATGAGATAGAGGACGGAATAAGCCTCGGCCTGCTCAATGGGGAGCTTATAAAGGGAAACGCCTACCGCTGCGCCATTGCGGACGGCAGGGCGGTATTTCATAGCATTGGCTGATTGCCGGGAGGGTCAGTATGGAGGTTCATAGATTCGGCCTTGGAATAAGGATTGAGATGCTCAAAGCGGATTTCGGCGACGAGGAGCTGCTCGATGAATTCGGGCATATCTTCTCTGCGCTGAGTGCGGAGGTGCTTGAGGGCCTGCAGCTCTACGGAGGACGCTGCAAGCTGGACGAAAAGGACAGCGACAGCATATTTACCCTCGTTTTTATGAACGGCAAGGTCAGAAGGATGCGGAAGCTGTTCGCACGGCTTGACGGCGACGCCTATATTAAGAGCATACTCGCAAGCTATCGGCCCTATATTCAGACAAACACCCTCTGCAAGGTCGAGGGATTAAGATATTTCGGTGAATTCGGCAGCGACGGAATGCTGCACGGCGGCGAGATAAAGCTCGATATCCGCGCGCTTATGAGGAGAAACCTCCGCCATGCTGCAGGCAAGGGCTTTACCATTCTGCTTTCGCCCGATAAATTCAAGGGCAGCATGAGCGCCGAGTTTGCCGCGCGCACGATAATGGGAGCGGCAAGGCGTGTACTCCCGGGCTGCCGGATAATCTCTGCGCCGATAGCGGACGGCGGAGACGGCACCGTCGATGCGCTGGTCCGTGCCTTTGACGGACTGAAGCGCAGGGCGACGGTCACCAACGCCAATGGTGACAAGGTCGAAGCCGAATACGGCATAATCGGCGGCAATACTGCGATAATAGAGATGGCGCAGGCCTCCGGGCTTGCGATGCTCGATCCCGGAGAGCTTGACCCGATGAAGGCGAGCAGCTTCGGTACGGGCGAACTGATACTCCATGCGCTCAACGAGGGAATCAAGCACATACTGATAGGCATAGGCGGCTCGGCAACCAACGACGGAGGCATGGGCGCCGCCGCCGCACTGGGCGTACGGTTCTTCGATGCGGACGGCGGTGAGCTCCCCGGCTGCGGAGAAAGCATGGTAAAGGTCTGCTCCATGGACACCTCGGGCATGCCATCAAAGCTGGAAACGGTGGATATCCGCGTCATGTGCGACGTGAAAAACCCCATGACGGGCGAAAACGGCGCAACCATGGTGTTTGGCCCGCAGAAGGGGGCATCGGGCACGGTGCTCGATGAGCTTGAGCAGGGAATGAAGAATCTTGAGAGGGTCTATAACGACTACCACTGCTCCGAGGTCTGTTCGGAGCCCGGCACGGGCGCTGCCGGCGGCATGGGAGCAATGCTCCGCGTGCTGCTTGGGGCGGAGCTAAAGAGCGGAGCGGAGGCTGTGCTGGAGGCGGTGCATTTTGACGAGCTGCTCACGGAAGCGGATCTTGTGATAACGGGCGAAGGCTGTCTGGACGGAGGCTCCGTGGACTCCGGCAAGGCCGTCGGCACGGTGCTGAGGCACGCGGCTGCGGAGGAGGTGCCGGCAGCGGTTATTGCAGGCTGCTTCGGCGAGGGCTATGAAAGGACGGCCAAGCTCGGAAGCGTCGCGCTCAAGAGCTGCATCAACAGGCCCATGACCCTTGAATATGCGATGGAGCATTCCGAGGAGCTGCTGTCGCTTGCCGCAGAGGAGCTGCTTCGCGGCGTGGCGGCGGTCAGGAATACCCGCACGAGGCTGCTTTCACGCTGAAAGGCTCATAATTACGGAATTTCTGTGAAATTCGTAAAAATATCTTGCGGAGAATGCAGGAATGTTATATAATTATTTCAGCATCGCTCAGAAAGGCCAAAAGATGAAAACGAAGAGAAAGACAAAGGTTATCCGTTCAAATAAGCCATATTATATTACTGCCGCCGTTATAGCCGGCATGGCGCTGATTTTCCCGATGTACAGCCTGTTCTGGCTGATAGTCACTGCGGCAGTAGGCGTTATCGTGTTCCTTGCGGTCAAAAAGAAGCACCCGAACACGGAAATGCTTATCGAAAGCGAGCCGGAGTACGATACCGGGCTTGAAGAGCTTGACAGGGCGCTGCACGAAGCGTGGTCGCATCTTAAGTCCCTCCAGCAGCTTGAAGAAGCCATCTATAACGACACCGTCAGAACAAGCGTGTCACGCATGGTCAAATCATGCAGGGCCATTTTGGCGGAGCTTGGCGAGCACCCGAAGAAGGCGTTCAAGATTAGAAAGTTTTTGAATCACTACCTGCCCACCACCGATAAGCTCATGGTATCATACAAGAAGCAGGAGCTTCTCAACAGCGGAGGAAGCAATTCGGACGAGATAATGAGAAGCGTTGAAAGCAACTGCGGAACCATGGCAAGAGCCTTTGAGACCACCCTTGATTCGATGTTCTCGGAGGATGTGCTGGATATCAACACCGATATTGAGGTGCTGGACGGCATCATGGACAGCGGAGAAAAGAAGTAAAATTGATCAAGATAAAGAAGAAAGGCTTACTCATTAAGCTTATTCATTCACAATACGAAAGGAAATACTATCATGGAAGAAAAATACACCCCTGAGCTTACCCTTGAAGGCATCGCTGTCGAGCCTCAAATCATGCCCGTTGATACCTCCGCCAAAGCGGTCGAAAAGAGCGTACAGGAGAGCGTCAATCTTACGCCCGAGGAACAGCGCATGGTGGAAGAGTTTTCGGAGAAGATCGATATTACCGATTCCTCTCTCGTAATGAACTACGGCGCAAAGAGCCAGAGTAAGCTTTCCGAATTCACCGACAGTGCGCTTGCCGCTGTCCGCACCAAGGATCTTGGTGAGACCGGTGAGATGATAACCTCGCTCATCGGCGAACTTAGGGGCTTTGGCGAAGAGGAGAAGAAGGGCCTGTTCGGCATCGTCAAGCGGAAGACCGCAAAGCTCGAGGCCATGAAGGCACGCTATGACAGCGCAGAGAAGAGCGTCGCCAGCATCGTTATAAAGCTTGAGGACCATCAGGTGGGGCTCAGCAAGGATGTTGCGACCCTTGAGGAGATGTACAACAGGAACCTTGCCTATTTCAAGGAGCTTACCATGTACATCCTTGCCGGCAAGAAGAAGCTTGAAAAGGAACGCAGCACCACGCTTGTGGAGCTCAGCGCGCGTGCAAAGCAGAGCAATCTTCCCGAGGATGCTCAGAAGGCAAGGGATTTTGCGGATATGTGTACAAGGTTTGAGAAAAAGATTTATGACCTTGAGCTTACAAGGAACATCAGTATGCAGATGGCGCCGCAGATCCGCCTTATCCAGAACAACGATATCATGATGATAGAGAAGATACAGACCACTATCGTCAACACCATTCCGCTTTGGAAGAACCAGATGGTCATTGCGCTTGGTCTTGCCCATACCCAGCAGGCTATTGAAGCTGAGCGCAGCGTGACCGACATGACCAATCAGCTGCTCAAGCAGAATGCAGAAGCACTGCGAGTGGCAACCGTTGCGGCTGCCGAGGAGAGCGAGCGCGGTATAGTAGATATTGAAACGCTGACAGAGACCAACCAGAAGCTCATCGCAACCATGGACGATGTCCTCAGGATACAGCGCGAGGGCCACGATAAGCGCGTTGCCGCCGAAGCTGAGCTTGTCAGAATGGAAAACGAGCTGCATAGAAAGCTTCTGGAGGTCGCAAACGTTGAAACGGAGAACAAATGAAAGAATTTTTCAGCAAACATTGGGTAGCTGTCCTGTCGCTCGTGCTGGCGATACTTATAGTTGTGCCGCTGAGTGCAGGGATAAGCCTCAATATCAAGTCCAATAAATGCTTTTCATCCTTTGAAAAGTCGGCCGTAAAGAATCAGGGCCATGGGCAGACGCTGTCGTCCGATATGGACACGCTCATAGCCGCTGCGTCCAACTGCCTTGACGCTGCCGAACGCATGCTTGGCGATGATGACTATTCCGTCAAAAACGCAAGGGATGCGATAAAGGACTATAAGTCCCTGAAAAGGCAGCATTTACGGTACAAGGCCTGCCTTGATGTATGCAGGCTCATCGATGTAGTTTACAGCGCTTGCGGCGGAGAGAATGCCGATGATATAACGATCGTTGCACAGTATAACCAGATGCTCAGCTCGAAGGCTAAGATCTTCAACTATGCCAATGTCGACTATGAAAGCGCAAAGCAGAAGCAGGCGAAGCTGCTCAACGGATTCCCTGCAAAGTACATAGCGGAATTTTTCAATATAGGAGAATAACCACCCAATAAGGAAATGACAAAAAAACTCAACAACAAGCTTGTTCTTTTGATCGCAGTTTTGCTTGCGCTGTCTTTGTGCGGCGCGAGCTTGGCTTATAATGTGCCAAGTCCGAGTTCGGACTTTTATGTGCTCGATAATTCGGACGTACTTTCCGACAATACGGAGGCCTATATCATCGAACGGAACAAATATCTGTTCGGTGAGTGCGGAGCACAGATATGCGTCGTAACCCTTCCGACGATCGGTGATGCGGATATCGAGAATTTTGCAGTCGATCTTTTCAACAGCTGGGGCATAGGCGATGCTGATGAGGATAACGGCTTGCTTTTGCTGCTCGTCACCGATGATGAGCTGTGTTGGTGCCTTCAGGGTTCGGGGCTTGAGATCACCATGGACGATGCGTACCTTACGGAAGTCCTCTATGCCAACATGCGCGATGACTTTTATGAGCAGAGGTTCGACCAGGGCACGAGAAAGACCTTTGATGCGCTCTATCAAAAGCTCTGTATGCTCTATGACGTAGATCCGAATGGGACATCATCGGGTACTGCCCAAACGCAGGGCCCCTATATCCCGGGGGCGACGTCCACGACTCCTCCGTATTACCCGGGCGGCGATGACGAGCCCTATTATCCGGAATATAACGGCGGCGGAAGCTGCATCAGCTCCTGCCCAAACTGTTCGGCGTGCTCTGGGCTTGCCTGCGGAAGCTGCATCAGCTCCTGCCTAAGTTGTTCGGAGTGCTCTGCGCTTGCCTGCGAAAGCTGCACAGTGGGCAGTATCTTTTGGATCATCATCATCATCCTTGCTGTGCTCATGATCAGCTCGATATTACGCTCTGCGGTGCGTCCCGGCGGCGGATACAGGGGCGGACGCAGGCCCCCAAGGGGCGGCGGTTTCCACGGCGGTCCGCGTCCCGGCGGTTTCCACGGAGGCGGCTTCGGCGGCGGCTCTCACGGCGGTTCCCACGGGGGCGGCTTCGGCGGAGGCTCCCACGGAGGCGGCTTCGGAGGCGGTTCTCATGGAGGCGGCTTCGGCGGCGGTTCCCATGGCGGCGGCGGCGGAAGCAGGGGCGGCGGCGCCGGATTCGGAAAGCATTGATATTACCGTGTTGAGATGCTGTGATGGCTCATAAGGGCGTCCGGCATCTCAATAATCGTTATAATACGGGGGACAGATGGAAAACCAACCGAGCGAAAACAACAGGGCATCATACTTTGAATCGCTTCGAGAGCTGCTTAGACGGCGAAAGGACGGAACGATCAGAGAGATAATCGATGACTGGAAATGGATATTCGGCTACAGCTCACGCTATAAGGGAGCGATAGCCTTCTATGTCATACTCGGAATCATCAGCACGACGCTCGGCCTTGCCGGAAGCATTGCCGGCAAATACCTTATTGACATCATAACGGGCTATAAGCTTGAAAAGCTGGCGCTTCTCATCTGCATCACCGTCGGAAGCATGCTGCTGAGCCTCCTGTTTGACAGCGTCATTTCAAGGATATCCGCAAAGATAAGCATAGACATCAATAACGATATACAGGCGGATATCTTTGATAAGATAGTCGATGCGGACTGGCTGAGCATCAACGCCTACTCCAACGGCGACATACTCAATCGATTCAACAGCGATATAGGTACGGTCGCTTCCAACGCCATAAACTGGCTGCCGACGATACTGATAGCCGTATACAGGTTCGCTGCAACCTTTCTCGTGATACTGCATTACGATGCGGTCATGGCGCTGATTGCGCTTGCGAGCGCACCGATACTCATAATAAGCTCGGGCTTCCTGATGAAAAGGCAGCGTATGCACGGCAAGCGCGTCAGGCAGATGAGCAGCAGCCTTATGACATTCGAGGCTGAAACCTTTTATAACTTTGATACCATCAAATCCTTCGGTATCTCCGGCTTTTACAGCAGGAAGATGCGTGAATGGCAGAAAAAGTACAGGGATGTAACACTGGATTACAACCTGTTTTCAATAAAGACCAATGTGTTTATTTCCATACTGTCGATACTGGTGGAGATAGCAGCGTTCGGCTATTGTCTGTTCCTGCTGTGGACGCATGCGATAACCTTCGGAACGATGACCCTGTTTCTGCAGCAGGGCGGCAACCTTACAAGCGCATTCAAGAGCCTTGTCGGCATAGTTCCGAATTTTCTTAACAGCTCCGTCTCTGCGCACCGCATTCGCGAACTTGTGGAGCTTCCGAGGGAAACGCATATTCCGGAGAGCAGCGACATGGACGAATTTGCGGACGAGGGCTTCACCGTCAGCATGAGGGGCGTGGACTTTTCCTACACCGAGGGCGAGAAGGTGCTGAGATCATCCGAACTGGTCGCCGCTCCGGGGGAGATAGTTGCGCTTGTCGGAGCCTCCGGCGAGGGCAAAACCACGCTGATTCGCCTGATATTGGGGCTTGTGCGGCCGGAAAGCGGAGCGGTCACGCTGCGCGCGGCAAACGGCAGGGAGGTCGTGATGAACGCAGAGACGAGGCATTTTTTCGCCTATGTGCCGCAGGGCAATACCGTGATCGCCGGAACGATTGCGGAGAATCTGCGCATGGTCAGGGAAAACGCTTCGGATGATGAGCTTATCGAGGCGCTGAGGCTTGCCTGTGCCTGGGAGTTCGTGGAGAAGCTTCCGGGCAATATCAACGCCAATATCGGCGAGAGGGGAAAGGGACTTTCCGAAGGACAGGCGCAGCGCATAGCGATAGCGAGGGCAATACTGCGCGATGCTCCGGTACTGCTTCTGGATGAAGCGACTTCGGCACTGGATGTTGCGACTGAGCGCAGGGTGCTTAGAAACATCGTAACCGCCCGTCCGAACAAGACCTGTATTGTCACCACGCACCGCCCGAGCGTACTAAGCATGTGCCGGCGCGTGTACCGTGTAATGGATACCCGTGTTACCGAGCTGAGCGAGGAAGAGTCGGCACGAATGGCAATAGATTTTTAACGAAAGCACGAATAAATATGAGCAGTGAAGAAAACAATCCGATAACGGGAACGCCAAGAGGAAGAAGGGATAAATACACCTGGACGCATCAGCTTTTCAGGCTGTTTTGGCTTGCGCTGATACCCCTTGGGCTGCTGCTTCCAAAGCTTTGCAGCGGACAAGCGGCGGATATAGAGCTTACTTACAGCCGAAAGATCTACCCTGCGATAGCAAAGGTGCTGAGTGCGATAAGCTCCGCCTTCAGCTTCTCACTCGCAGAGGTGCTGCTGATTTCTGCCGCCGTGATAATCGCTGCGATACTGGTGTTCAGGATTTTTGCGGTCATCTTTGGAAAGCTGCACAAGCGTCACCGCAACAGGATAAAGCTGGTCAGCTTCCTGATTTCGGTGGGCATTTTTGCCGGAGTCATGATAAACCTTTTCTATGGCCTTTGGGGATTGAACCACTTCCGTCTGCCTGCGGAATACACCTTCGGCCTTTCGGTCAGGGAGTATTCGACAGCGGAGCTAAGCGAAGCCTATGAATACCTGATAGGCGAGGCTGCAGCCCTCCGGGAGCAGGTCAGCGAGGACGAGAACGGAGTGTTCACGGTATCGCATGATGAAGTCTACCATTCTGTTGTAGAGGCGTACGAGGCCTTGGGCGAAAGCAACTCCGCGTTCGCCAATACCGTGTATCCGGCGAAATCCCTCATGCTCTCACCGGCGATGTCAAGCGCAGGCATTGCAGGCATATACATACCGTACACTGCCGAAGCGAATGTGAATACCGATCAGCCGGATCTGTACATACCGGCAAGCACCGCACATGAGACTGCCCACTATTTCGGCTTTGCGCGTGAGGATGAAGCGAACTTCATCGCCTATTATGTTTCGCTGTTCAGCGAAGACCCGGCGCTGCGCTATTCCGCAGTCATGAACGCACTTGTGTGCTGCGGCAACGCGCTCTGCGGGCAGGACAGGGAGCTTTATATTGCGCTGCGTGAACGCTATACCGACGGCATGAACCGTGATTTGACCGAGTACAGAAACTATCTTGCCAACAGCTCCGGCGGCAAGCTTGAAGAGATAAGCGACAAGCTCAACGATACCTATCTGAAGCATAACGGTCAGACGGAGGGCGTGTACAGCTATTATCAAATGACACGGCTGCTGCTGGCCTATTTTGAATCCGGGCAGATAATCACAGGGGGCTGAGCTTCCCGGGGAAAGTCAAGACCGGTATTTGTGACAATAACATAGACGGAAAGGACGGCGCAGCGATCGCTTTGCCGTCCGGTTTATATCTTTATAATAGGAAATCCAATTATCTGTTGGCCCTTGCCTTATGCATTGCGATGATGCGCTGCATTTCGTTGTAGACAATCATGTAGCCCTCGTCAACGCCCATGCCGGGCTTTGCGAGGATCTGATCGGGACGGGTCGCCATTGCGCACTGTACGCATACCTGAGCACTGCGGTCGGTCTCGTTGCAGGTGCCGCCCTGGTAAGCGCCGATGCCCTTTTCCTTGCAGTAGAGGACTGCTTCAACGATGTTGTTGATGCCGCCGAGGTCGGGGGTCTTGATCTGAACCATGTGGCCTGCCCTGTTGTCGGCAAAGTACTTGATGTCCTCAAGGGTGTTGCACCATTCATCGGCGACTATCTCAACGTTGATTCCGCGGTCGTCCAGGAGCTTGGTGATGGTCTTGAGAGCTATCATCTGCTTTTCACGGTCTTCAACATCCATGGGGCCTTCAATGCGGAGGTGGAAGGGCTTTGCAGCCTGCTCGAGCCTTGCCATGTAGTCCGCCATAGCCTCGTAGTTGTCGTTGCCGAATGCAGCGCCGATGGTGCCGTATACATCGATATGGAAGACGGGGTTATAGTCCTCGCTTGTGCGGAGGGCAAGCACCCTGTCGCGGAGCCAGCAGACATACTGCTCCAGCAGTTCGCCGTGCTCGCCGAGCTTGGTCTTAACGTTGTTGATGAGTGCGTGGGGAAGCACCTGAGCGCCCTTGATTATCATCTTATCGGCATTGGTATAGCGGTCGTCGCCGGACTGGGTGAAGATGGGAAGGGGCTCATCGGTGATGGTGCAGCCGTATTCGTCGGCAACGACTTCGCACATCATGCGGCGTGTAGCCTTGGCGACTGCATCGAGGATAGCCTGGGTCACGCCGTAGCGGATAGCGGTGTGAAGACGCTTGCCGTCAACGGTGATGGCCTCAACCATTTCGGAAAGGCCCTTGAAACTGTCGGCTTCACGGCCGACGAGCATGGGTTTGATGTGCGCTTCGATAACGGGGATGAAGTCCTTTGCGAGAAACAGGGGGTCGCGTCCGCCTGCACCGCTGTACTGAACGGCAGCGCAGTCGCCGTATGCGACCTGACCATCCTCGAGTACGAGCTGGACGGAGATGGATTCGCCTGCCTGACGAATGGAGGTAAAGCCCTCGGTAACGGTCTCACCGACATAGGTGAAACCATCGGATTTTGCGCCGGACTTTATCGCGCGCTGGTCATCAAAGTAGAAGCCGGTGCGGCCGGGTGAGCAGATAAGATCAACGATTTTCATATTATTGCCTTTCTATAATCAAATAGAATTATTTTGCGTTTTTTTTATCAAAGGTATTGCGCATCGGCGATACCCTTCGGAATGATCAATAGTTCAGGCCGTGAATGCCCTGGGGGCGTCCGACAAGCCTTCCCTTGCTGATGGCGTAAACGTCGTCAGTGACCATCTGGAACGAGGCGTTGCGTTTTTCGGCACGGGCGCGCTCATTGATCATCTCGGTGTTGAAATCCTTCATCTCCTGTGTGAAGGGGAGGTTGCCGACGTTGAGAATGCGGATAGCACCGTTGTTGTCGCGGGCGGGCAGCATCTTGCCGGCGTTGAAGCGTGAGGGAGCGAAGGGAATGTCGATAACGCCTGCTTTAACGGCACGAACGGCGCCCACAGCGATATCGCCGTCGCCAAGCTCAAAGCACTTGTCAACGATTGCACGGGTCTCACGGCGGATGACTTCCTTCTCCTGCTCAAGGTCGCCTGCGGCGCATACCTGGTCGGAGAGCATATTGATGACCTGCTTGGTGCATCTGAGTCCCTGAGCGTTGGCCTCCATGGTGGGAACGCCGACTGCCTCATGCGGAGTCTTGACGATGACCTTGGTGGCCTTGGAAAGCGCAGCGGTCGCACTGCCCCAGCTTATGACGCCGAAGGCCTTGGCCTCGTCCTCGGGGAAGCCGCCCATCCACTGATGGAAAACGGTGGTTATGATGACGTCGTCATAGCCGTACCTGTGCATATACTCGTTGGTAAGCTCCTCGAGCGTACGGATAGCGGCAACATCCTGGATGAGATTGCCGCACTGGCCGTAGCCGACGGTGATATTGCGAACGCCCTGCTCCGCAGCGAGAAGCGCTTCGATAATGGCGACAGAATGGGAGATGCAGGGGGGAACAAGGGTTCCGGTGAGAGGGCCGTAGGGTTCGCGGTTGATGGAAACGCCTGCTTCCTCGTAAAGACCGGTGAGCCTGTCAACATACTGCCAGTCACGGATGGTCTTTTCCATCGGTACGTTCTTGGCGTAGGGGAGATTGTAGGAAATGCCGCCTCCCTCGTAGCTGGTGAAGCCGCCGGCATAGCAGATCTCGGTGAGAAGCCTTGCGTCGGGGGTGCCGTGGCGAACCTGCACGGGGGTGTCAAGAGCGTTGATGATCTGACGGCAGCCGGCAACGCCGTGGTTGACTGCCGGGAAGCCGTTCAGCATGGAGCGGCGCTCCTTCATGGATTCACGGATGCCCACCTCCGCTTCCTGGTAGCGGTTCTGTCTGGTATAGCTGTCGATGGTCGTGGGGAGAAGATCGGCAGCGCCCTTGTTCTGAAGATAGGTGAGAAGCTCAATATGGTCGTGTATCAGCGCCACGCCTGCACGGGGCTGAACAAGGGTGATGCCCCTGTTCTTGGCGTCGATGAGCTTTCTTGAAAAGATCTTGTGCTCGGGCATGGCTTTGTGGAATGCAACAGCTTCGTCAAAATCCACATCCCTGCCGGTGGGCCATTGCTGAAGGACTTCAGCACGTATACTTGCGAATTCGTCGTCGGCAATACGCTTATTCTGCAATGTCATTTTATTGTAGCTCCTTTTTCATAATGGTCAGCGCTGTTTCCGGATAATGCTCGCCGAGCAGCCCCATGGCAGCAATGATGTATTTTCTATCCACAAGCACGGATGCTTTCTTCGGCTTGAGGAATGAAGGTTCTTTTTCGTCGTAGAGCGCATAGGAGGCGATATGCTCGGTGTGTTCGGTATGGATGAGCGAGCCTCCGGTTATGACTATGCGTTCGATGTTGGTAAGGTTTTTGCCCGTCTGCACATAGGTCGTACCCAACATGCTGTACGTTTCCTCTATGCTGCCTGCGTGACGGGTGACCGCAGTCCTGACGGCCATGCATGCCAGCGCCTCATCGAGCGCCAGCGTTTCGGGGCTGTCGGGGAGAAGATCGGTATGAGCCGCGAATCTTTCGACAAGCTCCGCCGCACGCGCCTCGCTCAGCCCGGCAAGGGAGGCGATCTTTCCGATGCCGCCTGCGCTTTCGACTATACCGTGGATGCTGTACCGCATTCCGATATCGCCCTCGACAGTACGCTTGAGATACGGCTCTGGCAAGCCCTTGAGCAGCGTCCTCGGGTCGTCGGGCATTCCGTCCGAAACGGAGTAGATGTCGGTGGTCGCACCGCCGACGTCGATCGCGATGAGTTCGCCAATGCCGCTCTGCCTGTCGGTGCCTTCGCTCAGCAGCTTTACGGCAGCCATGACGGCGGAGGGCGTTGGCATCATTATGCCGGAGATAAGCTCGCTCGCCCGTGTGAGCCCCTTGGCTCTGACGATGTTTTTGAGGAATACATCGCGAATGACCTGCTGCACCGGATCGATGTTGAGCGTTCCGAACTTCGGCATGACGTTTTCGCAGACATAGACCTCGCGGCCCTCGAGTATGCGCGCGCACTGACGGGAAGCGTTGCGGTTGCCTGCAATGATAATGGGGAATTCTCCGCCGACTTCACGCAGCACCTCCGCATTATGCAGTATGCATGCGGAGTTTCCGCCGTCCGTACCGCCGACCAACAGAAAGATATCGGGGGATATGGCCCTTATCTCGTCCGCATCGTCCTCGTTTAGCTCATAGGAGTAGGTCTTTAATACCTTTGCTCCTGCGCCCAGGCTCGCGGTCTTTGCCGCCTCGGAGGTCAGCTCCGGTACGAGTCCGCTTGCAAGCATCCTGAGTCCGCCTGCGGCGCTTGACGCTGCATAGCGTTCGGTGAATTTGATTTCGCCCGTTATCTTGGCAAGCTCCCTGACGGCGTTTTCAAGTCCGTTGTTGATATCGGTTTGAACGGTGGTGTATGAGGAAGCTGTGCCAAGCAGCTCGGCATTGTCGGTATCGACAGCCGTGACCTTGGTGTAGGTGCTTCCGAAATCTATCAACAATACGGGATTCATAATCTATTCCCAGCTGATTCCTTTATCAGTCCTCTATATGGAGGTCCTTTCTGAGACATTCGATATCCACCATCGGATCGGTTCCAGGGGGGAAGGAACGGTCAAAGCCCATCGCCTTGAAACGCTTTTCAACCTCCTCAAAGGGCTGCTTGCCGATGACGATATTACCGCCGACATAGAGGAGTATTCCCTCAAGCCCTGCTTCGTTGCACTTTTCACGCAGACCGCGGCAGTCCAGCTCGCCCTGTCCGTAGAGCGAGGAAACGAGGATGGCGTCGGCATTGGTCTCGATGGCAGCGTTGATGAACTCCTCCTGCGAAACCATTACGCCCAGGTTGACGACATTGAAACCCGCTTCGGTGAATGCGTGATAAAGTATCTGATTGCCAACGGCATGAACGTCAGCTCCGATCACGCCGATGACCAAGGTCTTCTTCTCCATCAATTACCTCCGTAAAACATAACAAAAGTACTATTAATATCCGCACAACAAGGCACGCGCAGAACACGTGCCAATATCGTGTAAATCATACTGATTTCCATGTAAAATGTCAATTAAAATAAGCTGAAAATTCAAATATATTTGCAGATGCCGCAAGCCTATATGAAATTAAACCCGATAAGCCGCAGATATGTCGGGCTTATCGGGGAACGGGGGTTAAAAACCGTCAATGGGCGAACTGGCTGTCGTAGAGCTCGCGATAGAAGCCGTTTCGGTCGAGAAGTTCCCTGTGCGAACCCTGCTCGACGATCCTGCCGTCACGCATGACGAGTATTACATCGGCCTCCCGAATGGTGGAGAGCCTGTGGGCGACGATAAAGGTCGTTCTGCCCTTCATGAGCCTGCGGAACGCATCCTGAACCTGAATTTCGGTTCGGGTGTCGATGGAAGAGGTAGCCTCATCGAGTATGAGCATCGGCGGATGCGAGAGCATGACGCGCGCAATGCAGAGAAGCTGCTTCTGCCCCTGCGAAAGATTTCCGCCGGATTCGCCTATCACGGTATCATAGCCGTCCGGAAGCCTTTTGATAAAATCGTGGGCGTGGGATGCCGTGGCGGCGGCTATTATTTCATCTTCGCCTGCATCGGACCTGCCCATTGCGATGTTTTCGAGGATGGTGCCCTCCTTCAGCCAGGTTTCCTGCAAAACCATGCCGAATTGCCCGCGCAGCTCACCCCTGGGCATGGATTTGGTGTCTGTTCCGTCCACCAGGATCCTGCCGCTGACGGGGTCATAAAAGCGCATGAGCAGATTTATGAGCGTTGTCTTGCCGCAGCCGGTCGGGCCGACGATAGCGACGAGCTGTCCGGGCTTTACCCTGAGGCTGAAATTCCTTATCAGGGGCTTATCCGGGGAATATGAGAAGGTGAGATCGTCAAATTCGACAGTCCCCTTGGGGGCGGAGGGCTCGGACAGCTCCGTTGGATCGGGGCTTTGCTCGGGCGCTTCAATCAGCTCAAACAGCCTTCCGGCGCAGGCGAGCGCATTCTGAAGCTCTGCGATAACGTCCGTTATCTCGTTGAACGGCTTGGTGTACTGGTTGGCATAGGCGAGCAGCGAAGCAAGTCCGCCGACACTGATGCCGCCGCTTATGGCGGTGATCGCGCCAAGAGTTCCGATACCTGCATAAGCAAGGGCGTTGACAAAGCGCGTGCTGGGGTTGGTCAGTGAGGAATAGAACAGCGCGCGGAGCGAACAAACCTTAAGCCGTCCGTTTATTTCGTCAAAATGCTGCTGCGCCCTGTCCTCATACCCGAACGCCTGCACGACCTTTTGACCGCTGATAAGCTCGTCTATGAGCGCAGTCTGTTCGCCCCGAGTCTCGGTCTGCACATTAAACATAGCGTAGGTGTGCTTGGTGATAAGATTGGCGCAGAGCAGCGACAGCGGCGTAACAACCACGACGACAAGCGCGACAGGCAGATTAACGCTCAGCATGAACGCAAGCGCGCCGAGGATGGTCATGACCCCTGTAAAGAAGTTCGTGAAGCCAAGCAGCAGCCCATTGGCAAGCTGTTCGACGTCGGTGATGATCCTGCTCACTATATCGCCCGTGGGGTGGGAGTCAAGATAGGAGAGCGGAAGCCGCTGAATATGGTCAAACGCCTCGTCACGGATGTCGTGAACGATGCCGTAGGTCATGCGGTTGCTGCAAAGGCTCAAAAGCCACTGCGCAAGCGCAGCGATGCCGACGCTTACGGCTATCTTTATAAAAATCAAAAGGATACGGTCAAAGTCCACATCGCCAGCGCCGACGATACAGTCTATCGCCTGCCCGATGAACAGGGGAGCGAGCAGCGTGCCAACGACCGTGAGCACGGCCAAAACAACGGAAAGGATGAAAACGGGGAGATAGCTCCTGCTCTTTTTCAAAAGCTTTCCGAGGATTAGCTTCCTTGATGCCGTCTTCATGCCGCACCTCCTTCGTCCCTGAACTGCGAATAGTAGATCTCCTTGTAAACTTCGCAGGACCCGAGCAGCGAATCATGCGTGCCCATGCCAACAATGCGGCCGTCCTCCATTACGATTATCCTATCCGCATAGCGGATGGACGCCGCCCTTTGGGACACGATAAAGGTGGTCGGAGGGTTCTCCATGCTGCGGATGGACATTCGGAGCTTTGCGTCCGTCGCATAATCGAGAGCCGATGCGCTGTCGTCAAGAATGAGTATTTCCGGCTGCCTGACAAGCGCGCGGGCTATCGTAAGCCTCTGCTTCTGTCCGCCGGAGAAATTGCGGCCGCCCTGCTCAACGTGCTCATCCAGTCCTTTGGGCTTGCTTTCGACTATCTCCAGCGCCTGAGCCGTGCGCAGTGCCGAGATCAGCAGTTCATCGTCCGCATTTTCATTGCCCATCAGCAGATTGCTTCGTATAGTTCCCTCAAACAGCATGGCCTTCTGCGGCACTATGCCGATGCGCTCCGACAGTGCGTGCGGTTCAAAATCCGCAACGTTGACGCCGTCCACCCTGACGACGCCCTCGGTCGCCGGGTAAAAGCCGGGGATAAGGTTGACGATGGAGGATTTGCCCGATCCGGTGCTGCCTATAATGCCGATAGTCTCGCCGGGGGCAGCGGAAAAGCTGATGCCCTCTATGGCAGGCTCACGCCCGTCGGGGAAGGTGAAGGATACTCCGGAAAATTCAACGCTGCCGCGCGGAGCGTTTTCATCGGGGAGCGCACTGCCGCAGAGCCTTGTGGAGCTGTAATCCATGAGCTTTGAACAGCGTTTGGCGCATGCGGCGGACTTGGTCATGGTGATGATAAGGTTTGCCATCTTGACAAGCTCTATCAGTATCTGGCTCATGAGATTGTACAGCGCCGTCACCTCGCCCTGGGTGAGCGAACCTATGTTGACCTGTATCGCACCCGTCCAGATGAGAAGAATTATTGCGGCGTTTACTATCATCAGCGTGAGCGGATTGAGCACCGCGGAAACCCTGCCGACCTTGAGCTGGAGCGAGGTCAGCAAGGCGTTTCTTTTCTCAAACTCCGCTTCCTCCTCGTCCTCGCAGGTGAATGCGCGCAGCACCCTAACGCCGTTTAGATTCTCCCTGACCTTTCCCGTAAGCGAATCGAGGGAACGCTGCGCCCTTGTATGCATGGGAATGGAGGTCAGTATGACCGCAAACACCACGATGCAGAGCAGCACGATGACGAGGGCGAAGATGAGCGCCGATTTCATATCTATGACGAACGCCGCAGCCATTGCACCGAACACCACGAACGGGGAGCGCAGCAGCAGGCGCAGCGCCTGATTTACGCCATTCTGCGCCTGGTTGATGTCGCTGGTCATGCGTGTGATAAGCCGAGAGCCGCCCAGCCTATCCATATCCGAGAAGGACAGCGACTGTATCTTGCGTAGCATACCGCTCCGAAGCTCCGTCGAAAAGCCTATTGCGGCCTTGGCGGCAAAATACTGCGCTGCACAGGCGGAGCCGAAGCCCACAGCGGCGAGCAGCACGAGCAAAAGCCCCATACGGATTATGTAGGCGGTATCGCCGCTTTCGATGCCAATATCGATGATGGACGCCATGATGAACGGCACGGTCAGCTCAAACGAAGCCTCCAGGAGCTTGAACAGCGGAGCAAGGATACATTCCTTGATATAGTTTTTAAGATAAACAGCGAGATTCTTCATCATTACTCCGAATGCATTATCAATCGTAGTATGACCCCACAGAACGGAAAAATCCGGGGGCGCAGGACTGCCCATATGGTAACATAAGGAAGGCAAAAGCGCAATGCCGATGAATAAAAAAGCCTGCCGCCGAAATCGGACGGCGGCAGTGCGGAATATCGGATGAAGTTTTTCCGATCAGTCGAGCATGCTCTTGAGATCGGGCGAGATTATGAGCTGAGCCTCGGTCGCTGCCTGGATCTGCTCAACGGTGAATTCGGGATTATACTCGGTGAGGACAAGACCGTCGGGGGTCACGACCATAACGCCCATTTCAGTGATTATCTTGGTCACGCAATGTACTGCGGTATAGGGAAGCCTGCACTTTTTGAGGATCTTGGGGTTGCCTTTTGCGGTATGCTCCATTGCGACGATGACGTTCTTTGCGCCAACGAGCAGATCCATTGCGCCGCCCATGCCTGGCATACGCTTGCCGGGGATTATCCAGTTTGCAAGCGAGCCTTCCTCGTCGACCTCGAGACCGCCGAGAATGGTGGCGTCAACATGGCCGCCGCGGATGAGGCCGAAGGATACTGCGCTGTCGATAAAGCAGGCGCCGGGTGCTGCTGCTGCAGGCGCGCCGCCTGCGTCAACAACATGGATGGGGTCACGGTTCTCATCGGTGACGGGAGCAGTACGGATGATGCCGTTCTCGCTCTGGAGGACGACGCTGACTCCCTCGGGAAGGAAGGAAGGAACCATGGTGGGGATGCCGATGCCAAGGTTAACAACGTCTCCGTCATGCAGCTCCTTGGCTACGCGCTTTGCAATACAGGCTTTGATTTCAGACTTATCCATCAATATTTACCTCCCTCTACAACATAGTCAACGAAAATACCGGGGGTACGAACATCCTCGGGTGCGATATCGCCGATCTCGACGATCTCCTCAGCCTCGGCGATAACCACATCGGCTGCGGTCGCCATGACGATATTGAAGTTCTGGCTGCTGCCCTTGTACCAAACGTTGCCGTAACGGTCGATCTTTGCGCCGCCGATAACGGCGAAATCGGCATGCAGGGGCTTCATCAGCAGATAGTCCTTGCCGTCAATGGTCTGCTTGCCAAGGCAGAGGGGGCTTTCCTCGATGATGGTGCCGACACCGGTGGGGGTGAGCACGCCGCCAAGGCCTGCGCCGCCTGCACGGATCATCTCCGCGAGGGAGCCCTGGGGGATAAGGGTCACTTCAAGAGTGCCGTCGACCATGGACTGCTGAGCCACTTCGGGGTTAAGGCCGACGTGGGAAGCGATCATCCTGCTGACCTGCTTGTTGTGGATGAGCTTTGCAGCTCCGTAGTATTCCTCGCCCATCGGGCCGCCGGGGCATACGCCGTCATTGCCGATGTAGGTGAGATCCTTGACGCCGCTCTTGGATAGTGCGTCGATGAACCTGTGAGCGTTGCCGCAGCCCATAAAGCCGCCGAACATCACTGTTGCGCCGTCGGGGATCAGTTTAACAGCTTCCTCGATCGATATAAATTTGGGCATAGAGTTACCTCCTTATTAAATAACTTTCAGTTTGAAGAGCAAGCGTGCCGAAACAGACCGTTTGCACCGATAATCAGTATATACCCATTGTGGGAAAAACGCAAGATTTTTTTTAATAATTACCGATGGTTTGCGAATCGGGGCCCTATGTGTTTATCCGTTAAAACAAGTCCCGATCCGGCGGCGGAGACGGCTTGACAAGTCACTAATATATGATAGAATAACCATGCGGCATATGGTGCCGCAAATTTTAGAACGGAGAAAACAAAATGAAGAATCGCAGAATCCTTTCCGTAATCCTTGCTGTGATACTGCTGTTCGCAGTCGTTCCGGCTGTGAGCGCCGCGGAAAGCGCAGCAGATATTGTCAGCGAAGCGGCGGCTATTGCAAAGCTCGATAAAGTTTGGGCCAGGCTCGACGCAGCCGAAGCGGAAGCGATTGCAGACGGCGCCGGTAAAGCCGAGGTCATTGCCGCCGTTTTTAACGCAGCGCTCAACAACGCACTCGTCGACATCGACAGCTTTTCCGATATGAGCGAGGACGGCTTTCTCTTTACCGTCGACGGAATGTACAACCAATATAATTACAGGCTCCGCAATGAGCTTGACAGGAATGTTACGCTCAAGGGCGAGACCACCGTTATTTCCTATGGCAGCAAGGATGCAGGCTCTGCCGACGTCCTGCTTGTCGGCCCCTATTACGGCGGTTATGACACCAACTTCACCGACCAGTACCGCAACGAAGCGGAAAGCATTGCCGAGGCTACCTGCGGCAACGTAACCATACTTGGCGGCATGGATGCGACGGGCCCTGCCATCGCACAGCACTACACCAACAAGGGCGTTGTCATATATGACAGCCACGGATTCGCTTCGGACAGTTCATCCTATCTCTGCCTCCTCACCAATGCCGGCATCACCAGCGAAGACTACGCCAACGGCTGGGCAATTCGTGGAGGCGACGGGGCTTCAATCGACGGACGCTATATTGAGAATCATATCTCCGCTCCCGCATCAAACACCATCGTCTGGATGTCCATATGCAAAGCCATGATGATAAACGGCAACGGCACTACCGCAAACGCTCTGCTGCGTGCAGGCGTTGAGGTCGTCTACGGCTACTCTCAGAGCGTAACCTTCGGCGGCGACTATCTGTACGAAGCGGTATTCTGGAATGTAATGAAGCAGGGCGGCACCGTAGCTGAAGCTATCGCCGAAATGAAGGAGACCTACGGCATTCAGGATCCCTACGGCAACGCATACCCAATCGTTGTATCCGCAGATGATCCCTTCCCCGAAAACCCCGATGCAGAGCAGGAGGTAGTCAGCCAATACACGCTCTTCGGCGAGGGCGACCCCGTCACTCTTGAGAGCATCTCCGTCAGCACCGATTCCCTTGAGCTGACCATCGGCGAGAAAGCCGGCATCAGCTACGACCGCGAACCGGCCAACGCCAACCTGTTCGAGGCGGTTTGGGTATCCGATAACGATAATGTTGTGACCTATTACAAGGGCAGCAAGTCCAAGTGTATGCTCATCGCAACCGGCACAGGCGAAACGGATGTAACCTGCAGCGTCTATGTTGACGGCAATATCGTCTACACCCACACCGTGCATGTTACCGTAACCGCTCCCGTTGACCTCTCTTGTGCAAATGCAGAGGGCGGAAACCTGAGCTTCGGAACCTCCGGCGATTTCCTGTTCGAAGCTGCCGAGAAGGACGGCATCCCATGCGTGCGTTCCGGCAACTATCACAAGCTCAACAGTGAGTCCAAGCTCTTCCTCGTCGCACTCATGAACGAAGGCGATATACTGAGCTTTGATTACCTTATCAGCAGTCAGCCCATTGCGGACTACTGCACGGTCAGCGTAAACGGTCAAGAGCTGTTCACCGCTTCCGGTATCGATAACACCTGGGAGAATTACGCCTATACCGCAGAGGAAGCAGGCATTTACATCTTCGAATGGCTGTATGTCAAGGACTCCGGCCAGAGCCACGGCGACGACCGTCTGTTCGTTGCGAATGTAAGCTTAATCGAGTATTCCGAGCCCGGCATTCCCGGCGATGTCAACGGCGACGGCGTTGTCAACGCTGCGGACGCAAACATCGCTATGCGTATGGCGCTGAACCTCGTTGAGGCCGATCCCGCAGGCGACATAAACGGCGACGGCGTTGTCAATACTGCGGACGCAAACATCATCATGCGTCTTGCGCTCGGTCTGTAAGCAGACCGGTTGAAAGCAAAAAAACCTATCCCCCAATAGCGCATTGATACGGTATTGGGGGTATTTCTTTATAATAACGGAAAAACAAAGCGACCAACCTGCTGCGGCCGATCGCTTTGGAAACAATGAATCTATCCGGTTATTCTATTGCAGCCCGGCACTCCAAAGAATCATTCGTGCAGGCTTCTGATGGTACGGATGGCAGTGATGAAGTCCTCAATTTGGAGCATGTCGTGTCCGTAATATCGGCGAAGCAGTTCCTTGGAATCGTCAGGAATGTCCAATCCACCATCGGCATCAAGCTTAAAGAAGCTTATACCGTCAGGATAAATGATGAATTCAGCGATTTCGTCGCCTTCGGAGGATACGCAGCCGCTGCTGCCGAGCATAAGAAAGAGACCGTTCTCGTTGGCAAACATATCGCGAATCTCATTATTGAACGATGGAACAAGCCGATCGTTAACTATATTAAAGCATACATCAAAGCTGGCAAGAGCGATGCGTATCACGCTTCCTGCTTCGACCTGTCCGGCTTTTTCCGCAATCTCTTCCGAATCCTCACTCACCGGCGCTTCCACAGCGGGAACCGACAGTACCTCATCTACCATAACTTCGGCAACAACCAGCGGCCAAACGGTCTCAACCCCGTTATCACGCGCCGCATAGACCTCAAAGTTACCGGTAATATGACCCTTGATCATCAGAACAGTCATATCGGCACGAAGGTCTATGGGAGTATCCCAACAGTCAACCTGATAGTTTGCCGGGGCTGCCAAGCATCCGTTTTCTGCATTCGTAACGTTGACATAGTCCCTCACGATAGTGGGGATCCTGTATTCGTCATTGCGTTCGGTCAAATTATCGGTTTCGACTTCCGGCTCGGCGGTCTGAACCACTTTGACGGTGTCGGATGGTTTGTCCGCGGTTTCGGCGTATGCAATAATGCATCCTGCGATCAGAGCAACCGCCAGCATAACACAGCCGATTCTTACGATGGTCTTTTTCATAAACAATTTCCTCCTTCTGTTTGTTAAGTAGTACTTTCGAAGCGTGCTGGACTACAAATTGATGATAACAGAGGATACGGAAAAAATCAACACGTTAATTAAATATATTTATAATTAAATTGTTTTTACCTAAATACTTAGCAGATATTGAGCATTTTTGGCGGAACTCCGCCTGTAAAAAATCAACTCCTTTTCATAACGGAAAAACAAAGCGACCAACCTGCTGCGGCCGATCGCTTTTACTTAGTAATTCTTATCCCCAAAAGAACAGCAGCTGCCTTGACCTTTTCCCTTGGTTTCACATGGCGCTCAGTCGCCGTTCAGCTCCGCCAGCAGATACTCCTTCTGCAGCATGGCATAGACCTTTTTGCTTCGCCACTGCTTCCGCCGGCCTACCCTTACATGGCAGCAGGACTTCATCTCCGCTTCCTTGCGCATTCCGATGCGCTTCATGACGTTCTCGGAGGCGGCGTTCATGCTGTCGCAGCTTGCGTGTATGCGGTGGAGGTTCAGGTTCATGAATCCAAAGCGAAGCACTGCCTTCGCCGCCTCGGTCATAAGGCCCTGATGGTGGAAATCCCTGTGCAGAATGTAGCCAAGCTCCGCCTGCTCGCCTGCATCGTCAAGGTAAAGCGAACATGCGCCAATCATGCGTCCGCTGTCCTTAAGACAAATGGCAAATTCAAACACCCTGCGGGGCTCGAGTATCTGTCCTTTGAGCACGGACAGCACAAAGTTTTGTACGTTAGGGTAGCTCTCCGGCCCCCAGTCCATAAAATAGGTCGTTTCGGGGTCGCCTGCGTAGGCATAGACCGAATCAACGTCATCGATATTGAATTCCCGAAGATACAGCCTCGGGGTCTCCGCCAATACAAAATCAACTATGAGCTCGTCATCTTTCACGGAACCGGTAACCTCCTCGTTGTTTTTGAGATTATACACGCAATTCGCCGATTCCGCAACAAATGAAAAGGGCCGCTTAAAAAGCGTATATCGCTTTTTAAGCGGCCCCTTGGGGCCGAATATGCCTTCGGCCCATCCCTCTGACCTTCTTTATGCGTGTCAGTCGTCAACGCCGTAATAGTAGTAGTTTTCGTATACGCTGCTGCTCCAGCTGCGGAGAATGCCATGCCTGCCGACTCCGAAGAAGTCGGAGTAGTACTCGCTGAGTATGGAGCTGCTGATGCCGCCATTGATCAGCGCATTGTACTGAGCTTCGGTGAGCGCGAAACAGAACGGCTGGAATGCCATACATGAATAGGGCGACTCACAGTCGAAGCAGTAGTTGGCATTTTCGCTCTTGACGAACAGATCGCTTTTCACGGTGCTGATAAACAGAATATAGCGTGAGTCCGCCGCCTCGGTTCCGGAGGTGAATACGCCCTTCAGCCAATCGACGCAGGCCTTGCGTTCCTCCTTGCTTATCGGGGAAGTGGTATTATACATCTCATCATATTCGAATCTGAGCTTATCAAGATACTCTTCGTCCGCTTCGTCCATGTCGGCTTCGGTGATGCCGTAGTAGTTTTCAAGGTATTCCTCAAAGCTGATATACTCCTGTATTCCGACTTCGTCGCTTTGCAAACCGATGTTGAATGCACGGCTTGTGTTGGTCACGGTATCCAGCACGATAAAATCAAGCTGATAGCTTTCGAAACCGTAATACGGTATGAAATCATCGTCGGTCATGGACATGTCGATCAACGAATCGAGATGGGGCACATGCTCCGCAAATTTATTGTCACGCTCGCAGTCGGCACGGGAAAGCTCGATATAGGCCTTGAGCGTCTTTGGGGTCGCGGTGGTCAGCTTGATGCCCCTGATGCAGGAATTATCGCGGGTCGCCGCAAAGAGCATGGCAACGGGGAAGTCGAAAGAGCCATTATCCGGGTCCTCGGCTACCCATCCGTCGAGGTATACGCTGAGATCCATCAGCTCCATACGCTCCTCGGGCGTGAGAAGCGAAAGCTCCTCCATGAAGGTGTCATAGAGCTTGTCGAAACGCTTATCCGCCATCACGAAATGCCCGGATTTGAAATCCTCCATATCCGATGCCGCATTGATGTATTCGCTGTCGGAATTGAGAATATCGCAAAGGGTTTGGGCGTTAATGCTTGTGTAGTCGATAAAGAATTTGAAACACCTTCCATCCTTTAGAGTGATGTAAATACAGTGGTCGGAGGATGCGGAGTAAGCGCTGACGAACAGCCTTTGCATTTCGGTACCAAGCGTGATATTGCCATAGGTATCGCAGATCGCCTCGATTGCCTTCCTGTCGGTTATAACGATATCCTCCTCGCCGTGCGTTCCCTTTCCGTAGCGGTCGCGGCTGGAGTACGGCTTGGTTCGATAGTAATAGTCGAAGCTGCCGGTAGGAATGAGATAGCTTGGAACGGAAAAGCTCTCGATATTGTTTGCGGAAAGGTCAAGCTTGTACTCCGCCTGCGCCAAGCCGTTGCCGGTCAGCGCAACGGCACCGACGAGCAGGAAAGCTATGGGTGCGAATAAGAGTGACTTGGCGGCAAATTTGAACTTGCGCGAGCTTATCCACATGAAGGCAAAGTAAGCGATGAGGGCGAGCAGCATCAGCAGGATAATCGCATTTGCAAGCAGGACTGAGCCGGAACCGCCGTTTATGTAAGTTACGAAGAAATAGAACAGCGAGGACAGCTCAAAGACAAACGCAACGCCGAACACGATGTTGAGGGTCTTGGTCCTGTACGCAAATCCCGCTGTCTCGTTCCTTGCCTTGAGCAGCGCGCGCCTGCTGAAGAACAGAAGAAGGGCAGGAACGACGATGTATATGACCCACACGGCTGCGGTGCGGAGTCCCTGACCGACGGGGAAAATGTGGTTTCCAAGCGAAACGCTAAGACCGCTGTATGCAATGAGCCCCAAATAGATGGCAGGGAAGAAAGCGACTGCAATGAGCGTCGAAACGATCGCGGAAAAGCTCCGTCCGGTGATGCTGAACATGATGCTGACGATATCGAACAGGGCGATACCGCTAAGCAGCAGTTTCACGATGCTGAGCGCGGTCTCGGAGGCGCAGTATCCGTAATCTCCGATGAGGGCGTCCGGCATGAATACTCCGATCGCTCTTCCGAACATCAAGCCGATGAGCCAGGTCGCAATGATAGCGAGCGAGCCGAGGAGGCTTGCTATAACATAGTCGGTCCAGATGCTGTCACGGGATACGGGGATGCTGCCGTACAGCTCACCGGTCGATTTGTCGCGCAGCCTGGTGCCGAGCTGAATGGCGGAAACCACCATGAAACAGCATACGAGCAATGAGAGCGCATCGGTATTGATATGAAAATCAGTGGCTATCGCTGTGGAGCCAAAGCACTGTATGCCGGCAATTAAGCCGTTGAGCAATGAGGATGCGGCAAGGATGATGGCAGGAACCATCAAACGCTTGAACACTTCGCGCAGGAAACGTCTGTGCGGCCTTAATACGGATTTAGTCATAATGTTATTCTCCTTTTCGTGCTTTACAATTATAATATCTCGTCAAAGTGATAGCCGAAAGAATCCATCTCAAACGAGAATACCTCCTCGAGCGTGAGCGGCAGAAGCTCATAGAGCAGGGGATCAAGGCTCTTGATGAAGCTGTCGGCAGCGTCCTTATCGCCCCGCATAATGGCGACCGCTACCTTGCCGTTCTTATGGAATGAGAGCAGCTCCGTGCCGGGTATGCCGGAAACGAGCGTTTGGTCGACATCGCCGGCAAGAGCGAACTGGACCTTGAACATCCTGGTCTTGAGGTTTGAAATATCGCTCTGAAGGACGAGCTTGCCCTTGAACATCAGCGCAAGCGAGTCGCAGGTATCCTCAAGCTCGCGCAGGCTGTGGCTGGTCATGATGACGCAGGCGTTGCGGTCGCAGACCTCTGCGTATATGAGCTTGGCAGCCGCCTTCTTGGCAAGAGGGTCGAGTCCGTCATAGGTCTCGTCGAACATTATTATATCGGTGTTGCAGGAAAGCCCCAATACCGTCTGCGCCTGTTTGGTCATGCCCTTGGAGAAGGAGCGTATCCTTGCCTTGGGGTTTAGTCCGAAGAGCTGGGTGTACTTTTTGAATTTATCGAAGGAAAAGCCTTCATAGCAGGACGCATAGAAATCCGCGAGCGAATTCATGCTTGCGCCTGCGCTGATAAGCTGGAGGTTGTCGGGTATGTAAACAAGGTGCTTTTTAGCATCAACGTTGTCGTATACCTCTTCACCGAAGACCTTTATGCTGCCCTCGTCGGGATGGAACACGCCCGAAATGAGCCTCAGAAGCGTGGATTTGCCTGAACCGTTTACGCCAACGAGCCCGAACACTCCGCCCGGCTCTATGGCGCAGGTCAGGTCATCGACCGCAGTAACGTTTTCAAAACGCTTTGTTAGATTGGTGATCTCGATCATTCTAAAAATCCTTTCTTTGATTCCTTATCGTTTATTCGTTGCCGTCCGCATAAGCCTCCGCAATGGCGGAGATTATTTCGCCTTCGGACACTCCTGAAGCCTTTAGCTCCCGCGCCAGCTTCCTGATTTCGTCAAGAAGCCCTCTCTTACGTTCCCTGATAAGCTCGGCCGCTTTCGGCGCGACAAATCTTCCGCTGCCCGGTACGCTGTAACAGAGGCTTTGCCGCTCAAGCTCGGCGTACGCCTTCTGTATCGTGTTCGGGTTCACCGAAAGGTCCATCGAAAGCGCCCGTACGCTCGGCAGCTTATCATCGGAATTCAGCAGCCCTGCCATCACATAGCGTTCGAATTCGGAGATGATCTGCTCGTATATGGGAACGTATGAAACCTTATTGATATTAAACACCCTGTCTCCTTTCCTAAGTTCAAATAAAAAGCGAACTAACCGTACTATGAAATATAGCACAGTTAGTTCGCTCTGTCAATGATTTCCATATTGAGCGGAGAATATATTTAGAAATTCACCCTCCTGCCCCAGCGGAAGTTGGTGGTGTACCAGTTCGACATGGTCGAGATCACCACACGCCCGGCGCCGGACGAGGCGTGCAGGATAAGTCCGTTGCCTATATAGACGCCGACATGGGTGATCCTGCTTTCGCCGGCCTGCATGAAGAACATAAGGTCGCCTGCTGTAAGCTCATCTATGCTCTCTATATAGTCCCAATCGGCGTTGGCGGCGTACATGGCGGCGCTTTGGCGCGAGATGGTGTAGCCTGCCTGGTTGAGGCAGTAATAGACAAGACCGGAACAGTCAAACACATCGGGGCCGCTGCCGCCGTAGACATAGGACTTGCCCATCTGCTCAAACAGCTTATTGATGAATGCTATGCGGCGGCCGGGCGTAAGTTCCGATTCGGTTGTCACGCTCCTGAGCAGCATGAGCGCATCGACGGTATCGACGGAACGGTCGGAATTGACGTCGGCGCATACGAGCGCAAGCTCGTCCGACTGCACACTGTCCTGTGCTATGCCCTGAGCGATACGCAGGGTGAGCATTGCGTCGGTGATGTCAACGCTGCCGCTGCGGCTCACGTCTCCGCACACGAGCGCCATTGGGGGTTCGTCATATACGGCTTCCGGAACGATGCCTGCCGATGCGGCGGAGCCGGCAAACAGCGTTGCGGCGGCAAGAATGCCGGAGAACAATCGTTTCATATTCGTTACCTTCCTCTCTCTTTTGTGATAGTATACCAACACATTTCGGCACGGTCAAGCCTTTTTGGACAAATTATCCATGTCAATTCGCAGAAAAAATGGGAAAATATCCCTTGCATATGCGCTTTGCTCTCTGCGTACAATATGAGCATGAGGATAAGAGTGAAGAAAAAAGAACGGGGACACGATCCCGAAAAGCACAGCGTCGATAAGGGTCTATGTGAAATTGCGCAGCCCCTCAGCGACATCAGCGACGGGATAGAGTCGGATGTGCTCGGAAGCTATACCGGCATTGCAGCCGACGGTTCAGCGCCCCAACAGGATGCGGATGACCTGTAAATGCGAACGCAAAGACGGGTTCGTACTTACAAACTTCGGCAGATATCGTTCAGGCTTTCAGAGTGAGTCTATGCCGACAGGCGAACGAGTCTGCAAAGCCGATGCGTTTTGCGGTTTGGCCCGGGGAAAGCTGCCCGGACGCGCGGAGCGTTGAGGACTGTCCTCAGGGCAGGGCTTTCCGAATATGCGAAAAACCTGACTTAGGGTCATGAAGGCGGAGCAGGCCTGCTCCGCCCGCATCCGTCTATATGCAAAATGCTAAAATTCCAACCCCTCCTATTGAAAAACATGCGGAATGATGCTACAATGGGCTAAACCCAAATACGGAGGAACGGATGAAAAAGCTGATAATAAAATGTGCTGCGCTCGTATTGGCAGCGGCTTCCATGCTGCTTTTGCCGGGCTGCAGCAAGTATTCGATAGATGAAAACAACCGTTACAGCGACAGGTTCATATCCTTTGACCTGCCCAAGGATTATGTGTTCGCCTTTGAAACCGATATGGGCAAGGCGTACTGCAATTACTATACCTTCAAAAAGGAAAACGACCCCAGCGGCAACAATATCACCTACTGGTCAATGCCCCTCGACGCAAAGGGAGCGATGATAGCGGAACTTCCCGATGATACGGTAATTGACAGCCTGCGCAGCCAGTACAGGAACAAGGACAAGACCATAAAGGTGCATGATTTCAGGCGCCTTGACAGCGACGATGGCGAGTTCAAGGGCTACCTCGTGTATTTCGGGATCGCTCCGTTTGGCAGCGATGTTGATTCGTCCGACGAAAGGATAGCCTGCGTCAATATCGTACTCGTGCGCCAAAGCGACTATGCCGCTTCCATGCTGCTGTTCAATGCGACCGACAGGGCGACCGAGGAGGAGTTTTACGCTTCGGCTCTGACCGTAAAAGGGAATGAGAAGTAGGCTTGTTTAGGACTTATCCCCTTGCTGCCGGATCCAGACGGCAGCTTTTTTGTATTTTGGGGTGGTTTTGCGGTATAAATGCCAAAAACTTGGCGCCTATACGGCATTTCACTGTGGACAAGTCCATTATGTAATGGTAAAATAGCAATATACACGCAATGAGAGTAAATGCGGTGCCCGTAAATGCGGTGCCCGTAAATGCGGTGCCCGTAAATGCGGTGCCAGCAAATGCGGTGCCTGCGAATGCGGTGCCTGCAAGTGCAATGCGTATACACGCAATGAGCATACAATCATTGCGCAGGATTTTTGCTTGAATGGGGACGGAAGATGAACAGAAACACCAAGATCCTCCTGACTGTCTCGGCAGCGCTGCTGTTTGCGGCGTCGCTGGCGTTCTTTTTATACTTATTGTTCGATGAGGTCAGAAATGCGGACAGCCCTCCGGTTATATCCCTCACATCGGACGAGATACATGTCAGCGTCAACGCTTCCCGGGAGGAGCTGCTGATCGGCGTGTCCGCCATGGATGCGGAGGACGGAGATCTGACCGACAGAGTTTTGATAGAGAGCATATCCCAGTTTGTCGATAAGGGCAAGAGCATCATCACCTATGCCGTGTTCGATTCCGCAAACCATGCCGCTACGGCCTCAAGAACGCTGTATTTTACCGATTATACCTCGCCCCGGTTTGAGATAAAGGACAGGCTGGAGTTCAGCTATACCTCCGCCATCAATCCCCTTGGCTTTATACGCGCCTATGACTGTATCGACGGCGACATCAGCGGCAAGGTCAGCATGACGCTGGTGGATTCAAACGATTTCCTGACCTCGATAGGCACGCATCTGGTCGAATTCAGGGTCATTAACAGCTTTGGAGACGCCGCGAGCTTTCAGACGGAGATAGTCGTGAACGACAGAACCAATACCGAGCAGCGCATGACGCCCTCCATAACGCTTTCGGATTACCTTGTTTACATCGAACGGGGCGATCTGATAACTCCGCTCGATTACCTCAAGGGGATAACCGTGTACGGACAGAGCTATACGCCCGAACAGTACGGCTATGAGAACATACAGGTGGATATGAGCGGATTTGATCCCACCGTTACCGGGCTTCAAAAGATAGTATTCTATACGGAATATGAAACCTATATAGGCTCTGCCGACCTGCTCGTCTATGTGCTGGACGATAATGCATAATAGGGAAGGCAGTTTTGGAGGAAGCAATGCCAAAGTTTACACCTAACAAGGCGGGAGGCGGAGCGAAAAGGTTTTCGCTCGTTCCGGAAATTGCAATATTTGACCTGCTGCGCTGCTGGTGGGTGGTCGTTATCGGCGTGCTGATATCGGCAATGGTTTCCTATGTCGTCGTTACGGAGACCTATGAGCCTGATTATACATCTACGGCGACCTTTGTCGTCACCACCAAGGGTACGGTCTCGACGAACGTCTTTACCAACCTCAATACCGCAAGGGGGCTTGCGGAATCGTTCAAATATGTGCTCGACAGCGATGCGCTGATGGAAACCGTCTGCGCAAAGCTCGGCATTGACAGCTTTCCGGGAACGGTAAGCTCAACTCTTCTCGAGGATACCAATATTCTTTCGCTGACAGTCACCTCAAACTCTCCGTCGCTGACGTTTCGCATGATAAACGCCATAATCGACAACCACCATATCATCTCCGATTCGGTCATTTCCAATGCCGCGATGGATCTTCTCATGCGCCCGGCCGTTCCGAAAGCTCCGGCGCATCCCATGCAGCGCGCAAGTGCGATGAAAAAGAGTATGCTCCTGACCGCAATAGGGCTTATCGCTGTGATAGTGCTGTTTTCAGCGATGAACGACAAGGTCAAAAACGACGAGGACGTCAGGAACAGGATAGACTGCGACAGACTGTCCACGCTCGGACACGAAAAATCGAAGTTCACTTTGCGTTCTCTTCTCAGACGCAAGGTTAAAAGGAATATTCTGATAAACGATCCGACGACGAGCTTCGGCTATTCGGAGACCTTCCGCCTGCTCCGCACGAGGGTCGAATACCTCATGGAAAAGGGCCGCCACAAGGTCCTGATGGTCGGAAGCGTTCTCGATAACGAGGGCAAGTCGACCATTGCGGTCAATCTTGCACTGATGCTCGCCTACAACAACAAGCGCGTGCTGCTCATCGAGGGCGATATGATGGAGCCTGCCATAGAAAAGATGCTGGGCATAAGCATCGACACCGAAGTATCGATCGGCGAATACCTGCTCGACCCCATACCGATGGACCGCCTGCCCCATGCGGACGGCGCGCCGCTGATGAGCCTTCTCATCTGTAAGCTCCCCATACCCAACTCATCGGAGGTCATCGGCTCATCCAATATGGCGGAATTTATGGATGCGGCAAGGAGGCATTTTGATTACATTATCATCGACACTCCGCCCATAGCGTATTCAAGCGATGCCGAGAGCCTTGCAGAGCTTTGCGATGCAGCACTTATGGTGATAAAGCAGAATACCGCGACTGCCGCCAGGATAAACGACGCCATAGAGACCCTGGAGAGGAGCGGCATCCAGGTCATAGGCTGCGTATTCAACGATGTCCGGCGCATAGCCCTGCTCGATTCGGCGGCCAATGCCGTGCACGGAGGCTATAATGCTTCATATGATGTCGGCCGCAGGCGTTCGAGCCGCAAGCGTTACGGTTACGGCTATGGCTACGGCTACGGTTATGGCTACGGTTATGGCTACGGCTATGGAAATGACGCATCCGACGGCGGGGACAGGAGCAGCTCCTTCCGTGCCGCAGAGACCGTGGATGAGGAGGTGAAGGAGTAATGGCGGACGAGACAAGGAGATCTTCGGGGCATAGCGAATACGGCGCCGCGCCGCGCTCCGCATCGTACGGAACACATAACGATATCAGCCAAAACGGCGACTCCGCCAGGATAGACTTCACGCAGATAGTCAAGGATACCCTGCGTGCATTCATATCAAATTGGTGGCTCTTCATTCTGATAGCCGCCGTGCTGTGCGCATTCCTCTGCATCAGGGCAAAGCGCAGCTATTATCCCATCTACAAGGCCAAGGCCACATTCACGGTCAATGTCGTCGGCATCACGGGGGCGAATGGGGCATACTATTCGCAGGGCACGGCCGAACAGCTGTCAAGGACCTTCCCGGCGATACTCAGAAGCGGCATTTTGGGAACGCTCGTCTGCGAGGATCTGGGCGTAAAGAGCCTGCCTGCAAGCATCAACGCTTATGTCGAGGGATCGACAGCGCTTTTCACCATCGAGACCACGTCCGGCGACCCGGACAGTGCCTATAAGGTGCTGAAATCCGTTATTAAGGTCTATCCCGACGTTGCACTGTTCGTCGTAGGCAACACCAGCCTGAACCTAATCAGCGAGCCTCAGCTGCCAACCGAACCCATAAATACGATAGCATATGCTTCCTGCATCAAAACGGGGCTTTTGACTGCGCTGGCTGTATGCCTGATACTGGCGTTATTCCTCGCGCTGACGCGCAAGACAATAAGAAATACCAACGATTTAAGGTCGGTATTCAGCCTGCGCTGCATAGGGAGCATACCGTTTGAACGCGCGGTCAAGCATGGGAGGCGCAGGGAGTTTACCTCCATCGAGAATGAGAACACCTCCAAAAACTTCATCGATGCGGTCAGGCTGATACGCACCAGAATAGAAAAGTCTATGAAAGAAAACAATGAGCAGGTAGTGCTCGTCGCTTCCTCCGTCCCCGGAGAGGGTAAAACGACCGTGTCGGTCAATATCGCCCTCGCCCTTGCGGAAAAGGGAAGAAGGGTCATCCTTGTGGACTGCGATATCAGAAAGCCCTCCGTTATCGGCGGCTATTCGGGGCTTTGTGAAAAGGGCCTTGTTGATTACCTGCTCGGTGACGCGGGTATAGATGACATCATCGGCACGAAAAACGAGTATTTGGACGTCATAAACGGCGTGAGGAACAGCAATAACGCGGCGGAGCTGCTCCGCACCAGGCGTATGCACACCCTCATTCATGAGCTGAGAAAGCGTTATGAATATGTCGTGCTCGATTCTCCGCCCTGTGCAATAATGGCGGACGCTCAGGCTCTGTCCAATATAGCCGACTGCGCCGTCTATGTAGTTTGCCAGGAGTACACCAGGAAGAACCAGATAATCGACGGCATGAACAACCTTGCCAATATCAATGTCCGCTACATAGGCTATGTGCTCAATAATGCGAGCAGCTCCGGCATGGGCTCCGCTTATGGCAAGTACGGCGGCGCATACGGAAAGTACGGCGGGCAATACGGAAAATACGGCGCATATTCCAAGGTCAGAAACTGAACCGTGCAGCTCCTTTATGGGAAGGAGCTGAATCGGAAAACATTGCATCCAAGCAGAAAGGATAGAACATATGACGGATTACAGGTCAGAATATGACCGCTGGCTCGAAAACACGGCAGAGGATGCCGAACTGCATGAAGAGCTTATAAGCATGGCGAACGACCCAAAGAGGATGGAGGACAGCTTCTATACGGAGCTGGCTTTCGGAACGGCCGGACTTCGTGGAGTCATCGGCGCAGGCACCAACCGAATGAACAGATTCGTCGTGCGCCGCGCAAGCGCAGGACTCGCCAAGTATCTGTTGATGTATAAGAGCTCGCAGGAGCACGGCGTGGCGATCGCCTATGATTCCAGGCATTTTTCAAGGGAGTTTGCCTTTGAGACCGCTGCGACCATAGCGGGCTTCGGCATCAAATGCTGCCTGTATTCAACGCTCCACAGCGTTCCGCAGCTCTCCTTTGCGGTAAGGGAGCTGAACTGCATCGCAGGCGTCGTCATAACCGCAAGCCATAATCCGCCCGAGTATAACGGCTATAAGGTCTATTGGTCGTATGGCGGTCAGGCAGGCCCCCGTCAGGCGGACGCTATACTCGAAAGCATCAGGAAAATCGACTATTTCTCCGTAAAGCCCATGGACTTCGATACCGCCGTGGCAAAGGGGCTAATCGTTATGATAGGCAGCGAGCTTGACGAGATATATTACAAGAAGACGATGAGCCTCATAATAAGGCCCGATTTCGTGCGCGAGCATGGCGGGGAATTGTCCATCGTCTATACTCCGCTCCACGGAAGCGGCCTCGTTCCGGTCACGGAGGTCCTTCGCCGCATGGGCATAACGAACTGCCATGTCGTGCCGGAGCAGGAGCAGCCGGACGGCAGCTTTCCGACCGTAAAAGCCCCCAATCCCGAGGATGCGAACGCATTCACCCTCGCAATGGAGCTTGCGGACAGGGTGGACGCAAACCTTCTGCTTGCGACCGACCCCGATTCAGATAGGCTTGGCGTGGCGGTAAGGACCGACGACGGCAGATTCAGGGTGCTGACAGGAAACCAGATCGCCTGCATTCTCCTGCGCTACATTCTGAGTGCAAGACAGCAGAACGGAACGCTTCCGGATAACGGTCTTGTCGTCAAGTCCATAGTAAGCACCTCCCTGGCGGATGCCGTCTGCAGGCGTTACGGCGTTGAGCTTCGCAATGTGCTGACGGGTTTCCGCTTCATCGGAGAGCTTATCGACCGCGCACAGGCAAGCGGTGACAATGAATTCCTCTTCGGCTTTGAAGAAAGCTATGGATTCCTTGCAGGGAGCTTCGTCCGTGATAAGGACGCCGTCTGCGCTTCAATGCTGGCCGCCGAAGCGGCTGTCTATTATAACGCCGCCGAGGGCAAGACCCTGTACGATGTTCTTCAGGACATCTATGCGGAATACGGCTTCTATGTCGAAAGAACGAAGTCCTACACCCTAAAGGGCAAGGAGGGAATGGAACTTATCGCCGGCGCAATGAGCTCGCTCAGGATAAATCCGCCCTGCGAATTCGTCGGAGAGAGCGTGCTTTGCTTTGAGGATTATGAATCGGGCGTGAGAAATGACCGAACCACCGGCGAAAGCACGGAACTCGAGCTTCCCAAATCAAACCTTCTTCGCTATATCCTTCCGGACGATGCATGGATAGTCGTCCGCCCGAGCGGAACCGAGCCCAAGCTCAAGCTCTATATCGGGGCGAAAGCCGGCAGTGCAGACGAAGCGGAGGCGAGGCTGGAAAGGCTTTTGAATGCTGCGGACAGCATAGTGTCCTCATATCTGAAGTGATAGAGAAAAGCATAGCAAAACAATAAACATATTGACAGATCGGGGGCACGCAGGATAATGCGCGTACCCTTGATTTGCATAAACCTCTGCATATCGATCGTACCCCGTTTGGATATTTGACTTCTAAACATTTAGTTGCTATACTTGACTAAACAAAAGAGCAGATCAATTGAGATCAAGGAGGTGTGATACCACAGTGATCGAAACAGAACGCTTAATTCTGCGCCCATTTATGAAACGCGATGCGGCTGATGTATTGGAGTATTTGAGAAAACCGCCAAGAGACTGCTTTTGCCTTTTTAGACTGCGTTCCATTTGGGATGCAAGAAGAGAGATGAAGCGGCGTGCCCATAATACTGAATACTACTTTGCTGTTGTTCTAAAGGAGAAAAATAAAGTCATTGGCGAGATGGAAGCCTTTAAAAACTACAAAATGGATGACGAAACAAACTTACAGGTCTGCCTCTTCACTATTTGCTGGATGCTGAATGAACCATTCCGGGGAAAAGGCTACGCGTATGAAGCAGCACACGCTTTCTTTGATTATCTCTTTCACGAAAAAGGCGCAGAGCGCATCCATATAGAAACCGAGGATATCAATTATCCGTGTCAACGCCTTTGTGAAAGATTAGGTATGCGCAAGACAGGCATGATTATGGGAAAGCGATCCTTTATCAATAACCCCGATGGCTCCCCACACTACGACAATATAATACAATACGACATATCAATGGGTGAATGGAACAAAAAATTTACAGAATAAAGGAACTGATTCTATTCAATCCAATAAACGCATCGCAAGACCGGAACTCGCTCATATCAACGCCTCCCTTCACCTTTTGGCGCAGGGAGGCAAATCATTTAGCCAAATTCCGCAGAAAACTACTAATTTTGAAGCAGCTTTTTGACTGCCGCGATATCGAGCAGATTTACCGAAATAAACCGACCGTTGTAAAATGCGCCCCAGTTATTGAAAACACACGGAAGCTCTTTGGCTTGCTCGAGCGTTTCAACGCGAATAAGGCTGATGGATACGCCTTCGGCGGCGCAGAAGCTGCTTATCTCATCTATCCTTTGACGGATGAATGGGCATTGGTCGTCATAATAGACGGTGAGCTCCCGATCCGATATGCTCTCGCTCTTCGCTCTTTCCGTGAACGCCGGGTAGGTGCCGTCAAACGAAAGGGCGAGCAGCTCATAGCCGCTGTTTGTGGAATCAACGGCTTTGAATCCGTATTTTTTGGCGAACGCTTGATTGGACAGCCAATTCTTCTGCTTCTTTGCGCCAAGCATACAGATACCGGATCTGCCGTTCTTTTTTGCATCGTCAATGCAGTATTCCATCAGCTCCCTGCCGTGGCCCTTGCCGCGAAACTCTCCTGCCGTCCAAAGACAGTAGATATAATAATAGTTGTCCCCGATAATCGGTGTCCATGCCTTTTCCAATGGCGCATACTCAATAAAGCAGCAGCCCTTTGCGTTCAGCTTTCTGAACACATGCCCTTCGCTGAGCCGTTCCGAAATCCATCTGCGCTTTGCTTCAACGCACGGATGAGCCTTTTTTGTGCGGATAATGCAGCACAGCTGCTCGTCGTCAATGTTTTCTGCCGTCAGGTTAATATAATCCGTTTCCATATCAGTCGCTACGCCCCGAGCAGGCTTTGGTCGAATGCGAACAGCGCTTCGTTGATTTCGAAGATATTGTAGTTGCCGTTCCTGATAAAATACTCAATTATTATGTCAAATTTGTTTGAACGCGAGAGAGCAAAGCCTGCCTTCATGAGCATCTCCTTCGTTTCCTCCGGCGTAAGCTCCAGGGCAATGGCAAAGGCGATCGCGGTGGGCTTGCTGGGCTTGTACAGCCTGTCGCTGCGTATCTTGGAAAAGAGCTTGCGGTCGATGTTGGCCTTTTTATAGCACTCCGCATCGGTCATGCCCCTTTCGTCTATCTTGCGCAGCAGCATTTCGGAAAAGCTCTCGTCTATGCAGCTGAGCGCTTCGTCAAGCGACATGAAGCTACCGGCACCCTTCGCTGCCGACATGGCTGCAGGCGAGCCCATCCATGAACCTTTGCAGGCCTGCGGTTCGCACATGGCACCTTCATTGGCAGCATCGGCGGCAATGTCGACATCATGGTAATCACTGTAATCGCTGTAATCGCTGTAATCGTTGTAATCGCTGTCCCTCTGAAGGCGTCGGGAACGGACAAAAGCAGTCCGCCGTCTATCCTTGCCAAGTGCGGCTTCAGCATAATTATCGTCTATGTACTCGGCAATATCGGCATAGAGCCTGCTGCTTATCTGATACGATTTCTTATCAAAGATGACGATGTAAACGGTCATCTCGTTTTCGAACAGGAAATCGCTTATCGTGTCGACAGCAACCCTCAGCGCCCTGTCCTTGGGATAGCCGTAGATGCCCGATGAAATGAGCGGAAAAGCGACCGTTTCGCAGCCGTGCTCCTTTGCCAGCTTGAGGGCGGTACGATAGCAGGAGGTGAGCTTTTCTTTCTCGCCATGGCTGCCGTCCACCCATCTGGGCCCAACGGCATGAATGACATACTTGCATGACAGCTTTCCTGCTCCGGTTATCTTTGCGCTTCCGGTCTCGCAGCCGCCAAGCGTTCTGCACTCCGCAAGCAGCTCCGGCCCTGCGGCCCTGTGTATGCAGCCGTCAACGCCTCCGCCGCCAAGGAGCGATGAGTTTGCGGCATTGACGATAGCGTCGACCTTCATTTTGGTGATGTCGTTTCTTATGATATAAAGCGGCATGGAACACTCTCCTTTACTGTACTTTTTGCTTGATGCCGTAATAAGCCTGTTCATGCGGAGCAGAAGGCTGTTTCTGCGGCAGCCGCTCCTGTCCGCCGACTTGCTATTCGCGCTCCGTGCGTATCGTAAACTCCTCCGGCAGTCGGAAGATATCCTTTTTCAAAAACAGGGGATAAAAGTATTCGTCCTTTAGACGGCCGAATTCCAGCCATTCAAAGCAGTGCGTACGGCTGCCCTCCGCAGTGGTGAATCCGTCGCCGCTCGGGAGGGGTTCGGTCTCAGGGATCTCCGTAAGGAAATAAAGACACAGCTCGTGATAGCGGCGCCTGTCCACATCCTCCGTAAAAAATGCCTGATTCAGCCACAGCGGCCGGATAATGCTCGCCGAAACGCCAAGCTCTTCCCGAACCTCCCTTTTCAAAGCCTCCTCCGCAGTCTCGCCAATCTTGACCCTTCCGCCGGGGAGATAGAAATACGGACAGCGTTCATCGCGCATCGCCAAGACCCTGTCGCCGCGGATGATGATGGCGCAGGCACGGTAGTTAAACTTCATCTCCTCTGTTCCGAATGAAATGTCCAATTCAGCCTCCTTCATAGGCATATTGCCGAAAGTCCAAAGCTATCAATCAGATTATATCCTTTTGCCCGGATAAGTTCAAGCAGATTCGGCGTGTCCCTTTGCTCCCCTTTGCCGATAACTGTTTACAATGATTATAATGCATTTACGCCTATTCCGAAACTGCCGTGCATAGATGCAGAAGGGCTATTTCAAATGCGGAGCAATTGTGCTAAAATATACATATGACCGGAAAAGACGCATGTACTTTATACGGATTGATTTTATGGAGTGAATACCATGCACGAAAGAATGCTTGATAAGCTCAATACCCCGACGCCGGCCGAGCTTGCCGCATGGTGCGGTGAGTGTGAGACTCTGTATTCGGATCTGTTAGGGTTCATGACAATCAAATGGGCGCAGAACCGGAGATTAGATTCCCATATGGAAATTCATACGGTTGGTGTACGACCTTCCGAAAGAAGAAAAAGCTGATATGCGATATCTTCCCCGAATGCGGAGCGGTCAATGTTATGCTGCGTCTGACCGATGCGGCTTTTGCGGAGGCATATCCAAAGCTTGGAGCACACATGCAAAGTATAATTGATAACAAATATCCCTGCGGAAGCAGCGGCTGGATACACGCCGAGATAACGGATGACGAAAGGCTTGAGGATATTAAGCTGCTGCTCACAATAAAAAGCATGACGGGTTCACGGGGAGCATCCGGGAGAAAGGCATAATAGCCATATCCCATACGTTTTTCACATCATCACAGCGCACACGAACACAATTTCTTTCACATTTAAAAAGTTAACAAAAATGCCACAATTCAATAGTTGCATTTGCCGGAGCATATGGTATAATGATACTGTCATATTTATCATATGTGACAATTTTAACAAAACGAAAGGAAAGTAGAACAATGTTATTGAAAGCAAAAAAGTATGCCGCTATCGGCATGGTAATGGCCGTTTTGCTGTCGATTGTTTCAGCATGCACGCCTGCAAGCGTGGACATCACGCCCGGAAGCACGCCCGACACGCAGGCGATGACAACGCCCGAAATCACTGCCGAGCCGACCGAAGAGCCGACCGCAAAGCCGACTCCAAAGCCGACCATGACCCCGGCGCCCACCCCGATTGGCGAACCTAAGAGGCTCGTCTACGCCGAGGGTGATGAAATGCCGGAATATGATGATTCCGTGTACGATGAGTACGACATAGTTACGATTTACTATCCGGATGGAAACTCCAGAGAGGAAAATCCAAGGCCATTTGGCGTAAGTATGCTCCTTCCCAAGGGCTGGACTTGGCGCGATGGAATCTTTGACGGCTTGGGCTACTTCCCAAGCGAAGAGCTTGCCGGCTACTGCATCGCGGAGTGGCGTCTGTATTACAGCCCCCATCGCACTATCTATAACGAAAAGGGAGAATGTGTTGCAACGGTCGGCTATGCCGAATGGGATTGGAGCGACGAGACATTGGAAGGCTTTGCCGAGGCGCTCGATATCGAGCTTACGAGGGAAACGCTTAAAACATGGAGCAACCAAGAGAAAGCCAGTTTTGGCTTGTACCACACATTCGATTGGGTTATACTCGGTCAGTCGATGGCTGCGCTGCGTCTTGGAGATCAGTACGACCACGATGTTGAGAGCGGCGCAAACAGCAAAACAGTTGTGACAAGTTCGGGATATTGCGAAAAGCTCAATCCAAATTTCGACGAAAGGTTAACCTTGGAGCTTCCTGTTGCCGCGACATTTGACCTAACTTATAATGTTGGTATTTTTGTTGAATTCGGCGACGGACAGCTTACCTCTGAGCAGATAGATTTTATAGCGGAAAGCATACGCTTCTGCGGATTGGAGTGGTGAAGAAATGAACGGAAAACTAAAGAAAACCATAGGATTCATTCTGACGCTTGCCTTTCTGGCTGTAATTTCAGCGAACCTGTCGATGGTCGCTGCAGCCAAGGCTGAGGCCGCGGATGATGCGGAATGCAAGGCGGCCATTGCGATTATTGGACTGCGGTCAATGATGGAGATTGGGTCGCTTGGGTCGCGTCCTTTGCTCCGTCAGCCGGTTATGATGCGGAGGAGCTGGTCTCAAGGCCGGAGAATTACAGCAACAATATCGGTATTCTCACCGTAATGGAAGCGGAGATAGTATCTGCAACGCTTATTGGTGATGAGAATGCAATGCAGGAGGCGTACAAGCAGTTGGAGGACTTCTTCAAGTCCGAAAGAACATATGCCTGCTATCGCGTAGAAGTACGATTGACTGTCAACGAGGAGAACGGCTACTTCAGCAACGGGGTAAACTCGTTCATCATGACACTTATAAAGGAGAACGGAGCATGGGGCGTTGGCGCGATGTCTGCCGATACTATGCCTGAGGAAGCTTCCACGCTAAAAATCGATATTCCACCTTTTCCAACAAACCTGCCTTCTGGCAGCGCGGGAGGATTTGGCGACGTACCCGGCTGTAAGGCTGTGCCCAGCACCGTCAACGTCAGGGATGAGAAGAATGTTGTACATAAAAATGTGCCGTTTGATACCTACTTAACAAACGTAATTTTTCATGAAATAGGCAATGTTTTTCACGATAATGCAATATGCGCACATATTGTGCAGATTAAGACGTTTACATGGTGCTTCTTTGTAAAAAAGCCATATGTTGCTTATGGCTTTGATATTTGTTGCGGACATGTATCGTACATGAGCCAGCAGCCTTCTTCAAGCGTTACTCAAAACATCACAAGGTGCATTAACACAGTGAGAGACTACTATATGGCATCGAGTACGGGAACCGGGAGCAAGCTCTTTTATGCGGATTTCACCGGAGATCCTGTTCCGGCTAATGGTGGGCAAGGAGGAGGCGAGTTCTTTCAGAATCAGGCGCAAGTCTTAGCGTCGCAGCAGAACTATAGCTGGCGTCAAATACTGCGATACTTCTATGATGATTCTCATCCCGGTAAGGGGAACAGCAATCCTAATGTTGGCAAGGTTCAGTTCCTGACACAGGGCTCGCACACGGTGAGCTCCGCATATTCAACCACAACGACGCATCATTGGAAGACCTGCACTAAATGTGGGACGGTTATGAGCTCTTCCTACCATACACACACATGGGTGTTATCCTATGGACAATATCGTTGCAGCACTTGTGGTGAGCCTAAAGTAACGTCAGCGGATTCATTTCCGACCGACCCTGTAGAAAAGAAACAGGAATGCAGAAAGTTGGAGCTGGTTTATCATGCGGTCAAGCCTAATGCACAGATTGCACTGTGTGCGGATGATAGACAGAGGCACGATTAAAAACACGATGCTATTCGCACGACGCATAGTACGATTAGATAACTTGATATAGCTACTCAATACTTATTCCCCGCAATGCGATGCTGATCGGCTTTGCGGGGAATCGTTCATTTCTCCGAAACGGAGTTTATTCTGTTTTAGGGTTTTGCCCGTTATGCCTGCGCTGGCATTTTCGTCTGTTCCGATTTCATCAGCTCTATCGCCTGCTCCCTGCCGTCAAACATTAGAAGTTCAAGCCCGACTTCGGGGGTTATCATGCCGCGTTCGACCAGACGGAATACGGTCTCGTTGTTGTTGAGAATGTTAAACGCATTCTCTCTGATGACCTTGACGGTGACTCGCAGATCTGTGGGCAGCTTGGAAACGGCGTCAAGAGCAAGGCTGACGCTGCGCAGCTTTTCAAGCTTTATGCCCATGTCCTCGCCGATGGTGTCCAGTTCGTGAAGACACCGCGCACGCAGGGTAAACTCCTTTTCAATCTCAAGCTCCTGTGTGACAGCCTTGCGGAAGCCTGCATGGATCTGCCTTGCGCTCATGCGCGAACGCTTGCCGGACGCCTCCTGGAGCGCAGCGATGGCCGTACCGCTGGTAACGCCCGAGTGGGTCATGCCCCTTGCAAATTCGTTTGCGCCGGATTCCTCCTTGATGGAATTGCGAATGTCGTCTATATAGGTGAAAATGTACGCAGGCAGCGGTGCGGTGGAAAACCATGTGACGCCGTTGAGGTTGTCGCCGACGTGTACTTCCTTTGACCAGTCGCGCAGGTCGTCGGCGTCAAATCCGCTTGCCCCGGTGATGAGAAGCTTGTTGCGGCTTGAAAGCAGGGCGTTTTTCATCACTATCTGGTCGAGCTTGTCGGAATACTGCTGCATTTGAGCATACATATCCACAAAGCCGTAACCAAGGCAGCTTCCCTTCCGGGGGAACAGCGTGGTCAGCACAAAGGGGTATTCACCATGAGCGTAGTAGCCCTCCGGCTTAATCTTGCGGCTGTCCTCCAAAAGCTGTCCGCCTGCAAATTTCAGCATATGAACGCGGTATTTATCCGCTTTTTGATCGTATTCGCGCATCCAGCATTCAATCAGAAGTATGCTCCTGTTGTACCTCGGGGTCAGAAGGTCGTCCTCCATAATGTCGAGAAGGTATCCGTCCTCCCTGATTGCCTCCGCCTGCTCGGGATAATGCTGCTCGAACCATTCGCGCGTGCGATGGGTGAATTTGAACACGGCGCGCCCCTGCTGCAAATCGGTGACAAGGGGATCGAACATGATGCTGCGGTTGTCCACCTGGCGTATATAGGCGCCGCCGATGCCGCGGTTGGCCTCGGGATCGAAGCCTATCTCCTGCACGCTGTAACCTCCGACTACGAGGTCGTGGGTCATGAGTGAATATTCCTCGTCATAGCAGCACCTGATGTGGTTTTCCTTGATGATGCGGGTCATGAGTTCGGCAAGCTTTTCATAGCCCTTGACGTCAGCCGTGATGACCGCCTCCGGGAGGTAGTCGAGAAGATCCGCGCGAACATTCTCGATAGTGCTGTGGATGATCGGCGTAACGGGCCTCGGTTCGCCCGGCTCGCCCTCGGGTATGCCTGCCCAGTGGTCGCCTCGGTACATTCGCTCGCAGAACTCAAGCCTTGACCTTTCGCCGGCGTAGGCGTCATAGTATTCGCGAAAAAGCTCATAAAGCCTTTCGATCTCGGTATTCCTGTTATCTTTATCCATAAATGATCCTTTCATAATAATAGTTTACAGCCAGCTCCTGCCCGCCGTCGCCGGCATGGCAAGCGGGTCGTAGGGCTTGGGTCTTTTGACGCAGGGCTCTCTGCCTGCCCGTGGTCTGCTCATCAGCGCATAGCGGAGCGCCTCCGGTGCGTGGTCGTCGCCGTCCGCTGCATCCTCGCGGTTGTGCTGATCGAATATCAGTCCGGGGAGCTGACGGATAAGGTTTCCGCAGTCCGAAAAGCATTGCCATAGCGGCCGTCCGTCCGGAGCGTCCGCAAGGAAATCACGCACCCTGTTCCATCCGGCGATCCTCGAATTGTCGGCAGGGGTGAGCGGCATGCCGGAGAGGGCGAAAAGCTCCGCCAGGGACTCGCCCTCGAAGCCTCCTGCGCCGGCGAGCACTGCGCCATGCTTTGCCCATATGTCCGGAGAGGCAACGGTGTAGCGGATATCCTCGCCGCGGCTCAGCTCTATGGCCTGCCTTGCAACGTCGGCCGCCCTTGTCTGCCGTACATACAGCTCCCGATAGGTGTAGATCCTGCCCTCGCCGTCCACTGCGTGCCACAGCACGCAGCAGGGGTCGTTGTAGCCCCAGTCCATGGAGCGGAACCTTCGCCACCATGACGGAAGCTCAATGGGATCGATAACATGCCTGCTCCTTGAAAACTCGCGGAAGAACTGGCCTGCGTGTACGTCCCAGTCGCCGTCCAGATGCGCGCGCCGGAGCTCATCGGGGAGGGCCTGAAGCTGCCTGATGTAGTTGGGGTCGGCATCGAGCAGCACACGGTTATCATAGATCCTCGCAGGGATGAAAAGATAATCGCCGGGGTTTTCGCCGTCACGGTATATGCGGTCGATGAACAGCCGCTTGACCCATGCGTGGCCGACGTTGCCGGGGTTGCAGGTATAGTACATCCTCGGCGCTATGTCGGTGCGCGTCGTGCGGTTGCAGGTCGTGAGAAAGCGCATCTGCTCCTCGGTAAAGTGCGTGGCCTCCTCGAGGCCGATAACGGCGTATTCCTGCCCCTGATATTGATAGACGTCCTGCGCGCTGTCGCAGTAGCCAAGCTTTATGCGCGAGCCGTTGGGAAATACGAATACGCGCTCGGTGGAGCTGTAGCCTGCAACGCCGTAAAGCTCCCTCTGCATGGGGATAAGGTGGTTTTCCCGAAGTTCCGGGAGGGTCCTTCTCAGGAGCAGCAGGTTCAGCCCGGGGTAGGCAAGCGCCAGCAGAATGAACTTTCTCCGCATCGCCCAGCTCTTGCCTCCGCCTCGCGCGCCGCCGTATGCTGTGTGCCGTGCTCGGGACAGGAAGAATTCCTTCTGCCTTTCGCTCGGAACGCCTTCAAGCTTTAGATACATATAGCTCCTTTCCTTCAATAACCGCATTCAGCAAGCGGAAAAGAGAATTCATATTCAGTTATCGGAATGAATTAAGGATGGTGCTGACAGCAGAACGAAAGCCGAATGGGAAACGCTTCTCCGCTGAAAACTGAATCAAAAGACGATTTGGGGACTCGGTATTTGATCTGTACCCTGCTTGCCGGGGGGTATGCTTTGCTTCATCCCCCCGCAGGGCTGCGTTGGCAATTATTGAATTGATAATATTATACCTTAATTTTTTGCGGCGGACAACGCATATATTTTTCTATCGGTACAAAAATACGCACAGATAGACAACGGTTTTATGTTGAAAAATGACTCAAACGGTGGTATTGGAACATAACCGAAATTATTTAATTGCATGGTTGGACTATTTCTGCTAAAATTGAACCGTTAATGAATCTGTCGGTACAGCGACCTTAGGAGGAATAATGATTTATCGCGACCCAATACCGTTGTTTGAGGCTACGATATTCTTTACCAAACGAGAGAGAGGCGTTTCGTGGGTGAAGGTCTACGAGTACATCAAAGAACGAAATAAGAAAAATCCCGCAAACGATGAGCTTGATAGGCTCTTTGGATACCTTATTGAGCTTGAAAGCCGGCTTGAGAAGGCAATAAGGGTGGATAATGAAACCGTCTCTTGTCTGTACCGGGAGCTTAAACCCGATAAGAATGATGATGGCGACTACTCCGATAGCTATCTTGCAAGCATAGTGGCCCCCGATGCCCTGAATATGGGGCTGATGATCGATGAAGACGCCTACTTTGCAAGCCTTCACAACAACATCGACAGTATTCCCATGCGGATCGCCGCATTTCTGCTCGAAAATAAGAAACCCGACAGGGAGTATTCGGTGAGTGAACTGCTGGAGCTTATCAATAAGAGCAGTATTGAACCTGAAAATAAGCTGCTGCTTATAGAGGCTGCGCTAAATCCGGAAAAATACATATACATGCTCGAAAGAACCGTTCGTCCCATAGCCGCCGAGTTCAGAAGATGCGATAAGCTGACCCGGCCGTTTGTCGAACTGTACCGCAACAAATACTGTAACGGAAAGATAACGCCCGAAGAGATTGTCCGCAGGGTCTGGAAAACGCCTGATAACATCACCGAATACAACATAGGACCGAACATAATGTTCGGCGACACTTGCTTGTTTAATCGCATGGGCCAGGACAGTATCACCCTGAACTGCTATATGGGGGCGGTGTATGATTTCCTGTATAGGAACTACAACGATATGTACAGAAGATGGGAACCGGATTTTCCGAAAATTTGCTTGGGCTTCAGCAACGAAACCCGATGCCGGATTTTCAAACAGCTGATCAACGGTCCGATGTACGCCAAGGAGTTGTGGGAAAAGATGGGAATGCCTGCATCAACAGCATCTGTCAGGCTCAATACTCTCGTGGATACCGGCTTGGTGAAGGCAACGATCCAAGGTCTTCGCACTTACTATTCGGTCGATAAGGAACACCTGAAAAAGCTCATAGAGAAGCTCAACGATATCTATGATGAATTAGAATGATTGCGTACGGAAATGAGCTCTGCCGGCGTCTCGCTCGTCGGCAGAGCTTTCTTGTTGCCATGCAGGTATATAATACAAGGGTTTTTGGACAGCATTTCATAAATTATTGAACAAAAATCGAGTTTTGTCCGACGATATCTCATTTCAATTATTTTTGAGATAATGCACTATTTTGAATCAAACCCAATAATATATAGTCCAATAATTATTGAAATACAACGCCATTATTTCGACATATTTTCCTATATTCTTAAATATATTTTCATGACAAGAAAACAGCATATGTGGCTGTTTCCCGTTTGAACGGCATGAAAATCATATGAATTACGGCAGTTTTTAATCGAATAAATGTAAAATAGTAATAAAGCTCCGCTATCGTCGGGAAATGTGTCGGCTATTGCTTTCCGTTGCTCACTATGCTAAGATTTATTCATAATATATCGAAGGAGGTTGCCCTATGCATGCAACAAAAAAACTGATTGCGTTTGCAATTACCCTGGCAATGCTGCTGTCATGTTTCTCGTTCATTGGCAGCTTTGCAGTAACCACCAGCGATGATTCCTCTTCCGTTCTTGAAGAAGCAAAGGAATCCTTAGTTGATGCAAACACTCGTCTCCAGATAATGGTTGAAGCACCCGGTACTCCGGCGCTTATGCAGACCAAGTCTGTAGAAAAAGCGGCTAAGATCGCCGAGAAGAACCTAACCAAGCTCAACGCTCAGGTTTCCAAGGTCGAAACTCAGCTCGGTCAGAAGATTGAAGTTGACGACTACTTTGCTCTCCTCTTCAACGGCTTCTGCTTTGAAGGCGAATATTGGATGATCGAAAAGATCAATGAGATGAACGGCTTCAAGGCCTATGAAGCTCCCACTTTTGAAGCCGAAGAAGTTGAATATGACGACGACCTCACCGTTTCCCCCAACACCGGCACCAGCACCGGCACCATCGGCGCACAGGAAGCTTGGGAGAGCGGCTACACCGGTGAAGGCACCGTTATCGCTATTATCGATACCGGTCTTGACATGGATCACGAAGCATTCTCCGTTGAGCCCGCAAACGGCAAGATCGATGCAGAGTATGTTGAGAACGTTGTCAACGAATACGGTTCCCTCCTCCACTGCGGACTCGATGCTTCTGACCTCTACAAGAGCGGCAAGGTCGTATTCGCATGGGACTATTTCGATAACGATTCCAATCCCAACCACACCTTCAGCTATCACGGATCCCATGTTGCAGGTATTGCTGCAGGCAACAACGGCAGCACCTTCAAGGGCACTGCCCCCGATGCACAGCTTGCAATCTTCCAGGTCTTCACCTCAAGTGGTGCAGGCAGCTATTCCAATATCGTAAAGGCTATGGAAGATGCTGCTTACCTCGGCGTTGATGCAGTCAACATGAGCCTTGGCTCCGTCTGCGGCTTCACCAATCCCTTTGCATACATTGCAGGTTTGGAAGATGCTTTCACAGCGCTCAGGAACGCAGGTATCTCCGTTGAATGCGCTGCAGGCAATGATTACTTTGCAATGTACCTCTACTCCGCATTCAGCAGCGTTAGATCCGGATTGGATGGTACTCTGAGCACCAACCCCGACTACGGTGTTGTCGGCATGCCCGGCTGTATCCCCGATTCGTTCTGCGTAGGATCCTCAGTTAACACCGATATCAACGTAGGTTACCTCGTAGTTGACGGAACCGAATACTATTACGCATGCAGCTCATCCGCTCCCGGCCTCATCACCATTCCCGGAGTACATGAGTTCGTATATTGCGGTCTCGGCAGCGCCGAAGAATTTGATCAGATCGATGTTGAGGGCAAGATTGCCTTCATTAAACGCGGCACCGTAACTTTTAGCGATAAGATCGCAAATGCAACAGCCGCAGGCGCAGCAGGTATCATCCTCTACAACAACACTGCCGGTATGCTTAACATTACGCTCACCAGTACCATTCCCTTTGGTCTTATGAGCGGTGCGGACGGTGATTTTCTTGCCGAAGGTCTCGAACTCGGCGACAGCTTCACCGGCGAAATCATCGCTGGCGCGGCATATATGGCGCTCACACCGGCAGAGTCCTCCAGCTGGGGCACCACTGCAGACCTTAAGATGAAGCCTGAAATCATGGCTCCCGGCCAAAACATCAACTCTGCAAACGGCAGCGGCGGCTATGAACTCATGAGCGGTTCCTCCATGGCAACTCCCCATATTGCAGGTGCTATCAGCATTATCAAGCAGTATCTTAAGGATCGCTTCCCCGACGCTACTGCCTCTGAGCTCAACAACCTCGCATACATCCTTGCAATGAACACTGCCAACCAGATCAATGGCTTTGTTCGTCAGCAGGGCGCAGGTCTTATGGACATTAACAAGGCTTTAAACACCGACGTTTATATCACCGTTCCCGGTTCCGATCGTCCCAAGTTCGAAGACATGGAAAGCGAAACCGGCGAATTCACTTTCTCGTTCGAGCTTCATAACATCGGTGAAGTCGACCGTTCCTATACCATCGACATCACCGCCCTCTGTGAGTCTGTCTTAACCGGAACCTACACCGGCACATGGGAGATTCAGTACCCTGCTACCGAGGTTGAAATCATCGACGGTTCTATACGCAATGTCAGCGGCAACGTTATCTCCGATGCTCCCGAGACTATCGTTGTACCCGCAGGCTCGACCGCAACCTTGACCATCAACGTTGCAGCAGACGATGAGCTGCTCGCTTACTATGACGAGTATATGCCCGTTGGCGGTATGTTCGAAGGCTGGATAAAGTTTATCGCCGTTGAAGAAGACAGCGTTGATCTCTCCGTTCCCTTCCTTGCTTACATTGGCGACTGGGACGAACCCTCAATGCTCGACCGCGGCTATTATTGGCAGGTTGCAACCGGTGGAGCTTCCCTCCAGACCAATGGAAGCTGCTGGTACAATATCGTCGGATATGGCGTTGAGCAGGGCCTTGGTCTCAACAGGTATTGGGATATGACAGGCGAGACTTACCTTGCTGACCGCAACGCGGTTTCTCCCAACGGCGACGGCATCTATGATGCAGTCGATACCTTCCGGTATGGTTTGTTGAGAAACTCTATCCTCACCACCGTAACGATTGAGGATTTGGAAGGAAATGTCATCGAAACCATCAAGAGCATAGCCCTTGATCACAAGGATTGCAAGCAAGTAACCAGTTGGGGTTCCGGCTATTCATGGCATGATATCTTTGTCGAGTTCGACTGGGATTCACTCGAAGAAAATGAAACCGTAAACCTCGTCCTTACCAACTGGCTCGATCACGAAGGCTATGATCCCTATAATAACGAGACCGGTCGTTGGGTAGTTCCCGTTACCAAGGACACCACCGCTCCCAGCGTCATTGCTACCGCACACGGCTTCGAAGTTGTTGACAGCAACTACGTTGCTTATGTTGCAGTATACAACGATGCAGAGCTCACCGACCTCGTCTTTGAGGATGGCGTATTTGCTGAAAACAGGGGCGAAGTCTACTGGCATCAGGTTAATTCAAACCATTACTATGTAACCGTTGCCGACTATGCAGGCAACGAGGCAGTCTATGAGATTGAAGATGGTCTTGTATATGCAACCTCCGAGTATTTCTTCGATAATGGCCGCACCATGATCGGTTACGCAACCGAGAACTTTGCAACCGGCAACTGTGAGAACGGCTGGATCTCCTTCAAAACCAATACAATGGCAGGCGTCACCCTCATAACCGAACCGGAAGAAATCCATCCCATCGATTACTCCTTCTTTGGTTATGAACCCGGTTACCAGGATGCAGCTGTCGACGGTCTCGGATTTATCTACTGCGTAAACTGTGACGGCACGATCGATTTGGTCGACCCCGAGACCTTCGATTCAACTCAGATTTGGAGCTCTGATACCTTTAATGTCAGGAACATTGCCTACGATAAATACCACGATAAGCTCGTCATCTACGGTAACATCCGCAATCATCCTGTTTATGAAAGGGGCAAATACTTTGCATACCTCGATTTGGAAACCGGCGAGTATGAGGTCATCGGACCTGAATTTATCAACTGTTGGGGCTTCGACATCTGTGCCGAGGATACCATAATTCTCTACAATAACAGTAAGTTCATCAAGAAGTATAGCTACGAAGGCGATTTGATTGAACAATACGAAATGCCCGTGTTCAATCCCGCCACCCCCGGCGAACTCGGTATCGGTGAGAAGGGACTTGCAGGCGACATGGTATACGATGAGTCCACTAATTCCGTCTATGTTTCCGGTCATTGGAGCTGGCTCGGCAGTCATCAGTATAACACCGGCGGTATGTTCAAGTATGACCTTGATACCGGTGCATACTCCATCCACAGGGTTGGCGCAACCAACGGCGGCCGCGTTGTCATGGCTATCTTCTTCGAAGATCAGCTCACTGACGAGCCGGTCGAGCTCGAAAGCTTCGAGCTCAGCGAGACCGAAATCGATCTCAACTACCTTGCCACTGCGACAATAACAATCGCCCGTACTCCTGTCAATGCAAACCATTTCACCACTGAATGGATCTTGTCAGAGGACGGTATCGTTGAAATGGATTCCAACAAGCACAAGGCGATCCTCACTGCAGGTACAATCACCGGCGACCTTACTCTCACTTGCAATGTTTATGTAGACGGTGAGTTGTTTGGCAGCCAGGAGGTACTCGTACACGTCCATCGCGACGAAGCTCTCAACGAAGCACTCAATGTTGAAGGCGGCAATCTCCTCTTCATCAGCGTAAATCCCTACGCATTCACCACCGATGAAGACGGCGAAAGGTTCTATGCAAAGTCAGGCAACATTGGTGTCCATTCGTCCGATTCCTCCTTCTTCACCACCATTGACATGCTTGCCGGTGAAACCCTTGAGTTTGATTACCTTGTAAGCAGTGAGACCGATTACGACTTCTTCACCTTTAGCGTAAACGACGAGGTCGAGCTTGCGGTTGCTGCCGTCATGGATGATTGGGGCCACTTCGTATTCACTGCACCCGAGGATGGCGAATACAGCTTTGTTTGGAACTTCAACAAGGATACGAACTCAAGCGGCGGCTTTGACGGTGTCCTCATTGACGAAGTTGCATACTCCGGCGATGTTGATATTCTTGGCGACGTTGATGGCGACGGCTTAGTCACCATGGCTGATGCAGTTATAGCAGCACGCCACGCTATGGGCATTATCACCCTTTCCGATGAAGCGTTTGCATTAGCGGATATGGATGGCGACGGATTTGTAACCATGCTCGATGCGGTTCTCATCATGCGCCTTGTAGCAATCCAGGATTAATCGCTCCTCCTTTATGACGTAACTTACGTCAAATGTATTGCCCCCCACGAACTCCCTTTCGTGGGGGGCAGCCTTTTTATCGAATTCACACTGTTTACCGCATGAGCATCAAAATCCACGCTTTAGGTAAAATGCCATTCACTTTTTTCTGATATTATGCTATAATCGTATCAATTATGATCCTTATGGAGGTAAACAATATGGATTCATTAAAACAGAATAAACTGTGGCTTTCGATAGTGATGATCGCAGCGGGCTTCTTGTTCGTGCTCGCCCCACGCTTTGTCACGGGCTTTATCGGCTATGTGCTGGGCGTGCTGCTCATAGTGCTGTCGGTGTTTGAGATAATCGCCTTCTTCAAGGCCGGAAGGCACGGCGTAGGCTTCCTTGCATACAGGGGACTGTTTATCGGCGTGGTCGCTTCCGTGCTCGGCATTATGCTCCTCATCGACCCTGCAAGCTTCATGAGGACCGTAAGCGTCGTTATCGGTATCGCTATCATAGTCGACAGCATCTATAAGTCCATGCAGGCTTGGAGCATGAGGGGCGTTGTCGGCAGCAACTGGGTGCTTTCGTTCGTATTTGCTCTCATCTGCGCGACTGCCGGCCTGGTTCTCATCGTTTGCAGCGGCTTCGGCTCAAGAACCATTGTCGTACTGCTCGGCATCAACCTGATGGTAAACGGCGTCATGGGCATAGTCGGCAACGTTGCCGGACAAAAGAACTGACGGACAGCGCATATGGAGGAGGACATTAAGAATGAAGTTAGTGGATATGACCTGCCCCCATTGCAATGCTCATCTGAAAGTTGATACGGAGAATGGTAAGGCCGTTTGTGAACATTGCGGAGCAACGATCCTGATCGATGATGAAGTCAAGCGCGTTAGGTATGAAAATGCAGAAGATGCCGGCTACCAATTCGAAAAGGGAAGGCAGCGCGCCATGCGTGAGGCGAACAGACTGAACTATGCAGAAAATGCCGTGAATGCCGTGAATTCACAAAGCGTTCAGCCGCAGCCCAAGAAACGCCGCACCTGGCTGTGGGTGCTTGGCTGGATTTTCATTTTTCCGGTACCATTGACCATTCTTATGCTTCGAAAAAAGGATATGAAGCCTGCGCTTAAGTATGGAATTATTGCTGCGGCATGGATTGTCTACCTGCTGATAGCCTTTTCCGGAAAACGCTAACAACGCAGAACCATCGCAGCAGGCGAAAAGTATTCTTAAAACCGAATGATTATTAATCAAAAGCTCTCAGTCCGTCCGGACTGAGAGCTTCTATATTATAACAGAGGATTGCCGTATTCACGGTGTCATTCCATTCCCCGAAGCTCGGCGGTCGGTATGAATTCACGAACCGCCGACAGATAATCATGCATTTCATCATCTGTGGGTGCGCTCATGCCTTCGCACAGTATCTCGCCGGAATCGACGAACCTTTGGAGGAAATACCGCTTTTCGCCCGTCAGCCGGCGTGCGATCGCTGCGAGATCCTCCCGGGTGTGCAGCTCTCGAACCACTGTCGTCCTGAATTCATGCTCGATGCCGGATGAAGAAATCAGATCGATGCTGCGTTCTATTTTTGAAAGCTCAACGCCCTCGATGCCCGAAGCTTTGGAATAGCCTTCTGGGGAGGACTTAATGTCCATCGCAATATAGTCGACAAGTCCGCTTTCGATAAGCTTCGCCAGCCTGTCCGGCTCATAGCCGTTGGTGTCCAGCTTTACCAAAAGCCCGATAGCCTTGATCCTTCCGATAAATTCGGTCAGCCCCTCCTGAAGGGTCGGCTCTCCGCCCGTGATGCATACGCCGTCCAGCATACGCTTCCGCTTCTCAAGATAGGAAAAGACCTCCTCGTTCGGTATCGTGTCCACCTCGCCGGGGCAGAGCACCAGCTCCGAATTCTGGCAGAACGGGCAGCGGAAATTGCAGCCCCCTGTGAACAGCGTACATGCCACCCTGCCGGGGTAGTCCAGCAAGGTCACCTTTTGCATTCCCTTTATTATCATTGTGTTCACCTCTCTGCTCCTTATTCTAACAGACTTTTCGAAATATATCAACAGAAATTTGCGCAGCATAGCATTTTATTTCAATAAATGCATATGCAGGAGCCGTTCGGGTGTCACCGGGCATTGACATAAACGGAGAACCGGGCAGTTCCCTTGGCTGCCCGGCGTGCTGTTTCCGCAGACAGGGGTTCAATTAGCCTTCATTCCCTGTCCGACCGCCTGCGTTCAACTCCGGCAGCCCTACTATGCTGGTGAGCAGAGACAGAATACCGGAGAGCGCGGATGCGGATGCGACCATCAACCAGTTCACTTCGCCGATGATGGCGCATGTGCCGATGGTTGCAATGGCTGTTTGAGCTATGGCTTTGACCGCGCGAATGCCTGCCGCCCTAAACCACTCACCGATTTTGGCCTTGTTCATTATACTTTTCCACCCCATTAATATGTGTTTTGACCGTTCAATTCTATGAAGAAGCGTCCATGTGAATGCCTGATGCGGACAATGGGCAAAGCTGCCAATGTTTCACACAGCACGCCGCATTCTTGCGGAAGGGCCTGTTCGTGCCGGCAGGAGGCATGAAACAAAAATATATTATGAATGTTAACGCTAAAATGCTTGACAATAGAAATAAAGGAGTGTATTATACGCAGTGTTAGCACTCGAAGAGAGTGAGTGCTAACAAATACAGAGAAAGGAACCGAACAGAATGACTCAGCTATTGGATGTACGCAAGATGCGGATCCTTGAGGCGATCGTGGACGACTACATACTCACCGCTTCACCCGTCGGTTCCAGAACGCTGTCCAAGCGCAGCGATATCGAGCTTTCGCCTGCGACCATCAGGAACGAGATGAGCGACCTCACGGAGCTTGGCTTCCTTGAGCAGCCGCACACCAGCGCAGGCAGGGTGCCGAACGAAAAGGCATACAGGCTCTATGTAAACGCAATTATGGACAGCGCAAGGCTCACCGATGACGAGGCCGAATACATCAGAAGCCACCTGAACACGAGGGTCAGCGAGGTTGGCGAGGTGATAAAGCAGACGGCGAGAATGCTGTCCGGCATAACCAAATACACCTCCGTGGTGCTGACTCCCCAGATGAAGAGGGCAAGGCTCAAGCAGATAAGCCTTATCTCCGTAACGGACGGAAGTGCGCTGGCAGTTATCGTAACCAATTCCGGCTCAACGATAAACTCGATGCTGGATGTTCCCAAGGGCATCACGCAGGAGCAGCTTGAAAAGCTTTCCGCCCTGATGAATAAGCGGCTTGTCGGCTACCGAATGGAGGATATCAGAAAGACCCTGCTCCCGATGCTCCAGGAGGAGGTCGGCGAACAGGCGGAGGCCGTCATGGATATGCTGTCCGGCATCAGCGATGATATCGAAAGGCAGGATGTCGAGGTGGTCGGTGCGGTGAATATGCTCAATTATCCCGAGTATTCCGATGTCGCAAAGGCCCAGTCCTTCCTCAAGGAGGTCGAGTCAGGCGATTACATCAGGCAGGTGCTTACCACCGACGACGGATTGGAGCTTACGGTAAGGATAGGCAAAGAGAACGATAACCCGGAGCTGAAGGATTGCTCGCTGATAACCGTCAGCTACAATGTCTGCGGCGAAAAGGTCGGTTCGATGGGCGTTATCGGCCCCACCCGAATGGACTACGGCAAGGTTGTTGCGGTGCTTAAGTGCATGAGCGAGAGCCTGAGCAGTGTTTTAAGCGACATGCTCAAGGAGAAGGATTAGAAAGCAATGATATAGGAGGTCACAATGGCTAAGGACAAGACGCCGAGGGACGCAGCCGGAACAAAGGCAGCGAACGAGGCAATGGACGCCATCATCCATGATGACAATGATGACAATGGTGCTGCGGCAGAGGCCGAAAAGCAAGGGGCGGAGAATGAAGCTCCGGAGCAGCAGGACTGCGGCGACGTCACTTTGAGCAGGGAAGAGATTGAAAAGCTCAGGAGCGAGATAGCCGGCATGAAGCAGTCGATGGACGCAGCGATACTCGATGCCCAGCGCATACAGGCGGAGTTCAACAACTACCGCAAGCGGAACGCAAGCCTCAGGACGGACAGCATAGATGACGGAATGCGCGATGTCATCAAGGGACTGCTTCCGGTGCTCGACAACTTTGAAAGGGCTTTGGCAAATTCCGACGACAGCTCCTTTGCAAAGGGTACGGAGCAGATACATAAACAGCTTATAGAAGTCCTTACGAAATTCGGACTTGAAGAGATCCCGGCAGAGGGAGTGTTTGACCCGAATCTTCACGATGCGGTAATTCGTGACGAGGAGGGAGAGGGTGAAAGCGGAACCATCACCGCAGTGCTTCAAAAGGGCTATATGGTGAAGGGAAAGATAATCCGCCACACCATGGTAAAGGTCAGGGTCTGACATCGCTTGGATCCTGAAACGACGCCCGGCTTTTGCCCGACAGGCGGCATGGGCTTGAGGCCCTGCCGAAAGAACAGTTTTAATTAAAGAAAATCACCTTTGGAGGTATAATATTATGTCTAAGATTATCGGTATTGACCTTGGTACTACCAATTCCTGTGTTGCAGTTCTCGAAGGCGGCGAACCCGTTGTTATCGCTAACCCCGAGGGCTCTCGTACCACCCCTTCAGTCGTCGCATTCAAGGGCGGCGAACGTCTCGTCGGCAGCGTTGCAAAGCGTCAGGCTATCACCAACCCCGACAACACCGTAAGCTCCATCAAGCGTGAAATGGGCAGCGATTACCGCCGCACCATCGACGGCAAGAGCTACACTCCCCAGGAGATCTCCGCAATGATCCTCCAGAAGCTCAAGCAGGATGCGGAGGCATATCTCGGTGAGAAGGTGACCGATGCCGTTATCACCGTTCCCGCATACTTCAGCGACAGCCAGCGTCAGGCGACCAAGGACGCAGGCAAGATCGCAGGACTCAACGTATTGCGTATCATCAACGAGCCGACTGCGGCGGCGCTCGCATACGGCATGGATAAGGAAACCAACCAGAAGATTCTGATTTACGACCTTGGCGGCGGCACCTTCGATGTTTCCATCCTTGAGATCGGCGACGGCGTATTCGAAGTCCTTGCGACTGCCGGCAACAACCGTCTCGGCGGCGACGACTTCGATGAGAGGCTGATGAACTACATCGCCGATGAATTCAAGAAATCCCACGGCATCGACCTGCGCACCGACCGTATGGCAAAGCAGAGGCTCAAGGACGCTGCGGAAAAGGCAAAGATCGAGCTTTCCGGTATGCAGAGCGTCAATGTCAACCTGCCCTTCATCAGCATGGACGCTAACGGCCCCGTCCATCTCGATATGACCATCACCCGTGCAAAGTTCAACGAGCTCATCGCCGACCTGCTCGACAAGACCAAGGTATGCGTACAGCAGGCGCTGAACGACGCAGGCCTCAAGACCTCCCAGATAGACAAGGTCATCCTCGTCGGCGGTTCCACCCGTGTACCCGCTGTTCAGGAGCTTGTCAAGAACCTGACCGGCAAGGAACCCTTCAAGGGAATCAACCCCGATGAGTGCGTTGCAATCGGCGCAGCCATCCAGGGCGGCGTGCTTGGCGGCGAAGTCAAGGACATCCTGCTCCTCGACGTTACTCCCCTGAGCCTCGGCATCGAGACCCTCGGCGGCGTATTCACCAAGCTCATCGAGCGCAATACCACCATCCCCACCAAGAAGAGCCAGATCTTCTCCACCGCTGCCGACGGACAGACCAGCGTAGAGATCCATGTGCTCCAGGGCGAGCGTGAGTTCGCTCAGTACAACAAGACTCTCGGCAGGTTCCAGCTCACCGGCATAGCTCCTGCACCCAGGGGAATTCCTCAGATCGAAGTCAGCTTCGATATAGACGCCAACGGCATCGTCCATGTAAGCGCAAAGGACCTCGGCACCGGCAACGAGCAGAACATCACCATCACCGCTTCCACCAACCTCAGCGACGCCGAGATCAACAAGGCGGTCGAGGAAGCAGAGCGCTTCGCGGCAGAGGATAAGAAGCGTAAAGAGGATGTAGAGGCACGCAACCAGGCCGACAGCCTCGTTTATCAGACCGAAAAGACCGTCAAGGAGCTTGGCGACAAGATTGACGAAGCCGACAAGGCAAGGATCAATGCAGAGGTCGAGAACGTCAAGAACGCCCTCGCAGGCACGGATGCGGAGGCTATCAAGGCGGCGACCGAAAAGCTGACCGAGGTATCCTATGATGTATTCGGCAAGGTCTACCAGCAGCAGGGCGCACAGCCCGGCGCAGACGCAGGCTTCAACGCAGGCAGCGCCAACGGCAGCACAAACACCGGCAATGACGGTGCGGTAGATGCGGACTATGAGGTCGTTGACGACAACAACTGATCTGACAACCGAGCATTACACGCTGCACCGGGCAGGATGCCTGCCCGGTGCAGATATGCACTGAAGCCCCGCAGAATGATTTGGAACAAGGGGGAGCTATATGGCAACAAACAAACGAGATTATTACGAAGTCCTCGGTGTCAGCAAGACGGCGAGCGACGATGAGATAAAGCAGGCGTACAGAAAGCTTGCAAAAAAATATCATCCCGATCTTAATCCCGGCGACAAGGAAGCCGAGGAGAAGTTCAAGGAGGCAAACGAGGCCTACGAGGTGCTCTCCGACGCCGACAAGCGCAGCAAGTACGACCAGTTTGGACATGCTGCCTTTGACCCCAACGCCGGTTTCGGCGGAGGCGGCGGTTTCAGCGGCGCAGGCTTCAGCGGCAGCTTCACCGGATTTGACGATATTCTGAACTCCATGTTCGGCGGCGGCTTTGGCGGCGGCTTCGGCGGAAGGAGCAGCAATCCTAATGCACCGTCGGACGGCGACGATATCCGCTACCGCATAACCATATCCTTTGAGGAGGCTGCCTTTGGCTGCGAAAAGAAGATAGATTACAGGAGGGAAGAGGTCTGCTCGGTCTGCAGCGGCAGCGGCGCAAAGCCCGGTACGGGCTCAAGGACCTGCCCCACCTGCGGCGGCAGCGGCCAGGTCAGGGTCCAGCAGAACAGCCTGTTCGGCGTGATGCAGACCATGCGCACATGCGATAACTGCGGCGGCAGCGGCAAGCTGATCGAGACCCCCTGCGAACGCTGCAAGGGCAAGGGCAGGGTCATTCGCAATATGAGCGAGAATGTAAAGATTCCGGCAGGTATCGACAACGGACAGACCATTCGCGCTTCCGGCAAGGGCGGCATGGGACGCAACGGCGGCAGAAACGGCGACCTGTATGTTACCGTCAATGTCCGTGAACACAGGAAGTTCATCCGCGAGGGCTGCAATCTTTATCAGAACATCACCATTCCTATCACCATTGCCGTTCTCGGCGGCGAGGTCACGGTACCCACGCTCAGGGAGGACGTCAAATACCAGATCCCTGCAGGCACGCAGAGCGGCACGACCTTCAGGCTGAAGGATCAGGGCATACAGAAGCTCAATTCGAACAGCAAGGGCGATATGTATATCAATGTCGCCGTCGAAATACCCAAACGCCTTAACGAGACGCAGCGCAAGCTCTTTGAAAAGTTTGCGGAGAGCATGGGCGACAGCGGCGTGAGCTTCGACGAGGGCGAAGGCCTTAGGAAGAAAAAGAATAAGAAGAGCAAATCCTGATGCCGCATATTGCGTGCATTCTGATGAATACCCGGAGGGCTGAATATGAAAGAAACGGCCATTAAGGTCGGAATGGTGGTAGCCGTGGAGCTGTCCGCCGCAAAAAAACGCTATGGCAAAAGGATGAAGCAGCTTCCCCATAGGGGCTTTGAACTTCATTATGTAGACAATGGGAATTATGAGATATTCATCGTGAACTGCGGCGCAGGTGAGATAGCCTCGGCTGCTGCCTGCCAGATGCTCATTTCGGAATACAATGTCGATATGATAGTGAATTTCGGCGTTGTCGGCGGGCTGACCCCAGAAATGAAGGTCGCAAGGGTCTGCGCCGTGGAAAGCGTTGTCAACTATGATTTTGATACTTCAGAGTTCACCGGGCAAACAAAGGCAAAGCATGACGGCTATCCGTCCGTATACATACCTACCGATGAAGCTTTGCTGAGTGCAGCCGTCAGGCTCGAGCCGTCCCTCAAGAGGGTCATCTGCGCTTCCGGCGACAGGTTTATTGCCTCCGCCAACGAAAAGCGCAGCCTTCACGATGAATTCAATGCGGACATCTGCGAGATGGAGGCGGCAGGCATAGCGCTTACCTGCAACCGCAGCTCCGTACCCTGCCTTCTGATAAAGGCGGTGTCCGATGCTGTGGAGGGCGGTGCGGAGGAGTTCGCGCGTGAGATAGACCGCTGCGCAGAGCTTTGCCTCGAAACCCTGGAGGGGGTCGTGTCCGGACTGTTGTCCTAAAAAACATAACGTATTCTTAAATTTCCTCATATAAAGCCTTGCAAGAATGGGCTTTGTGTGATATACTGGGAATGCAACAGCAAGAAGCATATGCTGCTCGCGGTCGGCTTTCGGATAATATAATCGGCAGCGAAGCATTGTGCAGGACTTGATGTTTAATGCATTAACCAACCATACTAATAGGAGGGCTTAATATGTATCAGGCAACCAATAAGATCGCAAGAACCTTTGACAGGGAAGGCATCAAGTACACCACCAACACGCTGAGCAGCGGATCCAGCTATGTTTCCGCGTCCTTCACCGGCGACAACGCAAAGGGTGTTGACGTCTCTTTCCTTTCCTCCGATAACGACAATGACGTGTCCGTTCGTGCGTTCTCCGTAGTTAAGTTTTCCGAAGCCAAGATACCCGCAATGATACTGCTGGCGAATCAGCTCAACAACAAGTATCGTTTTGTCAAGTTCACTGTGGATACCGATGACCAGGATCTGAACGTGGAATATGATTTCCCGGAGAAAACCGATGACGTTGGAAGGACCGCAGTCGAGCTGTTCTGGCGTTTTGCCAAGATCATCGACGAGGCATATCCCCAGATGATGAAGACCCTCTGGTCCTAACAGGCTGAACGCCGGGTTACGGGACAATATTTAACGTATCGAAGGCTGTGTGCATCGTCAAGCAAAAGCACACGGCCTTTTCGCTTTGCTTTGGAGGTACACACGGAATGAGCGAACAAAGGGCAAATGAAGGTTCAAAACCCAAGCTGTGGAAATGGGTGCGGATTCCTTTGATAATACTGCTTGCCGCTGTCTTGCTGCTGAACCTTTTATGGTTTGGCTGGCGGCATATCGCATACTCTCGCTACGACGGCGGAATGACGAGGACGGAGATGTCATCGGCGCTGTTCCCAAGCTATGCCGCAAAGGATGAAGACGGATTCGATTATTCCGTCAAATATCCGGATTACCTGTCGGTCACCGGCAACCTGGCGGTGGGCTTCCCGGGAACGGAGGAAAACCCCTTTACCGATGGGCTTATCATATGGCCGAAGCTGTTCGGAGGATATGAATACGGCGTAATGCTGAACTCCAAGGAGACGGATTCGAACGGCTATATGTTCTATATCGATGCGCAGGGAAATGCGATAGACGGGGAATACCGCCCCGTTGCGGAGCGTTACAGCGATGTGATCGCCGAACTTTTATCAAGAGCCGGGAATCGCTGGACGCTTGACGAGTAGTCAAATCATCTGCGGTTTCCTATAAGTGTATGAAAAAAGTTATCCGAAAGAGGGAATGCGTCTTTGGATAACTTTTTTGTTTTTTCTCTTCTGTTCTTTTGTTTATTTCCGTATCTGTCGATGATTCGCCGTTATGTTCGGCATCGTATCGCCGGGCACGGTTCAATTCGCTTTATGAATCCTTGTGCTGAAGCTTTTTCTTTAGAACAAGCGCAAGGATAACTCCGGCTATGATGAATAATCCGCCTACCGCCATCATGGCGTATGAGATGTAAATCACCGGCGATCCGAACGAGCCGACGCTAACATCAATGGGCGAGGAAAGCGGAAAGCTTCCAAATTGGTCGACAATATCCGTGAACTTATTTATCATGGAGCCGGCAATGAAATATGCCAGAAGTCCGAGCCCGAGAATAAACACACCGCCGATCCCGAGGTATACGCCCGTAAGCCAGCCGTACCTTCTGATTATCCTCGTAATAAAGTTCGGCATGGATTCGGGTTTATTCTCGTTTGAATGCTGCTCCCGGATGGGTTCTTCGGTGAATTCCTCCTCATCCTCCGACAGCAGCCAATCGGTCGTTACGCCGAATATCTGCGCAAGGCGTGAGAGCTTGTTCACCTCCGGCAATGCATCGCCGGTTTCCCATTTGCTGACAGCCTGCCTTGAAACGTTCAGCAGCTCTGCCAGATTCTCCTGAGACAGCCCTGCTTTCCTTCTGCAATAAATAATCTTTTCATTGAGCTTCATACTATATGCCTCCTGCTATTAATACTGGGGACTTATCCCCATGACGCCCTCGTCACGCTCATATAATGCCATATCAGCCGCGGGAATGCTATCAAGCTTGGCTGGAAAATCCGCAACCTACGGTTGCATAAGCCCAAAAAACGCATGTTTTTTCAAATATCAGCGCCTGTACCGCCACTCCGCAGCCCGATAATCGGCAATAAAGCTTTCCTCCTAAACGGACTTCCATAGACCTGTTCAAACCGATAGTGCACGGACGGATAATGAACCATAATACTCATTATGTAATATGCAGGTTCGCTTATGCGCAGAACGGCGCAATTCGGTTTGCTCGGCAGCCATTATATCATAAGACACAGCATTCGGGAAAGACCCAAATGCCGTTCCGTGCACGCAAGGCTGCTCCAAATTGACCTTACAAGGCTGCTCTCCCGACAAGACCGCCGCACATTCGGTTCATGAGTCCGACAGCCGCCTCTTTGCACAAAATATGCCGAAATTTAATCAATTTACGCCTTGCTATTCCGGGCGTATCTGTGCTATAATGATTTTGAATAATCGGCAGGGTGGTGCGCTATGGATAAGATAAGGACTAAGGTTACTCTCGCAGGACAAAACTTCTATGTCACCGGGAACGGCGACGAGGAATATGTAAAGCAGCTTGAACAGATGGTGAATGCACGCATTCATGAGGTAAGCGAGGCTTATCCGAGCCTCGGTGCGAATCATTGCGCACTGCTTGCGATGCTGAATCTGGCTGATGAGTATATGCAGCTCAAGAACAGCACAGAGCAGATAGACGCCAAGCTTGCACAGCTCAGGGGTATGCCCCGTATCGGAAGTCAGGCGCAGAAGAGCGCTTCCTCCGCCCGACAGGACGAACCGGTCGGCGTTTGACACCGGCGCTGTCTGATATGGAATTACTGACCCCGTTGCGGCTTTATTAAGTGTGCGATGGGGCTTTATTCTGCCCACAATAAATAATACGAATTGGAGAGATTATGGAACTCCTTTCCCCGGCAGGCGGTATGGACTGCCTTGTTGCCGCCGTGCAGAACGGAGCTGATGCCGTTTATTTCGGCGGCGGAAGCTTCAATGCAAGGCGCTTTGCGAATAATTTCTGCGGCGATGAGCTGACCCGTGCGGTGGACTACTGCCACGAACGGGGAGTACGCAGCTATATAACATTGAATACCCTGCTGTTCAACAGGGAGCTTTCGCCTGCCTTGGATTTTGCGGCGGAGCTTTACCGGATAGGCGTTGATGCCGTTCTGGTGCAGGACCTCGGCCTTGCAGGACTGATAAAACAGCAGCTCCCCGATCTGACCCTTCATGCCAGCACCCAGATGGGCATTCACGACCTTGGAGGGCTTGAATACTGCCGTGATATGGGCCTGACACGCGCCGTGCTCGCCAGGGAGGTCAGCATGGAGCGGATAGAATTTCTTGCAAAAAACAGCGATATAGAGATAGAGACCTTCGCTCACGGTGCGCTGTGCATGAGCTTTTCCGGGAGCTGTCTGTATTCGTCCATGTCAGGCGAACGCAGCGGCAACCGCGGCACCTGCGCCCAGCCCTGCCGCAAGCGTGCCTGCGTTTCGGGGCGTCCGGGGGAAAACGATTTCTGCCTGTCGCCAAACGATATTTCGATGCTGGAACAGCTCCCGGCGCTGCAAAAAGCCGGAGTTGCCTGCGTAAAGATAGAGGGCAGGATGAAGAAGAGCGAGTATGTCGCCACCGTCACACGCTGCTATCGTGCCGCTATCGACGGTGCGGAGGGAAGGGAGCTTAGGAGGATGCAGGGCGAGCTGTTCGAGCTGTTCAACAGGGGCAGCTTCAGCACATCGCATCTATACGGCGATTCCGTGCGGACGGATAGGGTCGGTTCGAGCAAGCCCGGCCGTGAGCTGGTGACGCTTGCACAAAGGAGCGTCGAGGGCGAAAACATCAGGCGGGCCGTGGATTTTTCATTGAAGCTCTCCGTGGGCGAACCTGCGGCGCTGACTGCTCGGTTTTCGGACGGAGCAGGCTTGACGGAGCATTTCGGCGCTGTCGTTCAGCGTGCCAATAAGCCGCAGACCGCCGAAACCTACGAACAAAGGCTTGCCAAGCTCGGCGGCTATCCGCTCGAAATGGGAAAGTGCAGAGTGGAGATGGATGAACACTGCTATCTGTCTGCGGCGGAGCTGAATGCGCTCAGAAGGGAAGCGTGCGATGCGCTGCTGAATTCGCTTCATGTAAGGAATGAGGTTCCTAATTACGCTTTCCCGTATCTTTCGGAAGGGAAACCGACTGCACAGCCCCAAAAGAGCATCGTCTATGCAAGAGTCCGTACTGCATCGGAGGCAGGCTTGGCATTCGGCGCAGGAGCGGAATATGTCGGCATAGAGCCTTTAGCCTTCTCCGAAGCCGAGCTTGCGGCGCTGAAGTCATTGGGCAGACCCGAAGGGCTGATACTCATACTTCCGAATGTGCTTATCACGGACGAAGCGCAGGCGAAGGCAAAGGCGTTTTTGGAAAGCGGCGTATTCTGCGGCGTCGAGACAAATAATATAGGTCAATGGCGGCTTGGTACGGAGCTTCCTGTACGCATAGCCGGAATAGGCATGAATGCCATGAACTCAGCCGCGATGGATGAGCTTGTCCGCTTTGGGTTTGACTATATCATTCCATCGCAGGAGCTGACGGCGGTCCAGACGGAGGAGCTTTGCAGGCGTCACGGGGATAGGATCCTGCTGCTCGTTCACGGAAGGGTACCGCTGATGCAGCTTCTTCACTGCCCGGTAAAGGAGCATATGGGCTGCAGGAACTGCGGCGGCAGCGCAGGAACCGTCACCGACGAAGCCGGAAGGCAGTTTCCGCTCGTCAATACACGCTTTTCCTCCGGCTGCCTTGTACGGATGCTGAATTGCAGCAGTACGGATCTGATCGATATTTACGGCAAGCTCCCCTCCTGCCGTGGTTTTGTGCTGAGCTTTATCGGAGAGAAGGAGGATGCCGTGCCCGAACGCATTTCTGCGCTTTACAGGGCTATGGATTGTGGAGCGGTCTCCCAGCTTCCCGGAGGCACAAGGGGGCATTGGAACAGAAAGGTCGACTAAGGAACATAGCATAAAGGTTTAGAAGGATAAAAAGATAAATGATTACAGAAAGAGTATTAAAGGTTCTTGAATATGATAAGATGCTCGCCAAGCTCCGCCTGCACTGCGGCTGCTGCGTGAGCAGGGAGATGGCGGATGAACTGCGTCCGCTGACGGAATTGGATGATGTGAGTGCGGAGCTGAAGCTGACCGCCGAGGCGGAGAGCCGCTATCTGCGCACCGGATATTCACCCGTGGACGATTTCCCGGATGTGCGCTCAACTTTGAAGCGGCTGAACGCTGCGCTGTATCTGAACTGCGAGGAGCTTTTGAACATAGGCAAATGCCTCAAGGCCATAAGGGTCTGCCGTGAGCAGCTTGCGGCCGTCTCGGAATCCGATGACGACTCCGCAATGGGGCTTGCAAATCTGGCTTCGGGGCTTATCTCCCACCAGTATATCGAGGAGGAGATACAACGCTGCGTGCTGTCAGAGGATGAGCTTTTCGACGGCGCATCGCCGGCACTTGCAAGGATACGCCGCAATAAGCGCATTGCCAACGAGCGTGTTCGTGAAAAGCTCAACAGCATTATCCGTTCCTCCACGCTGTCCAAATACCTTCAGGATCCCATCATTACCATCAGGAACGGCAGGTTCGTCGTCCCGGTCAAGCAGGAATACCGCGCCAATATCCCGGGGCTTATACATGACCAGTCCGGCAGCGGCCAGACCCTTTTCATCGAACCGACGGCAGTGGTGGAGCTTGGAAACGAATTCAAAAAGCTTGTGATAGAGGAGCAGGCGGAGGTCGAACGCATACTTACCGAGCTTACAGCGATGATAAAGCCCTCTGCGAACGATATTTATACCGACCTGATGACGCTGGGCAGGATAGACCTCATCTTTGCCAAGGCCAAGCTTGCAAAGGAATACCGTGCGGTACAGCCCAAGCTCAATTCGGAGGGCAGGCTGCGCATAGTCAAGGGCAGACATCCGCTGATACCGGGCTTCCGTGTGGTCCCCATCGATGTGTGGCTGGGTACGGAGTTCACTACCCTCATCATCACCGGCCCGAATACAGGCGGCAAGACCGTAACGCTAAAGACCATCGGACTGTTTACGCTCATGGCGCAGGCAGGCATGTTCGTGCCTGCAAATGTCGGCACGGAGCTTTCGGTGTTTGAAAGCGTGTTCGCGGACATAGGCGATGAGCAGAGCATAGAGCAGTCCCTCTCCACCTTCTCCAGCCATATGAAGAATATCGTCGGCATACTGGATGAGGCGGACGATCGCTCACTGGTGCTTATCGATGAGCTGGGCGCAGGTACCGACCCGATCGAGGGTGCGGCGCTTGCGATGAGCATACTCGACGAGCTGCACGGAAGGGGCTGCTATACGGCGGCGACCACCCATTACAGCGAGATAAAGGCATTTGCGCTCACACGCTGCGGCATGGAGAACGCATCCATGGAGTTCGATGTGGATAAGCTTGCGCCCACATACAGGCTGTTCATAGGCATTCCCGGCAAGTCCAACGCATTTGAGATAAGCTCACGCCTTGGCATCAGCGACGCCATAATCGAGAACGCAAGGGGCTATCTCAAGAAGGAGGATACCGATTTCGAGGCCGTCATATCCGACGCCGAGCGCAAGAGGATCCGAGCCGAGGAGGAGATGGAACAGGCGGAGCAGGCAAGGCTGGAGCATGAAAAGCTTAGGGCGGAGCTTGAAGCCGAGAGGGCGAAGCTGGAGCGTGAACGGCAGGAGATGAAGCTCAAGGCGCGCGAGGAGGCAAGGGCGATCGTCGAGAGGGCAAGGCGCGAGATGGAGCAGCTGATAGTTGAGATACGCTCCATCAAGAGCATCGATCAGCGTGCCGCCGACAGGGTAATCCAGCAGCAGCGCGATACACTCCGTGCCAAGGAAGGTGAGCTTGCGGAGGATCTTCCCATGCTTCGCACAAGCGACGGCAAGCCTCCCAAAAGCGTATTCCCGGGCCAGAGCGTAAAGGTGCTGAGCCTCGATAAAACCGGTACGGTGCTGACCAAGCCCGATAAAAACGGAGAGGTCAGCGTGCAGCTTGGCATTATCAAAATGAAGGTTCGGCTCGATGATATCCGTCTGGTCAAGGATACGGCAAGCGAAACAACGAGCAGGAAGGTCGAATACAACCCTGCCGCCACCGTGGGGCTGGAGCTGGATATTCGCGGAATGCTCGTCGATGAAGCCAAACCCATTGTGGACAGATACCTTTATTCTGCCAAGCAGCAGGGTCTTACCGAGGTCAACATCATCCACGGAAAGGGAACCGGCGCACTGCGTGCAGGCATTCAGGAGTATCTGAAGCACCACAGCCTTTGCAAAACATTCCGCAACGGAAACTATGGCGAGGGCGATTACGGAGTTACGGTCGTTACGATTAAGTAGAAAAGTCATCAAGCAGAAAAGCAGAAAGGAAGCCATATGACAAGGACAATCACCGTTAAGGGCGTAGGCAGCTTTAAGGCTAAGCCGGATTACGTCGTTATAAGCATGAACATCGAAGTAAAGGATAAGGATTACGCAAAGGCCGTCGAGAATGCGAACAAAAGGATAAGCATCCTCGAACAGACCGTATCCGGCATCGGATTTGACAAAGGGAGCGTTAAGACCACCCGATTCGGCGTCAGTGCGCAATACGAAAACAAAAAGGATACAGGGGGGAATTTCAAGCGCGTGCTTGCAGGCTATTCCTGCTCATACGGCTTGAAGCTCGGCTTTGATTTTGACAGCGGACGCCTTGCCGAAACGCTGACCTCCATTGCCGAATGCGAAGCGGAGCCCATGCTGAATATTTCATTCACCATAAAGGACCCTGCAAATGCAAGAGAGGAGCTGCTTACGAGCGCAGCAAAAAACGCAAGGCGCAAGGCGGAGATACTCTGCGCTGCGTCCGGCGAGGAGCTTGGCAGGCTCATTTCCATAAATTACGACTGGAGCGAGCCGAACCTTGTTTCAAGGGCGATGTACGATGCCGGTGCGGAATGCATGAGCATGATGAGAAACGCCGTTCCGCAGATGGAGCCCGATGACATCGAGCTCAGCGATACTGCAGCCTTTGTCTGGGAGATCAGGGACTGAAAGCTTTAGAAACCGATTGGGATATGCCTTCTCTTATCAAATGAGAGCGGCATATCCTTCTCTTTATGGGGCATTACGGAAAAATAGAGATAATTGGTTCCGAATTTTCCTATAATTCCGCAAAATTTGCTTGCAAGCGGAGCATTATTCGTGTAAAATAAAACTGAGGGACTTTACTCCCTTGGTGGGTTATGCCCGAATAAAGAAATAATGCCCGTGCATACGGCTTGCCGGGCTTCATATAGGAGAACGCAATGGGTCTTTCGATAGAGATTAGGAAGTTTATTAATTCAAAGAATACCGGAGAATTTGTGGATGTTACGCTGCCGGGCGAGCTGCCTGCAAAGCGTGCGGAGGTACGCTCTGCGCAGAGGGACAGCGCGGCGGTAGAGGATGCAAAGCGCAGGGTGAAGGAGTTTGCATCGGCCAAGCTTACGGCGGATAAGACGCTTAGAGCGGCGCAGGAAACGCTGCGCAAGACAAGGGCGGAATTCGACAGATGCTCCGCCGAATATGCGCAGCTTGAGGAGCAGCAGCGCAGGCTGCAGCCCGATTTTGACGCAAAGAAGGCTGCATATGAGAATGCAAAGCGTTATAGCCAGCAAAAGAAGAGCGAGCTTGACAAGGCGAATGCCGAGCTCAGGGAGGCGGAGGAAGCAAGGCACAGGGCGGAGCAGATACTCCGTGCCGCGACCGCTGCGAGCGAAGCGCCGGACGAAAAGCAGAAGCAGGAGCTTGAAGCGAGCCTGAAGGCGGCAAGCGACAGGTATGAGCTTAAGCGCACCGTTTTGGAGGCAGCCAAGGCTGTGGCGGATGCTGCCGATGAGGAATACAGGGGCTGCAAGGCGGAGTTTGACGAGGTCAACGCCGCCATGACCAAGCTCAACGGCTCCATGCGCTCCGTAGCGTCTGTCAAGAATACACTTAGCAGCAAGCTTGAAAAGCTGACCGCAAGGGAAGCTGGTGCGGCTAAGAGGCTTGAAAACCTGACCGCCGAGCATCGTTCAGCCGAGCAGGAGGTTTTGGAGTGCGAGGGCAGGGTTCGCCCGATAGCTGCCCGCTATGAGACCGCAAGGTTTCATTACATCGAGTCGGGCAAGGGTGAGCCGCTGATCTTGGTTCACAGCGCAGGTCAGTCGCTATACACCTTTAATAAGCTCATATCCAAGCTTTCTCTCAAGTACAGGGTCATTGCGCTCGATCTTGCAGGCCACGGCTATTCCGAACTTCCGAACTATTTCGACTATTCGATTGCCGACCATGCCGAAAGCCTTGCAAGGTTCATGGATGCGATGGGCATCGAGACGGCTCATTTTCTGGGCTTTTCGATGGGCGCGGATTTCGTGCTGATGCTTGCGAGCCTGCACCCCGAGCGCGTGGATAAGGTCATTGCCATTGCGCCGGGCGGTGTTACTGCGGCTATGCCGTTCTCCATACGCCTGCTGGAAAGCGGAATATTCGGGCCGCTTGCCGGAAGCGTGTTTTCAAGAAAGAGCGTTGCAAAGCTTATCAACGAATGCACGTTTGACCATACGATACTCAAGGAGCATGATGTGGATCAGTACGCCAATCCCTTCCAGAATCCCGATGTCCGCTACGGCGTGAGGAGAACCGTCAATGCCTTTGACGAGGACGATGCGCTTGAAGTGCTTCGAAGCGTGGAGGCGGAAACGCTTCTGCTCTGGGGTGATGAGGATAAGTGGCATCCTCTTGATATGCGTGACGAATACCTTGCCGCACTCCCGAATGTAAAGTTCCAGCTTGTTCGCAATTCCGGACATCTCCCGCATGAGGAGCGTTCCGACAGGGTCTGCGAGCTGGTGTTCGATTTCATACCTGCAGGCTACGATATTGAGGACTGAAAAAAGGATGGAATTCCGCTTTTCCAAGATGCACGGTCTGGGCAACGATATGGTGCTGATAGATGACCGTGAGGAAAAAATCAAGAATGTAAACGAATTTGCCGCGCGCATACTGCACCGCAATACCGGCGTCGGCGCTGACAGCCTGCTTATCGTCCGCAATTCGGATATTGCCGATATTCGCATGATGATACTGAATATCGACGGCAGCGAGGCGGAGATGTGCGGCAATGGCATACGCTGCTTTGTCAAATTCGTCATCGAAAAGGGCATAATGCCCGTAAACGAGTTCACCGTCGAAACGCTTTCCGGCATCAAAAGGCCCACCGCGGTCGTTGAGGACGGCAGGGTCGTCTCCATTGGGGTCGACATGGGCGAGCCGAGGCTCGATTGCGCCGATATTCCGGTCGCCGCAGAGGGCAGGTTCATTGAAAAGAGCCTCTTTTCGCACGGCAAACGCTTCACAGTGACAAGCGTTAATACCGGAGTTCCGCATACCGTCGCCTTTGTGGACGACTGCGATCTGCTGGATGTTGAATACTACGGCAAGGATATAGAGCATTCACCCATATTTCCAAGGCGAACCAATGTTGACTTTGTGCAGATAATCGACAGGAGCAATATCGTTATGCGTGCATGGGAGCGAGGCTGCGGCTGTACCATGTGCTGCGGCACGGGCGCATGCGCCTCCGTCGTCGCCTGCATTCTTGCCGGAAGGACGGAACGCAGGGTCAATGTCCATGTGGAGATAGGCACGCTCGTCATCGAATGGCGTGATGACAATACGCTCTATATGACAGGGCCTGCCGAAACGGTCTGCGAGGGGACATATTTCTATAATTGAACATCGAAATGAACCGTGCATCGGCAATGCCCGATACCGTGTTCTTTGTCGGCATAGGACAAGCGCCTGTGCCGCTTTTTATTGCCTTCTGCTTTCTCCGTAAGCAGCTCCGAAACGCTCAATGCTTTTTTTACCATGAGTGAAGCCAATGAGCAAACCGTTGAATGAATAATTGATTTTTTGCGGGTCTTTGACCCTTGCATCGGCGGAAGGGCATTATGAAATTACATTGTCGTTGAATGTGACAATGGCATAGAGTATGACAATGGCATAGAACCGGCTGCGGCCATCCTTTTGTGCAAATTCTTTCACATTGATAAGCAATGATTTTTTCTTCCTATTGCGTTCATGAATAAAAGCTTACGGCATACTTCCGATTGCTGCATGGATTTTTGCAGCGGAATAGGCCATGTTTTCGCTTTTTCCTGTGCGTCAAGGCATGGTTAGTGTAAACTTCAATAAAATATATTGCAGAAATTGCCAAATTGGAAGACATATGTATTGACTTTTATTTTTTTTATGTATAATTAGTGTTGTATACCTGATTTCAGGTGTGCAAATATGTCAGACACTAAAAGGAGGAATTGAAATGACGAAACGAATCAGAATGATCATTGCTATCGTTCTCTGCGCTGCGCTGCTCCTCGGAGCGCTGGCGGTGTATGCCGCCGACAGCTCGAAGCAGTCCGGTGCTGCCGTGCAGTCCGGCAGGGTTGATGAGACCGGAAACCCGGCGGCAGACAGTGCAAGGGTTGACGAGAGCGAGGACCCGGCAGCAGACAGCGCAAGGGTTGACGAGAGCGAGGACCCGGCGGCAGACAGTGCAAGGGTTGACGAGAGCGTAAACGGCAACGCTTCACGCATTGACGAAGCCAAGAAATCGCTGCTTCCCGAAGGGGTGACCGAGACCCCCATACAGGACGGGATAAGCATCTATTGGATATTCAGCTGCGGCTTGTACTTTGGCTCGGCGAGTATGACTTTCGATTTGCCCGGAACTACGCTTAAAATCGAGTGCGATAACGAATACCTGTTCGATTCGGGCATCGGAGATCTGCGCTCCTTTGAACGGAATAAGAGCGTTGTCAGGGATGGATGCAGCAACATAACAATTCGCGGAGCTTACCATGAGGAATGGGTTGGCTCCACTTGGAAAAACGGATATGACTTGGAAGCTTCCGATACAAGGGTTCGCATAACCATTATGGATGGCGACGAGATAATTGGCTATGCGCTCTGCTGCTTCTGGAATCCGTATGGCTGCGATACTCATACGTATTATGAAAGCGGAGCCATCGTTAAAGCGGTGATGTTTGAATATGATGAGGGCTGCCGGGCAGCCATATCCCAAGAGCTTGTGGACGCGCTGCTCGATAATGCGGTAGAGGAGCTCATTACGGAAACAAATCTCACGGACATGAACACTGATGAATACCTTCTTCCTGCCGGCTCTGTAACCGGCGAATGACAGACTATTCGATAAACACACACCATCGGGGACTCACCCCGATGGTGAATTTTTTCTATTGATTCCGTTTGGCGCATCGGATATTGCAGCCAAGCTGTGGGACGATCTCCGGCAGGGTATCAGCCCACGACCTTGCCCACGACGCGAAGCTCATAGCTGTATTTGACCTTGATGGGCTTATACATCGGGTTGAGGGAAACGAGGCGCACGCCGCCCTCGGTCTCCAGCTTTTTGCAGTACGCTTCTCCGTTTAGCACGAATATGCCGATATCCCCGGATTTAAGCTCCGGCTGCTGGCGCACATAGACTATCTGACCGTCGGAAAACAGGGGACTCATGGAATCGCCGCTGATGCGCACGGCAATATTGGCGGTCTCCGGCACGTTTTCATCAACATCGATGAGCGTGTAGCTGTCGCTGTCTAAGAATACGCCCGTACCTGCCGAAGCTGGCAGGTCGTAAAGGGGCATCTGCCTTGTAACGCGGATTATCTTCTGCTTGTAGGAGAATTCGGGGCTTTCGGCAAGCAGCGAGGCATATTCCTCCACACGCTCGCGTCCAAGCTTGTTGAGCTGCGCCATCGGGCCGTCCGCCGCGCCTTCCGGTGCGCTTATGCCGAGAAAGCAGGCGAGTACGTCGCGAACATCGAATATCCTGCACAGCGCAAGAAACTGTTCGGCGTTCGGCTGGCTGTCGCCGGTCTCCCATTTGCTGACGGCGCGGTTGGTTATCGGGTCGCCGCTTACGGACACGAGCTTTGCCACATCCCACTGGGACAGCCTGCGCGCCTTGCGAAGCTCGGCAAGCTTGCTGCCGAGATTGATTTTCTGCTCCATAGTTCCTCCTGTAATAAATTAACGCATACAGCATTTATAGCATTCCTGCTTTTTTCTCATTATACAGCATGGGATTCCCGATTGCAAGCACTTTTTTGAAAATATTCTCTTAAAATTAGAATAATGCTATTTACATCTCTTGATAGGGGTGATATAATTCGCTTATTAGCTCATTAGGAGAATTATGATGGACAGAACGATACTCCATATAGACATGAACAACTTCTATGCGAGCGTGGAGATCCACGATAACCCTTCGCTTGCAGGGCTTCCCGTCGCCGTTGGGGGCAGCGAAGAGGCGAGGCACGGCATAATCCTTGCCAAAAACTATGCCGCCAAGGCGTTCGGGGTAACGACGGCCGAGCCCATTTGGGAGGCAAGGCGCAAATGCCCGAACCTGGTCATAGTGCCTCCGCATTTCGAGAGGTATGAGGAATTCATGCTCAAAAGCCGCGCGCTGCTGGCGACCTACAGCGACCGTGTGGAGCCGTTCGGCATGGATGAGGCATGGATAGATATCAGCACCTATGCGCCGAGCGCAGAAGCAGGCAGGGAGATAGCGGACGAGATAAGGGAACGCTATCGCAGCGAACTGGGGCTTACCGCTTCCGTGGGGGTGAGCTTCAATAAAACCTTTGCAAAGCTTGGTTCGGATATGAAAAAGCCCGACGCCACCACCGTGATAACGCCCGAAAATTTCCGAACAAGGGTCTGGTGCCTGCCGGTGGAGGATCTGCTCTTTGTCGGCAGGCGCACGCAGGAGAAGCTCAATAAGAGGGGGATAATGACGATAGGGCAGCTTGCCAACGCCGATGAAAGGCTCGTGAATTCATGGCTGGGGCTGAGCGGAGATATGCTGAGATGCCACGCCAACGGTCTGGATTTTGACCCCGTGATGCCTCTCGGCAGCGAGGCGGCGATAAAGTCCATCGGCAACAGCAGCACGCCGCCGCGGGATATGCACGATGAAAGGGATGCGCTGTCGCTGCTTCATGCGCTGAGCGAGACCGTTGCGGAACGCCTCCGCAGGCATGAGCTGCTAGCTTCTACCGTGGTTTTGAGCATAAGGGATACGAACCTTGTGACCTTTGAACGCCAAATGCAGCTTCCAAGGCCAAGCTGTATCGCGCTGGAGCTTCGTGATGCGGCGCTGAAGCTGCTGAGAGATAACTATGCCTGGGAAAGACCCATACGCAGCCTTGGCATAAGGGGTACTTCGCTCGTGAGTGCAAACGCTCCCATGCAGCTCAGCTTCTTTTCCGATGAGGAAGAGAGGGACAAGCGGCTGACCGTGGAGCGCACCGTTGACGCTATCCGCACTAAGCACGGAAAGGCCGTGCTTTCGCTGGCGACCGCAGCCTATATCAGGGAGCTTGGCACGCTGCCGGAGAACGATAAAAATCCGACGGCCGTGTTCAAAATGCATATGTGACAAGAAAAATTCATAATAAATCGTTGCTTGAGACAAACTAAGATGCTATAATTATATAAATTAATATACCGGAAGGATGGAGAAGAAATGCAATCGGTTCTTAAGAAAATCGCCGTTTTCGCGCTGGCGCTTGCGGTCATCGCCGCTTTTGGCTGCAAAGGTGATACGCCTCCGACGCAGACGGACGAACAGGGAATGCAGACGACGAACACGCCGGGACAGACTGCCTCTGCGGAAGCGGAAGATCCGGATATCGGCGAGGAGGTCGCTTCGCTGTTCGGCAGCATTGAGGATATAGAGAAGTATGACGGCGAAAATGCGGTCAGCGCTGTCGGCAGCCTTGTCATCGAAAGCGGCAGCTTCGTAATTCCCTATTGCTATGAGGGCTTGGAGGCCACGAGCGTGACCATCAGAAGCGGCAGCATTGATATCATCTCCTCCGATGACGGCATAAACGCTGCCGACGATGATGACGACAGCCGAGACCCGTTCAAGGCAAGCACCGATAACTTCGTCATTATCGACAGCGGTTCGCTCACGATCGTGTCGGAAGGCGACTGCATCGACTCCAACGGCGATATCATCGTCAACGGCGGTACGCTGCGTCTGACCTGCGGCGGCAACGGCAACACAGCGATCGACGCGAGCGGAAGCTTCACGAATAACGGCGGCGACGTAACAACAAACGACGGTTCCGAATCAGGCAATATGGGCGGCGGCATGGGCGGAGGAAAACCCGGCGGCCCGGGCGGAGGAAAACCCGGAGGCCCAGGCAGGCCGTAACGGTGAATCGGCATGATGCGTTCATGGCATAAAGCTCGCCGAACGCATGATGATTCATTGCAAAACCGATGCCTTCCTTTACGGCAGCACTATTTTAAGCATGACAATCCACCCTTGATACTTCATATCTTGGGTGGTTTTACTCTTTTACTGCCGTTGACGGCCGGGCTTTCACCTGGTATAATGAACTAAATGTCAAAGCCAAAATCAAGGAGAATTATTCTTATACACCGCAATACTTCAACGGTGCACCGCAATACTTCACCGGGTTGATGAAGCAGCTGAGCCGGCAGGGCGTGCCTGCAAAAGTTGATCGGGAGCTCAAGGCAGACCGGTTTTGTCTGTCCGTTTCCGTAAGGATAAATCGCTGTGACCGGGAAGTCTTGGAAACAGTATTGTGGGGGGAGTGGGCATTGCAGGTTCGGAATAACGAAGAAGTGAAGAGCAGACTGCTGCATTTCAAAAGCCTGGTGGACGGCATTTGATGTATAAATAGGGATTTGAGGAGAGGATAAGCGTATGATGAATTAGAAGATCACGATTCGCCCGGAGGAACATAAGGATTATAAGAGCATTGTTTCTCTAATACTGCGTTCGTTTCAGGAAGGCACGGACTATTCCGACGGAACCGATATTATTGCATTAGTTGAGGAAATCAGAGATTCAAAATATTATATTCCGGAATTGTCCTTTGTGGCTGAACTGGATAACAAAGTGGTGGGGCACTTTTTATTTTCAAAATTTCCGTTGTCCCCCACAAGAGATGGCGGACATGGCGACGGGAGCGATTCCGAAATCGTTATGCTGGCGCCCGTGTCCGTTCATGCGGATTATTTTCGCCAAGGAATAGGAACCGCTATGTTGATGATGGGAATTGAGAAAGTGAGAGAATTGGGCTATAAAGGAATAACCGTTGAAGGAAATTATAAATTTTATAACCAAGTCGGATTTCGCACATCATCGGATTACAATATCTTTCCAACCGGTGGTTACCCAATGAAAGAACCGCGGTGCATGATGTGTCAGGAAACATATGACGGATCATTGGACGGCATACATGGCTATATCGTTTATGACATGTACTTCAATGCATAAAATTGAAGTCATTTCCAAGCTAAGCAACCGATGCAGTCCGATATACGGAAACTGATAAAAGCCCTTTTGCAGAGCGTGCAGCTGTGTCCTTCCGGGCATGGCTGCACTTTTTTTGTACCGCATACATACCGAACGACAGGAAGTGCAGCATCCACAAACCATACGCATACGGAAAATGTCCATATGCAGCCTTTTTATGCTTGTTCTCTCCTCTTTTCCGCTCCGTTAGAGCGTGACAGAATGCACGGAGCGTGGTATAATGAACCGATTTTACCGAAATAGGTCAAAATTAACAAAAAATCCACATTTTATACGGGAGTTTATGATAAAATGATTGCAGTATCGGCGTGCCTGCTCGGAATATGCTGCCGCTATGACGGCGGCTGCGCAGTCAACCATGAACTGAAGGAGCTGTATGCCAAGGGGCTTGCCGTCCCGGTATGCCCCGAATGCGAGGGAGGACTTCCCACCCCCAGAACTCCGGCGGAGATCGTCGGGGGAAGCGGAGAGGACGTGCTTGACGGAAACGCCTCGGTCGTAACAAGCGACGGCCGCGATGTGACGGCGGAATATGTGCTTGGCGCGGAAAGAGTACTGGCAAAGCTTGGCGAACTCGGCATAGACCGCTGCGTGCTCAAAAGCCGCAGTCCGTCCTGCGGAGCCGGAACCATCTATGACGGAAGCTTTTCGGGAAAAACCGTTTCCGGCAATGGCGTTGCCGCCGCACTGCTTAAGCGAAGCGGAATAAGGGTCGAATGTGGCGATGCCTCTCGGGAGGTCAACACCTCCGGAGCCTGAGCGGAGTGCAGGAAGCCGCCGCAAAAAGCTTAGCAGTTCAGGCGAAAGCAGTCTGCCGCAATCGGAGCGGTGTGCCGAAATCCGCCGCAAAAGCTTAGCAGTTCGTGCGAAAGCAGTCTGCCGCAATTGGAGCGGTGTATCGAAAGCCGCCGCAAAAGCTTATCTATTCGGAAGAAAGCAATGGATAATGAACGAATACTGGTTATAGACGACGATGAAAACATAGTCAGGATACTGACCCTATATCTTAGGAGCAAGGGCTACGACGTCGTGAGCTGCAAGAGCGGCAGCCGCGCGCTGTCGGTATTCACGGACACCAAGCCGGATCTGGTGCTTTTGGACGTGATGCTGCCCGGCATGGACGGAAGGGAGATACTCGCTAAGATACGGAAGCTCAGCCGTACACCTGTAATAATGCTGACCGCCAAGGGCGAGACCGATGACCGCATCCATGCGCTGGACGGCGGAGCGGACGATTACATAGTCAAGCCCTTCGATTCCAAGGAGCTGTTCGCACGCATTCGCGCCGTGCTGCGCCGCTCGTCCTCATCCGGAAGCAAGACCGGGAGCAGGCGTGTGGAATTTGCCAACATCTCGGTGGATTTTGATAATTATACCGTTATGAAGAACGGTGAGAAGGTTCGCATGTCGCCCAAGGAGATAGAGCTTTTGTACTATCTTGCTTCGAACCTCGGCAGAGCGATAACGAGGAGCGAGCTTCTGCGCGCGGTCTGGGGCGAGGACTATTTCGGCGACGGAAGGACGCTTGACGTTCACATAAAGCGCATTCGCTCCCATCTCGGGACCGACAACCCATGGAAGATCACGACTATCTGCTCTGTCGGCTACAAGCTGGAGCTGACGGACAACGAGTGACGGAAAACAATGACGCCGAGCGATGTTTAGGACCCTCTTTTCAAAACTGCTGGTGACGTTCATTTCGTTGGCGCTGGTGATGCTGCTCACATGCGGCGCGGCAGCGGCGCTGATCTTTCGTTCGCACTATTTGTGGGAAACACGGAACGAGCTGAAGGGCGAGCTGAACGCCATACACCGCATAGTCGAAGGGGAGTACCTCGACAGCAGGCAGTATGCCGTCGCAATGGAAAAGCTTTATGCGATATCACGGCAGTACGGAGCATCCATACACATCATTTTTCAGCGCAACCACCCCATGAATGCGCATGTGGTGGATGCGGAATATGCGGATCGCTGGCAGGGCGACGACATCGCCCTATATGATAAGCTTACGGAGAGGGCATTGGCTTCGGAGAATACCTTCGACTACGAATACGACCTGCTGAAAAAAGCCACCGGGCTAAGGACGCTCACCATGACAAGGCTTATCATGACGCAGGACGGCGCAAGGCTCGGAGTCATCGTGATGAGCTATGACATGAGCTCCGTTTACAGCACGCTTGGCAAGCTCTATGTGGACATTTTCATTTTTGCGTGTATTGCGCTATTGATTGCGATACCGATAGCATTTATAATAAGTCAGAGGATAACCCGCCCGATAGCGGGCATCAACAGGGCTGTTACCGCATTTTCAAGGGGCAGCTATGATACCAGAGCCGAGGTAGAGGGCCGTGACGAGGTCGCTGCGCTTGCCGTCAGCTTCAACCGCATGGCGGACGAGATATCGGAGGCGGAGACACAGCGGCGCAACTTTGTCGCCAACGTTTCACACGAGCTGCGCTCCCCCCTTACGAGTATGCACGGCTTCCTTGAGGCTATGTCGGACGGCACGATACCTATCGAGGAGCACGACAGATACCTGCCCGTGCTGTTGGACGAAACGGAGCGCATGACGAGGCTTGTGAATAATCTGCTGGATCTGTCGAGGATAGAATCCGGACACGGGGCGCTTACGTTCACCGAATTCGATATCAACGAGCTCATCACCGGCACGCTTCTCACCTTTGAAACGAGGATAAATGAGAAGGATCCGGAGATAGACGTGCGCCTTGACGGCAGGAACATGGTGCTTGCCGACCCGAACCGCATAGCGCAGGTCGTCAACAACCTGCTCGACAATGCGATAAGATACCTGCCCGACGAGGGCGGAAGGCTCACGTTGTCCTCCGAAACGAACTCTCAGTTCGTCACCGTTTCGATCGGAAACAACGGCGAGCCGATTGCGCCGGAGGATATGCCGCATATTTTTGAACGGTTCTACAAGGCCGAAAAGGCGAGGACGCGCACAAAGACGGGCGGCACCGGGCTTGGGCTGGCGATAGCAAAGCTCATAATCAACGAACACGGCGGCGAGCTTACCGCAGTGAGCGATGAAAAGCAAACTGTATTCAGCTTCAGCGTAAAAAGGGCTCCCAACAGGCGGAGCTGAGAATCAGCGACAGGGATCCGGAGAGTTATCATCGGCTGTTCGGCCGTTTATAAATAACAAGGAGTAATCATGAAAAAAACCGGGAAAAACGGAAAAGCCGCGGCATTTGATGCCGAAAGCTGGGCGGAATGCAGGCGCCGCATAGAGGAAGAATACACCCCTGGCAGGCAGATCTCCACCACCACGCACACCTGTGAGGACGGCGTGCTCAAAAGCGAGACCATCATCGTGCATAAGCACAGGTCCAATGGCGGAACCATCGTGCTGACCGCAGTCGTATTCCTGCTTATCGGCGCATTGATCGCCTCCGGCGTGGTATTTGCCGGGCTGCTCTCACGAGGAACGCTGCTCTTGGGCGAACATTCGTCATCACTCACGCCCTCTCCGCAGCCGGGAAGCCCGAATAACGGCTCTTCCGTGTCGCTTATCGCCGACGGCAGGTTAACGGAGATCTATGACCGTTCGGTGACCGGAGTCGTGCTCGTCAAAAACTATGACAGCGAAAAGATCACCTCCTCACACCTTACCGGCATCGGAGCAGGCTTTTTCTGCACCGACGACGGCTTCATACTCACCAACGAGCATGTTGTAAGGGATGCGGTGACCATCATCGTGGAGCTGTATGACGGGACTACCTATGAGGCGGAGCTTATAGGCAGGGACGCAATGACGGATATTGCGGTTCTCCGCGTCGAGGGCAGCGGCTTCAACGCCCTTCCCATCGGGGATTCGGCAGGCGTAAAGGTCGGCCAGTTCGTCATGACGATAGGCCATCCCACAGGGCAGGAGCTCGATTTCACCGCAACCTTCGGCATCGTAGGCTCCGTTGACCGCAATGTCAACGTGAACGGCATCGTCAACAGCTACATCCAGATAGACGCAGCCATCAATCCCGGCAACAGCGGAGGCCCTCTGTTCGACATGAACGGATATGTTATCGGCATCAACTCCGCAAAGACCGTTGCCGCAGGTTATGATGACGACGGAAAGCCCATTTCCGCAGACGGCCTCGGCTTCGCACTCCCGATGAACAGGGTCATGGAGGTCGCGAACGGCATCGTCAAAAACGGCACGAGCGGCCAGCCCGGAATCGGGCTCAGCGTCATAACCATCGAACCTGAACGCGCGGAGCAGTACGGCATTCCGCAGGGCGTTCTCGTCTACAAGGTGGTCAGGGACGGCCCCTGCCACAAAGCAGGGCTTTACGCCGATGACATCATCACAAAGGTCGACGGAACGGCGATAACCACCTCCGACGAATTCGTTGCCATCGTCCGCTCCCACAGCGTCGGCGACAGCCTGGAGATCGAGTTCTTCCGTGACGGCGAGATAAAGACCTGCACGGTGGTTATCGGGGACTTTACCGAGATCGGCGACGAGGTGCTTGACGGCGTATACGGCGGCGCAAAATACGGATTTAACTGACGCAGCCCTTATGCCGAAAGCAGCATTTTGGTTTTTCATATTTGAATGCAATACGCCGGACTTGAATTCTCCGGAAAGCTTTGCCTCCGCATGCTTTGGCATGCGGAGGCTTTTTTATTCGCTGCATGGCGGGCGATCGGTTTTCAAGGCGAAGTGAAGTCATGCTTCGTCGGAAACCATAAAGAAGCTGAAATACCGTAAAGGTGCAAACATATCCGTGCTTGATATCGGGCTTTATGTCGTACTTTTGGGCAGGATACGGCCCCCTCCGGGTCTTTCATTCTCCGTCAAAATTAAATACAAAAAATTATATTGTTATCGGCCCGTTTTTCCTTGCAATAGATGAATTATACACTTAATTGCTGTTGACTTTTTATTTCTATGCTATTATAATGAATCCGAACGGCAATTAAGGGATTTTTTGCTGTGTTTCTGCATGAAACGAATGTTTTTTGCCGAAGCGCGCGGAGGTTTCCTAAATTGAACGGGTCTATCCGCAAATCATGATCCTGCCGTACGGCATGGTCTAAGCGATTTTTTTGAAAGGAATTGCAAAACAAAAATGTACAAAATCGTAGCAAAGAAAGAACTCAACCCCACCGTAACGATGATGGACATTGAAGCTCCCCTCGTTGCGGCCAAGGCCGAGCCCGGTCAGTTCATCATCCTGCGCGTTGATGCTGACGGCGAGCGTATCCCCCTTACCATCGCTCACTATGACCGCGAGGCAGGCACCGTAAGGATCATTTTCCAGGTTGTCGGCGCAACTACCGAAAAGCTCAACCACAAGCAGGTCGGCGAGTACATTCAGGACTTCGTAGGTCCCCTCGGCGTTGCCACCCATCTTGAGGGCCTCAAGAACGTCTGCATCGTCGGCGGCGGCGTCGGCTGCGCTATCGCTCTTCCCATCGCACAGAAGCTGCATGAGATGGGCTGCAAGGTGACCAGCGTTATCGGATTCCGCACCAAGGATCTGCTCATCCTCGAGGACGAGTTCAACGCCTGCTCCGACAAGCTCTATGTCATGACCGACGACGGCTCCTACGGCAGGCACGGCAATGTCTGCGTTCCCCTCAACGAGATGTTCGCAGAGGGACAGACCTTTGACGAAGTTATCACCATCGGTCCGTTGATCATGATGAAGTTCGTCGTTGCCGCAACCAAGCCCACCGGAATCCCCTGCACCGTTTCCATGAACCCCATCATGATCGACGGTACCGGAATGTGCGGCGGCTGCCGTCTTACCCTCAATAGGGACGGCGAAAGGATCACCAAGTTCGCCTGCGTTGACGGCCCCGATTTCAACGGCTACGAAGTTGACTTTGACGAAGCAATGTCCAGAGGCACCATGTACTTCGGTTTCGAGCGTCACGCTCACGAGGAAGCATGCAACCTGTTCAAGAAGGAGGTAAAGTAATATGCCTAACATGAGCCCCAAAAAGAACCCCATGCCCAGCCAGGACCCCAAGGTCAGGGCGCACAATTTTGATGAAGTTGCTATCGGCTACACCGAGGAGATGGCGCTTGACGAGGCGCTGCGCTGCCTCAACTGCAAGAATATGCCCTGCTCCAACGGCTGCCCCGTTAACATCCATATCCCCGAATTCATCTCCAAGATCAAGGAAGGTGATTTCGAGGGCGCTTATCAGGTGATCAGCAAGACCTCATCCCTCCCCGCAGTCTGCGGCAGGGTATGCCCCCAGGAATCCCAGTGCGAATCCAAGTGCGTACGCGGCATCAAGGGCGAACCCGTTGGCATCGGCAGGCTTGAAAGATTCGTTGCCGACTGGCACAATGCCCACAGCACCGAAGCTCCCGAAGTCGCTCCCTCCAACGGCCACCGCGTTGCCATCGTAGGCTCCGGCCCCTCCGGCCTCACCTGCGCAGGCGACCTCGCCAAGAAGGGCTACAAGGTCACCGTTTATGAAGCTCTCCATACCGCAGGCGGCGTTCTCGTCTATGGTATTCCCGAATTCCGTCTTCCCAAGAGGATAGTTCAGAAGGAAGTCGACAACCTCATCGCCATGGGCGTTGACGTTGAGACCAACATCGTCATCGGCAAGACCCTCACCATCGACGAGCTGTTCGAGCAGGGCTTCGAGGCCGTATTCGTCGGCTCCGGCGCAGGCCTTCCCAACTTCATGAACATCCCCGGCGAGGCATACAAGGGCGTTTACTCCGCCAACGAATTCCTCACCCGCTCCAACCTCATGAAGGCATATCTCGACGACCCCGTGACCCCCATCATGAAGGGCGGCAATGTGGCAGTCGTCGGCGGCGGCAACGTTGCTATGGACGCCGCAAGGACCGCGCTCCGTCTCGGCGCAGAGCATGTTTACATCGTCTACCGCCGCTCCCTCGAAGAGCTTCCCGCAAGGAAGGAAGAAGTTGAGCACGCAATGGAGGAAGGCGTTGACTTCCGTCTTCTCAATAACCCCGTTGAGATCCTCGGCTACCACAATCCCGACGACAGGCGCGACCCGAAGAACGGCTGCGTAGTCGGCATGAAGTGCATCCGCATGGAGCTTGGCGAGCCTGACGAAAAGGGCCGCCGCCGTCCCATCCCCGTTGAGGGCAGCGAGTTCGTTCTCGATGTCGATACCGTCGTAATCGCTATCGGCACCAGCCCCAACCCCCTCATCAAGTCCACCACCAAGGGCCTTGATGTCAACAAGAAGGGCGGCATCATCGTTGAAGAGGGTACCGGAAAGACCAGCCGTGAAGGCGTTTATGCCGGCGGCGACGCGGTTACCGGCGCAGCTACCGTTATCTCCGCCATGGGCGCAGGCAAGGCAGCGGCAAAGGCTATCGACGAGTATCTTTCCGACAAATAATCCTGCTTCGATTTGAATATAGGTATTGTTTTGCAGACTAACTCTCTGCCGAGCAGCTTGAATTAAGCTATGGGCTCGGTGGGCTTGACCTGCCGGGCTCAGCTTTTTAGAGGGTGCTGCATGTAATAATCAATATAATAAGGAGATAAACAATGGAACAAAAGTTTGACTACGGTACGATCGATGAGATCCTCAAGAATCATGATTACAGTGAGACCATGATCGTTACCATCCTCCAGGAAGTCCAGGCGCATTTTGGATACCTCCCCAAGGAAGCGTTCCCCTATCTCGCCCAGGAGCTGAAGGTAAGCGAAGCAATGCTTTACGGCGTTGCGACCTTCTATGAGAACTTCTCTCTCGAGCCCAAGGGCAAGTGCGTCATCCGCGTATGCGACGGTACCGCCTGCCATGTACGCCATTCCACCGACGTGCTCAAATTCCTCCGCGAGGAACTGAACCTCCCCGAGGGCAGAACGACCACCGACGACGGTCTCTTCACCGTTGAGATCGTTTCCTGCCTCGGCGCATGCGGCCTTGCTCCCGCTATGACCGTAAACGGCAAGGTATACCCCGCCATGACCAAGGAAAAGGCAGCCGAAATCATCAAAGCTATCAAGGAGGAAGAAGCTAATGCTTAAGTTCAATAATCGTCAGGAGCTCGACCTCGCGCGTCTTGCTTATCAGAACGCAATGGCAGCAGAAACCCGCCGCATCCTCGTTTGCGGTGAGACCGGCTGCGTTTCCATCGGCTCGCTCGACGTGTTCGAAGAGCTGAAGAGGATCATGGAGGAGAGGAACATCCCCGTATCCGTGGAGATCTCCGAAGACCCCGAAAACATCGGCAAGGAAAAGGTCGGACTCAAGAAGTGCTCCTGCCACGGCATCTGCGAGCGCGGTCCCCTCATCAGGATCGAGCCCGAGGGCTGGCTGTACACCAAGGTTCAGGTCAGCGACTGCGAGGAGATAGTTGAAAAGACCATCCTCAAAGGCGAGATAATCGAAAGGCTGCTGTTCACCCAGGACGGCGAGACCTATGCACGCCGTGACGACATCCCCTTCTTCAAGAAGCAGAAGATGGTCGTTCGTGAGCTTTCCGGCAAGATGGACTCCACCTCCATCAAGGAGTACATCGCCAACGGCGGCTACATCGCATTTGAAAAGGCGCTGTTTGATATGACCGGCGACGAGATCGTCAACGAGATTACCGAGTCCAACCTCAGGGGCAGGGGCGGCGGAGGATTCCCCACCGGCAAGAAGTGGAGCCAGGTACGCCGTCAGAAGGAACTGCCCAAGTACGTCGTATGCAACGGCGACGAGGGTGACCCCGGCGCATTCATGGACCGCTCCGTCATGGAGGGCGACCCCCATCGTATGCTCGAGGGCATGATGATAGCAGGTATTGCCACCGGCGCAGAATACGGCTACATCTACGTTCGCGCAGAATACCCCCTTGCTGTCGCAAGGCTCCGCAACGCTATCGCACAGGCTGAGGAAGCAGGCCTTCTCGGCGAGCATATCCTCGGCTCCGATTTCAATTTCACCATCCGCATCAACTGCGGCGCAGGCGCATTCGTCTGCGGCGAAGGCTCTGCGCTTACCGCCTCCATCGAGGGCAAGCGCGGTATGCCACGTACCAAGCCCCCCCGCACCGTAGAACACGGTCTGTTTGAGAAGCCCACCGTTCTCAACAACGTTGAAACCTATGCCAACGTTTCCTCCATCATCAACAGGGGCGCGCAGTGGTACAGGTCCATCGGAAGGGACGAGGGAAGCCCCGGCACGAAGATCTTCGCGCTCACCGGCAACATCGCCAATACCGGACTTATCGAGGTCCCCATGGGCACCACCCTCCGCGAGATAATCTATGACATCGGCGGCGGCATCCGCGGCGGCGGCAACTTCAAGGCCGTTCAGATCGGCGGACCTTCCGGCGGCTGTCTGACCACTGCAAATATGGACACCCCCCTTGATTTCGACTCCCTCAAGAAGGTCGGCGCAATGATCGGCTCCGGCGGTCTGGTCGTTATGGACGATAAGACCTGCATGGTCGAGGTTGCAAGGTTCTTCATGAACTTCACCCAGAGCGAATCCTGCGGCAAGTGCACCCCCTGCCGCGAGGGCACCAAGCGTATGCTCGAGATCCTTGAGCGCATCGTTGCGGGCAACGGCCGTGAAGGCGACATCGAGCTGCTGCTCGAGCTTGCCGACACCATCTCCTCGACCGCTCTGTGCGGCCTCGGCAAATCCGCTCCCAACCCCGTCGTAAGCACCATCAGGAACTTCCGCGAAGAGTATGAGGAGCATATCAGGGATAAGCACTGCGCAACCAAGACCTGCCACAAGCTCAGGAAGATCGTTATCGATCCCGAAGTCTGCCGCGGCTGCTCCAAGTGCGCAAGACAGTGCCCCGTATCCGCGATCAGCGGCGAGATCAAGAAGCCCTTCAGTATCGACAGCGAAAAGTGCATCCGCTGCGGCGCCTGCATCGAGACTTGTCCGTTCCACGCAATCAGGGAGGAATAATCAATGGAAAAGCAATTCATGACAATCGACGGTATTCGTGTTGAGCTCAACGGCGAAAAGACCGTTCTTCAAGTAATCCGCAAGGCCGGCATCGATATGCCCACCCTTTGCTATCACCCCGACCTCTCCATCTACGGCGCATGCCGCCTGTGCATGTTTGAGAACGAGCGCGGCGGTCTTGACGCTGCCTGCTCCGCTCAGCCCCGTGACGGTATGGTCATCTACACCAACACCGCAAGGCTCCGCAAGTATCGCAGGAACATCATTGAGCTGCTGCTTGCAAACCACTGCGTTGAGTGCCCCACCTGCCCCAAGAGCGGCAGCTGCAAGCTCCAGGAGCTGGCAGAGCGTTACGGCGTTACCAACGTTCGTTTCCCCAACACCTCCAAGGACAAGAGGGACTATTCCTCCGTCAGCATCGCCCGCGACGCAAGCAAGTGCGTCCTCTGCGGCAAGTGCGTAAGGATGTGCAACGAGGTTCAGGCCGTCGGCGCTATCCACTATGCATACCGCGGATCCCATATGCTCATCAGCACCTCCTTCGAAAAGCCCATTGCTGATACCTCCTGCGTCGGCTGCGGCCAGTGCGCGGCAGTCTGCCCCGTAGGCGCGATCACCATCAAGCAGGATACCAATAAGATTTGGGACGCTATCGCCGACAAGAACACCTTTGTCACCGCTCAGATCGCTCCCGCAGTCCGCGTTGCGTTCGGCAAGGAGCTCGGCATGGCCGAGGGTACCGATGTCATGGGCAAGATCGTCGCTGCGCTGCATAGGATCGGCGTAGACAGGGTATATGACACCTCCGTCAGCGCAGACCTTACCATTATGGAAGAGTCCGCAGAATTCCTCGAGTTCCACGCAAAGAACCTTGGAATGCCCATGTTCACCTCCTGCTGCCCCGGCTGGATCCGCTTTGTTGAAACAAAGTATCCCGAGATCATGCCCTATGTCTCCACCTGCCGTTCGCCCATGCACATGCTGTCCTCCGTCATCATCGAGAGCGAGAAGGACAACGGCATGAACAACTTCAACTTTGCCGTAATGCCCTGCACCGCCAAGAAGTTCGAGGCAGACCGCGAGGAGTTCAAGCATGACGGCAAGCCCGAGGTCGATGCCGTTCTCACCACCCAGGAGCTTATTCGCATGATCAAGACCGCAGGCATTGACTTCGAAAACATCGCACCCGAGGCTGTTGATGCACCCTTCGGTATGTTCTCCGGAGGCGGCGTTATCTTCGGCGCGACCGGCGGCGTTACCGAGGCAGTCCTTCGCCGCGTATCCACCGAAAAGACCCATGACGCCATCACCGCTATCGGCAACTGCGGCGTCCGCGGTCTTGAAGGCATCAAGGAGTTCAGCGTTCCCTTCGGCGAGGGCGAGCTTCGCATTGCAGTCGCAAGCGGCCTTGCAAACGCAGGTAAGCTCATTGAGAAGCTTCTTGCCAAGGAGGTCAGCTATGATTTCGTTGAGATCATGGCATGCCCCGGCGGCTGCGTAAACGGCGGCGGTCAACCCGTTCCCGGCGACGCCTCCAGGCAGACCCGTGCCGACGGTCTCTACTCCTCCGACCGCACCAACACCATCAAGAGCTGTGATACCAACCCCCTCATCGAGCGCATCTATGCCGACTTCGTCAAGGGCAGGAATCATGAGCTGTTCCATGTTCACTATCCCGCTCACCATGCGGAGTAATTGAACCGAAAAATCACGCATATGCCGCAGCGACCGCTGAATGCAGCGCACGCATACAGGCATAGAGAGTGAATAATGCCCGGGACTCTGTTGGGTTCCGGGCATGGTCTTGCTTATTGGGTTGTTATGGAGAATAATTTTAATGCTGAAAGAGTTCGCCGCATAAATAGGAGCATTTGCGGTCTTACCCCTTGTTCCTACAAATACTTTGCCTGCGAAAACGTATCCGATATGTCCTTTCTATTGCCCGGCTCTGCTGAAATGCCTGAACGACAGTATCCCTATCGGGAGAAAATACGCACACCAGAATTCGAGAGCAGCCACACTTGCAGCGCTCGTTCCTCCGTCGGACATGCCGCTGAAAGCGTCCGTCATCGGCATAATAAAGCACCCAAAGAAGAAAATGCCATGGATAATCATCAGGTATTTCAGCCATTTGTCCGCCCTGTTATCCGCTTTGATGGTTAAGCCGATAAAGAAAGTCGAAAGGGCCATCATTCCGTAGCCGAGAAGATCGTAGCTGAAGAGCAGTCCTCCTCTTTTAAAATCCAGTATGGCCATTGCCTGCTCGCCAAGATTGCCAAGCCTGACGGCGGTCGTCTGAGCAAAGTATACAAGGAATATCAGAACAGCATATATGGCCGCGAAGACCAGTCCGATATTTGCGGCGACCCTATGCCCGTCATCGCTTTCACTGCAAAAGCCTGCAGCCATCATTATGTATCCAATCGGAAGCAGCATACACACGAAGTATGACCCGAAGCTAAAATCCAAAAGCAGAAACACGGCAAATACAAGCACCGCAGCGGATACTGTCAGCGAGCCGAGTTTGGAGAGCAGTCTGTTCATCAAAGGATCTCCTTGGTTTTCGTTTCGACATTTGGTTCATTATATCATGTGATAGCCCGACCGTCAACGACAGTGAAAGTGTAATCGCCCAAGATATGTTGGCGCGTCGATAACTGCTGACACTGTTTTCCTGCAACAAGTCCTGCGGCAAGCGTAGACCGGCCGCTCGGGTATGGGGGCCGCTCCATTGACCGAAAACAATGTGTGCATAAAAGCAAAGGGCTGCTGAAAAAGCGTTCAACGCTTGGACAGCGGCCCCATGATATCCGAATATCTGTTGTCATTGTTGTCGGGGCTTAACTCGGCAGCCCCAATGGTTATTTCGTGTTTATCGCCGCCTCAAGCAGTGTTCTAAGCTCCCTCAGCTCGTCCGCAAGAAGCTTGAAGTTCTGATTCAGGCAGTTCTCGTTGGCTTTGACATCGGCTTCGTAATCGAGCCTGTCGATGCCTTCCTCCCTGCCGGAGGGCAGGGCAACATAGTAAAGTGCTCTCATCTCCATATCCGTCATCTCCTCATAGCGTTATCGTCATTCCGTTCCGCACCGTTCGCTTATCAGCAGCTCAAGTCCGCCGACAAGCTCCAGCGCACCGCCCTCATCGTTGGAAATGACGAGCTGTATCGTCCTTCCCTCGTCCGCAAGGGGTATCTCCAGCACCTCTTCCTCGCCCGACGGCATACGGCGGTTGTAGGTGTTTAGGTGAACGCCCGAAAGCGTCGTGACGTTCACCTTTCCGCCGCTGCCCCTAAGATAAAGCTTTCGGAGGCTCTTTATCGTACCCTTGTCGCCAAGATCGGTCAGCGGCGTCGTCCAGTAGGCGTCTATCATCTCGCCGTCATAGCTGTAGCCGATACCGAACCGATAGATGTATCCGCTGCCGTTTGTAAACAGCAGCCAGCCGTTGACGCTTGCCATGCAGCCGATGGAAAAGCCCCGGTGCAGAAGGTACTTCCTTTCAAGAATATCGTATTCAACAAGCATATCCTCCCTGCCTTTACGGATGTTGAAATAGAGCTTGTCGCCGACGGTCACGACATGGGACGAAACGATCAGCGCGTCCCTCATTAGCTTCTTTATCCTGAAGATATCCGCGCTGGGCCTTGCGGTGACGCCGTTATAGTAGTAAAGTCCGCTGCTCGTCAGGAAGAACAGCACGTCACCGTACGCCGTTATGGCGTGCTGCCTTGCGGAGCGGTAGCTGGCGTCGATATGCTCGATCGTGAAATTGGACGGTCGATCACCTATGAGCCTGAATAGGCTGCTGCGCTTGAAGATTAGAAGCTGGTTTGACAGCGCCGCTATTCCGATGATGGGGTCGCCTCCCGATGTTCCTACCTCCGCATGGCCGCCCTCCACGGCAGGGGAGGCTTCTATATAGCCCCAGTTGTCGATGCTCCGTCCGTCCCCGGGCAGGACGGAATAGTAGAGCCTGTTCGGGTTTTCGCCGTCCCCGGCGGCAAAGAGCCTGCCGCGGTACATGGCGAGATAGGAAATGGGCATATCGGAGCAGCCCTCCTCGGATCCGAACTGGGATACGCTTTCGCCGTCGTATTTTATCAGCGGATGAATGCCGTCGGCGATAATAAGGCAGTCGGCGGTGCCTATCTGCGCCATGACGGAATCGAACTCCGCTCCGCTCAGGCTTCCCGGTATCGTGTAAAGGCTTTGCCAGCTCATGTCCTTGTAGGCGTACACTGTGCTGCCTGCGATAACGACAGGGTATTGCGCCGTGCTGCTGCGGTAGTAGGTCAGGTGCCGTATCCTGTCCGTGCCGGGTACGGGGTCGGGGAGCAGCTTTATAAAGCCGTGCGCAAGGCTCAGCCTTCCGCCGTCGGTGGAAACGTTTGCTGCGTCGGGCGAGCAGGAAGGGGAGATACGGTTCTCGTCCATGCTCTGGTCAAGCCCTGAAAATCCGTCTATCCTGTATCGTTTAAGTGCCATGATTCACCTCAGAATTTATTGATTATGCGGTACGAATCCTCCGCTCCGCGCTGTATTCTCAGCTGCGCCTTGGCGTTCTCGAACATGGAAAGGTAGATGTTTCCGCCCCTCTGGGAGTTCACGTCGCCCACGAGCCTTTCGCGCCCGACGACATAGGTGACTATAAGCCCCTGAACGCCCTGGTCAAGCTCGCATTCGTCCGAGCTTCGCATTAGCTTTTTGGGCTGACAGCGGTAGGTGATGAGCGCAGGTGAGTTGTAGGGAAGCAGTATTCTGTCGCTGTTGTCGCCGCTCCCGAAGGGGACGCAGTGTCCCTGCTGCACCACCCTCAGCACCTTGACGCATACCCTTGGCAGGCTTGAAAGGGTGATAACGCCGCCGTCGGCAGGCACGGTATCGGTCCTGTAAAAGCCTATTGCGTCCGCAAGCTCCTGCTGCGCCTGATTGGCGTAGAGCGAAAACCGTATCCGGCATTCGGAAATGTTTGCGGCGTCGCTGCTCCGTCCGAGCTGTGTCAGGGCGGAAACCGTGATTTCGTTAAGATTCATCTTTGCTCCTCCCTTCAGCCGAGCCTCGCTCCGCTGCCGCAGGTGAAACGGCGATAGCGGCTTTCACTCAGCATTCGCTCCGCCTCGCCGGCCCTTATCAGCTCCGCAAGCGCTTCCGGCACTTCAACGGGTACGCCGCGCTCGATCCTGTAGTTTACGGAATTGATGCAGCCCTCCCAGGGGAGGTTATCCCGTGTTCTTTCCAATGTGATGGTTACTTTTTCCATTTTTTCTTCCTTTCATTTTCTCATTGTTGAACTTTGTCACGGCTTGATGTAAAATAGGGGACGCCTGCCCAAGGCCTTTATTTCCCTATAAGGAGCATATAAATGAAACGCAAGACCCTGATAGGCGTGCTCTGTGTAGTCCTCGCCTCCATGTGCTACGGCATAACGCCCATCCTCTCCAATGCCGCTCTCCGCGGCGGCCTGCCTGCGGATTTCGTCCTCCGCGTGTTCGGCGAAGGGGCCGTTTCCGTCATGGCAGCGGATGCGAGCCGTGCCATGAGCAATGAAAGCGTCGTCGGCATCAGCATGGGCATTGCCTGCGTGCTTTCGGCTGCGGTATGCCTTATCGGCGGCAGACGCCTCCGCGTCAGCGGCAAACAGACATGGCAGCTCCTCGTCATGGGCGGCGGCGCATTTGCGGTCACCTGCCTGCTCATCTCCTTTGCGTATAATTTCATACCGGCAGGCATGGCGATAGTGCTGCATTTTACCTATCCGGTATTCGTGCTGCTTGCGTCCCTGCTCTTCTTCGGGGAAAGGGTCACGCCGCTCAGGCTCTGCTCCCTCGCCGCCGCGATAGCCGGCATCGTGCTTATGTCGGTCGGCAGCTTCGGCGGCAGTATTAAGCCCATTGGCATCATTCTCGCACTGATATCGGGCATGACCTATGCCGCATACTTTCTCGCCGGCAAAAACGCCTCCTATTCGGAGCTTGATACCCCCATATCCAACACCTATATCACCGGCGCTGCCTGCGTTGTATGCATCGCCGCAGGGCTTTGCGGAGGGAGGCTCTCCGTTCCGTCCGATTGGTTCATGTGGGTGATACTCGTGCTGGAGGCGCTCCTCGGCTATGTCATCGGCCTGCAGCTCCTGCTGAAGGGGGTGCGGCTCATAGGCTCCTCCGCCGCGTCCGCACTCAACACCTTGGAACCGGCCTTCGCTTCGATAACAAGCATGATAGTATTCGGCGAAACGATGGGCATTTTGAAGGGCTCGGGCGTTGTTCTTGTGCTCTTGGCGGCGCTTGCAAGCATTCTTGCGCTCAGAAAGAGCGGCGCAGAGGCGTGATTCAGGCAGTGTCCAGATGGGCCTCGACGAATTCCTTCACGCCTATCATGGTCTGCCTGCCGCATTTGCCGTCCACTCCGCCGCAGTAGTAGCCGAGCGAGTTGAGCGCACGCTGCAGGTTCTTTATCGCATCGCCCTGTATCATGGGCTTTGTGACGGAAAGCACCACCTGCTCGTCATAGCAGTTCTCATCGTAGATGAGCTGGCGTGTCACAAGCCCCCTGTGGGTCCAGGGTCTTTCACTGAGCTTTGTCACGACGACGCCGAAGCGTATTCCCCTTGCTTCCACGACAAGCGGCTCGCCGTTCAGAAATCCGCAAACCCAGCCCACATGGCTCATGCGTCCGTCGGGGTTCCGGTAAAACACCGCTTCGCCGAGCTGATAGCTTCGGTCCACCTCGTTCAGTGCGCCCTTGTCGCTGCACCATGCGATATAGCAGTAGTTGGCGTTCACGTCCGTACCGATATAAACATCGAGCAGCCCCTGGCAGTCGCAGGCTCTGACCTTGCCGAGCACCCAGCTTTCGGTCGCATTTCGGTAGCTCTCGCCCGACCAGCCCTTTTTGCTGTAATAGCACTTGAATCGCTGCTCCAAAAGCTCCCGGGTCACGATGTTGCCGGTCGTCCCGAACAGGTATTCCCAAGGCTCCGTGCCGCATTCCTCGATATCAAGGGGCAGCTCCGCGCCCTCCGGAATGCTTTCGCGCTTGCAGTGTGAAAGTGCAAAGCGTACGAAATCGATAGCGTTTTTCATTTTCTTGTTCGTTCCTTTCTCATGTTTCAAAATTCGATCAAGAGTCAAGCCCTGCTTTTCCCATATGCGCCTAATCGAGCGTATTGGGAAGGTTTGACCTGCTTCCTGCGCCCCTGCGTCCGTAGCCGCTGCCGGATCCGCTTCCGTTTGCGGCTATGCCGAATATCTCATCGATAAGCCGTTCGTATTCCCCGGGCGTCAGGGCTGACTGTGCGCTCTCCCTCAGCTTTCGCCAGTAGCTCAGATTTGAGTGCAGGAAGGACTGTCTGTCGTTGGGCTTGAGCGAGGAGATATAATTAAAGTATTCGTTGTAGTATCCGGAGCTTTCGCTTTCCTCCGGCTCGTCAGCGCCGCCTGCGAGCCGATTGCGGTAGGCTATCTCCTCCATGGCGTTCCTGTGCTGAAGCTCTGTCTCATACAGCTGCGCTCTTATCCTTGCAAACTCGACGGACGCGTTGTAGACGTATTGGGCAAGTTCTGCGCTGTAATCGGATTCGAGCCTTGCGATATCTCGGGCTATCGAATCGTATTCACGCTTTTTCATGCTCGAAAGATAGGTTGAGCCGCCCATTCCGCGCGAATAGGCGTCGGCGTCCAGCTCCGCCATAGCCGTCATGCCATAGTTCCTCCTGTCCTCAATAGCGGCATCGACCGCCGGGCGAAGGAAGGCTTCAAGCTGTGAATAGAGGTTTTCAAGGCCGGGAAGATCGGGCGATGCGCCGTAGCTCTGCAGCGTTGAGATGATGCTGCCGTAGTAATCGTCGATGCTGCCGCTCTGCGCTCCCTGCGCCGAACCTGCGGAATTTGGGGCGGATACGGCCGAACCGCCATTGCCGCTTTCATAGAGCGAACCGAGGCCGTATGCCCTTTGGGAGGCATTTCCGCCAACGGGAGCGATCGTCCCGGCTGCCTTTTCGACGGAGCCGCGCTTTACTGCGGAGCTGTCCTCCGCAACGGCGTCGGCAAGCTTCTTCCTCCTTCGGTAAAGTTTATATGCCATATTCTTCCTTTCCGGGATCATGGGCGATTTAGGAGGCCCACGATCCCTTGCCGAGCCGGTTTTAGGATACGGTATGCTCGATCCTTACGAGCCAAAGGTCGTTGAGTATCGCTGCGGTGTATGCGGTGACCTTTGCTCCGATGGTCGCCCTCTGGTCGAGGGGGTCGGCGGTGCCGGAGCTGCCGTGGGGCTTGACGATGAGCTGAACCGCACCCTTGCCTTCGACGTCGATAACGCCGTAAGCGTCCTTGCCGAATACGAGCGCACAGTGAACGTCCAGCGCCTTGCCGTCGCTTCCCTTGGATGCCGCATCGTTGCTCCAAACCTCAGCGTTGGCGGTGAGGCTTGCGGCTGCGGAAAGGGTGACGGTATTGGTGTCCTCATCAAAGGGGGCGACGGCTGCAAGCGTGTATTCGTTGGAGCCTATCATGATTTTGTTGCCGGGGACGGAGAGGTACTCGATCTCGGCCTTTGAGGGGGTGTTCGCAAGCACGAAGGAGGTGCTTGAGTTCGTGGAGCTCTTAACGAAATTGCGTACTGCCTGCGTATATACCTTAGCCTCGGTGCTCTCGACGAATACCACTCCGTAAAGCATTCCGATTTCGCCGCTGTAAACGGCCTCCGCGTTGCTGTAAGCGGAAACGTTCTTCCACATCTCATCGTTCTGAAGGTCGTAGGTGGCTTCGGGTGAGCATATGCAGATGTAGTGGGGCTTTCTGCCGTCCTCAGAGAACTGGCGAGCCTTGTTCTTCTTGAGCGTGCGCACCGCCTTCCTGACCTCATCGGTGGTGAGCCTGTCGCTCGAGGTCAGCGCGGAACGGGATGTCTTGCCGCCTGCATACTGGACGTTGGTTCCGGCACACATTGCATCTCGGGTGACCCACTCGACGACGGTGCCGAGCTGTTCGCCCAAAAGCTCTGCGGAATCGTTGATAACGGCATCGTATGCGGTGAGGTCGAGGAGATCGCTGACCTCGACATATGCGCCGTACTGCTTGACCTCCGCTTCAACGTCGCTCTGCGAGAGGGTCTGTCCGCTCGGGGTCACGCCCTCAACGAGGCCGCGCATTGCGCTCTGGGGGTCGAAAAGGTTCCAGCGGCGGAAGTTTACATACTTGCCGTTTCCGCGCGGGATGGGTCGCTTCTGGCCGAATTCGGCGTGAACGAACCTGGTCTTTGCGCTCTCCAAAAGCTGTCTGTCATAAAACTTCACAGGGAATTTCGCACTCTGTGCTGCGCTGGCAGTGGTGTTAATATTGATATTTGCCATAGTTGTTCCTTTCTTTTCTTCTTTTTTGTGTGTTTATCGTGCGTTTACGGTCTTGGGCTGAGCCGCCGCAGCCGTTCAGATCCTGACCCTGCGGCCGTCCATGCTCGCCTTCTTTAGCTGTCTGCGGAGCTTGCGGAAGTCCTCGCTGCTCATGCTCTCATAGTCGGTTTCCGGAGCCTGTCCCATGCTGCCGCGTATCGGCCTCGGGAGCATGGCATTCCTTTTGGCGTTCATGCTGTCCGCATCGTTCGAACCGTCCGAACCGTCCTCCGGACCGTCATTTTTATTGTCCATGCGTCGCAGAAGCGTTACCACAACGGCAATGGGGTTGATGCCCTCCGGAATGCCTACACGCTCCAGCATCGCTTCGCCGAGCATCATTGCGGCACGCTCATAGCTGTCATGGCTGCCATTGCTGTCGCCGCTGTCCGAACCGTTCGCATTGTCAGCATTGTCCGAATTGTCCGCATTGTTTTCGCCGCCTGCATCCGCAGGGGCGGTGCATATCTGTTCACCTTCGCACCCTTCCGCGGTCTTCCTGCCGCTCTTGGCGGTTCCATTCGCCTCTTCTTTGGGGTTCGGCTTGCCCCTTGTACCTGCGAGCCTGTCGAGAAGCTCCTGCAGTTTCTTATTCCTGCTCATTTTTCTTTCGGGCTGCGTGTTTCAGCAGCCCATCCTTTCTCCCCGGGACTGATGCGCCGCCCGGGGACGGCTTTTCCGATACGGCCGAAGCTCCCCAAGATAAAATAAAGCCCTCCGCAGATGAGTTGGATTTCTGCGGAAAGCTCTTTTCATCAGCCCGGCTGTAAAGGTGTATGACGGAAAGAGCGATGCCAATTCTGCCAACGCAATTCCCATCGACAACTATTATACCACATTTGGAGAATCAAATCAACTGTTTAGAGAATTATTTTTGAAAAAATCTCTACTTACGAGATTGAAATGACAAATCCTTCCCCCGGATTGCCACATCCAGTGCGGCGAGTTATCCCCGACCGCCACGCAGGGAGCGAGTTCCCCGGCTTCACCAATCAGTGCGGCGATTACTTCCTCCATGTTGCCCATACACTGCGGCGAGTCGTCCTCCGACCGCCAAGCAATGCGGCGAGTTATTCCCAAGCTGTCCAACCAATGTGGCGAGTTAACCCTCTGATTGTCCCAAGCACAGCGGCGAGTCCCTCTGACCGAGCTCAGGGAACGAGCTTATCCGACTTCCCCGAACTGTCCAACCAATGCGGCGAGTTATCCCGAACTGTCCATACCAGTTCGCCGGACTGCGCTCAGAACAAAAACAGCTCACAGCACTCACCATCGGTAATGAGGGTATCCAAATGCAATGGCATTCGCGCGCACACACACGCAAGCACGAGGCGGCTTTGCCGCCCGTGCTTATGTTTTTTTTATATTTTTTTTATTAATATTATTTTATTTTATTATTGGGTGACAAATCGTGACTTTATTGACCTGTTTTGTCACACCCCTAAGACCTGATTTGTCGCACCCTAAGTCCTATTTTGTCACACCCCCTTAAGACCTGTTTTGTCACACCCTCAGACCTGATTTGTCACACCCTCAGACCTGATTTGTCACACCCTAAGACCTATTTTGTCACACCCCCTTAAGACCAATTTTGTCACACCCCCTTAAGACCTGATTTGTCGCACCTTCAGACCTGCTTTCTCACCCCCTATACCGGCTTTGGCGTTCGCATAAAGACCAATTTTGTCACCTACCCGTTCGGCTTTGCAGTTCGCATATTGACCTGCCAATCACAGCCGAGAAGGACTTTGCCCTACGGCAGGCCGCTATGTTAGCCAAAAGACCGCAGCGGCTGCGTCCGTTCATTGGGCATCAGCACGCCACCAACCATTGCCGTCCTTCTGTCGTGAGATGTTACTGCCCTATTACTGCGTTCATGTTTTACATTAAGAATGCTTCCTAATACGCCTGTTACCGGGTGCTAATCCCAGAAAATAGAATGCAGAAACAGAAAAACGAGGTTAAAATGTGAAAAACATATCAAATATATTATGCCGATATGTGCTAAAATTGTTGACGCATATCGGCGGCGTCGGTATAATCTATATGTAAGCATAATATGTGCACAAAACTACGCATAGGAATTCGGAGGAGATTTATGAAAAGGATCGTCAAGAAGCTTATCAGCATCGCCATATGCCTTGCAATGGTCATGGCATTCACCCTGCCTGCGTTTGCGGAGACAAGCGACGATCAGAACGTTTTATATCCCTCCCATTATGTTCCGCATGACTATACGATGTACCGCAATTTCATGCGTCAGACTGATGATGAGCTGGGCATTGACAACTCCACCGCCCTGCAAGCCGCTCTTGACAGGCTTTATGCGGAAGACCATGGCTATTCCTTCTGGGATTTTGAACAGGATAACGACATTTCACCCATATTCCGTTCCGAAAATAGCACAAACGGAGCTGTTTATATCAATACGGTTGAGTTTTTCGGAATCGTCAATTATAGCTATTCTGATGGGGAGATATCCTATGATTTCTGTCAAATGGAAATTTATCCCGACCTTTGCGGCAATCTTGATGTAACGGGCACACTGACACAAACTATCAACAGTCCGCAGTACGATCAGACCCATATACGCAGCGTTATTGTCAACGACTGCGAATATCTCAACCATCTTGCATTCAACGGTCAGCGGTATTGCCGTGAACTTTCCGCACTCAACTGTCCGAGCCTAAATCATATCGAAGCAAGGGACTGCGACTATCGCCAGATAACGGTCAAGCCCATGGGCTATGACACTCCCCTTGATGTCTCTTCCATCGGCAATTGCAGCATCGGTATGGATTATTCCTTCACCGGTTCGCAGGAAGCTGACCTCTATGCCTATCCCACCGAAGAACTTGGCTTTATCGGCTGGTTCGTTGGCGGCCGGCTCGTCAGCACCGAAACCGACTATGTCCATCAGGGCGGCGGCAAGGTCTATGCCTGCTTTGCAGGCGATGTCAACGGCGACGGCCTTATCAATATCATGGACGCTAACCTTATAATGCGCGGCAGCCTGAACCTCGCCCCGATGGAGGAAGAGGCGTTGTTCGACCTCGACAGCAACGGCATTATCAATACTGACGACGCCCTCCTTGCGATAAGGGTAGGCATGGGGCTGTAAGCCGATCGCCGTCTGCGACTTAATACGAGTTGAATAGTTAACGAATGTTTTTTCGTTCTCCATGCGCCGGACATCTGCCCGGTGCATTTTCTCTCATCGGTATCTGCTCTCATTCACGGCACGGATCGAATAAAAAAACACCGCCCCGAAAGCCGGAGCGGCGGTGAAAAAACGAATCATCTCAGCCAGACGAGATCGCCCGAGGTCTGTGCGGTGTCCACGCCGTAGATAACGAGAAGCTCCTCGATACCGTATTCGGAACAAAGCTCCGAGGGGAGCGGCATTGCGGAGTTAAAGTACCTGACATCCAGCATGACTATCCTGCTGTAATGGTTTGCAAGGAACGGCACTATCGCATTGCCGTAGCTGTCCTTCAGCACCAGCAGCGTTCCGCCCTCGGCGTTCGGATTCTCGATAACGGTGATGCCGTGGTTGCTGTACAGATATGCCGCATAGCGGTCAACGACGCCTTCCTCAAGGCAGCTTTCGTCTATCATGCCGCTGTGGGCGGTCTCCTTGCCGCCGTCAATGGTGGTAACGGCGATGTCGGAGTCGCTGTCCGCAGTCCAAACCTCCAGACTGTCGGGCTTGGTCAGCATAAGACCGCTGCTGCCGTAGCTTGTGCCGTAAAATTCAAATGAACGCTTGGAAAACTCCGACTCAGGCAGCGGAGTGAAGCCAAGGCTTTCCGCAATGCTTTGGTACAGCAGATAGCTGCCCTGCATCGTCAGATGGTGGTCGGTGCGGTAGTAGAGGGAGGATACATCCGCTGCGGATGAAAAAAGCTCCCCGACAGGAATGCTGCTGCCGCCGGCCGCCTCCGAAAAGCCGCTGACAATGCTGCCGTCATCGTATTCAAGGTGAAGCTTCGGGAGCTCATCTTCGAGCATATAGCCGGAGCTCGGAATGATAACGAGCGTTGTGTTAAGGGAATTTTCCTCGGCAAATCTCTTTACAAGGCCGCCGTTCGTCAGGAGCTTGGCTTCATCGTATACCGTTGGGGTGTTGAAAAGCCTGTCGCCCTTGCCCATGATGATGCTCTCGGTCGCGTTGCGGCCGGTATAGCGGTTGAGATAGGAATAGAGCGATACGAAGAAATTCCTTGCCGGGAAATGGTCCTGCAGCCAGGTGTCCACCTCTGCGGCAAAGTTTCCGCTGATAAAGCTGCTCAGGCTGGCGTCCGGAGCCTTGGCAAGCATACGCCGTTCGTTCGGGCTAAGCTCGCCCTCATGCTTGGGCAGGAAGCATATGAGCAGAAAGAATACGACGATAACCGCCATAAAAGCGGCTATCATCGCGATCTGTGATGTTCTGACCTTGTTGTTACTTGATGAGCTCATCCAACAGCTTCTCCGCAGCGGGGTTGTCGTTAGTGATTATGAGAAATGCGTACTGACCGACGACCTTGTTGATGCAGGTGTTGAGCTTGTCGAGCTGGTCGGGGCCGTAGTTGCTGTAATCGTGGATATAGGCGTCTACACGGCTTGCAAGGTATTCTTCGCTTATTTTCTTTGCGGAAGCCTCATCAACGGCCTTGATAACGATTACGGTCTCGGGGGTAGAGGAGCATACGGCAATGCAGCCGACATAGCTGTCTCCGTCCTTGGCGACGAGTGCAAGGTCGATTCCGAACAGATTGCCGATAGCGAACTCGCTGTCAGCGATGATTGCGGGCTTCTCCTCAAAGGCGCAGCCGTCGATAAGCCTTTGCGCCGTATCCTTTGGGTCGATGCTGATATTTGCAGGGGTATTGCTGCATGCTGCGGCGCTTAACAGCATAATGCAGGCAAGCAGGATAACGATGAGCTTGTTAGTGGTTTTCATATGTGTTCCTCCAAAGTTTTATTAGTTCTGTTCAGTGGTCTCAGTTTCCTCTCAACGCAGCCATGACGGTCAGGCAGATGTGGTCGGCCCAAACCGAGGAATACTGCATATTGAGGTGCATTCCGTCGCTCGATGCGTCGTCGGGCAGGTCTCCGTCGGCGGTTATCATGACGTCCGGAACGGTGATATAGTAGCAGCCCCTGGTCCTTGCAAGCTGCTCTATCTGCTCATTGTACATGCGAACGCGCTCATTGTTCGCTCCGGTCTCGCCGCCCTGTGCGCTCTTCGCCTTGGAGAACGGGGGGAGTCCGGTCAGGAATATCTTGGCGTTCGGATGCATTTCCCATACATCGGTTATGAAGTCGGAATAGTGATCGATGAACGAGGTCAGGCTCGGCCAGCCAAGCTCATTCTGCCCGAACATCAGTATTACCGCCTCATATTCGCCGTCCTCCAGCTCCTGTATGATGGGGATGGTACCGTCGGTCTTGGGATCGGTATAGACGGACAGGATGTTCAGTCCGACCTTGGTCATAAACTTGCCGTGAGTGATGACGCCGTAGCGGTAAAGCCCTTCAAACACGGAATTGCCGACGAACACGCTGTTGTCGAATACCGAATAATCGGGCTCGGGCGCAGCTGTATAGCCGGGGACGGGCGTTGCCGTGGGCTCAGGGGTGGGCGTGGGCGCTTCCGTATTGAGCGGAGGCTCGGTCACGTCCGTCACTTCCGTAGGGACGGGTACAGAGGTAGGGGAGTTCGTGCCGTAGATGTCAATAGGGGTTTTGGGATCGTCGGGCTGCCTTGAGGCTCTGATAAGCAGCACTGCAAGCACTACCGCCGTAATGCCGACTATTGCCCATGCGATCTTGGCAACGACGGACAAGCCGTCATGCTTTCTGCCGTTAAAATTGTGCATCTGTCTGTCCTTGCTGAGCAAGGTCTCCTTTCATAAAGCGAATGAACGAATCCTTTCGTTCGGAGCAGAAATAGTATTCCATGCGATCCGGACTAATTATAGCAGATATTTTTACGGATATCAACCTTTTGCGTTCGGCAGCGGTTATGCTGCTTAAAGCAGTTTTTTTACGGATATTTACTGCAAAAACCGATGCGGACACATCGCTTTGGCCGCATCGGAGATTATGGCATTTCTGTTAATCCTTAAAAACGGAAGCCGGCTCAGCCGCCGAAATCGGCGCCTATATCTTCGCCGCCGTCAACGGTGTAGATCCATTCCACCAGGTCGCCGTCGTTCAGCATGACGCTGTCGGCGCCCACCTCGGGGAATTCGCCGTTGACACGAAGCAGCCAATAGCTTGCGTCGCCGAATGCGCCGTTTTCGACGCCGCAAATGCCCTTGACGAACAGACCGTATGATCCGTTCTCGCTGTTGAGCGCGATCGAGTGGACCTTGCATACGAGCGCAAGCGCACTGCCGACGCTGCAGCCCTTGCTGACGGTGAGTTTCTCCGAACTGTAAATGAGTCCGTCATTGGGAAGCTTCGATTTGAGATCCGGATCGATAGCCTCGTTATTATAGGCGGTCGAAGAGTCGATAACGAATTTGATACTGATATTGTCCGCTTTATCGGTGGTATCCGGCGATTTGGATGTGCAGCCGCCGAATGCCAGCAGCAGCGCGAGCGACAGGAACAGGGAAACAAATTTCTTCATAGGGTATGACCCTCCTTTAACTGATGGCTTAATTATACACATTTCTTAACAATTTGCAAGCAAAGGTATCAAATCGCTGCAATATGGGGATATTAGGGCGTGAATACGGAGGGAATATGCTGACATTATTTATCAGAACCATAATTATTTACCTGTTCATGTTCGTGATAATGAGGCTCATGGGCAAGCGCCAGCTCAGCGATATGCAGCCCTTTGACCTTGTCGTAACGCTTCTCATTGCCAATCTCGCTTCGGTGCCGGTATCCGACCCGGCAGTACCGCTTGCATACGGCGTTGTGACGATACTTGGGCTTTTTATCATGCAGAGGCTCGTTTCCCATATCTCGCTCAAGAGTGAGAAGATTAGGACGGTCATCTGCGGAAGTCCGCTTGTCGTCATCGCCAAGGGCGTGCTGCGTGAGGATGTTATGCGCGCGGCGAATTTTACATTGAACGACCTGTCCGAGCAGCTTCGGGACAAGGGAGTATTTTCATTTTCAGATGTTGAATATGCGATACTTGAGACCAACGGAAGCCTAAGCGTGCTGCTGAAGCCGCAGAACCAGCCGCCCACGATGGAGAGCCTGAATCTTCCGACAGACAAGGCAAGGCCTGCGCTGCTCCTGATAACCGACGGAAAGCTGCATCGGGATGCGCTCGGCGCGGCAGGCATTGAGGAAAAATACCTGAGCGGTATCCTATCCGGCATGGGCTTTTCGGGCTGCAGGGATGTGCTGTTCGCATCGCTGGACGGCAGCGGAATGCTCCATGTGCAGGGCAAGCAGCGGAAGAATGCGGAGCCGGAGGCACGGTTCTTTAAGGTAAATGGCGGAAATCGGTAAAGGAGGAAAAAACATGCAGTCGCTGATGAAGCAAAAGTCACATAAGAAGCTTGTCCATCAGTCCGTTGCCATTGCGCTCGGGCTTGCAATAGGGTTTGCGATATTGGCAGCGGTGTTCATATTGAGCGCGGCATATATGAATTCGCTCGAAGGGGAGCTGCTTCCGCTGCTCGATAGCTGTGAGCAGGCAGTGCAGTCGGGGGAGCTTGAAAGGGTAAACTCGATTGCGCTCGAAATATTGGAGCTTCTTGACAGATCGCAGGTGAAGCTCCAGCTCTTTGCGAACCATTACGACATTGAAAAATGCATGAATGCCGCGCGTCTGCTTGCGCTGCTCGGCGAAAAGGGGGATATCCCTGCGTATCTCAATTCAATAGTTGAGATAAGGAGTCAGGTGCAGTTCATCAAGGAGAACAACCGCCTGTCGCTTGGCATCATCATATAGGCGCAGAGCCGGAGAAAATCGACGGAAAAATATGTAATTCACTAAGAAATATAAGATTTCCATGCAGGAAAAAAGGAATTAAAATCGAATATAGAGAATGCACGAATTTTGTTTGAAAGGATGGGGCAGGCATGGCGTTACCCGATGCATGGATGCACGAACTGATGACACGGAACGATATCGTGTCGGTTATTTCCGAATACACCCATCTTTCAAGCAAGGGAGGCAGGCTGTGGGGCCTGTGTCCGTTCCATCCGGAGCGGGATCCGTCGTTCAGCGTGTCGCCCGATAAGCAGCTTTTTCATTGCTTCAGCTGCAAGGCAGGCGGCAGCGTGATCCAGTTCATCATGCAGGCGGAGAATCTGACCTATATCGAGGCGGTGCGCCATCTTGCCCAGCGCGTCGGAATGGACATGCCGAACGAGGCGGACGACGCAAGGCTGCGCGAGGACAAGGCAAAGAGGGATAGGCTTTACAGCGCCAACCGCGAGGCTGCGCTCTTCTATGTAAAGCAGCTCTTTTCAAATGCCGGCGCGGCGGCGAGGCAGTATCTTATCGGCAGGGGCATAGACCGCAGCACGGCCGTGCGCTTTGGGCTTGGCTATGCGCCGAACGACTGGGATGCGTTGTTTCGGCACATGACGGAGCTTGGCTATTCAAGGGAGGAGCTGCTGGATGCAGGGCTTTGCGTTCGTGGGAGAAAGAACGATGAAGCGACATTCGATTTCTTCCATGACAGGCTCATGTTCCCGGTGATCTCCGCAAGCGGCAGGGTCATAGCGTTCGGCGGCAGGATAATCTCCGGCAGCGACGGCGCAAAGTATATGAACACCGGGGATACGCTTATCTACAACAAGCGGCATAACATATACGGAATAAACCTTATGAAGGGCAAAAAGCTCTCCGAGCTCATCATGGTGGAGGGCTATATGGATGTGATAAGCCTTCATCAGGCAGGTATCGATAATGCCGTTGCCTCGCTCGGCACCGCGCTCACCGCACAGCAGGCCAAGCTTCTCGGCAGATACGCTCCGAGCGTGTATTATGCCTATGACGGCGACAGCGCCGGACAGAAGGCGATGCTAAGGGGCATTGATGTGCTGGAGCAAAACGGAGTCGAACCCAGGGTCATCAGGATACCGGAGGGCAAGGACCCGGATGAATACGTCAGGGCGTACGGCACGGAAGCGTTTCTGCTTCTCAAGGATTCGTCGATATCCGCTCCAACCTTCAGGCTGGAATACATGGCGGAAAAGTACGATTTCGCAACGCCGGACGGAAGGGAAAAGTATGCAAAGGAAGCCTGCGATTACATATCGGGGCTGGAACCGGTGGAGCGTGACCGTTATATTAGGCTCGTTTCCGAAAAAAGCGGCGTCGGCCAAGACGTGCTGCGTCAGCAGTGCGGAGAGGTCAGGCACGACGGCGGCGCAGCTCAGCAGCGTGTGATCGGCGGCGCATACAGGCGTCAGCCCGTTTTGACAGAGCGAATAAAGGCCGAACAGATGCTGCTTGCCGGCATGATGGTATCACGGGCGGATACGCAGCAAATAGTTCAGCTTCCGGATTTCTCGTATTCGCTTTTTGAAAAAACCGGGCTTGCGGACTTTGCCAAAGCACTCGTAAAGGCGTATTCCGCTGGCGACAGTCCCGACATCACCTCGCTTATTGCCGCCTGCGAAGGCAGGGACGGCGAGTATGCCGGGGGGGCAGCCGATATGGCCGAGAGCATAAGCTTTCCGCTTGCCACGGCTAAGGACTGCATAATGACGATAAAGAAGAGCGAGCTGGACGCAAGGATAAGGGAGCTGACCGCGCTGATAGATGAGGAAACGGATCCGGACAGGCGAAGGCAATTCCAGAAGGAGCAATCCGACTTGATAATAAAGAGCAGAAGCATCAGATAGCATGCTGTATTCGACAGGAACACGGAGGTTAAACATGGAACACGACAGAGAAGAACTCAAAACGACGTCACAGAAGGTGGACGAGCTGATCGAAAGAGGACGCATCAGCGGCACGCTGCCCTATGATGAATTTGAGGAAGCATTTGAGGACGAGGATATCTCCCCGGAGCAGATCGAGCTTGCGTATGACAAGATAGAGGACGCGAATATCGATGTTATCGACACCGTCGAGGGGAGCGACCTTGAAAGCATCGCCAGCGAGGATATTGCCGAGACGGATTCAAAGCTCGTCGATACGGAAGGAACCACCGTCGACGATCCCGTACGCATGTACCTCAAGGAGATAGGCAGGATACCCCTGCTTTCCATCGAGGAGGAGACGGAGCTTGCCAAGCGCATGGCGGAGGGCGACGAGGAAGCCAAGCACAAGCTGGAGGAAGCGAACCTTCGCCTTGTCGTAAGCGTTGCCAAGCGCTATGTCGGAAGGGGAATGCAGCTTCTCGACCTCATACAGGAGGGAAACCTCGGCCTTATCAAGGCTGTGGATAAGTTCGACTACCGCAAGGGCTTCAAGTTCTCGACCTATGCGACATGGTGGATTCGTCAGGCCATCACCCGTGCCATTGCCGATCAGGCGCGCACCATCCGCATACCGGTTCATATGGTAGAAACCATCAATAAGCTCGTCAGGGTTAACCGCCAGCTGCTTCAGGAGCTTGGCAGGGAGCCCCGTCACGACGAGATTGCAAATGCAATGGGCGTCAGCGAGGAAAAGGTGCGCGAGATAATCAAAATAGCGCAGGATCCCGTTTCGCTGGAGACCCCGATAGGCGAGGAGGAGGATTCCCATCTCGGCGATTTTATTGCGGATGACGACGCCCCAGCCCCCGACAGCATGGCGACCCAGGCGATGCTCAAAAAGCAGCTCAACGATGTTCTTGCAACACTCACCCCGAGGGAGGAAAAGGTGCTTCGCCTGCGCTTTGGCCTTGACGACGGCAGGACAAGGACGCTCGAGGATGTCGGCAAGGAGTTTAATGTCACCAGGGAGCGTATCCGCCAGATCGAGGCAAAGGCTTTGAGAAAGCTGCGTCATCCCAGCCGCAGCAAGAGGCTAAAGGACTATCTGGACTGATAAGCCCTTCGTTTCGGCTGCATGAGCCGGAATGGCTGCGAGCGTTCGGGCTATTGCCTATGGCCGAGAAACGGCCGACGAACAATATATTTGACAGCGGAGCGATTTTAATATAGAATCGAACCGAATATGAACTATGACGGAAAGAGTAGGATATCATCCTCTGCAAAGAGAGCCGGCGGTCGGTGCAAGCCGGACGGGGGACTATCCGAACATGGCTCCCGAGTTCCCATCGCCGAACCGAATTTCGCTCAGGCCTTGGCGTGTTCGCACGTTACAGCGTCAATGAAGCCCTCGCTCTGCGGGGGGAATTAGGGTGGTACAGCGTTTTTTTCGCCCCTATGCTTGGTTTTCCCGGGCATAGGGGTTTTAATTTCCCGGGAAATACCGCAAAATTTCGGCTGAATTATACAGGAAAGGAAATGATTATGGAAAACAAGACCTTTTATATCACGACCCCGATCTATTACCCGAGCGCCAAGCTGCACATCGGGCATACCTACTGCACCGTCAATACCGATGCGCTTGCACGCTACAAGCGTCTTACGGGGTATGACGTGTACTTCCTGACCGGTGCGGATGAGCACGGCCAGAAGATAGAGCGCAAGGCTGCCGAGAAGGGAGTCACCCCTCAGCAGTATGTGGATGAGATTGTTGACGGCTTCCATGCCCTGTGGAAGCTCATGGACATCTCCAATGACGGCTTTGTCCGCACGACCGATGATTATCATATCGCCTGCGTGCAGAAGGCTTTTAGGAAGCTCTATGAAAAGGGCGATATCTACAAGAGCACCTATAAGGGCAAGTACTGCACCCCCTGCGAAGCGTTCTGGACGGAGACCCAGCTCAAGGAGAGCGGCGGCGTCTGCCCCGACTGCGGAAGGCCCGTCGAGGAGGTCACGGAGGAAAGCTACTTCCTGCGCGTCAGCAAGTATGCTCCGAGGCTCATTCAGTACATAAACGACAACCCCGATTTCATCCAGCCTGCTTCACGCGCCAAGGAGATGCTCAATAACTTCCTGCTTCCGGGCCTTGAGGACCTCTGCGTCAGCCGCAGCACCTTCAAGTGGGGCGTGCCGGTGGATTTTGACGACAAACATGTGGTCTATGTTTGGTTCGATGCCGTTCTGAACTATCTTTCCAAGCTCGGCTTCCTCTCCGACGATGATTCGATGTATCGCCGCTATTGGCCTGCCGATGTGCATATCGTCGGCAAGGAGATAATGAGATTCCATACGATAGTATGGCCCATTATCCTTATGGCGCTGGATGTACCGCTGCCCAAGCATGTCTATGGTCACGGCTGGCTCGTGCTGGACGGCAAGAAGATGGGCAAGTCCACCGGAAATGTTGTTGACCCCGTCATGCTCGTAGAGCGTTACGGTGTGGATGCGATACGCTATTTCCTTCTCAGCGAGTTCCCCTTCGGAAATGACGGCAGCTTTGACAACGCAACCCTCGTCAAACGCATCAACAGCGACCTTGTAAACGATTTGGGCAACCTGCTGTCGAGGACGGTTGCTATGATAGAAAAATACTTTGACGGCCGCATTCCGCAGCACGATGCTCCCGTTCCGGAGGAGGACGAAGCCATTATCGAAGCGGCGCTTGCACTTTCCGGCCGCATTGAGGAATGCATGAATGCCTTCCATCCCAATGAGGCGCTCAGCGAGATATTCAGGCTCGTTCGTCTGTGCAACAAGTACATTGATATCACCGCTCCGTGGCTGCTTGCCAAGGATGAAAGCAAGCGGGCGAGGCTCGGCACGGTGCTGTACAACCTTGCGGAGTGCCTGCGTATAGTCGGCGTATGCTTACAGCCCTATCTTACCAGGACTTCGCCGAAGATCTTCGCCCAGCTCGGCGTTGCGGACGATGCGCTTATGAGCTTTGAAAGCATTCATGAGTTCGGCAGGATATGCGTCGGTCAGAAGGTCGAAAAGGGAGAAGCCTTGTTCCCCAGAATAGATATCAAAAAGGAGCTTGAATATCTTGAGACCCTGCTCCCCAAGCATGAGGAGCCTGCAGCTCCCGAGGCAAATAAGGAAGCCTCCGCACCCTCCGATAAGGCTGAAAGCTCCGACCTGCCCGATCTGCTCGATGAGATAAGCTATGATGACTTTGCCAAGCTCGATCTGCGCCTTGCCAAGGTAGTGGCGTGCGAGGAGGTCCCCAAGTCCAAGAAGCTGCTCAAGTGCACCCTCGATTTGGGCTTTGAAACGAGGACTGTGCTCTCCGGCATCAAAAAATGGTATTCGCCCGATCAGCTCGTTGGAAAGACGGTCGTTGTCGTCGCCAATCTTGCTCCGAAGGTCATGTGCGGCATCGAAAGTCACGGCATGATACTCTGCGCGAGCGATGCAGGCGATGTCAACCTTTCCGCATTGACGACTCTTAAAGACATGGCACCGGGGCTCAAGGTGAGATAAGGATGAGGTAAACGCATGATAACGTTTTCGGATATCAAAAATGATGAAAGGATAAAGACTTTTATCGCGCGTGCGGATGCTTCGCTGCTGGCGCTCGGCTATACGGAGCATTCCTTTGCGCACGTCGGCATGGTCAGCAGCAACGCCGCTTATATCCTTGAAATGCTCGGCTATTCGGAGCACGAGGTCGAGCTTGTCAGGATAGCGTCCTATCTTCACGACATCGGCAACCTTGTCAACCGTGCGGACCATTCCCAGAGCGGAGCTATCATGGCATTCCGCATACTGGAGGAGATGGATATGGATGCGGAGGATCTTGCGCTTATCGTGACCGCAATAGGCAACCATGACGAGGGGACGGGCGTTCCGGTCAACGCCATTGCCGCCGCGCTCATCATTGCCGATAAGTCCGACGTTCGCCGCAGCAGGGTGCGCAACCGCAACCGCGAGACCTTCGATATTCACGACAGGGTGAACTACTCCGTAACCGAGAGCGGTATCGCCATCGATGACGCCAAGACCGTTTTGACGCTGCGGCTGACCATCGACACCCAGTATTGCTCCATCATGGATTTCTTCGAGATATTCCTTGCCCGAATGAAGCTCTGCTGCAAGGCTGCCGAAAGGCTTGGCCTGCGGTTCGAGCTTGTCATCAACGGACAGAAGCTGCTGTGATTCTAAATAGATGCGTATGTGCAAATAAACTATTTATAGGGGTTGATAAAATGAAAAAGAACAAGCTGGTAGTTCCTGTTCTAAAATGGGCAGGCGGTAAGAGACAATTGCTTGAAACATTCAGGCCATTATTACCCAAACGAATTACTACATACTGTGAGCCATTTGTGGGTGGTGGTGCGTTACTATTTCATCTTCAACCAAACAATGCATATATCAATGATATAAATGCAGAACTTATTCTTGTTTACACGGTAATCAAAGAGAGTGTTGATGAGTTGATTAGTGAGTTAGAGAAATTTGAGAACACTGCTGAACAGTTTTATGCGGTAAGAGATTGGGATCGTGACAGGGATTTCTATGCGACACTATCTGATATTCAGAAGGCTGCTCGTGTGGTATATCTGAATAAAACCTGCTTTAATGGTTTGTATCGCGTAAACAATGCTGGAGAGTTTAATTCTCCTTTTGGCAACTACCGAAATCCTAACATTGTTAATGCTCCTGTATTAAGGGCTGTAAGCGCTTATTTTAACTCCGCCAACATTCATATGACAACGATGGATTATGCTGAGGCCTTGAAGGATGTCCCAAGGGGAGCTTTCGTATACCTCGATCCACCATACTACCCAGTTTCTGAAACTGCTAGTTTCACCGGATACTCAAGAGGTGGATTTACTCGTGATGATCAGATAAGACTGCGTGAATGCTGCGATGAATTATCAGCTCGTGGGATAAAGTTTATGCTTTCCAATTCTGCAACAGATTTTATAGTTGAACAATATGCAGCATATAACATTACAATTGTTCAAGCAAAGCGTGCTGTAAATTCGGTTGCTTCAAAACGCGGAGATGTTGATGAAGTGGTGGTAAGGAACTATGAGTAAACAAGATAAAACCCTTAATGATGTAGCATGGGAAGATTTATTTGAGAAGTACGATATTCTAGGGCATATTGAAAGAACGGGACAGTTTCAAATTTCTGCAAAGCAAATAAGAGAAGTTCGCGAACCTCGTTTGATGGCGAAATTTGACCACTCCATTAATCTGCCAAAGATTTTTGCAGATAATAAGCTTTCCATTTTGCCAATTACTCGTGGAGACTATATCATCTCACATTTTGATGCATATCACGAGTTCGAACTCGTTGATTCGCAAATAAAACGAGTCTCGCTTCCAACTTATATACAGAGCATAGACAGTAGTAATGTTACAAGTGAAACAATTGCGTTGAATTGTGCGGTTGCTGCGGGCATTGTTTCTGATTTTTTGGAGGACGAAGGAATTGTGTCAACGGTTTCTGGTAGGATGGGTTCTGGCAACTTTAGCTTTAGTATCGGCAATCTGAGGAACAAGGCTTTATCGACTGTTACCGTTAGTAACTCGCAGATTGAGATTGACGCAGCATATGAGGGTATCCGTAGCTTGGCTCTGTTTGAAGCGAAGCGTGACTTGTCCAAAGATTTTCTGATTCGGCAGTTGTATTACCCTTATCGAGTTTGGAAAAATCGTGTTACAAAACCTGTACGCCCATTGTTCTTGGTCTATTCGAATGGTATTTATCGGATTTATGAATATGAGTTTTCAAACCCGGACAATTATAGCTCCATAGTGCTCGTTCGGCAGAGAAACTATTCGGTTGAAGATACTATTATTACAGTCGATGATATTCAGAAAGTATTGCACAATGCAGTTCGTGAGCATGAACCTAAGATCCCATTCCCCCAAGCAGATTCATTTGAACGGATTATCAATTTCTGTGAGTTGCTTGATGATGAGATTTTGAGCAGGAATGAAGTAACAGAACTTTACGCATTCGATTCTCGCCAAACAGATTACTATACAGGTGCTGCCATGTATTTGGGGCTTGTCGAAAAAACCCAAGAAAAAGGCGAACCGATATATCGGCTTTCTGATAATGGACGCAAAATTATGAAGATGGGATATAAACAGCGTCAGTTAGCTTTATGTCGATGCGTGTTGTCACATGGTTCTTTTGCAGACACACTTAAAGCTTATTTTGAAACTGGTGTTATGCCAGAGAAAAAAGAAATTGTGCAGATTATGAAAAAAACAGAAGTATATAATGTTAAAAGTGACGTAACTTTTTGGCGGCGCTCGTCAACAATCAGAGGCTGGGTGAACTGGATCGTCGGATTGATCAACGAATGATGGATTTTCAATTTAGCAAAAGGAGGTATAAACATGCCACATGATGAATGGGCTGAATGTCCCAATTGCGGAAAAACTGCATGGGGGCGAAAAGAAATTGAAGCAGAATTCGGGTATAGATACGGAGGAACAACTCCGCAATCTTGGTGTCGCTCTTGTAGAGCGAGAGAAAGAAATGAAAAAAACTGCGGATATACACAATGTCCGTGGCATGGCAACCCAAATTGCAGTTCGAGATTTGACTGCCCTTGTAATGATGATTGAATGTTACTTCTCTGCGAAACATAAGCACCGTATTATTACGGTGCTTATTATGTTATTCTGTTTATTTTTTTGCTCCGTACTTTCCGCCGTAGGAATACTTGTACCTGCCCTTGCGCGCATAGTAATAGGCCTTGCCCTTGGTTTGGAGCTTGTTGATGACGACGCCGAGTATCCTGCTTCCGCCCTTTTGGAGCTGGGCGACGACCTCCTGCGCCTGACGGCTCTTCAGCTTGCTGTCGCCGATGACGAACAGGGTGCCGTCACAGCAGTTGGCTGCGACAGCCGCATCAATGACCCTGCCAAGGGGAGGGGTGTCGATAAGGATATAGTCATAGCTCTTTCTCTGCTGCTCTATCAGCGCGGCGAAATACTTTCCGCCGAGAAGCTCGACAGGATTCGGCGGATATTTGCCGGAGAAGATGATACGGAGGTTCGGGTACTGGGTCGCAAAGGTGGCTTCCTCCGCAGTCGCAAGCCCCGACAGCACCTCGCTGAGCCCGACTGCCGCCTTGGCGTTGGCGTTTCGGCCTGCCATTACGGATTTGCGCATATCAGCGTCTATGACGAGGACCTTCTTCCCAAGCTCGGAGAGGCTCCTGCCCAGATGCAGTGAGATGGTGGTCTTGCCTTCGTTTTCGCTGCAGCTCGTCAGTGCGATGACCTTGATGTCCTGGCCGCAGAACTGGACGTTGGTACGGAGTACCTTATAGGCTTCCTGAGTGAAATAGTCCTCATTGCCCGGCAATGATAGCTTGATGTTTTCCATTGGTTAATCCCTTCTGCCTTCCTGTGCGCCGCCGTACGGCTCGTTTGAGTAAGCCTTGCTCCCATAGGAATATTTGCCGTAGCCGGAATAATGTCCGTACTTGCCCTTTTTGCCGCCGTTGGCGTCGGGTATCTCGGCAAGCACCGTAAGGCCCAGCGACTGCATGATATCGTCCTCCGTGCGCAGACTGTCATCTGCCACGAACATGATGAGGAATACGAGATAAGCCGCTATTGCGCCGACAAGCCCGATGAGCGCGTAGGTGAATACGCCCATGCGGTTGCTCGGTTCATCGCTGACGGTGCCGTATTCGAAAAGATTCACCTGTTGGAAGCCCATGGCCTCGGCGATCTTGTCCTGGCCTATCTCGCACAGGCGGTCAACGATACGCTTCGCAAGCTCCGGCGAATCCGCTTCGACCGTCACCTCAAGGATCCTCGTATTTTCGGGGTTGCTCGTGGAGATCATCTCGGACAGATCCTTGTATTCAATATCAAGCCCAAGCTCATCGATAACATCATCGACGACAGCATGGCTCTTAAGAAGATAATCGCAGTCGTTGACGACCTTGAGCGCAAGTGAAAAATCGGAGTCCACCGAGCCTGAGCCGGTGTTCTGCTCCGAACGGAGTATGTACAGCGTTGCCGTGGACGAATACTGCGGAACGAAAACTATCTGCCGGATGCCGAAAACGGCGGCGACTGCGACTGCGGCGGCGAGAATAAGCACCCACCAGCGCTGCAAAAAAATATCCCAAAGGTCCCTAAAGGTAACGACCCTGGTCTTGCTGACTGCATTTGTTTCGTTCATCAAAGAATCCTTTCGTGTAGATCAGATAGATATGCCTGCACCTTGGTGCATGAAGATTTCAATAAAAAACCAAATTTAATTATAGTACATTCCGTGCTTTTGTCAAGCATTTTTTCATGCTCTGAAGTAAATCAAAAGTAAAATATGATAGTGCGGAGAGAACGTGCTCGAATTGACTGGTATAAAAAATTATGCTATAATAGTAGTACAGTCTAATTTTTATTGCGGAAATCCGCATATCCGCAACGGAGATTGGGCAGAAACACACAAGGATGCTAAGAATGCAGAAGGAGAAAACAGAATAATGGCGAATACGACCATAAATGTTGCCGTACGAGGGAAGCATGCCGAATGCACGGAAAGGGCAAGCATCGTCAGGGGCAACAGCAACTATATCGTTCATTTTGATTTGGACGAGGAATGGAAGGAACACACATACAGGACGGCGGTGTTTTCCTACCGCCGTGAGGGACAGGATTACGTACAGAAGACGCTGTTCACCGGGGACGAATGCGAGATACCGACGATGTACTGGGATACCTCCGTGCTGTCAGTCGGATTGACTGCCGGAGACGTTATCACCTCGACGCCTGCAATGATATGTCTTGAGGACAGCATAACCGATATGAATCCGGTAAACGATGAGCCTCCCGAGGACGTTTACAACCAGATAATGGAACACATCAAGGACGGCAGGCTTCGTGGGCAGTCCGCCTATGAGGTCGCCGTTGACGAGGGCTATTCGGGAACAAAGGCGGAGTGGCTCGAAAGCCTGAAGGGCAGTCCGGCCATCTCCGCAGACCCCTCTACGGAGGCGGTACCCGATTATGTGGCGGCAGAGGTGAACAGGGTAGCCGAGCTGGTCAGGCAGCATCAGACTCCGGACACCATGACCATAATGGCGGTGAGCGATCCGCATCAGTGTGCGCCGGGTGAGTCCGGCCGGTATGCCGACATCACCGCCGGCAACAAGCACTGCGGCATGGCGATGGATCTTATGAGAAAGCGGCTCAATATCGATCTGACGCTGATGCTTGGCGATTATGTAAGCGGTTCGAGCGCAACGACGATCGAGCAGGGAAGGACTTCGTATCAGGAGCTGCTGGCGTGCTTCGGCAGTGCGTTTTCCGGGGGGAGGCTGCTTACCACCACCGGAAATCATGACCATCTGAGCTACAGCACTGCCGCAACCGGGGCTCACCTCACCGATGCACAGCTATACCCCTATATCGGAAGCTTCAACGGCTGGGCGCAGCTCCCTGCGGCAAACAGGGAGGCAGGCTATTGTTATCAGGATTTTGAGCGTTACAGGATCAGGGTGATCATGCTGAATATGAACGACCTCACCGACGGACATTCGATCGGCAGCTCCGGCACTGAAGTCGAGCATGTGAGCGAGGCGCAGCGCGAATGGCTCTGTAAGACGCTGCTCGATGTAAACGCAAAATCGGATGCCTCCGAGTGGGGGATCCTAATCTGCAGCCATGAGCCTGCGGACTGCGGCTATTTTTACGGCGCAATAGGCAGCATACTGATTGCGTACAGTGAAAAGGCCTCCGTAACGGTGAACTCGGGCAGTTACAGCTTCTCCGGCGTAAGTGCCAAGCTTCTCGCCCAGCTGCACGGACACCTTCATAACTATAAGGTCGATAGGATAAGGAAGATAGTGAACGGCGTGACGACTCCGTCGGATATTACGAGGATATGCATTCCCAATTCCTGCTTCTACCGAAACAACGAATACGGACAGAATTCCGATCCGGAGTATCTCGACATCGAGTACGGCGAAACGGTCACCTATGATAAGACTGCAAACACGGCGCAGGATACCGCCTTCTGCGTGCTGGTCATCGACAAGGCTGCCTCCAAGGTCTATGCCGTTCATTACGGCGCAGGCTATGACCGGGAAATAGACATCTCATCGGGCGAGGGAAACACCTATTCCGTCACGCAGGCTCTCACCGGATGTTCTTCGAACTTCTCAGGCACATCCGTTTCGGAAAACGCCGCCTTCAGTGCGGAATACACCGTGCAGTCGGGCTATGAGAACCTTAACGTGAACGTGAGCATGGGCGGCACGGACATCACCTCGTCCGCAGTCACGGGCAACAGTGTTTCCGTCCCAAGCGTCACCGGGGACATCGTTGTCACTGCCGCAGCAAGCGAAATACTCAACCTTGTTCCCTCCTCTACCGATTCGGAGGGTGGAATCTATAACGGAACGGGCTATAAGGACGGTTATCGGCTCAACAGCAGCGGAGCGGAGGCGGCATTGAGCGGCTTTGCCGTGACGGGTTTCATTCCCTTTACCAAGGGCCAAACCATACGAGTCGGCGGCAGCGGAATCACGTTCTCCGAATACGGCTCCATGCTTTATTTTTATGACGGCAGCAAGACCGCTGTCGCCCAGACCGGCATCGATTATAACCAGATAGGGAAGAGCGAATACGGCGTGTGGGTGACGGATGAGGCTAATTCGGTCGTCTGCCTGACGCCAAGCGCAAACTATCCTTCCTCCGGAAGCGAGAGCGGCTATTTCAGGGTGAGTGCAAAGGGCAGCGGAGCCAAGCTCGTCGTCACGCTCGATAAGGAGATAAAATAAAAAAACACCCTATCGCAATAGGGGCGTTAAAAAGCAATAAGCCTCCGTATGGTTTCTTTCCGTACGGAGGCTCTGCGTATTCATGCTATTCAAACCTGAAACCGAAAGATCGGGAGGTCTCGGTTTCTGCTGCTAAGACAGGGAATTCGGCGCTTTGTTCGCTCAGCGATTTTATTCGCATATCCTCATCTCAAAGGTCGTTTCGTATCCGGCAAACTCTATTTTATAAGTTCCGGCTTTGGGATAGTCCTCTCTTTGGAAGGAAAACTTGTTCTCATTGGAAGGCCCTGACATGATACCGTTAATGCTCATACCGATCATCGAAAACATGGGAACATTACTCATGGTCAAATTCTCTGACAGGATCCTCTTTTCTGCGATTTCTCCATCCTCTGTGAGAGACAGTACCACATCACCGGTGATTTCCCCGGGTGCTCCGCCGCCAAAGAATACTTCCAAAGTTAAGCTGAAGGGCGACTCTTCTTTCACATGAAGTGAAATCCCATTTCCTTTCTTCCAATCGACAAATTCGTCCCGGCTTGGTGTATAGACGGTAGGATACCGTGCGCCCTTATCCGCATACGCCTTTATCAGCGCATCGATCTTTTCTATCGATTTATAAAAAGTATTCGCTAATTCATTTGAATTCGAAAGACTGAATGAAATACTGTCTTTATAGCCAAAGCTGTATGAGGTCACCGGCATATCATAAGCTGCATATGGATTTGTTCCGCTTATCTTTGCATTGTACACTTCATCTTCAAGGACAATCTTTGCAATTTCATCCAACAGCGATTTATCCACAGCATACAGCTTCGACTTCATATCGAGATTATGCCAATTTTTATTTCCGATAAACAGGACCGCATACGAGCCGTCATCACTAAGCGTCACCGCCGTAGTGCTTTTTCCTCCCTGCATTCCCCCTGACATGAACGCGGCGTAGTATATGAGCTGCTTGCCTTCGAACTTTTCTCTGTCGATGTTCTGCTGTTTCATCCGATAACCTCCTCCTGTTCGCTGAATTAAGTATATCAACAAAACATGAAACGGTCAATGGGCTGCATAAAAAATCCCAAAGAGGTTAGGACTCTTTGGGCGTATTCAATGCGTTTTTTCGGACGCAATTATTCGGCATCGGTCAAAAGCTGTATCGCATTTGAGCGGCACAGCGCATCGGCGTATGCCCCTCCGTACCTTTTTTCGATAAAATCATGGCATTCGGACATCGCCGGCGGCCTTGAGGTCATGTCGTGCGCATCTGATGATACGATATCCGCAAGCCCGGCTTCCAGAAGTTTGCGGCTCTGCATTCTGATTCGCAGGCCGAAGCCGCCCAGCAGGGATTGAGTATCCAGCTGGATAAGCACTCCGCTCTGCATCATCGCTCGAACCTCGTCAAGCCTGCCTCCGATGGAAGCGTAACGTTCCGCATGGGCAAGGATGGGACGGTATCCGCCGTTCAGCAGCCTGTCAAGCCCAAGCCTTATGCGGTTCAGCGGCTCATGGTCGCTGAAATCCACAAGTACATATCTCGTTCCGTTCATCGTGCGGCAATCCCCTCGATGGAGCCAATCGACAGCGCCGTCCATATAGTGAAGTTCATTTCCGAGGTACAGCCTAAGGTCGGGATAATGCTCCGCCGAGTATTCCGAAAGCTGTTCAAATGCCTTTGCTGTACGCTCTTCATTCCTGCCGTAATAGCCGGGATGGTAATGCGGAGTAAGGCACATGTATCTCGTCCCGTCCCGGTATGCCGCACCGACAATGCCAAGCATTTCTTCACGAGTCTCCGCTCCGTCATCAACTCCGTACAGCGCATGGATATGTATATCTGAAAAGACCATGGTTTCACCCCATCTTTTGAATTTCGGCAGCTCCCTACATCTGAAGCCTCTGCGGCACGCCAAGCGGAGGCAGTGAGGATCGGGGCTGATTCTGAGAAGCTTCGAGCCAATCGAATGCCATGCAGAAATACACGGGCATCAAAAAGAACTCGTCAAACATCAACAGGTCTATTGAGAGCCAGGGCAGGAATATTCCTATGCCCAGGGCAAGCACAGCGAGCAGGCTTCCACGGCGCGGTCTGCTTGTGATGATGAGCTTATAATAGTTCAGCATCCATACGAACAGCATACAGCCGCCGATAATGCCAAGCTGGAACACTATCTGGATTATCGTATTATGGGATGCGGAGCCATGGACTAAGCTCTTTGTAAGCCCTTGACCCAGCAGCAGGAGCTTGTAGTCGCCGGTAATGGCCTCGTAGTATCTGAGCCACAGCACATCGCGGTGCGTTGTCAGGCTTGTGAAGTCGGTCGATTGCCGAAACCTGAGCTTTATGACCGCAACGGAGTCCGAGAACAAGTCCGTACAGAACACAATAACGACTCCGATTACGATAAACAGCATGGCGACCGCCTTGAACAGCGGCCGCTGCCTGCTGAGCATGAGGGCGAACAGCCAGACGAACAGCATCAGCGCAAATGTCAGCAGAAAGGTCTTGGAGGCGGCGATAAACCCACAGTAGGTCAGGAGGATTATCGGCACGAAGAGGAGAGCGATATCGACGGATCGCTTTTCCGAAAGCGCCAGCAGCAGACAGCCTCCGAGCGCTGCGGAGATCTGCGCGGAATAGAAGTTTGCATCGCCATAGTAGCCGGAATAGCGGGTGACTGCGCTCCAGCTGTAAACATCGATGAATCTTGAGATATTCGGGTATTTGGCAAAATACTTTGCGGTTATGCCTGCTATTATGATGCCGATGGATAGGAACAGCGTGCTCATGCGGAAGTCGGAGCCGTTCATTTCGCCCGAAACGACCATGGGGAACAGCGCAAGCATGAATATGAACCTGATATAGTCGAGCGTGATGCTGCTGCCGGCCATTACCTTAACGGTGAGCGACAGCGCGAGTATCATCAGGGCCGTTATGAGGCTTTTTGCATCAAAACGAAAACCGCTTTTAACCAGCGCGATAAGGCATACGGCGATGAGGGCAATGGTGTAAAAGGATATGCCCGAATATGACAGCTTGAGCAATGGGGACCAGGGCAGGAAGAACAAAAGGACGGGGAATGCTTTCTTCTTCACGGCGGCAAAGCATATGGCGGCCATGAAGCCGATCAGGCAGACGCCTATCATTGCCCTGCTGCCAAGTATCTGAGCAGCGCAAAGCAGCGCAGAGATTGCGGCGCATACCGCAAGGAGGAGCAGATCTGCTCCTTTTGAATCAGCATTCATTCCTATCGACCTCCTTTGCTGCGGAATTGCCGCTTATTTTTGCCATATCCCTGAACAGCCGCCTGCCGAACGCAAGGAGCGTCAGGACAAAATACGGTACGCAGATAATTATTATTATCGGAAAAAAACGGACACCTGCTCTGTCAAGCAGCGTTCTCAAGCGCCCGAACGCAATTATCGCCGCCGCCAAACGCAGCACGAATTTCAGCAGGAATCGCAGGTCAAAAAAGCTGCTTATGCTTCTTCCGAGCTCACGCGCGCTGAAATGAAGTATCAGAAGCCCCGTAACAATGGTGACAAACAGCGTTGCAAGCGCAGGCCCGACAATGCCGAAGAGCCTGAACCCCAGCACGTTAAGCCCGAGGTTCACGAGTACCGAGCCGATGGCGGTAAGCATGAGCGTCTTGGTCCTGCCTGCCGCCGTAAGCAGCAGCGTTACGCTCATAAATTTTACCATATCTATAACGATATAGATACAGAATACCGAAAGACCGCTCAAATATTTTTCCGAATACAGAAGTTCCATGAACTGCGGAGCGGCGGCGAGCAGCGCTCCGGCAAGAACCGATGTTGATACGCAGGCGATCTCAAGGAAGGTCTTATAGACATCAACGGCTTTATCATACTCCCTGTCCGAAATGAGCTTGGTCAGCCTTGGCAGCAGTATCGTTATGAACGATGACATCACGATATCGAGCGGCAGCGCTTTGGAAGCGTTGGCATAGACAGCGAGCGTTTCGGTATCCGTAAAAAGGGCGACGATGTATTTATCGCAATCCCTGTTCAGCGTGTTAAGGGCGACGAAAACCGCCATAGGTATGCAGTATTTCAGTATTGGCCCGACAAGGCTTGTATCCGCCCGACAGAGCCTGATAATGCAGCCATTTTTACGGAGTATGAAGTAGAAAACTATCAGCTGGAGCACATCCAGCAGCGATGAAACTATGAGAATTATCCTTATATCCCGTACGAAGAGCACCACGAAAACGATGGTCAGCAGCTTCAGTACCGAGATGATGAGGTTCCTAAGCGCCAGCACCTTGGCTTTGCCGACCGAGATGAGCAGGACCTGCGAAATGAATATGAGGTTCTGCAGCGTCGGCAGCAGTGCGGAAAATATCATCAGCTTTCCGAGCGCAGGGTTGTCCATGTAGGAGCAGATGGGGCCTGAAAGCGCCATTACGGCAATGCCGGCAAGCACGCTGACCGCAAGCTGCATCAGGTAGATCGTGGCGACATAGGCTTCCCTTCGTTCGCTGTCCTTGACGCCGCAGAAAAAGAAGTTCATGCCGTCCATCATGCCGAGTATCGTGACGGAGGCGATGGTGGAGGCCAGCAGCAGTATCTGCGAATATGTTCCGTAGTTGTACTTGGTAAGATACTGGGAAAGAAGCCTGGTGGTCACGAGGCTCAGCAGCATCGTCATCAGCTTAACGGCAGTGAGAAGCAGGGCGTCCCCCGAGCTTCCGCCGAGCATACCCTTGACAGCAGTCTTCTTTTGTAAAAAATCAAGCTTCAAATTCGGTTTCCTTATGCTTTCGTGCTATCGATAAGCAGCATAAATTGCTGCATGGCGGCGGCATTGCTGCGCCCTGCGGATAACAGGCTTTGCTTTATCGCATTAAGCTTCGACGGATCCGTGATGATGTCGGCCAACGCTTCGCTGATGCCCTCCTGCGAGTTTTCGCACACAAGGCCGCAGTCCTTCAGCATTTCATCGCTGGAGGTGGTCTTTACCGACAGCGTGGGCAGACCAAGGCATGCGGCCTCGTCTATGACCATCGGCGCCGCCTCATGGAAGGAGGAGATCAGCAGCAGATCCGCACCCCTCATATAGGGATAGGGATTCGTTCTTTCACCGTAGAAATGAACGGCGCCCTGAAGCCCAAGCTCAGCCGTCAGCGCTTCAAGCTCCGTCCGCAAAGCTCCGTCTCCGACGATGTGAAGTGCGGCGTGCAGTCCCTTATCACGGCAGTGCTTTATTGCGCGTATTGCTCTGTCGATCCCCTTTTCATGGGCAAGCCTTGCCACGCACAGCACGTTGAAGCAGTCATGGGAATACTCAATATCTGCTTCGTCCGCAAGCCTTTTGATTTCATCATAGCGGTGAAAGTTCCGAGCGGTAAAGCATCTTTCACGCAGCTCCGGCAGGACCTGCAAAAACGCATCCCTGCATCCGTCGGAGCAGGCGGCAATGCGGTCGAATTCATGATATAAGCGGTTGTTTTCTTCGTTGCTGCCGCCGCATCGGAGATAATCGCAATGAAGGTATGCTATCTTTAGATCTGCATCGACCCTGTCGAGAACGAACTCATTGACCCCTCCGTAGAGCCGGTTCTGCCTGCCGTTGTGGAGGTAGGATATGGCGGCGTCATATCTCCCGGGCAGCCTTTTCTGCGATTTCAGCATGAGCCTTAGAACTTTCGATCTTCCGACAAGCCTGCATCCGAGCACCAATGCCCCCCGTTTCAGCCTATCTGACAGATGAACGCACTCAGCCTGGCTCATTCCAAGGTATCTGAACAGGGAATCGCAGTCAATAACATCGACCGTATCGGGAATATCATCGAGGTATTCGCCGTTTTTATCGAAAAGGCACAGCGTGACATCGTATTCGCCACAGATATTCCACAGAAGATTACAGAGGCTTTTCTGCACTCCGCCTATCTTCATGTTATTGTTGACTATCAGCAGCTTTTTCATGTTCGCTCAAGCCGTTTAACGACCCTTGCAGGGTTACCGGCGACTATCGTATAGGGCGGAACATCGTTGACGACGACCGCATGGCTTGCGACTATCGAGCCTTCGCCTATGGTCACGCCCTTCAGCACAGCGGCATATTCGCCTATCCAGACATTGTCCTCAATGACTATGGGCTTGGATTCCGAGTATTCCCATCTCCATGCCGGGGTGTGGAAGCCCTCCATGCACATCTGCCTTCTGACTTCGGGCGATGTCGGGTGGTTGTTGTTGTCGTAAATATGCACATGGTTTGAGATGATAACGCAGCTCCCGATCTTTATGCTCTCAACGCTTCCGATGATTGAATGCCTGAACACACAGGTATTGTGTCCGATCTCGATAGTTCCTTCGCACATGGATTGCAGCTTGCCGTGCAGCTCGCAGCCGTTTCCGATCCTGATAAGCCCGGGCTTATCGGCGGCGCAGTCGGATTCCGCAGCCAGGAAAATTTCTCCGTCTATTTCGGCGTACTTCTTGAATAGCCTCCGCTTCATGAAGGTCTTTATCAGTATTGTCGGGCGAATGCGCGAGCTCCGCAGCTTGTTGTATAGTTTGGTCAGCATTATTGCTCCTTGAATGCATATTCAGAATAGGGGATCAGCTTCTTCACTCCGTCGAGCCCGGCAAGCATGAGCCTTATGCGCTTTCCGCAGCCGATCTTTGTCGGCCTTTTGCAGCGAACGGCAAAATAGAGGGCCATAAGATGTTTGAGCCTCGGGAACAGGCAGCCCATCAGTGCACCCTTATCGTAAAAGTACTTTTCATCACAGCCGGAAAACCACGAGGATGAATCGTTGCGCCTTATTCCAAGCACATATTCGCTGGAATAGACGCGAAGCCCCTTGTCTAAACAGGCCTTGATAAACAGGCTGTCCTCTCCGCTCCCGTAGATGCAGCCGCCGCCGAAGCAGGTGTTGAACATTATCCCGCTCTTCACTATCGCGCTTCGCCTTGCCGCAAGCACCGGAGCGCCGTAGCGCATGGAGTTCCAAAGCCTGAGCCGTCGGTTCTTAAGATGGCGCCTTTCGTAGATTTCGCCGTTTTTCATAAGGTCTATGCCGAATACTATGGCGTCCGCCTTGGGATTTTCATCGAATGCGGAGAGAATGTTTTTCTCAAGCCCGTCATAGTATCGCAGGTCATCGTCGGCAAACAAAATGAACTCGCTGTCGGAGGCCAACAGAGCGATATTTCTGTTCACACCCACGCCCACGGTGTCGGTCGAAATCATCACGACCCTTCCGGCGTCGGTGTTTTCGCAGTCATAACCGAAATGATCGGTCTGGTTCGCGATAATGGCGGAGCATGCTAAATTCATTTTGGTTACCAACGACAGATCCGTCTGATCCATCGCTGCAACGAGTACTTGAAGCTTTTCCATATGTTTCGGGGAAGTCTGCCGCCGCAAAGGCGGCAGACTTCGGTTCGGTTTTAGTCAATTATCATCCTGCCGTCGTCGGCAAAACGATACATTCCTTCGGGAAGAAGGCCGTTGGTAACGGTCACCCAATAGCTCCTGCCATGGACGACCTCGCCGTTGGAAGTCCTTACATAGTAGTAGCTTCCGTCCAGCTCGATAAGGCCTGCCGGGGTCAGCACGCCGTCAACATAGTAGTAAAGGCTGCCGAACTCCTCAACAATGCCGTCCTTGACCTCGGGCTCGGGCTGATCGGGGTCGAAAACGGGAGGATCTATCATCTTGCCGTCGGTGTCGAACTCGTACATGCCTGAGGGGAGGAGGCCGTTGGTTACGGTCACCCAATAGCTCCTGCCGTGGATGACCTCGCTGTTGGAGGTCCTTACATAGTAGTAATCATCACCAAGCTTGATAAGGCCTGCCGGGGTCAGCACATTGTTGACAAAGTAGTAAAGGCTTCCGTTCTCTTCGACGATGCCGTTCTTTATGAACATCACGCCGTTATCGTCAAAGTAATAGTAGCCGGGCGCTATGGGCGTGCCGTCCTCAAAGGTGAGACCGTTGGTTCTGGTGACCCAGTAGCGGCAGCCCGTTACGAGTTCGCCGCTGACGGAACGAGCGTAGTAGAGCCTGCCGTCCACCCTTACAAGGCCGTGACGGATGATAACGCCGTCGATGCAGTAGAACAGCTTGCCGTCGAGCTCGCAGATACCGTTGAGATTGAAATCGTCGTGAACGATAACGCCGTTCTCATCGAAGATGTACTTGTCGCCTGCGAAGAGCATATCGTTATTCTTCTCCACAAGGCACTCGCTGACGAGTTCGTCGTTTTCACCGGGATAGGGTTTGAACGCCTTGTTGTCCTCGCCGAAGTAATAGTAGCAAACATCGATAACGCCGCCGTTGTCATCGGTGACCTCAATGCGGACAAGGCCGGGATATTCAACTATCTCGCCGTTTGCAAACAGATACAGATCGCCATCAAGCTCATTAATGCCTTCAAACGGAGCTGCCGTCGCATAGACGCTCAGATTCTCGGCAGGCATGGTATCGGGAACGGTCCAGCCGGAGAAGGTGAAGTAGGTCGGGCCGACTTCGGGCGCATATGTGGGTGCAGCGACTGCTGCGCCGTATGCGTAGCTCTCGGTGGTATAGATCTCGCCGTTCACATAGTAGGTGATGGTGTATTCCCTGATAACCTCCGTAAAGGTCGCCGTATAGGTCGCATTAGCATCAGCGGCGCCGATTGTCGGTGACCAGCCTGCGAAGGTATAGGTGTACTGCGCATCCGCCTCCCTTGTGGGGATATCGCCGACATATTCGGGGGTATAGCCGTATGCTGCGGTGGTGGTATAGAGCAGGCTTCCGTCATAGTTTACGAAATTGATGGTGTAGACGGGAGCTGCGATGACGGTCACGGAGCCGTTTACTGCGGAGTCATCAAGATAGACGGGTGTATTCAGGCCAATGGGGGCATAGCACGCATGCTCTGCGAGGTTAAAGCTCAGGGGGATAACCTCTCCGACCGCCGCTTCATCGGTAACTACCATATCGAAGTAGAACAATACGCCGGATTCGGTGAGTCCGCTGCCGGGGCAGATGATGCCGAAGCTGATGACGCCGTCGCTGATTGCGTCTGCGGAGAAGAACATGCCGTTCTTGATTATCGGGCCGTTTACGAAGCTGCCGGGAACGAGAGAGAGCTTAGTGGGATCGTAGCTCAGCCTTGCGTTTATCGTATGGGCTTCATAGTGGTCGCTGTCGATACGAACTGCGATCCTGACGGTACCCCTCGGATACATCTCAACGACGCTTGCGCTGAAGGTAAGGGACCACAGCTCATCGGCCGCATCGAATTCAAGGTTGCTCGCAGGCATTGTTGAGGGGACACCCTCCCAGCCGGAGAAGTCATGCGCAGCGGCAGGGGTGTAATCGGGCAGGACTATGCTCTCGCCGTATGCGTAGGTATCCACATGATAGACTGCGCCGTTGACCTTGTAGGTGATGGTGTAACTGTTGGTGCTGTACTGAGCGGTGACGACGAGATCACCGGTAATGCCGGTGAAATCGACATCCCAGCCGGTGAAGGTATAGCCGGTGCGTTCGGGGTCATCGGGAGCGGATGCCGCCTGACCGTAGCTCACCTGCTGCTCATCCAACACGCTGCCGTCCCAATCCTTGAAGGTTACGGTATAGGTGTTGATATCATACTGAGCGGTGACGACGAGATCACCGGTAATGCCGGTGAAATCGACATCCCAGC
>OLGB01000071.1_pt1 | contig 143878 bp, 119 predicted proteins | sample 1605691 | NCBI WGS metagenome assembly OLGB01 (sample SAMEA3888925, study PRJEB22519) | human gut metagenome | biome: human gut; feature: human-associated habitat; material: faeces | place: Denmark | collected 2010 | reverse complement strand
CCGATCTGATGCTGGTGGCCGCCAAGGAGGTGGAGGAGTCCATCTGCCGGGTGGCCCAGATGGGCCGCGCCGCCGGGATGCACCTGGTCATCGCCACCCAGCGGCCCTCCGCCGACGTGATCACCGGCCTGATGAAGGCCAACATCCCCTCCCGCATCGCCTTCGCCGTCAGCTCCTCCCTGGAGTCGCGCATCATTCTGGACACCACCGGCGCGGAAAAACTGGTGGGCAAGGGCGATATGCTTTGGAACCCCCTGGGGGCGCAAAAGCCTCTGCGAGTCCAGGGCTGCTTTGTCACCGACGAGGAAGTGGAGTCGGTGGTCAACTTCGTGAAACAATCGGGCGCGGCGGAATATGATGAAGCAGTTATGGCTGAGATCGACCGAAACGCCCAGGAAAAGGAAAAGGCGGCCAAGGGCATCGGCGGCTCCGCCCCCGGCGAGGACGGTGGCGACGAGGGCTACGACGAGCTGCTGCCCGCCGCCATCGAGGTCGTGGTGGAGCTGGGCCAGGCCAGCGTATCCATGCTCCAGCGCCGGCTGAAGCTAGGCTATGGCCGGGCGGCAAGGCTTGTGGACCAGATGGAGGAAAAGGGCGTGGTAGGTCCCTTTGAGGGCTCCAAGCCCCGGCAGGTCCTGGTGACAAAAGAACAGTGGCAGGAGATGCAGTACCGCCAGGGCATGGCCCCCGCGCCGGGCGGCGATCTGCCTGGGCCGGAGGCTGAGACCGAGCCTCTGCCTGACCTGGACGACGCCCCGCCCTTTGATCTGGACGAAGACGACAACTGATGGGGAGGTTTTTCCATGAAGGTATTGGTTTTGGCCGGCGGATTATCCAGTGAGCGCAACGTCTCCCTTTCCTCGGGCGCTAAGATCACCGACGCCCTGCGGGGTCTGGGCCACGACGTGGCCCTTTTGGACCTGTTTTTTGGCTTGGAGGACTACCCCGGCATGGCAGCGTCCGACCTCTTTGGCGCCAGCGTCCCGGAGTCTTGGCGGACCATCGACCCCACGGCGCCCGATCTGGATGCGGTACGCCAGCGGCGGCAGGACAAGAGCCGGTCCATCTTCGGTCCCGGCGTGCTGGACGCCGCCCGGAGCGCCGATGTGGTCTTTCTGGGTCTCCACGGTCAATGCGGCGAGGATGGCCGCATCCAGGCGACCTTCGACCTGATGGGCATTCCCTATACAGGCTCTGGCTACCTAGGCAGCGCCATCGCTATGGACAAGGACCTCACTAAGCAGCTGGTCCGGGCCGTGGGCGTGCGGACCCCCCAGTGGGTCACCATCCCGGAGGTGACGGCGGCCATGCCCGACGCCTTTGCCCAGAGCCACCCCGTCCCGGTGGTGGTCAAGGTGCCCAGCGGCGGCTCTTCCATCGGCGTCTATGTGTGCCACGACAAGGACGCCCTCCGGCAGGCCATGGCGGAAAATGTGGGCCAGCGGGTCATCGTAGAGCAGTTTGTCAAGGGCCGGGAGTTCTCCTGCGGCGTGCTGGACGGCCAAGGCCTGCCCCCCATCGAGATCATCCCCAAAGAGGGCTTTTACGACTACGCCAACAAGTATCAGCCCGGCGCCACCCGGGAGGTCTGCCCCGCTGATCTCACTCCCGAGCAGTCTGAGGCCATGATGACCGCCGCCCTCACCGTCCACCAGACGCTGGGCCTGACCGCCTACTCCCGGTGCGACTTTTTGATGGACGACGCGGGCGACATTTGGTTTTTGGAGGTCAACACCCTGCCGGGCATGACCCCCACCTCCCTGCTTCCCCAGGAGGCCCAGGCGGTGGGCGTGGACTACGGCGCGCTTTGTCAGAAGCTTATCGACATCGCCATCCGGGAAAGGGGCTGACCAGCATGGAAAACGTGTGTATTGGAGATATCCTATCTCTCCTCAGCGGCAAGGTCCTGGGGCCGGACACGGCTTTGGACACGCCGGTCACAGGCGTGTGCTTCGACACCCGCAAGCTCCAGCCCGGGGAGTTTTTCCTGCCCATCCGCGGCGAAAAGGTAGACGGCCATAACTTCATCCAAAAGGCCTTTGAACTGGGCGCTGCGGGGACCTTCACCATGGTAGAGCCCCAGGCCTACCTTCCCGGCAAGGCCTATATTCAGGTGCCCGACACCGCCCAGGTACCCATGCTGTTGGGCAAGTGGTATCGAGACCGCTTTGCCATCCCCTTCATCGCCGTCACTGGTAGCGTTGGCAAGACCACCACCAAGGACATGGTCTCGGCGGTACTCAGCGAAAAGTTCTCCACCCACAAGACTCCCGATAACCACAATAACCTCCTGGGCGTTTCCTCCGCTTTGCTGGACCTCTCTTCGGAAAACGCCCTCAGTGTTGTGGAGATGGGCATGAACCATTTTGGCGAGCTGCGCGCCATCAGCCAGCTGGTCCGGCCCCGGGTGTGCCTGATCACCAACATCGGCGACGCCCACATTGAAAATCTGGGCTCCCGGGAGGGCATATTAAAGGCAAAGTGCGAGGTGCTGGAACATATGGACCCATCGGGTCCTGTGATCCTGAATGGCGACGACGAGCTGTTGGGCACCCTGCGCGACCAGCTGACCCACCCGGTGATCTACTGCGGTGCCTCCCCCCACAACGACTATTACGTCACCGATCAGGACCGGGACCTCATCACCGAGGATCTGCGCTGCGTCATCCACACCCCCTCGGGCCAGTTCCCCGTGGTCATTCCCTCCCTGGGCGACTACATGGTCTATCCGGTCTTGATGGCCGCCGCCGTAGGCGAGTACTTTGGTATGAGCCATGAGGAGATCGCCCGGGGCATTCTCCGCTACGCCCCCACCAAAATGCGCATGAACGTCATCGACCGGGGCCACAGGGTCCGCATCCTGGACGACGGCTACAACGCCAACCCCCAGTCCATGCGGGCGGGCCTTCAGACTCTGGCCTCCACTCAGGGTGAGTACAAGATGGCCATTTTGGGCGATATGCTGGAACTGGGCCCCATGGGCCCCAGCCTCCACGCCGCCGTAGGCCGGGCCGCGGGCGACGCGGGCATCAACTGCCTGGTGGCCATCGGAGAGCTGTCCCGCTCCATCGCCGACGCCGCCGGGGACCACCAGGTCCCCGAGGTCTACTGGTTCGCCACAAAAGAAGAGGCCCTGCCCACCATCGCCAAGCTGGTGCAGCCCAACGCGGCGATCTTGGTCAAAGCCTCTCGGGGAATGAAGTTTGAGGACATCGTGCAGTATCTGGTGTCCATCACGCCGGACAAGGAACCGTAGCCTCCGGCGGTCAAAGGAGCTTCAGTAGCTTTTCTTCAAAGGGTGGCAAAATAACGCCCTTTTCCGTGATGATACCGCTCAAGAGCCCATGGGGCGTCACGTCAAAGGCGGGATTATAGACCGCCGCCTCCAGCGGCGCGGTCTGGGTCTGGCCCAGATAGTAGAGCTCCTGGGGCGCGCGTTCTTCGATGGGGATGCCGCTGCCGTCGGGCAAGGACAGGTCCATGGTAGAGGTAGGCAGGGCCGTATAGAACGGGATGCCGTGGTAGCGGCAGTTCACCGCCACGGAGTAGGTGCCGATCTTGTTGGCAAAGTCGCCGTTTCTCGCCATGCGATCGCAGCCCACCACGGCCAGGTCGATCTTCCCCTTGGCCATGAGGGAGGCCGCCATATTGTCCGAGATCACGGTGACGGGGATGCCGTCGGCGGCAAGCTCATAGGCCGTGAGCCGGGAGCCCTGCAGCAACGGCCGGGTCTCGTCGGCGTAGACCATCTCCACCTTCCCCTGCCGCCAGGCCTCCCGGATGACGCCCAGGGCGGTGCCGATGCCATCGGTGGCCAGGGCTCCTGCATTGCAGTGGGTCAGGATCCTGGCTCCCTTGGGCACCAGCTCCGCGCCGTAGCGGCCCAGGCAAGCGTTCATGGCGATGTTCTCGGCCTGGATGGCCTGGGCCTCCGCAATCAACGTAGCGGGGTCGTCCCCCACAGTCAGGCACTTTTTCTCCATCCGCTCCAGCGCCCAGAAGAGGTTCACCGCCGTAGGGCGGCTGGCGGCAAGGTCGGCCTTGGCCCGAGCCATGTTGGCCGCAAAGCCCGGCCTGCCGGAAAACTCCAGGGCCGCCAGAACGTAGGCATAGCCCGCGGCCACGCCGATCAAGGGCGCGCCCCGGACAGCCAGACGCTTGATGTCCTCCACGACACACCGATAGTCCCCATAGGTGTTCCATTCCACCTTGGAGGGCAGCAGGGTCTGATCCAGCAGCGAGAGCTTTTTCCCATCCCAGCGGAGCGCTTCCATAAGCGGACACCTCGTTTCTCGATTTGAATACCCCCATTCTACCACAAGATCTTCCAGGAGTAAACAAAATGATCGAATTATCCGTCACCGGCCTGCGCCACGGCTTTGAGGTGGGGCAGAATATTTTTGAAGACGTGACCTTTCAGGTGGACACCGGCGAACGGGTTGGCCTGCTGGGCCATAACGGCGCGGGCAAGACCACCCTTTTTCGCATGATCTGCGGGGAACTGGAGCCCGACGGCGGCTCCATCCAGCTGGCCAAGAACAGCCGGGTGGGCCTGATCTCCCAGATCCCCGTCTACCCCGCCGGCTACACCGTGGAGGACGTGCTGCGCACCGCCTTCGCCCGGCTTCAGGAGATGGAGGCTGAGATGTCCCGCTTGGCCGGGGAGATGGCGGCGAGGCCCGAGGATACGGCGCTGCTGGCGCGCTACGACAAGCTGACAGCAGCGTATGAACACGCCGGCGGGTACGATACCCAAACGCCCCTCAATAAGGTTACCGCCGGTCTTGGTATTTCCCAGGAAATGCGCTCTCAGGACTTCGCCGAGCTCTCCGGCGGCGAGAAGACCCGGGTGAATCTGGCCCGGCTCATTTTGGAGGACACCGACCTTCTGCTGCTAGACGAGCCCACCAACCACCTGGACCTCCACGCCACCGAGTGGCTGGAGGGATATCTGGACCAATTCAAAGGCACGGTCCTTGCCATCTCCCACGACCGCTACTTTTTGGACCGGGTGGTCCACCGCATTGTAGAGCTGGAGGACGGCACGGCCCACTTCTACGAGGGGAACTACTCCTTCTATGTGGTGGAAAAGCGGCGGCGCTTTGAAGAGCAGCTCAAACGCTATGAAAAGGAGCAGGCCAAGGTGGCCCAGCTCCAGGCCGCAGTAGATAAGCTTCATCTCTGGGCCTTTATGGGCAACGACAAGCTTCACAAACGGGCCTTTTCCATGGAAAAGCGCATCGAGCGGATGCAAACGGTGGACAGGCCCCATGAGCAAAAAACTATGACTGTGGGCTTTGACGCCAGGGAGTTCCACGGCGACGAGGTTTTCTCCACCATCGGTCTTAGCAAGTCCTTTGGTGAGAGGGAGCTGTTCCGGGACGTGAATCTGGTGGTGACCGGCGGTGAGCGCATCGCCCTACTGGGCGACAACGGCACAGGCAAATCCACCTTCCTCAAGCTCCTTTTGGGCGAGGAGCCCCCCACCGCCGGCAAGGTCCGTTTTGGCCCCACGGTGAAGGTGGGGTATCTGCCTCAGCAGGTGGTCTTTGACCACCCTGAGCGGAACTTAGTGGACACCATGCTCTACGGCTGCAACTGCTCGGTGCAGGAGGCCCGGGACCGATTGGCCGCCTATCTCTTCCGGGGCGAGGATGTGTTCAAGACGGTGGACAGCCTCTCCGGCGGAGAGAAAAGCCGGTTGAAGCTCTGTATGCTCATGGACGAGCGCATCAATCTGCTGATCCTGGACGAGCCCACCAACCACCTGGACATCGCCTCCCGGGAGTGGATCGAAAGCGCAGTGGCCGACTTCCCCGGGGCTCTCTTATTGGTGAGCCACGACCGCTACTTTATCGACCGCTTTGCCCAGCGTATATGGACCATCGAGGACGGCCATATCCGGGACTACAAGGGCACCTTCGCCGAATATAAAGCCTACCTGGACCGCCAGGAGCAACTGACCAGAGCGGCCAACTCGCAGAAGTCTCCGTCCTCCCTTTCCAAGGCACAAAAAGGTTCGCTTCTTGACGGAGGTGATCCAACAGACCACCCCACCCCAGCACGAAAAGGGGGGACCAAGTATTTGGAAAAAGAGGTGGCCGCCGCGGAGCGGGCGGTGGCCAAGGCCGAGGAGGAGATGTACGAGCTCACCCTGGCCATTGACGAGGCGTCCAGCGACTATTTAAAGCTCCAGGAGCTCTACCAGCAGCGGGAAGAACTAGACGATAAGATCCGGCATCTCTACACTCAGTGGGAGACGCTGGCCCAGGAATTGGAGGAGGCGCAGGGATGAATACAAAACCTTACCGGCCCTACAGCGGCAAAAAAGGCTGGCCCATTTGGCTCAAACTCATCTGCATTTTGCTGGTTTTGGCCGTAGTCTGCTATCTGGCTTTGGAGGCGGTGGTCCTTTGGAACGCCCACAGTGATGTGGACGGCCAGCCCGGGGCCATGGTGATCCTGGGGGCGCAGCTCAAAAGCGACGGTCCGTCGCTGTTTCTCCAGCGGCGGCTGGAGGCGGCTCTTGCCTACCTGGAGGACCATCCCGACGTGCTGGTGGTGGTCTCCGGCGGCCAGGGCTCTAACGAGCCGGACACCGAGGCCAACGGCATGGAAAAGTTTCTGCGTGACCATGGCTTCGAGGGAACGATCTTGAAAGAGGACCAGTCCCACAACACCAAGGAGAACCTGAAAAACAGCAAGGCGCTGCTGGCCCAAAACGACTACGACGTATCAAGCGGCGTGGTCCTGGTGTCCAACGACTTCCATCTGGCCCGGTGCCGTCTGCTGGCCAGCCGCTTTGGCTACAAGGCGTCCACCCTGGCGGCGGAGTCCGACCATTTTTGGCACAAGCTCTATAACTTCCTGCGCGAGCCGGTGGGCCTTGTAAAGTCCTTCGCGCTGGATTGGTAAAAGGAGGGGCCACTGTTGGAGGATAAATTGAAGGCCCTGGACCAGCGTTACGCCCTCATCGAAGCCCAGCTGGGCCAGAGCGAGACCTACGCCGATCCGGAGCTGGTGGCCCGGCTCAACAAAGAGCAACGGGAGCTGGAGGGCGTTGTGACCACCTACCGCCAGCTGCAAAAGGCCCGGCAAAGCCTGGAGGAAGCCAAGACCCTGCTGAGCGACCCCGAGCTCAAGGAGATGGCCCAAGAGGAATATCAGGCCGCCCTGGAGGCCATTCCCCGGCTGGAGGAGGAGCTGAAGGTGCTTCTTCTCCCCCGGGACCCGGACGACGACAAGAGCGTCATGGTGGAGATCCGGGCCGGCGTAGGCGGCGAGGAGTCCGCCCTCTTCGGCCACTCCCTGTTTCGGATGTACTCCATGTACGCCCAAGCCCAGGGCTGGAGTGTGGAGGTCATGAGCGCCAACGAAACAGAGCTGGGCGGGGCCAAGGAGATCGTCTTCTTGGTCCAGGGCCAGGGAGCCTACGCCAAGCTGAAATTTGAAAGCGGCGTCCACCGGGTCCAGCGGGTGCCGGAGACCGAGTCCGGCGGGCGGGTCCATACCTCCACCGTCACCGTGGCCGTGCTGCCCGAGGTGGACGAAGTAACGGTGGACATTGACCCCAATGATATTGAGATGCAGGTCTTCCGCTCCTCCGGCGCCGGCGGCCAGCACGTCAATAAGACAAGCTCCGCCGTGCGGCTCATCCATAAGCCCAGCGGCATCGTGGTGGAGTGCCAGCAGGAGCGCAGCCAGTTCCAAAACCGGGACAAGGCCATGATGATGCTTCGGAGCAAGCTCTACGACCAGGCCCAGCAGGCCCAGGACAGCGCCATCACCCAGGCCCGGCGCAGCCAGGTGGGCTCCGGGATGCGAAACGAGCGCATCCGCACCTATAACTTTCCCCAGGGCCGCCTCACCGACCACCGCATTGGCTTGACCCTCTACCGGCTTTTGGAGGTCATGGACGGCGACCTGGACGAGATCATCGACGCCCTCCGGGCCGACAACCAGGCACGAAGATTAAAGGAGGCCGACACGTAATGGAACTGCTTATCCACTTCCCCGCCCTGCCCGCCGGGGCCACTTTGGAGCAGGTCAAGGACGACCTGGCGGGCCTTTTGGAGGACGACGGCTATCTGCTGGGCTCCGGGGCTAACTATATCGACATCGACCTTCTGGGCGAGGAGGACAACAAAAACCCCAAGTACGGTATCATGACGGTGAAATACTACCTCCAAAAAGCGGGCTTCCCCAAGGAGAGCACCCTTGAGCTGGGCGGCATGGAGGTCGGCGTTTATGATTGACACCCTTCGGCTCACTGGCGCGGACACGTCCCAGGCTGCCGAGATCTTGCAGGGCGGTGGACTGGTGGCCTTTCCCACCGAGACGGTGTACGGCCTGGGGGCCAACGGTCTGGACGCCGAGGCGGTGGCCGCCATCTTCGCCGCCAAGGGCCGCCCCCAGGACAATCCCCTCATTTTGCACATCCCCGGCGCGGACCATCTGGCGCGCTATTGCCAGGACATCCCCGACGCCGCCCACGCTCTGGCCGCGCGGTTCTGGCCCGGGCCGCTGACCATGATCCTGAAGCGGCAAAGCGTAGTTCCCGATGTGGTCACCGCCGGGCTGGACACGGTGGGGATGCGGTGCCCGGACCACCCGGTGGCGCGAGAGATTCTAGAATTATGTCAACTTCCCATTGCCGCCCCCTCGGCCAATACATCGGGAAAGCCCAGCCCCACCACCGCCCAGGCGGTATGGGAGGACATGGCAGGCAGGATCGCCGCCGTGGTGGACGGCGGGCCCTGCGCTGTGGGCGTGGAGTCCACCATCGTAGACCTGACGGTTTCCCCGCCCCGGCTGCTGCGGCCTGGCGGCGTGACGCTGGAGGCGCTCCAGGAGGTTCTGGGCCAGGTGGCGGTGGACGAGGCGGTGGTTCGACTTATGTCAACTGATGAAAAGCCCCGTGCCCCCGGCATGAAGTACCGCCACTACGCGCCTAAAGCCCCTGTCACCGTTGTCCAGGGCGAATCCGACAAGACAGCGGCCTACATCCAGGCTCAGCTACGCCCCGGCGTGGGCGTGATCTGCTTCGAGGATTATGTAAATCTATTTCCCAACTGTCCCTGCCGTTCCCTGGGCCCGGAGGGCGACCTGGGCGAGCAGGCCCGGCGGCTCTTTGAGGCCCTTCGGTGGTTCGACAGCCAAGGCGTCACCGCCATCTACGCCCAGTCCCCCACCGCCGACGGCCTGGGCCTGGCCGTCACCAACCGCCTCAACAAGGCCGCGGGGTTTCACATCGTCGAGGTATAGCCGCGTTTTCAACGCCAATACATAGGAGGAATTATTATGTTAACCACAGGTAAGACCTTTGAGGAGTCCCGCGCCCTGGTCTGGTCCCTCAACGCCGAGCCCTTCCACCGCCGCCACGCCCAGACCGTGGCCGCCGTCATGGGATGGTACGCCCAGGAGTTGGGCCACGGGGACGAGAAGGACTTCTGGGCCCAGGTAGGCCTTTTGCACGACGTGGACTTTGAAAAATGGCCGGAGGAGCACTGCGTCAAGGCCAAGGAGCTGCTGGCTCAGGAGGGCTACACCCCGGAGCTGATCCACGCCGTGGCCTGCCATGGCTACGGCCTCACCGGGGTAGACGACAAGCCGGAGCTTGAGATGGAAAAGGTCCTCTTCGCCGCCGACGAGCTCACCGGCCTCATCGGCGCGGCAGCCCTCATGCGGCCCAGCAAGAGCTGCAAGGACATGGAGCTCAAGAGCCTGAAAAAGAAATTCAAGGACAAGAAATTTGCCGCCGGCTGCTCCCGGGAGGTCATTACCCAAGGGGCTGAAAATCTGGGCTGGGAGCTGGACAAACTATTGGATATGACCCTCCAGGCCATGGCCGCCACTGAGGACGCCATTGAGGCGGCCCTGGCGGACTGACGAATTATGTTAACCATCGGGGTCACCGGTCCCACCGGCGCGGGCAAGACCTCCGTGCTGGCCGCCCTGGGGGAGCTGGGCTGCGTGTGCGTGGACTGTGACGCGCTGTATCATAGGCTGCTGGAGACCTCTCCCCCGCTGCGCCAGGAGTTGACAGACCGCTTCGGATGGGGTATTCTAAATCATCAGGACCAGATCGACCGCAAGGCCCTGGGCCAGATCGTCTTTTCCGACGAAAAGGCTCTGGCCGACCTGAACGCCATTGCCCACCGCCATGTGGTAGCGGCCTGTGTCTCTTTGATGGACGCCGCCAAAGCCCAGGATCAAAAGGCCCTGGCGCTGGACGCCATCGCTCTGCTGGAGTCGGGCCTGGGCGAGCTGTGCGACGTGACCGTGGCCGTCACCGCCCCGGATGAGGTACGCCTCCGGCGCATCATGGCCCGGGACGGCATCGACGCCCGGCGGGCCCGGGCGCGGATGGATGCCCAGAAGCCCGCTGAGTATTATGTCAACCACTGCGACCACACCATCGTGAACGATGGAACCAAGACTCCCTATGAGCTGGCCCAGAAGGTCCGGGCCCTGTTTGCTGATAAATTATGTTAACCAATTTCAAAGGAGGACACCACCATGGCTGAGACCGAGAAGACCGCCGGCGAGCTGCGCCGGGAGGCTCTGCTCTACCGTCCCAAAAACGGCTATGACCGGCTGAGTATGCAAGACGAGATCGCCATGCACACCTACTGTGAGGACTACAAGAAGTTCCTGGACGCGGGCAAGACCGAGCGCGAGTGCGTCGCCGCGGCGGTGGAGCTGGCCAAGGAGAAGGGCTTTGTCCCCTTTGTCCGGGGCATGGCGTTGAAGGCCGGTGACCGGGTCTACCGGGTCAACCGGGGCAAGAGCCTGATGCTGGCCGTCATCGGCTCTAACCCGCTGACCCATGGCGCCCACATCGCCGCCGCCCACATCGACTCGCCCCGGCTGGATCTGAAGCCCAACCCCCTCTATGAAGACGGCGAGCTGGCCTTCTTCAAGACCCACTATTATGGCGGCATCCGCAAGTACCAGTGGGTCACAATCCCCCTGGAGCTCCACGGCGTGGTGGCCCTCAAGGGTGGGGCCAATGTGAACGTCTCCATCGGCGGCGGCGTGGGCGATCCGGTATTCACCGTGGACGATCTGCTGCCCCATCTGGCCGCCGAGCAGTCCAAAAAGCCCCTGAGCGAGGCCATTCCCGCCGAGAGCCTGAATATTTTGGTGGGCAGCCGCCCCTTTAAGGATGACGACGGCGCGGGCCGGGTCAAGCTGGCCGTTATGGATGTGCTCCATGAGAAGTATGGCATCGTGGAGGAGGACTTTATCTCCGCCGAGCTGGAGGTGGTGCCCGCCTTCCGGGCCAGCGACGTGGGCTTTGACCGCTCCCTGATCGGCGCCTACGGCCATGACGACCGGGTGTGCGCCTACGCCTGCCTGGCCGCCCTGCTGGAGCTGGACGCCGCCCCCGCCAAGACCGCCGTGTGTATGCTGGCTGATAAGGAGGAGATCGGCTCCGAGGGCGTCTCCGGCATGCAGAGCGCCGCCTTCGACACCTTCATGAGCGACCTGTGCGACGCTCAGCAGACCCCCTTGAAGCGCTGCTTTGAAAACTCCTTCTGCCTCTCCGCCGACGTGACCGCCGCCTTTGACCCCAACTTCGCCGAGGTCTACGACAAGTATAACGCCGCCCGGGTCAACTACGGCGTGGGCCTTTGCAAGTATACCGGCGCCCGGGGCAAGTCCGGCGCCAGCGACGCCAGCGCCGAGGTGGTGGGCTGGGTCCGCCGGGTGCTGGACGAGCAGGACGTTGTGTGGCAGATGGCGGAGCTGGGCAAGGCCGACCAGGGCGGCGGCGGCACGGTGGCGTGCTATATGGCCAACAGGGATATCGACACCCTGGATGCCGGCGTGCCTGTTTTGTCCATGCACGCCCCCTTTGAGACCGTGAGCAAGCTGGATTGCTATATGACCTATAAGGCCGCCCGCGCGGTCTTTCTGGCCGAGTAAACCTCAGACATAGAAAGGCGACATAGACCCATGAAAAAGACTTTTGTGACCCTGCCCCAGCTGAATGAGATCGTGGCACAGTACCCCACCCCCTTCCATCTCTACGACGAAGCGGGCATTCGGGAAAACGCCCGGCGGCTGAAGGCCGCCTTTGCCTGGAACCCCGGTTATAAGGAGTATTTTGCCGTCAAGGCCACGCCCACGCCGGGCATCTTGAAGGTCCTCCGGGAGGAGGGCTGCGGGCTGGACTGCTCGTCCCTGACCGAGCTGATGCTGGCCCAGAAGTGCGGCGTGACGGGGCAGAACATCATGTTCTCGGCCAACAACGTCCCGCCTGAGGAATTCCAGCTGGCCCACGACCTGGGGGCCATCATCAACCTGGACGACTTCACCGACATCGACTTTTTACAGCAGACCATCGGCGCCATCCCCGAGACCATCTGCTGCCGCTATAACCCCGGCGGCACCTTCACCCTGGGGGCCAGCAACGAGGGCTTCCAGGTCATGGACAACCCCGGCCAGGCCAAGTACGGCATGACTCGCCCCCAGCTCACCGAGGCCTTCCGGCGGCTGAAGGATATGGGCGCCAAGCACTTTGGCATCCACGCCTTTTTGGCCTCCAACACCCTCTCTAACGACTACTACCCCACCCTGGCCCACATCCTCTTCCAGACCGCCGTGGAGCTCCACCAGGAGACCGGCTGCCACATTTCCTTTATCAACCTCTCCGGCGGCGTGGGCATCCCCTATAAGCCCGACCAGGCCGCCAATGACATTGCCGCCATCGGCGAAGGGGTCCGTATGGCCTATGAGGAGGTCCTGACTCCCGCGGGCATGGGCGATGTGGCCATCTACACGGAGCTGGGCCGCTATATGCTGGGCCCCTATGGGTGCCTTGTGACAAAGGCCACTCACTTCAAGCACACCTATAAGGAATATGTGGGCGTGGACGCCTGCGCGGCCAATCTGATGCGCCCGGCCATGTACGGAGCGTACCACCACATCACCGTCATGGGCAAGGAGGACGCCCTTTGCGACCACGTCTATGACGTGGTGGGCGGGCTGTGCGAGAATAACGACAAGTTCGCCATCGACCGGATGCTGCCCCGGATCGACCTGGGCGATCTGCTGATCATCCACGATACCGGCGCCCACGGCTTCTCCATGGGCTACCAGTATAACGGCCGCCTGCGCTCGGCGGAGCTGCTGCTGCGCCCGGACGGCAGCGTCAAGCTCATTCGCCGGGCTGAGACGCCGGAGGATTACTTCGCCACCATCGCATGGGACTGAGGTGACGCTATGACCCCCATCAAGCTGCCCACCTTGGGCTATTTCAAAAACGGCAACGGCTGGCTGGGAAGCAGCGGCATCCTCCGCTTCCAGATCGAAGCGCCCCAGGATGAGGCCATGGAGGTGGTCCTCTGGCAGGGCCCCTTTTCCCGACCCTATGCCCAGGAGCTGAGCCGGGAGAGCTTCCCTCTCACCGAAGAGGGCCTCAACGCCCTGCTGGGCCACCTCTCCACGAAGGCCCGAGACATGGAGGAGCATCCTCCCTTCACCGCTGCGGAGACCACGTCCTATTACCAGGAGAAAAAGGCGGAGGAGCAGGCTCCAAAGTCCGAAACCCCCTGACGCCGAAACCCCTACCCAAGCAGACCTCAGCGCATGTTGAAAATGGGAAAGGATGGTCCCTATGAAGAAGAAGTTGCTCAGTCTGCTCCTGGTCACAGCTATGGTCCTTAGCATAACGCCCATCGCTTTTGCCGCCGCCCCGGCCCTGCAAGCGGCGGACGCTTTACACGCGCTGGGCCTCTTTCAGGGAACCGGTGCCGGCGAAAACGGCGCTCCCGTCTATGCGCTGGACAGAACGCCCTCCCGGCAGGAGGCCCTGACCATGCTGGTGCGGGTGCTGGGCGAGGAAAAGGCCGCCCAGGACGCCGCCTATGTCCATCCCTTTTCCGACGTCTCGCCCTGGGCCGACACCTATGTGGGCTACGCGTACAACACCGGCCTTACGAAGGGCGTCTCCGCCACCTCTTTTGGCGACGGCAATGTGGATGCGGCCCAGTATTTGACCTTCATGCTCCGCGCCTTGGGATACTCCGACACGGCTGGGGATTTTTCCTGGAGCAACCCCTTCTCCCTGGCCACTCAGGTGGGCATCATCCCCCCGGAGACAAACCTGGTGGACTTCCGCCGCGCCGATGTGGCCCTGATCTCCTACGCCGCCCTCAGCGCCAAGCTCAAGGGCTCCAACCAGACCCTGGCCCAAAAGCTGCTCGGCGCTCAGGCCTTTACCCAGGCTCAGTATGATGCCCTCTTCTCCGGCGCAGGCCAAGGCAGCGCCCTGACCGCCACCCAGATCTCAGAAAAGTGTGCCCCGGCGGTGTTTTACATCGAGACCTACGCCATCAATGGCACACTCCTGGGCTCCGGCAGCGGCTTTTTGATCTCTTCTGACGGCTTGGCCATTACCAATTATCATGTCGTTGCCGACGCCTATGACGTCTTCGCCAAGACCACAGACGGCACAGTCTACCGTCTGCTCGTTCTGGACGGCAGCCAAGAGGACGATCTGGCTCTGGTCAAGCTGGATGGAGAGGGCGCCGTCTTCCCCTATTTGGAGCTCAACACCACCGCCTCGGTGGTCCAGGGGCAAAAGGTCTACGCCATCGGCAGCCCCCAGGGCCTGGACAATACCCTTTCCCAGGGCATCGTGTCCAATCCCAATCGGGTGCTGGACGATACCGATTATATCCAGATCTCCGTCCCCATCGCTCCGGGTAGCAGCGGCGGCGCGCTATTAAATGAAGCGGGCCAGGTGATCGGCATCACTTCGGCGGGCTTTGTGAATTCCACCGGCGATCTGAACCTGGCCATTCCCTCCCGTAAGCTCTCCGTTTTGGACTACACCGCCACGGAGGACAGCATCCTATTTAGCCTGGAGCCTTATCCTGTGTCGGACTATGTGCCGGACTTTGGTATCCTCTCCGGCGCACGCCTGATGGAACAGTACGGCCATCTGCAAATAGGCCGCGATTACATATACGACATGATGGACTTTTACCCTCTTTTTGATATGAGCGAAAGTGATCGGTACGCTGAGGCGATTTATCAGTATCAGCAGATCCTGCTCGACTTAGGCTTTACCCTCGACACAGAGGAGGATAACACCTTCTACTATATCGGTGACACCGAATCCCTCCTTTTGGAGTTGAACTACGAAGATCTGCAGATTGAAGTCTCTCCTATGCGGCATCCTCAGTATTACGCAGAGACAGATGTGTTGGATTTCGGATGGTGTATCGGTCAGAAGTCCGATCCCGCAAGAGTAGTCGATGGCACCTATATCTGGACATATCCCTGGCGCGACTATTATACCACCGAGGAAGTGGACGAGATCATTGGTGAATATCGGGCTTTGATGGAAGTCCTCGGCTTTACCTTATGGGAGGAGGACGGCTATTACTTTTGCGATGATCAGAACTATTCCGTCGCGCTGAACTCAGACGAGCGTAATATTTACGTTGGTATTCTCCCTATAGACACACCATCTTATGGGAGCTCTTACTCCACGGCCAGCCCTTCCTCGTATTCCTCCTTCTATGCCTTTCCACTGCATCTCTACTCCAATGATGGGAAAACCTATTTAGGCAAGCTGGTCACCAGCACATATGATACGGACAGCGTTTGGAATCCCTATGGAACCTATGGCAGTAAATACAGCTCTTGTTCCATTTGGAATACCTATGGGGATTACGGCAGTAAATACGCCAGCACCAGTGCTTTCAACTCCTATGCCTTATCCCCTCCAAAAATCGTCGATGACAACGGAAAGTTCTTTGGTTATCTTACCGCCAACAAATATACCATTGACGGGTACACCATCGAGGAGTTGACCCAGTTTCTCAAGAAAAATCACCAGTGATCAAAGGCCCTGGAAGCGGTAAACCGCTTCAGGGCCTGTTTTTGTTTGGATGCGGGACTTCACGCTTTTGCGTGGGGTCTCGCTTTTCTTTAAAAATTTTTTGCGCGGTGCAACATTTTCCTCCTCTGGGCTGTATATCAGGCAGAAGCGGCAAGACCCACCGCTCAAAAAAACAGAACATGGAGGAATCTACAATGAAAAAACTGATCGCCCTTTCCCTGTGCGCCGTGATGGCGCTGTCCCTGTCCGTGGCCGCCCTGGCCGCTGATGAGCCCTTGCTGATCTCCCCTGCCACGGAGACCGACGAGCCGATGGTGATCGCTCCCGCCCCGGAGACCGATGAATTCCAACCCGGTTACGCCCTGCGCATCGACGGCCAGGATACCGGGGTGCGGGCCTGCGTTATGGTACCCCTTCGGGCCGTGGCGGAGAAGCTGGGCTTTTCCGTCGTCTGGAACGGCGACAACACCATTACCGTGACCGGCGACGCGCTCTACGCGAACCTGACCCTCGGCGAGGATCAGTACTTCACCGCGCCCACCCAGGAGGGCCTGCTGGGTGCCAGCCTGTTCTCCCTGGGGATGGCTCCCTACGCCGTGGACGGCGTCACCTATGTGCCCCTGGGCCTCTTCGACGCGCTGCTGGGCAGCCAGCAGGGGGCAGTGACCATGCAGGGCAACGCCATCTGCCTAGACACCGATCCGCTGGGCAAGACCGAGAGCGTCCAGCTCCCCAGCCCGATCCAGGAGTATGAGACCCTGGCCGACGCCGCCCAGGCCGTGGGCTTTGAGCTGGCCGCTCCCGACGCACTCAACGGCTCTGACCGCCGGGACGTTTCCACCATCTCCAACGAGCTGCTGCAGATCATCTACCGCAAGGGTGAGGACGAGACCGCCCGCATCCGCAAGGCCCCTGGCACCGACGACATCAGCGGCGACTACAACCTCTACGCCCAGGTGGAGACCGCCACTGTGGACGGTATCCAGATCACCCTGAAGGGCGACACGGGCAAAGTCTGCCTTGCCACCTGGACCGCCAAGGGGTATACTTATTCCGTCTCCGTAGAGGGCGGCATCCCCGCCGCGGAGATGACCCAGCTGGTTGCTAGCATCCACTAAGCGGCATCGGGGCGGGTCATTTCTGACTCGCCCCATTTCGCGCATGCAGGAGGAACACGATGGAATACTGTTTGACATACCGCCCCTTTACACCCGGGCTGTGGCGCGAGCTGAGCCGCATGTTCCAAGGGGCGCTCCGGCGCGCGGCGGCCTGGCTCTCCGCCGTCTCCATGGAAGAGACGCAAAGGGAAGTGAGCCGCGCCGTCCTCAACCAGCGGGCCGAAGAGCTCTTGAACACCCACGGCAACAGCATTTTGCGTTACGCCTATTCCTACCTTCACAACATGAGCGACGCCGAGGAGGTCTTGCAGGATACGCTGGTGAAGTTTTTGCAGACTGCCCCGGTCTTTGAGACACACCAGCACGAAAAGGCGTGGCTGCTGCGGGTGGCGGGCAATCTGAGCAAGAACCGCCTCAGCTACAACAAGGTCCGCTCCGCCGACGAGCTCAGCGAGGAGCTGGTGGCCGATGGGAAGGAGGAGCTGTCCTTCGTCTGGGATGCGGTCAAGGCACTGCCGGACAAGCTCCGGGCCGTAGTCCATCTCTTCTATTACGAGGGCTACTCCACCGCCGAGATCGCCCAGCTCCTGGGCCGCAATGAATCCACCGTCCGCTCCGACCTCCGCCGGGGCCGTGCCAGGCTGAAGGAGACCTTGAAGGAGGCGTATGATTTTGAGTAAGAGGTATGATGCGGTGATGGAAAAGATCGAAGTGACCGACGCCATGCGCCAGCGGATCCTGGCCAACCTGGACGCTGTAGACCTGGACGCGCCGGCTCAGAGCAAGGTCATCCGTTTCCCTGCCCTCAAGCGGCTCATGCCTCTGGCGGCCTGCCTTGTCCTGCTGCTGGCCGGGCTTTTCTCCCTCCGCCATTTTATGCCGGGCGAGACCATAGACCCCCAGCCCTCTGAGTTTGTGATGGTGGGCAACGGGATCGTGGATGTGGCCGACGCTGCCGCTTTGAGCCAGGCGGTGGGCTTTTCGGTCAGGGAGGTGTCCGCCCTCCCCTTCCAGGCGGGCGAGGTGACCTATACCTCCTTCTGGAACGACCTGGCCCAGGTCAGATATACCGGGCAGGATCGGACCGTCACCTTCCGCCAGTCTGTAGGGAGCGAAGACAACTCCGGCGATCATAACGTCTACGCCGAGACCATGACCCACGAAATTGTGGGCATGGAGGTCACGCTGAAGGGTGACGGCGAAACGTACGCCCTGGCGGTGTGGAGCGACGGAGAATACGCCTATTCCCTCAGCGCCCAACCCGGCCTCACTCTCCCGGAGTGGGAGAGCGTCATCGCTGATCTGGTATAGTCCGCCAGCCTTCTCCTGCCGTGGGCCCTTGTCCGATCATCTACCACAGGAAACCGCAAAAAGGCCGTCTGTTCTCCGAACAGACGGCCTTGGTATATTCATCAGCTGTCAAAATGCGTCTCAATACGGTAGCCAACACCCCGGACCGTTTCAATGCAAGCTCCGTACGCTCCCAGCTTCTGCCGAAGCGTCTTGATGTGCATATCCAGGGTCCGGGTCTCCCCCTGGTAGTCCTCTCCCCACACCTGGGCAAAGAGCTCCTCCCTGGTAAAGGCCCGGCCCGGGCGGGAAAGAAACAGCCGCAGCAGCTCGAATTCCTTGAAGGTAAGCTCCAAACGCGCCCCATCCAGGGTGACGGTGTGGGCGTCGGGGTCCAGGGACAGTCCACCCAAAGTCAGCACGGTCCGCTCCCGCCCCGCAGAGCACCTGCGAAGCACCGCCTTGACCCGGGAGACCATCTCCATCAGTCCAAAGGGCTTGACCAGGTGATCGTCCGCCCCCAGGTCCAGGCTCTGGATCTTGTCATACTCCGTGCCCTTAGCGGTGGCCATGATGACTGGGATGCCCCGGAGGTCGGGGCGCTCCTTCATCCGTCGCAGGAGGGTCACGCCGTCTGTGCCAGGCAGCATCACATCCAGCAAGACAAGCTCCGGCCGCTCCTTTTGCAGCGCCTCCCAAAAGGCGGCGCCATCGACAAAGCCCCGGGCGGCAAAGCCGGTGGAGGTCAGGGCGTACAGCTCAGTCTCCAGGATCCCGTTGTCGTCTTCTACACACCAGATCATAGCGTTTCTCCTTTGTGAATACCGGTGGTGGCAAACACCACCCATTCCGCCACATTCGCCGCGTGGTCGCCGATGCGCTCGAGATACTTGGCGATCATCAGCTGGTCCAGCGCGTATTCGCCCAGGTCCGGGTTTTTGGCGATGTGGTCCACTAAGGATATTTTAACCTCTTGAAAGGCGTTGTCAATGGCATCGTCAAGGAGAATGACCTTTTTTGCCCGCTCCGCGTCCTGGCGGACGTAGGCGTCCACACTGGCGGTGACCATGTGGATGGCCGCCTGGGCCATAGCGCGCAGCCGCTCTGCGTTGCCCTGGCCGATCCCCTCGATGGTAGAGACGATGTCGGCGATGTCATTGGCCTGGTCGCCGATGCGCTCTAAGTCGGTGATCATCTTCAGCGCGGCTGAAATTTGCCGCAGGTCGCCCGCTACCGGCTGTTGGCGCAGAAGCAGCCTGAGGCAAAGGGCCTCGATGTCCCGCTCGGCCTGGTCGATCCTCGCCTCCAGTGCCGGGACCTGCCCCGCCAGGGACCTGTCTCCGTCCAGCGCCTTGGCGGTGAGGGCGATGGCCTCCTCGCACAGGGCCCCCATCTGGATCAGCTCCCGGTGGAGGAGGGCCATCTCCTCGTCAAATTTGCTTCTCATCAGCCAAACCTCCCGGTGATATAGTCCTCGGTCCGCTTGTCCTGGGGCTGGGAGAAAATATCCTCCGTGGCCCCCACCTCCACCAGCTCCCCCAAAAGGAAGAAGGCGGTGCAGTCGGAGATCCGCAGGGCCTGCTGCATATTGTGGGTGACCATGACGATGGTGTAGTCCCGCTTCAGTTCCATGGCCAGCTCCTCGATCTTCGATGTGGAAATGGGATCGAGCGCCGAGGTAGGCTCGTCCATTAAGAGCACCTTAGGCTCTACCGCCAGGGCCCTGGCAATGCACAGCCGCTGCTGCTGGCCACCGGAGAGGCCCAGAGCGTTTTTCTTCAGCCGGTCCTTGACCTCGTCCCAGATGGCCGCCCCCCGGAGAGACCGCTCCACGATCTCGTCCAGCCGGGCCTTGCCCCGGACGCCGTGGGTCCGGGGTCCGTAGGCCACGTTGTCGTAGATGGACATGGGGAAGGGGTTGGGCTTTTGGAACACCATGCCCACCTCCTTGCGAAGCGCGCTCACATCCACGCCGGGGGCAAAGATGTCCTGGCCGCCATAGCGTACCTCCCCGGTGATCCGCACCCCGGGGACCAGGTCGTTCATGCGGTTCAGGGTCTTCAAAAAGGTGGACTTGCCACACCCGGAGGGACCGATCAGGGCGGTGATGCTTTTGCTTGAAATATCCAGGTCGATGCTTTTCAGCGCCTGGGTCTGTCCGTACCAGAGGCACAGGTCATGGGTCGTGATCATGGCGTTCATAGGCGTCTCCTTTGAAAATGCCGCTTTACCAAGGTCCCCAGCAGCTCGATGACCAAGGTCAAAAGTACAAGGATGGCGGCGATGGCGAAGGCGGCCTCCCGCCGTCCCGGTCCCGGCTCCTTGGCGTAGACATAGAGGGCCACCGACAAGGTCGCCCCAGAGCTTCCCAGGCCGGTGAAAAACCCATTCAGCGCATGGGCGAAGCCAGCGGTGTAGAGAAGGGCCGCGGACTCGCCCACCATCCGGCCCACCGACAAAATACAGCCGGTGACCACCCCGTCCACGCAGCCGGGGAGCACCACCGTGCGGATGACCCGCCACTTGCCCGCGCCCAGGCCAAAGGCCCCCTCCCGGTAGCTCTGGGGGACGGTCTTCAGGCTCTCCTGGGTGGTCCGCATCACGGTGGGAAGATTCATCACCACCAGCGTCAGCGCCCCGGAGAGCAGACAGGAGCCCAGCAGGTTGGAAAATATCAGCATCCCCACCAGGCCGTAGATAATGGAGGGGATGCCGGACAGGGTCTCGGCGGCGTACTCAATGATCCCCACCAGCCGCTTATTCTGGGCGTATTCATTGAGATACACCGCCGCGCCCACCCCCAGAGGCAGGACGATGACCACGGCGGCGGTGATAAGGTAGAGGGTATTAAGGAGGTCGGGCAGAATACCCACCGTGTCCTCCAGATAGCTAGGCGCGGTGGTGAGGAGCCGCCAGCTCAGCTGGGGCAGTCCCTGAAAGAGCACGTATCCCACCAGCCCCACCGCCAGAGCGCAGGTAAGGACCGCCGACACGCCCATGGCCCCCATACGCAAGCTGTCCATTCCCTTTCGCATGCTCACGCCCCCCTGTCCCGTTTCAAGAAGAAGTTCAGCGCGGCGTTGATCAGCAAAATAAAGAGGTAGAGCACCAGGGCGATGGAGAACAGGGCCTGCCGCTGCAGCCCGCCGGAGTAGGCCATCTCGCTGACGATGGCGGTGGTGAGAAAGCGAACGCTCTGAAACAGTCCGGGCATATTCGGGGCGTTGCCCGCCACCATCATCACCGCCGTGGCCTCCCCAATGGCCCGGCCCACCCCCAATACCACCGCCGCGGCAATGCCGCTCTTAGCGGCGGGGACGGACACCCGGAACCAGGTCTCCGCCGCTGTGGCTCCCAGGGCCAAAGAGCCATCCTCGTACTCCCGGGGCACCGCCTCCAGGGCGGTCACCGACACTTTGATGATGGAGGGCAGGATCATCACCGCCAGCACCAAAATGGCCACCAGCAGCCCCGCCCCATCCGGGACGCGGAAGGTCGTCCGCACCCAGGGCACCAACACCAGCATGGCCACCAGGCCGTAGACCACCGAGGGAATACCCGAGAGCAGACTCACCATATGCTCCATCACCGTCTTGACCCCTCTGGGGGCGGCCTTGGCCAAATAGACGGCGGTGAAGAACCCGATGGGCACGCCGATGAGCATTGCCCCCGCCATGCCGAAGACGCTGGTGAGCAGGAAGGGCAGGATGCCGAATTTCGGCTCGGCGGCGGTGGAGGCCCAGGTGTCCCCAAAGAGGAATTCCACAAGTCCGATCTCCCGGATGGCCGGGATGCCGGAGAGGACCAGATAGACGGTGATGAGCAGCACACACCCTACCGTCACCAGCCCCATGATCAGGAAAAAGCCGTGGATGACCGGCTCCAGGGTCTGTTTTCGTCCCCGCATACCGGGCCTCAGTTGGCGGGGACCACCCCGGCCTTAGAGATCAACTCCCCATTCTTGGGGTCCAGGGCGAAGTCGAAGAATTTCTGCGCCGTGTCGGAGAGCTTGGCGTCGGTCTTGGTCACCAGGACGAAGGGCCGCTGGATGGCGTAGCTGCCGTCCTTCACCGTCTCCTCGCTGGGGGCCACGCCGCCCACCGAGAGGGCTTTTACCGTATCGCCCACCGAGGCCAAAGAGGCGTAGCCGATGGCGTTGGGATTCTGGGCAACCGCGGTGATCACATCCCCGGTGGCGGTCAGCTCCTGGCGGTACAGGCACTGTTCCGACGTGCCGGTGATGGACTCAAAGCCGTCCCGTGTGCCGCTGCCCGCCTCCCGGCCGATAAGGACCACCTCGGCGTCGTTACCGCCTACGTCCTTCCAGTTGGTGATCTCGCCGGTGTAGAGCTTGGCGATGGCGTCCACATCCAGATCAGAAACCGGGTTGTCCGGGTGGACCACGATGGCGATGCCGTCGTAGGCCAGTACAGTCTCAGAAAGGCCGCTGTCGATCTCCTCTGGCTTCAGCGAGCGGCTGGAGAGGCCGATGTCGCACCGGCCCTCGCTCACCGCCTGGATGCCCGAGCCCGAGCCGGTGGGGTTGTATGTAAAGGTAACGCCCATGTTCTCGCTCTGGAACGCCTCGCCCAGCGCTCCGATGACCTTCTCCATGGAGGTGGAGCCGTCGGTGGAGACGCTGCCGCCGGACTGGCCTTGGGCGCATCCCGCCAGCAGTCCCAGGGTCAGCGTCCCAGTCAATGCCATACAAACGATCTTTTTCTTGTTTTTCATGATAATACCTCCCTTTCGGTTTACAAGGCCAGCATACGCCCGCCATGTAAAATCCAAAAGGGAGGGAGCGTAAAATCTATGTAAAGGGCCGCCGCTTTTTTGCAGGCATACATTCCCCTCTTTGTCCATACAGTGATAGAGACAAGACCTGCCTAACGAGGAGGAATGAATTGTGGAAGACCACAAGCTCTACGAGGACATCGCGAAGCGGACCCAGGGGGACGTATACATCGGCGTGGTGGGCCCGGTGCGGACGGGAAAGTCCACCTTCATCAAACGGTTCATGGAGACCATGGTCATCCCCGGCATGGACAACGCCTACCGCCGGGATCGGGCCCGGGACGAGCTGCCCCAGTCGGGTTCTGGCCGGACGGTGATGACCGCCGAGCCCAAATTCGTGCCCGAGGAGGCCGTGTCCATCGACCTGGGTGGCGAGGCCCAATGCTCGGTGCGGCTCATCGACTGCGTGGGCTATCTGGTGCCCGGCGCGGTGGGCGCCGAGGAGGACGGCCAACCCCGCATGGTCATGACCCCCTGGTCGGAGTCGCCCATGCCCATGGCCCAGGCCGCCGAGATCGGCACCCGCAAGGTCATTGCCGAGCACTCCACCATCGGCATCGTTGTCACCACCGACGGCACCGTCACCGACATTCCACGGGAGGACTATCTGGAGGCCGAGGAGCGGGTGGTCACCGAGCTCAAGGAGCTGGGCAAGCCCTTTTTGCTGCTTTTGAACTCCGCCTGGCCTCAGTCGCCGGAGGCCCAGGCGTTACGCGCCGAGCTTGCGGAAAAGTACAATGTGACCTGCCTTGCCGTTAACTGCCTGGAGCTTGGGGAGGAGGCCGTCCGGGCCATCGTCCGGGGCGTGCTGGACGAATTCCCCATCCGGGAGCTGGGCATCTTCCTGCCCCCCTGGGTGGACGCTCTGCCCTATGACCACCCCATCAAATCCGGCCTCTACGCCGCCATTCGGGACAGTGCGGGCTCTCTCAAGCGCATCCGGGATGTGCCTGCCACGCTGGAGGCCATGGCCCAGTGCCAGTGGGTCAGCAGCACGCGCGTCACCGCCATTGCCCTGGGCAGCGGCCAGGCCCAGGCCCAGCTGGAGCTGCCCCGGAGTCTCTTCTATGAGACCCTGTCTCAGCGCTCGGGTTTCCCCGTCCGGGACGACGGCGATCTTCTGAGCCTGCTGACCCAGCTTTCTCAAATCAAGGCCGAGTACGACAAGGTCGAGGGCGCTTTGGAGCAGGTCAAGGCCACGGGCTACGGTATCGTAGTCCCCGCGCTGGAGGAGCTGCGGCTGGAGGAGCCGGAGATCGTCAAGCAGGGTGGCCGCTACGGCGTCCGGCTACGGGCCAGCGCGCCGTCTATCCATATGATCCGGGCCGACATCCAGACCGAGGTCTCCCCCATCGTGGGCAACGAAAAGCAATCTGAGGAGATGGTGGATTATCTCCTTCAGGAGTTCCAGGGGGATTCGGGCAAGATCTGGCAGTCCAACATCTTCGGCAAGTCCTTCCATGAGCTGGTCAGCGAGGACCTCCAGTCCAAGCTCAAGCGTATGCCCGACGACGCCCGCTTCAAACTCCAGGAGACCCTTCAGCGCATTATCAACGAGGGCTCCGGCGGACTCATTTGCATCATCCTGTAAAGAAAAAGCAAACGCCGCCGGTCAGATGACCGGCGGCGCTTTTCTATTGGTTTTTTACCCCGGCAGCAGGCCCATGGTGGATAAAGCGGACCAGAGATCGTAGGCCGCCTCCTCCCGGGTGGTGACGGCCCTGGGATCGATGTCACGGGCCTCGGCGTGCCACGCGCCGTCCAGCAGCCACGCGCCCTTCACCGCCCAAGCGTCATAGGCGGCGTAGGCCCCGTCGGCCAGGGCCTCCTCGCTGGGGCCAGCCTGCCACGCGCCGTAGCTGCTGGCGTTGACGCTGGATACGATGCGGGAGAGAATGGTCATAAACTGCTGGTGGGGGATGGGATCATTTGGATGGAACAGCCCGTCGTCATAGCCGTTGACGATGCCCATGGCGCTGAGGGTGGTCACGTAGGGGGTGTACCAGGCATCGGCGGGGGTATCGGCAAAGGCGGGCTGGGCAGTGGATCTGGGGAAGTTCATGGCCTGGGCCAGCAGCGCGCACAGCGAGGCCCGGTCCAACCCCTGGCTGGGCTTGAAATTGCCCGCTTCGTCGCCCTGGACGATGCCATAGGTCTTCAAGGCGTTGATGGCGTCAGAATAGGGGCTGCCCGTCACATCGGCAAAGCTCCGGCTGTCCAGAGCGATGCCCTGCCCGGCGGCCACATCGGCAGGCGAGGTCTGGCTCCAATGGTCCTCGCCGCCGGTGCCCGCGTAGAGCAGCGCCTGGGGCGGCAGGGCCTCCAGCAGGGCCTTCAGCGCCGTTTTGTCGGCGGTCTTCAGGTCGATATACCAACGCCACCGGGCCAGATGGAGCCGCAGATAGCCGCTGGTATCGGCCGCGGGCGCGTCGGCACACAGCAGCCGGGCCACGGCCTCGGCCTGACCGGGCTCCACTGCCAGATGGGGCAGCACGCCCATGATGTTGGGGCTGGAGAGGTTGTCGGAAAAGGCCTTCTCCGTGGTCAGCAGCAACGCCGAGCCGTCGGCAAAGGCGGCGCCGTAGGTCGCGTGATCCTGGTCAAAGGCGCTCTGGGCTACGCCCTTGCCGTAGGTCCGGCTGCCGATGACAAGGCCCATCTGCCGGTCCCGGATCCCTCCGGCGAACAGCTCGGCGGCGGAGGCGGTGTTCTCGTCCACCAGCACGATGGTCGGGTACAAGGTCAGCTTGCTGTGGACACTTTTGGCGGAGTAGAGCTTGCCCGCCTTGTCCCGCAGGTAGATGAGCTCGCCGCCGCCGGCAAAGACGCTCAGGGCGTCCGCCGTAGCGCGCAGCTCGCCGCCCCGGCAGCCCCGCAGGTCCACCAGCCAGTGGTCCACGGTCTTATTCTGCTCCACGGCCTGGGCCATGCGGTCATAGGTGTCCTGACCAAAGCTGTGGATACGCATCACGCCCACATCGCCGCTGGCGGACGCCTCCACCGACGTCCCCGCGCCGCCGCCCTGGTTCACGGCGTCTTGAAAGGCGGCGTACTCCTGAGCGGTATAATACCGGGTAAAGGGGTCGCCCAGAGCGCTGAGCATCCCCTCCACGGTGGTCTGGCTCCACACCTGGCTTGGAATGTCCCCGGCATACTCGTTTTGTAAAATGGTCCCCAGCTCGTCGGTGGTCAGGGCCAGCGCGCTGGTGCACAGCAGCGCGGCGCTGAGGCCCAGCCCGGCCAGACGGCGCAGTGTCTTCTTCATGGGTACTCCCCTTTTCGTTTTGATGTCACTTTTGAGACGAAGATCCGCCCCGTTTGTTCCATTATACAGGAAATCCAAAAATATGCAAGGGACAGGCCGTCCATAGTCATAAAGAAAGACCCGGAGCTTGACCCTCGTCAAGCCTCCGAGCCTTCTTCGTCCTCATCAATAAATTCGATGATGTCGGAAACGCCGCATTTCAAGATCTTGCAAAGCTGGTTGATCGTATTGGTAGAAATGCTGTTTCCGTGGCGAATACTGTAGTAGGTCGCCCTACTGAAGCCCCGCTTTTCCAGCTGGTAGGACGTAACGCCCCGCGCCTTCATCGTCCGTTGCAACGGTTCATAGCTAATCATCTTCATCCGCTCCTTGCCTGGTTTCTTTCAGTCTACAAGGCAAAAGCGGGCTTGACTATGTATGAATATCCGAGTATAATCGTTTTGTGCGGCGGACACAAAATTTGCGGGGAGGTCGTCCTATATGCAGGAACAAATTGCCAGACTCTACAAAAATGCGCTACGATTTGACGAAGGGGAGATCATCAAAGGCGAGGAATACAAGGACATTATGCAAAGACAGGAACATCTGCAAGATTTGTTGATCGCCACCTTTGGCAAAGGGGTCATTGCCCTTCTAGACGACTACACTGGCACACTCTATGAGGAGATGGAGCTGGAGGCCCAACACTTCTTCCAGGAGGGCTATTGGGCAGCTATGGGTGCAGACAGAGCGCAATAACAAAGGTAACCAGCCGCTATTCCCATCTTGCGCCGCAAAATAAGACCGCCCCGTTTTGGGGCGGTTTTATTTTGGTCAATAGCGCTGGTCCAGGTCCTCCACCAGCTGGGCAATGGCGCCCTGGTCGCAGGGGCAGAGGATGCGCGCGCCCCAGTCCCGGACAGCCTGGGCACAGTTGGCGGGGGCGTAGCCCACCTGGGCCACGGCCAGCATGGGGATGTCGTTTTGGTTATCCCCGGCGCAGTAGATGTGCTCACGCCGGATGCCCAGACGGCGGGCCAGCTCCAGCACCATGCCGCCCTTGGTGGCCCCCTTGGCCGTCAGCTCCAGCATATGGAAGTTGGAGAAGATGGCCTCATAGCGGTCGCCGTGCCGGGCCAGAAGGTCAGCCTGGGCTTTTAGGAGAATATCGTTCTCCTGGTGCAAAATGGCCTTGCCCCAGGGCTGGGGCATCTGGGCGATGGGACACTCGGCGGCCCCAATGCCCGCCTTGCGAAGATGATACCAAGTCCAGCGGTTGGGGTTCCAGATGTAGGCGTCCTCTCCGTGGTATGCCTCCAAGCCCACCTGGGGCACCCGCATGACCAGGTCTTCCAGGTCAGCGGCGATGGTGATGGGGATGGTGCGCTCCAGAAGCATTTGATCCGTTTCAAAATCGTAGAGCTGGGCGCCGTTGGAGAGGATGACCGGAGCGTTCACCGGCGTCAGGGGCAGCTTGGGGGCGAAGGTGGTGTGGGCCCGACCGGTGGCAATGGTAAAGGTCCCACCCTGGCTTTGGAAGTATGAAAGCGCCTCCAGATTGGCCTGGGGGAGAACACCGTCTTCAGGGAAGTAAGTATCGTCAAAGTCGGTCGCCAGCAAAACGCCGTCAAACTTGCCCACATCATCACCGTCCTTTTGTCAGCGCAGATCGTCCCCCCGCAAAAAGCTCTTCATGGGCTTCATCAGGGCCACGCAGATCGCCGCGGCCAGGATGGTGCAAGGGAGCATATAGCCGCCGTTATAGAGCGCGGAATAGATAAAAGGCGAGCCCATAGGCAGGCCCATAAACTCCTCGGGCATCCACTTGGCGTACACGGTGACGCCGCTGATGTAGTGGACGATGAACCGGGCCACGCCGCCCACGATGGCCGCCAGCCAGACCTGCTTGTCCTTGTTCTTGAAAAGGCCCGCCAGACCCACCATAGCATAGGCCACGGTGTAGTCAAAGATGATGGACACCCAGTCCACGGCAAAGCCCGCGCCTACAAAGTATTTCAGCGTACCGAACACCAAACCGGCGCCCACGCCCCAGCTTGCGCCCCAGCGGACGGCAAAGAGGATCAGCGGGATCATCACCAGGTCGATGGAGCCACCCTGGACCCAGATGGGGTTGGCCTCAAAGAAGCTCAGCACCATGGCCATGGCGACACAGATGGCCCCTTCACACAGCGCGCGGATGTTTCTACTTGTCTTTTGCATTGTCGTTCCTCCTAAAAAAATGTACCGCAGCCCAAGCAACTGGGCGTGGTACAAGGAACGACAAATTATGTCGAAGCACTCGCTACGCCGGCATTACCCGGATCAGCTTCAAAGGGACCGGAGAGGGCGCTACCTCTCGCATCACAGCCGGACTTGCGTCCAGCGCCCCTGTGTTCAGTTGAACTGCGGCCAGGAGATATTATAGCACGATCTGACACGTCGGTCAAGGGCCCACGACCCGGAAGGTCAGCTTGACGCAAAAGGTCCCGTCCTGCAGCTCCGCCTTTGCCGAGCCGTCCATGCGCTCCATCAGCGCATGGACAATGGCCAGGCCCAGGCCGCTGTTTTGCCCGGTGCGGGAGGGGTCGGAGGTGTAAAAGCGCTGAAAGACCCGCTGGGCCTGGTCCTGAGTCATGCCGGGCGCGGCGTTGGCAAACCGGGCGTTCACATAGTCTCCCCGCCGCTCCAACGCCACCTGCAGGGGCGGCGCGCCGTGGTGCAGGGCGTTGGTCAGCAGGTTAGACACCACCCGCACCACCGCCTTTTGGTCGCCCCAAACCGATCCCAGCTCCTTGGGCAGCTCCACCTCCGGCGGCATCCCCGCCTGTTCTAACGTCTCGTAGGCCAGAGCCAGCTGGTCCTGGACGACGCGGGCCAGGTCCACCGCCTCCCGCTCCAGCTTCCACTGTCCGCCCTCCAGCCGGGAGAGGTCGTAAAAGGACGTGATAAGGGTCTGCAAGGTCTCCGCCCGTCCCTGGACCACAGCCAGATACTCGCTTTTCTGCCCGGCGGTCACGGTCTCGTCCTCCAGCAGCTGCATGTAGCCCAAAATGGACGTCAGCGGCGTTCTCAGGTCGTGGGACACGTCGGCGATCTGCCGCCGCAGGTCCTGCTCCTTGCGGAGATATTCGGCCCGCTCGCTCTCGCGCTGCTCCAAAAGGGTGTTGATCTCCTTCAGCAGTCCTTCCAACCCGGCGTTGGGGCAGGGCACGTCCAGCCGGGTCCTGGTCTCATGGCCGATCTGGTCGTGGAGGCGCTTCCGAGCCGCGTTCAGGCCCCTGCGCAGCTCCATAAGATAGTAAACAAGGGCGGCGCATACCAGCGCCAACACGATGATGATGGCTGTCTGCATATGCGCCGCCTCCTTCTTCGCTAGTTGATCTCCTTGCGGCTGAACCGCCACAGGCCCAGCAGCGTGGGCACTGCCAACCACACCCCGCCCACCAAGCAGGTATTGGCCAGGTAGCTCCAGTCCCCTTTGCTGACATAGGCGGGGATACGCTCCAGCATCACCGAGGGCAGCCAGGGGTATACCTCCAGTAGCGCCGCACCAAAGGAATAGGGGCCAAACATCATCCCTACGATCTGCACCGCCACGGGGAGAGCGCCAAAGAGGGCCACTGCGGTGATGGCCGCGCCGGTGCCGCCCTTGATCAAAAACAGGCACGCGCACACCGCGCTTTGCGCTCCGATCCATAGAGGCAGGGCGTACAGAAGCTGGGCGCCAAACTCCCCCAGAGCCGCCTCACTGCTGGCTGCCCCATCGGCGGGCAGCATCAAACGGCACAGGGCCACATAATAGATCATCATCATGGCGCACAGTAAGAGCGCCGCCATGAGCTGGGCGGCCAGCTTGCCCAGATAGATGCGCCACCGGGGCAGGCCGAAGGAGACCTCGTTTTTCAGCGTGGCGTTTTTATACTGCCCGGCGAAGACGATGTCGCCCGCAATGACGGTGAAGTAGAGCCCCAAGACCAGCTCATAGGAGATCATATGAAGGGCCTCGTCGAAGCAGACATGGGAGCCGTTTTGGTTGATAAAGACCCAGCCGCCCACCAAAATGCTCTCCAGACCCAGGGTCACCAACAGGGTGATCCAAAAATACTTGCGGTGAAAGAGCTTATAGAGCTCGGCACGGAGGTAGTTAAGCATGGCGCTCACCTCCGATCAGGTCCAGGAAGTAGGCCTCCAGGTCGCTGCCCCGGCGCTCCAGGCTGGAAAGGGCCACGCCCTCGGCGGCCATGGCCGCGGACACCTCCTGGGGTCGGTCCAGCAGGTCGTATAGCTCGATGACATTGTCCTCCAGCACCTTGAACTGGTCTGTGCCCAGCTTGATGTGGAGCGCCACCGCCGCCTTGGCCGTATCGCTGACCTGGAGGCGCAGGCACACCCGGCACTTCTCGTCCAGCGCCTGGGCTGTGACCTCCTCCAGCAGCTTGCCCTGCTCCAAAAAGCCATAGCAGGTGGCCACGGTGGAGAGCTCGGAGAGGATGTGGCTAGAGATGAGGATGGTGGTCTGCCGCTCCCGATTGAGCCGCCGGAGCAGCTGGCGAAACTCCGCCACGCCCTCGGGGTCCAGGCCGTTGATGGGCTCGTCCAGAATGAGGAAGTCGGGGTGGTTCATCAGCGCCAGAGCCAGCCCCAGACGCTGCTTCATGCCCAGGGAGAAGGTCTTGAACTTCTTCTTGCCCGTCTGGGTCAAGTTCACCATCTCCAGGGCCTCGTCCACCGTCTCCTTCCCTGGGATACCCCGCTGGATGCGGTAGTATTCCAGGTTTTCCCGGGCGTCCAGGAAGGGCGAGAAGGAGGGGATCTCGATCATGGCGCCGGTGCGGCTGCGCTCCTGGCGCAGCTCATGGCCGCTTGTCCTGCCAAAGAGCTCCATGGAGCCGGAGGTAGGCACGCTCTGGCCTGTCACCAAGCGCATCAGCGTGGTCTTGCCCGCGCCGTTTCGGCCAATGAGGCCGTAGATCTCGCCCCGGGGAACGGTGATACTCACCTGGTCCAAGGCCAGGTGACGCCCGTAGGCCCGGGTGAGGCCGTGGGTGATGAGCACTGGTTTTTCCATTGGGTTTTTACGCCTGCCTTTCGTTGAGGTTGCCCCAAGAATAGCATCAAAAGCTCAAGGTCTCTCAAAGAAAGTGTAAAGAAAACCTAAAGTTCCAAATTTGCCATACGAAAGCCCACGCCCCACACAGTCTTGATGTACTCCCCACCGCCCAGCTTGCCGCGAAGGTTGGAAATGTGGACGTTGACAGTGTTGTCGTCGCCCATGAACGCCTCGCCCCATACCGCCTCATAGATCTGGGCGCGGGAAAAGGTCCGCTTGGGATGCTCCATCAAAAGGGCCAAAATAGCGAATTCGTGGGCGGTAAGGGAAAGGTCCTGGCCATCCAAGGTGGCGGTGTGGGCCTCCCGGTCCAGGACGATGGGGCCCCAGTTCAGCGCCCCCTGGTCCGCTGGGGCTGGATGAAAACTCCGACTGCGGCGCAGCTGGGCCTCCACCCGGGCCAGCACCTCCCGGTTATCAAAGGGCTTGGGGATAAAGTCGTCTGCCCCCAGGGCCAGGGCGTTGACCCGGTCCTCCACGGCGATCTTGGCCGACAGCACCAGGATGGGCATGGTCTTAGCCGCGCGGATGCTGCGGATGAACTCCTCGCCACTGAGGCCGGGCAGCATCAGGTCCAGCAGGACCGCGTCATAATCGTATTTCTCCGCCCATAAAAGGGCCTCGCTGCCGGAAAAGGCGGGCCGCGCGTCGTAGCCCGCCGTGGTCAGAATGGTGCAAAGCAGCCGGTTGATATCCGCGTCGTCCTCTACCACCAGAATATGGGCGGTCTGGGTCATGGCGCAGTCCTCCTTCGTGGGGAATTTCTCTCGGTCTGTCTCTTCCTTCTCTCACCGCCGGAGCTTGTCCAAAACAGCGGTAAAATACGCCGGCAAGGGACACTCCACCGTCATCTCCCGTCCGGTGGCGGGATGGACGAAGGTAAGGGCCTTGGCGTGGAGACACTGGCCCGCCAGGCCCGGATAACCCTTGGGGCTGCCGTAGATCCGGTCCCCCAGCAGCGGATGGCCCAGATGGGCCATGTGGACCCGGATCTGGTGGGTCCGGCCCGTCTCTAGGCGAAATTCCGCGTAGGTGTGGCCCGTCAGCCGCTCCAGCACCCGGTAGTGGGTCACCGCCTCCCGCCCACCGGGGACCACAGCCATCTTTTTGCGATCCTTGGGGTTTCGGTCAATAGGCGCGTCCACCGTGCCGCTGTCCTCCCGCAGGCCGCCCACCACGACGCCGTGATAGAGCCGGTGGAGGGTGTGGTCCTGAAGCTGGGCGGCCAGGGCCAGATGGGCCTTGTCGTTTTTGGCAACGATCAGAAGGCCCGATGTGTCCCGATCGATGCGGTGGACGATGCCGGGGCGCAGGACCCCGTTGATGCCTGATAAGCTGGCTCCGCAATGGTGCAGCAGAGCGTTGACCACCGTACCCGACAAATGGCCCGGCGCGGGATGGACCACCATGCCCACCGGCTTATCGATCACAATGACGTCCGCATCCTCAAAAACGATGTTCAGGGGAATGTCCTCAGCCACGGCCTCCATGGGCTCGGGCTCGGGCAGCTCCACCTCCACCACCGCCCCGGCGGGAAGTTTTATGCTCTTGGTCAAGGCCTTACCCTCGCAGAGGACCCGCCCGGCCTCCAGCAGCTTCTGGGCGGCAGAGCGGGTCAGGTCCTCCACCGCCCCAGCCAAAAAGGCGTCGGAGCGCAGGCCGTCAGTTGGGACTGTCAGCGTCAGCTTCATGGCCGTCGTCCTCTTCCCCGCCCTTGCGGGCAAATAAAAGCCACACGGCGTAGCCCACAATGCCGCACACCACGCAGATGTCGGCCACGTTGAACACGCCAAAGCGCATAAAGGTGAAGTTGAACATATCGGTGACCTTGCCCACGCTCACCCGGTCGATGAGGTTGCCCGCCGCACCGGCAAGCACCAGCGTCACGCAGAACTTGGCCCAGGGGCTGTCCGCCAGCGCGCCCTTCCACAGCGCCAGCACCAACGCCACCGTCACCACCGCCGACAACAGCGCCAAAACCCAGGTAAAGTTCTCAAAGATGGAAAAGGCGCCGCCGGTATTTTCCACATAGAGAAGTTCTATAAAATGCGGGATCAAGGGCCGGGTCTCCCCCGGCGTCATATAAGCCCGGACCAGGCCCTTGACCACCTGGTCCAGGATAATGAGCGCTCCGGCCAGGGCGTACCACGCCCAGACCCGTTTATGGGTGTTCTTATTCAACTCAGCCCTCCTGACCCAGCACAGCGGCGCAGCGAGGGCACAGACCGTTTTCATCGGTGTGCTCGTCGTGGTTCCAACAGCGGGGACACTTCTCGCCCCGGGCCGGGGCCACCGCCACATGGAGCCCCTCCATGCCCTCGGCGGCGTAGCCCACGTCGCCCTTGGCCACCTCCACCTGGGAGACGATAAACAGCGTAGCCAGGTCGGCGCCGTCGAAACCGGGCAGGAACTTGCCCGCTTCATAGTCGGCGTACAGAGCGTCGGAGAGGTTCAGCGTCACCGCCGCGTCCTGGCTCTTCTTCACGCCGCCCTCGGAGCGCTGGAGCTCCAGGGCCTTGTTGACCTCGTCCCGCAGGGCGATGACCTCCGTCCAGCGGGCCTCCTCGGCCTCAGAAAGGGCAAAGGCGGGGTCAAAGTCGGGCATGTCGTTCAAAAGGACGCTCTGGGCGTCGGCGCTCTTAGCGTGGGGCATGGCCTTCCAGATCTCGTCGGTGGTAAAGGCCAGGATGGGAGCCAGCAGCCGGGTCAGGCCGTCCAGGATGGTATAGAGCGCACTCTGGGCGCTCTTGCGGCCAAACGCGTCGCCGCAGTAGAGCCGGTCCTTGATCACGTCCAAATAGAAGTTGGACATCTCGATGACGCAGAAGTTGTAGATGGCCCGGTAGACCACGTGGAAATCGTAGGTGTCGTAAGCGGCGCGGCAGGTCTTGGCCAGCTTGCCTAGCTGGCAGACCGCCCAGCGGTCCAGATCCACCATCTCGGCAGCAGGCGTGGCGGCGTCGGGATCGAAGCCCGCCAGGTTGCCCAGCATATACCTAGCGGTGTTGCGGATCTTCAGGTAGGCCTGGGCCAACTGCTTGAGGATGTCCTGGGAAATACGCATATCCTGGGTATAGTCGGCGGAGGCCACCCACAGCCGGAAGATGTCCGCGCCGTAGTCCTTCAAGACCTCGTCGGGGCTGACGGCGTTGCCCAGGGACTTGTGCATGGCCTTGCCCTCGCCATCCACCGTCCAGCCGTGGGTGACGATCTGCTTGTAGGGGGCCACGCCGTTGACGGCGATGGAGGTGAGCATGCTGGACTGGAACCAGCCCCGGTACTGGTCGCCGCCCTCCAGGTAGAGGTCGGCGGGGTACTTCAGACACTCCCGCTCGTCGGCCACAGCCGCCCAGGTGGAGCCGGAGTCAAACCACACGTCCATGATGTCGGTCTCCTTGGTGAAGTGGTCATGGCCGCAGTGGGGGCACTTCGTCCCGGCGGGCACCAGCTCATCGGCGGGTCTGTCGAACCATACGTTGGAGCCCTGCTCCCGGAAGAGCTGGGCAGTGCGGGCGATGGTGTCCTTATTGATGACCTCGCCACCGCACTTTTCGCAGTAGAACATGGGGATGGGCACGCCCCACACCCGCTGGCGGGAGATGCACCAGTCGTTGCGCTCGGAGATCATGGAGATCATCCGCTCCTTGCCCCAGTCGGGCTTCCACCAGATGCCGTCGCAGCTCTTTACGGCGGCGTCCTTGATGGCGTCCACGCTGCAGAACCACTGCTCGGTAGCCCGGAAGATGATGGGGTTCTTGCACCGCCAGCAGTGGGGGTAGGAGTGGGTGATGTTCTCCTTGCTCAGCAGCGCGCCGCACTCCTCCAGATCGGCGATGACCAGGTCGTTGCCCTTGGCGTAGTACTGGCCGTTATACCGCTCGTCGGTCATGACGCCCTTGGCGTTGACGGGCACGGGCACACCGATGGAGGTAGCCCCGCTCTTGTCATAGGCCTGGCAGATATAGAAGTCATCCGCGCCGAAGCCGGGGGCGGTGTGGACGCAGCCGGTGCCGGCATCCAGGGTCACGTGGTCGCCGCACAGCAGCACGCTATCCCGGTCAAAGAGCGGATGGCGGGCGGTCATCAACTCAAAGTCGCTTCCTTTGAGGGTAGCCAGCACCTTGCAGGCATCATAGTCGATCCCCGCCTGCTTGCACACGCCCTCGGCCAGGTCCTTGGCCAGGATATAGACCTCGCCGCCCGGGACCTCCAAGAGAACGTAGTCAAAGTTGGCGTTGACGCAGATGGCCATGTTGCCTGGGATGGTCCAGGGGGTGGTGGTCCAGATGACAAAGCTCATCTTGCGCTTGTCGCCATACTGGCCCAGCTTGCCCATGTCGTCGGACACGGGGAACTTGACAAAGATGGTGGTACAGGGGTCGTCGGCGTACTCGATCTCGGCCTCAGCCAGGGCGGTCTGGTCGGAGGGGCACCAGTAGACGGGCTTGAGGCCCTTGTAAATGAGGCCCTTTTCCGCCATCTTGCCGAAGACCTCGATCTGCTTGGCCTCGAACTCGGGAAGCAACGTGATATAGGGATCGTCCCACTGGCCCAGCACGCCCAGGCGCTGGAACTGGCCGGTCATCTTGGCAATGTAGCCCTCGGCATACTCCCGGCACTTGGTGCGGAATTCCGCCACCGTCATCTCCTCGCGCTTGACGCTCTTGTCCTTCAAAACGGCGGACTCGATGGGCAGACCGTGGGTGTCCCAGCCGGGGACGTAGGGGGCCTGGAAGCCGGTCATGTTGCGCATCTTCACGATCATGTCCTTGAGGACCTTGTTCATGGCGGTGCCGATGTGGATGTTGCCGTTGGCGTAGGGAGGGCCGTCGTGGAGGACGAAGCGAGGCTTGCCGTCGTTGCGCGCCACCATCTTTTCGTAGAGCCCGTCAAAGCCCGCCAGCATCTCCGGCTCCCGCTTGGGCAGTCCCGCCCGCATGGGGAAGTCAGTCTGGGGAAGGTGTACGGTCTGGTTGAAGTCCATAGGTCTTGTCTCCTTTATAGCAAGTGTTAATTAAAATGATTGAATAGGTTTGTCCGCAGCGATTGCCAAAAATTCCTCTAATGCCGCTCTTCTTTCTTGGGGGCGTTTTAGTCGATCACTTATACCACTTTGACTGAGCGGCAGTTCTTTGCTAATCAGTTTCTTTTCCGTCTTTTTGCGCTTTTGTGTATTCGTGGTGTTCTCACGCAGAGAAAAGCATAGTACTATGCTGGGATCATTTATGGTACTTTTGGTAAAGCCAAAATAACTTGGATTGCTTTTGAGCAGATATAAGTGATAAGCACATCTACCTAAAACCGTAACCGATTCTCCAATATATAGCGCTTTTCTGTGTCCACTTTTACATACTGCAATCTCATAGATCCCGGCGCCTATCGCCTCTCTTAAATCGTTCTTGAAAAACTCGATCTGGATCCTCATTTTAACACTCCGCTCTATTTTATTGTTGCAGTCATTTACATGCTCTGTTGAGCTAACACACAAACCTCTTTCCCATATGATTTATGTCTTTGGCCCCTTGTCTACAAGTTTCTGCATCTGTTTCAACTGTTGTAAAAAACAGCTTAGCGATGTCTGATCTGCCCGAAATTCAAAGGTCAAGGAGTTACCAGGTGCGTTGCCGCGCAGAAGCCCGGAAATGGTCAACTGACCAATCTTGTGCAGCACAAATCTAACTGTGCTTCCATACCCAATGTCCTGAAATTCTACTTCTTGACGTTGAAAACAGTATAACTGCTCCAGTTCCTCAGCAAAACGAATAAATGCTTTCCAGTCACACTCCCATTCTCCTCGTCCGGCAAATTCTCCAGAGACTACGTTCACATTGCAGAGTGTATTATAGGGATTTCCGCCGACCGCATCCTTCGGGCTGTACCAAATATCCCCAAAATCCAAAAGGTCTGTGCCATAGTGCAACTCACAGTGGCCAAATCGTGATAGCTTCTCTTGGGTATAGCACACATTGCTCTCCTCCTCCCAACAAAAAAGCGCCCTTGTCTCCGTCAAGAGACAAAGGCGCGCTGTGACCTCTGCGGTACCACTCTTGTTCCCCGGCAGGGCCGGGACACTCATGTCGTCTGTAACGGGACGGCCCGCCGGGGCTTACTGGCTTTCAGCCCCATCGCTCCGAGGTGATCCTTCCCCTTCCCTGCCCCGCCGCCTCGCACCACACAGCGGCTCTCTTGGGAGGCCTAAAAAGGGTACTCGTCCTCATCCACGCGTTTGAACTTTAATAGTTTATCCACTTTTCCCCCAAATGTCAAGGGGGAAAGCTCAATATCCGTACTTCTTGCGCTTACACAGCAGGAAGACCGCGGAGACCAGGAAGGAGCAGCCGTCGGCCACCACCACCGCCCACCAGATGCCGTCCAGGCCGAAGAAGGCGGGCAGGATGAGCACCGACAGGCACTGGAACACCAGGCCCCGAAGGAAGGCGATGATGGCCGACACCGCACCGTTATTCAGGGCGGTGAAGAAGGAGGAGGTAAAGATATTCACCCCCGCCACCAGGAACATGAACGCGCAGATGTGGAAAGCGTGGCGGGTCATCTCCATCAGCCCTTGGTCATAGCCCACGAAGACGTGGGCCAGCGGCGTGGCCAGAGCCCAGGCCAGAGCGGTCATGGCCACGCCCACCCCCGCCATCAGCCTGAGGCTCTTGCCCAGGACGTTTTTCACCTCGTCCCGGTTCTCCGCGCCGTAGTGGTAGCCGATGATGGGCGCGGTGCCGATGGTATAGCCGATGAAGATGGCCAGGAAGACGAAGTTGACGTACATCAAAACGCCGTAGGCCGCCACGCCGTCCTCCCCCGCCAGGCGCATGAGCTGGAAGTTAAACAGCATACTCACCACCGAGCCGGAGATATTGCTCATCAGCTCGCTGGAGCCGTTGCCGCAGGCCTTGGCCAACACAGAAAGCTCCATGCGGGTGGGGGCCAGGCGCAGCAGGCTGTCGTTGGGCCGCAGGAAGTAGACAAGGGGCAGCACACCACCCACGGTCTGGGAGATACCCGTGGCGATGGCCGCTCCGGCCAGGCCCCAGCGAAACACTGCTACGAACAGCGCGTCCAGGATCATATTGGTCACTCCCGCCGCCAGGGTACAAGCCAGGCCCAGCTTGGGCTTTTGGGCGGTGGTGAGAAAGGTCTGGAAGAGGTTTTGGAGCATGAAGGCGGTATTAAAGGCCAGGACGATGCGGCCATAAAGCACACAGTCGTCCACCATATCGCCCGCCGCCCCCAGGGCGATGGCGATAGGCCGGAGGAACACGATACCCAGAGCGGACAGCACCACGCCCGCCACCACCGTGGCCGTCACCATCATGGTGAAGTAGCGGTTGGCCCGGTCCCGATCGCCCTCGCCCATGGTCTTAGCCACCAGAGCGCTGCCGCCGGCGCCCAACATAAATCCCACCCCGCCCAGGATCATGATGAAGGGGTAAATCAGGTTAACGGCGGCAAAGGGGGTCTTCCCCGCCCAGTTGGATACGAAAAAGCCGTCCACCACGCTGTAGATGGAGGTAAAGATCATCATGATGATGGGCGGCATACAAAACCGCGCCAGGCGGCTGTAGCTAAAATGGTCGGACAGTTGGATGGACATAGGGATTTCCTTTCTTTAAGATGGTAAAGTGTAAAAATAAAAGGCGGTGTGCGACCGCACACCGCCTTTGACCTTGACTGACTCAGTCGATCTCAAAGTCCTTGCCAAACTCCAGAGATTTGCGCTCTACCCGACGGGTAGGGGCGGTGGGGTCCGGTTCGTCCTCCTCACCCTGGGCGGCCTTGCGGTCGGCCATGAGCTTTTCGTAGAGGGCCACCGAACTTTCCTCCACCTGGTAGGGATCGTCGGCAGTCTCCTCAGCCTTGCCCTCGCTCTGGGGTTCGGTCGCGCTCTTGGGCAGGTCCTCATCCTCCTGGGCCACGGTGCGCTCCACCGCGGCGCGGATGGCCTCCACAGTGGTCTCCATGCTGCGCTTTTCCGGTGCGGGCTTAAAATCGTCCAGCTGGGCCAGCAGCTCCATCTCCTGCTGGCAGACGGCGGCAATATGCTTTTTAAAGGTCTCCACAGACGCCCGGGCCTCTTCCAGCTTCTGAGTCTCGGCGGTAAGGCTCTGGGCGATCTCCTCTTTCATGGCCCCGGCGCTCTGCTCGGCGTCGGCAAGGAGCTTGGCGCACTTGGCCTCGGTCTCCTTGACCATGTCGTCGGCGGTCTGCTGGGCCGCCATGAGGGCCTTGCGCATCCCCTCTTCAGTGGCCTGGTACTCCCGGATCTTGCCCGAGAGAACGCCCAGCTTCTGCTTCAAAAGGGCGTTTTCGTTGAAAAGGGCCTCGTAGTCGGCGGTGAGCTCATCCAGGAAGTCATCCACCATGGCCATATTATAGCCGCCAAAGGAGGCCTTTCCAAAGGAGCGCTGGGCTACTTCCTGGGGAGTGAGCATACCGATCTCTCCTTTTCCAATTCCTTGTCACGCTCGCATTGGGCGGGCTTGTCGGGGTCGCTTCGCGGCTGCGCGGCCAAAATGCCGCTCACGCCTGCGGCGTTCGCCTGTTTTGGCCTGCACCCGCAAGGGGTACGCCACATCCGTATGGCTCCTTTGTCGCCAACGGCTGTGCTGTCGCCGCCCCATCGCCCCCGGCCCGCCTATGCTCGCGCTTCTTTAGAAGTTATAGAGTCCGTTGTTCTCCAGCTCGCCCACCAGATCGCCCAAAATGTCCACGTTGAAGGGGGTGACGATGTAGGTGAAGGCGGCCACCTTCTTGACCTTGCCCTCGCTGGCGTAAGCCACGCCGGCCACAAAGTCCAGAAGACGCCGAGCGATGTCCTTGCTCACCGATTCCAGGTTCAGCACCACCGTGCGCTTCTCCCGCAGGTGGTCGGCGATCTCGGGGGCGGAGTCGAACTGCTCGGGCTTGACCAGCACCACCTGGAGCTGGGTGGTGGTATGGATGTTCACCACCTTGTTGCTGCGGCGGTCAGAGTGGGCGTCGTAGATGGAGGCCTCCATCTCCTCCCGCAGAGGACGCTCGGCACGCTCGCGGCGCTTCTCCGTCTTAGGCTCGGCCTCGAAGTCCTCAAACTCCTCTTCCTCGTCGTCATAAGGACGGGTCAGCTTCTTCAGCTCGGCGATAAAATTCATAAATGCGTTTCCCCTTTCGCTCTTTTGTACCTCGTCTGCCGCTGTCAGCTCCGCGGCCCGAAAAGGCCGGTCCCCAGGCGTACCAGCGTGGCGCCCTCACGCACCGCGTCGGCATAGTCCCGGCTCATACCCATGGAGAGACAACTTATAGTGCCCCTATTATCTCCCATTTTTTGAATTATGTCAACATAAAATTGATAGATTTGGTGAAAAAATTTTCGGTTGGCCCCAACATCTTGTGCCACCGGGGGAATGGCCATGAGCCCACGAAGGCGCACGCCGGGCAGCTCCATGGCCTGTTCGGCGGCAAAAAGCAGCTCCCCGGGGGCGAAGCCGGACTTGCTCTCCTCGGCGGCGATGTTCACCTCCAGAAGGATGTCCTGAACTCGCTCAAGTCTTGTGGCGCAAGCGCTGACGCCCTCTAAAAGCCGCATGGAGCCGATGGACTCGATGATGTCCACCCGGCCCACGACTTTATTGATCTTATTGGTCTGCAAATGGCCGATGAAGTGGACCTCCGCGCCGTCGTAGGCGAAGGCGTCCAGCTTTTGGCACAGCTCCTGGACCCGGTTTTCCCCGCAGACGGTGACACCGGCGGCGATGGCGGCGCGGACGGTGGCGGCGTCCTGGGTCTTGGTGGCGGCCTCCAGGGTGATCTCCCCGGGATCCCGGCCCACCTCCCGGGCGGCGTCGGCAATGACGTCCAGAGCCTCGTCCAGCTTGACGCGAATGGCGTTTTCCATCTCAGGCCACCACCTTTCCCTCGTAGAGCTCCCGGCTGGAGAGGACAATGGTATCGCCGGGCCGCAGTACCTTCCGGTTGGCGTCGGTGCCTTTCACCAGATAAAAGCCGTCTCCCTCCCGGATCACCTCCACCTTCTTGAACTCGCACTGGCGGCCCACCAGGGTGTATACCCCCGCAGTGGTGGTGCCGTCGTCGTTGTCACGGACCCGCAGGGCCTTATCGGGCACGCGGATACCGGTGAAGGTCTCAAAGACCAGCCGGGCACTCAAAAAGCGGCAGAGGGTCACTTGGTTCAGATAACGGTCCGAGGAGAAGACGGCCACCCGGCGACCGTCCTCGTCGGGGCCCAGGCGCTCCAGAGTCATGGACAACTGCCGGTCAAAGTCGCCGGAGAAGGCCAAAAGACAGCTCTGGCCCACGGTGAGGCGCTGGGCGGTGGCGTCGTCTACGGTGGCGGCATAGTACCATGTGGCGTCGGTGATGAGCTTACCCAGAGCGTTTTCGTCGGTCTGGACACCCTGGCTCTGGAGCTGGGCCAGCTGGGCCGCGGTAAGGGTCTCCAGGCTCTCCGGCGTCAACGTCCCCTCCAGGCCGTCGGCCATGCCGGAGAACACACCGCCCCGATTCACCGTCACCAGGTCCGTCCCCTGGGCGGAGGAGGCGTTCAGGGCGTTCAGACGGTTTTCCACATCCTGGGCCGCCTGCTGGATCTGGGCTATGCTCTCCGCGCCGGTGACGGCGTCGGAGGTCCGCTTGACCACCAGCGAGCGGATGGAAAGGCCCCGGTCGGCCAGGTCGGCCAGCTCGCCGGTGGAAAGGTGACTTTTCAGCTCGGCAAGGTCGGTGACCAGCTGGGCGTCCAGCTCCTTGGCGTCGGTGACGGCGTCGCCCCGGCGCAGGGCGTACTGAAGCTGCTCCAGCTCCAGCTCCAGCGCCTTGGCCTGGCGGTGGTCGGCCAGGGCCGTCTCGTTTTGGTAGATCCGGGCCACCGCAGCCCCGGCGCGGACCCGCTCCCCCTCCTGGGGCAGCACCTCCGCCAGCCGCGCCGCGCCGGGCACAGGGCTCTCCGCGCGCACCACGACGCCGTCCAAAGAAACGTCGTCATAGAGCTCGTAGGTATAGGTCACCACCAACTGGTAGGGGTCGGAAAAACCCTGGATGATATACACGCCCAGGTAGACCAGCACCGCCACCAGCAGCAGCAAAATGATCACCCGGGTGACCAGCGTGCCCTGTTTCATATGTAGCCCTGCCTCCTTTGGGGAGGACGCTTTTGCTTACTCCTCCGCCGGCTCCAGCTCCATGCGCCGCTCGGGGACGATGGTGGAGATGGCGTGCTTGTAGATGACCTGCTGCTTTTCCTCGGACTGGACCACCACCACGAAGGGGTCAAAGCCGGTGATGTACCCGCGGATCTGGAAGCCGTTCATCAAGAACATGGTCACCGGCATCCGGGCGGTGCGGCATCGGGTCAAAAAAGCGTCCTGTAAGATCTTTGTGTTTTTCATGTATACACGCTCCCTCTTCAAATTGGCATATGGCCTTCGCGCAGACTACTACGCAGGCAGTATCATATACCCATTTGGGTGAGGAAGGCTGTCGAATCCTGGAGGGCGGTGGAAAAATTTGGACTTTTATCCCACTCCACCCAGTGGGCGCTCTCATAGCGGCGAAACCAGCTCAGCTGTCGCTTAGCGTATTGCCGGGAGCGGAGCTTGACCTCCTGGGCGGCGGCGGATAGGTCGCCTCCCTCGGCCACGGCGGCGGCCAGCTCCTTATAGCCGATGGCCTGCATACTGGTGGCCGTGGCCGGCACGCCCCGGTCCAGCAACGAACGGACCTCCTGTGCCAGCCCTGCCGCCATCATGGCGTCCACCCGAGCGTCGATGCGCCGCCACAGATCTGCCCGGTCCTTAAAGTTCAGCGCGATATATGCCGCCTGGAAGCGGGGCGGCCGGGTCCGGCTCTCGGCGTCCCAGACGGACATGGGCTTGCCGGTCTCGTAATAGACCTCCAGGGCCCGCAGGATACGCTTTTGGTCGTTGGGATGGAGCTGCCGCTGCCGGGCCGGGTCTACCTCGCCCAGCTCGGCGTAGAGCTTGTCCAGCCCCTGGGCGGCGCAGCGCTCCTCCAGCGCCTGTCTGGTCCCGCCGGAGAAGGCGGCAAAGCTACGCCCAGCCAGCAGATTGTCGATGTAGAGCCCCGTGCCGCCCACGATGAGGGCCCGCTTGCCCCGCGCCAGCACGTCCTCCACAATAGGGGTAGCCAGGTCCACATACCGGGCCACGGAGAAGTCCTCGGCTGGGTCGGCCACATCGATCATGTGGTGGGGCACGCCGTCCATCTCCTCAGTCGTGGGCTTGGCGGTGCCGATGTCCATGCCCCGGTAGATCTGCATGGAGTCCGCGCCGATGACCTCGCCGTCCAGGGCCTTGGCTAAGGCCACGCCCAGGGCGGTCTTGCCTGAGGCGGTGGGGCCGCAGATGACGATGACCTTGTTCATCTCCGCCGCCGGGCCAGGATAAAGCCGATGACTGTGCCGCACAGTCCGCCGATGATGTGGGTGAGATGGCTCACCGAGTTGGCGGCAGTGAAGGCGTCCCACAGCTCGCCGCCCAGATAGAGGATGGCCACCAGAATGAGGGTGATGGGGATGGCCCCGTCCCGCATCCCGGCAAGGGAGGAGAGCATGATGCACATAAAGACGATGCCGCTGGCGCCCAGCAGAAGACCGTTGCCGTTTAAGAGGATAAAGGCTAAGCCGGACACCACCGCCGTCACGCACATGGCCCATAAAAGGGTCCAACTGCCGTACTTCTCCTCCAGGGGCGGGCCCACCACCAAAAGCAACATGATGTTGCCCAGATAGTGGCTCCAGTCCAGATGGCCCAGCACATGGCCAAAGAGGCGGACATAGGCGGCAGGGTCCGCCCAGGACGTGCGGTAGACGCTGAAAAACCGCACCGTGGAGTCCCCCAGGCCGTCGCCCTTGCCGCCGGTATAATAGTCGGCGATGAGAACGGCCAGGGAGGCCAGGGAAAACAGCAGGATCAGCGGCGCGTTGAACTGGAGCTTCAGCACCCGCTTTTTCATCATGTTGCGCGCCATGTCAGACCCTCCGCCACACCGGGCCCTGGGGGGTGTCTGTGACCTCCACGCCCATGTCCGTCAGCTGGGCGCGGATGCTGTCGGCCGTGGCAAAATCCTTGGCCTTTTTGGCGGCGGTCCGCTGGTCCACCAGGGCCTGGATGGCCGCGTCCTCCCCCGTCAGCTCTGCCGGGGCGGCCTGGGCGCTCTCCTTGTCCTGGAGCTGGGCGGCGTGCTCTAAGAGTTTGAGGCCCAGCACCTCGTCAAAGCTGGCGATCAGGGATCGCTTGGTGGCGTCGTTCACGTCGGCCTTGAGCACATCATAGAGGGCGGTCACGGCCAGGGAGGTATTGAGGTCGTTGTCCAGGGCCTCCTGGAACTTGGCCTTGAGCGGCTCCGCCGCCTGGGCGTCCACAGTCCCCTCCTCGGTGAGGGCGGCCACGCGCTTGATGAGCTTTTCATAGGTCCCCTGGGCGTTAGAGAGGTTGTCCCAGGAGAAGGTCAGGGCCTTGCGGTAGTGGCTTTGCAGGCAGAAAAGGCGGTAGGCCAAGGGGTCGTAGCCCTTTTCCTCCAACAGCGAGACGGTCAAAAACTCACCCTTGGACTTGCTCATTTTGCCGTCATTGGTGTTCAGATGGTGGATGTGGAACCAGTGCTTGCACCAGGGGTGGCCCAGGTAGGCTTCAGACTGGGCGATCTCGTTGGTGTGGTGGGGGAAGGCGTTGTCGATACCGCCGCAGTGGAGGTCCAGATACTCCCCCAGGTACTTCATGGAAATGCAGGAGCACTCGATGTGCCAGCCGGGATAGCCCACGCCCCAGGGAGAGTCCCACTTCAAAGCCTGGTCCTCAAACTTCGACTTGGTGAACCACAGCACAAAATCGGTCTTATTGCGCTTGTTTTCGTCCTCCTCCACGCTGTCCCGGACGCCGGTCTGCAGGTCCTCGGCGTCGTGGTCGTTGAAAACGTAATACTTGTCCAGCTTGGCGGTGTCGAAGTAGATATTGCCGCCGGCGGCGTAGGCGTAGCCGGTGTCCAGCAGCTTGGTGATGACCTTGATGTAGTCCTCGATCATGCCGGTAGCGGGCTGGACCACGTCGGGGTATTTGATGTTGAGCTTGGCGCAGTCGGCAAAGAAGGCGTCGGTATAAAACTTCGCAATCTCCATGACGCTCTTATGCTCGCGCTGCGCGCCCTTGAGCATCTTGTCCTCGCCGGTGTCGGCATCGGAGGAAAGGTGGCCCACGTCGGTGATGTTCATCACCCGCTTTACCGCAAACCCCTCCCAGCGAAGGGCCTTTTCCAGCACGTCCTCCATGATATACGAGCGCAGGTTGCCGATGTGGGCAAAGTGGTAGACGGTGGGGCCGCAGGTATACATGCTGACCTTGCCCGGCTCATGGGGCACAAAGTTCTCTTTGACGTGGCTGGCGGAATTATATAATTTCATACGTCCTTACTCCTTTTCCGGTCCCTTTTTCTCCAGCGCCTCCAACCGTTGGGCCAGAGCCTGGAGCTCCTTTTGCACCGGGTCGGTGACATTGATCTGGTCTACGTTGGTGGCGTAGTCAGGCTTCTCCCCGGCGATGCGGACGATCTTGGCGGGGATGCCCACGGCGGTGGCGTCGGCGGGCACCTCCTGCAAGACGACGGCGTTGGCGGCAATGCGGGCGTTGTTCCCTACCTTAAAGGGTCCCAGCACCTTGGCGCCGCAGGCGATCATCACATTGTTGCCGATGGTAGGGTGGCGCTTGCCAGTGTCCTTGCCGGTGCCGCCCAGAGTGACGCCGTGGTAGATCAGACAGTCGTCACCGATCTCGGCGGTCTCACCGATGACGATGCCCATACCGTGGTCGATGACCAGGCGGCGGCCAATGGTGGCGCCGGGATGGATCTCGATGCCGGTACAGTGGCGGCCGAGCTGGGAATTGAGCCGGCCCAAGAACCGCAGATGGTGCCGCCACAGCCAGTGGCTCACCCGGTGGAAGATGACGGCGTGTACGCCGGGGTATAAAAGAAAGATCTCCAGCCTGCTGCGTGAGGCCGGATCACGGGCCTGATAGGCCCGCAGGGTCTCGCCTAAACGTGTCATACATACCTCCCGTATACACAGGACTTGGAACAATTATAGTATACTATCACGGCCCGGAAACGGTGTCAAGGACGCGGACCGCCGGGGACGGCGGTCCCTACCAATTTTCATAAACCTTTAGCGGTCCTTGTAGGGACCGGCCTCCTGGACGGTCCGCTGAATTTGCTCACGGCGCGTCTGGGAAGCCGCGCCCTACGCCTCTAACAGACCTCTTTTCTCAAATAGCTCATCGCCGGAGCCTGGCAAGGCAGTTTGATCTGGAACTGGCTGCTGGGGGTGTGGACCTCCGCCACGGCGTTCCCCGCGCCGTCGGCCAGTTCTTCCACAGAAAAGGCCACCGGCGCTAGACCGGGTCCCACCAGCTCCAGGGTCTCCCCCGCCTGAAACTTATTATTGAGCAGGCAAAGGGCATGGCCCTGGGCGTCGCAGGACAGCACCTGGGCCACCACCTGCCAATTACGGATATACCGGGCGTCCTCGGTATACTGACCGGGATAGCCGTACCAAAAGCCGGTGGAATAGTGGCGGTGGCTGACCTTCTCCACCTCGTCGCGCCAAACCGGGTCCAACGCCTCCCCCGCCGCCGCAGCGTCGATGGCGTGGCGGTAGGCCCCGGTGACGATGGCGGCGTAGTAGGCGCTCTTGGCCCGGCCTTCGATCTTGAGACTGGCAAGGCCGATGTCCATCAGCTCGCCCACATGGTCGATCATGCACATATCCCGGGAGTTCAAAATAAAGGTCTCGCCGTTTTCCTCGAACACGGGGAAATACTCCCCCGGCCGCTTCTCCTCCATCAAAGCGTATTTATACCGGCAGGGCTGGGCACAGGCCCCCCGGGTGGCGTCCCGACCGGTCATGTAGTTGGACAAAACGCACCGCCCCGACCAGCTCACGCACATGGCGCCGTGGACAAAGGCCTCCACCTCCAGGTCCCTGGGCGACTTGGCCACAATGTCCGCCACCTCGTCCAGATGGAGCTCCCGGGCCAGGATGACCCGGCTGGCTCCCTGGTCGTGCCAATACTGGGCGGCGGCATAGTTGGTGACTCCCGCCTGAGTAGAAACATGGCGCTTCACGCCCGGCGCGTAGCGCCGGGCCAGCATAAAAACGCCCGGGTCGCCGATGATCAAGGCATCCGCGCCCCAGTCCTGGAGCTTCTCCAAATACTCCGGCAGTCCCTCCAGCTCGCTGTTTCGGGGATTGGTGTTGACGGTGATGTGGGCGTGGACGCCATGGCGGTGGGCAAGGTCGATGGCCTTTTTCAGCCCCTCGGCGTCGAAGTTCCCGGCAAAGGCCCGCATCCCGAACTGGCTGCCGGCCAAATACACCGCGTCGGCCCCGTAGGCCACCGCGGCGGCCAGCCGCTCGGCGTCTCCGGCTGGGGATAAAAGCTCCACCGGCATGGTCCTCACCTCGCTTTCTTCATCAAAAGGCGGGCGAACACCGTTCGCCCGCCTTGGATCTAATTCTTGGGCAGAGAGTCCAAAAAGGCCTGATGCTCAGAATAGGTCTTGGAATAGTGGTGCAGGCCGTCGGTGCCCAGGGCATAGTAATAATAGTTGCTGGACTTGGGGTTCATGGCGGCCCAGATAGCCTCGGAGCCGGGGTTGGCGATGGGTCCGGGGGGCAGGCCGGTATAGAGATAAGTGTTGTAGGGCGAGTCAATGGACTTGTCCGCCTCGGTGGGCACCTTGCCGCCGTTGAGGTAGGCCAGGGTGGCGTCGATCTGGAGATAGCCGTTGGTAACGGAGGGGTTATTCAGGCGGTTATAGATCACCGAGGCGATGAGGGCCTGGTCGGTGCCGTCGGTCTCCTTTTCGATCAGGGAGGCGATGGTGATGATCTGGTGGAGGTCCCGTCCCTCAGCCGCCAGGCTGTCCCGGGTCTCCCGGGAGACCATGTTGGTGAAGTTCACCAGCATCTTGTTGATGGCGTACAGCGGGTCCTCTCCCATATAAAAACGGTAGGTGTCCGGGAACAGATAGCCGTCCAGGCGGTGGTAGTCGCCCAGGGGAATGCCCTCCAGGAAATCGAATTGATAGTCGTGGTCAGCGGCGGTCTGGCGGAGATCCGCGGCGGTAGCGACCCCCTTTTCCTCCAGCAGGGCAAAGATCTGGTCGATGGAGTAGCCCTCTGGGATGGTAACGGAGACCTCCGAGCGGCTGGCCGAGCCCGCGGACATGCTGGAGATGATGGCCCGGTAGTCCATATCGGTATTGAGCTCGTAGGTCCCCGGCGCGATCTTTTTGCCCGAGCCGGTCACTGAGGCAAAGATCTTAAAAAGGGTCTTGAACTCAATCAGGTCGTTTTCCTTCAGAATGGACGCCACCTCGCCCATGTCGGCCCGTTTGACCGTTCGGGTCTCCTCTACCACCTCACCGTTGGGCGTCTTGGTCTCCACGGTGGTCTCCACGTCGGAAAAGATCTCCGGCGAGAGCGTGATGACGGCGGTGTGGGGCGCTTTGTTGAGGGCCAGCACATCCCCGGCAAAGACCCAGGCGATGGCGGCCAGCAGCACCGACACGCCCAGTACCGCCACTGCGTAAAGAGCCGCTCCCGCGGCCCTGCGGTTGGTGGAGGGACGTCTGGCGCGGTGGGGCCGCTGGGGCCCAGCAGAGTTGGAAGGTCTTGTTTCAGCCATGGTAAATTTTCCTCCCGCAAAAGCTCACCACCCCTTGCCCCCCGGCATAGGATGGGGTACAGGAAAGGGGTGAAACGGATATGTGTTTTGGCAATAACAACGGGTGCTTGTGGATCATCCTCATCATCATCGTGCTGCTTTGCTGCTGCGGCGGCGGAAGCGGCAACAGCTGCGGGTGCGGCTGCAACAACGGCTGTGGCTGCAACGATGGCTGCGGCTGCAACGATGGCTGCTGCTGCTGAGGTACTTATCCCGGCAAAGCGGCGGGCGAGGCCTTCGGGCCTCGCCCGTTTCGCTTATTTGCAGCGCTGGTAATGGACCGCGGCGCGTACGCTCTCGGCGGCGTCTTTGCCCTTGAGGATCTCCACCAGCTTCAGGCCAAAGTCAAAGGCGGACCCGGCGGCCCGACCGGTGATCAGGTGCCCGTCCACCACCACGGCCTTGTCCGGCTGCACCACGGCGGAGAGCATCTGCTCCTCCATCCCCGGATAGACCACCGCGTGGCGACGGTCCAGCAGCCCCAGCCGAGCCAGAATGGTGGGCGCGGCGCAGATGGCGGCGATGTAGGTCCCCCGGTCCGCGCAGCGCTGGATAAGGCCCAGAGCCCCTTCATTGGCCGAGATGGCCTCCACGCCGCCCAGTCCACCGGGTAAAAACAGCAGCCTGGCCTTGTGCTCGTCCACATCCTGCAGCGCGCACTCGCACGACACGGTGACGCCGTGGGCCGAGGTGACCGTCTTCCCCTTCAGCCCCACCAACCGGACCTCTACTCCGGCCCGGCGCAGCAGGTCCACCGGCACGATGGCCTCCGACTCTTCAAAGCCTTCTCCCAGCAACACATAAACCATTCTACCCTAACCTCCCGCGTTTATAATCCCAAGGTCCGCGCCACCGCGGACCAGATCTCGCTGTGGATGTCCTCAACGCTTCGAATATCGCCCTTCTCATCCACACAGGGCACCCGCTGCCAACCGTAAAACTCCGCGGCGGCCTGGGCCGCCAGGCGACAGTGACGGAGATAGGTCATATCCTCTTCATGGATGTCGGCCTGGGTGTGGGTCTGGCTCTCCCGGCGGCGGAGATTTGCCACCGCCTTTTCAATGGGCATATCCAGCCACAGCACCAGATCGGGCTGAGGAAGACCCAGCTTGCCGTATTCAAAGTCCGCCAGCCACGCGAAGAAGTCGTCTCGTTCCTCGAGCGGCACCTTGCCCGCTTGGTGGACGGCGTTGGAGGTGGTGTAGCGGTCGGACAGCACCGTGCCGCCGCCCAGGTAACAGCCGCTCCAGTCCTGCTTCCACGATGCGTAGCGGTCCACGGCGTAGAAGGTGGAAGCGGCGTAGGCGTTCACATCGCTGGGGTGGGAGCCGAACTCCCCATGCAGATACATCCGAAGTAAGGTGGACGAGGGCTGGTCGTACCGGGGAAAGACCAGCCGATGGAAGGGCCGGGATTCCCGCTCCATGCGCTGGCACAGCCGGGCAAACTGGGTGGACTTGCCCGAGCCGTCGGTGCCCTCCAGGATAATGAGTTTTCCCTTCACCGCCGTCACTTCCCCCTCACCCGTGCCCACAGGGCTTTCAATAGAAACCCCGGGAGCTTGGCCATTCTTGTGATGCGCTTGGGTTCCTTACAAAGCCGGTAGAGCCACTCCAGGCCCAGCTTCTGCCAACGCTCCGGGGCCCGCTTCACCGTTCCGGCAAACACGTCCAGCGACCCGCCCAGACCCACGGCCAGATGCACGCCGGTGGCGGCGCCGTTTTGTACCATCCAGTTCTCCTGCTTGGGCGCGCCCAGGCAGACAAAGAGCACATCCGCGCCGCTTTTTTTGATCTCTTCCACCACCGGGCCGTCGTCCTGAAAATACCCGTCGTGGGTGCCGCAGACGTTCAGCCCGGGGTATTTCTCCTTCAGGTTTTCCGCCGCCTGCTGGGCCACGCCGGGCTTGGCCCCCAGCAGAAAGAGCCTGCCGCCGGTCCGGGCCAGACCCTCCATGACCCCACAGGCAAAGTCCACACCGGGGACCCGCTCGGAAAGCGGACGGCCTAATATCTTGGCGGCGTAGATCACGCCGATGCCATCGGGCAGGGTCAGGGCCGCTCCGGCCAGAGCGTCGGCGTAGGCCGGATCCTTGCGGGCCATCATCACAAGCTCGGGGTTGGGGGTGACCGCATAGGCGAAGCCGTCACTGGCCGCCAGCTCCATGCCCCTTTGGACAGCCTGGTCCATGGTCAGGTCGTCAAAGGCGACCCCCATTACGTCGATCTTCAAAGCAAGCCCCCCTTCCAGCCAGGTTCTATAAGCACAAATTCTTTTTCATTATACCAAAATATCCCGCTGGGCGCAAGGGCTATTTGAAAAACCCGGCGGCAAAACAAAAACGCCCGGCGGCGTGGCCGTCGGGCGTTTTTCTATCAAAGGGGCCGTCCTCTCCCTCAGCCGCCCATGTAGGAGAAGTGCATGTAATCGTGGTAGCCGTAGGAGGGGTCGCTGTCCACGGCCCAGGCGTCGCCGCCCCAGGACCAGCCGTATTTGGCGAAGATGCGCACCACCGAGCCGGTGGGCGCGATGGAATAGGGATCCTCGCCGGGACTCCAGCAAGAGCCTACCATGACTCTGCCGTCCCGGATCTGGTAGTTTTCGTTGGGGTTGATGTCGATGGCGGTGCCGCAGTTATGCTCGCCGGTGGCGCTGTCTCCCCGCCAGCCGTAGCCGCCCAAGTCCTTGATGGGGAACCGCTCGGGGTCGTTGAAGATCTCGGTAAAGAGGTTGACCACGTCGTCGGCAAGGGCGGCGTTGATCTGGAAGGAGCCCTGGGTGGCGTATTTATCGCCATTCTTGTCGATCCGCCACAGGGGCACGGTGACGGTGGTCTGGCCGGCCTTGGCCTCGCTCTGGCTACTGTAACGCCGCTTTTCCCGGTCGCCAAAGAGGATATAGTGCTTCAGGTCGTTCTCCCCCAGCTCATAGCGGTTAAAGGGCTGCCACCAGTAGTCTTCATAGCTCATCTCGCCCCGGAGCACCGCGTCGAAAAAGTCCTGCCGGGCCCGTTCCATCTCGCTCATGGGGTAGTAGACCAGCGTGTAGTCCGCGCAGATGGTGGAGATGGTCTGGCTGTCGCTCACATAGAACTGGTCCTCGGGATAGAGGGTGTAGTAGTGCAACGCCTGGGCCCCATCGGTCACCCCCTCCGCCGCTGTGGTCACGCTGTATCCCACGCTGGTCTCTACCGTGGCAGGGTCCAAAAGCGGCGTCCCCTGGTCGTCTACCACATGGATGGTAACGGTCTTTTTCTCGCCGTAATGGATGCCATCGGCCTTATCCAGAGCCCGGAGGAACAGCGTGGCGCCGTCGGCGCGGCGGAGGATGTCGTCACCGTTGAAGAGGAGGATGTCGTTGCCCTCCCAGTCCTGGGCCGGGGAGCCCTGGACGATCTCCAGGTCAAACAGCCTTTCCTCCGAGGCCCAGTGGGTCTGGGGAGCGCTGTAAAAATCGGCCAAGGTCTCGCTGGCCACCAGGGCGACCTGCTGCCAGGTCTCGTAGTCGTAGGCGGTGCGCTTACCCGTCACCTCTTGGGGGATGGCACGCTCCAGGAGCACGGCGGTATCCTGCCGGGTGATGGGCCGGGCCAGGCTCGCCGGGTCAGCCGACACGTCCAAAAACTCCTCCCCCGGCTCCAGCAGGATACCCGCGGACACGCAGGCGTTGTAGGCCTGCGCGTCCCAGCTCTCGCCCTGGGCTGCGGCGTAGTCCTCCGGGGCAAAGGTCCGGGCGGCAATGGTCAGGCACTGGGCCCAGGTCAGCTCCTCATCCGGGGCCATGCGGCCATCGCCCAGGCCCAGCAGGATCTTATACTGGGCGGCCCGGTCCATATAGGAATAGGCCCAGTGGCTCTGGGGCAGGTCGGGGTAGGCGCTGGCGGCGGAGGCGGCGGCGCAGCAGCAGCATACAGACAGTGCCGCGGTGCACAGCCACGGCAAAAGGCGGCGTTTTTTCATGCAGAAAACTCCTGTCCTCAATGGTGTTTCAGCAAACTTTTCGACGGTTTTCGTCTTTTTTTATTATAGCGGCCCACAAGCGCAAATGCAAGGCTGCCGGACTAGAAAAAATTTCTTGATTCGCTCTTGCGTTTGGCGGGGCGCGGTTGTATGATGGTACAATAGCTTTACTGAGCCAGTGCGAAGCGTGAGTTTAGTCAAACTGGTGCCTGTGGCACAAGGTTTTTTGTTTAGAAAGGAGCTGGTGACCATATGTGCGGCATCGTGGGCTATGTAGGCCGGGAAGAGGCGGGACCTATCCTGCTCGACGGTCTGAGCCGTCTGGAATACCGGGGCTATGACTCCGCCGGCGTGGCGGTCTATCATCCCCAGGTGGGCTTGCAGGTGGACAAGGCCAAGGGCCGGCTCAAGGTTCTCAGCGACCTTTTGGACGGCGGAAAGAAGATCCGCGGCACGCTGGGTCTGGGCCACACCCGCTGGGCTACCCACGGCCAGCCCTCCGACGTGAACTCCCACCCCCAGGTGAGCCAGGACGGCAAATTTGCCGTGGTCCACAATGGCATCATCGAAAACTACTCCGAGATCAAGGATTTCCTGGAATCCAAGGGCGTGGCCTTTGTCTCGGAAACGGACACCGAGGTGGTGGCTCAGCTGCTGGGCTACTACTACAAGGGCGATCTACTGGAGGCGGTGACCAAGGTGCTCCACCGCATCCGGGGCGCCTACGCCCTTGGCATTTTGTGTGAGGATCAGCCCGACCGCATCGTGGCTGCCCGGAAGGATTCTCCGCTGATCCTGGGCCACGGAGACGGCTTTCATATGCTGGCCAGCGACGTCACCGCCGTCATCAAATACACCCGGGAGGTCTCCTACCTGGACGACGGCGAGATCGCCGTCTTGACCCCCGACGCCGCGGAGGTCTATGACCGCTATCTCCAGCCGGTGGATAAGGCGATCTGCCATGTAGACTGGGAGATCTCCGCCGCCGAAAAGGGCGGGTATGAGCACTTCATGGCCAAGGAGATCATGGAGCAGCCCAAGGCCTTCCGGGACACGGTCTCCCCCCGCATCCAAGACGGGCGGATCGCGCTGGAGGGCGTGGATTTCGGCAAGGCTTATCTGGAGCGGATCGACAAGCTCTACGTCATCGCCTGCGGCTCTTCTTACCACGTGGGCATGGCGGGCAAGTACATCATGGAAAAGCTGCTGCGAAAGCCCGTGGAGGTCACCCTGGCCTCGGAGTTTCGCTACTGCGACCCCATTGTGACCGATAAGACCCTGGCCCTTGTCATCTCCCAGTCCGGCGAGACCATCGACACCCTGGCCGCCATGCGGGAAGCCAAGCGGCTGGGGGCCACGGTGCTGTCCATTGTCAATGTGGTGGGCTCCACCATTGCCCGGGAATCGGACAAGGTGCTCTACACCTGGGCCGGGCCAGAGATCGCCGTGGCCACCACCAAGGCCTACACCACCCAGCTGGCCCTTGTGTACCTCATCGCCCTCTCCTTTGCCCAGACCCTGGGCACCCTGCCCCGGGAGGAATTTGACGAGCTCCTGCGGGGCCTTCAGAAACTGCCGGAGAAGATGGAGGCCATTCTGAACCACCGGGACTACATCCAGTATCTGGCCTCCAAGTATTTCAACCACGCCTCCATGTTCTTCATCGGCCGGAACCTGGACTACGCCGTGGGGCTGGAGGCCTCGCTGAAGCTGAAGGAAATTTCCTACATCCACTCCGAGGCCTACGCCGCCGGGGAACTCAAGCACGGCACCATCTCCCTCATCGAGCCGGGCACCCTGGTGGTGGCCCTGGCGGGCTACGCGCCGCTGTTTGAAAAGCTGGTGAGCAACGTGGTAGAGGTCAAGAGCCGTGGAGCCGACGTCATCGGCGTCACCGCCGCCGCTCAGACCGGGTGGCTGGCCCCCAAGGTGGACGCCATCATTCCCCTGCCCGACGCCCATCCCCTGCTGCTGCCCAGTTTGGAGGTGCTGCCGATGCAGCTGTTTGCCTACTATGTGGCCCTCCAGCGGGGCTGTGACATTGATAAGCCACGAAATTTGGCGAAATCCGTCACCGTAGAATAGATCCCTCTTGCAATTTCCCGGGAAATGGGGTACAATACCCGCATAGAGATGGCAGAGTAGGATGGCGCGTGTTGCTCAGCTGAGCCCAGTGCCGGCGGAACGGGGAGTTGTCCGCCGGACGAAAAAGCCGCAAGGCTTGCAGTGCGTCCTCCGCATCCCGCTGCCGCATAGGTGGACGCTTTGGCCTCCTCTTACGCGGCTTTCCTGCCGTGTAAAAGGAGGTCCTTTTTATGTCCCGACAAACGTCCACCGTCCTCTACCCCACCCCCTTCTCCGCCGCCTACTGGCGGCAGGCCCTGGCGGATATGAAAAGCCCCAGAGTCCTCACCTTCTCCGCACTGATGATCGCCGCCTGCTGGGCCCTGGGCCTGGTTCCCTCCATCCAGCTGCCTTTTTCGGTAAAGGTCAGCTGGGGCTTTCTGGCCCGGGCGCTGTGCGGCATGGTGGGCGGGCCTCTCAACGCCCTGGTCTTCGGTGCGGCGGAGGACACCATCAACTATCTTCTCAAGCCCTCTGGCCCCTATTTCCCGGGTTATATGCTCACCACCATGCTGGGCACCTTTATCTACGCCCTCTTCCTCTACCGCACCCGGCTCACCGTCACCCGGGTCTTCCTGGCCAAGCTCCTGACCAACATTCAAAACGTAGTGCTGAGCAGCCTGTGGAGCGCCATCCTCTACGGCTACGGCTACATTGCCACCGCCACCACCAGTCTTTGGAAGAACACCGTTATGCTTCTGCCTCAAACGCTGATGCTGCTGGTTTTGTTTACCGCCCTGACCCCCATTCTGACCCGGGCCAAGCTGATCCCACCCCAGCCCGGCAAGGCGCTGTCTATCCCCTTGATCTAACGGAGCGCCCATGACATGAAAAAGGACACGCCCGCATACCTTCTTAAACTTAGGAGGTGGCGGGCGTGGAATTTTTATGTAAACTATCCGACGCGCTGTGGAATCCCTGTCTGCTGGTGCTGTTCACGGTGGTAGGCGGGTATTATACCCTGCGCTCTGGCTTCTTCCAGCTTCGCTTTTCCACCTGGCTCCGGGGCACGGTGGGGGCGCTGCGCCGGGGCAAAAGCAGCCCGGCCAAGGGTCTTTCCCAGGTCCAGGCTCTCTGCACCGCTCTGGCCTCTACCATCGGCACTGGGAGCATCGCGGGGGTGGCCACCGCCATCTTCCTGGGCGGACCAGGGGCGGTGCTGTGGATGTGGGTCTCCGCCTTTTTGGGGATGATGACGGGCTTTGCGGAAAAGGCTCTGGCCGTGCGCTACCGCAACAAGGGTCCCGGCGGCTATTTTGGCGGGCCTATGTCCTATATGGAACAAGGATTATGTAAACCTATTGGCCCAATTCTGGCCCACTGCTTCTCCCTCTTTGTCATTCCCGCCAGCCTGGCCGGCGGGGCACTGGTCCAGTCCAACTCCATCGCCGCGTCCATGCACGCCGCCTTTGGCCTTTCCAGAGGGGCCGTGGGCCTTGTGACGGCGGCGCTAGCAGGAGTGGTGATCTTCGGTGGCATCGGACGGGTGGGCAAGCTCAGCGAGCGGTTGGTGCCCATCATGGCGGGGCTTTTTTTGGCGGCAGGGGCGGTGTGCCTGACTGTCCAGAGGGCGGCTCTGCCCGGGGCCTTTCGGGCCATCTGGGACGGGGCCTTCCGGCCCCAGGCTGTCTTTGGGGGATACGGAGCCTCCCTTGCTCTGCGCTACGGCGTGGCCCGGGGGGTGTTCACCAACGAGGCGGGCCTGGGCTCCTCCGCCATCGCCCACGCCGCCGCTGACGTGGAAAGCCCCGGCCGGGAAGGGATGTGGGGCATGGTGGAGGTGTTTTTCGCCACGCTGGTGGTGTGCAGCGTCACCGCCCTGGTCATTCTCACCTCCGGGGTCTACGTCCCGGCCCAGGCCCTGGCAGCCATCCGGGCCGGGACGGTGGACGAGGGAATGCTGGGCGCGCCCCTGTCGGCCCGGGCCTTTTCCGTCACGCTGGGACCGCTGGGCGCGCCGCTGGTGGCCCTTTGCCTGCTGCTGTTCGCCTTTACCTCCCTGCTGGGCTGGAGCTACTATGGCGAGCGCGGGCTCAGTCACCTGGCCCGCTCGGAGCGGTTCACCAGCGCCTTTCGCTGGGTCTTTCTGATCTGCGCGGTGGTGGGCGCGGTGGGCGATGTGACGGCGGTGTGGCAGCTGGCCGACCTTTTCAACGCCCTCATGGCCCTGCCCAACCTCACCGCTTTGCTCCTCCTCTCACCCCAGGTACTTGAAATACTTGACAATTTGTTGTATGATAGGAAGCGATCAAACAGAGGATAAGGAGGGGTGGGGCATGACCCGCGAACAGGCCTTTGAATTTCTGGACCGCACGGCCCGGGGCATCGCCGAGATGTTCGGCTCGTCGTGCGAGACGCTGGTGCAGGATATGTCCGACCCCAGCCACCCCATCCTGGCCATCTACAACGGCCAGGTCTCCGGCCGGGAGGTGGGCTCCACCGCCGACATCATGGGCTCTACCCGGCTCATCGACGAAACCGCCATGACCACCGACTTTGTCAACCTCTACGCCACCACCCCCGCCGGGGCCCAGCTGAAGTCCTCCACCTTCCATATGATGGGCGACGGCTATAACCTGGCCCTGGGCATCGACTTCGACTATAGCTCCCTGGTCTTCGCCAACCGCATCCTGGTGGACCTGATGAGCGCCGACGCCGATCTCCAGAGCGCGCTGTGGGAGAATCCCGACCACGGGTTGCAGCAGATCTTTGACGAATGCCTGGCGGCGGTGGGCAAGCCGGTAAACGCCCTCAATAAAAACGATCGGGTGAAGATCGTGGCCCTGCTGGACCAGAAAAACGCCTTTTCCTACCGCAAGTCCGTGCCCTTTGTGGCCAAGCATCTCCAAGTCTCCCGGTACACCGTCTACAAATATCTCGACCAACTCACCGCCCAGGCTGAGGGCGGGAATTAGGAGGAACACACCATGGATAAAGCAAGGATCGACGCCTATTTTGACCGCCCCGAGGCGAGGGCGGAGCTGATCGCCGCCATTTCCCGGCTGGTGGCCGTCAAGAGCGTGAAGGGAGACCCCGCCCCCGGTGCCCCCTTTGGCCCCGGCCCCAAGGCCGCCTTGGAGGAGGGCTTAAAGCTCTGCACGGAGCTGGGCTTCCGGGCGGAAAACTACCACGACCACGTAGGCACGGTGGACCTCAACGACAGCGAGACCCAGCTCCACATCCTGGGCCATCTGGACGTGGTGCCCGAGGGCTCGGGCTGGGACACCGACCCCTACACCTGCGTGGAGCGAGACGGCATGCTCTATGGCCGGGGCGTCAGCGACGACAAGGGCCCGGTGTGCGCGGCTTTGATGGCTATGAAGGCCGTCCGGGACCTGGGCGGAGTCCAGAAAAACGTCCGGCTCATCCTGGGCACCGACGAGGAGTCAGGCAGCGCCGACATCGCCTACTATTATGACCGTGAGCCCTACGCCCCCTATTCCTTCACCCCCGACGCGGACTTCCCCGTCATCCACATCGAAAAGGGCCACTATCACCCCGACTTCGGCATGGATTGGTCCGCCGAGACCGCCACCCCCCGAGTGACCGCCCTCACCGGCGGCTTCCGCTTCAACGTGGTGCCTCCCGAGGCCGAGGCGCTGGTGGTGGGCCTGGACGCCGACCCGGCTCTGGAGTCCCTGGTGTGTCAGGCGGAAAAGGTCACCGGGGCGAAATTCGAGCTAAAGGCCGAGGGCCAGGATCTTCGTATCCTCTGCCACGGCAAAAACGCCCACGCCGCCAGCCCGGACGACGGCGTCAACGCCATCCAGGCCCTGCTGGAGGTACTGGACCGGCTGCCCCTGGCCGAGTGCGCCAGCACCCAGGCGGTGAAGGCCCTGGCCCAGCTCTTCCCCTTCGGGGACAACCGGGGCCGGGCTTTGGGCATCGCCAGCGCCGACGCCGAGAGCGGAGAGCTGACGCTGAACCTAGCCCTTATCCGCCTGGACGGCGCGGGCTTTACCGCCAAGTTCGACTGCCGCTTCCCCCTGAGCTCCAACGAGGAAAACTGCAAAAAGGTCTGCGAGGCCGCCTTTGCCCAGTGGGGCATCGCCGTCACCGGCGATCCGGATATGACCACCGTCCACTGCGTGCCGGCGGACTCCCCCTTTGTGAAGACCCTTTTGAAGTGCTACTCCATGTATACCGGCGTTGCCGACCCCAAGCCCATCGCCATCGGCGGCGGCACCTACGTCCACGACATCCCCGGCGGCGTGGCCTTCGGCTGTGAGTTCCCCGGCTTTGACCCCAAGATGCACGCGGCCAACGAGCAGGCCCGGGTGGACGACCTGCTCCTCAGCGCCAAGATCTTCACCCAGGCCATCTTCGACATCTGCGGGGAATAAGGGCTATGGTGAGAAAGAGACGTTTTGCCGCGGCAGCTTTGTGTGCCGCTATGGCCCTGTGCGCCGGGTGCTCCACCGCGGGCAGTCAGATGAGCCGCCACAACGCCGTGGTGTACGTCCAGGGTGTGCTGGACGAGACCTACACCGGCCAGCCCAGCGACAGTTATCTCACCCTGGTGGACCACACCGCCCAGGACGCCCAGGACGCCTTTCAGACCAATCTGGAATCGGAGCTCTCCCAGCGGCTGTGCCTGCGCTTTGATCTGGAAGAGCAGTTTATGTCCCGGCAGCTGAAGGCGGACTTTCTGGAGCTGCTGGACCAGGTCTACGCCCGGGCAAACTACACCGTAAAGACCGCTACCGCCCTGGACACTGGCCGCTACTGCGTGGAGCTGACGGTGACGCCAGTGACCTTCTTTGCCGCTGCCTACGCCGACGGCTTCAAGTCTCTGCAAGAGGAATTTGAGGCCCATCATACTCCCCCTGACCAGAATGGTGAGGATGGCGTCAACGACAAAAACACCGTGGAAGGCGAGGATCCCACCCCCGCCCAGCAGCGTAAGGAGCGGGAGACCTACGAGGCCTTGTGGGCCCAGACAGTGTACGACTACTTATACGCCCGGCTGGACGCCGTCACCACTGGAGCGGCAGTGACCAAGCTGGTGCTTGTTTCGGCAGACGGGGACGGGATATACACCCTGCAGACCAGCGACCTTCAGGACGTGGACGACCTGATCTTACAGTATTGAATAAGACAAAAAGCGGACCTGAGAGAGCGTCTCTCAGGTCCGCTTTTTCCGTGATCGGGATCGGTCGGAGGCTTTAACCCTCCTCATCCTCCTTCTCGGGCTTGGGCAGGGCAAAGGGGTCGGCGCTCTTGCCGGGGATCTTGCCGTTGAGCTGGCTCACGTTCTTGACCAGAATGACAAGCATCATGTAGAACTCAAACACGACCCGCAGCACGATGGGTCCCAGGATCATCAGCAGCAGGCCGGTCAGGGGCTCGGTAAAGAGGCTGAAGAAGCCGGTAAAAATGCTGCAGAGGGTCAGGAAAATGTAGAGCGCCTTGAGGATGTACTCCAGCAGCAGACCTTTGAAGTTGAACAGATCTGCCAACGCCTTAAAAAAGGTGTTGAGGCGGTCACGGCGCTTCTCCGGCGTCACCAGCACCATCAGCAGCACCGTGCACACCAGGGCCGCGATAAAGGCCAGGATGCCCAGGGTAGCCATGGTGTCCGCACCGGAGTGGTGATAGCCAGAGCTATACCTGTAAAGTTCAGACAGATCCATGAAAAATCGACTCCTCTCTTGATTTCACACGCGTCGATGGCGCGTAAGAGGGATTCTAGCACACGCTGACAGGACTGTCAACCTGGCCCAGAAGAGAGAAAACCTATTTTTTGAAAATTTTTCTTGCATTTTTTCTTCCGGCGTGGTATTATATTTTGGTCTCAATAAAGGGTGGTCCTCTGGGGTTTTACGCAAACGCCCATGAACGCCTATAAACTTAGGAGGAATCATTCCATGAACAAGCTGGACGTATTCAACCAAAAGAACATGAAGCAGGACAATGTGCCCACCGCCCAGATCGGCGACACCGTCCGGGTCCACGTGAAGATCAAGGAGGGCTCCCGGGAGCGTATCCAGGTCTTTGAGGGCACTGTCATCGCCAAGAAGCACGGCGGCATCGCCGAGACCATCACCGTGCGCCGCGTCTCCTTCGGCGTCGGCGTGGAGAAGGTCTTCCCCGTTCACGCCCCCACCGTGGAGAAGATCGAGTTGGTCCGCCACGGCAAGGTCCGCCGCTCCAAGCTCTACTATCTGCGCACCCGCGTGGGCAAGAGCGCCAAGCTGGAAGAGAAGCTCTAAGAGATTTCCCCTCAAAGGCGATGCCTTTGAGGGGATTTTTTTCGCCCCGCTGCAGCGCACGCCTTTCAGGCGCACGTTTGCGGGGCGCAAGGTATGTTTGCCGAGGTACATGCCACTGGCAAACATCCTTATGATTTTTTCACGCCGTTAGGCGTGAAACTCTGCGAGGCTGATGCGGTATGCTCCAGATCTCTGATTTGAATCTCTCGTTGGACGGCGGCATGGACGAGCTGCGCGCCAAGGCGGCCAAGGTTCTAGGGCTGTCCGAACGTCAGCTACCACGGCTGATCCTCCACCGCAAAAGCGTGGACGCCCGGCGAAAGGGCGACGTCCACTACGTCTGCACCGTGCGCTGCGAACTGCCTGACGAACAGGCCCTTTTGAAGCGCTGCGGCGGCAAGGTGACGGCGGTGCAGGAGACCCCTTACGCCTTCCCCGCTGTCACCCGTTCGCCCAGCGCCCGGCGGCCAGTGGTGGTGGGCATGGGCCCCGCGGGGCTCTTTAGCGCGCTGTTTCTGGCCCGGGCCGGTATCCCGCCTATCGTATTGGAGCGGGGCAAACCGGTGGAGCAGCGGCAGAAGGATGTAGAAGCCCTCTGGCGCAGCGGGGTCTTAGACGAAAATTCTAATGTCCAATTTGGCGAGGGCGGGGCTGGGACCTTCTCTGACGGCAAGCTCCAAACCGGGATCCACGACCCCCGGGTCCGCGCCGTGCTGGAGACCTTTGTGGAGATGGGTGCGAGCGAGGACATCTTATATGTCCAAAAGCCCCATGTGGGTACCGACGCGCTGGCCGACGTATTGAAAAATTTCCGTGCCCAGCTCCTCGCTTTGGGCTGCGACATCCGCTTTTCCAGCACCCTGACCGATGTAAAAATTCAAAATGGAGCAGTGGCGGCCATCACGGTAAACGGCCCCCAGGGGCCCTATTCCCTGCCCTGCGACACCCTGATCCTGGCCTTGGGCCACTCCGCCCGGGACACCTTTTCTATGCTGCGCGCCAGAGGCGTTCCCATGGAACACAAGGCCTTTGCCCTGGGCGTGCGCATCGAGCACGACCAGGCCGCCCTCTCCGAGAGCCAGTACGGTCCCGCCTGGGCCAAGCTGGAACCCGCCAGCTATAAGCTCTCCACCCATCTGCCAAACGGCCGGGGTGTCTTCTCCTTCTGCGTGTGTCCCGGCGGGCAGGTGGTCTGCTCGTCCTCCGAAGCGGGCAGCATGGTCACAAACGGCATGAGCAACCGGGCCCGGGACGGGGCCAACATCAACGGCGGACTGCTGGTGGGGGTCTCCCCCGCTGACTTTGAAGGGACCGACCCCCTGGCGGGCTTTGCCTTCCAAGAGTGCTGGGAGCGGCTGGCCTACGACCTGGGCGGCGGGGACTTTGTGGCCCCGGGGCAGAATTTAGCGTCGTTTTTGGGTGGGAAAGTCCCCTCTTTGGATAGCTTCTTAACTCCCAGCTACCGTCCGGGTGTAACGGCGGCGGATCTGGGGCGGTGCCTGCCCGGCTTCGTGACGGACTCTCTTAGGCAAGCCATCCCGGCCCTTAGCAAAAAACTTCGGGGCTTTGACGACGGCGGCGCGCTTTTGACCGGGGTGGAGACCCGCTCGTCCTCCCCGGTGCGGCTGCCGCGAGGCGCGGACCTCCAGTCGGCGGTGCGGGGGCTCTATCCCTGCGGCGAGGGGGCAGGCTGGGCCGGCGGCATCACCTCTGCCGCCGCCGATGGCATCAAGGTCGCCGAGGCGGTGGTCACGGCATAACAGTCTTTCGAAAAACTTGTCCGGGCCCCTTGCACAAGGGGCCTTGTTGTGGTACAATTTAGACAGTATACTGCCGGTTTTTCGGCGCAAGTTTATGAATTTTGGAGGTATGTACCATGAGTAAGACCCGCAAGCTGCTGGCAATGGCCCTGGCCCTTGTCATGCTCCTCTCCCTGGTCCCGGCTGTCTCTGCGGCAGAGACGGACAAGATCGACGTCTGGGACTTCGGCGCGGAGCAGCTGGACGAGAGCGTCTACAACAACCAGCTCACCGCCGATGATATCAACTCCTGGTATCCCGAGGGCACCGTGGCGGGCAGCGACGGCAACACCCTGCCCAGTTTCCAAAGCGGCACGGGCATCGCCTTCAATGACGGCGGTAAGCCTAACACCCACCGCATCCGCACCGTGAACGAATCCCTGACCCGCAAGGATAACAAGTCCCTGCTGGGGGAAGACGGCACGGTCTATCAGGGCTACATCTACTCCAACTCCGGTAAGAACCCCGACGTGTGGGTATCCATCGACCTCATCGCCGGGGATAAGGTCACCGTCATCGCCGGCTCCAACGGCGGCGAGAGCCTGATCACCTTCACCGGCCCCAATGGCGACGAGGACGCCCAGAACTTCACCGCCGGCGGCGGCAACGCCCAGACTATGGTGTTCTATCCCCGGGAGACGGGCACCTATAAATTCTGGTCGGCCACCGAGAAACTGGTCATCGCCCGCATCTACCGTGAGCACGCCAAGCACACCGTGGTCTCCGGCGCCGTCACCCAGCCCGCCGGGCTCCGGGACTACAAGATCGCCTTTACCAATACCACCAACGGTGCGGTCATCGCCGCCCAGGTGGGCGAGACCGGCTACTCCACTGAGCTGCCCGCCCCCTTCACTTATAAGGTCTCCCTGCTGAACGCCAACGGCTATGTGGTGTCCGGCAGCGATGTGCTGACCCTGGACGGCCAGAGCGCAAGTCAGAATCTGGACCTCACCGTGGTGGCCGTTCCTCTGGTCACTGTCACCGGCAAGATCCAGGGCCTCAGCCAGGAGGCTCTTGGCAAACTGGCCCTTGACTTCAAGCCCACCGCCGACACCGCTTATGTGCCCCAGATCACCGTCTCTGGCGACAGCTACACCGCCGTGCTGGAGCAGGGCATGACCTACGGTGTGGTCATCTCCGGGGTCAACGACTACGACCTCTCCTCCGCTGCCCAGGTGAAGTATGACGCCGACGCCGGAGCCGACGTGACCTTTACCGCCAAGCCCACCCACAAGGTCACCATCGCCCCCACCGGCTTGACCGACCTCAGCGACGCCACCTTCACCTTCACCAACCTGAATGAGGCCGGCGAGAAGGGGGACACCCGGCTGGTGCCCTACAGCGAAAAGAACATCTACCCCTACACCTACACCTTCCAGGGCACGGATCATATCTCTCTCCGGGATGGGGTCTACGACGTAAAGGTCACCGGGGCGGGGGCGGACGCCTGGACCCAGAAGCTCACCTCCAACCTCACCGTGGCCGGGGCTGATGTGACCAAGGCCGTGGCCTTTGCCCCCAACGCCGCTCCTGAAGCGCCCGAGCCCTACAAGGCCACTGTCACCGTGGGCGCGGGCAAGGACTACAAGAGCGTCAGCGAGGCCGTGGCCGCTGTCCGGGCCATGAAGCGGGATGAGACCCAGCGGGTCACCATCGCCATCGATCCGGGCAATTATGAAGAGATGCTGGTGGTGGACGTGCCCAACGTCACGCTGAAAAACGCCTCCGCCACCCCCAGCCTGAAGGTCATCGACAAGGGCGTGAACATCGACGCCAACGCTGTGCGCATCACCCACTACTACGGCTGCGGCTACAACTACTACTCCATGAACGACCAGTGCAAGTATGATCCCGAGCTGCTGGCCGTCAACAAAGAAAACGGCTATGAGTCCTTCGTCAATCCCGGCGACGGCGTGGACAACGACAGTTATTGGAACTCCACGGTGCTGCTGAAGGCCAGCGGCATCGAGTGCTACGGCATTATCTTCGAGAACTCCTTCAACCAGTATGTCTCCGCCAAGAGCGTGGACGATGTGATCGTGCCCAACTCCGAGTGCAAGGAAAATAAGGCCGCCCCTCGGGCCGAGATGAAGACCGTGGGCGACACCACCGTCCAGGACTACACCTACAAGGAGCGGGCCGGGGCCCTGTCCATCACCGACAACTGCACCGAGATGTACTTTGAAAACTGCAAGTTCATCGGTCGGCAGGACACCCTCTACGGCGGCGACGGCGTCTTTGCCGCCTTCTATGACTGCGACATCCTGGGCTCCACCGACTACATCTACGGCCCCATGACCGCCGTCTTCGCCAAGTGCGATCTGGTGTTCAACACCAGCGAGCATGAGTTTGACCGGGGCTATATCACCGCTCCCCGTCACACCGCCACCCGGGGCTTCCTTATGCTGAACTGCACCGTCCAGTCCACCATCCCCAATACCGACACCGCCTCCACTCTGGTGTCCAAGGCGGGCTACTTTGGCCGTCCCTGGCAGTCCACCACCGGCGAGACTGTCTTTGCCAATACCATCGTCGAGCCCTCCTACGGCGCAGAAGGCTCTCTGGTCCTGCCCGAGGGCTGGCTGGACTCCCTCAGCGGTCGGTCCGCTCTGTGCGGCGAGTTCAATACCGTCGAGGTCCTGCCCGGTCTGAGCAACCTGGACAAGCGGGCTCCCTGGGCCACCAAGTTTGCCTCCCCCGCCATCGCCGACGGCACCGCCATGGAGCCCAAGGCCTGGCTGGGCGGCTGGGACGCCTTCGCGGGTAAGGACATGAGTGTGGAGACCCACGCCTTTGCCGACGCTACCGCCGGCACCGCCAAGATCCAGGCCGGGGTCAACGTTAAGGACGTGAAGACCATTACCGTGGACGGTGAGGCCTACGCCTGGGTCCGGGATGTAGCCACCGCTTTGACCGGGACCGGCGCCAAATTCAATGTCACCTGGGATCACGGCGTGGCCCTGGTGCCCGGCGAGGACTATGTCCCCTCCGGCGCGGAGACCACCGCCGCCCTCACCGGCGATGTGCGCTACGCCGCCCCCTCCTACGCCACCAGCGTCAAGGGTAAGGTGGTCAACCTGGACGCCGTGGTCTTTACCGACGCCAGCGAGGGCGGCTACACCTTCTACAAGCTCTCCGACTTGGCCGACGCCCTGGGATTCACGGTGAAATAAGAAGCCCCGTTACAGGATAAGAAAACACCCGGACAGTCGTCCGGGTGTTTTCTTATGCGCTGTGTTGAGAGAGGCGCTTATTCCACCCCCACGACCTCATAGCCCGCGCCCTGGACGGCGGACTTGAGGGCCTCCACATCGGCAGAGCCGCCCACCGTGGCCGACTTGCCCTCCAGGCTCACCTCCACGCTGTCCACGCCGGGTACACCGTGGAGCGCGGCGGAGACGTGGGAGACGCAGTGGTTGCACATCATACCCTCGATCTTCAGCGTTGTCATGTTCGTGTCCTCCTTTTGAATGATCGTATCCTCCACAGGGTCTTCCCTGTTGGATGCCTTGAAAAACCGTAGCCGCAGCGCGTTAGTCACCACGCACACTGAGCTTAACGACATGGCCGCCGCACCAAACATGGGGTTCAATTGCCAGCCCAGGATGGGATAGAACGCCCCGGCGGCCAGGGGGATGCCGATGCAGTTATAGAAGAAAGCCCAGAAGAGGTTTTCCTTGATGTTGCGGATGACCGCCTTGGAAAGCCGCACGGCGGTGGGCACATCCCGCAGGTCGCTCTTCATCAGCACCACGTCGGCGCTCTCCAGAGCCACGTCGGTCCCCGCGCCGATGGCCAGACCCACGTCGGCTCGGACCAGAGCGGGAGCGTCGTTGATCCCATCGCCCACCATGGCCACCACATGGCCCTCCTGCTGCAAGCGGGCCACCTCCCGCTCCTTGTCCGCGGGCAGCACCTGGGCCACCACCCGCTGGATGCCCAGGGAATCGGCAATGGCCTGGGCGGTGCGTGGATTGTCGCCGGTGAGCATCACGACCTCCAGGCCCAGGGTCTTCAGCTCCTCCAGCGCCTGCCGGGAGGTGGGCTTGACGGTATCAGCCACGGCGATGAGGCCAAGCAGAGCGCCGCCCGCGGCAAAATAGAGGGGCGTTTTGCCCTGTCCGGCCAGCTCCGCCGCCCGTTGGGCCAGGGCGGAGACGTCCACGCCCTGGGCTTCCATGGCGGCGGCGTTGCCGCCCAACAGCGCCTTGCCGTCCACTGTAGCCGATACGCCCCGGCCATGCTGGGCCTGGAAATCGGTGGCGGGGCTGGTGGAAACGCCGTTTTGGTCCGCGTAGTCCACCACCGCCCTGGCCAGCGGATGCTCGCTCTTGGCCTCCAAACTGGCGGCCAGCGCCACCAGCGCTTCACGCTCCACGCCCGAGGCAGGCAGCACATCCGTGACCTGGGGCTTTCCCTGGGTGATGGTGCCCGTCTTGTCCAGCACCACGGTGTCCACCTTATGGAGGGTCTCCAGGCTCTCGGCGGACTTGAGCAAAATGCCGTTTTCCGCCCCCTTGCCCGTGCCTACCATGATGGCCACCGGGGTAGCAAGGCCCAGAGCGCAGGGGCAGGAGATGACCAGCACCGCCACAGCGGAGGTCAGGGCCATCTCCACGCTGTGACCTGTGACCAGCCACACGATGGCGGTGATCAGGGAAATGCCCATGACCACTGGCACAAAGACCCCGGCCACCTTGTCGGCCAGCTTAGCGATGGGCGCCTTGGACGCGCCCGCCTCCTCCACCAGGGCGATCATCTGGGCCAGGGTGGTGTCCGCGCCCACGCGGGTGGCCTCCATGGTGAAGGCCCCGGAGGTATTGAGGCTGGCGGCGATGACGCTGTCGCCCACGGTCTTGTCCACGGGGATGGACTCGCCGGTAAGGGCTGACTCGTCCAAGGCCGAGGCCCCTTCCACGATCACACCGTCCACCGGCACGCTGCCGCCGGGCCGGACCACCACGTGGTCCCCCACCCGGACCTCCTCGATGGGCACCTCTGTCTCCACGCCATCCCGGAGCACTTGGGCCGTCTTAGGGGCCAGGTCCATGAGCCGGGCAATGGCCTGGCCGGTCTTGCCCTTGGAGCGGGTCTCCAGGAATTTGCCCAGGGTGATGAGGGTGAGGATCATGCCCGCGGACTCGAAGTAGAGGTCCATGGACCACTTTTCCACCCGCGGCCAGTCGCCGTGGCCCAGGCCCCAGCCGATCTGGTAGAGGGCGGCCACGCCATAGACCACCGCGGCGGTGGAGCCCACGGCGATGAGGGTATCCATATTGGGCCCGCCCCGAAAGAGGCTGGTGTAGCCCACCCGGAAATACTTCTGGTTGATGATAAGAATGGGGATGGTGAGCAAAAACTGGGTAAAGGCCAGCAAAAAGGCGTTTTCCAGGCCGTGGAAGATAGAGGGCACCGGCAGGCCCATCATGTGGCCCATGGAGAGGTAGAAAAGGGGCAGCATAAAGCAAAGGGACGCGACGAACCGCCGCTTCATGCCCCGAAGCTCCTCCTCCATGCCTCCGGCCCGGTCCGCTTGCCGCATCGTGGTCTTATCAGCGCCCTGGGTCTGGGCGCTGGCCCCGTAGCCCGCCTTGGTGACGGCCTCTACGATGGCCTGGGTCGTCACGCTGTCGTCATGCTCTACGGTCATAGCTCCGCCCAGCAGGTTCACGTTGACCTCGCACACGCCGTCGAGCTTGCGCACCGCCTTGTCCACATGGGCCTGACAGGCCGAGCAGGTCATGCCGGTGACGGTGAATTTCTCCTTCATACGCTCAACTCCTCAGGGAATTAGTTTACCCAAAAGGGCGGTCAATTCTTCCGCCTTCCGCTCCCGCTCGGCGTCCGTCTTGGCGTTTTTCACGCAGTGGGTCAAGTGGGCGGTCAGGATCTCCCGGTTCACCTTGGCCAGCATGGCCTGGCACGCCATCACCTGCTGGGAGATGTCCAGACAGTAGCGGTCGTCGTCGATCATGCCCAAAATGCCGTCGATCTGGCCCCGGGCGGTCTTCAAAAGCCGCTGGATCTTCTTGTGGTCGGCCTGCATAGGCAAGCACTCCTTTCAAACGAACACTCCCCTGGGGGGTAGTATTAGAATAACAGAAAAAGAGGGCCTTGTCAACAAGGCCCTCCTGATTTGTATTGTCACCCTTCGGTCAATTAAATTTATAGATCTTCTGCGCCAGGCGGTAGCCGGGGATGGTGATGAACTTGGGGAGGTTGCCGCACATGGCAAGGGAGCGGTACTTGATCTTGCGGTAGAGTTTGAGATCCTTTTCCTTCAAATAAGCCCACAGCGCGTCCTTGTCCGCCAGCTTCTCCTTGGAGCCGTCCAGCATGAGGAACACAGAGGAAATGGTCATCATCATAGCCAGGTAGTTGAACATATACTTGGCCAGCTTCGGGCTTTTGGCCTTGACGGCGTCCAGATCATGGGCGTCGATGATGATCTTGGTGATGCGCACCTGCTGGTCCACCCGGCCCACCATCACGCTCTCCTGCACCGACTGGTCGGCACGGCCCACAAAGTAGCGGTAGAGATCCACGTCCATATAGTAGAGGGTCTTGACCCAGGGCAGCGGATAGTATACAAAGATATTGTCCACATAGAAGGTGTGCTTTGGCAGCTCCACGCCGCTCTCCCGGAGCATCTGGGTTCGGTAGATGACAGAGTGCATCAGCAGATACTGGCTCACGCCGAAGCGGCCCACGTCCTTCCAGGTAAAGACCTTGCTCACGGGGAAGACGTTTTTGTAGTCCATGACCTTTTGAGTGTTGTCCTCGGCGTGCTCATAGACGTAGTTGGCGATCATCACATCCAGAGGATGGCCCTTGGCCACAAATTCCCGGAGCTTATCCAGCACCTTGTGGAGGGCCTCTTCGTCCAGCCAGTCGTCGGAGTCCACCACCTTATAGTAGACGCCCGTGGCGTTGCGAAGGCCCTGGTTGACCCCCTCGCCGTGGCCGCCGTTTTCCTGGTGGATGACCCGGACGATGTCGGGGTACTCCGCGGCGTAGCGGTCGCAGATGGCGGGGGTGTCGTCTTTGGTGGAGCCGTCGTCCACCAAAATGATCTCCACGTCCTCGCCGCCGGCTAGGAGGCTTTGGACGCAGTGATCCATGTATTCCGCGGAGTTGTAGCAGGGCACGGCGAAGGTAATGAGCTTTTGCGCCATGGGACTCATCCTTTCTTTTCTTGGGCTTTCAGCTGCTCGGCCAGGTCCAGGGCCCGGCCCACGATGGCGTCCATATTATAGTACTGATACTCCGCCAGACGGCCCAGCAGATGGAGGTTGGGATACTCTCCGGCCAGGGCGGCATAGCGGGCATAGAGGGCCTTATTCTCGTCGTTGATAATGGCGTAGTAGGGGATCTGCCCGTCCTCGCCGGTGTATTCCTTGGAATATTCCTTGGCAATGGTGGTCTTTTTGGACAGCGCCTGGCCGGTCAGGTGCTTGAACTCGGTGATGCGGGTGTAGGGCTGGTCCACGGTGTAGTTCACCGTGCCGTGGGTCTGGTACCACTCCACCGGATGGGTCTCGAAAACAAAGTCCAGGGTGCGGTAAGGCAGGCGGCCAAAGCGCCGCTCGAAGAGGTCGTCCACCGCGCCGGTATAGACGATAGGGCCCTTGAACACCTCGCCCTCCACCAGAGCGGTGCCCACCTGGGTCAGGGTCAGCAGCTTGGAAGCGTCGGTATTCAGGCGCAACTCGATGTTCTCATGGTCCAGCATTTTTTCAAAGAGGCTGGTATACCCCTCCTGGGGCATTCCCTGGTAAGGGTCCTGGAAATACCGGTCGTCCCGGGAGAGGAACACCGGCACCCGGGCGGTGGTATTGGGGTCGATGTCCTCGGGCTTCTGGCCCCACTGCTTCATGGTGTAGACCTTGAAGATGTTTTCGTAGACGTAGTCGGCAAGCTCGGCAAGCTCTCCATCGGCGCTCTGCCGCAGCTCCAGGATGGTGACCTTTTTCCCCTCGCCATAGGTGTCCAGCAGCTTTTGGGCAAATTTCCCGGCCCGGTCTTCAAAGGCGATGTCCAGGCTGGTCAGGTTGAAGGGCACGGGCATGAGCTGGCCATGGACATTGGCCACCACCCGGTGCTCATAGTCCCGCCAGGCGGTAAAACGGCTCAAAAAGTCATAGACCCGCTTGTCCTTGGTATGGAAGATGTGGGGGCCGTATTTATGGATGAGGACCCCCGCGTCGTCGATGCAGTCGTAGGCGTTGCCGCCGATATGCTCCCGCCGCTCCAGCAGCAGGACCTTTTTGCCCGCGTCCGCCAGGACACGACTTACCACGGCTCCGGCAAAGCCGGCGCCGATGACTACCGCGTCAAATTGTGACATAGTTCCGTCTCCTAACCTTCACGAAGATGCTATGCTCCTGATCCTTGCCGACCATTATACCCTGTTTGGCTACAAATTACAAGGAAAATATTACCAATTCCTGTCCTGGAGCCGACAAAAGAGCCGGGGCACAAGGCCCCGGCTCTCAGAAAATATCTTGTCCTCAGTCCTCTTGGTCCTGGATGAGGCCATAGCCGCCATTGGCGCGCTTGTAGACCACGGCGAAGGCGCCGTCCGCGTCCACATCCCGGAAGGCGAAGAAGGTGTGGTCCAGCAGGTTCATCTGCAAAACGGCCTCTTCGGCGGTCATGGGCTTTAGGGGGAAGTGCTTGGTGCGGACGATCTTGATCTCCTCCTCGGCCTCGTCGGGGACAAAGGAGGTAAGCTCCTCGGCGGGCTTGGTAAAGGCCTCCTGGCGCAGGCGCTTTTCCAGCCGGGCCTTGTTCTTGCGGATCTGGCGCTCCACCGAGGCCACGGCGGCGTCGATGGTGGCAAACATATCGGAGGTGGACTCGGACACCCGGATGATGGTGCCGCCGGAGCGGATGGTCAGCTCCACTTGGTTCTGACCCTTTTGGACGCTGAAGACCAGGTTGGCCTCCGTGTCCTGCTTAAAGTAGCGCTCCAGCTTGCCTACCTTCTTCTCCGCGTAGGCGTGGACGCTGGCCGGGAGGTTGACCTTCTTGTCGGTGTAGGTGAACTTCATGCTCCGTCAACTCCTTTGTGATAGCCTTGGGAATTGCTTCCCTAGGGTCAGCATACCACATATTGCCGAAAAAGTCACGTCTTTTTTATGAACTTTTTGGTCAAATTTCCCCGGAGGCGTGGCGGGTAACGTGGCAGCCCATGTTAACGGCACAGGGCAGCCCGGCGATATGGGTGGGCCGGGGTTCGATGGCCACAGCCAGGGCGGTGGTCACGCCGCCAAAGCCCTGGGGACCCACGTCCAGGGCGTTGAGCCGCTCCAGGATGCGCCGCTCCATGTCGGCGTAGTATTCGTCTGAATTATGTAAACTAACCGGGCGGCACAAGGCCTCCTTGGCCGCCAAGGCACAGCTCTCAAAGTCGCCGCCCAGGCCCACGCCTACCACCACCGGCGGGCAGGGGTTAGACCCGGCCTGACGGACGCAGTCCACCACGAAATCCTCGATATCGCTCTGACCGGCGGCGGGGGTGAACATCCGCAGTTGGCTCATGTTCTCGCTACCAAAGCCCTTGGGGGCCACGGTGACCTCCACCCGGTCCCCCGGGACCAGCCTGAGGTGCAAAACGGCGGGGGTATTGTCCCCGGTGTTCCCCCGGCGCAGGGGATCGGCCACCACCGAGCAGCGCAAAAAGCCCTGGGTATAGCCCTGGGCCACCCCGGCGTTCACCGCCTCTTCCACGCCGCCGCCCACGAAGTGGACCTCCTGACCTACGGTCAAAAAGACCACCGCCATGCCCGTATCCTGGCAGATGGGCAGGTTTTTCTCTCCAGCGAAGGTGAAGTTGGCTGTCATGTCGCCCAGGATGGCGCGGGCCAAGGGCTTTTCCTCCGTCGCCTCCGCTGCCCGGACCAGGTCTTGCAGGTCCCGGGGCAGCTGGGTATTGGCCTCTACGCACAGCCTGGCCACCAGGGCCGTCAGCTCGCTTACGTGTACCTCTCGCATCATATCACCCTCCCTCCGCCCAGGATCACCGCGCTGGGCGTATCTTTGATGGAAAACAGCGGCCCCGGCGTCACCACGATGTCCGCCGTCTTGCCCACTGTCAGCGAGCCAAAGTCATCCGCAAGGCCCAAGATCTCCGCCGGGCGCAGGGTGATGGCCGCCAGGGCCTCCTCCTCGCTCAAACCGCCCCGGACGGCCAGGCCGGCGCACAGGGTCAGGTACGGGCCGGGCACCTCCGGGTGGTCGGTGCAGATGGCGATCCTGACCCCCGCCTGGCGCAGGATGGCCGGGGTCTCCAGCGTGGCGTTGGCCAGCTCCGGCTTGGAGCGGTCGGTGAGGATGGGGCCGGTGATGACGCTGGCGCCGCTCTGAGCGATGGTCTGGGCCATCCGGTAGCCCTCCGTGCCGTGGACCACCACCACTTCCAAGCCAAACCGCTTTGCCAGGTCCAGGGCGGTGGCAATGTCCGTGGCGCGGTGGGCATGGACGTGGACCGGCGTTTTGACCGCCAGACCGGGCAGGACCTTTGCCAACAGCCGGGCAAGGTCCTCCTGGGAAAGGCCCGTGGTCCGCTCCGGAGTCTCCCCCAGGGACAGCTTGAAAGCGGCGAAGGGCCGTAAGACCGTCCCGTCCGTCCTGACGCAGGCGATACGCCCCGCCACAGGATTTTTAGACCCCGGCGCGATAGCCACGGCGGCGATCCCCGCGGCCCGGGCCTGGGCAAAGTAGCGGTCCGTCAGATCGGCATGGGCCAAGGGGTCAAAGTCGGGAGCAATGGATTCCGGACCGTCGCTGACCACGCTGTCGTAGCTCCGGCTATCGGGGAAGAGGCCCAGGTGGCAGTGGGCGTCGATATAGCCCGGCGTCACATGGGCGCCTTTAGCGTCTATGACCGGGCCCAGGTCGCGGTCGGGCAGAGCGTCCATGCCGCCCACCGCCATGATGCGCTCTCCCTCCCAGGCTACAAAGCCCCTTGGGATCACCGGGCCGTCCACCGGGTGTAAAAGGCCGTTTATGATGACCATACCCTTCCCCCCTCGACTGCTTTCCCCTGACTACGCGCTTTGGACGTGGTATACTGGCGGCATGGGTCTCTGGCCCACGTTCATTCCATTCTCCCATTTTTGGAGGCGGCGCCTCCCTCGGGCGTGGTCCGCAAGGGCCACGCTCCTTTCTTTTTATTCTACAATAAAAAAGAGAAGAGGACAAGCCTCTTCCCTTTTGATTTTTCGGTCATCTGCCTCGGCCGCCGCTGCGGCGGGTATTGCGGCGGTCGGCGGCCCGGATCTCAGAGAGCTTGGAGTCGCTCTGCTGCATGAACTGCTTCAAACGATCTTCAAAGGTAGCAGGGGCGGCAGGCGCGGCCTTGGGTACATAGCCCGAGCCGCCACCAGAGCGAGAACTGGACTGAGGATTGGCCCCTGCCGGGCGGGGAGGCGGCGCCATGGCCTTTTTAATGGAGAGGTTGATGCGGCCCGCTTCGTCGATGCCGATGACCTTCACCGTCACGTCCTGGCCGATGTGCAGGTGATCGGACACTTCACTGACGTAAGCATAGGCGATCTCCGAAATATGTACCAGCCCCGATTTTCCCTCGGGCAGGGAGACAAAGGCGCCGAACTTGGTGATGCCCGTCACCTTGCCGTCTACGATAGAACCCACTCCAAACTCCATATGCTCTAAATGATCCTCTCTCCCAAGATTTCTCGCGGTCCGGGTCAGTTGCCGCTGTCGTAAAAGACGATCTCGCCCGGGGCCACATAGCCCAAGCGCTCCCGCGCCACAGCGGCGATGCGCTCAGGGTCGTCCTTTTGGGCGATGGCGGCGGACAGAGACTCGTTTTCCTGGCGCACCTTTTCGTTTTGCCGCTCCAGCGTCGCCTGTTGCGCCGTGAGTCCCCGCAGCTCGTTTTGGAGGTTGAGGTAGGTGGTCACCGTGGCCACCAGCAATATGAGGATGAGCAGCTTGGTCAGCATCCCCGCTCGCTTCACTCTCATACCAGCCTCGACCTCCTCTCTCTCGTCTTTTCTCTTTCGCGTTTCCAGACTTGGACCCAAGTTGCCCTATTATTGTAAACCAACTTCTCAAAAAAGAAAAGTGTTTTTTGCAAAATTTCCAAAATTTTTTTATTCCCCGGCCCAGCAGCCGCCACGGCGCGGTAAAAATCCGCCACAAAAAGCCGCCTACACGAAACAGCAGTCCCTCCGCACGCCGCACCAGCGGACTGAGCAGGGCAAAATAGGCCGCGGCCCCTAACACGCTGGCGCACAAGGCATAGACCTCTACCCTGCCCGCCGTGGCCGCCACGGTATAGCCCATAAAGGCGGCACAGACGGCGCACCAGAAAAGGCTGTCCACCACCGCCGCCCACACCCGGCTGCCCCGGCCCAGGCGAACGAGCCGCAGCAGGTCGTAAAAGGCCCCAAAGCACGCCCCCAGGCACAGCGCCCAGCCAAAGGCGACGGCCTGGGCCATGGGGACATTGCCCAGAGCCTCCTCCGGCGTCATCGGAACAGACGGCTCAGCAGACCGCCCCGGTCCTCCGGCGTGTCCTCATAGCTCAGCGAATCCACCGTGCCGTCCACCTTCAGCGCGCCTCCCTCCAGACTCAGGGTGCCAATGTGGAGCCCCTGGCCCCGGACGGTCAGCTCGCCCCGATTGGTTGACATAATGATTGTGCCCTCGTCGAAGCTCTCCACCTCCTCCACCCCGGTGATCTCCAAGCGGCCCCGGTCCAGCAGCGTGACCTTGTGGCTTCCCATCTGTACGGTGTTTTCCATATGCCTCGTCCCCTTTCGTGATGAGCCTATGACGACAGTGGGACAAATATGCCCTCTTGACATTTCCCGCCATTGTCGTCATAATATCGGCAAACCCTTTTGGAGGTAGACGGCATGGACAAGATCAAAGCATTTCTCAAACGCAAAAATATCGTATTCTCCGCAAAGCGCTACGGCATCGACGCCCTGGGGGCCATGGCCCAGGGGCTCTTTGCCTCGCTGCTCATCGGCACCATCCTCAACACCCTGGGCACCCAATTTGGCATCGGCTTTTTGACCGCCCAGGTCATCAAGATCAACGACGTGGGCTACACCGTGGGCGGGCTTTGCTCGTTCATGTCCGGCCCGGCCATGGCAGTGGCCATCGGCTACGCGCTGCAAGCGCCGCCGCTGGTGCTCTTTTCGCTGGTGACGGCAGGCTACGCCTGCAACGCTCTGGGCGGAGCGGGCGGCCCGCTGGCCGTCTTGTTCGTGGCCATCGTAGCTACCGAACTGGGCAAGGCGGTGAGCAAGGAGACCAAGGTCGATATTTTGGTCACTCCCATCGTCACCATCCTCTCCGGGGTAGGCCTGGCCTGGCTCATCGCGCCCCCAATCGGCGCGGTGGCCGACGCCTTCGGCCAGCTCATCATGCGCTCCACCGAGCTCCAGCCCTTCTGGATGGGGATGCTGGTCAGCGTGCTGGTGGGCATCGCCCTCACCCTGCCCATCTCCTCGGCGGCCATCTGCTCGGTGCTGGGCCTCACCGGCCTGGCCGGCGGCGCGGCGGTGGCGGGCTGCTGTGCCCAAATGGTAGGCTTCGCCGTGATGTCCTTCCGGGAGAACCGCTGGGGCGGCCTGGTGAGCCAGGGCATCGGCACCAGTATGCTCCAGATGCCCAACATCGTCAAGAATCCCCGGATCTGGCTGCCCCCTATCCTCACAAGCGCCATCACCGGGCCCCTGGCCACCTGCCTGTTCCGCCTGGAGATGAACGGCGCGCCCATCAATTCCGGCATGGGCACCTGCGGCTTCTGCGGCCAGCTGGGAGTCTGGACCGGCTGGGTCTCCCCCAGCGAGAAGGCCATTCTCAACGGTGCGCAAGCCATTACGCCCGCTGCCATGGACTGGGTGGGCCTGATCCTCATCTCCTTTGTCCTCCCCGCGGTGCTGACCTGGCTCTTTGGCCTGGCGCTGCGGAAGATCGGTTGGATCAAGGAGGGCGACCTGACCCTGGCCGCCTGAACTCTCCTTCCCAAAGACAAAAAGGACCGAGCCTTAGGCTCGGTCCTTTTGCATGATGTAAACTTATTTTCCTCAAGCCTCAGCGATGGCCTCGATCTCGCAGAGGACCCCCTTGGGAAGGTCGCGCACTGCCACGCAACTCCGGGCGGGCTTGCCGGGGAAGAACCGGGCGTAGACCTCGTTGAAGGCGGCAAAGTCGGCGATATCGGCCAGGAAGCAGGTGGTCTTGACCACCTTGTCCGCGCCCACGCCGGCGGCCTTCAAAATGGCGCAGACGTTTTTGCAGCTCTGCTCGGTCTGGGCGGCGATGCCCGCGGGAATGTCGCCGGTGGCGGGGTCCACGGGGATCTGGCCCGAAGTGAACACCAGCCCGGCAACGATCTGGGCCTGGGAGTAGGGTCCGATGGCAGCAGGGGCGTTTTCCGTGTGGATGGTTTGCATGGTGGTATTCCTCCTAAAAAATATTATGTAAACTTATGCGGCGACGGTCACATCCCGGACCCACTTGCCCGAGCGCAGACGCAGCCAGCCCACAACGCTCTTGACACCCTGCTCCAGGGCCTGGACCGAGTAGACCCAGAAAATGTCCAAGCGCAGTACCAGGCCCGCCAGGGCGGACAGCGGGATGGCCATGACCCACAAAAAGGCCAGGTCGATGACAGCGGCGGTGGTCACGTCTCCCCCGCCCCGCAAAACGCCCACGATATTGGTGGTATTGAACGAGCGCAGAGGCAGGGCGGCAAAGGTGACGGTGAGCATCATGGTGGTGATCTCCCCGGCCCGGTCAGAGAGCTGGAACAGCGGGTAGAGCCAGGGGGCCACCACAAAGCGGATCAGCGGCAGGGCGATCGCCCCCACCACCGCGCCCACCAGCACCGCCACGGTGTCCAGTACCCGTCCCAGTTCCCGCACCCGCTCTCGCTCACCGCTACCGATGGCCTGGCCGATGATAATGGAGGTGCTGCCCGCCACGGCGAAGATGGCCACGATGCAGATATTCTGCACGTTGCCCGCCAGGGAGTAGGCCGCCAGAATGGCCTGGGAGCCGTCCATATGGCCCATGATGGTGGGATAGAGGGCGGTGCCCAGACCCCAGAGGGTCTCGTTGAGGATCACGGGGGTCGCGTATCGGACATACTTTTTCACCATGGCCCAGCCCGGCCGGAAAAAGCGCGGGGGCTGGATGCGGTAGCGCTTGTTCCACACCGCGTGGGCCAGGGCCAGCAACAGCTGAACGCCCCGGGCGATCAGGGTGGCCAGCGCGGCTCCCTCTACGCCCATAGCGGGAAGGCCCAGCTTACCAAAAATGAGGACATAGTTGAGACAGACGTTGATCCCCATAGAGGCGGCCAGGATATACATACCGATCTTCGGATTTCCCATAGCCCGGTGGGCGGCGATGTAGACCTCGCTCAGCCCGCCGAAGAGGATGGAAAAGGCCACGATCCTGCCGTAGCGCGCGGCGATGGATACCACCGCCGGGTCGTTGCCAAAAAGGCCCATGAACCAGTTGGGGAAAAAGAACATCACGCAGCCAAACAAGGCGGTCAGCCCGCCCGCGGCATAGGCGCCGATGCCCAGCACCCGGTCGATGGAGTCCCGGTCCCCCTTGCCGTAGAACTGGCTAATGAGGACCATGGATCCGCTTTGTAGCCCGAAGATCATCAACTGCTCTACAAAGACAGGGATATTGGCCAGGGCTACCCCGGCCAGGGGCCCCTCCCCCAGGGTACCCACCATGAAGGTGTCGGCCAGGGCCAGGGACTCGGTGATGAGATTCTGCAAAACGATGGGCAGAGCCAGACGGGCCAGGTTCCTATAGAACCCGCGCCCTTGGCGCATATAGGAAAACATAACGGATACTCCTCGTTTGAAATCTACGACATACTGGTAAAAAGCAGGGTCTTGGCCTCGGACAAGCCCTGGGCCAGCGCGTCCACGTCCTCCTTGACGCTTCCCTTGCCCAGCGAGATCCGCAGGGCCCCGGTGAGCCAGGACTTTTCCAGCCCCAGAGCGGCGTAGACATGGCTGGCCTTGCCCTTGTGGCAGGCCGAGCCGGAGGAGAGGTAGACGCCCCGATCGCCCAAGAACCGCACCAGCACCTCACTCTTATAGCCCGGCAGAGTCAGAGCCAAAATGTGGGGCACATCGCCCCGGGAGATCACGCGCAGCTCGGGAATGGCGGCGCTCAGGGTCTCCACCGCGTAGTCCTGGAGCGCGCCAAGGCGCGCCAGCTCCGTCTTTTGGCCCTCCAGCCCCACCTCCACTGCCGCGCACAGCGCCGCAATGAGCACGGTGGACTCTGTGCCCGAGCGCATCCCCCGCTCCTGTCCGCCGCCCAGCAGCAAAGGCTTGAGCTTGCTCCCCTTCTTTAGGAACATCGCCCCCACACCCTTGGGCGCGCCCACCTTGTGTCCTGAGACGGTGAGGGCGTCCACCCCCAGGTCCCGGGCGGAGAAGGGCAGCTTCAAAAAGGCCTGGACCGCGTCGGTATGGAAGAAGATGTCCCTGTTGTACGCCTTGGCGGCAGCGCAACACTCCTTAACGGGCTGGAGCGTTCCCAGCTCGTTGTTCACCAGCATCACCGAGCAGAGCACCGTGTCCTCCCGGAGGGCGGCCTTGAAGTCCTCTACCCGAATATGTCCGGTGGCGTCCACCGGGAGATAGGTCACATCAAAGCCCTGGCCGGCCAGAGCCTTGACGGGCTCCAGTACCGCGGGATGCTCGATGGCTGTGGTGATGATATGGCCCTTTTTGCGCTGGCGCGCCCAGGCCACGGCCCAGTTATCCCCCTCGGTACCGCCGGAGGTAAAAAAGACCTCCTCGATCTGACAGCCCAGAGCGCCGGCCAGCACCCGGCGGCAGGCGGTCAGATCCTTGTCTGCGTCCAGGGCCGGCGGATATTGAGACGAAGGGTTATAAAACCGTTCCAGCGCGGCCTGGGCGGCCTGGGCGGCCTGGGGCAGGACCGGCGCGGTGGCGGCATAGTCCAAATAATGTGTCATGGATGGCGCTCCTTGGCAAGAAAATGCAATATAGCTTTAGTATAGCAAGGCGTTTGCGAAAAAGCAAGACCCGGCGCGGCTCTGACAGTCCGCACCGGGTCTTGGCAACGTTGACAAATACCATCCTTAGCCCTGGGGGATGCCCTCGGGGGACACGGCCTCCGGTACTGGGGGCAGCACCGGCGTTTCGCTCTGGGTCGGCGGCTCGGGACTGGGCTGTGTGCTGGGTGTGGGCTCGGCCGTAGGCTCGCCAGAAGGCTCGGCCGTAGGCCCAACGGAGGGCTCGGTGGAGGGCCCGGGCGCGGGGGTCTGGGCCGGGTCTTCCGTCTGCCCGGCATTGGGGTCGGCAGAGGGCTGGGGCAGCATAGGCTCGCCGGTGACGGGGTCGGTAATGACCGCGCCGGTGTTGGGGTCCACCAGGAAGCCCGTCATAGGATCAACAATGGGGGCGTTGGGATCGGTCACTGGGGCCACACTGCCGTCGGGCGCGCCGTCCAGCGGGTTATAGGCTACGATCTTGTCGCCGGGGCGGTAGGTATCGGTGCTGACCAGGGTGCGGCTGCGCAGGGTGCCGTCGCCATTATAGATGTTCTTGTAGACCTGGACCTTCTTGCCGGTGTGGGCGCCCTGCAGGACCTTGGTAGTACCCTGGGGCACGGTCTCGTCGGGCTCATATTTCACCCCCGCGGGGGTGGTGGACAGCCGCACGCTCTCCATCTTCACATAGCTGTCATCGGTCTTGGTGCCGTAGATACGCACGGTGAGCACCCGGTTTTCAATGGAGGTGACCACCTTGATGGGGTAGGGGGTGCTATTGGCAAAAACATAGTCCAGATTGGGCCAGCTCACGGTGGCGTCCATACCGTCGGGCATATAGGAGACGGTATAGCGGTGATTGGCGCGCTGCACGATCTCCAGATCGGCGTTCAGACAGGCCAGATACAGCGTGGACGAGGGCTGGCAAACGCCGCCGCCCACCATGTCCTCAATACCCTTGGCGGTGTAGCCGGAGGCCTTGCGGTAGCCCTTGGCGGCGGTGCGCTGGCCGGTGGTCTTGTTGTAGCTCATCTGCTCGCCGGGGAGCAGGATCACGCCGTTGCAGGCCTCGGCGGCCAGCTTCACGTTGCCCACCCGGTTGGCGTCACCGGAGATCTTGCTGGTGCCCTCGCCCAGCAGGTCCCGGAACAGACTGGCGCGCAGGTCCAGGGTGGTGATCTCGGGCGCCGTCACCTCCAAGGGCAAACGCACCGTCTCGCCCTCGGCGGCGGCGTCAAAGAGCCGCTGGGCCTCCTGGACGTCGGACAGCAGCAGCCCCAGCTTGTGAGGAACGACCTCGTTGGTCTCCACATCCAGCGTGGCGTTCTCCGGCTCCCGGTCCACCTCCCGCTTCAGCTCGGCAAGGGTGGTGGCGGCAGGCGGCTGGGTATCGACCCGGGCGGTAACGGCGCTCTGGCCCTCCTCCAACGCCTTGGCAATGTCTGCCAGAAGCTGGGCCTGATCCACGCTCTGGCCCGTGCGGCCCCGGTGGAGCACCAGCTCCGCGCTGTCCTCGGTCTCGGCGATCTCCCAACTGCTATCCTCCACCGGCCGGTCTGTGGCCATGGATACGTCATGATGGAATTGCTCCAGGTAATCCGACTGAGGCACCACCACCTGGCAGTGGAGCTGGGTCTCCTTGCCCAAAAGGCCGGCCAGGTAGTTCCAGCCGCCGGCAAAGAAGTTGCCCTTGCCGGCCTGGAGCGCGGCCTGGCCGTCTCCTTCTACGGTGACGCCCGCTTTTTTCGCGGAGAACATCACCGTCTTGTCTCCCACGTGGACGGGAAGCTCCACCGTTTCATAACGGTTCCTGGCCTCCTCCTCCAACTTCTGGGCCGCCTCCTCTACGGTAAGGCCGCTCAGGTCCACCTGGCCCATGTAGGTGCCGGGGATGACCCGGTTGCCCGAGGCGTAGGCGCACAGGCCCAGATAGCCTCCGATCAGCAGCGCCGCCACCACGCACACCGCGGTGATGGCGATCTTGCCGGTTTTGCTTATGCCCTTTTTCTCCGCGATACGGCGGCCCTTCTCCGGCGTCTTCTCTTCCACGCTTCCACGCTCCATCTCCGCAGGGGCCAGCCGCGCGGGCCCACTGCTCCATGATTAGATTTGTTTATTATAGTGGACTGCTATTAAAAAAGCAACAACAAAATGGTAACAACCACGCCGTTTTTTCCCACTTTGAGCAGGTTAGGTCGGCGGAAAAGCCCTTTACTTTTTTTCATCGTGGGTGTATGATGTATGTGTATACGCTCAGGCGAGGAGAGAGGACCCATGTCGGAGTATCACTACAATTACAGCCAAAGCGGCCCTGGCCGCAACGGCCGAAACGGCGGCAGCTTCATCGAGATGCTGCTGGATATGGTGCTGTCTGTCATTATGGTCATCCCCTCGCTGATCGCCACGGTGATGGGCAAGGTGGCAAGCGCTCTGTCCGAGGATCGCGCCGCCCGACCCGGCCCCAGCCAGGCTACCGGGCAGACCGCCGGCGGGAGCGCCCCCAACTCCAATCTTCACAAGGTCCAACGCCCCAGCGCCTCCGCTCCCGCCTCTCCCCAGCCGGAGAAAAAGCCGGAGACGCCAGAGGTCAAGCGGGGCGTGAAGGCCACTGCGGGCCGGGGCCTGATGGTCCTGGGCAGCGTTCTCACCGGGCTATTTGGTCTGCCTTTGCTCATCTTAGCGCTGGTGGACGCCCCCACCGTGGCTCTGGCCCCGGTAGGCGTCTTTGCCGGCATAGGCGTGCTGACGCTGTGGGGTGGTCTGCGCCGCCGGAAAAAGGCCCGGCTCTACCTCAAATACCTGGGCCTCATCGGTCGGCGCCAGTCGGTGAGCCTGACTACCCTGGCCAAGGCCGCCGGGCGCAGCCATAAAAAGGTCTGCCGGGAGCTGCAGGATATGCTGGACCAGGGTATCCTGCCCGCGGGCTACCTGGATCTGGCCGCCGACCAGCTGGTCCTCTCCGCCCAGGGCATTGCCGACAAGCCCGCCCAGGAGCCCGCCCGGCCCAAGCCGGAGGATGAAAACGACATCCTGCGGCAGATCCGGGAAGTCAACGACTCCATTCCCGACCCGGTGATGAGCGCCAAGATCGACCGCATCGGTGAAATCACCGGCAAGATCCTGGACTACCAGCGGAAGAATCCGGGCAAGGCCAGCCAGCTCCGAAGCTTTCTGAACTATTATCTCCCCACCACCCTGAAGATCCTTCGGGCCTACGCCCAACTCGATAAGCAGGGCGTGGAGGGGAAAAACATCTCCGCCGCCAAGCAGCGTATCGAGGGCATGATGGACAAGGTGGTGGAAGGTTTTGAAAAGCAGCTGGACCGTCTGTTTCAAGACGACGCCCTGGACATCACCAGCGACGTGGCTGTCTTGGAGCAGATGCTGGACAAGGACGGTCTGGGCGACCAGGGCTTTACCCTGGAGCTGTAAAGCCAAAAAGGAAAAAGCAGGCCCGCTCCTCTGGGAGCGGGCCTGCTTGCTTTTGTCCGATCATTTGCCGTCCATATACCGCATCATGGAGATGGCCGCCTGCTTGGCGCCCTCCACGGCGTGGACCACCGTCTTGGGCCCGGTGACCACATCCCCCGCGGCGAAGACGCCCTCCCGGGTGGTCATGTGGTTCTCGTCCACCACCAAAAGGCCCCGGTCATTGCCCTCCAGGTGGTAGGTGGACTGGATGAGCTTGTCCTTGGGCATCTGGCTGACGGCAATGACCACGGAGGTAGCCGGCATCAGCGTCTCGTCGTCGGCAAAGCCGGTGACGTTGCCGTCGTCGTCGAAGAGGACGCTGCGGAACCAGGGGCCCTCCTCGGTGATCTTGGTGATGGACTTGCCGAAGACGAACTCCGCGCCGTCCAGCCGGGCATAGGACATCTCATGCTCGCTGGCGGTGGCGGTCATGGAGTTGGACACCAGCGTCACCGTCTGGGCTCCGCCCCGGAAGGCCGTCCGGGCCACGTCCATGGCCACGTTGCCCATGCCGATGACCACCACGTTGGTCCCCAGGTCATGGTGGGAGGGGTTTTCCAGGTAGGAGATGCCGAAGTGGACGTGGGCCAGGCTCTCACCCTCGATGCCCAGAGTCCGGGGCCGCCAGGTGCCCGTGCCCACAAAAATGGAGGAGTAGCCGTCCCGGAAGAGATCCTCGATCTTCAACGCGCCGCCGATGGTGGTGTTGGGCCGGACCTTTATACCAAGGCCCAGGAGCAGCTTCTTATAGCGTACGAAGACGGGATGACCCAACCGGAACTCAGGGATGCCGTACTGGGTCATGCCGCCGATCATGTCCTTGCGCTCAAAGATGGTCACGTCGTAGCCGTTCCGGGCCAGCACGATGGCCGCCGTCATCCCCGCCGGGCCGCAGCCGATGACGGCCACGCTCTTGCCGTTAGGCTCCTTGCGGTCGTAGCTCATGCGGGCTAAGTACGCGTCTGAGATGAACTTTTCGATCTCAAAAAACTGCACCGGCGTGCCCTTTTTCCCCAGCACGCAGTGACCGTAACACTGGGAACCGTGGTCGCAGACGGTGGCGCAGATAAAGCTCAGGGGGTTGTTGGCAAAGAGCATCTCCCCCGCCTCCATGATCTTCCGCTCCTTAAAGAGCTGGATGACCTGAGGGATGGGCGTTGCGATGGGGCAGCCCTTCTGGCACATGGGCACCTTGCAGTTCAGGCAGCGGGCAGCTTCGTTTTCAATATGCAAACTCATGGAAATCAGCCTCCTTTTATGTGGGAAAAGAGGGCAAACGCCCTGAGAATCAATATTGGTATTATACCACGTCTTTCCCAGTTGTGGAAGTACCTATGCCCAAATTCTCCGCAAAATTTTCCCTTTGTGGTTGACGAACGCGGTTGGAGGATGTAGAATAGAAAAGAAGAATTATGTTACCCTGTTGGGAACTGTCCAAAACACTTTTAGGAGGCGGTTTTTATGGCTACGGCCCGAACAGAGCTTATCCACTGCGACAACTGCGGCGAGGATTACGCCGCCACCTACCGCCGTTGTCCCTTTTGCGACGCCAAGCCCGGCCAGCGCTTTGACTATGACGACGAGCCGGACTACGAAGAGCCTTTTGACGAAGACGACGGACTGATCGCCTCCTCCCAGGGCGGCAAACGTCTGGCGGGGGGCGCGCCCCGCAGGGGTAATGGCCGCGGGCCTCGCTTCTGGCTGCGCATCGCCCTCTACGCTTTGACCTCGATCGTCATCCTGGCCGCCATCTGGATCCTCTGCACCTACATCTTCCCCAAGTTCTTCCCCCCCAAGGACGCCCAGTCCTCTCCCTCCCCCTCCGATATGGTGACTACTGAGCCCTCCTTGTCCCCCTCGCCCTCGGCCGCTCCCGCCACCGAAGACCCCAATGGCGGCCTGGAGCCCCTGCCCGTGGTGGGCGCCACCGACGACCCCTTGGGTCTGGACAATCCCGACCTTCCGCCCGTGGAGCCCGACCCCATCTCCAGCCGCGCGCCGGTAGCCGCCCCGTCCCCCACCCCTGCTGTGGCGGCGACGGCCACCCCCGCTCCCTCGGCCAGCTTGAAGCTCAGCAGTTTGGACTTTACCCTCTCGCCTAAGTACCCTACCTATCAGATGGAGATCCAGGGCGTAGGCCGGGCCCAGGCCACCTATGAGATGGCCAACACCAACGTGGCCACCGTCTCGTCAAATGGCCTCATCACCGCCGTGGCCAACGGCAACACCAAGCTCACCGTCACCGACCAAAACGGCAACTCCGCCACCGCCATCGTCCGGGTCAGCGGTATGGGCGCCGCCGCTACCCAAGCGCCCGCCGGCTCTGATCCCAGCCCCGCCGCCTCCCAGACGCCCAGCACCGGCGAGGCCAAGCTCAGCAGCACCGACTTCACCATCAATGCCACCTACCCTGACCCCGTGCGCCTGAAGGTGTCCGGCGGCCAGGCCACCGGCTGGAGCTCCAGCGACGGCAACGTGGCCACCGTGTCGGAAAACGGCACCGTCACCGGCGTGGGCAACGGCACCGCCAAGATCACCTGCACCCTGCAAAGCGGTGAAAAGCTCACCTGCACCGTCCGGGTCTCCGGCAAGTAATTCCCCCCTCTTTCCCCTGCCCGCCAAGGCCGGCAGGGGAAATTTTTTCGCGTTGGGACTTGCTTTTTTCATAAAGATATGGTAGACTGATGTAAAATCAAACATTCGTTCGTCTTTTAAAAGGAGCTTTGCCCATGTCCAAGTGTAAGGAAAACTGCCCAAAATTCAAGACCATGTGCGGCGGCCAGGCCCTCATCGAAGGGATCATGATGCGAGGCCCGGAAAAGGAGGCCATCGTGGTCCGCAAACCGGACGGCGAGCTGGAGGTCAAGGTGGAGCCGTTGAAGCTGGTCAAGACCCGCCACCCCTGGATGGGCTGGCCGCTGATCCGGGGCCCCATCAACTTTGTAGACTCCATGGTCCACGGCGTGAAGGCCCTGATGTACTCCGCGGAGTTCTACCCCGAGGAGGAAGAGGAGGAGAGCGAAAAAGTCAAGGTCCGGCGGGAAAAGCGAGAGCAAAAGCGCCGGGAAAAAGCCGCGAAAAAGGGTAAGCCCCTGCCTGAAAATGAGGAAAAGGACGGCAGCCTCAGCGAAAAGGCCATGGCCGCGGTGGTCACCGTCTCGGTGATCCTGGGCCTGGGCTTTTCCATCCTGCTCTTTTTCATCCTACCCACCCTCATCACCGGCTTTTTGACCCGCTGGGTCCAGAGCCGCCTGGTCCTCAGCCTCATCGAGGGCGCCGTGCGGATGGTCATCTTCCTGGCCTACATCATCCTCACCTCCAAGCTCAAGGATATGCAGCGGGTCTACCGCTACCACGGCGCGGAGCACCAGACCATCTTCTGCTACGAGCACGGTCTCCCTCTGACGGTGGAGAACGTCCGCAAGATGCCCCGGCACCATCCCCGCTGCGGCACCAGCTTCCTCTTTGTCATCATGGCCGTGGCCATTCTGGTCCACGCTGTGCTGGGTGTAGGCTGGGACAACACCTGGCTGCGCCTGGCCGTGCGGCTTTTGTCCCTGCCCGTCATCGTGGCCATCACCTATGAGCTCAACCGCTTCGTGGGCCGTCACGACAACGCTTTCACCCGCATCCTTACCGCCCCGGGCCTGTGGCTGCAAAACTGGACCACCTCGGAGCCTGACGATACCATGATCGAAGTAGGCATCCGCGCCCTCAGCGAAGTCTTACCTGAAGAAAAAGGGTCCGACGCGTGGTAATTTGAGAAGCGCGACCCATAGGCGCGCCGCCGGGCTTGGAGCCACCCGCACGGCAAAAACAGGCGAACGCCAAAAGGCGTGAGCGGCATTTTGCCAAGGGCGGCGAAAGAACCGGCGGGAAGCGCGCCCAATGGGAGCGTGACAGCGAGGTGATCCTAATGGCCGCCACCTACAACACTCTATACCTGGACGCCCGCCGGACCCTCAAGGCCGCCGGCAGCGGCAACGCCCAGCTGGAGGCCCTGGAGCTTTTATGCTTCGCCTCGGATAAGACCCGGGATCAGCTCTACCGGGATATGTCCCTCTATGCCGCCGCCGCGGTGGAGGAGCGTTTCCGGGCGTTGATGGACCGCCGCCTTCAAGGAGAACCTGTGGCCTATCTCATCGGCGAATGGGAATTCTATGGCCTGCCTCTGGACATCTCGCCGGAGGTCCTCATCCCCCGGGAGGACACCGAGGTCCTGGTCCGCCAGGCCCTGGAGCGGATGGAGACCATGACCGGCCAGCTCCGGGCGCTGGACCTCTGCGCCGGCAGCGGCTGCGTGGGCCTGGCCCTGGCCAAGCACTGCCCCAGCGCTCAGGTACTGCTGGCCGACGTCTCTGACGGCGCGCTGCGGATCTCACGGCAAAACATTCGCCGCAACGGCCTGGAAAGCCGGGTCTCCACCTGCCATGCCGACGCGCTGGAAAAGCCTCCTAAGGCTCTGTGGGACTTTGACGTCATCGTCTCCAACCCGCCCTACATCCCCTCCGGCGACATTGCCGGCCTGGACGACTCCGTCCAGCTCTACGAGCCCCATCTGGCTCTGGACGGCGGGGCGGACGGCCTGGACTTCTACCGCGCCATCACCGAGAAGTGGACCGCCTCCCTCCGGCTGGGCGGCTGGCTCCTCTGCGAGGTGGGCGTCGGGCAGTCTGACGCAGTAGAAAAGCTCTTTATGCGCGCCGGGCTTCAGGACATCCACACCTATGCCGACACCGCTGGCATCTGGCGAGTGGTGGAGGGAAGAGCAGACGGATAAAACGCTAAAAAATAAGGGAAACAGAGAGGAACATGAACATGGCTGACAAGAAAAAGACCGTCCCCACCGCCGCGCCGGCCTCTGACCGCAAAAAGGCCCTGGAGACCGCCATCGCCCAGATCGAGAAGGACTACGGCAAGGGCTCGATCATGCGCCTGGGCGAAAATGAGCACGTGGTGGTGGACGCCATCCCCACCGGCTCTTTGAGCCTGGACCTGGCTTTGGGCATCGGCGGCGTTCCCAAGGGCCGCATCATCGAGATCTACGGCCCTGAGTCCTCGGGCAAGACCACCCTGGCCCTCCATATTGTAGCCGAGAGCCAGAAGCAGGGCGGCGAGGTGGCCTATATCGACGCCGAGCACGCCATGGACCCCAGCTACGCCCGCGCTCTTGGGGTGGACATCGACTCCATGCTCATCTCCCAGCCCGACACCGGCGAGGACGCGCTGCAGATCGTAGAGATGCTGGTGCGCTCCGGCGCGGTAGACGTGGTGGTGGTGGACTCTGTGGCCGCGCTGGTGCCCCGGGCTGAGATCGAGGGCGACATGGGCGACAGCCACGTGGGCCTACTGGCCCGACTCATGAGCCAGGCCCTTCGCAAGCTGGCCGGCTCCATCGCCAAGACCAACTGCATCGTCATCTTTATCAACCAGCTTCGGGAAAAGGTGGGCGTGGTCTACGGCAATCCCGAGGTCACCACTGGCGGTCGGGCTTTGAAATTCTACGCCTCTGTCCGTATCGATGTGCGCCGGGTGGAGAGCCTGAAAGTGGCCGGCGAGGTGGTGGGCAACCACACTCGGGCCAAGGTGGTCAAAAACAAGGTGGCCCCTCCCTTCAAGCAGGCCGAGTTCGACATCATGTACGGCGAGGGCATCTCCAAAGTGGGCGAGATCCTGGACCTGGGCGTCCAGCTGGACCTGGTCCAAAAGTCCGGCTCCTGGTTCGCCATGGGCGAAAAGCGCATCGGCCAGGGCCGGGACGCCGCCAAGCAGTACCTCAAGGATAACCCTGACGAGTGCGCCGCTTTGGAAGCGGAGATCCGTAAAAACGCCTATAAGCTCATGACGGCCCAGGAAAAGGTGGCCGCTAAGGCCGCCGGCCGGGCCGTGGACGTGTCCGCCGACGACTTTGAAGACGGCGAAGAGGACGAATGAAGATCGTCTCTCTTGTCCCCTCTCAAAAGGTCCAGGGCCGCTGGCTTTTGACCTTTGAAGACGGGACAAAGCTGAAACTCACCGACCGGGAGATGGTGGACTTCTCCCTCTACTCTGGGCTGGACGTGCCCCAGGCCGCTCTGGAACAACTCCAGGACGCCGCCAACGCATCCCGATGCCGCCGCCGGGCAGTCAATATTCTCTCCGCCCGGCCTCTGAGCCGCGCGGAGCTGGAAAAGCGTCTGGCGGAAAAGGGAGAAAGCCCCGAGCACGCCGCTCAGGCCTGCGATGAGCTGGAACGGCTGGGTTACTTAGACGACGAACAGTACGCCAAGACGCTGGCTCAATATTATGTAAACCGAGGCTACGGACCCCGCAAGATCCGGGATGAGCTCTACCGCCGGGGCGTGCCCAGGGAATACTGGGACAGCGCCCTGGGCGACCTGGAGCCGGATACCGGGGCCATAGACCGCTTTGTGGCCTCCCGACTGGGTCGGGTGGAATGTCCCGACCGCAAGGATCTCAAGCGCGTCAACGACGCCCTGGCGCGCCGGGGCTACGCCTGGAACGATATCTCCGCCGCCCTGCGGCGATATACAGACAACTTAGAGGAGGACTGATCCCTTGAACATCGCCTTTCTCTCCCTTGGCTGCGCCAAAAACCTGGTAAACACCGAGCAGATGATGGCCCTCTGCGCCGCTCAGGGCTGGAATGTTACCACCCAGCCTCAGGGCGCGGACGTGGCCGTTTTGAACACCTGCGGCTTTATTGAAAGCGCCAAAAGCGAGGCTATCGACCACATCCTGGCCCTGGCCCAGCTCAAGGACCAGGGTCTGCTTGGCAAGCTGCTGGTGGCGGGCTGCCTGAGCCAGCGCTACCAAGACGAGATGCTGGAGGAGCTTCCTGAGATCGACGGGTTGCTGGGTACAGGGAGCTATACCGACATCGTCGAGGCGGTCAAGGCCGTGATGGACGGCGACTGTCCCACCTATTTCGGCGACATCCACCACACCATCGAGGATGGCCAGCGGCTGGTGACCAAGCCCCTCTACTCCGCCTACCTCAAGATCGCCGAGGGCTGCGACAACCACTGCGCCTACTGCGTCATTCCCTCCCTCCGGGGCCGCTACCGCTCCCGGGAGATGGACTCTCTGCTCTCCGAGGCCCGGTCCCTGGCGGACCAGGGCGTGAAGGAGCTGATCGTCGTCGCCCAGGACATCACCCGCTACGGTCTGGACCTGGACGGCAAACGTCAACTGCCCCAGCTGTTGATAGAATTATGCAAACTTCCCTTTCACTGGATCCGCCTTCACTACCTCTACCCCGACGAGTTCACCGATGAGCTGATCGACGTCATCGCCAACCAGCCCAAGATCGTCAAGTATCTGGACATCCCCATCCAGCACGTCAACGACGCCATTCTAAAGCGCATGAACCGCCGGGGCACCAAGGCGGAGATCGAGGCGCTGTTTGCCAAGCTCCGCTCCCGGATCCCCGGCCTTGTGATTCGCACCAGTATCATTACGGGCCTGCCCGGCGAGGGAGAGGCCGAGTTCGAGGAGCTGTGCGATTTCCTCAGAAAGGCCCAGCTGGAGCGGGCCGGCGTCTTCCCCTTCTCTCCCGAGGAGGGCACCCCCGCCTTTGATATGGCTGACCGTGTGGACGCCGAAACCGCCCAGCGCAGAGCGGAATTGCTGGTGGACTTGCAAAGTAGGGTCATGGACGTGTATAATGAGAGAAGACTGGGTACGGTCATGGAGGTCCTATGCGAGGGCTTCGACCCCGCCCAGGGCTGTTACGCGGGCCGGACCTACGCCGACTCCGCCGATGTGGACGGCCACGTTACCTTCACCGCCGCGGGAACCGTGGCGGCGGGCAGCTTTGTAAACGTGCGCGTCACCGGCGTGGAAAACGGCAATCTCACCGGCGAAGTGGAGGAGTGAGACCATGAACCTGCCAAACAAGCTGTCCTTTCTGCGGGTGCTGTTGATCCCGGTGTTTCTTTTGTTTGTGTACCTGGCCTTCCCCGGGCATATGTACGCGGCGCTGGCGGTGTTCGTCCTGGCCAGCCTCACCGATCTGGCCGACGGCATCATTGCCCGCAAGCACCACCTGGTCACCGACTTTGGCAAGTTCCTGGACCCCTTGGCCGACAAGGTGCTGGTGATGGCAGCCATGCTGTGGTTTGTAGAGGCCGGTCGGATGCCCGCATGGTGTATGCTGCTGGTGGTGGCCCGGGAATTCGCTGTCACCGCGCTGCGGCTGGTGGCGGTGGGCAAGGGCCGGGTGATCGCGGCAGCCTGGTCGGGCAAGATCAAGACCGCCTCCACCATGATCGGTATTTGCCTGATGCTGGCAGCCACCGAGCTCCCCTTCCTGGCCCCGGAGGCCGTACATATCCTGGATATCATCTGCGTGGCGGTCATCGTAGTCACCACGGTATACTCCGGCGTGGAGTACTTCGTCCGAAACCGGGACGCCTTCTCCGGCGCCATGTGAGCTCACTTAAAATGAAACGCCCGGGATCCTTCGGATCCCGGGCGTTTTTCATGTCCCTTTCCGTCTGGTCAGACCGTGCGGGTACGGCCGTCACAGAGCGACGCCACGTCCTCCGGCCGCTCCAGCAGATGGGTACACGTCTGCGGCTCCTGGGCCCCCCAAAGAGCCAGCCCTGATGCCGCGCCCGCGGCAGCGGCGCACTGCATATCATAGGCACTGTCGCCGATGAAGAGGACCTGCTCCGGCGCGCAGCCGGCCAGGGCCATGTAGCGAAGCAAGGGGTCGGGATGGGGCTTATGGCGCGGGGTATCGTCAGCGGTGATGATGTGCTGAAAATACGGGGCGATGGAGCAGAGAATGGGGTCGACCTCCACCTCGGCCCGGGTGCGGGAGGTGACTACGCCCAGGCCGCACCCGGCCTGGGTGAGCCGGTCCAGCAGCGCTTCTATGCCGTCATAGAGTCTGTTGTGGTCGGTATATTTGCAAAGGGTCTCTTCCCACTGCCGCAGGGCGGCGTGTGGGTCGGCAAAGCCCAGCTGGAGGGCGGCGTCCAGGCCGGTAATGCCAAAGTACTGACCCAGGTCCTCCATGGAGCGGACCTGGCCGGTCAGCTCCTGCAGGACCTCCTGGAGGGAGCGCATATTGGAGTAAAACGTGTCGATCAGGGTGCCGTCTACGTCAAAGACGATATGCGAATAGCCCATGTCACACCTCGAAATCCATGGTCAGGGTCCAGGTCTTGCTCTGGCCGGGGGCCAGGGCGGACGTGCCGGGCCGGGCAAAGAGGTCGTGGCTCTGGCCCACAAAGCCGTCCCAGGGCTCGACGCACACAAAGCCGGGCACGCCGGGCTTGCTCCAGAGAAGGGTGGTAAAAAACCCGGCGGTGGCCACCTGGATGTACCGGCCCGACGGGGTATGCTCTAATCGGCACCAGTCGCCGGTATCGTCCACCGGGAAGGAATCGTTGTCAAAAAGGTGCTCCTCCAGGGCGATCACCTTGCCGCTTTGAAAATGAAAGGCATACTCTGTGAGCGCGCTCCCCGCCACAAAGGGCACCCGGAAGGCCGGGTGGAAGCCCAGCTGGACGGGCATGGGCCGGTCAGAGCGGTTGGCGGCGGTACAGATGGTCTGGACTCGCTTGCCCGAGAGTTTGTGGACGGTCTGGAAGGTAAAGGGCCAGGGCCAGGTCTCGTCGCCGGGATGGTCCATGGAAAAGGTAACGGTATCCGGGCTTTGGCCAGTCAGGACATGCTCCACGTCCCGGACAAAGCCGTGGCGGGTCGCGGCCTGATGGCGGCTGCCGTCCAGCTCGTACCAGCCCTCCTGAACATTGCCACACCAGGGAAAGCACACCGGCGCCCGGGAGGGCCACACGGCGGGATCGCCGCCCCAGAGCAGCTCCTGGCCGCCTTGCTTGGTGACGGCGTGGAGCAGGCCGCCGTGGGTCTGGACAGTCAGGGTCAAATAGTCGTTTTTCACGCTGTATTCCATGCCAAAGCCCCCTTATTTCGATCCCCATAAGCGCGCGTTTCGCTGCGCCGGCTGGGTAAAATCAGTGTAGCATGGCCCGGAAAAAAATGCAAGGCCAACCCTCCGGCCAGCGGATAAGAAGGCCCCTCCGCGCTTGGCGCGGAGGGGCTTTGGGTCATGCTGGGGTCAGGGTCTTGTCTCTGGGAAAAACGCCTCGCGTGGGCCGCATGGCGTGTTGGATCACAGCAGCTTCTTCAGCTCGTCGAACACGAACTGGACCTTGGGTCCGACGATGACCTGGACCGCGGTCTTGGAGGGACGGATGACGCCGGAGATGCCGGCGGACTTGATCTTTTTCTCGTCCACCAGCAAAGAGTCCTTGACCTCCATGCGAAGACGGGTGATGCAGTGATCGGCCTCGGCGATATTCTCCGCGCCGCCCAGGCCCTCCAGAATGGTCTTGGCAATGGCGGTATAGTCGTCGTTGGCCAGCTCCACCTTCATCTCGGCCTCGGTGTCGTCGTCTTCACGGCCAGGGGTCTTCAGGTCCCACTTCTTGATGGCGAAGTAGAACACCAGGAAGAACACAGCGAAGGCGGCGATGGCCATGGGGATCATGACCCAGTAGTTGTTGGCCGCGGGCAAAGACGCGCCAAACAGCAGGTCGGTGGCGCCGGCGGAGAAGCAGAAGCCGGCCCGGAAGCCCAGAGCCACGGTGATCATGGCGAAGACGGCGTAGAGCAGAGCGTAGACCACGTACAGCGGGAAGGCCAGGAACATAAAGGCGAATTCGAAGGGCTCGGTGACGCCGCAGATGAACGCGCAGATGGCAGCGGAGCCCACGATGCCGATGGCGTACTTACGCTTCTTGGTCTTGGCGGTGAGGATCATGGCCAGGGCCGCGCCGGGAATACCGAACATCATGCTGGGGAAGAAGCCGGCCATGTACTGACCCACGGACCAGGAGATCTCCTGACCCATCAGCTCCTTGGCGATAATGCCGCTCTGGCCGCCCCAATAGGCGGACAGGTCGCCCAGGCCGATGGTGTCGAACCAGAAGACGTTGTTCACCGCGTGGTGGAGGCCGGTGGGGATGAGCAGACGGTTGAGGAAGGTGTAGATACCAACGCCCACAACGTCCAGCTTGGCCACGGTGGAGCCGATCCAAACCAGAGCGCTGAAGATGATGGGCCACGCGAACAGCAGCACCACAGACACCAGGATGGACACAACGCCGGTGACGATGGCCACCGAGCGCTTGCCCGAGAAGAAGGCCAGGAAGTCAGGCAGCTTGGTGCCCCGGAACTTGTTGTAGCACATGGCGCCAATGATACCGGCCAGGATACCGATGAAGGGGTTGGCGATCTTGCTGTACGCCACGCCCCAGGTCTCGTTCTCCACCAGCTTGGGAATGATGGCCCCGGCATTGCCCACCAGGGTGGTCATCATCAGCCAGCTGACCAGAGCGGCCACGCCGCCGGTGCCGTCGTTGTCCTTAGAAAGGCCAACGCCCACACCGATCGCGAACAGGATGGCCATGTTGTCGATGATGGCGCCGCCAGCCTTGACCAAGAACAGGCCGATGGCGTAGGCAACGCCCTCTGTGGCGGCCCCAGGCACGCCCATAACGCCGGGAGCGATGGCGTAGCCGATGCCCATGAGGATACCGCAGATGGGGAGCACCGCGACAGGCAACATCAAGGCCTTACCTAGCTTTTGCAGTCGTTTCATCATAATAGGTCTCTCCTCCTTTTCAAAGTGAGAACGCAGTTGCTATGGTCCTATCTTTTCCCGCCGTCGGCCCACAACGGCTATGGAAAACAAGTTGGGAAGCCCCCGACGGGGACTTACAGATTTTCCTTCAAAAAGTCCTGGAGCCCGGCCACGGCGGCATCCTCGTCGGGGCCGTCGCAGGTGAAGGAAAGGGTGTCTCCGGCCTTGGCGGCCATGCGCATCACAGCCATGAGGCGCTTGCAGTCGGCCTCGCCCTTGGGGGCCTTGACCTGGATGGCGCACTGATAGCCGGCGGCGGCTTTGGCCAGCAGTCCGGCGGGCCGGGCGTGGAGACCCAGAGGGTCTTGGATCACGTGGTCGAAGGTTTTCATAGATCAAACGGCTCCTCTCATGATTTCGTCAGGGTCAAAAGCGCGTCGCCGTGGGTAAGCGTCCCCAGCTGGGGCGTCACAGCGGCGAAGTCGGCGGTGTTGCACACCACCACAGGGGTGATGACGTCGTAGCCCGCGGCGGCGATAGCGGCGGGGTCAAACTCCAAAATAAGCTGGCCCAGCTTGACCTTATCGCCGTTTTGGACGTGGGCGGTGTAGTGCTCGCCCTTGAGTTTGACGGTGTCCAGCCCCACGTGGATGAGCAGCTCCACGCCGTCGTCGGAGATCAGGTTGACGGCGTGGCCGGTCTCAAACATCATGTCCACGGTGCCGTCAAAGGGTGCGTACACCTTGCCCTCCGTGGGACGGATGGCAGCCCCCTTGCCTAAGATCTCCTCGCCAAAGGTGGGGTCGCTGACCTCGCTGAGGGGCACGGCCTCTCCGGTGACGGGGGCGGCCACGGAAATGTGATCGTTCTTGCCGCCGAAGAGTTTGTCAAAAATACCCATGGGAAACGCTCCTCTCTTCTTATAGGATCATATGATGGTAGCACGTCATTTTTGTTATGCTGCGCATAACAAAAAGCGGGTACCCGCTTTGGGGTCAAGAACTTTCTTTACTTAGCCGGGACCTCCTGACCGCCCAGGTAGACCTTCTGGCGGCAAAGCTGGGCGTCGCACACCACAAAGTCGGCCAGCTTGCCGTTTTCGATGGAGCCGCGCTCGGCCAGAGCGCCGATCTCATGGGCCGGGTTCCAGGTGGCGGCCCGGACGGCCTGGCAAGCCGGAATACCGAAAGAGACGGCGGTGGTCATGCAGTCGTAGAGGTTGGTGGCCGAGCCCGCGATGGTGCCGTCGGCCAGGGTGGCCATGCGGCCCTTGAGGAAGACCTTTTGCCCGCCCAGCTCCGATTCCCCCTCTGGCATCCCACAGGCCCGCATGGAATCGGAGATCAGGCAGATACGCTCCGGGAAGAGCTTGAAGGCCATCCGAACGGCGCTTGGGTGGGAGTGGACGCCGTCACAGATCAGTTCGGCCATGACGTTTTCCCGCTCGGAGGCCGCGCCGATGGGACCGGGCTGGCGGTGGTGGATGCCGGGCATGGCGTTATAGAGGTGGGTCAGGTGGGTGGCCCCGGCGTCGAATACCGCGGCGGCCTGGTCATAGCTAGCGTCGGTGTGGGCTACGGAGACGGTGCAGGTCCGGGCGGCCTCCTTGGCAAATTCCGCCGCGCCGGGCAGTTCCGGGGCCAGGTCCACGATCTTGACCAGCCCGCCGCTGCCCTGCTGCAGCCGCCGGAAGGCGTCCAGGTCGGGCAACTTTAAGTAGGCAGCGTTTTGCGCTCCCTTTCGCTTTTCCGAGAAAAAGGGGCCTTCCATATTGACCCCCAGAAGCCGGGCTCCGTCCGCGTCAGGGGCATCGGCCACCGCGCGGCCTACGGCAAAGGCCTTTTCCAGCACGTCGTAGGGCAGAGTCATGGAGGCGGGAGTAAAGGCGGTGACGCCGTTTTGGGCGTTGTAGCGGGCCATGCGCCGGAGGCCCTGCTCGTCGCCGTCGCAGAAGTCCGCGCCGGAATTGCCATGGGTGTGGATGTCGATCAATCCGGGAATAACATAGGCGCCCCGGAGATCCACCGCGTCTGGATGCTCCGGACCCAGCACGTCCACAAAGCGTCCATTCTCCACACCAAATGCCCCCAGGCGAAAGGTAAAGCCGCGGGTGTAGACCATGGCGTTTTTAAAATACACCGCTTATCCCTCGCTTTCGCAGACAGCCCGGCGGACCTTTAAAATAGAACCGCAGGAGACACTGAGTTCGTCGATTTTATTGTGCATAAAGAAGTCGGTCAGCGCCGTGTCCGCCCCCGCCTCGCCGCAGACGCCGATCCAGATGCCGGCGTCATGGGCAGACTTGGCGGCCATGGCGATCATCCGGCCCACCGCCGGGTCCCGGGCGTTGAAGATGTCGGCCACCTTGGGGTTCATGCGGTCGGCGGCCATGGTGTACTGGGTCAGGTCGTTGGTGCCCACGGAGAAGAAGTCCACCATGGGAGCCAGCACATCGCTCATCACAGCGGCGGCAGGGGTCTCGATCATGATGCCCAGCTTGTAGGGCGCTACTTCTACCCCCTCGCCGCGCAGCTCGGCCTCCAGCTGGGTCAGGATGGCCTTGGCCCGCTCCACCTGGCTGACGCCCGTGATCATGGGAAGCATGATGTGGAGGTTGCCGTAGCTGGACGCCCGGAGCAAAGCCCGCAACTGGGTACGGAAAATTTCGGGCCGGTCCAGACAGATGCGGATGGCCCGGTAGCCCATGGCGGGATTTTCCTCATCGGGGATCTGGAAGTAGGGCGCTTGCTTGTCGCTGCCCAGGTCCAGGGTCCGCACCACCACCGGTGCGGGAGCGAACAACTCCACCACGGCCTTGTAGGCCTGGAACTGGGTCTCCTCGCTGGGGAAGTCGGGGCTTTCCAGATAGAGGAATTCACTGCGGAACAGGCCCACGCCGTCGGCCCCGGCGGCCTTGGCTACCTGGGCGTCGTGGACAGAGCCGATGTTGGCGCAGACCAAGCACTTATGGCCCGACCGGGTCACCGCCTGGCGGTTGGCATACTGCGCCAGCAGGGTCTTTTGCTCCTCAGCCTGGGCCAGCTTCTGGCGGTAGGCGGTAAGCTCTTCTTCGGAGGGGTCTACCACCAGCTCCCCCGCCGCCCCGTCCATGGCGGCAAGGCCCTCTGCGGGAAGACGGTCAAACTGTTCCCCCATGGCTACGATACAGCCGATGCCCAACGAGCGGGCCAGGATCACCGAATGGGAGGTCACCGAGCCCCCCCGGGTGACGCAGCCTACTACATAGCGCTTATCCAGCCGCACCGTCTGGCTGGGCAGCAGATCCTCCGCGCACAAAATGACCTGCTCCTGAGGCATGGGATGTTCCTCGATGCCCTTTAAAATACGCACCAGGCGGTCAGAGACGTCCAGAATGTCTGCCGCCCGTGCCCGCATGGTCTCGTCGTCGATGGACAAAAACATGGTCCGCAGCAGCTCCCCGGTCTCCCGAACGGCCCACTCGGCGCTGTCGCCCTCGGCCAGCATGGCCTCCACGCCCTCCACAAAGTCCAGATCCTCCAGCATCATGCGGTGGATGTCAAAAATCATGGCCGCTTCCTCGTCCCGCTCCTGGGTGGAAGCGTAGAGGGCGGCCAATTCCTGGTCCGCCTGTGCTTTGGCCGCGGCAAAGCGGACGCGCTGCTCCTCGGGGTCCAGACCCGAGACATGCTCGACCGACAGATCAGGTGTGGTCAAGCGCCACAGCTTGGCAATGGCAATGCCCTCGGCGGCGCCGGTCCCGGTCAGCTTCAAGGCGATCCCTCCCATCTTTTTGGATGTTCGTTCCCGTCCAACCAGCTGTGCGTGCCCCGGCAGAGCCGGGCTACAAGCGGAATATGCAGGTAATTCTTACAAAATGCTACCATATTGTCTTTTCATTATACCACAATCTATACAAAAAGCAAGGGACATTTTTAACGGTTTTTGGGCAAAATAATAACCGCACGTTCTGTGCGGTTATTGGCCTCTCTTGGCGGGTTCTCGCAGGATCAAGGTATCTTTTTGCCCGGACGCTTTGCCTCGGTAAAGCCCAGATGAATGGCCCGGGTGGGGCACTGGGCGGCGCACTTACCGCAGCGGATGCACTCCGCCGACCGAGGCTGGGCCACCGGATCCACGTCCATAGGACAGACCTGGGCACATTTTTTACAGGAGACGCAGGCGTTTTGGTCCACGTGGAGCTGGTAGAGGCTGAGCTTGTTCAGCATAGCGTAAACAGCGCCCAAGGGGCACAGGAGCTTACAGAAAAACCGCTGGACCAGCACCGAGCCGATCACCACGGCCACCGCCACCATCACCTTCCAGTCAAACAGCCACCCCAGGGCCGCCCGCAGCTCCGGGTGGGTCGCCAGCAGCGGCAGGCCACCCTCCAGCGTCCCCGCGGGGCAGAGGTACTTGCAAAAGGCGGGATCGCTGACGCCGGAGGCCCCCACGGCCAGAATAGGCAGGGCCACGACAAAGACGGCCAGCACGGCGTATTTGATGTACTTACACCACCGGGGCAGCTTAAATTTGGGGCTTGGGATCTTGTGTAAAAGCTCCTGAAACAGCCCAAAGGGACACAGCCACCCGCAGATGAACCGCCCCAGCACCACACCCAGGGCCAGCAGAAAGCCGACCACATAAAAGCTGACAGAGAACCGGGGCGAACCGGCCACGGCCTGGAGCGCGCCGATGGGGCAGGAAAGGCCGGCGGCGGGGCAGGAATAACAGTTGAGACCGGGGGTGCAGAACTGCTTCCACTTGCCGGTATACAGCGTGCCCTTGGCAAAGTTGCCCAGATGGGCATTGGTAAAGCCAAAGGCGCACAGCTGGACCAGCTTCCGGCGAACGCCTTGGGTGATCTTCATAATCCTCACCCCAATCCGATGCATTCCATGCAGACCCGCACGGCCTTGGTCAGCACGGTAGCGGCCTCTCCCCGCCACCAGCCCAGAGCGCACAGGCCAATACCCAGCGCCAGCACCCCGGCGGCGACAAAACGGCGGGCGGTCTCGCTCTTCATCGTAAAATCTCCTCCTCAAACCGCTCCAGCCGGGCCTTGGCCTTGCCCGAGAGGCCCTTGAGCTTCACATCCTTGCCCTGGGCGGTCAGCTTGCGGCGGAGCTTGCCCAGCCGCTCGGCGGCGGTGACGTCCATGCGGTCAATGTCGGTCAGGTCCAGTTCCACAGCGGTCCCCTCCCCGGCCTGACGGGTCATATACTCGCAAAGGCCCACCACGCTCAGAAAGTGCACCTTGCCCCGGACCGTGCCGTCCGGGCCAACCTTGGCCAACCGGAACAGACCCGGTAGATTCAACACACAGCATAGGATAAAACCGCCGATGACGCCGTAGGTCAGGTCAAAGAATACCGTCAGCAAAAAGGTAGCCAGCAGCACCACGCCGTCCCGCACGCCGAAGGTGGCCAGACGGACAAAGAGGGGGAAGTTGGCCATGTGGATGGCCACGGTGATGAGAATAGCGGCAAGCCCCGTCAGCGGGATAAAGGTCATCACCGGCATCAAAACAAGGTACATCACCAGCAGAAACAGCGCGTGAAATACGCCTGTCAGCGGGCTTTTCGCACCGTTATTGATGCCCGCGGCGGTGCGGGCGATGGCCCCGGTGGCGGGCAGGCCGCCGCACAGTGCGGAGGCGATGTTGGCAACGCCCTGGCCCACCAGCTCCTGATTGGGGTCGTGCTCCGCGCCGGTCATGCCGTCTGCCACGGTGGCCGAGAGCAGGCTCTCGATGGCGCAGAGAAACGCGATGACCAGGGCGGGGACGATCAACTTCCCATAGCTCACGCCGCCTAGGCCAGAAAAGTCTATCGTATAAAACTCCGCCTTCACATCGCCGTAGGTGGAGCCAATGGTGGCGATGCCCGCGTCCGCCCAGGTGTTCAGCGCCAGAGTGGCCAAAGTGGCCACAATGACGGCGCAGAAGGCGGCGGGAAGCTTTTTGCTGAGCTTGGGCAGCAGGTAGATCAGAATGACCGTCGTCACACCCACGGCCAGGGCCCAGAGATTCGTGGTGCCCAAGCCCTGAATGATGCCGCCCAGCTTGGCCACAAAGCTGCCGCCGGTGCCCGCAGGCATGGTAAGGCCGGTCAGGTCCCTGAGCTGGCCCACCAGCAGCGTCACGCCGATACCGGCGGTAAAGCCGATGACGATGGGATAGGGGATGTAGCGCACCAGGCCGCCCGCCCGGCAAAAGCCCAGGATCACCAGCACCACGCCCGCGGCGACGGTGGCAAGGCCCAGACCGGCCAAGCCGATGTCCGGGTCTGTAAGGTAGCCCAGGATGATGACCACAAAGGCCGCCGTGGGCCCGCCGATCTGGTAGCGGCTGCCGCCAAAGGCGCTGATGCAAAAGCCCGCCACGATGGCGGTCAGAATGCCCTGCTGCAGGGTGGCCCCGGACTGGAGGCCCAGGGCGATGGACAGCGGCAGGGCAATGATGGCCACCATCAAACCGGCCATCAGATCTTTGGGCAGATCACGCTTGTCATAGGTCTTCAGGGTACGAAAAAGCTCGGGTCTCATAAGGGTTCAACACTTCTCTTTCTCTCAGTTATCCCAGCAAAGCCAGGGCGTTTTCAAACGCGGGCGGGGCAACGCTCTCCCCAGGCTCTATGGTAAGGGCCAGGGTGACAGACCAGGGCTGCCCGTCGTCGTCCAGCCAGGACGCCTCCAGCCGCGCGGTCTGCTCGTCCTCCTCCAGTTCCAGGCTGAAGTCCAGGTTCCAGCTGTCCAAAGAGACGCTTTGGAATACGCCCTCCCGAGTCAGGTCGAAGTCCACCATCACAAGGCCCACCAGGTAGTCCTCCGGCAGACTAAGGGCTTGGCTGAGGGCCTGGGCCCGCTGGTAGTCATCCTCAAAAAATTTCAGTAGATACCACCCGCCGGGCATCCGCTGCCCACTGCCCTGGGCCTGGTCAAGGAAGTCCCAAACAGCCTGCTTTTCCGCGGCGAAGTCCAGGGCGGTGACGGCGCCCAGGGCCTCCCGTAGACCGTCAGCGTCGGCCTGGGCTTGGGCGCGCTGGTCCTCGGTATAAAGACTCTCGTAGGCCGTGCCCTGGGCCTGGTCGGCCAGGGGCCGGGTCAGCTCCACGCCCTGCCAGCCGCTGCCCGTTCGCGCGGCGGCGCAGGTGGGGTCGGCGTACAGCGAAAAGGTCTGGCTTGCGGTCTCGTCGCCCACGGTGCAGTCGGCCAGGTAGAAGCGAAGGCCCTCCGGGGAGGTCTCCAACTGAACGCTGCCCGAGCAGTTGTAGGCGGTATCCCCTGCCTCCACCGTGCCCAGAAAGCCCAAATTCAGCGGGTCGGGCAGGGCCTTCACCCGCTCCGCCCCGGTCTTCAGCGCCCCCAGTGGGTCTGTCTTGACCCGGATGGTGGTCCAGTTGAGGGCCAGCACCAGCAGCCCGATCCCCAGGACCAGTCCGGCGGCCAGGGAGATGAGGGCGATCTTTTTCCTTGTCACGGCTCCATCACCTCCAATTTGGTCATGGTCCCGTCGTCCTCCAGCAGCCAGTAGTCTGTCTCTCCGGCCTCCGGGGCGTAGGCGGAGGAATACAGGGTCTTCCCCTTGGTATCATCGCCCGAGAGATAGCGCACCCGGAGCAGCGCCTGATCGCCCCGGCCCAGGTCGATGAGCTCAAAGTCCCGCAAGCCCAGCAGGGCGTCCGCGCCTAAAGTCTCCTCGGGCTCACTGGGGTACATGGTGCTGGACAGGGGCGAGGTATAGGACATTTTCAGCTGGGTCTCGCCGTCGGGAGAGCGGTACCAAAGCTCCCGGTGCAAACTGGAGCTGTCGCCCTGATACCAGCACCCGCCGCCGTCCATGAGCAGGACTTCCTCCGAGGTGGCGTGGCCCTTGATGCCCTCCAACGTCTCCCACTGGTCCTCCCACACCTGGAGCTTCCAGGCAAGGCCGTTGCCGTCCCAGCAGCGGGCACACAGGGTCTGGCCGTCCGGGGAGAGGAGATAGTCCTGCACGTTGCCGCCAGACGGAGTCAGCAAAGCCGCCTCCCAGTCCCCGGCGTCGTTCCTTTGCTGCCGCCAGAACTCGGAGGGCTGGCCCGAGGGCCGGAAGGTATAGTAGAGGGTCTGGCCGTCGGCGGTGAGCTGGGCCTGGCTCACCGCGCCCCTGTCTGTCAGCCGGGTGACGCTCAGGTCCTGGGCCAGATAATACAGCCCGCCGCCGCTGGCCTGGTAGACCTGGCCGGTGAGATGGGCGGTCACGGTGCTATAGGCGTCGCCGGACCGCCGGACGGCGTCCAACCAGCTGTTCCGGGGCAGGTCCTCCAGCCGCTTGGCAAAGCCGTCCTGGTTTTCGTAGTTCCACCAGCCCTCGTCGTCCCGGTAGAGGATCTCGGTCAGCTCCCGGTCCGCTCTCATGTCATAGTGGACCGGGGTGGTGCGCGCCCCACCGTTCCAGACCACGACCTCGTTCCAGCTGCCATAGAGAAACTCGTCGGCTCCCTCACCCTCGTCAGGGAGGGAGGCCAGGTAATTGTCCCCGTGCTTGCCCAGATAGTGGGGATACCCCTCCACCTCCCGGCTGCCCACGCCCAGCTGCCAGAGGTGGCAGGCGAGGCCGATGGCCTGGTCTCCATGGGTGGTGTCATAGACATGGTAGGCCACAGCCGTCCCCGCGTAATCGCTCTGGGTGGCCATAGACAGGCCCCGCCCCCGGGCCACCTCCGTCTCCCGGCCGGTCTTCAGGTCCCGGCGGGTAATGGTCTGCTCCTCATCCTCCCGGCCGGTCTGGTAGAAGAGGGCCTGGCCGTTGCCGGAAATGATGCCGCCGTTCCAGTCGGTCTTTTCCAGGGTCTGGCCGTCGTAAAAATAGACGCCCAGGTCCACGGAGCTGCCGTCATAGCTATCCTTCCAGGACATCAGGACCCGGCAGGGGCCGTCGCTGGAGGAGGAGTCAAACACCTCCGCGCCGTCAAAGCTCCAGACGCCCCGGGGCGTCACCAGGCAGTTGCTCCCGGTGTCTAGAAAACTCCAGCCCGGATCCACCGGGCGGTGGAGCCGCCACAGGCCCACGCCCTGCACCGCAAGGCACAGGGCCAAAAAGCCCGCCGCCAGGGCGGAGCGGTTCAGCCGGAGCCGCCCTCTCCGTTTCTTTGTTATGTTAACTTCTTTGGGCTCTGGGGCCGTCTCTGTTGGAAGGTCCAGCAGAGTTTCAAACAGTGGCGCGCCGCAGTCTGGACATTGGCTCTCCTCTGCCCCGCCCCGGTAGCCGCAGAGCTTGCAGGTCATCTCTTTCATGCGTTATGTCAACCTCCTCGGTCCTGGAGCCAGCTGGGGGTCTCGGTGGCCTTCACGCTGGAGACCACCCCCGCGGCCACGAAGAGGGTGATGATGCTGGTGCCGCCGTAGCTAAAGAAGGGCAGGGTCAGGCCCACTACGGGGAAAACGTAGAGGCACATAGCCAGGTTCACCACTGTCTGGGCCAGGAACATCCCACCGTAGCCCATGGCGGCAATGGCGGTCATAGGGGTGGCGGCGTGGCGGCCCACCCAAAAGCAGCGGAAGATGATAGCGGCAAGCAGGGCGATCATGATGACGCAGCCGATCATGCCGAATTCCTCTCCGCACACAGCGAAGATCTCGTCGGTATACTGGGCGGGGATGGTGCCCTTTTGGGTCTGGGAGCCCTGCAAAAAGCCCTGGCCGGTGAGGCCGCCCGAGCCGATGGCCAGGACGCTGTGCTCCTGCTGCCAGCCCGCGCCCTGGGGATCGTTGCGCAAAAAGACCACCATGACCCGGTCACGGATGTAGCCGGGCAAATGGCTCCACAAAAGGCCCACCGCCCCGCCGCCCACGCCCAGGGCCAGGGCGAACCACCACCACTTGACCCCCGCGCACCAGGCCATGACCACAAAGATCAGGATGTAGATGAGGCTCATGCCGTAGTCGCCGGTGATGACCATGTTGAGTCCGGCGAAAAACAGAGTATGGAGGGCCAGGGACATGACGCCGCCGGGGTGGTTCAAAAGACTTTTTTCCTTGAGCTTGTAAATTTGGTAGGCCAGCAGGATGACGAAAAAGAGCTTCACCAGCTCGTTGGGCTGGATGTTTACCGGCAGACCGGGCAGCTCGATCCAGTTCTTGTTACCGCCTACCGATTTACCAAAGGGGATGATGGCCAGCATGATCAGGACGTTGAACACCAGCATCCCCGGCCAGGTCCGCTCGGTGATGTGCTGGAGGTCCACCAGGGTGATGAGCACATAGCACGCCACGCCGATCAGGATGCCCACGGCCTGGACCATGACGTAGCGGTTGGTGTGCTCATAGCGGGTGGCGCTGTAGATCAGGGCAAGGCCCATCAGGCTGGCCGCCAGGCACAGCGACAGCAGGACCATGTCTCCCTTATGAAAAAAACGGCGGGCGGCGTCCTTCAAGGCCGTACCCTCCCTTCCTTGGCAGTCGTGGGTCAGGGGTATTATACTACGGCGGCACAAAAAAAGAAAGTGGGGAATTGTGCATTTGCCCAGAATGTGGTATGATGTAAAAAATACTTCCCCACGTAAGGACGGTGATAAAGGTGGTATACGACACCCACAGCCCGGAGGAGACCGAGGCCCTGGGCCAGCGGCTGGCCCAGACGCTGCAAGCCGGGGACGTCATCGCTCTGGACGGCGACCTGGGCGCGGGTAAGACCGCCTTCACCCGGGGCCTGGCCCGGGGCCTGGGCTATACCGGCCGGGTCACCAGCCCCACCTTCACCATCGTCAATGAATATGACGGCGGACGGTTGCCTTTGTTCCATTTCGACCTCTACCGGCTGTCCTCCCCCGAGGAACTCTTTGACATCGGCTGGGAGGACTATCTGGACCGGGGCGGCGTGTGCTGCGTGGAGTGGAGCGCCTTGGGCGGAGACTATCTGGCCTCAGCCCGGCACGTCGTCATCACCAAGGGCCCCGGCCAGGGGGACCGCCGAGTGGAAATGGAGGGGCCATCATGCTGATCTTAGCGCTGGAGAGCTCGGCCAAGGCGGCCAGCTGCGCGCTGTGCCGGGATGAGTTTCTGGTGGCCCAGGCCTACCAAAACAGCGCCCTGACCCACTCGGTGACGCTGCTTCCCATGGTGGAGGATATGCTGAAAAACTGTGGGGTCTCGCTGGACCAGGTGGAGGCGGTGGCCGTGGCCAAGGGGCCGGGGTCTTTTACCGGGCTTCGCATCGGCGTGTCCGAGGCCAAGGGCCTGGCCTGGTCGAAAAGCCTCCCCTGCGCGGGCTGCTCCACGCTGGAGTCCATGGCCTGGAATTTGGCCCACCTGGAGGGGCAGGAAATTTGCTGCGCCATGGACGCCCGGAGAAGCCAGGTCTACGCCGCCCGCTTCCGTGTCGAACACGGCACGCCCGCGCGTCTGAGCGAGGACGACGCGGTGAGTTTGGACGAGCTTTGCGCCGACATTGAAAAAAATAGTGCCGGAAAATGTCAAATGATAGTTGGAGACGGCTGGCAGTTGTGCTATAATGAGTTTCAGCGCCGGGGCATCCCCTGCCAGGTGGCGCCGGAAGCGTTGCGGTATCCCTCCGCCTGGGGGGTCGCGCGTTGCGCGCTGGAGCTGGCTCGCCAGGGCCGACTGGTCACGGTGATGGAGCTGACGCCGGACTATCACAGGTTATCTCAGGCCGAGCGGGAACGTCTTGCCCGGCTAGCAAATGACGAAGGAGAGGAAACACATGGATAAAATGGTACACGTCTTGGACCACCCCCTGCTCCAGCACAAGCTGTCCATCCTCCGCAACAAGGACACCGGCGTCAAGGACTTCCGCGATGTAGTCAGCGAGATCGCCACGCTGATGTGCTACGAGGCCACCCGGGACCTGCCTGTTAAAGAGGTAGAGATCGAGACCCCGGTAGCCAAGGCCAAGGTCAAGGTCATCGCAGGCAAGAAGTTGGCCATCGTGCCGGTGCTGCGGGCAGGCCTTGGCATGGTGGACGGCATCCTGACCCTGATCCCCTCGGCCAAGGTAGGCCACATCGGCCTCTACCGTGACCCCACCACCCATGAGCCGGTGGAATATTACTGCAAGATGCCCGACGATATCAAGAGCCGGGACGTGATCATTCTCGATCCCATGCTGGCCACCGGCGGCTCCGCCTCGGCGGCCATTCAGTTCATCAAGAACTACGGCTGCAAGCACATCAAGCTTATGAACATCATCGCCGCCCCCGAGGGCATCGAGCGGGTCCACAAGGACCACCCGGATGTGGACATCTATGTGGCCGCCGTGGACGAAAAGCTCAACGACCACGCCTACATCGTCCCCGGCCTGGGCGACGCCGGCGACCGCATCTTCGGCACAAAGTAAGCGTGAGGGCAGGCGCATAGCGCCCGATGGACCGGAGCGAGGGCGAGCGCAGGGGCCGTAGGCCCCGAAGACCAGCCCGAGACGGAGGGAAGCGGGCGCGGCCATGCGCCCAGCCCGAACGTGATAATGCGAAAAAGAAGACCGCGCGTTTTGACACGCACGGTCTTCTTGCTTTTCGCTCAGCTCTGGGGCAGGAAGGTGGCCGGGTCCACGGTCTTGCCCTGGTGGGTCATCTCAAAGTGAAGATGGCTGGCCTTGGCGCTCTCGGCAATGGCGGTCTTGCCGATGGAACCGATGACCGCGCCGGTGGTGACGCTGTCTCCCACCTCTACCGTGGGCGTGCCCGCTAGGTTGGAGTAGATGGACTGGACCTCGCCGTCATGGTCGATGACGACCGTCTGGCCCATCAGGGGGTCGGCGTAGACGGCAGAGACGGTGCCGTCGGCTACCGCCAGCACCTGAGTGCCCAGCTCGGCGGCCAGATCCAGGCCCTGGTGGGTCCGCCAGTCACCCATGGTCTCGTCGTAGGCCACCACCTCCAAGCTGAAGTCCCCAATGCTCTGGCCCTTGACCGGCCAGGTATACACCACCGCCTTACCCGTGGGGCCTACGGTAGGCTCCGGCGTAGGCGCGGGGGTAGGCTTGGGCTTTGGCGTGGGTGTGGGAGTCGGGGTAGGCACAGGCGTGGGCGTGGCGGGCGGCAGCGTGGGCAGCACCGCCGAGGGCTGCACCACCACCTGGGCCGGGCCGGCCACAGTTCGTGTATCCGAGGCGGTCTCCGCCAGAAGGAAGTAGCCTGAAACGCCGATGGCGGCTACGCACAAGATCAGGACGATGTAAAAGCCCTTTCCGGCGAAGAAGCCGCTGACACGGTCGAAGAGGCTGTCTTTACTGCGTTTTCCTTTCAATTCAAACACCTCCGTGGCACCTATTGTTGCCAGGTTTGGAGATGTTATACACACATGGCCCCCTTTTCCTGGGAATTTTTTAAGCCCTCGTTTAGAATTTCTTCATTTTTGCCTGGTATACTGGGACCCGATACAAACCGTAAGGGCGCCTTGCCCCACCGTCTCTTGACAGGTTCCCGGCAATGTGATATCATTTTGATATCAACAAGGAGGAAGGCATATGATCCATCTCAAGCAAAAAACGCCGTCTACACCCACGCAGGCGCCGTCTGACACGGCCCCCGCCTTTCAAGCACCCAAGAAGCGCCGGAAGTGGCCCAAGCGGGTCATCATCCTGGCCGTGGTGGCCGTAGCCCTGATCTTGTTGTTTCGGGCCTGCATGAACTCGGCGGTCCAGACCGCCAGCGGGTCCTTCCTGCCCGCTCAGGCCACCCGGCAGAGCATGGACGTCACCGTCACCGGCACAGGCACCGTCAAGCCCAACGACGACTACCGGGCCACCACCCTACTGCGGGGCGAGATCTTGTCCGCCCCCTTTGAAGAGGGGGACCTGGTGTCCAAGGACCAGGTGCTCTTCACCCTGGACCCCACCGACGTGGAAAACAACATCCGCTCGGCCCAGAGCGGCGTGGAGCGGGCCCAGTTGGGGGTAGACCAGGCCCAGCTGACGCTGGACAATCTTCTGAAGACCCAAGCCGATAACAAAGACGACATGGCCATCAAGGCCACCGCCGCGGGCACAGTGACCAAGCTCTACATAGACCCGGGCGACACCGTGGCCGCCGGCACGCCCATTGCCGACATCCTGGACCGGGACACCATGGAGCTGACTGTCCCCTTCCACGCCGTCAACGCCAAGACCTTCTCCATCGGCCAGAGCGCCCATGTCACCGTCACCGGCTCGGCCAGCGTCCTCTCTGGCACCGTCAGCGAGATCGGCGCGGCGGACCAGGTGATGCCGGGCAACGCGGTGGTGCGGCAGGTGGTCATCCGTGTGGCCAACCCCGGCGCCCTGGACCGGGGCTTCACCGCCACGGCCCAGATCGGCCAGGTGGCCTCGGCAGGCGTGGGCAGCTTTGACTACGCCGCTTCCAAGCAGGTGCTGGCGCTGATGTCGGGCAAGGTGGAGACCCTGTCGGTCCGGGAGGGCGCTCAGGTGACAAACGGCCAGGCGCTGGGCTCTTTTGAGCTGCCCGATCTGGACAGCCAGATCGACAATGCCCGGCTGGCGGTGAAGAACGCCCAGTTGGCCCTCTCTGACGCCCAAGAGGCCCTGCGCATTGCCCAGGACCTGCTGGACGACTACACCATCACCTCCCCCATCGACGGCACCGTTATCGAGAAAAACTACAAGGCCGGGGACAACATCGACCCCTCCACCGCCGCCGCCTCCGGCCAGAACGCCTGTATGGCGGTCATCTACGACCTGTCCCGGATGACCTTTGACATGAACGTGTCCGAGCTGGACGTATCTAAGTTGAAGGTGGGCCAGTCAGTCACCTTTACCTCCGACGCGCTGGAGGGCCAGACCTTCACCGGCCATGTGGACAAGATCAATATTAACGGCGTCACCGTCTCCGGCTCGACAAACTACCCCGTCACCATCGTCATCGACTCCGGCGACGGGCTCTATCCGGGCATGAACGTGTCGGCCACCATTTTAGTAGAGGAGCTGGGCGAGGTACTCACCATCCCCGCCGACGCTTTGCAGCGGCCCAGCTTTGTCTATGTGGCCGGCGAGGGTGCGTTGGACAAAGACGGTAAGCTCACCGACGCCACCAAGCTCCAGCAGCGCCAGGTCACCGCCGGGCGCACCGACAGCGTCAATATCGAGATCCTGGACGGACTCAGCGAGGGCGAGACGGTGTATATCCCCAACCAGGCCTCCAACATGATGCAGAGCATGGCCCAGATGATGGGAGGCTGAGGCCATGGAGCATCTCATTGAGTTCCGGGACATCTACAAGATCTACCACATGGGCGACACCGACGTCCACGCGTTGGACGGCGTGAGCCTCAGCATCGACAAGGGCGAGTTTGTGGCCATCGTGGGCCAGTCCGGCTCGGGCAAGTCCACGGCCATGAACATCATCGGCTGTCTGGACGTGCCTACCTCGGGCAGCTATCACCTGGGCGGCGTGGACGTATCCACCATGGACGACGACCAGCAAGCGGAGATCCGCAACAAGATGCTGGGCTTCATCTTTCAGCAGTATAACCTGATCCCCAAGCTCACCGTGCTGGAGAACGTGGAATTGCCCCTTCTGTACGCCGGGGTGGGCGCCTCCCAGCGGCGGGAGCGGGCTCTGGCCGCCTTGGCGCGCGTGGGCATGGCGGATAAGACCAAGAACTTGCCCACCCAGCTCTCCGGCGGCCAGCAGCAGCGGGTGTCCATTGCCCGGGCCCTGGCGGGCCAGCCCTCGGTGATCCTGGCCGACGAGCCCACCGGCGCGCTGGATTCCCGCACCGGCCGGGACGTACTGCGTTTTTTGCAGGAGCTGAACGCCGAGGGCAACACCGTGGTCCTTATCACCCACGACAACTCCATCGCCGTTAAGGCCAAGCGCATCATCCGTCTCCAGGACGGCAAGGTCATCTACGACGGGGACGCCCACGACCCCGCCGCCGTGGTCCAGCCCCAGGATGAGACGGGAGAGGAGGTGGCCGAGGCGTGAACTTCACCCAATCCTTCCGTCTGGCTCTGAAGAGCCTGATGCTGAGCAAGATGCGCTCACTTTTGACCATGCTGGGCATCATCATTGGCGTGGCGGCGGTCATCATTATCACCAGCCTTGGCAACGGCATGCAGACCTATATGAACGACCAGTTCGAGGAAATGGGCTCCAACCTGATCCAGTGCATGATCGATCCCAGCGCCTCCTCCCGGACCGTGGACGCCGACGATCTCTACGACCTGGTGGAGCAGTATCCCCAATATCTCTCCGGCGTGACGCCCTACGTCCAGCCCACCGCTCTGGTCCGGCACGGCAACGACGAATTTGAGCGCACCAAGGTCTACGGCGTAGGCGAGACCTTCTATAATGGCGAAAAGCATACCACCATGCAGGGCGAGACCCTGGGCCAGGGCCGGTTTTTGAACTATGTGGACGTAAAGCGGGTGCAGAACGTCTGCGTCATTGGCGCTTTTTTGGAGGAGGAGGCCTTCTCCGGCAGCGCTCTGGGAAAGACTATCACCCTCTCCGGTGCGCCCTTTACCGTCATTGGCGTGCTGGAGGAGCGGGCAGGCAACGCCGAGGGCAGCGGTGACGACGTGATCTACATCCCCTATACCCAGGCCCAGCGGCTGGGGGCGGGCAGCTCGGTGAGCGCCATGGGCGTCTCCGCCAGCATGTACCTCTTCACCGCCACCAGCCGGGACAACGCCCCCGCCGCCAAGGCCATCGTGGAGCGGCGGCTGATGCGCACCTTCCAGGACTCGGGCCGATACTTCGTGATGACAAGCGCCGAGATGATGGACGCCATGAACTCCATGCTCAGCATCCTCATGGGCGTTTTGACCCTCATCGCCGCCATCTCCTTGCTGGTGGGCGGCATCGGCATCATGAATATCATGCTGGTGTCCGTCACCGAGCGGACCCGGGAGATCGGCGTTCGCAAGTCCCTGGGCGCCAAGGGAAAGAACATCCGGGGCCAGTTTATCATCGAAGCGGGCACCACCTCCGCCATCGGCGGCATCATCGGCATCGTGCTGGGCATCCTCTTTGCCAACCTGATCACCTTTATTTTAAGCACCGTGGTGGGCGGCGAGGCGGCCAACTTCCGGGCCGTGCCCACCCTCAGCGGCATTATCACCGCCTTCGGCGTCAGCGTGGGCATTGGCGTGCTCTTTGGCTACCTGCCTGCCAACAAGGCGGCGAAATTGAATCCCATCGACGCACTGAGATATGAATAAACCGTAGGGCCGCTGGGGACAGCGGCCCGCCCGTATCCCACAGAGAAGGAGAATATCCCATGAAAAAACGCGTTGTATCGATCTTGCTTACCGCCGCCATGGCGGCGGCGCTGGCCTCCCCCGCTCTGGCCGACGTCTACGACGTGCCGGAAAAGGAAAAGGCGGCGGTGCTCCGGGAGTTGGAGATCATGGTGGGGGACGAAACAGGGGCGCTGCACCTGGAACGCGGCGTCACCCGAGCGGAGTTCACCAAGCTCCTGATCGCGGCCTCTCCCTACAAAGACGCCGTGGGTGACGCTGCGGGCACCGATCCCTACCCCGACGTGTCCCACACCAGCTGGTACGCCCCCTACGTCCGCACGGCAGTGGACTGCGGCCTGGCCAAGGGCGATGAGCAGGGCTGGTTCCACCCCGATGACCCCATTGCCCTGCAGGAGGGCGCCACCATGGCGGTGCGGCTGCTGGGCTATCAGGATACCGACTTCAACTCCCCCTGGCCCGCGGGCCAGATGGCGCTGTTTCGCTCGCTGGACCTGGACGCGGGCCTCACCGCCCAGGACGGTCTGGACCCTTTGACCCGGCGGGACTGTCTGCACCTTTTCTATAACCTGCTCTGCGCCAAGAATAAGTCCGGCCAGGACCACATCAACCTGCTGGGCTCCATCCTCAACCAAAGCGGCGAAGTGGATGTGGCCGCGCTATTTAAGGTAGAGCAGGAGGGCCCCATCCCCCTGACCGATGGTTGGCAGAGTTTGCTGCCCTTCTCTGTGAACGACGCGCTCATCTTCCGGGACGGCGACCGGGCGGAGTTGGCCGATCTCCGGGAGTGGGATCTTCTCTACTGGGCCAAGGACGCGGCCATTCTCCTGGCCGTCTCCGGCGGGCAGGGAGCCATGGGCCAGCTCACCGCCTCGGTGGAGGGCCCGGTGGTGGCCGAGGGCAACTGGCAGGGCAAGCTGCCCTTTACCCTGAGCGCCGACACCCCTGTCACCCGCAACGGCGCCCGCTCCAGTGTCAGCGCCATCACCGGCGGCGAGGTGGTATACTGGTCCAAGTACGCCAAGGCCCTTTACGTCTACGATAAGACGGTCACTGGCACGGTAGAGGCCGTCTCGCCCTCCCTGGCGGCGCCTACGGCGGTGACCATCGCCGGCGTTCCCTACGCGCTGGAGACTCTGGAGGCCCAGTACGCCTTCTCGGATCTCGGCCCCTACCGCAAGGGCGACGCGGTGCGGCTGCTGCTGGGCCGGACCGGCGGCGCGGCGGCGGTCCGGAGTCTAGGCACGGAGGACAGCATCGTCCAGACCGGCATCGTCTCCGCCCTGGAGAGCCGCAGCTACACCGACGAAAACGACAAGCCCTACGCCTCCAAGGTCATCGTCCTCACCGCCGCCGACGGCCAGAGTTACGCCTATCCCTACCCCTGGAAAAACGCCGACGACTTTAAAAGCGGCGATCTGGTCCAAGTGAAGACCCAGGGCGGCACCACCACCGTGACCCGGCTGGGCCGCAATTCAGTCACCGGCACGGTAAACGCCGCGGGCACACGGCTGGGGCGGTTGACTCTCTCGCCGGATGTGGACATTCTGGACACCTACGGCGACCACACCACCCGCACCGTCTCCCCTGCCCGGCTTGCCAATGTGGAGCTTCGTGCCGACATGGTCCGCTGGCATGAGCTGGACGACAGCGGCGCCATCAGCGCCCTGATCCTGGACAACGTCACCGGCGACAGCCACAGCTACGGCGTGCTCACCGACGTGGAGACCGTCTCCATCCCCGCCACCGGCATGGGCACGATGACCACCCAGGGGATCTACACCATGGACCTGGGCGGACGCCAGCAGGTCCTGCCCGTCTCCGGCAAGCGCTTCCCGGTGGAGAAGGGCCCCTTCTGCCTGGCCATGGACGGCCAGGACGTCAAGGAAATGCGCAGTCTCCACAAGCTGGCTAACGTCACTCTGGATGGTCAGGACGCGCTGGCCGGCGGCCAGCGCTGGCCCTTGGCCGACAATGTGGTCTACTATACCTATCATAAAAACGGAGCCTACACCCTGGCCTCCCGCAGCCAAGTCCTGGACAGCGGCTGGACCCTCTCCGCCTGGTACGACAACCGGCCCGCTGACGGCGGGCGGGTCCGGGTCATCGTGGCCCAGGAAAAGTAACCGTCCGTAACAATTTGTTTCTAGCGGGCCTCTTCCCTGTTTTGGGAAGAGGCCCGTTTTTGCAATCTTCGATTCATTTTTTATGCGCTTCAAATTGCCCCGTCTATAATCTGCGCATTTTGCATAATGCCGTCGAAACCTTGAAAAATCAATATTTTTTGCACTATGTGCACCCATGTTGCCAAATTTTACTTGTCCTTTTTGTGCAATTTTTTTGAAAAGAGGGGTTGCATTGTCCTGCAAAATCGGTTACAATACGGTTACAAACAGAAACAAACTGTTTGGAAGGAGTGCAACGAACCATTATGTTTACGAAGAAAACGACTCGATCGGCTCTGGTGCTCTTGGTGGTACTGGCCCTTGCCGCCCCCATCATCTCTGCCGTATCCAGCCTGCCCGTCGCCCCGGAGGCGAACGTGGAAGTGGCGGCGGTCGCGAGCAATGACGTCGAGACCCCCGTCGAAGAGCAGATCCAGCTCCAGAGCCAGATCACCTATGATTCTGTCCGCGTGGACGGCGTGCCCATGACCGCCGACCCCATGGTCACAGACGTGGAGGGCGAGACCTATGTGTCCCTCCGGGCCGTGTCTCAGGCGCTGGACAGCGCTGTGCAGGCCATCTGGGACGGCCAGCAGGCCAAGGTGGTCCACTGGGGCGTGGTGGACGTGATCGCCGTGCCCGGAGCGTGCTATGTCACCGCCAACGATCGCTGCCTGTATGTCCCCCATGGCGTCCAGACCGCCGATGGCGCGGTGCTGGTCCCCCTGGCTACGCTGTGCAAGGCCTTTGACGCCAGCTACGTGGCCAACGACGACGGCACCTTTGATCTCACCCGCGGCTCCGGCGCCATCATCCCCGCCTGGGAGTTCTACGACAACGACGATCTCTACTGGCTCAGCCATATCATCAACGCCGAGAGCGGCAACCAGCCCCTCAGCGGCAAGATGGCCGTGGGCAACGTAGTGCTCAACCGGGTAGCCGACAGCCGTTTTCCCGACACGGTGAAGGGCGTGGTGTTCCAGAAGAACCAGTTCACGCCGGTGCGCAACGGCTCCATCAACAAGACCCCCAACGCCGAGAGCGTACTGGCCGCCAAGCTGTGCCTGGACGGCGGCGAGGCCCTGGAGGGCGTGCTGTGGTTCAACGTCAAGGGCCTCAGTAGCTGGGCCAGCCGCAACCGCCCCGTGGTGGCCACCATCGCCGGACATACGTTCTTTGCCTGAGAAGCGCGAGGGTAGGCGCATAGCCGGGGATGGACCACCCCGAGACAGAGGGAAGCCACGGCATGATGCGCCCAACCCGAGCGTGACAACGAGCAAAAAAGGCGACGTCATCTTTCCGATGACGTCGCCTTTTTCGTTCTGCTTTGTTTTACCTCTGGTCCAGCGGCACATAAGGCGTAACAGGCGCTACCGCCCGATAGGCGGGGCGGATGATCTTGTTGCCGGGGTTATAGAGCTCCTCGATGCGGTGGGCGCACCAGCCCACCACCCTGGCCACGGCAAACAAGGGCGTATAGAGCTCGGGCGGAATGTTCATCATTTTGTAGACAAGCCCCGAATACATATCCACGTTGGCACACATGACCCTCTGTTCGCCCCGGACCTTGCCCAGTACGCCGGGGGTCAGCCGCTCCACGGTCTCGAAGAGCTGGAACTCCTTGGAGTAGCCCTTCTGCTCGGCCACCTTTTTGGCAAAGTCCTTGAGCAGCACGGCTCTGGGATCGGAGAGGGTGTAGATGGCGTGGCCCATGCCGTAGATGAGGCCGGAGCCGTCCCCCGCCTCCTTCTGGGCGATGCGGGTGAGATAGCGCTCCACCTCGTCTTCGTCGGCCCAGTCGGAGACGCTGGCTTCGATGCCCTCAAACATCTCCATGACCTTCTTGTTGGCCCCGCCGTGGCGGGGTCCCTTCAGCGAGCCTACCGCGGCGGCGATGGCGGAGTAGATGTCCGTGCCCGCGGAGGACAAGACCCGACAGGCAAAGGCGGAGTTGTTGCCGCCGCCGTGCTCCATGTGGAGGACCAGGCACAGATCCAGCAACCGGGCCTCCATCTCGGAAAACTGACTGTCGGGCCGGATGGAGCGCAGGAAGTCCTCGGCAATGGCAAGGCCGGGCTTGGGCCGGTGGAGATAGAGGCTCTCGTCGTCATAGTAGTGGCGCTTGACGGCGAAGGCGTGGGCCACGATGGTGGGCACCCGGGCAATGATCTGCAATGCGTTGCGGATCTCGTTTTCCAGACCCTCGTTCTCGGGGTGGTCGTCGTAGGAGTAGAGGGCCAGGACAGACCGGGCCAGCTTATTCATGATGTTGGGGCTGGGGGCCTTGAGGATCATGTCCTCAGTAAAGCCCGCGGGCAGGGTGCGGTAGTGGTCCATGATCTGGGAAAAGGCCTCCAGCTGGGCCGCCGTGGGCAGATGGCCAAAGAGGATGAGAAAGCCCGTCTCCGCAAAACCAAAGCGTCCCTGGTCCTGGAAGCCCCGGATCAGGTCGGTGATGGAAATGCCCCGGTAGAAGAGCTGGCCCTCCATGGGCATCTTCTCGCCGTCTTGGATGTAGTAGCCCCGGACGTTGCCGATCTGGGTGACCCCCGCCACCACGCCGGTGCCGTCGGCGTTGCGCAGGCCCCGCTTCACGTCCCACTTTTCATAGTAGCCGGGGTCGATCAGGTTATATTGGGCGAATTCCCCGCATATGCTGCTGAGAACGGGATCCTCCGCAAAGGGATTCTTGGTTTCCATGGCTGTCTCCTTTTTTGCAAGTAAGAACTTCTGTTTATTCATTTTACCTGTTTGCCGCGGGAAAGTCAAGGGAGTGTGGCAAGATGACGGTTCCAAAGGAGGTGGCGGCGGCTCTGGGCTGTCTGGCCGCCGTATTCATCGCGGCGGCGGTAGGCTTTCCGCCGGTCCGGGCCCGGCAAGGTGGACAAGCCCCGCCCTCGCCCCAACCCACAGCCCAGGTCCGGGGCGTGGGCCGCCAAAGCGCCGGCCACGCCATCCGACTGCTGCAAGAAGACGGCGCCGTGGAGACCCTGCCCTTGGAGGAATACGTCCAGGGCGTGGTCACTGCCGAGATGCCCGCCTCCTTCCAGCCGGCGGCCCTGGAGGCCCAGGCCGTCTGCGCCCGGACCTACGCCATGTCAAGGGCCCAGGCCGGGGCCCATGGGCCGGAGGCCGATGTCTGCAGCGATCCCGGCTGCTGCCAAGCCTACGCGGCAAACGCGCCTGCCGACTGGGGCCCACATACCGAAGAATATCGTGCGAAGATCCGCGCCGCGGTCCAGGCCACCCAGGGCCAGGTCCTGCGCTCCGACGGCCGGCTCATCTCCGCGGTGTTTCACGCCTCCTCCGCGGGCTACACCGCGCCGGCCCAGGCGGTGTGGGGGGCGGAGGTCCCTTATCTGGTCAGCGTCTCCACCCCGGAGACCCCGGAGACCGTGCCCAAGCTGGAAAGCGAGGCCACCTTTTCCGCCGCCGAATTTCGGGACGTCTTCCTGGCAAAGTACCCGGAGGCGGACCTGGCCGGCTCGCCCAGCGGCTGGTTTCGTTCCTTGGAAAAGGCCGACTGGGGCGGTGTGACCACCGTCACCATCGGCGGCGTGACCCTCACCGGCGGCCAGGTCCGCGGCCTATTCGGCCTGCGCTCCGCCCGGTTCGACGTGGCCGCGGGGGACGACAACATCACCTTCCACGTCTCCGGCTACGGCCACGGCGTGGGCATGAGCCAATATGGGGCCAATTTGCTGGCCCGGGAGGGCCAAAGCTGCAAAAGCATCCTGGAGCACTACTATCCCGGCGCGGAGCTGGGCAGCCTATAAAAAACCGGCAGAGGGAAGATCCCCTCTGCCGGTTTGGTTTGCTGGGATAGACGAGACGCTTAGTTTCCGCCGTAGACGGTCACATCGTCGCACATGGGCTGCTCCACGGTGTTCACCCAGAAGAGCTTCAACTTGGCCGCGGACTTGGAGATGGTGGCGGTAGCCTCGCTCACCGTCAACTTCACCACGCCGGTCATCCGGCCCGCGGCGTCATAGGTGGCAGCCAGGACGGTGTCCTCAGCGCTCATGTTGGTAATGGTCAGCTTCTCAGTGAGCGGCACATAGCGCCAGCCCAGGTCCTTATAGGCACCGTCCAGGGTGTTCTCCGGCGCGCCCTTGCCCACGACGACCGTCTTCTCAGCCCGGGCGTCATCGGTGTGGGGGGTGGAAGCGATGACGGTGACCACGCCGTCTCTCAGACCGGTGAGCTCGCCCTGGGCGTTGATCTTGGCCACACTGGAATCATCCACGGACCAGACCACCTCGCAGGTGGCGTTCTCCGGCTCCACCACGGCAGCCATGGTGATCACGCCCTCCACGGCCACGGTATCAGCGCCGGTGATGGAGAGCTTCTTGATGTGGATCACCTGGGACGGGTCCTGCTTCACCGTGACCTTACAGGTGGCGGTGGCGCCGCTGACGGCCCGGGCGGTGACCGTGGTCTCGCCGGGGGCCACAGCCCGAATGGTATTCTTGTTGACTCGAGCCACGCTGGGATCACTGGAAACCCAGGTCAGGGTGGGGTTGGAGGTGTCCACGGGGTCCAGGGTGTAGTTCAGGGTGTACGACTCGCCCGCGGTCAGCTCCAGCGTGTTCTTCTCAAAGGTGATGGTCTTCACCGGCTTATAGTCGGTGGAGCCGGTGGAGGTGATCTGGATCACGTTGACGGTGGTGATCCGGGTGCCACGGTTATTGGGGTTGGAGGGGTCGCTGGTGTTGGTGGGATCAGCCCACTTCTCCAGGCCCACGTCGGCGGGGTTCACGTTCTTGGGCGCCTTGATGGTATAGGTCCCGGCGGGCACGTTTTCAAAGGTGACCTTACCGCCGGCAGTGCCCTTGATATAGCCCAGGTAGTTCCCGGCCAGGGAGAGCTGCCGCTGGCCGTCCGCGTTGAACAGCGCCACGGCGGAGGTGTTGTTGGTGCCGGTGGAGGCAAAGGAGATGACCACGTTGGCCTGAGACCCGGCGGGAACGGTGAAGGACAGGCCGCTGGACTCCTGAGAGCCGACCTGGAGCGAGGCGGTGGTCTTGTCCGTCTCCTTGTTCTGAGTGCGCCAAACGGCGTTGTTACCGGTGACGGTGAAGTAGTTATTGGTGCCCACCTGGAGGCCGTTGGCCGCGGGGTTATTGTCGGCGGGCTGCTGCCCCTGGTCGGTGGCGTTGAAGGTAAACTGCTCCCGGGTCACGCCGGTGACGGTGACGGTGACAAAGTCGGTCTTGTTGTCGCTGGCAGTGACGGTGATGGTGGTGGTGCCCGGGGTCTTGGCCAGGACCACGCCCTTGGTGCCCACGGTGGCCACGGCGGGGTTGCTGGAGGAGTAGGCCACCGCCTTATTGGTGGCGTCAGCGGGCAGGATGGACACCTCGATCTGGGCGCTCTCGCCCTGGAGCAGGTTCAGGGTCTTGTTGGCAGGGCTGGTGACGGTGACGCTGTCCACGGGGACCTTGGGCTTGGTGGGGTCGTCGGGGGTGATGATGCCCATGTCCAGCTCGCACATATCGCACAGGCCGTCGGCGGGGGCTTCATCCACATGGTCGATCATGGGAATGATCTCGCTCTTCACGTCGCCGCAGGAGCAGCTATACTTGTGGAGGCCCTCCAGGGTACAGGTGGCTTCCCGCACAACGCCGCCGTCGATGGTGTAGGAATGCTCATGGGGCGGCGTAGCGGAGGCGGCCTTGGTGATGGTCAGGTGGTACAGGTTGCCGTCTTTGTAGCTCATGGGCGTGGTGCCCTTGGCGGGCTGGATGCTGCTGGACTGGACATAGTAGATACCGGCGGGCAGGTTTTTGGCGCTGCCGGGGATCTCGGCCACGGTGGCTTTGCTGTTGGCGGCGACCAGAACGGAGGCGGCGCCGTCCAGGGTCACGTCCACAGGCTCATCCACCTTGAAGACCACATACTGGCCGATGCTGTCCTTGCCGAACTTCACGCCGGTGCTGGTGGCGCTGGTGAGGGTGAAGACGACGTTGTCCTTCTCGTTGTGGCCGGTGCTGATGTAGGTGCTGTTGATGGCCTGGTCGTAGGGCAGGACCACGCTGGCGGTGGGCATACGGTCCTCCGCCACGGTGCTGCCGCCGACCTGCTCGGGGGTCTTGATCTCGTCCAGGACCTTGATGGGACCGGCGTAGGCCAAGGTGTTGGCTCTGGCCACGGCGTGGTCGGTGTCCAGCTTGTAGTTGCCGCTGGGAATGTAGCTCAGCTCGGCCTTGGTATCGAAGTTTGCGTATTTGTTGTTAGTGCTCACCTGCTGGCTCTTGTCGGTGACGGTGGTGACGCCGCTGGTAGAGTCGTTGATGCAGCTGGAGAGCGCGTCGTTGTAGCTCTTGATGCCGCCGCCGGCCACATCCCGAGGCGCCTTGCAGGAGTAGAAGGCGTTATACTCCGAGAAGATGTAGCAGTCGGCCCGGGTATTCATGGCGTAGCTGGTCTGGCCGTCGTAGATACAGTTATAGATGTGCATATTGGCCTGGCGGCCCAGAGGGCCGCGGCTTTCGCAGTTCTTATAGTAGTTGTGGTGCCAGGTGATGTTGTACTGCAAGGAGCTGTCCGAGGAGCCCACCAGGTTGGTCTTGTGGTAGCCCTCGTAGTAGCAGTAGTCCATGGTGAAGAACTCGCCGCGCTTAAAGTCGCAGGCGCCGTCGCCACCGTCCTTATCGCTCTCGGCGGGGTTGGGAATGTCAGGGGCGTAGAAGGAGCAGTTGTGGACCCAGCCGTGGAGGATGGGGGCGGTGATGGCGGAGCCGGACTGGACGCCCTCCATGCCGATACAGTCCTCGGGAACGTTGCGGAAGGTGATATTGCGGACCTCGAAGTTCTTACCGTAGTCGGGGGTAGCGCTGGAGGCCATGAAGTGGAAGCCCCAACCGTCCACGCAGGCGTCGGGGCCGATGCCCTCGATGGTGATGTTCTTGCAGTCCTTCATCCGGGCCATGCTGCCGTTATCGCCCACGCTGCCGCCGTAGTCCCAGGCGTCATAGGCGGTCAGTCCCTGGACGATGTCAGCGCTTGTGTTGTCATTGATGGGATACTTGCTGGAGACATTGCCGACGATGCGGACCACCAGCGGGATATTCCGTTCAGCCAGCTTCTTCAGAACGCCCTGGTTGGTGTTGGGCTTGGCCCAGTAGACGCTTTTTCCACTGGTGCGCTTGCAGAAGCCGGGCCGCTCGCTGCTCTCCTGGCCCACGGTGTTCAAAATATTGCCGATGCCCTCCACGTGGGTGCCGTCAGGGGCGTCCAGGGCCACGGTGTTCTTGTTCTCCTCGGTGACGTAAATGACGATGGCCTCGTCCTTCAAAATGCCGTCGTCCCGGTAAGCGCCCACGCCCTCGGTGTAGTTCCAGTGGGCGTAGCCGGAGCGGTCATGGGCCTGGACTTCGATGTTCTCAGCCACGTAGCTGGCGCCGGCCTCGGTGGTCACGGTCAGGGTATAGGTGCCCGCCCGGACGCCGGGGATGTCGATGCGGGTCTTGCCGTTCAGGGTCCGCACCAGGTAGTCCATGTCGTAGCCAAAGCGGTTGCCCGGGCCCATGGAGCCATTCATAGCGCCGGTCCAGCTGACCTCAGCCACGTCGGCGGCGGCGAACTGGTTGGTCTCCACATACATGGTCTCCAGCCAGCCGCCCGCGCCCTGCAGGGGCGCGCCCATGGGATTGCCGCAGCGGTCGCAGTTGCCGTCGTTGTTCTCGTCGATATGGCCCAGGGCGGAGATCACGACCTTGGTGTTGTAGTCGCAACGGCTGCACTGCTGATACTCGTTCCAGCCCGCGTCCTTACAGGTGGCGGCCTGGGCGGCAACGGTCTTCAGGTCGTGCTGCAGGGCGGCAACGGGCTCGGTCTTGGTCTCGCCGCAGTGCTCGACGGTGCAGTGGAAGAGCTTCTCACCGGCCTCGGTACAGGTGGGCTGCCGGGTCACCGTGCCCGCGTCCCAGGTGTGCTCGGTGTGCTGGGCCATACCGCAGTTGGTGCAAACGCCACCGCTGAAATTATGCTGCCCGCTGGCGGGGATGGGCTCACAACCGGAGAGAATGGTCTGGCAGACGGAGCACTTGGTGCCCGCCGTGGAGCCGGGAGTCACACAGCCGGCGGGGACCGCCGCAACATTCACGGAGGTGTGGGGCAGCTTGGCGATGGTCTCGGTCTGGGTGCCGATCTCACAGCCCTCCGCCGAGCAGGTGCGCTGGCGCTGGCCCTCCTCGGTACAGCTGGCCGGCTTGGTCACCGTCCAGTCGGACCACACGTGGGTGTGGGCGGACTGGAACTCCATGTAGGCCAAAGTGGTATTGGTGGAATCCTTGGTGACCGCATGAGTCCCGGCGGTCACATCCCAGCGCAGGATGCCGTCAGAGGGGATCGTGGTGGACGTGCCGTCCAGCTTGACCTTCTGACCGGGCGTGCTGAACACCAGGATCATAACGCCCTTTTCCGGCGCCTTGAACTCGACCTTCGTGGAGCTCTCCATCTTGAGCGCCGAGGTCAGTTCCAGGTCTCCATAGGTCATGGGCAAGTTATACTTGGCGTCCGAGGCCGTCTTGCCCGTAATGCTGGTGTAGATACCAGCCGTAGTGGTACCCTGTTTGGTAAAGTTGTGGATGTAGTCGGGGTTGGCATCGGCCAGGGTGGTGGCCAGATCGTCTTCCCCGATGGCAGGGGTATCAGCCACAGCGGGGCTGTGGCTGTGGGTGGGCATGGTGCCCACCCCGTCGATGGCGGGGGTCTCGGCGACTGTCTCGCCGGGCGTCATCATGGGCGTGGCGCCCATGGCCGGAACAGCCAGGCCCAGGGCCATGACCAATGTCAGGACCAGAGCTGTCCAGCGTTTTACGTGCTGCTTACTCATTTCCTCGATCCCTCCAAAAAATATTTGGGCGAAAAGCCAACTTCCACCCATTTTCATAACTGTCCTTTATTCTAGCACAATCCACAAAGAAGTCAAGAGAGTAACCGGGGTTTTGATATTTTTTCACAGGGGTTTTGCCATAGGCTGGAATTCCAGGCAAAAAAAGGCCGGCAGGGCATAGCCCTGCCGGTCCAGTCTTTCACAAAACCCCTTTGAGCTGTGGCTTATTCTCCGTCGCCCCAGACGGTCTTGGCCGCGCTCATGGGCTGCTGCGCCGTGTTCAGCCAGAAGAGCTTCAGCTTGGGCACAGCGTTGTCGATCTCCACTTTGTTCTGCGTGGGGGTGATGATCTTTAGGCCCAGGAAATTGCCGTTGGCGTCATAGGAGGCGGCCAGGGCGGTATCTTCGGTCTCCATCTGCTCCACCGTCAGGGTCTCGTCCTCCTTGTAGTACCACTTCAGGTCCCGGCGCTCGCCCTCCAGGAAGCCGGAGTGGTCCACGTCTGGCTCGATGGGCTCCGGGTCCACGGGGGTAGGAGGCGTGGTGGTAGAAGTCGTGACGGTGACCTCCACCTTGAAGATATTGTTCTTCTTGGGGCTGCCACCCAGGTAGTAGGTCCCGGCTTTGTCCAAAGTCAGGGTCTCTACAGCGACCACCGCGTTCTTATCCGCCGCCGCGCCCTTGGTGGTCACAGCCGCCTGGTCCCCGTTGCTGTCCAGAATGGCGATCTCCCGCTTGGGGTCGTCGGCCTTGTTCGGGTCGCCGCCAGCCTGGACCCACCAGACGCGCACCTTGGCCGAGCCCTTGGTGGTAAAGCCGATGGCGTCGGCGGGCTTGTTATCGTGCTCCACATCCTTGGCCTTGACGCCGCCGTTAAAGTTGATACGGTAGGTGAAGTCCTCCCCCTCGATGGTCTTCTTGCTGTAGTCGATCTTAGTGCCGCTGCTGCTACCGATGGCCCCGGCGTAGATGGTGAAGAAGCCCTCCGTGCCCTGGTTGCTCAGCACCTCATAGGCGGCGCAGTTGTAAAGGTCGTGCGGTGTCGTGCCGGTGTCCTTCCCATTGGGGGTCAGCTTACTAAACACTTCGGTGCCGGTAAGGACATAGGTCTTGGTGCTCTCGCCGGGATCGGGGTCCACGGGATCGGGGTCGGTCACGGTGCCCTGGGTGGCGCCGCAGCCGGTGCACACGCCGTTGACGTAGGTGTGGGCAGTCTTGGGGATGGTCTGGGTCTCCGGGTTGATAGCGCCGCAGAGGAAGCAGGTGGCGGTCCTGACCCCCGTATGCTCACAGGTGGCGGGGGTGGTGACGCTCCAGCGCCAGTCGTGGGTGCAGGGGGTGGGATCGGGATCGGTGGAGCCGCCGCCGTCGATGACGGGCACCTTACCGCCCACGGCCACCAGCGTGCCCTTGTAGTTGTTCAGCTCGCTCTTGAGGTCGGTGATCACGGCGTAGTTGGCGTCCTCGGTGGCGTTGTTGAAGTTCCACCGGAAGTCGCCGCCCTCTACCCGGCCGGCATACTGCTGGACCTTCTGCATGGCCACATCGGGACTGTCGGGCGTGTAGGAGTACATCTGGCTGGAGTTGGTGTCGAAGTTGTTATAGGTGGCGCCGCCCTTCTTGGCCTTGTAGGTGCCGGGCACGGTCTCGTTACGGCTCGCCGCCTCGTAGGCGTCAAACTCGGTGGCCGAGTCCTTCTGGGTCTTGTAGGTCAGGGTGCGGTTCTCCATGACCATCTTGTTGCCAAAGGACTTGATCATGCCGCCGTCCTCGCCAGAGAAGGTGCCCTTGGTGGAGTTGGCCGTATCGGTGCCCTGGCCGGCGGTGAGCATGGGCTTGGTCACGTTGCGGAAGTAGTTGTTCTCCACAAAGAGGTTGGACGCCTCGGTAGCGCCGGAGCCATATTTGGCTACGCCGTCAAAATAGTTGTTGTAGATGTGGACGGTGGCGCCCCGGACACGGGGGTGGCGGGAGTCGGAGTGGTCGTACCAGTTGTGGTGGAAGGTCAGCCAGTTCAGAGCGGTGGCGCCCTCATGCATACCCACCAGGTTGCACTTGCCGCTGTCCCAGAAGTGGTTGTAGGAGTGGGTGACATAGAGGGTGCTCTTGGTGTCCAACGAGCCGTCGCCTTTGGCCTGGTCGGCGTCGGAGCCGGCGTCGCCGTAGAAGAAGTCGTTGTTGTGGGCCCAGATGTGCTCGCTGTCGGCGTCCACGCCCAGGCAGTCGCCCTCGCCGCTGTCGCAGTTCATAAAGCCCAGGTTGCGGATCTCCATATTGGCGCAGCGCTTGATGACGATGCCAAAGCCGTTGATGACGGTGTCGTTACCAATGCCCTCCAGGGTGATGCCGTTGGTGGCCTCCTTGGTCTCCAGATCGCCCTTGGTCAGGGTGGCGGGGTCGGTGATGTTGCCGATGAAGCGGACACACAGGGGACCCGTGGCGCTCTTCTTCTGGGCGGCCAGGATGTTCTGGATACCTTTGAAGCCCTTCCACTCCACGGTGTCCTTGGTGGCGTTGGTGACGTAGATCACGTCGGCATTGCTCTTCAGGGTGCCATCTTCGTTATAAGCGCCGCTGGCGGTGCCCTTAAAGTGGGCAAAGCCGCTGCGGTCGTGGGCCAGGACGGTAATGGGGTCAGTGACCATGGTGGCCTGGACGGCGTTATTGCGCAGGGCCTCCACCTTGAGGACATAGCTGCCCGCAGCCAGACCCACCGCGTCTACCCGCATATAAGTGGGATACCGGCGGATGAGCTGGTCGTCCAGCTGCTTGTAGGCGCTGTCATTCTCCGTGGCCTTTTTCACATAGACCTTGTACTGATCCACGCCGGTGAGGAAGCTCCACTGGGCGTAGGCGGTCTCAAAGTGGCCGCCGGTCTTGGTAAAGGTGCCTGTGGGCTTCTTGGTGTGGCACACGGAGCACTCATCGCCCACCCAAGTGTGGGCGGTCTTGGGGACGGTCTCGGTCTCCACTCGTCCGCAGCTGGAGCAGGTATGGGTCCGCTTGCCCTCCTTGGTGCAGGTGGCCTCCTCGCCCGGGTTCGTCGTCCACTCGCCCCAGCTGTGCTCATGGTACTTGTTCTGGTTCTTGTCCCAGTTGCAGTTTTGGCAGATCCCGTTGGCGTCGTAGTCGTGGGACAGAACGGGGATAGTCTCTGTCTTGGTCTCAGCGCAGCCGGAGTAGGTGCAATGGGCGACCCGCTCTCCCGCCTCGGTGCAGGTGGCGGGCTTGGTGATCTCCCATTCGCCCCACTGGTGGGTGTGCTCGGCCACCGCACCGGAGAAGGACATATAGAAGAGGTTGGCGGTGTCCGCCTTGGTGATGGTGTGCTCGCCGGCGGCCAGCTCGGTGGCGACCACCTTGCTGGAGGCCGTCAACTTCGTGCCGTCCACCTTCACGGTGGCCGTATCCACCGCGAAGACCAGGATCAGCTTGCCCGCAGCGGGAGCGTTGAATTTGATGCTGGTGGAACTCTCCATCTTCAGACACTGGGTCAGGGTCAGGCCGTTATATGTGACCGTGCCCTTGCCGGTGGAGAGGTTGCCGGTGATGGTGTAGAAGCTGCTGGCCTTGCCGTCGGTGGTGAAGTTATGGACATAGCCCGTCTCCGCCGCCAGGGCCGCGGGGGCATCCTCGCCCTCCACAGGCTGCTCGCTCACGGCGGGGCGCTCCGCCACGGCATGGGTGTGAGACCGGCCCTCCTCCACTGCGGCGGGGATCTCCGCTACGGCCGCGTCTTTACCCAAAATGGGCACTGCCGCCAGCGCCATCGGCACAAGGCTCAGCACCAGCGCCGCGCACAGCGCTACGGCGATCATTTTTGACATCCGCTTCCTCATCGTGCATCAAACTCCTTTTCATTCCGCCCCAAGTCGGTTCCGGGGCAAGGGGAACAGGCCAAAAGCTACCAAATATCATTTTAGTCATCTTGGCAAAGAAAGTCAAGGCCTGGCGCTTCGCTTTGTGCAGATTTTACGATTCTCAGGGCGCAAAAAACCAGGCGACGCTGGCGTCGCCTGGTTTTTGGGGAGGAATTTTCTATTTTTTGGTGGCCAGTCCCGGGGCGCACTTGGGGGCGCTGTTGGCGGCCAGCCACATGAGCTTGACAGTCTCCCAGCCCTCGGGCAGGCTGGCAGTGGGGTCGGCGCCGGTCAGGGGCACCGCGCCGATAAAGCTCCAGTTCTTGTCCCAGCAGGCCGCCCAGACCGCCTGGTCCGCGCCCACGTCGCCGGTGATGGACAGCGTGTCCTCCGCCACGCTCCAGCCCAGGCTATCCCCGCCTACCGAGACAGTGACCTTGTGGATAAAGTTCTTGCCTATATCACCGCCCAGGTAATAGATCCCGGCCTTGGGCAGCTCCATAGTGGATACCATGGGCGTTTCGGTATTGGCGCTGGATTCAGCGGAGGTGACGCTTACCTTACCGGCGCTGTCCAAGATCGTCATGGACCGGGCAGGCTTGCCGCTCCCGGCCCCGCCGATCCACCAGACCGTCACCGTGGCGGGGCCGTCGGTCTGGAATCGGATGGCGTTCTGGCTGGTTTCCGCCTTGTTTTGGAGGTTGATACGGTAGTGGGAAGTATAGTTGTCGTCAAAGGTCTTTTCTACCGGGTCAATGCGAGAATTCGCGGCATAGAGCACCGTGAAGAAGTCCTCAGTACCGGCGGTGTGGCTGGTGGCGGAGGAAGTCACATAGCTGCCGGGATAATTGTCCGTCTCCCCCTGCAGCTGAAAGCTGCTGGGCCCTTTCCCCGCCTCCATCAGTGCGAAGACCTCATCGCCGGTCAGGGTATACACCGTGCCGCCCAGGGTGTTGTCGGGCAGCGGAGAGGGGGACGGTGAGGGAGATGGCGTCGGTGTCGGCGTCGGTGAGGGCGATGGTGAAGGAGAGGGAGAGGGCGAAGGGGACGGAGACGGCGTGTAGCTCGGGGTGGGCTGGTCCGGGCCGGGGTCAGTGATGGTGTTGTCGCCGCCGCCCACGCTGACCAGGTCCACCGCGTAGCTCTGGATGGCCGCCATCAGGGCGGGATCGGGGTGGTGGAACCACTCGCGGTTGAACTCGGGGTCCTTGGTGGTGACCTTCTGGTAGGTCAGGTCATTCATGTCGAAGGAGAATTGGATCCCGCCCACCCGTCCGGCGTAGGCCCGTACCTTGCCGGGCACGTCCTCGGCGGGGTCGGGGGTGTAGGAATAAAAGTCGGACTTGGTGTCGAAGTTGTCGTAGGTGTTGCCGCCCTTTTTGGTGGCGACGGAGCTGGGCACCTTCTCGCTCCGGCTCTGGGCGTCATAGTAGTCAAAGTCGGTGGCGTTCTGGGAGTAGGGCACGCATTTGCTGGCGGTGTAATTCTTCATCACGTTGCCGTAGGCCTTCAAGATGCCGCCGTTGTCCTCGCCAAAGCCAGAGCTGCCGCTGCCCTGCCCCGCGATGAGCATGGGCCTGGGACAGCCGTCGAAGTAGTTGTTCTCGGCAAAGACGTAGGAGTTATGGCAGGCGGCCATGCCGTATTCGTCGTTGTCGTCGTAGAAGTTATTATAGACGTGGACATGGGCGATCCGCACCCGGGGATGGCGGGAGTCGGAGTGGTCGTACCAGTTGTGGTGGTAGGTGATATAGTCGGAGGTATCGCTCCTGTTGCCACCCTGGAGGTTGCACTTGCCGTTGTCCCAGAAGTGGTTGTAGGAATAGGTGCAGTAGTGGCCCCTGTTGGTGTCCAGTGCGCCGTCGCCCTTGAGCTTGTCGTTTTCAGGGTCTTCCACATAGGCGTTGTAGAAAAACTCGCAGTTGTGGACCCAGAGGTAGCTGGCGCTGTCCACGGTAATGCCGTCCCGGTCGCCGCCATCCACCAGCATGGTGGCAAGGTTGGCGATCTCGACGTAAGAGCCGGTGACCTTGAAGCCCCAGCCGTAGGCGGTGGCATCGTTGCCCACGCCCTCGATGGTCAAATTGGCGTTGGACGTGGAGACGGTGAGCAGGTTACTGCCAATGCCGGTGAGCTTGCCCAGAATGCGGATGTCCACCGGTTTTTTGATATTTTTGATGTTGGAGACGATCTTCTCGAAGCCCTTGTAGGTCGTGCTCCCCACCTTGACGGAGACGGAGCTTTTATTGTCGTTGGTGACGTAGACCACCAGGGCGTTGTCCTTCAAGGTGCCGTCCATGTTGTACGCGCCGGGGGTGGTGGAGCCGGTAAAAGCATAGCCGGTGCGTTCGTGGTTCAGCACCGTCACGGGATCGCTGAACAGCGCGGACATGGCCGCGCCGTTTTTCACCGGGATGACCTTGAGGATGTACTCCCCAGCCGCCAGGCCCATGGCGTCGGCCCGCCAGTATTCCGCTCCATCGGCGGCGCTCTTGCACCGGCGGATGAGCTCGTTGTCGATGGCCGCATAGGTGCTGTCGGCGGCGCTGGCCTTTTTCACCAGGACCTGATATCCTGTAGCTCCCTCCACCGGGGACCACTCTACATAGGCGGCGTTAAAGTGCCCGCCCTGGGCCAACAGCGCGCTCTGGCCGGTGGCAAATACCGCCGCGGGCAGCAAGGACGCCGCCAAGGCCAGGATGCAGATATATACCAAAAGTTTTCTTGTGCTTTGCTTCACGGTCTTTTTACCCCTTTTCCCAACTTTCAGCCTCGCACTGTGGCGCGCAGCTGTCATCTAACCAGAAAAGCTTCACCGCGGACCAGCCGATCCCCAGTTCGGTCTCCATATGGGCGGCGTCCAGCGCCTTGACCCCGGCGCAGCGACCCCGGTCGTCCCAGCAGGCGGCCAGCACCCGGTGGGTCTCGGGTAGGACGCCCAGCAGTTCCAGCGCGCCGTCCTTGGAATAGCTCCAGATCAGCGCGTCGTCGCCCTGGCCCAGCTCGCCCTGGGCCACCAAAGCCTTCATGGGCCCGCAGTAGGCCCGGATCTTCTTTACGGCGTTGGCCGCAGTGTCCAGCTGGTAGTCGCCGGCGGGGATATAGCTCAGCTGGGGATCGGTGTCAAAGTTGGCGTACTTACATGTAGAGTCTACCGTCTGCCCCCTGTCGTCAACGATGACGGCCTGGTTCACGCTCCCCGCCTTTACGCCGGAGAAGTCGTCCTGGTAACTCTTACAGGCTCCAACGGGAATGCTGGAGCCGCTGGATGACTCCAGCTTTACCGGGTCCTTGGCGTTGTTGATAAAGGTATTGAACTCGGAGTAGACGTAGCTGTTGGCCCGCAGGCTCATGCAGTAATTGGTCTGACCGTCGTAGAGATTGTTGTAGATATGGATATCCGCCTGGCGGGCCAGAGGGCCGCGGGACTCCACGTTCCTCCACCAATTATGGTGCCAAGTCACATGATACTGCTGATTGTTGTCCGCGCCGCCAATGAGGGAGGTCTTGTGGTAGCCCTCAAAGTAGTTATAGTCCATGGTCATATAGCGGCCAAACTTAAAGTCCACCGCGCCGTCACCCTGAGCCTTGTCCGACTCGGCGGGGTTGGGAATATCCGTGGGGCGATAGAAGGCGCAGTTATGGACCCAGATGTGGGACACCGGCTCTTTGATACTGCCGTCGGAGTCTCCTTTCCCCTCGATGCCGATACAATCCTCCGGCACCTCTCGGAACGCAATATTGCGCACCTCAAAATTCTTGCCCCAGTTGCTGTTTTCCGCGTCGGTGGCGTCGCCGCTGAAGTTGAAGCCCCAACCGTTGACGGTGGCGCCGCTGCCAACGCCCTCGATGGTCAGATTTTTGATGTAGGACATGGTGCACATACCGCCGTTGTCCTTTTTACTGCCGCCAAAGGCGGTGGACGCCTTGGCCGACACACCGGCGGGCTGTTTTACCTCGCCCACGATGCGCACCACCAGCGGAACGTCTGCCCTGCTCAGATCCAGCAGGATCTTCTGGTTGCCGTTATCCTTATAGCCCTTGGTATTCAGGATGTTGCCAATGCCGGCCACAGTCTTGTCCCCTATGGTCAGCGCCACGGTATCCTTGTTTTCCTCGGTGACGTAGAGGACGATGGCGTTGTCCTTCAGCGTGCCGTCGTCCTTGTAGGCGCCCACGCCCTCGGTGTAGTCCCGAATGCCGGTGAGGTTCCCCTCCGCGTCCTGTTCGTGGACCTTGTGGGCAAAGCCCGAGCGGTCGTAGGCCTTGACCACGATATCTTCGGCGGTGTAGGTCTGGCCCTTGGCCTCTACGCGGAGGCTGTAGGTCCCGGCCTTAACGCCGGGAATATCGACGCGCACGCCGCCGTCCATGTCCCGGACCAGGTAGGTGAAGTCCTCGCCGGTCAGCGCGTGCTCCACGCCGTCGGCGTCGGTATAGACCACGGCGGTAACGTCGGCGTCGCTGACGCCGGTCAGCTCGGCGCGGATGGTCTCAAACCAGCCCTGGCCCGCGATGGCCACACCGTTTTGATCCGCCAAGGGCGCGGCGCCGGACGCTCCCACCGGGGTCATCAGCAGTCCCGCCGTCAGCGCCGCGGCGCAAACCAGGCTCAAGCATTTACGCTTCATAAAGGCACCTCCAAAAGAAATCAAAATTCAAATAAATTGTAGCAAAATGTTTCCGGGCCGTCAAGATGTCAAACAGCCGAAAAGCCTCTCCTTGCCTACCATGCGGTGGCCGCCGGGCTCAGGGGCCGACTCTTGCCGTCCAGCCAGAAGAGCCGGAGGGCGGGGACGTCCGGGACCAGGTCGGCCTCCCGCTTCCAGGCGGTGAGCAATTTCACGTCCAGGAGCTGTCCCTGGCCGTCGTAACAGCCGGCCAGCACCTGCTCGCCCGGCTCCAGCGCGCCGGTGACGGTCAGCCGCGCGTCCTCGGTATACTCCCACTCCAGCGTCCGCCCCGCCGGGCCGGTCAGCGTGCCGCTTTGGAGCGTCTCCGGGCCGGAGGCCATGGTCACCTCCACCTTGTGGATATAGTTTCTGCCCCCCTTGCCCCCCAGGTAGTAGGTGCCCGGCTCGGCAACGGACAGCTCAGAGATCAAGCGAGGGTAATTCCCCGCCGCGGGCTCGGTGGCCGTCACCTCCGCACCCGCCGCGTCCAGGATGGCAATGCCCCGGCCCTCCACCGCGCCCACCCACCAGATCTTCACCGTGGCGGGAACGTGCAGGTCCAGCAGGATGGCGTTGCTCTTGCGGGTGGCATAGCCGGCCAGGCTGAGCCGGTGGTCGGAGCGATAGCCGTCTTCAAAGCGGGCAACCTGGGGGTCCACCCGGGAGCGGTCGCCGTAGAGGATACGAAAGAAGTCTCCGGTCCCCCCTTTGCCGTCGACGGCAGTGGGGGTGTAGTAGCTGTCCGGGGCGGTGGGGTCGCCCCCCAAAGTCATGCCCGGAAGGGGCCTGTCGGCCAGGTCCTGGAAGACCTGGTCGGCGGTGAGCACATAGACCTTGCCCCGCAGGTCGTCGCCGCAGCGGACACAGCGGTGGCCGTCGTAGCGGTGTCCGCAGGCGGGGACGCTCCGGGTCTCGATCCCCCCCACGGGGCAGTCCTCCAACCCGCAGGTCCTGGTCCACTGTCCCGCGTGGGTACAGTCGGCGGCCTCCAGCACTTGCCAGGCGCTCCAGACATGGCGGTGGCCGGGGAGGACCATGTCGGCCAGGGGCTTCATGGGCCCGGTGTAGGCGTCGATGTTGGCCCGGGCGTCCTCGATGCTCTCGTCCAGGGCGTAGTCACCGGTGGGAATGTAGCTCAGCTCTGGGTTTGTCTCAAAGTCGGGGTACTTGTTGCTGTTGGGCACCGCCTCATCCTTGGTGGCCACCGCCACCGCGTTGTTCACGCGCTTGCAGTTTTCAAACACGTCCTGCCAGCTCTTGCACACGCCCGGCCGGGTCCGGCTGCCGTCGATGGCCTCGTCCAGGTCCACCCGCACCGCGTTGGTGCAGTCCACAAAGTGGTTGTATTCCGAGAAGACATAGCTGCCCACCCGCAGGCCCATGCAATGGCTGGAACCATTGGTCTGGTTTTTCTCGTAGAGATTGTTGTAAATGTGGACGTTGGCCTCCCGGACCAGCGGGCAGCGCTGGTCGCAGCCTTTCCAGTGGTTGTGGTGCCAGGTGACGTGGTATTGCTCGTTGTCGTCCGCGCCGATGATACTGGTCTTGTGATAGCCCTCAAAGTAGTTATAGCTCAGGGTCATGTACCGGCCCCGCTTGAAGTCCATCGCGCCGTCCCCCTCGGCCTTGTCGTCGGCGGCGGGATTTTCGATGTGGGGGACGTAAAAGGCGCAGTTGTGCACCCAGGTGTGCTCCACTACGTTCTCCATGCCGCTGCCCGCCCAATAGCCGGCGATCTCCACGCCGTCCTCGGGCACGTTGCGGAAGGTCAGGTTGCGCACCTCGAAATTCCTGCCCAGCTCCGCAGGCAAGCCCGCCCTACTCAAGCCGAAGCTAAGGCCCCAGCCGTCGATGCAGGCGTCGTCGCCAATGCCCTCGATGGTCACATTGGCGGTGTCGCGCATCATGGCCATAGAGCCGTTGTTGCCGTTATCTCGCGGGAAGTCGGTGCTGTCCACCCAAGGGGTCAAGCCCTCCGGGGCTGTGACCCGGCCAACGATGCGCACCACCAAGGGCGCGCGGTTGTTAAGGGCCAGGTGCTGAAGGATACCGTTGTTGCCCACGCTGCCGTTACTCCGGTTGAGGATGTTTCCAATGCCGGTAACGGTGACGGTCCTGCCGCCGCCGTTTTGGGCCGAAAGGGTGACGGTGCTTTTATTGTCGTCGGTGACGTAGAGGACCCTGGCGTTCTCTTTCAAGGAGCCGTCGTCGTGGTAGGCCCCCACCCCCTCGGCGTAGTTCCAGTGGGCATAGCCCGAGCGGTCGTAGGCCTTGACCACGATGTCTTCGGCGGTATAGGTCTGGCCCTTGGCCTCTACGCGGAGGCTGTAGGTCCCGGCCTTGACGCCGGGAATATCGACGCGCACGCCGCCGTCCATGTCCCGAACCAGGTAGGTGAAGTCCTCGCCGGCCAGCGCGTGCTCCACACCGTCCTGGCCGGTGTAGGTCACGGCGGTGACGTCGGCGTCGCCCACCCCGGTCAGCTGAGCGCAGATGGTCTCCAGCCACCCCTTTGCGGTCAGTTCTACCGTTTCCTTCGCCGTTGCCGCTGGGACAGATCCCGCCAACAAAGCCAGCGCGCACAGCATAGCAAGGACTCTCTTCATCACGCACACCTTCCCTCGGAATTTTCTTTTCTCTTTATGCTATCAAGAATGCCCCCAATAGTCAAGCAGTGCCTAAAAAGGGCGGGCCAAATGGCCCGCCCCTGCAAGGGTTGTTTACTTTTCCACCCGCACCGCTTCACACAGGGGCTTTTGTCGGTCATTCAGCCAGAAGAGCTTGACGGTGTGGGCGCCCGCCTCTACCTGAGCGGTGAGCCGCTCCCGGCTGAGAAGCACCACTTCGGTCAGCGCGCCCTGGTCGTCATAGCAGCCCACCAAAACCAGCTCGTCCGCCGTCAGCGTGTCAGCGGCAAGGACCACCTGGTCCTCTTTGGTGTACTTCCACGCCAGGCTCCGATCGTCGTCACTGGTCATCGTGCCGCTGTCCACCGCGTCGGGATCGGGCTCCGGTCCAGGTCCGGGCTCCTCCGCACTCCCCACCGTCACGTCCACACGGAAGATGAAGTTCTTGCCGCCCTTGCCGCCCAGGTAGTAGGTGCCCGGGTCGGTCAGGGTGAAGGTATCGATGTTAGGCGTTGTATTGTCAGACACGGTCTTGGACGTGCCCATCTCCTTGCCCGCGCTGTCCAGAATGACCATGGGCCGGGGCTGCTTGGTATCCGTGATCTCGCTGGCGGCCACCGCGCCTACCCACCAGACCTTCACCGTGGCCGCGCCCTCGGTTTTAAACCGAATGGCGTTTTCGGTAACGCTGACCGCGCCGCCAAAGTTGACCCGGTGGGTAGCCGCGAAGGCATCGCCAAAGGTCTTCTCGCTGGGGTCCACCCGGGACTTTGCTCCGTAGAGCAGGGTAAAGAAATCCTCCGTCCCCCCCTTGCCGCTGGTGGCGGTGGAGGCGGCGTAGCTGCCGGGGTATTTGCTGTCGCCGTTCAGGGTCAGGCCCTGCACTGGGTTCGTCTCCAGGTCGGCAAAGACCTGGTTTCCTGTCAGGGTGTAGGTCTTTTGGGTCAACTTTGCGCCGCAGCTGGTACAGATATTGTTCACATAGTGATGGCCCAGGGCGGGGATCGCCTGGGTCTGGCTTCCCACAGGGCAGTCGGGGGCCAAACAGGTACGGGTCTTGACGCCGGGCTCGGTGCAGGTGGCCGACTTTGTCTCGGTCCAATCTCCCCACTGGTGGGTGTGGCCGGGGGTCACGATCTGGTCGGCGGGCTTCATGGGCCCGGCGTAGGCTTCGATGTTGGCCCGAGCCTCCTCCACGCTCTGGTCCAGCAGGTAGTCTCCATCAGGGATATAGCTCAGGCTGGAGTCGGTGTCGAAGTTAGCATATTTGTTGGCCGAGGTGAACGTCTGCGCGCGGTCGGTGACACGCTTTGCGTGATTGGTGCCCTTGCTGCCGGAAAAATCATCGTGGTAGCTCTTGCACACGCCGCCCGAGCCCTCGTCCACCACGGGGTTGTTGCTCTTGTTGAGGAAGCTGTTATACTCGGAGAAGACAAACAGATTGGCCCGCAGACTCATACAGTAGCTGGTCTGACCGTCATAGATGCAGTTATAGATGTGCATATTGGCCTGACGGCCCAGAGGGCCCCGAGACTGGCAGTTCTTCCACCAGTTGTGGTGCCAGGTAATGTTGTACTGCTGTACCGGGTCGTCCGAGCCCACCAGATTGGTCTTGTGGTAGCCTTCAAAGTAGCAGTAGCTCATTGTCATGTGCTGGCCCTTCTTGAAGTCACAGGCGCCGTCGCCTTCGCTCTTATCCCCCTCCGTGGTGGGATCGGGCAGCCCCTTAGGGCCGTAAAAGGCGCAGTGATGGACCCAGCACCGCTCCACAGGGGACTCCATGGAATTGCCCGTACCCTCCATGCCCAGGCAGTCCTCGGGCACATTGCGGAAGGTGATATTACGGGCCTCAAAGCTCTTGCCATAGCCCTTGCTGTAATCGCTGCTCTGGCAGATAAAGTGGAAGCCCCAGCCGTTGACGGTGGTATCGGCGCCGATACCCTCCAGGGTAATGTTCTTGCCGCCCTGCATCCGGGCCATGAAGCCGCAGTCCTCTTTGGCCCCGCCGTAGTCCGCGGAGTCATAAGCAGTCAGGTATTTGGGGGCGGTCACATTGCCTACAAAGCGAACCACCAGAGGCGTGCCATCCTTGGCCAGCTTGCGGAGGATATCCGCGTTGGTATTCGCCGCGCCCTTGCTGCTTCCCTCTCGGCCGCCCGAGTTCAGGATATTACCGATACCGGTGACCGTGGTGCCATCCTTCGCGGTAACGGTGACGGTCTCCTTATTCTCATCGGTCACATAGAGCACCTTGGCGTTGGCCTTCAGGGTGCCATCGTCTTTGTACGCGCCTACGCCGTCGGTGTAGTTCCAATGGGCATAGCCCGAGCGGTCGTAGGACCTGACCTGGATGTCCGTGGCCGTGTATTCCTTGCCGGCGGCGGTGACACGGAGGCTGTATGTCCCCGGCTTCAAGCCCGGAATGTCGATCCGGACCAGGCCGTCCACATCCCGGACCAGATAGGTCAGGTCATCCCCAGTGAGCGAACCGCTCATCGCCCCGGAATAGGACACGGCGGTGATCTGGCTGTCAGTAACGCCGCTCAGCTGCGCGTATAAGCTCTCAAACCAGCCGCCGGCAGTCAGGGTCGGCTCCGCCGCCATCGCCGCCGGGAGCATCCCGATCATCAGCGCCAGCGCGCACAGCAGCCGCACAAGCTTTTTCATTCCAACTTCCCCCCAACTTAGATTTGATTTCATGTTACCAAGGACGGGAGAAATAGTCAATAGGGGTTCCGCACAAAAAAACGGGCCGGTGGATATCCACCGGCCCGTCTGTCCTTGCGTCCGTTTTTGATTTACTTCTCGCTGAAGCGCACGAACCGCGCCAGCACAGTAGCGACCTCCGCCCGGGTGGCGTTGGCCAGGGGGTCCACCACATTGCCATTGCGGCCGATGAACAACCCCTGCTCGGTCATCCAGGCCATGGCCTCGTAGGCCCAGTCGCTGACCTGGTCGCTATCTGCGTAGGTCAGAGGGGCGGCCTTGCCCTTCACCAGGCCCTTCAGGTCGGCATAACGGTACAGCATGGCGGCCAGCTGCTCCCGGGTGATGGGATCCTCTGGGCCAAAGGCCTCGACGCTGTACCCCTTGAGCACCACGGTCTTAGCGTTGGCGCCCCACACCAGGGCGTCGGTGTACCAGGTGTGCATATCCACATCCTGGAATGTGACCGTGCCGGTGACGCTGGGCTTACCGTTCATGCGGTAGATCACGGTGGCCATCATGGCCCGGTTCATGGGCATATCGGGGCTGAAGTGGGTCTCATCGGTGCCGTTGAAGATGTCCCGGTCGGAGACAAAGTAGGCGTCGTCCTCGCCCCAGTGGTCGTCCAGGTCCACATAGTGCCTCTTCTCTTCTTCGTCCTGGGGTTTCGGGTCCACCACAGTACCGCCGGGCCGTCTGCCGCCACCGGTGGACTGCGTCTTGGTGCCGGGCTTGGGCTGGAAGTCCTCGATGGCCTGGTCCAGCGTCTCCTTGGCCTGGTCCACGTCCTCCTGGGTGATGGCGGGATCCTCCTCCAGCGCCTTTTTCAGCACTTCTTCCGCCTTGGCGATCTCGTCGTCCAGCTTCTTCTTGTCCTCGGGCGTGACCCAGGTCTTGTCCTTGTCGATATCGGAGCCGTCCGCGCTGGTCTCCACGCCCGTCTCCTTGTCCTTGGCCTTCTCGATGGACTCCTTCAGGCCGTCGGCGTTCACGCCGGGCTTGAAGGTGACGGTCACGGTCACATCCTGGGCGGGCATGGTAAAGGTCTTGTCCGTCACCGTCACATCGCTGTTGTCAGCGGCCTTGACGGTAATGGTATCCACCTTGTAGCCCGCCGCCGGGACGGTCACCACCGTGACCGTCTTCCCCGCGGTGGCCTGGGTAACGGCGGCGCCATCCACGGTAAAGGTCACTGTGCCGTTTTCGGTGGCAGCGGCGGTCACATTGTACAAAATGGGCTTTTTGCCCGGCTCCTTAGCGTTTTCAAAGTCCTCCACGGCCTTGTTGATGTCCTTGATGGCCTGCTCCACCTCATCCGCGGTAGCGTCAGGATCGTCATAGACCTTCTGGGCCTCTTCGATGGCGTCGGTCAGGTCCTTTTTCTCGGTGGGGTCCACCCACTTCTCATCGGGCGGTACATCTAGGCCGTCGTCGCTGACCTTGGTGTCCTGGGAGTCGTGCTCGTCCTGGGCGGCGTCGATGGCTTCCTTCAAAAGCTCCTTATCCACATACCGGCCCAACTCTTTGGCGTCGTCATAGGTCTTCTGCGCCGCTGTGATCGCGGCGGTAGCGGCGTCTACCTGATCCTGGGTGGCGTCCACCTTGTCATACACGGCCTGGGCAGTGCCGATGGCCGTATGCAACGCATCCCGCTCCTCGGCGGTGACCCACCAGATGGTGGGCAGCACGTCCCTGCCATCCGGGCTGACGCGGATCTCCGTGTTATAGTCGGCGTCGGCGGCCGCGATGGCGGCGGCCAGAGCGGTCTTATTGGCCTTGGGCGTGGCGTCTCTGTGCTCCAGGGAGCCCAGCACATGGCCGCCGTACTTCACCTTCACACTGTACTTGGTGCCGTTGGTCAGCCCGGTGATCTCGGCGGTGGTCCCCACCACCGTTACGGCCACATCGCTCCAACTGGCGCCGTCGTCAGTGCTGATCTGGTAGAGATCCTTGAACAGAGGGTTATAGCTGGTGATGACGATCTTCTGGTCGGCGCCCTCCAGGGCGGGCGGGGTGGCCCGGGTCAGCGTCGTATGTGCCACTGGAGACGCCTCAGTCTCGGCAGTCTCGGCAAAACGGATGTCCAGACCGTTGACTGCCGAGGGGTTTTCCTGCTCCGGGATGGCATATGTGCCGTCGGCCTCAACGGTAATGTCCGTCCAGGTCCGCTCGTTGTCCAAGCTGTACTGTAGCTTGGCGGCGGAGCCGTCGGGATGGGCGGCCAGGGCCTCGTTCAGCTTACTCAGCACGCGGCCAAGGGTCTCCAGCTGGATGCCGGCGGGGGCGTCGGTGGTCTTCTTGTTCACCCGGACGGTGATGTTGGCCACGGCTTCGTGGACGCCGGCGACATTGGCGGCGGAGATGGTGCAGGTATAGACCCCGCTGTCCGCCACCAGAGCGCCGGTCTGCTGGTAGCTGTTGCCGCTGCTGGTGCCGGTCAGCGTTTTGCCGTCAGCCCTGGCCCAGGTGTAGGTCAACACGCCGTCATCGCCTTCGACGACCTGGCCCAGAGAGCCATCGGGGTTTGTCTCCCGCATCTCAGCCTGCACGGCCATATCCAGAGTCCCGCCGGAGGTGATGGTCACGCCGTTGCCGCCGTTGGGATAGGCGGTGATACGGATGATCTTCGCGCCGGTATTGCGCACGGTCAGCTCCACGGTGACAGCCGTGGCGGCGTTCCAGTTGTCGTCTCCGGCAAAGCTGGCGGTGACGGTATACACCAGGTCTTCCGTGGTGTGGCTGTTAGCGGGCAGGGTAGCCTGATAGTTCCAGGCTTTGCCGTCGGCGGTGGAATCCTGCTTAGTGACCGCAGGGTCTCCGCCCGGCGTTCCAGTGGTCCCTTTCCGCTCAATGGTCACCACCGGGTCCACCCCCTCCGGCATACCGGAGACCAGCAGCTCGATGGTGTTGCCCGCGGCGGTGACCTCGTTGTTCCGGGCCTGAATGGCCAAATTGACGTCGCCCTTACCCACCGTCAGCTTCAGCTGGGCCGTCTTGGTGTTGTCCCGGGCGCTGGTGGCGGTGATGGTGACCTCGCCCACCTTCTTGGGGGTCACAACGGCCTTGCCGTCGGTCTTGTCCGTGCCGGAGTCCAGAGTGGCCACGGTTTCGTCGCTGACCTGCCAGTTCACAGCGGAGGCAGTGCCCTCGGCGGGGGCGATGTAGTAGGGGCCGTCTGTGGCCTTGAACCACTCGGTCAAAACGGCCAGGTCCAGGGTCTGACCCATCTTGATGGTCTTGGCGGTAGCGCCGCCCTCAAACTGGAAGCTCTTGATCACCGGCTTGCACACCTTCAGCGTGGCGATGCCCTCCACCGTGGAGTTGGCCTCCTTGCTCTTAGCGGTGATGGTGTACTCCTGATTGGTAACGGTAGGAAGCACCGTCACCAATCCATTGGCATCGATGGAGATCCCCGGATCCGTCGGGGCGATGGACCACTCCACCCCCGTCTCCTTGGCGTTGGCGGGAGTCACGGCGGCGTTCATCTGGACGGTTTCGGTATCCCCCCGGAGGTCCAACTCATGGTGGGCAAAGCCGTGGGCGCAGGTGACGTCCACTGCGGTGACCTCGTAGACCTCCACCTCGACCGCATGGGTCACCCCGCCGATGACCACGCTGATGGTGGTCTTGCCCGGGGCCACGGCGGTAACGCTGGCCGCCGGCGCACCGTCGATCTTCTTGTGCTCCGGGGCCTTCACCGTGGCCACGTCCGCGCTGCTGCTGGCCCAAACAGAGCCGCTGCGGTCGCCGTAGGTCTCGCCGGCTCCGGCGCCCCCCAGCACCATGGTCAGGTTCATGGCCTCGCCCACGGCCAGCCGGAGAGAGGCTTTGGCGGGATAGGTCTCGATCTTTACGCTTTTGGGCGCGACGCTCTGCAGATCGGCCTTGGCCAGCGCGCTGGCCTCGGTCACTGTTACCTCCCGGAGGCGAACGCCCCGGTTGGCGTAATTCTCCCGGCCCGGGGTCTCCGCGGCCACCGGCGGCATCGCGGGGGAACAGATGCGGTAGGTGCCCGCGCTCAAGTCCGTATAGGTCACAGTATGAGAGGTCGTGCCGGTGCCCGAGGTGCCGGTCTTACCGTTGCCACACTTCAGAATGGTCCCAGCCGTGACCGCCGCCGTCTCGCTGGCGTCCACAGCCGGGCCTGTAAAGCTGGAATACGGCACAAGGTCTTTGCTCTGGGTGTCCAGTAGGCCGATAACGGACACATTCTCCGCGTCGGTGGAGCAGAAGGTGATGACCACCGTGGCGGTGCTCTCCACGGTGAACTCCAGACCGTTCTTGCCGGAGGCCTTGCCCACCTCTAGGGCGCAGGCGCCGATGCTAGCCTTGGGATCCCGGTACTGTAGGCCCTCGTTGCTGCCGTCGTCGTCCCAGTTGGCGGTGAAGTAAGGGGACAGGAACACCGGACCCTTGGGGATCAGGTCCTTATCACCCATGGGCTGGAAGCTCTTTTGGGTAGCGGTGAGGGAGTAAGTCAGCGCGCCGGCCACCGGCTCCTTGGTGCCCGTCTTCTGGGCGGCCACAAAGTTGGCGGTGGCGGCGTCCAAAGCGGCCTTGGCCGTGTCCAGGCTGGCGTCGTCCACGTTCTCGCCAGCGGCGGCCAGAGCGTTCTGGGCCTCGGTGATGGCGGTATGATAGGTGTCCAGAGCGGCCTGAGTGACCCACTTTTCGGTGTTGAGGGTATTGCTGCCGTCGGTGTCCACCTTGGCGGCCCACTGGGTCGCGGTGGCCGTGGCGGCTGCGATGGCCTTGGTCAAGACCCCGGCCTTGGTGGGCGGCGCGTCGGGAGTCCAGACGATATAGACCACCTGAGACTCGCTTTTGAGCTTGGCGATCTCATAAGCTACGTCTTCCACCGTCTTAAAGCTGGCGGTGTAATTATTATCACTGTCCTGAGCCACCGTCAGCGTCTCCGCCGTGCCCACCGCGCCGTTTACCGTGGGGGTGGCCGTCATGGTATAGCCCTTGGAACCACTGTTGCAGTAGAGGGTCAGGGTGCCGTCGCTGGGTGCGGTAAAGGTGATCAGGGTGCCTGACTGCATCTTCAGGCCGCTGGAAAAGCTCAGCGTTGTGGGCGCTTCTCCTGCAGTACCGGGGATCGTCACGGCGACCTCGCTGCCTGCCTTGTATGTTCCGAACTTACATCCGCTGCTAAAGGTATAGATCGTGCCTGTGGGCAGCGTTCCACCGTCAAAACTGGCGGTGTAGCTCAAGGTCTCATCAGCTGCCAATGCCGGGGGCATTGGCACGATGCTGAGCAGCATCGCGAAAACGCAAAGGGCACTCAATAATTTCGACGTACGAGATCTCATCTACACCAATCTCCTTCATCAAAAATTTTCAGTGGCTCTATGAACGTGATCAGAAGCCACAAATCAACACAGCGTGATTTTAGCAAAGCCGGCTATCGGTGTCAAGGCAACTCCTGGAATTTGTTATTCAACTCTGAAAATTTCTTTGGTATCTCCACAATGATCCCGTATTTGTCTAAAAAAACAGCGGACCCCTTGCTCTCGCAAGAGGTCCGCGTTTTGTGTTGGCATTACCTATTTTCCCGGGCCGTCTCCAGCCAAGTATCTTCGGCGCAGGTGAGCTTAACTTCTGTGTTCGGGATGGGAACAGGTGGACCCTCACCGCAATCAACACCAACTGCATATATCTTAACCGATTTCTCGGTTAAAATCAAGATGAAATTTTCAAAGAAGAGGCTCCCCACAGGGCGCGGACCCGCGCCCCATGGGGACTGGTGCGCCTTCACGGACTCGAACCGGGGACCCACTGATTAAGAGTCAGTTGCTCTACCAACTGAGCTAAAGGCGCATTTGGTGACCCGTGCGGGAATCGAACCCACGTTTACGGCGTGAGAGGCCGTCGTCTTAGCCGCTTGACCAACGGGCCATTCCTGGCGGGGTTGCCACGCTTTGCTGCACCCTCAAAACTGAACAATGAAGTCATCCGTCTATGCTTGCAAGTCTTGCCTGCATTACTCTTTGTTGACTGTAAACCTATCAGCCAGAACCGCTTATCTTCGTCCTTTTTCCCTTCGCCCTTGCCCTTTCTTACCAACTTGAAGCCCAACGAAGTGGGTTCAAGTTGGAGAGGAAGAACAGCTCAGCGAATGTGCAGTTTTCCCCGACAGGGGGAAACGAAACGAAGCGTAGCTGTTCTGACGAGGTCAAGCCCTCGGCTTATTAGTACCGGTCAGCTGCACCCCTCACAGGGCTTCCACCTCCGGCCTATCAACGATGTAGTCTACATCGAGCCTTACCTCATAAAGAGTGAGAGATCTCATCTTAGGGGGAGTTTCACGCTTAGATGCCTTCAGCGTTTATCTCGTCCGAACGTAGCTATCCAGCTATGCCCTTGGCAGGACAACTGGTGCACCAGAGGTTCGTCCATCCCGGTCCTCTCGTACTAAGGACAGCTCCCTTCAAATCTCTTACGCCC